>Ga0213837_1000025_pt1 | contig 428542 bp, 381 predicted proteins | sample SWPATP12_FD_160572 | JGI IMG/M metagenome (GOLD analysis project Ga0213837, IMG submission 160572) | Coastal seawater microbial communities from Marineland, Florida, United States - SWPA TP1 #2 | ecosystem: Environmental > Aquatic > Marine > Coastal | place: USA: Florida | collected 2016-08-06
ATATTACCGATAAAACGGGAACGCGCATATCCGAGATGCATTAAACCAAAACCCAGTAAATATCCCAATAAAAAACGCCAGTCAGCTGTTAACTGACTGGCATTAAGCTTAAGCTGCCTTTTTAAACGTGTAAAATTTAGGGGTGTTAAATTTTAAAGTGTGATGGCAATCAAATTTATTAACGGCCATCATTCATGCGCTTGCTCGTTACCCTATGCTTGAAATAGGGCTTCAATAGATAAGTCTTGCTGACTCAATATATCACGCAGGCGTTTCAATGCTTCAACTTGAATTTGACGTACACGCTCACGCGTTAAGCCAATTTCCAAGCCAACATCTTCTAGCGTTGCAGCTTCATAGCCTAACAAGCCAAAGCGTCTAGCCAGCACTTCTCTCTGTTTAGAGTTCAGCTCACCTAACCAATGCACAATATTATCTTTAATATCGTCACTTTGAAGGTGGCCTTCAGGGCCATGCGCTTTTTCGTCAGGTATTACGTCTAACAACACTTTGTCTGATTCAGCACCAAATGGTGTATCTACAGAGGTAATACGCTCATTAAGACGTAACATTTTACTGACATCAGCAACAGGTACATCTAACTCCTTCGCAATATCTTCTGCCGTAGGCTCATGATCAAGCTTTTGTATGAGCTCTCTTGCCGTACGTAAATAGATATTTAACTCTTTGACAACGTGGATGGGTAGCCTGATCGTACGCGTTTGATTCATAATCGCTCGCTCGATCGTTTGCCTGATCCACCATGTAGCATAGGTCGAAAATCGAAATCCTCTTTCGGGGTCAAATTTTTCTACGGCTCGGATTAAGCCTAAATTACCTTCTTCAATCAGGTCGAGTAATGGCAGCCCGCGGTTGTTATACCGTCGCGCAATTTTGACAACTAAACGAAGATTGCTTTCAATCATTCGTTTTCTTGAGGGCTCGTCACCTTTCAGTGCGAGTCGTGAGAAATATACTTCTTCTTCAGCTGTTAATAGTGGAGAAAAACCAATTTCGCTAAGATACATTTGGGTCGCATCTAAGTTAGAAGGCGTTTCGTCCTGAATGGTTTGTGATACTTCCTGTACATCGTCACTTTCATCAATAGCTATTTCTTTTAATTCTTTTTCTATGCCCATGCTAAATTCTCCCGTCACTAGCTAAGCGTTGTTTACTGATTAAATATTCACGTTGGCTCCAATTTTAATTTTTTAACTACTTATAATTATCTTCTCGGCAGATATTTTCTAGGGTTAACAGATTTACCACGAAAGCGAACTTCAAAATGAAGCATGACTCTTTTCGCATCAGTGTCACCCATTTCCGCTATGACTTGTCCAGCTTTTACAGTCTGCTGCTCTTTGACCAATATACGATCATTGTGAGCATAGGCACTTAAGTAATCATCATTATGTTTAATAATGATGAGTTTTCCATACCCTCTCAACACATCGCCAGCATAAACAACCTTGCCGTCAGCAGCTGCTTTTACTGAGTCACCGCGATTACCTGCGATGTCTATTCCTTTATTACCTTGTTTTGCGGTAGAAAAGTTCGCAATCACTTTTCCTTTCGCTGGCCATACCCACTTACTAATTTTTTGCGAGAATGGCTTGGTATTTTTGGTGGCTTCACTGTTTGTTTTTTGTGCTACCACAGTTTCACCATACTCCTGCTTTTTCGGTTGTGCAACAGGTTTTTTGATGGGTTTTTCACTACTTTTTGTTTCTAAACCATTGCGCTGCTTATTTTTACTAGCTTGCGGGACTCGTCCGTCCAGTAATATTTTTTGTCCGGGGAAAATACGGTATGGCGGCTTGATATTATTGATAGTCGCGAGCGTACGCACATCTATATCGGCTCGCCATGCGATGGAATATAGGGTTTCGCCTTTTTTAACGGTGTACTGTTGCCCAGAAATACTATTTTTTACCCTTTTGCTTAAGGGAATTTGCGCTTGGGCATCTACAACTGGTGCGGGAGTTTGGCGGGTTGAACAGGCACTTACCAATAAGACTACAAACGCGAGCCCTATTCTCCGTAATGTATTCACCTGTTCCACCTTCAACATGATAAAAACTTCCCTTTGTTATCGAAGTGACAAATATGCAACACCCACCAAAACAACAACCGCCCAACCTAAGGTGTCAACCCACTGGCGAAGTTTGGTTTCCATTTTATCACCACCATAATGAATGATGCCGGCTACTAAAAAGAATCGCATGCCTCTACCAACGGCAGACACTAGCAAGAAAGGTAAGAATGCCATCTGCAAGAAGCCAGCACTCACTGTAAACAACTTGTATGGAATTGGAGAAAACCCAGCAATAAAAACGACCCATACACCCCATTCGTTAAACCACTCAACCGCTTTATCAAAGCGTGCTTGATATCCAAATTCTGTAATTAACGGCTGAATCCAAGGTTCGAACATCCAAAATCCTAGAAAATACCCTGCCACACCACCAAATACCGAAGCAATAGTTGTTAATGATGCGTAGTACCACGCCTTTTCACGCTGTGCCAATACCATAGGTGCAAGTAACACATCGGGTGGAATTGGAAAGAATACGGATTCTGCGAATGTCAGAATCGCCAACATTTTAGGCGCAAGCTTGTGCTCGGCCCACTTTAGTGTCCACTCATATAACGGGGTAAATATCTTCACGAAATAGCCCCCGGTACTAGCGGCACAAATCTCACCCCTTCAATTTGTTGCTCGTGAAATGTGTCACCTTCACGTGTAATGAGTTTCAATATTTGTACTTGCTCACCCACAGGGATCACTAAACGCCCGCCATCGGCAAGTTGCTCTAATAATGCCGCAGGCACAGTCGCTGGCGCAGCGGTAACGATAATTGCAGGAAATGGCCCTTTGCTTTTCCACCCTTTCCAGCCATCACCATGCTTCATTGAAACATTGTGTAAGTCCATCGCCTGCAGCCTTCTTTTAGCTTGAAACTGCAAAGACTTAATGCGTTCAACTGAATATACGCGAGGAGTGAGCTGCGCCAAAATCGAGGTTTGGTACCCAGAACCGGTGCCAATTTCTAAAATGCTTTCAGGCGTGCCGTCGGCAAGAAGCAATTCAGACATTTTGGCCACAATATAGGGCTGTGAAATAGTTTGTCCCTGACCAATGGGGAGTGCAGTATTGTCATACGCTTTATGTGCAAGTATCTCTGGCACAAAAATATGACGAGGACTTTTGGCAATTGCTTGTAACACTTCAGGGTTACTAATGCCTTCCGCCTGTAACTTTTTCGCCAGTAATTCTCCACTTCGGCCAGACTTCCCACCGATACGACTTCCTACGCTGACATTCATTTACTTATTCTCTATTATTAAATCACTCGCCCATTCGGACATAGATTGCAAACTCTGGTGCGCCGTCATATCTACCGTTAACGGCGTCACTGACGCATAATTCTCTTTTACCGCGTGAAAATCTGTGCCTTCACTCGCATCCAATTCTTGCCCTAAAGAACCATACCAGAAAATATCTCTATTCCAAGGGTCTTGCATTCGTTTCATTGTTTCGGCTTTGTGTCGATAGCCCAAACGCGTCACCTTGACTCCCGCTAATTCATGTAACGGAATATCAGGAACGTTAATATTAATAATTTGATCAGACGGCAACGGATGCGCCTGTAATCGTTTGATAAACCTTGCGGCAACTACTGCCGCAGTTTCGTAATGACGCTCTTCTTTACCAACAAGCGAAACAGCGATTGCGGGCATCCCCATGTGGCGACCTTCGGTAGCTGCAGCTACTGTTCCTGAATATAAAGTATCGTCACCTAGATTCGCACCATTGTTAATCCCAGCTACCACTAAGTCAGGTAAAGGATCCATTAGTTGGCTAATGCCCAAATGAACAGAATCAGTAGGCGTTCCGTTGACCGAAATGAAGCCATTGTCTAACGTTTGCGCGCGAAGTGGATTTAAAAGCGTTAACGAATTACTTGCACCACTGCAATTTCTATCTGGCGCAATAACCGTGACATCGGCAAATTTGCTTAACTCTTCAAAGAGCACTTTAATTCCCGGCGCATGTACGCCGTCATCATTACTCAATAATATTCTCATGACTCTTCCCTAGCTCTCATATTATCTTGACGCTGCGTTAAATCGTCATAGTCTAACAACTCGCGCAATAAGGTGGTAGCAAAACACCCGGCAGGTAAATCGAAGGCCAACTCGACACTCGTATTATCTTCTAATACCGCTAGCGTCGCGTTTGTCACTAATAACCGAGCACGACGACGCTCCTGTTTCAACCCTGCTCGCTCTAACCCGTCACGCAATTCAGCATTCTGCTGTGCAATATCTTGCTCAAGCGCTAAAACACCGTCGGTGGTTTTTAACTGCCCCCTACCCCACATTGGGCATGTAATATCAATATCATGCTCATTGAAGCGATGTTCAATTTCTGCATTCATTGACTCTGGAATAAATATCGACTGGCTGCCAGCCAACATCATTATGTCGCCCAGCTGCGGTGCTTCAAACGTGTTTTTCTCAATTCTCGCAGATATGCATTGATTAAACATAAGAGAACGGGCGGCAGATAAATACAAACTGCGTTTCTTTTTATCTCGCACTTTTTTGCCAGCAAACATCGCTTTTGCCATTTCGATATTGTTACCGTTTATGCCAAATCGCTGTTCGCCAAAATAATTAGGCACGCCATGAGTAACAGCTAACTGCCAGCGCTGTTGAAGCTGTTTTATATCACTCACATTGCGTAACGTGATCACAAAGCGATTGCCAGAAAGCGCTCCTGTTCTAAGCTTTTTGTTATGACGCTGCCAGTGCAGAATTTCTACGCCATCAATTTTTAAATCCGACAAATCGTAACTTTGTTTACCCGGCAAATGTACAGCAAACCATTGTTCGGTTACGGCAAAGCGATCTTTCAATCCAGCGTACGCCACCAGCGACTCTTTAACCTCAAAATACTTTGCCAGCTCGCGTGCAACATAAACAGTATTAGTGCCTGTTTTGCGAATATAGATATATAAATGTTCGCCTTCCCCCGTTAACTCAAAAGGAAGCTGTTCAAACACTTTAAAATCTGCCTCTTGGGTTCTTAGTGCCCCTGTAATTTCAGGTTTACCATATAAATATGCCCACGCGTTTAAACTATTAGCCATTAGTTGCTTTTCTCTTTTAACAAAACGACTGCGTGCACTGAAATCCCTTCAGCTCGACCAACATACCCGAGCTTTTCAGTTGTCGTTGCTTTAACATTGACGTCATCTATGTTGCACTGTAAATCTTGTGCTAAATGCGTTCTCATATTGAGTAAGTGAGGTGCCATTTTAGGTGCCTGTGCAACAATAGTGATATCTGCATTGCCAAGTTGATAGCCTTTTTCGAACATTAATCCAACCACATGGCGTAACAATATTCGGCTCGAAATATTTTCATATTCGCTTGCAGTGTCAGGAAAGTGGTTGCCAATATCAGCCAGACATAGTGCGCCTAATATTGCGTCACATAAAGCATGTATCGCCACGTCACCATCTGAGTGTGCAATGAAGCCCTGCTCAAAAGGAATTTCAACGCCCCCTAGAACCAAAGGGCCTTCACCACCAAATTTATGCACGTCGAAGCCGTGTCCAATACGCATTACACTTTCTCTCTGTTTAACTGTTGTTTAGATAATATAAATTCGGCATAAGTCAGATCTGCCGGACGGGTGATTTTAATATTATCGCTTGAACCATTTATTAAATGACTGGGCAACTGACAATATTCAATGGCAGAGGATTCGTCGGTGATCACCGCTGAATGTTCCAATGCCTTTTCTATGGCAGTTTCAAGTTGTGTCGTCGGGTACATTTGCGGTGTAAGCGCATGCCATAAATGGCTACGATCCACCGTGGATTCTACAACGTCACCTTTGGCTTGTTTCATTGTATCTCGTACCTGATACGCAAGTAAGCCACCTTCGTTGTTTTCAAGGCACGTGTTAACAAGTGAAGAAAGGTCTTCAAGTGTGACACATGGCCTTGCTGCATCATGAACCAATACCCAAGGGAATTGTGCTGCTGACAATGACTTGATGCCCGCTAATACTGAATCTACACGCTCTTTGCCCCCATGAACAATATCGACCTGATTATGCTTAGGCAGCCAAGTGTCTCGAATATATTCGTCTTCTGGGCTAATCGCTACCACCACCTTGGTAATACGCTCATGTGAAATCAATCGCTCAACCGTATGTTCAAGAACGGTTTGCTCACCAATTTTCAAATACTGTTTGGGTATATTCGCCTGCATGCGTTTGCCAACGCCAGCCGCCGGAACAACAACTGCGAGCGGCCCTTCATAAGGCACCATATTTAATTCCTGATTAACTAATTCCGAGATTTCTGCTTTGGAATAATGCGAAAGAAAGTTTCCCCTTCTTTGATCATACCGAGTTCGTTGCGTGCCCGTTCTTCGATTGCTTCAATGCCCGACTTTAAATCATCGGTATCCGCATACAGCAGCTTGTTTCTTTGTCTAAGCTGTTCGTTGTTTTCGACTTGCCTGACAACGTTTTCTTTCAAGGCAATATAGTCAGGTACACTATGCTTGCCAAACCATAGTCTGTATTGCAATAAGACTAAGCATATAAACAATACGACAGAAATTATTCGCATAACGTTGCCCACTAAAACAGATTAAGATGATAGCGGTATTATAAATGGCTCTAAGCGCCTGTAAATACAGGACGCAATAAAAGTAGAATTATTAAGAATGAATTGCCGAAGGGCGCTTCAGGTTTTGCCAGTTAATTGTACAAGACAGTAATAATTCTCTTAACGAAGGCAAAATAGGATCAAGTTTCTTTTTTCCTTGCCAAACATGGCCTGCACAAGCCGACATCATTACACGCTTAGTTGGTTTTAATAACGTTACTCTTTGGTGAATATAGTGATTTTCACTGGAGAACCAGCCATATGCGTTAGTACGAAATCGACGTCTCTCGTTGTCGACTCGGTCAATACAATCAAGTTCAATATGGTCATTTATCACAACAGGGACAACTAATCCATGTTGCAGCGGCACTGTTTCGTACCAGTGCGTCACACTTTCTGGCTCTTGTCCTGATAAAGGCATTTGACTACTTTGCTTTGTCGACCAACTGGCATTTTGGTAATCAATATCAAGTGGAGACGTAACCTGCATCATCGAATGAGCGGTTAACTTCACATAATAAGGTAGGCTCTTTAAGCGACTTTGTAAACTTTCAACTTGATTGTGGGGCTGTTGCGATAACACTTTCAATTCTCGCTCATATAGCGCACTACACAATTCAGCAAACTCAGCTGATTGTGGTTTGTTTTGCCATAGAGAAACTTGTTCAGTCATGAATGGTTAATATACTGCTTAAATTATCGCTTAGAATTTAAGCATACTGCATTGTTACGCAAAGATAAAATGAAGTTTTAACATCAATTAGTAGCGAAAACAGGTGCTAGGTCATTAGATTAGCTTTTCTAACGACCTAGTTGTAAACCTAGCCTCTATCATTTGATTCGGCGATATGCTGTTCAACAATAGCAAGGCGAACTTGAATGTCGTGTAATGCAGAACTTCTTTGTCGCATCAGCACTACAACACTAGATAAACACGCAACAATGATGGAAATTGAAAGAACTACCGTGTAAATGTTTTTTTTAGCTTCATTAACGTCAATTTGTTGTGCAGCGCCAACTTCATGCAAACTATGAATATGCATGTAATCTAGATAAAACAGGTAGCCAATATAGGTTAGTGCACCGATCGCCACGACCCAAGCGATTAAGCTTAGAAATAAAAATGCTTTATATTTAACTTTATCTCGTTCTACTTGCTTCCATAGCTGCGAATAATCTTGTTGCATTGACTTTCTCCAATTCATGTCTGAGTAATAGATTCATAGCGCTGCAATTGTTGGCGAGCATTAAACAATCTTGATTTGACTGTACCAACATTGCAATTGAGTATTTGTGCTATCTCGACACAAGTAAATTCTTGCCAATAAAACAACAAGATAACTTCTTTGTGTTCAAATGATAGCTTGTTTAGCGCCTTATGTAAGCGCTCAAAATCTTGCGGAATTTTTACTTGAGGTGTTTTATCAAGATCTTGCACTTCAACTTCGGGGTCAACGCTGTCTCTGTGTTTCCTGTTTACCTTTAAGTGATCAAGTGCAGCTCTGTGGGCAACTTGCGTAAGCCAACGTTTAAACCCATATGGGTTGGAAAGTGAAGGTAGTTGCTGATACACCTTGAACCAGACTTGTTGTTGTACATCTTCAGCATCAATTTGCCCCAGCAACGTACTGAGATATTTAAAAGTATACCCTTTGAACAACCCAAACAATTCTTGAAAACCAGACTCACATCCAGATTGTGATCTCAAAATCAATAGCTGTAGTTTTAACTTACCTGTTGATTTGCAATCCATTATTAACCTAGCTTCTAAAACACCTGTCCCAAAGGACGATAAAAAACGTTAGTTGGTTCAAATTTATTTAAAAAATTTATACTTTTTTAAATAACTTACTTTTCAATTAGTTAAAAAAAAGCTCACAACACTGTGTGAGCTTTTAAACGTTATAGCGAATTTGAACACTACAGCGTCAATATTTTCACTTTTAACGTAACGTCTGGCAATAAACTAATATTACTGACCTTTAACTTCGCTTAGGCCGTTGAATACTGCTTTGTCACCTAAGTATTCTTCAATACGTAGCAATTGGTTGTACTTAGCAACACGGTCAGAACGACATAGTGAACCAGTCTTGATTTGACCAGCAGCTGTACCAACGGCTAAATCAGCAATTGTTGCATCTTCTGTCTCACCACTACGGTGCGAAATAACTGCAGTGAAACCTGCTTCTTGTGCCATGCGGATAGCCGCTAATGTTTCAGTTAGTGAACCGATTTGGTTGAACTTGATTAGGATTGAGTTACCAATACCTTGCTCAATACCACGCGCTAAGATCTTAGTGTTGGTTACGAATAAATCATCACCGACTAATTGCACTTTGTCACCGATCTTGTCTGTTAAGATTTTCCAACCATCCCAGTCACTCTCGTCTAAACCGTCTTCGATTGAAACGATTGGGTAACGCGTTGTTAGTTCAGCTAAATAATCAGCAAAACCTTCAGAGTCAAATTGCTTACCTTCACCCGCTAAATCGTATACGCCGTCTTTGTAGAACTCAGATGAAGCACAGTCTAGTGCCAAAGTTACGTCGTCGTTCATCTTGTAGCCCGCTGAAGCAACAGCAGCTTCAATCACTTTTAACGCTTCTTCGTTAGACGTTAAGTTTGGTGCGAAACCACCTTCATCACCCACAGCAGTGTTTAAGCCTTTTGAAGACAATTCTTTTTTCAGGTGATGGAAAATTTCAGCGCCCATGCGTAACGCTTCTTTGAAGCTCTTAGCGCCAACTGGTTGCACCATAAATTCTTGAATATCAACGTTGTTGTCTGCGTGCTCACCGCCGTTAAGGATGTTCATCATTGGAAGCGGTAAAGAGTACTTGCCTGGCGTGCCATTTATGTCAGCAATGTGCTCAAATAATTGTACTTTCTTTTCCATCGCAGCTGCTTTTGCGTTAGCAAGTGAAACAGCAAGAATCGCATTAGCACCAAAATTTTCTTTGTTTTCAGTACCGTCTAAGTCAATCATGATTTGATCAATTTTCGCTTGCTCTAAAGCGTTTTGGCCGACTAGAGCAGGAGCAATTTTGTCATTTACTGCAGCAACTGCATTCAAAACACCTTTACCTAAGTAACGTGATTTGTCGCCGTCACGTAGTTCAAGCGCTTCACGAGAACCTGTTGATGCACCTGATGGTGCACATGCACGACCCCAAGCACCTGACGCTAAGAATACGTCGGCTTCAACAGTTGGATTGCCACGAGAATCCATAACTTCACGTGCAATTATCTTACTAATATTTGACATTATTGTTCCTCAAACTTTGCGTTCAATACAGCGAATGAACGATGGATAAAAATAGGTAACTTGCCTTAATGCAAGATCACCGAAAAAGGTTATTTAACTACACTTAAACTTTATGGGCAGTTAAACGCAAAACCGTAGCACTAGGCTACGGTTTTAAATTAATTTTCTACTTCTGGTTCGTGTTTGCTGTAAGTAAATGCAGCCGCCACAAAGCTTTCAAATAACGGGTGACCGTCACGCGGAGTAGAATTAAATTCAGGATGAAATTGACCCGCGATAAACCATGGGTGCTCTGGAATTTCAATCACTTCAACCAAGCTCTTGTCGGTAGACAATCCAGAGAACACTAATCCAGCTTTGCTCAATTGTTCTCTGTAGTTATTATTTACCTCATAACGATGGCGGTGTCTTTCATAAATGGTTTCACTGCCATATACGTCGCACGTCTTGGTGCCTTTCACTAGGTGGCACAATTGCGAACCTAAACGCATCGTTCCACCTAAATCTGAATCTTCACTGCGGTATTCTACTTGACCCGCTTCGTCTAACCATTCATTGATTAGGCCAACAACTGGATAAGGTGTTTCAGTATTGAATTCAGTACTGTGTGCCCCTTCCATACCCGCAACATTACGTGCATATTCGATTAGGGCCACTTGCATACCCAAACAAATACCTAAATAAGGTACTTTGTTTTCACGCGCATACTGTGCAGCTAAAATTTTGCCTTCTACACCACGCTCACCAAAACCGCCTGGTACTAAAATCGCGTCAAGATCTGATAAAATTTCAACGCCTTTGCTCTCAATATCTTGTGAATCAACGTATTGAATTCTTACTTTTACCTGATTCTTAATACCAGCATGTTTTAATGCTTCATTTACTGATTTGTAGGCATCAGGTAATTCTATATATTTACCTACCATGCCAATTTTGACTTCACCACCTGGATTAGCTTCTTGATAAAGTACACGTTCCCATTCAGATAAATCTGCTTCTGGTACATCTAAACCAAAACGCTTAACAACCAGCTCATCTGTACCCTGAGCTTTCAATAACGCTGGGATTTTGTAGATGCTGTCTACATCGCGCATTGACACTACCGCTTTTTCTTCTACGTTAGTGAACAAAGCGATTTTAGAACGTTCGTTATGTGGAATTGAGTCTTCACTACGACAAATTAAGATATCTGGCAAAATACCAATTGAACGTAACTCTTTTACAGAGTGTTGCGTTGGTTTTGTTTTGATTTCTCCTGACGCAGCAAGATAAGGCACAAGCGTTAAATGCATGAACATTGCGCGGTCGCGACCTAGTTCAACACCTAGTTGACGAATGGCTTCAAGAAACGGTTGTGATTCGATATCACCAACCGTACCACCGATTTCTACCATAGCCACATCATAACCTTCAGCACCTTCAATTACACGACGCTTAATGTCGTTAGTGATGTGTGGGATTACTTGAATGGTAGCGCCTAAGAATTCACCTTTACGCTCACGTGCCAAAATATCTTGGTAGATTCGGCCCGTAGTAAAGTTATTACGCTTAGTCATTTTGGTGCGAATGAATCGCTCGTAGTGACCTAAATCAAGATCGGTTTCAGCACCGTCTTCAGTTACAAATACTTCACCGTGCTGAATTGGACTCATAGTCCCTGGGTCAACATTAATGTAAGGATCAAGCTTAAGCATGGTTACTTTCAAACCACGCGCTTCAAGAATCGCTGCGAGTGATGCTGCAGCAATACCTTTACCTAGAGACGATACAACGCCTCCCGTCACAAATATATACCTAGTTGTCATGTGATACCCAGAAGTCAGGAAAATAGAATTTGGCGTTAGACAATAAAAAGAATAAATACCATCTAACAAGACGGGAAAGCATTATACTCAATTACCTTGTTAACAACAATATCAAGCCAGCATCAATTACTAAAAATTCAACAAAAAATTTTGTTGCTAAAATTTATTTTATTGCGTTCGTAAATTTGTTCCTTCATAACAAGCCACTGTATCGCATAGCGATAAATAATGGATTATTATCTCAGCCAGATTTGCTATCTTGATAGTATAGATAGCAATTCAAAAAACATTGAACGGATATTAAATTTCATGAAATTAGACCATGTACTTACCGAAATCGATAATATCAATCGCCAAGATCCCAATAGTGTAGAGCATAATGGTGAGTCAGCGCCTAAAGAGTTGATATATGGCCACCAAATGAGTGAATGTCTAAAAGCACATTGGCCTGATGCCTCAGAATACTTACAAATAGCCGTACGTGCACAACATATTAAGCGCTGGCATATTCCAAGAGCTGATTACCCATTGGGCAAAGCAGGCTACTTAGCCTGGCGCAAAGCCTTAGGCGAATTTCACGCAACGACTACAGCCCAAATAATGCGTGACAATGGCTACAGTGATGAAGAGAGCGAGAATGTCGCTGCTATATTGCGTAAAGAAAAACTTAAGAAAAACCCTGATACACAAACATTAGAAGATGTTGCTTGCTTAGTCTTCTTACAGCATTACTTTGAAGGTTTCGCTGCTAAACATAGCGAAGAAAAAATTATCAGCATCCTACAAAAAACGTGGCGTAAAATGTCAGCTAAAGGACATGAAATCGCGTTAACCTACCAACTGCCGCAGCACTTAGCAACATTGGTAGAAAAAGCACTTAGTTAACAATAACGTTGGAGTGTGTTAAGTATTAATCTAAAAGAGATACAGGCTAAAGATTTGATTTAGCCTGATTACTCTCAGCGTCATTCGCTTTGCAGTCTTCCGCCAGTGGTAGTCGCCAAATAAAAATGAATGGGCAGGCAACCAATACAATAACAGCCACCTTCAAATAAATACTTTCCATCATATAACACGACCAAGTCACAGCCAGCACAATCGTCAACAATGAAATGATCTTGGCGCGTTTAGGAATAGAGCGTGTAGTTTGCCAATGATAAATCATCGGGCCAAACACTTTGTTATCGAGCAAACGTTGATGAAGGCGCGGTGAAGACTTGGCAAAACAGCCTGCCGCCAACAATAAAAATGGTGTTGTTGGTAATAAAGGCAATGCCACTCCTAGGGCAGCCAAACCAACAAAGAAAATCCCTAAAACTTTTAACAACAAAGCATCACACCTAAATCACTCGTATTTAGCTATATGATAACTCAATTCGATACATTAATAGACGATTGATTGTTCATTACTTGCCAAAATAGATTCGAGAAAACGAAAATTGACATGTGAGTGTATAGTGAGTTAGAACTTCTATGCATTCTTATGTACGAAGCATGCTCATTTTCATTAGTTTCTATTAGCAGCAATTGTTGGAGCCTCGAAAAATGCCAAAACCATTTAGAGAAAGCAAATACCTTAATGAATCAGGCTCAAAAACCGGAAACTGGTACATGAATAGAATTGATTATTTTCAATTTTATGAGTACCCAAAATACAAACTACATAAAATGCTCTCGTTAGTTCTTGGTATTATCATCTTTATTATTAGCATAAAAGTGATGAAAGCTAACTTTTTGTTATCGCTCCCACTTTACTACGCCAGCTACGTTGCTCTTTTGACATTTAATTTGTTACGTACCAGAACTTGTCGCTATCGAGGTTACTTTCTTTACCCAAATAAAATCATAAATTTTTTCAAAGAAATCGAGGTAGAGGTAGATCTAAACGATTATGATTCTGTTGCAACGTTAAATGACAAGTAGTTTATCAATGCGATACACGTCGGGTAATTAATTATAAAAAAGAGTAGCTTCCGCGCCACGATTTTCATCTAATAGCTGAGCATCATTTTATGGCGAGCAACTCTCCTGACAAAGTGCCTCGCATTAGCGTTTTGTCATCTATAATTAACAACTCTCCGTACTCACCCTTTTTAATACTACTATCGATTGCAATAACCTTACCTTGATAACGCGCTTCAATTTTTTTCTGTGAAGTATGGCCCACGATTAAGTGTTCAATCTCAAAATGCTTGAGAAGCAAATCAATTTCATCAGCTGTCGCACCATCATCTTTGAAATAACCGCGATACCAAATAGGCCCGTTGGATTTGTGAAGAAAACGCGCGAACCCTTCTCTGGGCTGAGGCAACTCAGCTTTAATGAGACTTTTTTTGAATACGCTGTTTATTTCCTGCAATGAATGCTTCTTTTGAGCGAGCTCTGGATGAAATCCACCATGTGCATATAAAGCATTATTAATTTTCACTAACACTGACTTGCTTCTCAGCCATTGCCCTAGCACAGTTGTTTTTGAGAACAATTCTTCAAAATCTGTCGCTAAAATCTTTGCAGCTTTCACGTACTTGGGGTGCAAGTAACGTAAGTCACCATTTAACACCATTACCTCATGATTACCGAGTAGCAAGTGCACTTTCCCGCCTGCCGCTTCAGCTTGTTTCTCCAATCGATATAAGAACCAAAGAATCTCTGTGACTTTGTCACCACGATCAAACACATCCCCTGTAATGACAAAGTGTCCTTTACCAAATGCCCAATCTCCTTGGGCTGAGATAATGCCATTATTCACCAGTAAGGTTTTCATTAAGTCATACTGACCATGTAAGTCACTTAATGCCGCTACTTTGAAGTCGCCATGATATTCCAATAAATCTGTTTTAAATGTCAGGTTAGGAATGTCAGCCATCAAACCACAGGCAGAAAACTGATGCGGCAATGTTGAAATTGTCCGTTTATCTTGGTGTACTTTGTCATGACACACATAGTGATAACTCAACTGGTTTGGAGATATGCTAACATAAGGGCCGTCGGTGATGGGCGCATCGTCATCATTGCTCGCAGTAGTAAGGTTTGAAGCATTCGCAGTACAGACAGCTGCCAGCAACATGCCGCACAGTGAAAAATATTTGTGTGATAATTTCATAGTGTTCTTTTTGTCTCACTCAACGTTCTCGTAAAGCTTCATTGATAGATATCAACATCGCTATTACATCAATAAATAACGTAATACACCGATGAATTGGCACATCCATGTGCCCGAGCATTTCCTACGGGAGAATTAAAATTGTACTTCAGCGCCTAGGTAATAGAAGCGTCCCATACCGCCACCATATTGACTGCTGTAGTTACCGCGTCCACCTAAGATAAAGTCGCCGTTATTGTCGAAAATGTTATTAACACCGCCGAACAAACGCACTTCACTATCATTAGCTAACTCCATGTTGTAGCTCACTGACAAATTGTGCTTGATGTAAGAGCTCATATCGTAGAATGCCAGTTTTTCCGGATTCTCAACGCAATCTTCGCTGCCAGAAGCACAGTTTTCAGCATTTTCAGCCATATATTCTTGCCAATCTTCACCACGACTTTTATCGTCAACTACACTGCCTTTGAACTTAGTGCTCCAACGAATACGCCAGTCATCTTTGTACCAAGTCAGTGACGCTGACGCTCTGTCTTCAAAGATGCCATTGTCTAGATCACCCTCGTAGTAGTTTGTTTCTACACCATCATTGCCTTCAAATGTTTTAGAGTATTCGATGACATGTGTCATATCAGCCTTGAATCGTAACGAGCCCATTTCACCTAAGTCATAACGATACTCTGCGGCAATGTCGTAACCTTTGGTACGAATCTCGTCTACGTTAAATGAACGTTGAAGAATTTCGATGATATTGCCTTCACTATCACGTGAAATATCGTTACAGAAGTTATTATTATCACCCCAAGGAATCGACGAGTTGTAACACTGGTTGATGATATCGGCATTATCAATTTGCGCGATAGCGTCATCAATTTGAATATCCCAATAGTCAATTGCGATTCTAAATCCATCTAACATCGCCGGTGCCATAGTGATACCAAAGGTGTAAGTGTCAGCTGTTTCTTCAAACAGATTTTCATTACCTGTGTTCGGTGAATAACTATTATTGTCATCTTCAAAAACAAAATCAGGATCTGCCGCAATTTGCGCGGCAATTGCAGGCTCTAAACGACAGTTATCGTGACCAATCGCGGCAGACGTTGCCGACGTACCGTCACAAATATCATCGAAACTGTCATAGTCACCTCTTGGTGGCGACATAAGCTCAGTAATTGTTGGCGCTCGCTGTGCCCTTGCCCAGTTACCACGCACTACATAACCCTCAATAGGCTCCCAAATTAGGCCAGTTCTATAACTTTGTACTAAACCTGTGCCAGACCAACTATAGTCGGCAATACGTGCCGATACTTCAGCAGTTAAGCTTTTTGCGCCTTTAACATCTTTTAGCAAAGGAAACGCTGCTTCAGCAAATGCTTCATACACATCAACTTCACCACTAAAGCTCGGTACTACGTTAAACGTAATGCCGCCGTACTGCTGTTCTTTGCTGGTACGCACTTTCTGAGTGTCTTTGCGATATTCAAAACCAAATGCGGAAGCAACTGGCCCAGCAGGCATTTCAAATAGGTCGCCTGCAATGTAACCCATCACAGTTAGTTGGTCGATGTCAGTCGTGATTGTTGGGTTTGCACGAATATAATCAGCTGCTTCTGGAGTGATTGAACCTTCACCAAACAAGTTCAATGGCACACATCCGTCAGCACGCGCCTGCTCATCGGCACATTGAATCGTAACACCATCGTCCGCATATTCCGCATCTAGCGCGTAAGCTACATTGAATGTGTTTAATTCATTAAGACGTAATTGCTCTTGTTTGAATTTGCCGTAACCAACTGAGATATCCCAATCCCAATTGCCGTCAAACATAGTACCTTGCAATCCAGCCCATGAACGTACGGTAGTACGTGTGTTGTCTGTAATAATGTTACCTACTTCGGCAAAGCGTCTATCCCAGTAAATACGATCTTTGTAAAGCCCTGAATTGCGAATTTCTTCTGGGACAAAAGGATTATCTATTGGAATATACCCTGGACGAACACGTCCCGGCTCGCCAGTTTCTGGATCTAATGTTAACGCGTAGGCACTTTCATATTCATCTTCAGGCGATTTATGGTTAACTGATTTGTTTCTCGCATATTGCACTTGGAAATAACTTTGAATGTCATCAGTCAGTTCATAATCCACTTTAATTGCAGCAGAAGCGGCTTCATCAGGTATTTTCAGCATCACAAACTGGTTCGAATGAATCCCGTATTTTTCCTCGTTGTCTTTCCAGTCATCGCGAAGTGTAGTGCCGTCGTACCAGAATTGCGTGTCGTTACGCGAGGACTCACCAAAAACACCACCGAAAATACCGTCACTACGGTTACGCCAATCAGCAGGCGTAATGTCTCGCATACACTGATAACCATCTTCTGTTAGCATCTGATTACACATCAGCTCGTTGTCGTAGCGATAAGCATCTTCTTGCTGAGCACGTTTACGATCCCAATAATCAAGACCAAATTGCTTGTCAAAGCTAGAGCTGAAAAACATGTAGCCACGGCCATTGTTAAATTCAGTCCCGTAATCGAAATCTATGGTGTACTCTTCACCACCACCTTCATCTGAGGTGCCACCACGTACTTTAAACGACATTCCTTCTTTGTCTTGTTGTGTGATAATGTTAACTACGCCTGCTACCGCATCTGAACCATACGCTGCTGATGCACCACCCGTAATGATTTCAACTTTTTCTACCATGCCCGACGGAATGGTTGTTAAGCTAACATAGTTGCCCGAATAGCTGTTTGACACAACGCGACGGCCGTCAATTAACGTAAGCGTTCTATTCGTACCTAAGTCACGCAAGTCAATTGTTGAAAGTCCGGTATTTTGAACACTCGATTGTGTGTTACTGTTACTACTACCTTCAGAGATTTGCGGCAGCTCCCCCACTAAGATTTCAGAAAGAGAACCAAGACCCGTATCTTCAATTGATTCACGGTCCATCACCGCAAGTGGTGTCGCAACGCTGAAACTATCACGGCGTAAACGCGACCCTGTTACCGTGATCTTCTCGGTTGTTTCTGCTTCTTGTTCAGCATTATGATTAGTAGATGTTTGAGCCTGTCGGCTAACTTCTTCAAGTTGTTGTGTACTAGCCGCCAACACTGTCGGTGACATAATGGCGCTAGAAATTAGCGCACTTTGAATTGCCATAGTGATAAGTTTCTTGTTCATCACTTCTCCCATTGTCATGTTTCTTAATAATCGTTTTATAATTTTTCTTACTTCAACAGCGCGACTAACAGCGAGCAAAATGCTTTATTGACGTGTTGAGCAGTGTTCATTTTTACCGAACATGACTTTTGTATTGAAAGCGCGACATTTGTACAATCTGTAACAACTCGTTTATTTATCTATTTAACATCTATTAAAAATAAAACAAATTAATACAAAGGGTTACAACCAACCAACCAAACAACTAGATGACACACATTGAAATGAAATAAATTGAATATTTAGTCGCTCGCTCATTGTAAAAAGCTGACTAAGCCGTTAACATTTGAAAGCACAACACAAGTATTATCGTAGTGAAGGATTCGCTCCATCTCGCGATAAAATCACGCAGCACAATAACTAAAAAAAGCGCTATGAAGTTTGAACGTACGTTTCGCATTGGTAATTGCCATATCATTCCTATTGAATATGCGATTCAGCATGATGGTGCTGAAAAAGAAACGTTGCAGCCAAAATTTATCGAAGTGCTTTGTTACTTGGCCAGCCAATACCCACGCATCATTCCTAGAGAAGAAATTATTGAACAGGTTTGGGCTGGAAATGTTTATGTGGGTGAAAAGGCGCTCACCAATGCTATATGGCACTTGCGCCAACGCCTAAAAGGTGCAGCAACCGAACCAACCATTATTGAAACTATACGCAAAGTTGGCTACCGCCTTTTAGTAGAACCACAATGGCTAGAAGAAACGCCGACCACACCAATAACTTCTGAAGATTTAGATACAGATACGTTACATGCAGAGCAGTTAGATCATTCAACAACACCAGCAGTAGAACAACATCAAGCTCCTCCAGAAAAACAACAAAAGTTACATGCGATGTATTCGTTGTTACTACTATGTGTATTAGTCGTTAGTGTGCTTTTATACGAAAAAGCCCCTGAACCTCAGCCTGACCAAATCGAACCAATCACAAAGCAGCCGGGCGCTGAATTATTTGCTTCCCCTTCTCCTGATGGAAATAACATCGTATTCAAGTGGGTGAATAAGGCTGGCAATGACAACTTATACCTAAAAGATCGCCATAATCCTCAACTTCCGCCAAAGCAGCTTACTTTTGGCGATGTGAATATTGGCTTTTCGGTGTGGAGCAATGACGGAGCCTATTTATACTTCGCCAAAAAAGATCGCCAACAGAAAACATGCGAAGTCATGCAGCTGAAGGTTGAAACACAACAAGAACAACGCATTGCCAGCTGTCCGGAACGAGGTGGATATTACTACATCGACATTTCACCTGATAACAAGACGCTGGCATTTCATGGCTATGAAGAGCCCGCTGACAGTAGCGGCATCTATTTCCTCGATTTAACCAATCCTGACAGCCAACCCTATCGCTTTTCATGCAGTAATAACTGTGGCTACCGAGATCGTGATTTTGCATTTTCTCCTGATGGTAAACACATTGCCGTAACACGACGCGTCAATACTTTTAACGAGAATTTATTCTTAGTAGATCTCGCTACGCAAGAAGCGACACAACTATCATTTGGTGAAGAAGACATCGTGGGTTTAACCTGGCACCCTGATGGCACGCGTATAATTTATGCCGCGCAGCGGGCAGATATCCGTAAAGGATATATGCTTGATATTGAAACCAAGCGCTCGACAGCAATAAATATTGATGGTTTCAGTTATCCAGAGTTCAGTAGAAACTCTCACGAGCTGTTTTTTCAGCAAAGAAGTGAGAAGTACACATTAACCAGTTTAGCGTTAAATGATGATGTTGCCTCGACTCCTTTTCCAATCATAGAATCAGCAGACAGTCACCATTATCCCAATTACTCTAATGCAACACAAAAAATTGCCTACGTATCAAATGAATCGGGGTTTAATGAATTATGGATAGCAGACAAACAAGGACAAAACAGACAGCAAATTACCTTTCTGAAAAAGTCGGTCAGGTATCCCTACTGGTCGCATGACGGCAAAAAAATCGCATTCTTGGCACCCAACGAATCGGAAACTCAAGATAAAATATATATTTATGATTTGAGCACCGAAAAACTCTCAGAACTAAATAGCCCACATCAAAACCACAATAGACCAACTTGGACATTTGACGACACGGGTATTATTACCGCAGTTTATGCAGACGAATATACTGATCTGCACATTATCAACATTGCTTCAGGTGAAAGTAAACGCATTACGCATAGCGGTGCTAGGTTTGGTATTATGACATCACCGACAACGTTATTATTTACGCAAGAAAAATCGGGGTTATGGCAAAAGGAACTTGGTGATAACAACCTTCCGTTGAACAAGATAAGTGGTAAAAAATTCAAGACCACTTATAGCTGGGTTAACACTGCCAAGGGCGTTTATTATGTACGCACATTTAGCCGTCACTTACATATCACTTTTTTCGACTTTGACACGCAAACCTTCACACCGATAGTGAAACTGCCTACGCGTTCTATCAACGCCAGAGGTACTTTGTCTTACGTACCTGAAGATGATCTACTGTTATTCACTCATGCCGCATTTCCTCAGGCAGACATCAAAAAATTAACGTCAGCATTGCTCAATTAGATTATCTATTTAATCTCTATTTTGTCATTTCCATGTCGTTTTGACCCTGTAGCGATACGAGCGTCCACGATACATTGTTAAACTGGCAACATCATTTTTTGAAAAGGATGCGCGTGTGAATCGTTACAGTTTTGTCATTTGGTTAATGTTGGTGCTTTTTCATGACATTGAAAGCGCTCAAGCAAAGGAAAACTCCTCTCAAGAATTACCAATATCCGCTTTTACTCAACTTAGTCAATTCAAGAACTTGCAGTTGTCGCCTGATGGCAAACATATCGCCATCACCGTACCTAAAGCTGATACAACTAATTTGGTTATAGTTGAACGGCAAGCAATGATGCCAGTGCTGGTATTAGGCTTTGGCACTAACAAACATATTGGAAAGTTCTATTGGGCCAACAATGAACGCTTGATTTACACCAAAACATACAAACGAAGTGGGCGCGATAAGCATGTCTATCAAGGAGAGATATTTGCAGCAAATGTTAATGGAACGAACAAAGTACAAATCTTCGGTCATTCCGATACAAAAAGTAATAATCGTAATAAAAAAGGCCTAAAAGCCCATGGCCGCATTATTCACATGTTACCGGAAGACCCTGATCATGTAATGCTTGAAGCCGATAAGTGGGGCAACGATTTTGATGACCCGACCAAAATTTATCGCGTTAACATATATAACAAAAAGCGCACGTTAATCAGTACCTTACCTCACGGAAATATGCGTGTGCTGCTTGATCGAAAAGGAAATATCCGTTTTGCAAGTGCCAAAAATCGACAAGGCAAAAAGCTTAAATACCAGTTTATTGATCAGAAATGGGTAGCTCTTGGAAATGACCATCCACTTAAAAAATATAGTTTTGTGTCAATAAGCGAAGACAATCAAACGCTATATGTTCGCAAACCAACAGGAAAAAATTTAACGGATGGCTTGTACAAGTATGATCTTGCTACTCAAAAATTGACACTCATTTTTAACCATCCAACGCTAGACATTCACGCCTATATCCGTGAACCAGGAAGTCGGTTAATCATTGGCGCGAAAACGATGCAAGAGCAGGTCAATTTTCATTACTTTGATGAGAATTCACCCTTCACGAAATTACACCAGCAACTTGTGGCGACCTTTCCAGCCTATGACCTGAAAGTTGGCGGCCATGGATACGATAGCAAAGTGATGGTAATTGGCATATCTAACGACAAAAATTCTGGCGAATTCTACTTATTCGATCGTGAAAAACAGTCTCTTGAATACTTACTTAGCCGACGCTCATGGTTACCTGAATCACAAATGATGCCACGAAAATTCATCGAATTTACCGCACGAGATGGCCAGCCTATATACGGTTATTTGACTTTACCTAAGGCCAATGACCGGCCTCACCCTTTAGTGGTTGACGTGCATGGTGGCCCTTATGGTGTGCAAGACAAGTGGCATTTCAATACTGACGCGCAATTATTCGCGAGTAGAGGTTATGCCGTATTGCAGATTAATTTTAGAGGCTCAGGCGGCTACGGCAAGACTTACGAGAAATCTGCTTATTTAAAGCGTAACTCGCTTATTCAACACGACATAATCGACGGCACTAAATGGGCGCAATCATTAGCTAATATTGATGACAACAAGGTCTGCATAATTGGTGGCAGCTTTGGCGGTTATTCCGCTTTGATGGCGTCACTCATTGAACCAGAGTTGTATCGATGTGCCATTCCTCGCTATGGTCCTTACGATTTGGTTTTTCAAATGCAAAATGCCGATTATATGGATAAAGATTCTGTGGCTGTTGGCGCTAAAGAAAAGTATGGCGATAACGAGAAAATATGGCGAGAACATTCTCCGTTAACTTATATCGACAAACTCAAAACCCCTTTAATGATTGTAACCGGAGGAAAAGATACACGCGTTCCTCCAGAAAGTGCATGGCACCTGAAAGCTGAATTAGACAAACGCGATATAGACTATCAATGGCTGTACAAGGCCTCAGAGGGACATGGTTTTATTAACCCAGAAAATAAGCAGGAACTTTATCAAAAAACGCTCGAGTTTTTAGATAACCACCTTAAGCATTCATTGCAATAAATACTTATTGGTTAAACAGATTATACCAAGCGTTCACGCAACGCTTCTAATTGACCTTTTTTCTTAATGAGTGAATCGAGATCACCGCTATAGGTCACAATACGCCCCATTTTTGGCCAAGTGATCTTTCTGTTTAGAAAACTCATAGAGCTCGCCAAACTGAAAAAATTAAAATACAAAATCAGCACTTGAATTAAATCCAGTTTATCTGCTTGAAGCCCAATTTTATTGGCCGTACGTGAATTTAAAAAGTAACTAGTGGCTTTAACAGCTATATTGGTTGGTTTTTGGCATTCATATTTATTGATAAGTGCGAGCATCCCTTCAACATACTCAGCATATACATGTTTTTTCCGTTCTTGAACGCTTAATTCTTTATTAAGCGTAAAATAGTAATCAAAAAGAGTACCTCCATGTAGTACTATCTGATTGTTCTTAATCTTTTCACCTATAAGCATTGGTGAATAATAGACTAAATTGCCTGATTTCATACCACTTGGCACATCGAAAAATGACGTAATTACAGTAGATGAAGCAAGAAAAAAAAGCAGAATTAACCAAGGCATATCCACCCAAAAGAGAACGCCCACCATTACGATGTTTACTAAAACATAAATACATACGAGTCTCAAAAAAAATAGCTGCCGTTGACGAGGCAAAAGGTCAAAATAAGAGTTTTTCATAATTTATTATTCAATTGATTTTAGCAGTAATACTTAACGTTCTGTATTCCAACTGAAAAAGTACGCTCCCAAGCTAAGGAAAATACCGCTCATAATCATTAACATAGTAACGTGATAACTAACATCAATGAGTGTTGCACCTTCAGTAATAACCTTCCTTGCACCTGAAACCAAGTGCGTCAGTGGTAGTGCGTCAGCTACATACTGTAATTCTTTCGGTGCACCTTCTAAGCTGAACCACACGCCCGATAGCATCATCATGGGCCATGAAGTAAGGTTCAACAGTCCACCTGTTAATTCTTCGCTCTTACTGCGGCTCGCAATTAGAAGGCCTAAGGTGATTAAACTAAAGGCCCCCAACGTACCAACGATGAGTAAATCGAGATAGCTGCCTAACATGTAAAAATCGAAAAACATGTTACAACCAGCATAAACCACAATAGACATAAACATTACGATAAATAGTCGAGACACGAGCTGAGCACTAACAAATTCCAGTGCAGTTAGTGGAGTCGCCTTTAGGCGTTTCAGCACCGCATTTTTTCTATAGCGAACAATGACGTAACCAACGCCAAACAAACAACTGAACATCATGTTCATGCCTAATACCCCTGGCAGTACCCAATCAACATAACGAATCGCTGTGCCGTTGGCTTCCAATTTTTCGAAATCAGCATGCTCAGCTGACAGCAGCTTTTCAGTGATATAGCTATTAGGCGACGAACTGTTTATCCAATATTGCTTGTGGGTAAAATCAATGACCAAATCCAAACTATGCTGAGATAGCTTCAACTGAGCCGTATCTGCGTTTTGATAGTCAATAAAATCGATATGTTTAGTGTCTAAAAACACGTCTTGAGTTTGCGCTAGGTTAAGCACACCAATCTTATACAACGCACGTCCGTCTCCAGAAAATATCATTGAGAGACCAACGAGTAATAACACCGGAAAAATAATATTCCAGCCAAGTGAGGATTTATCACGGAAAAACTCAATATTTCGCGCTTTGATTACAGCGATAAAGCGATGCAGGTTCATATTATTCTCTCAGTGAATGGCCAGTAAGTTTCAAAAATAAATCGTCGAGGTTGGCTGACTTAACATGGACACCTTCTAGCGACACATTCTCAGCAATAAGTAATGACATCATCTGCTCAATTTTATCTGTCGTGATTTCGATACGATCGCCTACCACTTGCCAACTATGTTGCTGACTCAGTCTTTCTGGCACTTGATGCGCTGGCAAATAAATAAACACTTGTGAAAAATGTTTGTTGAGCAACTGATGAGGGGTACCTCGTTCGATAACCCGACCACTATCCATAATAACTATATCGTCGCACAGTTGCTCAGCTTCATCCATGTAATGAGTCGTTAAAATAACCGTTTTATCATGTGACTTAATGCGCTGAATCAGTTGCCAAAAGTTACGTCTGGCTTGCGGATCTAACCCTGTTGTAGGTTCATCTAAAAACACGATATCGGGATCATTAATCAGTGCCAATGCTAACAATAACCGCTGCCGCTGTCCGCCTGACAGCAAACGATTGTCGCGATCCAAAAATTCTTTCAAATCACACATTTCAATCAATTGATCAATTGGCATTGTTTTATGATAAAACGACGTGAACAGCTCTAACGTTTCTTTAACCGTCAAAAAATCTTGTAGGGCTGTATGTTGAAACTGAATACCTATCTGCTGAGCAATGTCAGGCGCAGCTGGCTTACCATAGTAATAAACTTCTCCGCTCGACGCAGAAATTATGCCCTCCATGATTTCAATGGTCGTCGTTTTCCCCGCACCATTAGGGCCAAGCAAACCAAAACAACTTCCTTTATTGATTGAAAAACTCACGTCGTCAACGGCAACAACGTCTTTATACACCTTTTTCAAGTTTGATACTTGGATTATCGAATCCGACACTTACTGTTCCTAAATCCCTCTTTAATTCAACGCTATATTAGCGTGTTAGATCACATATTTACAATTTGATTATCCATCACAACAATTGATAATAATTATCATTTGCATTAAAGAGGTTATTAGATTATGTTTAATCATCAATAGCCCTGTTTAGGAGAAAGCTCATGATAAATTCGTCTTTTGACGTTAGCGACAACTACGACGCACAAGTTGCGATTCCACAACAATTGCTCGCACAACTTATAGCCAAAGGAATTTTACATGGTGATGAATGCCGCTGTTTAAACGCAACAGCTAAGCAAGTGTTATGGCAAGCCCTGCTAGCATCTAGCATAAATGGAAATTAATACGATGATAGAAAAGTCATGTGAATTGCAACAATTAGAAAGCTGGCTGGCAATGCTTATATGTACTTATCGCAAACACCCAAGCGAAGGGTTGGCTAAAGTCATTCACTACTATATTCAGCGTGTGACGTCATTTGAAAACGAATATGCTCACTGTGCGGTAGACCACCATTACCAGTCGCTGCAAAAATACTGGCAATGGCTCAGTCAATAGGTGACATTTGCGCCAGACAACACTCTACCAAAGCCTGTAGCTGCTGAGTAAACTGTTTTTTTCCCGTTACCATGCCTGCCGCTTGAAATAGTTCAACGGGTTTATATTGCCAAACCACTTCAACAAGCATCGTCAAATCTACAGATTTACATTCATTTAGTGCATGAGGTAACCAATTGTTGATCGCGAATTTGCAATCAGCCAGCTGCCTTTGTCCTGTAGCAAAAGACGCACACATACGCCAATCATGTGACGAGACACTTGGTAAGAATTCTGATGGGAGTGATTGATAAAGCTTGGCCACAAGTTCAGGTGTGAGTTGAGAAAAGTGGCTACCTAACATAAATGGCAACGCACGGTAAAAATTAGTTACTGCCTGATGTGAAAGTTGATGCCCTTGCTTAGTTAACCCTTTCAACATTAGCAACGCATGCTCTCCACTCGCTTTGTCCTTTTGAAGTCCCAAACGCACAGGAAGTAATTGCGACTTTTGCCAAAATGAAACTAAGTCTGCCGTGGCACCAAAGCTAGTACCCAACACATCAAAGTTTGCATTTTGAGCGTGTTGTTCGACAAAGTTCAACAATGATGCGCCTATGCCTTGCCTTTGCCTTAGCGGGTGTACCGCAATTCGCATTACCCTTAGATAACGATATTCAAAAGCAGAATCTAAACCACATTGCTTAAACAGCGCCTGTGGCAAGAACTGGTTTTTGAGTTGTCGTTTACTATTTGCTACCGCCTCAATCTCTTGTGGTTCTGCCTGCCCTTCAGCTACCGCCAAAACTGTCCCAACGAGTTGTTGATGCTGATACGCTACAAATAAATGTACGTTAGCGTTATTTAACAGGAGTTTTAAATCACTGGGCGACGTTTGGTAGTGAGCAGTTACCAACAAAGCAAGCACTTCATTTAGTAATGTTTCATTTTCGTGTAGCTCTTGCGAAGAAATGGCATGAAACTCTGGCTGCTGCATAGCTGTATTTTCATGTAATTCAGGTAACGCCGCATTTAAACAAAATCCGTCAAAGACAAAGTTTTCAAGCGGGTCATGCTCAGCCCAACGAACAGGTTGTGACAATTCAATTGCGTTGTATTGTGGTGTTGCAGCTTGTAGATATTTAGTAAAACTTATCGCAAATCCTCTACCAGCCCCTTCATATCCATGTACAGTACTCGAAAACACCACACGATGAAATTTACTCAACAATTGCTTTAGCAGATATACCGGAATCCCTGCGGCCTCATCAACCAATAACAGAGACGGTGAATTCTCAGTACTAGCGAGCAGCACATCGACAGGAATGAACCTCACCGTACTGTTATTAACAGTGACGCAATATGGAGAGGTTACTTTGATCCCCAATACAGTACACAGTTGCTTGAAAAATACATCGAGCGCTGCGCTATGCGGTGCAGTAACAATAATATCCAGCGGCTTTGTTGTGTTGTGAATCAATTCACAGCAGGCATTGGCTAATGTGGAAGACTTTCCTCGCCCCCGATCGGCGGTAAGCACTAATGGTCGATTACGGTGGCCAATAGCAACGCGAATGATCGCCTCAACAACGTCCTCTTGCGCATGGTTAACACTGTGATAGCGAAAACATTCTGCTTGTGCACTACTAGCAGCAACAACTTCGATATTAGCTAGCTGCTGTTCCAAATCTTGTATAGGTGTCTGTTCGGTTATTCTGATGGCGTATTGATTATTAAATGCCTGCGAAATAATTCGCGTTTGAAATGGGTCGTTACTGGCGCTACTGTCGCAACACCAGATAAATAGTCCACCTGTGACCAATGTGCCAGATAACGCAGCAAAAGCATCGGGATGAAAAGACGGATCAGCAAAAATGATGAAATCATTTTCTGTACCCAAATGATGGCGATAATTACTGGAAATGGTTTGTGGGCAATCCGTTAACAACTCACCATAGCAGAGCCACTTTTTGTCGGTAAGATGACTAAGCTCGTTAATGAACTCTGCCAACCACTGAGTTTGCCATGTATTGCAACCGTCAAGTAACACGAGTCGTCTGTGTCGGGATTGTTTCAACTTTTGATGAAATGCCAACAATAATTGAGCGCCAGTACGCATGATATCTAGCTTATAGCCTTACGATTTATAATGGTAAATAGTGTAACAGGGACAAAGATAAATCGAAACTGTAACAAAATTTCAGCAGTCGAACTCACTTCGTTAATTTGCATATTTTCAGCGGCAAAGGAGTGTGATAGATTCGCGCCCTTGTAACAACCATGACATATTTGGCTGTTTAAAATAGGTTGAAAAAATAGTAAAGATTGCCTATTTTCAAAGAACAGCTGTTTGTATAAGCTCTTTTTTAGGATCAATGAATATGACTTACGATTCGACTGAAGATATAACTGACACTACACCAGACCCAGAACTAGATAATGACGTTGAACTTGATGATTCTGACGAACGAAAAGCCAAAGCTAGACGTAGAATTGACGACATTATGGAGCAAAAACGCTTAAAAGCTTTGCTTGATGATTCTGATGACTGGGATATTTAAAAATTCCACTCAAGTATTATCTTTCTACTTGCCAGATTAGCGGTGAATGCTGGTACAATACCTCCCAAATTTCTAATGAGTTAAATTCATGACTTTTCTTGAAAAGTTACGTTGTTTATTGACATTTGGCCAAGGTGTTGCGCTGCCTGCACCTGATTTGTCTGGCATTACAGATCCCATCGCATTGTTCGAACAATGGTTTAATGACGCCAATAAATCGGGCATTTTATTACCCGAAGCCATGTCTGTTAGCACATGTTCAACTGACGGTCAGCCGAGCTCACGCATGGTGTTGCTTAAATCGTTCGATACGAACGGTTTTGTTTTTTATACCAACTACGACAGCCGCAAGAGCCATGAACTAGTTGAAAACAGTAAAGTTGCACTCCTGTTTCATTGGAATGTTTTGCAACGCCAAGTCAGAATTGAAGGTACTGTTGAACGAACTTCCAAAGAACAATCAGCTGCCTATTTTGCCAGTAGAGATCGTGGTAGCCAGATTGGGGCTTGGGCTTCAAAACAGAGCCAAAAACTCACGCATGAAAATGAACTAAAAGAAAGGTTTAGCCAATTTCAGCAGCAATTTAGCCAGCAAGACGTTCAATTACCAGATAACTGGGGCGGTTGGAAAGTAAATCCTCACTATATTGAGTTTTGGCAAGGGCGTGCAAGCCGACTACATGATCGCTTATGTTTTGAAAAATTGGGCGAAGAATGGCAACAGTTTAAGCTTCATCCTTAACTAACGACAACACTTCGATACGTCGTTCTTCCTTCTCAGTGTGAACGGGATATGGACAAGTTCATGCTGAACAACTCAAGATAAATCAGCACATATAAAAAGACCGCTCATTCATATGAGCGGCCTTTATACATTTGTGTAAATACTACGAGTTTACGGCCCAACCAATGCCAGTAGGATACCGGCAGCTACCGCAGATCCTAGAACACCGGCTACATTTGGCCCCATAGCATGCATTAACAAGAAGTTGTGCGGGTTAGCTTCTAGTCCAACTTTGTTAGCGACACGCGCGGCCATTGGCACTGCTGATACACCCGCAGCCCCTATGAGCGGATTTACTTTTTCTTTAGACACTTTATTCATCAATTTCGCCATCAAGACCCCAGAAGCAGTACCAATAGAGAAAGCGACAGCGCCTAATCCTAAGATCCCTAATGTTTCAACATTTAAGAATTTATCCGCGCTTAGTTTAGAACCCACACCAAGACCCAAGAAAATAGTCACGATGTTGATCAATTCATTTTGTGCCGTTGAACTCAAACGGTCAACCACGCCACATTCTCGCATAAGGTTACCTAAGCAGAACATGCCTACCAGTGGTGTTGCCGCGGGCAGGAAGAAGATTGTCGCTAACAATACACCAAGTGGGAAAATGATTTTCTCAATTTTCGTGACATGACGTAACTGCGCCATTTCGATTTTACGCTCTTCTTCTGTGGTAAAGGCTTTCATAATTGGCGGCTGAATAATCGGTACCAATGCCATATATGAATATGCCGCTACCGCAATGGCACCAAGTAAATCAGGAGCCAATTTGGACGCTAAAAAGATAGCTGTTGGCCCATCAGCACCACCGATAATAGCGATTGCAGATGCATCTTGTAGTGTAAATTCGAATCCCGGGATGGCATTTAACGCAATTGCACCAAACAACGTAGCAAATATACCAAACTGCGCTGCAGCGCCTAAAAACAAGGTTTTAGGGTTAGCGATGAGTGCACCAAAATCCGTCATAGCCCCTACCCCCATAAAAATGAGCAGAGGGAAAATACCCGTATCAATACCGGCATAGTAAACGTAGTGCAGTAACCCACCAACTTCTGAAAAACCTGCTACAGGAATATTAGTTAGTATGGCACCAAAGCCCATGGGTAAAAGCAGTAGTGGCTCAAAATTGCGAGCTATAGCCAAATAAAGCAGACCACAGCCAACAAGCATCATGATGACCTGCCCAACTTCAAAATTAGCAAGTCCTGTGGATTCCCACAATGTAATTAACGACTCCATAACGATACCTTAGGCTAAACTTAATAGCGCTTCGCCAACGGCAACTGAGTCACCTTCTCTTACATTAATATGTACGATTTCACCTGCTGACACGGCACGTACTTCGGTTTCCATCTTCATTGCTTCCATCACAATCACCACATCGCCAGCTTCGACATGATCACCTTCTGACACGAGCACTTTGAAAATATTACCCGCTAATGGTGCATTGAGTGTTTCTTCCGCCGATACGCTTGCCGTTTGCTTGATCGCCGCGTCACTTGCAGTCGTCGTATTGACTGACTGAATGGCACCGCTAGGCGCAACAACCACTTCATACACTTTGCCGTCTACACTCACCGAGTAATTCTCAGTTTCAGCAGGCGCTTTCTTCGTAGGAGCACTCGCTTCAGTTTTCACTTCAACAGTTGGTGCTGGTTCGAATGCACTCGGATTATCACGATTCTCAAGGAATTTTAGGCCTATTTGCGGGAACAACGCATAAGTAAGCACGTCATCAATAACATCATCAGCTAAGGCGATATTTTTCTCTGCTGCCAATTTGTCTAGCTCGGCAGTTAATGTATCCATCTCCGGCTCTAGTAAATCTGCCGGACGACAAGTAATGGCTTCAGCGCCATCTAGAACACGCTCTTGTAATTCAAGATTTACTGGTGCAGCTGTAGCGCCGTATTCGCCTTTTAACACACCTGCGGTTTCTTTAGTAATTGATTTGTAACGCTCGCCTGTCAGCACATTGAGTACAGCTTGCGTACCAACGATTTGAGAAGTCGGTGTCACTAACGGTATAAAACCAAGATCTTTTCGGACTTTAGGGATTTCAGTTAGTACTTCATCTAAACGATCTGCGGCCCCTTGCTCTCTCAACTGGTTTTCCATGTTAGTTAACATGCCACCAGGCACTTGCGCTAGCAAGATGCGCGCATCAATACCTTTAAGTGAACCTTCAAATTTCGCGTATTTCTCTCTCACACCACGGAAATAAGCAGCAACTTCTGCTAATTTTTCCATGTCTAAGCCAGTATCACGCTCATGCCCTTCTACAATTGACACAATCGTTTCCGTTGGAGAATGACCATAAGTTTGGCTCATCGATGAAATAGAGGTATCAATCACGTCGACATCGGCATCAATTGCTTTCATGTGAGTTGCCACACTCAAACCAGTTGTAGCATGGCAATGAAGTGAAATTGGCAAAGATACGGTTTCTTTCAGTTTAGTTATCAGCTCTGCACCTTCATACGGTTTGAGTAAACCAGCCATGTCTTTGATACATAACGAGTGCGCGCCCATATCTTCCAGCTGTTTTGCCATCGTCAACCAGCCTTCAAGAGTATGCACAGGGCTTTCAGTGTAGCTAAGTGTACCTTGCGCGTGTGCACCCACTTTTACCGCAGCTTTAATGGCGGTTTGCAAGTTGCGGACATCATTCATCGCATCAAAAATACGGAAAACGTCAACGCCGTTTACATGAGCACGTTCAACAAACTTCTCAACCACATCATCCGCGTAATGACGATAGCCAAGAATGTTTTGACCACGAAATAGCATTTGTTGTTTTGTCTTTGGCATCGCTTTCTTTAGGGTACGGATACGTTCCCATGGATCTTCACCTAAATAACGAATACAAGAGTCAAACGTTGCTCCGCCCCACGATTCAATTGACCAAAAACCAATTTCGTCGAGTGTTGGCGCAATAGGCAACATGTCTTCAAGACGTAATCGAGTGGCTAATAGCGATTGATGGCCGTCGCGCAGGACAACCTCTGTAATACCCAAAGGCTTTGACATTATGTGCTCCTATTTCTTCTTGACGTGCTTTTGACGATACTGATTCACCGCTGCACCTATTGCTGCAACAACATTTGGCGATACGGTATCGGCACGATTAGCTTTGTTATTTCTTTGACTTGTTTTGGTTGGAACCACAGGGTCAGGAAAGGCGACTGCCAATTTGGCGAGTACTAAATTAATAAATAGCACGAGTAATCCTAAGAAAGCGAAGACAAAAATCATCCCCGCGATCATTAGCGTTCCCGCTTCAACAAAAAGCTGTGACAGACTGCTCATTTTTCATCCAATCAAATTATTATCTTTAAATTAGAATAATCACTCCAACTATTAAAAAGCAATCAAAATTTGAACAACACACAAAAAAAAATTTTAATCAAGTCTTAAAAGTGGAAATTCAACACTAAAATTCATTTAAACAGCATAAATATTCACATTAGATATATCAAAACACTATTGTATACAGTCAAAACAAGCTAAAAACATTGTACAATCTAGCCAAATTGACTTTTGAATACAAAATACATTTTTAAGATTTTGCATAACGCGTGAATAAATCATGCTACGAAAACATTAATAAATTGACAGTATTGACAAGAATCATGTCATTTATTCATCGAATAATCGTGTTGAAAAGTATAGTTTGAATATCAGAATAGTTGATAAAAATGACAAGAACCAACCGGTCATTTTTCGACCAAACAAGAGCTTTTTACTTAGCTATAAAGATAATGCGTTCCTACATGCATTGAAGACTTGCACTATAAGAATACCAAGTAAAACTCGCCACCAATTAGAGCCACCATATCATACAGTGCCCTAAATAGACTTCAAACGAACATTACTCTGCCGTCGAATTGCATACCGCAATAGCCCCCGTTGCTTCAACTTTGCCGTAGCCTCATTAGAATTTTAAACAATTACTTGCAACAGAAGAATTACACACGTAATCTACAAGTAATTACATATGTAATCGATGTTTTTGAATACTAGGTAAATATGGCTATGGATGTAAAAAAGAATAAAGAAATCAAAAAGAACTACTTAACAAAGCATTGGTTAAGCATTGCTATTTTCACCTTCGTCGTAATATCGACTCTAGGTTACCTATTCAAAAATAGTTCGTACAAAGTAAGCGTAGCAAAAGTTTTGGTCAGTGAAGTTCAGCGTGGTGAGCTAAACATAACTGTTGACGGCTTTGGAGTACTCGAACCTGAAGACTACTTAACGATCACGTCAAGAACTTCTGCAACCGTCAAGGAGATATTTTTAAGGCCAGGTGCGCGAGTTACAACTGATTCAGCGCTGGTTCGACTAGAAAACCTAGAGTTAGAGCAAGAGTTATTTACAGCCCAACAAGCATTAGAAATGGCTGAAGCTGACTTGGGTCAATTGAGCGCCTCACAAGCTCGAGAACTATTGCTGGAACGAAGCCAAATGGAAGAACTACATGCACTTTATGAAACGGCAAAATTGAAACGTATAGCACAACAAAAATTAGTAAAGAACGGCATCATTTCAACATTCGAATTTACGAGCAGCAAATTACAAGAGCAGCAATTGCTCAAGCGTCTGGAGCTGATTAAGAAAAGGATAGACCAATTACAAAATGTTCATCGACTATCTAGCAAGGCAGAGCAAAAACGTGTTGAGCTGGCAAAAGCACGACTCGATGTCGTCAAACGTAATGTTGACCAACTCGTAATACGCGCTGGTATGAATGGTGTATTACAACGGTTACCAATAGCCCTTGGCCAATCGCTCTTATCGGGCCAAGAAATTGCCCTCATTGGCAGTGTAGATTCTCTCAAGGCACTCATCCGCGTATCGCAATCACAAGCCCAGAGGGTAGAGATTGGTCAAGTTGCCGAAATCAGAATTCAACGAGACAAAGTATCAGGGACAGTGGTTCGTATTGATCCTATCGTGGAAGATAACACTGTTACAGTGGAAGTTGATTTAGATTCATCACTTCCACCAAGTGCAAGACCTCAACTTAATATTGACGGAAAAATCGTCATAGAAAAGCTCGCCGATACCTATTTCATTGATCGACCTGTTAACGCAAAAGAGGGAGACTCAATATCGCTATTTAAGCTAGAAACTCAAGGAAATACAGCTATCAGAGAGCATATAAAACTAGGAAAGATTGCGGGCAACTCAATACAAATAGCATCGAAAACAGAAGAAGGGACAAAATACATCATTTCTGGCTTGCCTAACACTGCATTTAACGAAGATACCTTATTATTACACTAGAAAAGAGAGTAACTTGATGGCGACAAAAATAAAATTAATTGGAATTTCCAAGGTTTACGAAACGGAAAGCGTGGAAACACATGCTTTACAAAACGTTAGTTTGACTATTGATTCAGGGGAGTATATTTCAATATCAGGACCTTCTGGATGTGGAAAGTCGACCTTATTGTCAATTTTAGGATTATTAGACTTTGCAACAACTGGTCAATATTTCATTGAAGGTCAAGATATTTCAGCCTTATCTTTAGATCAGGCTGCCGCCATACGAAATGAAAAAATAGGTTTTATCTTTCAATCCTTTAACTTAATTGACGAACTTTCTGTTTTCGAAAATGTTGCCTTACCGCTTCGATATCAAGAAAACGCCATACCTGAATCGACAATTATTTCACGTGTTAATGAATGTCTTGCAGCTGTAGACATTGCACACCGTAAAGATCATAAGCCAAATCAACTCTCTGGTGGGCAACAGCAACGCGTTGCAATTGCTCGTGCACTCGTCGCCAATCCAGCAATATTGCTCGTTGACGAACCTACCGGAAACCTTGACTCGAAGAGCGGCGACCAAGTTATGCACTTATTAGAACAGTTAAATAAAGAGGGTGTCACCATATGTATGGTAACCCATGACTCTCGCTATGCGGGCATGGCAAAAAAGCGGTACCAATTATTAGACGGTAAACTAGTTGAAGAATCGCTCATGAGGGAAGCCGTATGAGTCGAGTAAAACACATTTTCCAGTATGCAATTGCATCATTAAAAAATCATCTTTCATTCGTTATAACTGTAGTAACAACCTTAAGTTTTACAATTGGCGCGTTGCTTTGCATACTCACCATTGGCTACATTGCCCTATTGCAGCCTTTACCTTACCCCGATGATGATAAATTACACGTATTACAACATGGATTTATTGAAAAAGACGGTACGATAAACAACCGAGCTTACCCTTATCCTACATTAATGCACATCTATCAACATCAGCAATCTTTTGAGCGCTCTGCTTTAATATCATACGCATCTGGTGTTTTAACCAGTCATGCAGAACAGCCTTCAGTTCCCACTACATATGTGAGCCCAGAGTATTTTGAACTGCTAAAGCCCACTATGGCGAAAGGACGAGGCTTTGTGTCGTCAGAAAGTGTTAACGAGTACAACCAAGTTGCAGTTATTAGTTTTCAATCTTGGCAACAAGAATTTAATGGTGATCCCAATATCCTTGAACAAACGCTTTCCTTGAATGGGACTAGTTTTCGAATTATCGGTGTACTTTCTAATACGTTTGTTGAACCTGAGATTATTCAGTCTGGTAGACATACACATATTTATTTACCTTGGGATTACAACCAAGTTTCTACCGACGGTCGAAACAATTGGCGCGGATTTAATTGGAATAACTATCTCCTGGTGAAAGAAAAAAATGATTTAACGGCTAAGCAAGCTGCCCTTAAGTTGAGCAATATAATATCTCCTTTATGGCAAGAGCAAGTATCGGGGGTGGCATTTTTCAATGGTTGGGACGTTAAGGTTGAGTCTCAACAACTTAAGGACATTATCCTTGGCGACGGTAAGCGTACAATTTTACTCTTGTTGGCCAGTATTACAGGTTTAGTGTTTATTGCCGTAGGCAATATTATCAATTTGTATTTATCAAGAATGTCAAAACAAAGTAGAAAGCTAACGATTCTTGCCAGTATAGGTGTTAATAAGAAATCGCTGTTTCAACTCATTTGGGCTGAATCATTCATAGTAATGACTGGTGCTTGTATGATCGCACTACTCCTAGCGCAGCTCGGTTTCACATTGAGCCAGAATCACTTGAGTGCATGGTTGCCTCGAACGCATGAAATAGCACTCAATTCATTCACCATTACCGTTGCCATAGCACTACTATTGCTCCTATCAACATTATTTGCATATTTGTGTGTCAACTTAATTGACTATCGTAAGCTCGCGCATGCTTTAAAAGAAAGTGGAAAAGGAACAGGCATACAGATTTCGGCAAAAACTAGAGCAACATTTGTCAGTAGCCAGGTCGCGATCGCAACTACGCTTGTATTTTTTAACCTCATAATTTGGTATCAAGCAATGTCGACAATGACCAAACCACTTGGATTTGAGGTAGACAATATATCTGCACTCGAATTAAGTGTTGCCTCTCACACCCCGTTGTCACGTGACGAGCTTAAGCCAAGCATTCAATTAGTTCGCAAAAATATTGAAAACCTACCACAAGTTAAAAGCGTTAGCCTTAATGACTCACCATTTCGCGTAATGTCACAGTGGGTTATAACCGATATAAATACGAATGAAAGCTATTCCCCGCAAGGTAAAGTAATTGATTCTAATTATTTTTCTATGATTAACCAACCCCTCGTGCAAGGACGTTATTTTACAGAAGAAGAGGTGAAAAATAGACAAAAGCTGATGATTATTAATGAAGCATTTGCTAACAGGCTAGCACAAGATGGCCCAGTAATTGGCGCAAAGCTTACCTCAGGAAGCAGTGACTATTTCCAAGTAATCGGGGTAGTTAAGAATCGAAGCGTAATAGGACAAGATGAAATACCATTTCGCGTTCATTCACCAACACACGGCGCCTATACGCGCTTTTTGATAGAAACTTATCCTGACCAATCATTGACAAGAAAGCAAATTGTCGACGTAACCCAATCAAGCGACCGATTGCTGTCAGTTTATAGTTACAGTAGCTTGGCTGCTATTAAAAGTGGCATTGTATTTGCCGACAAGGTTGCTGCAATTTCAACTGCAATATTATCATTGCTGAGTTTCTTGCTTGCAGCTATTGGACTATACGGCATATTCAGTTTTAGCATGCAAATTAGAACTTTTGAGCTAGGAACACGTTTGGCCATTGGGGCAAGGCGTAAGGATATAATACGCTTAATTTCTAATGAGAACATAAGGGCCATTACTACAGGGATAGCTGTTAGCTTGGCTTTAACAGGGGGGATTTTCCTATTCTTAGGGGAGCACTACAATTTACAGGTAACTCTGGAAAATATGGTGTCCTATTCCTTGGCGGCATGCATGGTTGTTATCGTAAGCTGGCTATCTTGTATTGCACCACTACACAGTATTATCAACAAACCTGTAACTTACTCATTAAGAGGGTAAAATCAGCCTATCGAAATAACTAGCTGCCTTACGGCAGCTAAGGATCATATTTTATAATCACACAAAGCTATAAATGCTGTAAAACGAATTATGAATTTTTCTGCAGTAAGTACGCTATAGGTTTGCTCACTACCGCTTTAAATTAGGTAAAGATAACTGAGCCCACCACCAACGAATATAAGAGCGATTAATATTTTCACCATCGGTGATGCAGTAACAGAGCGAGTTTTGGTGTCAAATTTTTCTACGGGAATACCCCTTTTCCTACTTGCTGCTATCATTTTCAACGGCATAATTTTATTTTCGAAAATACTAATTTGCTGTTTAGCTGATGCTTCTTGCTCTTCTTCGGTAGCTCCTTTCGGCAAATCCGAAATTAATCGTTTGATCTCTTCTTCATAGGAAAGTGCCTGCGCTACCTCTTGTTCGGTTAGGTACGCATGCCATCCGCGATCTGTTTCCATTATTACTGTATCTCCCTATTTTCTACTTTTTGGTACCGTATATAGGATTAATTCCAATCCGTATAACTCACACTAAACCTCACCTTAATAGTTTTGAAGCTTATCAGCATAGGGATAGTTCATCAACGGCGTAAACGTCTCTGTAGTAGACTGGTAAGCGTTAAATTGATTGTTTTAAACACAACCCGTATAAGGGACACACTTAACAACGTGAATGGAAAAGAATAAGTCTGGAATGAGAAAATCCAGACGAAAAAAAACCAGTCATAAGACTGGTTTTCTGTATGTGGCGGACGCGGCAGGAGTCGAACCTGCGACCGCCTGGTTCGTAGCCAGGTACTCTATCCAGCTGAGCTACGCGTCCGCGGTACTATTTCTTTTATATCCTTAGTAAGGATAGCGAACAAATCGCGTATTACCAATTTACTGTAAGTATTCAGTATTCCTAGATTAACCACTTGGAATAAAAGTGGCGGACGCGGCAGGAGTCGAACCTGCGACCGCCTGGTTCGTAGCCAGGTACTCTATCCAGCTGAGCTACGCGTCCGCAATATTTAGTTTAAAACTAAATGGCGGTGAGGGAGGGATTCGAACCCTCGATAGGGTATAACGCCTATACTCCCTTAGCAGGGGAGCGCCTTCAGCCTCTCGGCCACCTCACCAGTGGGTGCGAATATTAATGGATCTCAGAAATAAGTCAAACGATTTTTTGAGTTTTTTTACTGTTTGTTGAGATTTTCATCAAGACGTTCAAAAAGAATGCATTTCTCTACTAGATTTTAGAAAAAGTGTGCAATTAATTGGAAAGTTCAGCCAATAAAAAAGTCGGCATTTGCCGACTTTCTTACTTAAAATTTGTTCCCGGAAGGCTCACCTTCGCCTTTTTCCGATTGTATACGCATGTAAATTTCTTCACGGTGCACAGAAACTTCTTTCGGGGCATTTACGCCAATACGTACTTGGTTGCCTTTTACACCTAAAACAGTCACGGTAACATCATCACCGATCATTAACGTTTCACCTACTCGACGCGTTAATATTAACATTATCTTTTCCTTTTCTTGTTAAAACGGGATCCACTAAATATTTATAAGCTAGTTTAAATTTAGTCTAAATATTGATATTTCGCACAAAATTAAATGGATTATCAAAAAATTGCTTAAGTGAGCTATCACATATGTGTTTATTCCAAAAAACACGTTGATGACATCTATTCAAAAATTTGATGAATCGACTGTTCTTGCGATACCAACTATTTACATTTTAGCAAGCTTGCGGCGGAGAATCAGTCAAAAAAACATAATTTTTGAAAATTTATGTTACCTTTAATCGCCTGTTTAACAGCCATTAACGGTTAATTAACATACGAAGTGGTTACAGAGGTAGCAATTCACGTGACTTTTATCATGTAATTACGCATTTTGGGAAACTAAACAAAAAAAGGAGCGATACGCTCCTTTTTTATACAAATGTTCAACTGAAGTCCGTTAACAGGCATGAATCCTTAACTTAAGCTAGCTTTTCAGCCAACCAAGGTTCAACACTTGCCAGCGCTGCCGGAATGTTTTCAGGTTGGCTACCACCTGCTTGCGCCATATCAGGACGGCCACCGCCTTTACCGCCTACCTGTTGCGCAACCAAGTTAACTAGTTCGCCTGCTTTAACCTGACCAGTGAGATCTTTAGTAACACCAGCAATTAGCCCAACTTTCCCGTCATTAGCTACGGCTAACATGATAATGCCAGAACCAAGTTTTACTTTTAGGTCATCCACCATGCCGCGCAGTGCCTTTGACTCAACACCTTCAAGTAGCGCAATTAGTGCTTTAACACCATTGATTTCGACAGCCTGACCAATTAAGTCTGAACCAGCGCTCGCAGCTAATTGTTGTTTAAGCGCAGCAATCTCTTTTTCTAATTGCTTGTTACGACCCAACAACTGTTCAACTTTTTCGTTCACACCTGCTACATCAGACTTAACCACTGCTGCTACTTGCGATAGAGAGGCAGCCTGACTGTCGACAAATTCAAGCGCATATTCAGCTGTACATGCTTCAATACGACGAACACCAGCTGCAATACCTGATTCGGAAGTGATCTTGAACAAGCCAATATCGCCAGTTCTATCGACGTGTACACCACCACAAAGCTCAGTAGAGAATTCACCTAAAGTTACGACACGTACTTCATCGTCATATTTTTCACCGAATAAGGCCATTGCACCTTTTGCTTTCGCTTGTTCGATTTGCATGAGCTCAGTTTCACGAGCGGTGTTGCGACGAATTTCCGCATTCACCATTTTTTCAACGGTTTTTAATTCTTCTGGCGTCACCGCTTCAAAATGAGAGAAGTCAAAACGTAGTTTTTCAGCTTCTACCAATGAGCCTTTTTGTGTAACATGCTCACCTAACACCTTGCGTAATGCGGCATGAAGTAAATGCGTCGCAGTGTGGTTTTTAACGATTGCCGCACGACGTTCTACATCAATTTCAGCGATTACACGTGCATTAAGTTGAATATCTACTTTAGCAATACCTTTGTGTGCAAATGCATTACCCACTTTAACCGTATCGGTAACTTCAAACACGCCACCTTCTACTTTAAGCACACCCGTGTCACCAACCTGACCACCAGATTCCGCATAAAACGGTGTATTGTCTAAAACGACCACACCTTTATCACCTGCAGCCAACGTCGATACAGCGCCTTCATTATTAAATAACTCAACAACAGTCGCCGAATACTCATGGTTGGTATAGCCTTTAAACTGTGTTTCTTTGTCAGACTTTAATTGCTCATTGTAGTCAGTACCAAACTGGCTTGCCTGCTGTGCACGCTCACGCTGTTGGTTCATAGCCGCATCAAAACCTTGCTGATCAATTTTTATTGAACGCTCACGCGCGATATCAGCAGTTAAATCCGCAGGGAAACCGTAAGTGTCGTAAAGTTTAAATACATCATTACCGTTAATGGTATCGCCTTGTAGATTAGACAAGATGTCTTCAAGCATCGCCATACCTCTGTCTAAGGTACGACCAAATTGCTCTTCTTCAATGCGTAGAACTTTTTCAATGATGTCTTGTTGCTGTCGTAGCTCTGGGTAGGCGTCACCCATTTGCTCGGCTAATGAAGCTACTATCTTGTAAAAGAAATGATTTTTGGCTTCTAATTTGTGTCCATGACGTACCGCACGACGAATAATTCGACGAAGCACATAACCACGACCTTCATTAGACGGCATTACGCCATCAGTAATCAAGAAGCTACATGAACGAATATGATCTGCAATTACACGCAAAGACTTATTATCTAAATCTTCACAGTCTAACAATTGTGCAGTTGATTTAATTAAACCTTGGAAAATATCGATTTCATAGTTGCTGTGTACGCCTTGCATAATTGCTGCAATACGTTCAAGACCCATACCAGTATCAACCGACGGCTTAGGTAATGGTTCCATCGTACCATCTGCCTGACGATTAAATTGCATAAATACTAAGTTCCAGATTTCAATGAAACGATCGCCGTCTTCTTCTGGCGTTCCTGGAGGTCCACCCCAAATGTGCTCACCGTGATCATAGAAAATCTCAGTACATGGTCCACACGGCCCTGTATCACCCATCGACCAGAAGTTATCTGATTCGAACTTTTTACCACCTTCTTTATCGCCAATGCGAATTATGCGATCTTTAGGGACGCCAATTTCATCTGCCCAAATAGCAAATGCTTCGTCATCAGTTTCATAAACCGTGACTAATAATTTTTCTTTTGGCAATTGCAATACTTGCGTTAAGAACTCCCAACCATAGTGGATGGCTTCTTTCTTAAAATAGTCACCAAAGCTAAAGTTACCTAGCATTTCAAAAAACGTATGATGGCGCGCCGTGTAACCAACGTTTTCTAAATCATTATGCTTACCACCTGCACGAACACAACGTTGCGATGAAGTTGCTCGTGTATAGCTACGTTTTTCGGCACCCAAAAATGCCTCTTTAAACTGCACCATGCCGGCATTAGTAAATAACAATGTGGCATCGTTACCGGGTACTAATGAACTACTCGAAACTATTTGATGTTGCTTTGAAGCAAAAAATTCTAAAAATGCCTGTCTTATCTCGGCACTAGTTTTTATCATGGGAGTATCCAAATATTTGAAAATTTAATTAATTTCTATCGCGGACATGATTTCATCGCTCGAAAATCCACGGTATTGCAGAAAACGTATTCGCTTGGCTTTTTCTTTTTGATCTGCAATCTCTGTTGCACCAAAGCGTTTACTATATGTGCGCTGGGCTAGATGATACCAGTCTATTTCAAGATTTTCAGCAACTTCATCGGCTAAATATCGCTCAATGCCATTTTGCTTGAGCTCTTGATAAATATAATGCTTTCCATATCCCTTATTAACGCGTTTACGAATAACACTTTCAGTATATCGACGTTCACAGAGATAATTATTGTCGAGCAAAAATACGATCACACTGTCTATTTCGTCACGCTCATATTCCCGCTGTAAAAGTTTGCGCGTTATCTCTTTAATGGAATGTTCGCGACGTGACAGTAAATCAATGGCTGTGTGTAAAATTGCTTTATTCAAATCGCATTCTAATCTACGTTATCCAGCGGCATAGTTTACCTTAGCCAAAATTATAATAAACCAAAAATTGCGTACACAAGTTAGATTCCAATAGGTTTTCCAACGATACTTGGGATATCTTTTTACTTTACGCGAATAATCGCGCAAAATAGCCTAAATAATAATAGGTAAGTAACACTTATTTGTTACCCAAAAATAACGAAACAGGGACCTGTATGAAGGAACAGATAAAAAGCCTTTATAAATTATTCACTGCATTAATTATTGCCTCATTCGTACAAGCTTGTGGCGGCAATAGCGAAAATACAAACGAACCAGTGTATTCAATTTCGGCCGATAAAACTGCAATTGCTTTTAGCCACGAGGTTTTACAAGTATCGGATGAAGAAGTGGCCGTACAAGTTACGTTCGATGGTAATGGTTTATTAGTAGGTTTTGCGCCAAACGCCTCGCCAAACGCATTCGTTAAATTTCGCACTGAAAACGTCACCAGCAATTCAGCAACGGTTTACGTCTCACTAAATGGCACTAATAATTTAGCTCCAACTTCAATTGACACTAAATTAAGGCTATCTACAGGTGATGTTGATCAAGTAAATCTTGCACACCACGATATTGATTTGTCGATTCTTATTTGGCAACTCACCACTAGCCAGTCTGAAATGGTGTTTAATGCTACTTTGGGCGATACCGCTATTGCTGCACAAACGCTAAGTGTTACTAGTATCGATAACCAATGGACGGCAGCATCAGACGCTGAGTGGCTTGTATTAGAAAATGCTGAGGGTACAGGCAACGGTGAAATTACGATTACACCTGATATTTCTGCTTTTACAGATGCAGGTCTTTCAAACGCGACAGTTACGCTAACAGAGGTCACATCGGGAGATACCAAAACTATTCCTGTTGAACTAGGCCTCGACAATATTTATCTATACGTAAACCAAGATACCGTATCGTTTGTTAACAGTGCCAATAGCAGTACCCTTTCAGCGACTTTAGATGTTAACTCGAATCATGCGACTCAACTCAATTGGCAGGCAAGCACGGCTGTTGACTGGTTAACCTTAACGGCAAACAGCGACACCGATCAATTAACCATTGATGTTATTCCTGCAAATATACCTGAAGGTGATTGGCACCAAGCAACAGTTGAAGTTAGCGCAACAGATAACGACAACGTTATAGTCGATACAATTGCTATATCGCTATATAACACAACAAACGAGTTAGCTAGCACTACTGTGTCAGCCATTACCATTAACGATGACGCATTAGCGTCAACTGCTAGTCAACCGCACATCTATGTAGGCAGAGAAAACAGCATTGACGTTTACCACAAATACACCCATGAATTACTTGCAAGTCATGTGGTTTCACCAGAAAACACGCAATTAGAGCAATTTATTGTTCACCCAACGGGTTCTCATATGCTAGCCAAGGCAGTTGAAACACAAACTGACGACCAAGCTAACGAAACGCAACTCACGCATCGCTATCGAATCATGTTGGACGACTTTACAGTAGAAACCCTTAATGCTGTAACAATTGAATTTGAACCAGTGCGATATATTGCAATTGCAGGTCGCTATTTCGTTGTTACGCAATTACTAGAGCTGGCAGATGAGCATCTTGTGCAAAAGTTTTGGGACGCTAACAACGCATTTTTCAGTAGCAGCATGGATGTTGCTAACAGTGTTAGTACGCTATTTGCACTTAATACTAACAGCGCTACCTTTAATCGCTTTACATTTACGGTAAATGACTTTACCTCAGAAACAGTGTCAATGATCAACACTCATCAATACCGCCCGGAATTACTTGGTGAAAGTGACGTAATTCGCAACTTTGTTGTAGATACCAAAGAGGCAAACATTTTCGCAAATAGCCCAACGAGTGAGTGGATTAGTTTTGACGGCGAAACATTCAACGATAATGGATTATTGCCTCAGGCCGACGAATCAACCACTTTGGATGTAGTAAAGTCGATCGATAGTAACACTTACTATATTCGTTTTAACCCGACTGAAGGCTTTGTTATTGATATTTACGATAATAATCAGTCGCAGATAAGTTCAACGGCAACTGGCGGCCCACAACCCTCACAAACGCTGTTAACTGAAGATAGTAAGCAGATGATCATGTATTCAGCAAGCGCGCAAGTACTTCAATTTATCGCGCTGTAGAGAGATTTAATACACATAAACAAAGGTGCTATCTTACGTTAGCACCTTTTTTCGTTCAGTCATGGCAAGATTAATTTGCGCTCATATCTTTCAACAAAGTCTTTAACCACTTTTCTTCAGTGATAAAATTCCACGAAAGGTGTTGATAATCAGGCCCTAGCCCTTGCGCCAATATTTCCTCATCAGACATGCCAGCTAATTTAGATTGTTCAACAAATTTAATGCTAAATCGTATCATGTCAGCAATTGCTCTTAATCCTTCTTTGTCACTAAGGCTGCCGTGTCCCGGAATAATTTTTATGTCATCAGGAAGCTCATCTAATAAGTACTCAATGTTTTCCAAATAACCGTTAACTGTACCGCCAGCATCTAAATCAACGTATGGAAAGCGCCCTTCAAAAAACAAATCGCCTGCATGCAGAACATTCGCGTTATTAAATAACACAACAGAGTCACCGTCGGTATGGCCGTTAGACAAATGAATTAACTCAACCTTTTCGCCTGCGAGATGAATATTGACACCATTTTCATAAGTCACCACCGGCAGTGTCCCCTGTTCAGTGTCGCTTTTTTTGGCGAGTCTTTTCCTGACATTTTCGTGGGCAAAAATTGGTGCATGATGTGCAAAATATGCGTTTCCACCAGTGTGATCACCATGGTAGTGTGTATTCACGATATATTGAATGGGCTTGTCTTCGATTGTTTTTAACGCTGCTTCAATTTTTTCTGCTAATGGCGCAAATTGATCATCAACCAATAATAATCCTTCTTTGGTCGCCAAAACACCAATGTTGCCCCCAGCGCCAGTTAACATATAAACCTTTCCTGATACTTGGGTAACTTTGATCTGAATATCATCAGCATTGTTAGCAGCACTGCCAAACGAGAAGAGTAGCAAGATAGTTGTTATTAGTGTTCTCATCACTTTGCCCTATTGTTGTTAGTTTTATACGCAATCATCAAATGTACATATTTCATTCAATGTATACCTGAACCACTAAATAGGCAAAGTTAACTGGTCAATTTCTTTATGATTTTCTACCAAATTGTTGAGGCCAACTGAAATACCTACCAAGCGAATTTTTCTGCCATTTGACCTTTCTAACGCTCGTTGTAATAGAGATTCAAGTATACTCTGCTCAATCACTACAGCTTGTTGCTCTACGGTAGTCAGCGCAAAATCATCAAATTTCAGTTTCACCGTTAGTTTACTAATACCCCGCGCTTTGTGTTTTTCATAGCGTGCTTGTAGTTTAGGCAAGAGATCCTGTATTACATCGCGACACTCTGATTGCTTTGCAATATCCTGTGCGAGCGTTTTTTCTACCCCTACTGTCTTGCGTTCACGATGAGTGACAACTTCACGACTATCTTTGCCAAAGCTTCTTTGATATAAGCTATCTGCTTGTTTACCAACTAACAGTTGAAGTGCCGCCGGTGTACTGGCGCGCACATCACGGCATGTAACCAATCCCGCTTGCATTAGCCTTTGCGCTGTTTTTGGCCCAACACCGGGAATTTTAATAAGTGGCAAATCCGCCACAAATTCGTCAATCTTGTCGGGTGGAATAACACAAATCCCATTGGGCTTGTGTTCGTCGCTCGCAATTTTAGCTATGAACTTATTCGTTGCTACGCCAGCTGAAGCTGTGAGCTGCAATTCATTAAAAATGTCAAAGCGAATTGCTTCAGCTATGCGTGTGGCACTTCCACCGAATAGCGTGGAATCTGTAACGTCTAAATACGCTTCATCTAATGATAAAGGCTCAATAATTGAGGTATAGCGTCTGAATATTTCATGAACTTGTCGTGACACCTCTTGATAAACCGACATTCGACCATTAACAATCAGCAGCTCTGGGCAAAGAGATTTAGCTTTCATAGCAGGCATGGCAGAGCGAACTCCATAGGCACGAGCGGCGTAATTACAGGTACATAATACACTTCGTGGCCCATCACCGCCTACGGCAATAGGTTTATTACGATAAGCTGGATTATCGCGCATCTCAACCGCTGCATAGAAACAATCCATATCGATATGAATAATCTTTCTCTGTTTTGGTTTGCCTATAGGCATAACGACACCTACAAAAATTATGACAGCCAACAATTACCACAACTGTACAAAAACACAGTAAATTTAACAAGTAAAATTGCGAGATATTTAAAATAAAGAAAGTTGACGAAATGTATTCAGCGGTCGAATATAGAATGGATAAGCGTTATTAAACAAAAACGCGACCTTGGTGGTCGCGTTTATCTATAGATTTTTAATGTCGATTTGTTGCTGCTCTTTCATTGCAGCTTTTCGTTCACGCTCTTGGCGTTTTTCGCAAGGGTTGTCACAATTACATGCTTTCTCGATTCCGATTGAGCCTAATCCCCCACAGCTTCCAGCTAACGTTTTTTTCTGAAATATATAACCCACTGCCATGGCAGCAAATACAACCAGAAAAAATCCCAATGTGACAAAAAATAATGTCATAGTACTACGCCTTTACCCGCTTAAACTCTTAACCTTGAATAATCCATTTGAATCACTTCAATGTACTACTTCGGATACTGCATGAATTTTACCGTGCTTTGCTCAATAAAGCCATTTTCAGATTTGTAAATTAGCAAAGCAGCAATATCATTTTCTTCAGCAAATGCTAAAGCTTTCTCTTCTCCCATTACCATCATTGCGGTCGATAAACCATCTGCTGTCATTGATGAAGGATGTATTACCGTGACCGAAACTAATTTATGGTCAATTGGTTGCGCTGTGTGTGGGTCAATAATATGCGAGTAACGTTTGCCGTTTTCTTCAAAATAATTACGGTAATCGCCTGATGTAGCCACTGCATTGTCTTTAGGTACGATTATTTGGTGAACTGCACGTTTTTCCGATACTGGTTTTTCAATGGCTACGTGCCAAAGTTCACCTGTTTCCTTCTTACCTTTTAAACGCATTTCACCGCCAATTTCAACGATGTAGTTGTTGATACCTCTTGTTTCTAATAATTCTGCAACTACATCTGCACCATAGCCTTTTGCAATGGTTGACAAGTCTACGTACAATTCAGGTACCAACTTGGTTAGTTGGTCGCCATTGATCACTAATTTATCAATACCTGATTGGCTTCTAGCCAAGGCAATATCTTCTTCACTAGGTACCACGTCAGGACGTTTGTCGGGCCCAAATCCCCACAAATTAATTATTTTTCCGGCAGTAACATCCAGTTTTCCTTGTGAAAGCTGCCCCAAACGAATAGCCTCAGTCACTACTAATGCTAGCTCTGGTGACACTTGCACTGGATTTTGACCACGATATTGATTAAAACGCGAAAGTTCTGAATCATTGATATACGTCGACATGGATTGGTTCACATCAACGAGTAACTGATCTATTTCTGCGTGAATTGCAGTTTTATCTACCACATTTTTTTCGGTTACTAAGGTAATATTGTAGGTCGTTCCCATTGTTCGGCCGTGCAATTTAACCTTTTCATATGGACTGCTCTCATTGTTCGGGAAGCATCCTGAAACGAGCATGGTGACAATTGCCATGAAGGCGGCTGTTATATATCTATTGAAGTTCATAAGGTTCTCTCAAAATTTTTATTGCTTATTTAAAACGCCTTGTCTTAAATTCTCTTGAAGCAGTTTAAATAAACAAGCTACTAGCGCTGTAACTCTTAAAAGAAAAAGGTGGCAATTAAGCCACCTTTAATATCCTATACGGAGTGATTATCCGCCGAAGTCATCCAATAAGATGTTTTCGTCTTCAACACCTAAATCTTTCAGCATGCCGATAACAGCCGCGTTCATCATAGGTGGCCCACACATGTAGTATTCACAATCTTCTGGCGCTTCATGGTCACGCAAGTAGTTTTCGTACAATACATTGTGGATAAAGCCTGTCATACCATCCCAGTTATCTTCTGGTTGCGGATCAGACAATGCAACATGCCAATCAAAGTTGTCATTTTCAGCAGCCAAGCCATTGAAATCATCTTCATAGAACATTTCACGTAATGAACGTGCACCGTACCAGAAAGAGATCTTACGCTTAGAATTAAGACGCTTAAGCTGATCAAAAATGTGAGAACGCATTGGTGCCATGCCTGCACCACCACCGATAAATACCATTTCTGCATCAGTGTCTTTTGCGAAGAACTCACCGAATGGACCAGAAATTGTTACTTTATCGCCTTCTTTCAAGCTCCAAATATATGAAGACATTTTACCAGCTGGTAATGAAAGGTTATTTGGCGGCGGCGTCGCAATACGCACGTTAAGCATGATAATGCCTTCTTCTTCTGGATAGTTCGCCATAGAGTAGGCACGTAACGTGTCTGTGTCTACTTTAGACTCAATATCGAAGAAGCCAAAACGCTCCCAGTCACCGCGATATTCTTCAGGAATATCGAAGTCTTTATATTTTACATGGTGAGCTGGTGCTTCAATTTGAATGTAACCACCCGCACGGAACGGTACTGATTCACCATCAGGAATTGCAAGCTTCAACTCTTTGATGAAAGTTGCCTTGTTATCGTTAGAGATAACTGTACATTCCCACTGTTGAACACCGAAGATTTCATCTTCAAGTTCAATGTCCATGTCTTGTTTAACCGCTACCTGACAAGATAGACGACAGCCTTCTCTTGCTTCACGCTTAGTAATGTGACCTAACTCTGTAGGTAGAATGTCACCACCACCTGAATGTACGTGTACACGACACTGACCACATGTACCACCACCACCACAGGCAGACGGTACGAAGATACCTTGATCGGCTAATACACCTAAAAGCTTGCCGCCAGCCGCAGCTGTAACCGCTTTTTCAGGATCACCGTTAATTGAAATAGTTACATCGCCTGTTGATACTAACTTAGATTTGGCAAATAAAATTACCAAAACAAGTGCAACAACAATTGCTGTAAACATCGATACGCCGAGAATAATTTCCATCGACTTTTCCTTAGCACTTATCTTGAGAAGGCAAACCGAATTTACCTTCTACGTTAATCTTATTACAACGAAATACCACCGAAAGAAAGAAAGCCAAATGCCATCAATCCTGCGGTAATAAACGTAATACCCAAACCTTTAAGGCCATTCGGCACGTCAGAATATTTCATCTTCTCACGTAAACCCGCTAACAATACAATTGCCAACGCCCAACCGATACCAGAACCAACACCGTAAACCACTGATTCTGCTAACGTGTAGTTACGTGCTACCATGAAAGACACAGCACCAAATATTGCACAGTTAACAGTGATTAGTGGTAAGAAAATGCCTAGCGCCTGATAAAGTGCTGGGAAGTATTTATCTAGTACCATTTCAAGAATTTGAACCAATGCTGCAATCACACCAATGAAGGTTATGAACGACAAGAAGCTCAAATCAATTGATTCAGTAGGGTCAGTAATACCTAATACACTATCTAAAGCACCCGGTGCTAAGATAGCCTGATAAATAATTTGGTTAGCAGGAACCGCGATACCTAGTACCACAACTACCGCAACACCTAGACCTATTGCTGTATCAACTTTCTTAGATACCGCTAAGAATGTACACATACCTAAGAAGAAAGTAAGTGCGATATTCTCAATAAAAATAGTTTTAACTAATAAGCTTAAATAATGTTCCATGATTATTAGTCCTTCTCAACTTGCTCTGGTTTCCACTGGCGAATTGCCCAGATGATTAAACCAATTAAAAAGAATGAACTAAATGGCAATACTAGTAAGCCATTGCCTTGGTACCAACCACCATTTTGCACAAGGGTGAAAATTTCAACACCAAAGATAGTGCCAAAACCAAATAGCTCACGGAAAAATGCAACAGTTATTAAGATTGCACCGTAACCTAAACCATTACCGATACCATCCATAAAGCTCACACCTGGCTTTTCTTTCATGGCAAAAGCTTCCGCACGACCCATTACGATACAGTTAGTAATGATTAGACCAATGTAAACTGACAGTTCCTGCGACAATGCGTAAGAGAATGCTTTCAATACTTGGTCAACAACGATTACCAATGACGCGATAATCGCCATTTGCACAATAATACGTACACTTGAAGGAATTTGATTACGAATAATCGAAATAAACAAGTTCGAGAATGCTGTTACTAAAACAACGGCAATCGTCATAACTAAGGCATTAGTCATTGAACTTGTTACAGCCAATGCTGAACAAATACCTAATACCTGTAACGCAATAGGGTTATTGTCAACAATCGGTTTCGTTAAGACTTTTTTCGCTTCTGAAGACATTATTTAAGCTCCCCTGCGCGATATTTAGCAATAAACGGTAAGTACCCTTCTTTGCCAAACCAAAAATGAAGTGTATTTGTTACACCGTTACTGGTTAATGTTGCGCCAGATAATGCATCAACACCGTGAACGTCATCGGCCTTTGCACCACCTTTAACCAGTTGAATTTCTACTTCGCTTGAACCGTTGTAGATTTTCTTACCTGGCCATAACGCTTTCCAGTTAGGATTAAGTACTTCAGCACCTAAGCCCGGAGTTTCTTTAAAATCAGCCGTGTAAATAAGGTTTTTAACAGTATTTAAGTCTGACTCCATACCTACGAAGCCGTACATTAAATCCCAAAGACCAGAGCCAACAATAGGAAATACAACTGTCGCTACATCACCATTGTCATCACGAACAAGGTAGATAACAGCGTCGTGCGAACGTCGGTTTATACCAGCGATATCATTTTCAGGCTTATCTGATTTTTTAGCGTCACGAGCGTTACGACGCTCGTCGAATAAATCAGGGTTACCGTCAATGTACTCACCAGAATCTAAGTCAATCATGCGCGCTTCAACGTACTTCGCGTATGTTTCTTTGATCGATTTTGCCGTGCCGTCAGTTTGTTCTAACAAACTCGCTGCTTCCAAAATCTTAGTTTGCTTATCAAGTAATTTATTTTCTACTTGCAGAGGCTTTAACTGTACAGCAGAGATAGATACTAATGCTGCGCAAACTAAACATACTGCAACAACAAAACCAACCGTTTTGCCAAAAGTTTCTTTATTGCTAGACATTGCGTGCAAGCCTCCGTTTTACGTTTGCTTTAACTACAAAGTAGTCAAACAGTGGAGCAAATAAGTTCGCAAATAAAATTGCTAACATCATACCTTCTGGGAAGGCTGGGTTCACAACACGCACAAGGACAACCATTACACCTACAAGCGCACCAAACCAGTACTTACCAGTGTTAGTAAACGACATAGTTACAGGATCAGTTGCCATGAACATCATACCGAATGCAAAGCCACCTAACACTAAGTGCCAGTACCAAGGCATTGCGAACATGTGGTTAGTTTCGCTGCCGATTGCGTTGAATAAGAATGAAGTTACAACCATACCTAGGAATACGCTGAGTACAATGCGCCACGATGCAATGCCTTTGTAAAGGATATATGCACCACCAATTAGGATCATTGCAGTAGATACTTCACCTACGGAACCAGGAATATAACCCCAGAATGCATCCCACCAAGCAGCGTTCATGCTGTAATCTACTAAGCCTTGGTTAGCTGCACTTAATGCAGTTGCGCCAGAGAAACCATCTGCAGCAACCCATACTGTGTCGCCAGAAATTTCTGCTGGGTAAGCAAAGAATAAAAACGCACGACCCGCTAATGCCGGGTTAAGGAAGTTTTTACCTGTACCACCAAAGATTTCTTTGGCAATTACAACACCAAAGGTGATACCGATCGCAACTTGCCATAAAGGAATAGTTGCAGGAAGGATTAATGCGAATAAGATAGAGGTAACGAAGAACCCTTCGTTTACTTCGTGCTTACGCACTGCAGCAAATAGGACTTCCCAGAAACCACCAACAATAAATGTGGTCGCGTAAATTGGCAGGAAGAAACATGCACCGTAAGCCATCATCGCAAACCAACCAGACTCAGCTGTTAGCTCACCGCCAAATGCGCTAAATAGTGCTACTTGCCATGTATCAGGTAATGCATAACCAGCTGCCATAGCTTCAACAGCTTGGAAACCGATGTTATACATACCCCAGAACATTGCTGGGAATACCGCTAACCACACAGTGATCATGATACGCTTAAGGTCAATACTGTCACGAATGTGCGTTTTGCCTTTAGTTACGTAACCAGGAGTGAATAAACCAGTGGCGATTGCTTCATATAATGCAAACCACTTTTCATGCTTACCGCCTTTTTCAAAATGCGGTTCGATATCTTCAATAAACTTTTTCAAGCTCATGTCTAACCTTCCTTCTCAATTGTGGTTAGGCAATCACGAAGCAATACGCCGTAGTCGGTTTTACCCGGACAAACAAACGTACATAATGCTAAATCTTCTTCGTCTAGCTCTAATGCACCAAGTTGTTGAGCACCGTCGGTATCGCCTGCACATAAGTCGCGCAATAATAGCGTCGGTAGAATATCTAATGGCATAACACGCTCATAGTTACCAATTGGCACCATTGCACGCGCACTACCGTTAGTAGTCGTTGTCATACCGAATAGTTTATTTGGGAAGAAATGTGACATATACGCACGTGTAACAGAGAACTTGTTAGGACCTGGGTACATGTAACCTATGAATTCTTTCTCACGACCTTCACGCAAAATAGAGACTTGAACGTGGTAGCGACCAAGGTAACCGTGAACGCCTTTAGAATCTTGGCCTAATAGCAAAGAACCCGAAACGATACGGACTTCACCGTCAGCTGTTTCACCGTTAGTCAATTCTTGCGTGCTTGCGCCCGACAAAGTTCTAACTAAACGAGGATTAGTAGCCGCAGGACCGGCTAGTGAGATTACACGTTCGCTGTTGATTTCACCCGTCAAGAATAACTGACCGTAGGCAATTACATCTTGATAGCCAATGTGCCAAACGACTTTGTCTGCACTAGCTGGGCGTAAGAAGTGAATTTGTGTACCAACCAAACCTGCTGGGTGCTTACCTGCAAACTCATTTACAGAGACATTACCTTCAGAAGGAATGTTGCTTCCTGGAGCTTTAGACAAGAACACTTGGCCATCAGTAAGTTTCGATAGAACAGACAAACCAACTTTAAATGCGTCAGCTTGTTCATTAATGATAACTTCTGGGTTGGCTGCTAATGGATTGGTATCCAACGCACTGATAAAAATCGCGACTGGTGTTGATTCAATTGCTGGAATTTTGCTGTACGGGCGAGTTCTCAGTGCCGTCCATAATCCTGATTCAACAAGATTAGAAACAACATCCTCTCTCGACAACTTGGCAATATCATCTTTAGCATAGCTTTTGAACGTTTCTTGCTCGTCGCCATCGATTTCGATAACAACAGATTGCAAAACACGTTTTTCACCGCGGTTAATCTCAGTTACTACACCTGCAGCTTGAGCAGTGAATTTAACGCCTGGGTTCTTTTTATCTTCAAAAAGCACCTGACCTTTTTTTACTCGGTCTCCTACTTTGACTCGCATAGTAGGGCGCATACCCACATACTCTTCACCTAGTGTCGCAACAGTTTTAATGGACGGACCATCATGGATTACTTGCTGGGGAGCACCTTCAACAGGAACATCCAGACCTTTTTTTATTGTAATCATAAACACTTGCACTACTTTGACGGGAGTAAATCAGTCAATTTTCACCGCACGAAATTACCGTATAAACTTCAAAGGCTTACAACGTACGAATATTAAATTGATTGATTTCAGTGTATTTCAGCAGAATGTAGCTTTTCCAGATAACTCCAAAAAAGTACAACTACCGGCTCTTAAGTTAAATTTTACTGCCCCGAATTTTAGCACAAAAATTCACAAATGCGCCATTAGGGTTTGATACTTTTCTTTACAATTTCCTGCACTTTGGTGAATTTTTAGACTAAACCAATAAATTTAGAAGTTAGCACAAGAAAAAAAGGCCAAAGCATTTTCTACCTTGGCCTTTTTAGATAATTGTTTTTGTTAGAAAAATTAAACGAGATTATTTATTTCAGCGAGTGGGCTAACATCTGCATCATAATCAACAGAATCAATACCAAAACCAAATAATTTTAAGAACTCATTGTGGTAGCCAACGTAGTCAGTTAACTCATCAATGGTATCTGTATCAACCGTATCCCAAATTTCCTGAACGCGATCTTGTACTTTATCTTCTAGTTCAAGATAGTTTTGGCTAAAGCGACCTGCTTCATCAAAACGCGGAGACTCACCAAATAAGTTTTCACGGAACAGGCCTTGAATTTGCTCAATACAACCTTCGTAAGTGCCGTCGGCTTTCATCACCTTGAACATCGCTGAAATGTATAAAGGCATAATTGGAATTGCTGAGCTTGCTTGTGTCACTACTGCGTTTAACGACGTCACATACGCTTTGCCATCAATCGCTGACATTTTATCTGTGATAGCTTTGGCTGCACGGTCTAGGTCTTCTTTCGCACGGCCGATAGTCGCATGACCGTAAATTGGCCATGTCAGTTTTTTACCAATATAGGTATACGCTGTAGTTTTGAAGCCTTCAGCTAAAACGCCCGCTTCACTTAACGCGTTTATCCACAGCTCCCAGTCAGCACCGCCCATTACATCTATAGTGCCTTGAATCTCTTCTTCAGTTGCCGCTTCCACAGATACAGAATCAATAACACGCTTTGAGGTATTAAGGTTTTTAGTCGTTACACTTTCACCAATTGGCTTTAATGTTGAAGAATAAACTTCACCAGTATCAGGATCAGTGCGACGTGGTGATGCCAAGCTATAAATGACTAGATCAATTTGGCCTAAGTCTTCTTTAATTACGTCAATCGCTTTTTGCTTAATTTCATGTGAAAACGCATCGCCATTGATATTCTTAGACCATAAGCCAGCTTCGTCTGCTGCCTTTTGGAATGCTGCCGTATTATACCAACCAGCACTTGCCGTTTTCTTTTCTGTTGGCTCTTTTTCAAAAAAGATACCGAGTGTTTTAGCACCACAACCAAATGCTGCAGTAATACGAGAAGCTAAACCATATCCCGTTGACGCCCCAATAACGAGCACATTTTTTGGCTTGTTTTCTGCCTGTGGCTGAGATTTAACATAAGCTATTTGTTCATTTACGTGCGCTTCACAGCCAACAGGGTGAGCGTTGGTGCAAATAAAACCTCTAATTTTTGGTTGAATAACCATATTGACGCCTTTTCTATGATTTCTAAAAAATTGCCGCATAGTTTACTCCGTAGAATAAATTATGAGGTACGACGAGTTGCGCATATAGTCAGAATTATCTACATGCGCCTTTAAAGATTATCTGTTTTGATAATAAGTCTTGATTGTCAAATCATGGTAATCACGAATTGACGCTAAAAACTCACTGTAAGATTTCCAAACTTTAGCAAAGCCTTCATCAGCCGCCACCTGCTCGGCAATAACTTCATCAGTGATACGTTTTAGTTCATTCACAACTGGAGTTGGTAAGGTTCTCATTTTCACATTGTGTTTTTCCATCAATGTTTTTAGCGCTGCGTTATTCTTGGCATTGTAATCATCTAATGTTGATTCATTCACAGCGCGTGCCGCCACTTCGACAATCTTTTGTAAGTCTAGAGGTAGTTTCTTAAATGCCTTTTCGTTGATAAGAAACTCCAACCCTGTGCCAGGCTCATGCCAAATTGATGAATAATAATAGTCAGCTGCTTGGTAGAAGCCAAAAGCTAAATCATTGTATGGCCCTACCCACTCAGTCGCATCAATAGCACCACTTTGTAGCGAGCTAAAAATCTCACCACCAGTTAAAGTAACAGGCACCGCACCAGCGCGTTGCAAAACTTCACCAGCCAAACCAGGAATGCGCATTTTCAGACCTTTCAGATCATCAATGGTGTTAATTTCTTTTTTAAACCAGCCCGCAAATTGTGCGCCTGAGTTACCACCGGCCATGGGGATAACGCCAAATGGTTTGTACATTTCACGCCATAATTCCAATCCGCCGCCAAAATGGAGCCACGCGTTCAATTCAGTCGCCGTCATGCCAAATGGAATAGCACCAAAAATAGGCGAAGAAGGGATTTTACCTTTCCAATAATAAGAACCACTATGTCCCATTTGCACTGTACCTTGCGATACTGCGTCAAACACTTCAAAGCCCGGAACCAGCTCACCAGCGCCATAGACTTTAATCGTTAGTCTACCGCCACTCATCTCGTTGACATATTCAGCAAAACGTTCTGGCGCCATACCTAGCCCAGGGAAATTTTTTGGCCACGATGTAACAAGCTTCCATTGAAATTTTTCTTGAGCAGCCGCAGGAGCACTGTCTGAACTTTCCGATTTATCACCACAGGCAGTTAATCCACCTGCAACGACTAAAACCAGACTTGCCAATACTAACTTTATTTTTTTCATTCTTTTTGTTCCGTGTAGTTACGAATAAATCACACTTGGTAACCAAGTTACGAGCTCAGGCCATTGAGCAAGCGCTAAAAGTAACAGCAATTGCAACAAGATAAAAGGTATTACCCCACGATAAATAGCAGAAGTTTTAACAGATTTATCAGCGACACCGCGTAAATAGAACAGCGCAAATCCAAATGGTGGTGTTAAAAACGAAGTCTGCAGATTGATTGCAATCATAATGCCTAACCAAACAGGGTCTAACCCCATCGCGAGTAATATTGGCGCTACAATAGGAACGACAACAAATGTGATTTCAATGAAATCGAGAATAAAACCCAATAGAAAGATGACGGCCATGACAATAATCGTCGCTCCAACAACGCCACCTGGCATTTGCTCAAATAGTCCATGTACTAACTCTTCACCACCAAAGCCCCTAAAGACAAGCGAAAACAAGCTTGCACCAATCAGAATTAAAAAGACCATCGAGGTTATCTTTACGGTGCTTCGCGATACATCTTTGATGTTTTCAACGGTTAATTGCTTTTGAAATACAGCAAGAATTGTAGCGCCCATTGCACCAACGCCAGCCGCCTCTGTTGGCGTAGCGTAGCCGAAAAGAATCGAACCTAAAACCACAAAAATTAATGCCAGAGGCGGTAAAAGCGCAGTAAGCATTAATACGATTGTTGACTGACCATTTTTGATTTCAGCAATGTCTTCATCAGTTAGGCTAGGCACCGATTCAGGCTTAGCAACAGCCATAAATAGACAATATAAAATGTACATGCCAACCAATATCATGCCGGGTATGACCGCCCCCGCAAATAAGTCCCCAACCGAAACCGTATCAGGATTGAATATTCCCATTTTAAGTTGCGCTTTTTGATAAGCACTCGACAATACGTCACCCAGTAAAACTAACGCTATGGAAGGTGGGATAATTTGACCTAACGTACCCGTGGCACAAATCACTCCAGTCGCAAATTTTTGATCATAACCACGTTTTAGCATCGTAGGCAGTGAAAGTAGCCCCATAGTTACTACAGTCGCACCAACGATGCCGGTACTTGCCGCCAATAACATACCAACCAGTGTTACAGATATTGCCAAGCCACCATTAAAACGCCCAAACAGAAGCGCCATGGCATTAAGCAAGTTTTCAGCAATTTTGGAGCGTTCAAGCATCGCCCCCATAAACACAAATAAAGGCACAGCTAAAAGGGTTTGGTTATTCGCGATGCCATACAAACGGTTAGGTAGCGCAGACAAAAATGCGGCTTCAAAAACCCCTGTTGCACTGCCAATTCCGGCAAAAATTAATGCAGTCCCTGCTAAAGACAGTGCAACCGGATACCCTAGGAGCAACACAATACAGACAACCACAAACATGAGAAGCGCTAAATATTCCATTAGTTCGCCTCCTTGTGATTAGCTGATAACAAAGTATCAATGTTTCGTAGTATTTCAGCGACTCCTTGCAACCCTAACGACAAACAGAGGTACAAAATCAGGGATTTATTTAGGTACACAAGCGGTAAGCCACCTGCTTCAACCGATTTTTCCATGATTTGCCATGACGTGAGCACATAGTCATAACTCAACATAAAAATGGCGATACAAACAGGAAGCAGGAAAAAAACGGCACCAAACAAGTTAACTTTAGCCTTTTGATATTCATTGAAATTTTGATAGAAAATATCAACGCGAACATGGCCGTCAGCTTTGAGAGTATATGCAGCGCCTAACATGAACACGATAGCATGAAAGTAAAGTACCGATTCCTGAAGTGCGATCCAGCCAACGCCAGCGCCATAGCGCAGTACCACGATAGTAAAGCTCACCAACACCATCGCTAATGTGAGCCATGCAATAGCTTTACCCGTGAATTCAGTAAAAAGATCTATCCAAGAAGTGACTTTTCGCAAGCCAGAATGTGACATTTCAATTCCAAACGACAATAGTATTTTTATTATTGGGCGCTAGAAATAGCAAAATTTGAAGGAAATAGAAACCTTACCAGCCAAATTAACTAAGGAATTGTGCAAACGAGTTGTTTAGCATTTTTAACAACTCGTTACGATTATCATTAGGCGGTTGCCTTGCTTCCTCCCAAACATTTTGGAGAAAGTGGAGTGTTGTCTGCATAATACTCATGCCACTCTTTTTCGGTGTAAGTATGTAGTGCTAAGGCATGAATATGCTCGGCTAATTCTGTCGCTAAAACAGCATTAACAGCACGATGACGTTTGATTAATCTTTCCCCATCAAACGCATTTGAAACGATGATCACTTTAAAGTGTGACTCGCTCCCTTTTGGCACGTTATGTTGATGACTTTCGTTAATAACATCAAGGTGTAACGGTGAAAACTCAGTAAGTAATTTTTCTTCGATTATCGATTCGATTGTCATACTTTTCCCTTATTAAAAATACCTACAACGACCTTATTAACTGTAGACCGAGACGATGGAATTACCACCCATCTAGAAGTCTAATTTTTGAAAATTCAGCTAACATTTTGCTGTGGCTGCGAAAATAAAAATTATTTAATTTGCCGAAAAGTTAGATTGATTCTTGCTTGTAATTTTGTCGTTTCTTTTAAAATGGCGTGTTGCCAAAAATGCTGCATTTCGCCAGACATCACTAAAAGGTCGCCAGATTGTAGTGGTATTTCGTACTTTTCACCAGTGACTTTATGCTTCAATTTGAATTTTCTGGTTTGTCCTAATGAAAGAGAAGCGATAATTGGATTCTTTCCCAATTCAATTTCATCATCACTATGCCAACTAACGCTGTCATTTTCATCGCGATAATAGTTAGCTAATACCGAATTAAACGCAACGTCACAGTGCTTAGACACACGTTTGGTCAACAAGGCTAACGTTGGTGTGAACGGCTCGGGCGTAAGTTGAATACCTGAATAACTATACGCCTGTTGGTTGTCACCAAACCATGCTTGCAAGCGTGGTACAGCGATCTGTTTACCATACATAGCTATATAATCTTGATGCCAGTAGATTTCTTGTTCCAGCATACTAGCGAGTTGATAACTCTCTTTATACGGTATGAATCCAGCGAGATAATCTATCTCAGCATTGGGTAAGGTAATCTTCAAAACTCATCAACTCTCGTCATTGACACAATTAACAACTGTAATCTCGTAACCTATAGAAATTACTGGTTGCCACCCCGATATTTTGACACAATAGCGACTAAATTTAAGTGTTATTTTTACTACATGTTAAGTCCATTTTTGTTGCTTCAAGCGCAACAACATAAACCATTGCACCTTGAACGCTTTCCTACGGCACAGATCAATCGAAGTCTGCAAGCATGGGATGCAGCAGATGAATATCTGATAAATTATGTGCGCGATAACGACCTTGTTAATGAAGAAACGAAAATTCTCATCATTAATGATAGTTTTGGCGCACTGGCAATAAATTTCCCCGATAACGAGGTTTACCAGCTCAATGACTCGTTTGTTAGCCAGCAAGGCACATTGAATAACTATCAATTGAACAGCCTAGACGCTACACATCTTAGTCAACTGACGAGCCTCGATGAATTACCTGACGGGATCGACATTATTTTGTTTAAAATCCCTAAATCTAAGCACTACATGACTGACTTGTTAGCAAGGGTAAAAGAAAAATACAGCGACAAAGTCACGTTTATCGCAGCAGATAAGGCAAAACAAATTCAAAAAAATACTCTTGCCATTTTTGAGCAATACCTAGGCACCACGACCACATCGCTTGCGGTAAAAAAAGCACGACTGGTATTCTGCCAACTCAACAATAAGCACGTAAATAAACCCAAAAACAACGTATTGTCTTGGCAAGTATCTTCACCAAATTTGACTATTTCAAATTTGTCGAACGTGTTTGCGCGTGAAAAACTCGATATTGGTGGTCGATTTTTTATGGAACATTTGCCGTCAGTAACCCAAAAACAATCGGTGATAGATTTAGGCTGTGGTAATGGTGTTGTAGGGCTTACTATATTAGCGCAAAATGCAAATAATCAAGTAACGTTTGTTGACGAGTCTTTTATGGCAGTGAAATCTGCACAAATGAATGTCGCAGAAAATTTTCCAGACGCAGTCTCTCAATGCCAATTCATTGCCGATGATTGCCTTACATCTCGCGAAAGCCAAACTGCAGATATAGTGCTTTGTAACCCCCCATTTCATCAACAAAATGCGGTAACTGATCACATTGCGTGGCAAATGTTCAAAGACAGTTTCCGCGTACTCCGCCCAAAAGGAGAACTGCGTATTGTTGGCAATAGGCAACTTGGCTATCATGTAAAACTTCAACGTTTATTCGGCAATTGCAAAACAGTAGCCAGTAACAGTAAATTTGTGATTTTATCGGCGATTAAAAAATGAGAATAAAATATCTTGTATCAGCATCCCTTATAGTATTATTGCAAGCGTGTAGTAGCGCGCCTAGTCAGGTAGTTATCAATCCCGAATTACCCATCGTACAAGGTAATGGATACGCGCAACAATCTGTCGTAACCTCGGTGCTAGATCTACGTACAGCACATCATTTAATTCAAATTGAAAAGCCTGAGCAAGCAGCCAAACTTGTTTCCACACAACAGCATTTGCCTGACATTATTGAACGGGCACTTAAGCGTAGTTTTGAACGTGCCGGTATGTCGGTTAATACAGCAAGTGAAAAAACAATTGAGGTAGTGATCAACGAAGCATTGTTTGTTGTTAAACAGGAAACACTCAAATATCGCGCTAACGCCAACATTGTTTTAACCGCCAAAGTAGAAAATGGCTCCAAAACACTCACAAAAACGTTTACCGTTAGAGGTAACAACGAAGGTCCATTAACGGCTGACATTGCTGTTTTAGAGCGCGACTTTAACCAACTACTCACCAAAATCATTGGCAATATTGTTAATGATCAAGAAGTACAACAATTTGTGAATAATTAAAATGAAACGACTCATCACACTGCTTTGTTTGTTCTCACTTAGTCTTGCAGCAAAAGAATCTGCAATAGATCCTGATAACTTATTTCCTCGCGTAAAATTTGAAACGTCGATGGGGATAATCGTTGTGGAACTTGACCGTGTAAAAGCGCCAATAACTGTCGACAACTTTTTAACGTATGTAGTGAGTGGCGAATACGATAACACAGTATTTCATCGTATTATCAAAGACTTTATCGTGCAGGGTGGCGGCTATGACACAAGCTATGCCCACAAAAAAGTTAACGATGATATTGTTAATGAATCAGGCAACGGCCTTAAGAACGACTTAGGTACCATTGCTATGGCAAAAGAAAGTCAACCGCACACGGCGAATCGCCAGTTTTTCTTTAATGCGGCAGACAATGCTGACTTAAATCCCGGGCGCCGATGGGGATATACTGTCTTCGGTAGCATTGTTGAAGGGGAAGAAGTCATGTTGGCCATGGCTAATGTCGCCACTAACTACAACGAAGAGCTAGGTTGGGAAGATGTTCCAGTGGAGCAAATCAAGTTAATTAAAGCAACACTTCTACCTGCAGAGTTCTAATGCCAAGTAAAATGTGAGCGTCTTAAAATTTTCATACATCAAGAGCAACACCTACGTTGCTCTTTTTTCAACGTAAAAATGATACCTGCTAGTAGTTGATATCTAAGATACTTTCTGGTCAACCACCTAATATTTACATTTAATTACGTCAAGCGCTTTGACATTGTCTTTTTTTTCTACGATAAATAAGGTAGAAACGAGAACATATAATAATAAGTGCGCGACAATATCCGGCAAATAAAATCTAATCATTCGATAAAAGACGCAATAATGAATTCTTTTGACGCATGATGAGTGGCTAGCGTTTGTTCATTGCATAATAGAAACGATCTTGTGGAGAAATTTAGTAACGAGTAAATCCCTTGAAGGCTTAAGGAATCAGAATGATAATTGAGCAGTTTATCAATGAAAAAATTGTACAAATAGGCAACTATATATCAGCTGTTTTCGAACATACCCTGCATTACACAGAGTTAGATTTTTTTATTAATCAAACCATGGAAGAATGGACACTTCTCAATGTAGAAGACGACACGCCAGGCAGTGCCCGCGAGCGCGTATTTTGGCACGTGGTTCACCAGTTGAGTTTGCATGGCGCGCAGGCGTTAGATAACAACTTATTTCTTAAGAGTGAAATTACCACCTGCTTAGATTTCTTTGATGGCTTAGGTAGCTATCCTATTGATTGCATTGGGTGGCGCCCCATTCCGTAACTCTGCAATATACATAATTTGTCAATAATTAGTGCTTTGCGAATAGCCTTGGCTCTGCTAGTCTCTGCAACTACCTGCACTTTAAAAGTATTATTGCTGTTTTATGGCTCAACCCCATTCTTTCAGAGAAATCATTAGCTATTTTAAAAATAAACAACTTGTCACTATCTTCATATTCGGCATTGCAAGTGGTTTCCCTTGGGTGATGACAGGCTCAGCCATGAGCGGCTGGCTTAAAGATGAAGGCTTAAGCCGTTCTAGTATTGGCCTATTCGGTCTCATTTTTGCTGCTTATTCCATCAATTTTCTTTGGTCTCCGCTTACTGACCGTATCAAGATTTGGTACTTGAATAGTGCGCTTGGCCAACGTAGAAGTTGGATATTTAGCACACAAGTCGTCATCATTGCCGCAACAATTGCCCTAAGCTATCTCAATGTCCAACAACAACTGTCTACGATGGCACTATTTGCATTGTTCATTACCATCGCTGGCGCTACGCAAGATATAGCTATCGATGCCTATCGCATTGATTCTTTGAGTAATAAAGACAGTAATGTTATGGCTGCAGGTTCTGCAATGGCCACCGCAGGCTGGTGGACAGGATTTGCGGGACTTGGGAGCGTGCCCTTCATTTTAGTGGATAGTCCTGATTGGGCGTGGCCAGACGTGTATTGGGTATTAGCATTCATCATGACCGCCTTAGTGTTTAATACACTAATTTCAAGAGAACCAGAAAGTAATGGCCGTGACCAAATAATTCACGGAATACAAGAAAAATATCAGCAGCTAATGCCATCACAAGGAATTAGACCTTATGGGGTACTATTCATCTTACCCTTAATTTTTCTCTGTATAATTTACGCCAATATCGGTTATCCATATTGGCCAACACAGCTGATTGCAAACGACAACCAGTTTTCTGCGGTTACCCTCACCATTGTTATGTTGTTGGCGTTGTTTTACCAACAACTTCGAGCGATGAATAAAGATCTGGCACTCCGCTTTGCAACAAATCCCAAAAGCGTAATTCAAAGTACACCATCAACGATTCATCGACTCGCTGCCTGGTTGATCGCTACATCAGTTGCACCTATTCAGGAATTTTTTGATCGTAATGGCTTTAAATTGGCAATTTCAATTTTACTGTTTGTTTTCTTATTTAAGATTGGCGAAGCGTATTTGGGAAGAATGTCGATCGTCTTTTACAGAGAGGTCGGATTTTCGAACGAAGATATTGCCTATTTTTCTAAGCTAATACACTGGGCGACAACGATTGTCTTTTCACTCATTGGCAGCGTATTTACAATTAGATACGGTATATTGAAAGGCTTATTTATTGGGGGGATCGCGATGTCTGCAAGTAATTTATTGTTTGCCGCAATGGCTGTTGTAGGCCCTAATAAAATGCTATTTGGCTTTACTGTATTTGTTGATGGCTTCACCTCAGCATGGGGCTCAGTAGCGTTTGTGGCCTTATTGTCTGTACTATGCAATAAAACATTTACCGCAAGTCAATATGCGCTAATGGCTTCTCTCGGTACATTTGGGCGCGTCATGGTCGGATCATACTCGGGCATTGTGGTTGATTGGCTAGATGGCAATTGGGCATTATTTTTTATAATGACCTCGTTGATGGTCATACCTAGCCTGTGTTTCTTATATTCGATAAGAAAGCCATTGACTCAGTTAATTGACAAGCATGATCAGGAGTTGAAGGCCTCAAAATAACGAAGTGATTGCTCATAACACTTGATTTATTTTGGTGTCACCGTAGCATGACACTGTGATTTCACCTATGATTGAATAACTGATGATAACAATAAAGCTTTGATATGATTCGATTGTTTTTCTTATTGCCAATTATAATGTGCGCGATTTGGTGGTTCTACCTAGACGCAAAAGGCTTCTCTGTAAAAGAAGGCATTAGAGGATTTGTTTATATTCTGGCGTTCAATGCAATCATCATCGCGTTTTTTGTCATGATGATGTACGTCACTCATTAGTCATTGAATCACATATTAGTAATAGTACCACTCGTTACGCTTGTTTTTCCTACTTTGGTTGAACATCGAATTATCGAAGACTCATTTTAAAAAAGCCAGTTGATGAAAACATCAACTGGCTTTTTACTTTGTCGTTAGCTTGATAGCCTACAGGCGATAAATATTATCTGCACTGTCACGATCTACCAGTTTAACGAACGGATCTACGCCCACATACTTAGGACGCTCTTTAAGCGTTAATGTGATCGTATTCTTACCTGATTTAATTAAATGTTTACTCAGGTATTGTACAAAGTTATCAGAAGATAAGTCTTCAGGATCGTCACTAAACGCGCCTATATCAACCATGTCTTCAAACTCATGCTCAGTCTCCATACCTTGGCCGTCCGCACGCTTGAGCGCTGCCTGAATAACAATATTGATATCGAATAAGCCATCTTCACGATCGACAACTTCTACGCTCTCAGTTTTTAAGTCGTACAAAGTAATATGTTCAAATACTCCACTGACGAAAGCGTATTCTTGCTCGTTGGCATCTGCCGTGATATACGCAAGTAGGTCTTTTGTCGTTGGGTAAGGCGCACTTTGATATTTATATGCTGATAAGAAGTTTCTTAAGCTGGCGTTTAAGCGCTCTTCACCCAAACGATCTTTTAACGACATCATCACTACTGAGCCTTTGCGATAATGAATGTACGACTGATTCTCACTTCGCATCAGCGGCATTTCTTCCAATATTTCAACGCTTCGACCACGTAAATAGCTGTCTAATTCGTACTTCAGGAATTTTCTGATCTTCTCTGGGCCATATTTCTTTTCCATGACCATCAATGCACTATATTGAGACAAGCTTTCAGAAATGATCGCACTTCCCTGGACGTTTGCTGCGCCAACCTGATGTCCCCACCATTGGTGTGCAACTTCATGGGCCGTTACATAGTAAACCGGATCAATATTTTCAGGGTCACGTAAATCAGTGATAAAGCCAATTCGCTCAGAATAAGGCACGGTATTAGCAAAACTTTGTGCAAAGCTGCGATAACCAGGGAACTCAATGATGCGCATCTGCTTATGCTGATAAGGACCAAAGTTTTCAGTAAAGTAATCTATCGAATCTTTCACACTTTCAATCATTCTATCCACGTTCATGTGATGATCTTCGTGGTAATAGATTTCAATATTGATTCCTTTGTAAGACTCCTTCTTCGCAGACAATTTAGCCGACATGATTGAGTAGAAGTTCACCATAGGTGCATCCATTTTATAATGGAATGTACGACGACCATTTTCTACTGTTTCACTTTGTAGGTAACCAGGTGCAATAGCGAATTGATCTTCCGATGTTGAAATTGTCGCTTCAAAATCAATAAAGCCAACCCCTTTGCCGAAAAAACTTTCATTGTAGAATTGTTCTTCTTCTAGCTTATTAGCGCGCTTAACAGGCTCAAGGTCTCGCTTTCTACGTTCATGGCGATCTTGCAGTTGCACGCCTTCTTGATAACCAAATGCTGGAAATAGGCTGTAATTATTAACAAAAGTACCGTTGAAATTCACAGCAAGGTCATTGTTGCCATCCGTAAATCCTTGATGAGCACGTTCAACCGATAATTCCCCTTGGCGAGATTCACCAGGTTTCAATGGCTCAGAAAATTCAAACCACGCTACATCAAACTTGTCGTCTGCCTCACCTAGCTTGCCGCCTTCAATGACCACATTCCACTGTTGTGTAAACTGAGGTTTAGCCACCATAAAGCGTTCAATGGCTTTATCAGACGTATTTTTGACTGTGATGTCTGCAGTCGCATTGATACGACGTTCAGCTGGAAAAATATCGACTTTCGCATGCGTTTTTACAATGGTAGGGATTTCATCCTGCGCATATTTTACGTAGGTCTTTTCATAATCAGCCTGCAAATCTAACGCATCATCTTCAACAACGTACTCGTTTAGTATTCGTGTGTTGTAATGGATATAACTGCCAGCAAAAACCAATACTGCCAAACCAACTGCCACACTAACTTTGCCAGGTAGACCTAGGTAATAAGGTACTTTCTTAATTCTGGCTTTAAGCGGCTGCACTGGTCCGCGGTGCCATAAGGCATATGTTAGCGACGCTAAAATCACTGTAGCACCAAGCCAGTACAGCATGTACCATGAGTGAATGCTAAGGAACTGACCATAACCATTAATATCAGAATAAAGCACTTGTGGTGAGCCAGAAAATTGAAACATATTATGGCTAAAACCAAAGTTGCTCAGCACGATGGTCGAAATAATATAGAGTACAAACAGTATCATACCGACAAATTTGTTCGGGCTAATCACCTGTAAAAAGAATGCTAAAACAGCCGACATCATTAGTGGGACAAAGTTGACATACCCAAGGCGTATTATGTACTGAGATAGCTCGAGGTTGTCGTAGCCTTTAACCAATTGATTAACAATAGTAGCGCCAGTACCAAAAAGAAACAGTAATGCAATCACCAAACTTATTGCGACTATCTTCGACAACCAAAAGGTAAGATTGTGTACAGGCATCGAGTCTACAATGTCACCCATGCCAGAATTACGCTCTCGCCAAACAATTTCAGCACTGTAGTAAGTTAATACGATTAACATTAATAACCCTGTTGAGCCAACAATCAAACCGACCATAGATTGAGTAATCGGCCAGTTTGGCGTGCCAAACATGCCTGGCGGATCAATGAGAGGAGCTACTAATGAAAATATGGTAAAAGCGCCTAGTACCAAAAATGGTGCACTGAAAATTACCTGTCGAATTTCAAAACGAACACGAAGTGCAATATGCGCTAGTGTCGTCACGCCGCTGCTTTTGGTATCAATGCGTTTATTTAACTTATCAGCTATTGAAGAATCCGTATTTTTTTTGTCTTTCTTCAGTTTCTGGCTAGTACGTAAGGTAACTTTACGAGTAAAGCGCCCAAACACTGCCAAAATTACAATTGCAGCAGCTATCCAAATTAGGCGGTTTTGTACAAGAACACCCGCTAATTCAATCTCAGCGTTGTTTTTGTCGTGCATCGTCCAGTAGCGTGTAATCTCACCAAAGGTATTTGCAGCAAACGGATCAGCAAGTGCAGCGATTGTACGGTATTCAGGTTCTGATAAAAATTGTCCCGACACTACGTAAACAATAAACACACCTACTGCAACGAGATAGACCGCCATCATGCTACGAAAACGAATAGCTACTGCGTAAAATAAACAAGAGAGTACAAATAATGTCGGTAGTGACAAATAAGAGTATGCGGTGAAATAATGCGCTAAATTCGTCGGCCCTAAACGCTCTGGATCAACCCATCCAGTGACACCGCCGATTAATGTCCCGAGTAATATACCTAGCGGCACCATAGCAAAAACCACCGCGACTACCGCAAAAGAGCCAAAAAACCGCCCTAATTGGTAGCTGACTGGATTAATCGGTTTACAATAAAGCAGTTCTGCCATTTGCGTCGATTCATTGCGAGTCGCAGTATTAGCAACAAAATTAACCACTAAAAACATCGCAAATATGCTCATGATGATGAGTGTTTGCGCAATTGAAAATGGGCCGTTATATAACACATTTCCGCCACCACCAATTTGGATGTTTTCGCTCACAGTGGCAAAAAATGTAAGTAAGAAGAATATTAACCCTGTTACATAAAACGAAGGCTGGCGCACAAAGTAACGCCATTCAAAAGATAGCATTTTAAGAAACATAATTCGCTCCTATGCTACTTTGCGATGATTATGAAGTGTAGAGAAATATACGTCTTCAAGGTTTGCTGGAGTAGTATCAAACCCCGTCGGCGCCTGTTCTGCGATAACATGTACAATTGTCTTACCCGCAAATAATCGCTTAGATATCACTTGCATTTCTTTTTCAATATCTGCAGCTTCTGCCTGCGATACCGTCTTGCGCCAAATTTGGCCATTCAAATGCTCTGTGAGTTCAATAGGATTACCTTCAAGTAAAATTTGCCCAGAAGCTAATACCGCCATGTTTGGACAAAGTTCTGATACATCATCAACAATATGTGTTGATAAAATAATGACCTTTTCTTCACCTAAGCTAACTAACAAATTATGGAAACGGTTGCGCTCTTCAGGATCTAACCCTGCTGTCGGCTCATCAACTACCAGTAAATCAGGATCCCCTAGTAAGGCCTGCGCAATACCGAAACGTTGGCGCATTCCACCAGAAAAGCCACTAACCGCTTTTTTACGATGTTGAAAAAGGTTAGTGTGTGCCAACAAACCTTCTACCACTTCTTTTCTTTCGCCCTTGTTTTTAAGCCCTTTTAACACTGCCATATGTTCAAGCAAATCGTAGGCACTAATACGAGGATAAACGCCAAAATCTTGTGGCAAATAACCTAATCGCTGTCTGAGTGCTTGCGGGTCTGAAAACACATCAACACCGTCAAATGTTATGCGACCAGCATCGGCTTCTTGCAGTGTAGCAATAGTTCTCATCAAAGAAGATTTACCTGCGCCGTTTGGACCTAATAAGCCGAACATGCCTTTTGGAATATCGAGCGAAACATTATTTAATGCTTTTACTCCATTATCATAAGTCTTCGACAAGCCTTCAATTTTTAACATTATTATTATTCCTTACTTATTGCCTACAGTAGTACAACTAACCAATGCATGATGTACATGCTTTGTACAACAAAAAAAACACTAGTTAATGCATTGTTAACATATGTTATGCCATGCAGGCTTGGTAAACTCAAGAACAAAACATTGTTAAAATGTTGCAAAATAAAAAACCCCGCATTAAGCGGGGTTTTAATAAAAATACAAGTTCTTAGGGGTTGATTAAAATATTGAACGGAATGAAGAACCACCGCCACGGCGCTTTGAACGACGATTACGCATACGGCTATGCAATTCACGGCGCTTAGCTCCAAGCCATTCTTCCCGTGTTACCGTAGTATCACTACCGTGCTTTGCTTCTTCACGCTCGCGATACGCGCAAAACTCAAGAAACGCTTCAATGTCATCTTTTAATTCTTCTGCTACAAGCTCAATCATGATGGCATCATCTAAAAAGCCTAAAACAGGGATGTGATCAGGCACTAAATCTTCAGGATCGCTAAAATATGCCAAAGCACTTAATACATCTGAACGCTCTTCGTCTGGAATTTTCCACTCACTGTCTTCAATCATTGCCACTAATGTACGTAACTTTTGGATACGCTCACTTACGAATGCTGGCAAGTCTTCAGCAACAGTGTCGCTTAATGCTTTAGCATTAGACAAAATTTCACTTTCACTTAACTGCTTTGCACCAGATTGTGCCTTTCTCATGACTTCGCGAAAATGATCTAAGTCTGACTCTTTTAATTCAAACGTGACTTCAAATGCCATTATAATTCTCCTATGTGTGGCTTTCGTGTAGCAGCGAAACTACAATGCTTTAAATTTAACAGAAGTTCAATCAATCATCACCCTACTTACGAAAATATTTCTAATTTAATGAAATAAAATCAAAAAATGCTGTTACACCATAGACTTTCGTCATGTTAGTATTTATGTGCAATGTTAATTTTATGTATTAAGCGAGCTTCGCATGGAACAACAACCTGTTCAAAGTACTTCTCTAACTTCTAGTAACTCTACCGAACAGCTACCAGCAGAAAAGGTTAGCTCAAATGCATTGCAGAGTAATTCAGATATTAAGTTTTGTGAAAACTGCCATGCTCGAGTTGAAGGCGCTTTTTGCAGCCAATGTGGCCAATCCTTGGAATCGTCTCTGAAATACTTCTGGACCGTTATCCTTCATTTACTCGATGATATTTTTAGTTTCGACTCTCGCGCCAGCCGAACAATTTTTCCATTATTCTTTCGTCCGGGCTTTCTAACTAATCAGTACATTGCAGGTAAACGGGTACACTATGTTCCACCACTACGATTATACTTGTTTATTAGCATTGTATTTTTCTTATCATTAAAATTCTTTACCGATAGCGCCACAGGAGAATTTGAAAAGGAACATTCCGCGCTGAATGAGTACAATGCCTTCATGACCGAATTGAAAGCTGAAATTACTGAAGCATCTAGTGAAGAAAAAGCCCCTCTGTTAGCAATTCAAGACAAATTAAAATCTTTGGAAGATGACCTAAAATCAAATAAATCAACAGCACAATACCGCGTTGCCAAGCGTGCTTTAGAAATACAATTAAATCGTTACAAAGACAAAGAACAACTCACCCCAGAAGAGTTAGAAGAGCTTGCGCAATTGTCAGAGAAATTGGCAAAAGCACAACAAGGATTAGTGATTGAATATAACGACCCAACCTTTTCAATTGGCAATAGTGAAGGCAATACCTTGCATTTTGGTTTTCTTAGCGAGGACGCGAATCAGTTAATCAACAAGAAAGCAGCAGAAGTAGAAGCCAAAATTGAAAAGCACATGGCAGACAATCCGACTAAATTGATTGACTACGCCATCGGCAAGCTTCCCCCATTAATGTTTGTATTACTTCCGTTATTTGCGTTGCTATTGAAGATTTTTTACTTATTTTCGAAACGGCTCTATATGGAGCACCTAACCGTCGCCTTACACAGCCACAGCTTTATTTTCTTTACCATTTTAATCGTTGAAATTCTCGACGTTAGTCATGACGCAGTAGACAAAAATTATCCTGGTATTGCAGAATTGTTTTCAACCGTCGCCATGTGCGTATTAATGTGGATGCCTATATACCTATTTATTATGCAAAAGCGCGTATATAACCAAGGCTATATATTTACCTTTATCAAGTACAACATCATCGGGCTTATTTATATCATGATGATTGCGCTAACTGGGGTCGCTGCGTTTATTTGGGGGATTGTTGAGGCGTAAGAGAGACAAACGTAAGCAAGGGCAAGCTTATCGAATAGGCCAATACGAGTAGATTGGCCTTTATCGATTTTGTGTCAAATTTATGGATGCTGATTAATACCAATTGAATTAATTATTTGATCATTCAGCGAGAGTTAAAAGGCTTAGAGGCAAGGCATTGATTGTAGGTAATGGTTATTCCCTTATCAAAATCAATAACGCTGCATATGAGCCTTTTAAACTCGCCCTTGGGAGCTTGTCAGGAAAGTGATAACTTCACAAATTTCTTTGATGGAGAATGACTACAACTACATCAATTTGCTTTGTTCTAACTTCCCTGACATAGCTCTGAACTGGTCAAATATTTATTTCACTTGGTATAACTCTTTATTTAGTTACTATGCGCGGCGATTTTAACCCCAAAGCCCACAAGCACAACGCCTACTATTTTTTCAATCACTTGCTTGGAATTTTGAAACACTTTCAAGAGCCTTGGTTGAGTCAAGAACATCGCTACCGCGCTAAACCACAGGAGATGTGCGAGCGAGATAACAGAACCATAGATAATTTGCATCGCAATTGGCGTATTTTGATCAACGACTTGAGTAAAAATACTTAAAAAGAAAATGGTTGTTTTGGGGTTCAAAGCATTGGTAACAAAACCATTTCTGAATGCAGCTAAATTGCTCAACTCACCAGAGGCCTGCTCAATATCCATATTTGCTTGCGCTTTAAACGTTTTCCACCCCATGTAAATGAGATATGCCGCACCACAATATTTAATGATCGAAAAAAGTAAGATTGAATTTGCAATAATCACCGCTAACCCTGCGATAGAATAGGCGACATGGATCCACACCGCAGCACTCACACCTAACACCGAATACAATCCCGCTTTGCGGCTATACGATATGCTGTTTCGAGTGATCATGACAAAATCAGCACCGGGACTAATTGCCATAAAAATGGCAATAACAGAAACAGTGATAAGTTCGGGTATATATACACTTAGTTCAAGCATGTTGACCTCCTATCTACTAGAGTTAGCAATTTTTGAAAATCAGTTCTACTAATATTTATGACTGAACCCGTTGTTAAGGTGTCATTCCATTATGCCCTTTCGTTTGCTAGAAGCTGCCAGTAAAGCGATTGCGGCAGCATAAGTTGAAAAGAAAACAAAATAAGCAACTGATAAGCCGATTAAACCGAATACGTTACTGTCAGGTGAAATATCATAAATCAAATACGCAGATATAGGCAGCGAAAAAACAGTAAAAGCCCTACCCTGAGATAACTCTACCAATCTATTTTTTATGTAAGGCGCCGCCAAAACGATAATAGGAATTAACAACAAGCCCGCAAAAAGTATGTCTATTTTAATTTCTGAATTCATATGATTTAAATATTCCCTTTATTAACTACAACACTTAGTCACTTTTTAATTTAGTACGCTAACATTCTTAACAGCATGCCAGATGCCACGACTTTACAACACGGTAAAATATTCATGGTCATGATGCTCTGTTAGCGCTTGGCTGCTATTACTGAGTTAAATTGCTTCGCATTTTTGTTTTACTAAATACCCTCGCACTAGCCTTTGAATCTTTGTTTTTAACCACTGAGGGCCAAAGTCTGCAATATCATTGTGCTTGGCATTAGGTATTGTGATGATGCAGCTAGCATAATCTTGTTGTTCTTCTGCTGTTGGCAATACACCTTTATCTGCTGGAAAATCACTAGCACGTATCGATAAAATTTGAATATCTTGGGTTCGTGGAAGCGGTACCCGGCGGTGATCTAGTGTAATAATTGTTTTGATATAGCCTTTCCTACTATTAGCTAACCACGCAGAAATATCACCTCCATTAGAGTGACCAACCAAAGTAAGCTGCTCAAAATTATAACCGCTAAAGCGGCTACTTAGCTTAATTTTTAAGAAATCCAAGGTATTTGCACCACGTATCCAGTTTTCGCTACGGGTTTCATATAAATTTCCTGACACCGACAATGGAGGATCACTTGGTAACTCATGTCCTATTGCAATAACTAAATAGCCATTCTGATTAAGTTCATGAGTCAAAAAAGTGTATTTCAAGTGGGAAATTCCATATCCCGCGCTTAGAAATGCCACGGGGCATTTCGATGCTAATACGCATTGCTCGTTATTTTGAGGAAAAGAAATTTCAACAGGAATGTTTCTTTTGCGAGCATCATCATAAATCTCTTCTGCACACATATCATTTACGAAAACCGCCATTAACATGGCAATAGCTCTTAAATATTTCATATTGTTCTGACAAATCTGGATATTGGCTATGAACAAATTTTGCGTGTTCCTACTCAGCTTTACATAAGAACACACTAACTATTTGAAGCGTTAGAAATAGTGGCGAATTAATTTAATTTTTTCATCTTTGAATTCAAAGAGCGTCACAAGCTTTTGGTTATTTACTTCCACATCAACTTTGCCATCTTGCTCTACACATGGATGCAAGTACTCTACGGTGATAGCATTCAAGCCGACAATAATATTCGTTACTTCAATGTCGCATTTGCCGTATTTGCCTAAATAATAAAGTAACCCTTTTTTGTACTCTTCTTTGGATTGAACGGCATTAAAACGAGGATGCTCAAAAGTTGCGTCAGGTGTTAAAAGAGCAAGTAGCTTAGTAACATCACTTTCTTTTGAATCTTTGTGTTCAACGGCTATTTGCGCCTCAAAATATTCTGTCACTTTGCTGGTAAGATCACTAGCAAGACTTACATTTGACATAAACAATAAACACACTAATCCGCGACTTAGCCTCATTTTTTTTCCTTTACAATTAACAATTGTGGACGACAAGTTAAGCGTTGTTCTCAAGTTATTAGAGTCACACAAAAATAGTCAAGCTTGGGAGAGTAGCAGCTATTGAGGAAGCCATCAATTAAATGTTTTTTGTTAAGCCTAAATCGTAATGTGCATAAGCTTCGACTGCTTCGCGCTCAGCTCGAACGATGGATATACAAATTTGAGCTGGCCATTGCCTGATGGGCGTGCTGGACGAAAAGATAGCCACTTGGTCAGTGCATTACCAATTAGACTTAACATAAAAAAAGCCAACAAGTTATAACTACTTGTTGGCTTTTCATTTAACCTATTATTGAAAGCTAAGTTTCAATTAAAAAAAGACTATTCCGCTAGTGGTCGCATGTGCGGGAATAAAATAACGTCTTTAATTGTTGGAGAGTCTGTAAATAGCATTACAAGACGGTCAATACCGATACCTTCACCTGCCGTTGGTGGTAAGCCATATTCAAGTGCATTAATGTAGTCTTCATCAAAGTGCATCGCTTCATCGTCACCAGCGTCTTTTTCTTCCACTTGCTTGCGGAAGCGTTCTGCTTGATCTTCAGCATCATTTAGCTCAGAGAAACCATTGGCTAATTCACGGCCACCAACGAAAAATTCGAAACGATCGGTAATGAATGGATTTTCATCATTACGACGCGCTAGCGGTGAAACTTCCCAAGGGTATTCAGTGATGAATGTTGGTTGATCAAGCTGATGCTCAGCCACTTCTTCAAATATTTCACAAATGTATTTACCAGGACCCCATACTTTCGCAGCATCACCTTCTTTAACACCAACTTGCTTCGCCATTGCTTTAATCGCGTCGAAGTTTTCTTCTGGGTTGCGTAGCGCTTGCTCGTCTAGTTCAGGTGCATACTTCAAAATAGCATCAACCATAGACAAACGCGTAAATGGCTGACCAAAGTCGTAGAACTTCTCTTCAACCACTTCACCGTCATTGTTACGAACTGTATTACGAATAACACAAGTCCCCATAACGTCTTGTGCTAATGTGCGCAACATGTCTTCCGTTAAATCCATCAAGTCATTGTAATCTGCATATGCTTGGTAGAATTCAATCATGGTGAATTCAGGATTGTGACGCGTTGATAAACCTTCATTGCGGAAATTACGGTTAATTTCAAATACTCGTTCAAAACCACCAACAACTAAACGCTTCAAGTACAACTCTGGCGCTATACGCATGAACATTTCAATATCAAGCGCGTTATGATATGTCGCAAATGGCTTAGCCGTTGCGCCACCCGGAATCGTTTGTAGCATTGGCGTTTCCACTTCCATGAAGTCACGTTCAGTTAGAAACTTACGGATGCCTTCTACAATTTTAGAGCGGATTTTAAACGTGTTACGTGTATCTTCGTTGATGATAAGATCTACATAGCGCTGACGATACTTAGTTTCTTGATCAGATAAGCCGTGGAACTTTTCAGGTAATGGACGTAATGACTTAGTTAATAATTGGTACTCGTCCATATTAACGTATAAGTCGCCTTTACCAGACTTGTGTAGCGTACCAGTAACACCAACGATGTCACCAATATCTAATATGCCCCACTTGGCTTTTATGTCTTTCTGAACATTTTTGTCAGCATACGCCTGAATGCGACCTGTCATGTCTTGTAATACCAAGAATGGGCCACGTTTTGCCATGACACGACCAGCTATGCTGTATACTTCAGTTTCAGCTTCAAGCGACTCTTTATCTTTCTCACCGTGTGCAGCTTGTAAATCAGCCGCATAATGTTTTCGATCAAACTTATTTGGGTGACCGTTAGCCGGGCAGTTTTCTCGAATTTGCGCTAATTTGCCGCGACGTTCGGCAATCAATTTGTTTTCGTCTTGTTTCGCTTGGTCTGTCATTTTATATCTCAATTAACGGGCAGCTTACCCTTTGATTGTTAAACGATTTCTACTATTAGTGGGCACACCCACGGTTTTTCTAGTCAGGCACTATAAACCTGACTTCAAACTTGCTTCAATAAATTTATCTAAGTCCCCATCAAGTACGGCCTGAGTGTTGCGATTTTCAACACCCGTACGTAAATCTTTAATGCGACTGTCATCTAATACGTATGAGCGAATCTGGCTTCCCCAGCCAATATCCGACTTACCTTCTTCCAACGCCTGTTTATCTTCATTTTGCTTTTGAATTTCCATTTCATAAAGTTTAGCTTTTAACAACTTCATCGCTGTGGCGCGGTTTTTATGTTGTGAGCGATCAGACTGACACGCGACTACCGCACCACTTGGAATGTGAGTAATACGAATCGCAGAGTCTGTCTTGTTTACGTGCTGACCACCCGCCCCTGACGCTCTAAAAGTATCGATTCTTAAATCCGCAGGATTAATATCAATTTCAATATTGTCATCTATCTCGGGGTAGATAAACGCAGATGCAAACGATGTATGACGACGTCCACTCGAATCAAAAGGTGATTTACGTACTAACCGGTGAACGCCCGTTTCAGTTCTTAGCCATCCATATGCATAATCGCCAGAATACTTAATTGTACAGCCTTTAATACCTGCGACATCACCGTCAGTAACTTCGATCACTTCCGTCTTAAAACCGTGCGCTTCGCCCCAACGAAGATACATACGCATGAGCATTTCAGCCCAGTCCTGTGCTTCTGTGCCACCAGAACCTGATTGAATATCTAAATAACAATCAGCGCTGTCTTGCTCACCTGAAAACATACGACGAAACTCAAGTTTTTCAATGCTTTCTTCGAGAGCTTTGGTTTCTTGCTCTGCGTCAGCAAAAGTTTCTTCGTCGTTTTCTTCAACCGCTAATTCAACTAGCCCTTCAACATCTTCACAACCAGCTACTAGGCTGTCGATAGTTTCTACAACCACTTCCAGCGACGCACGCTCTTTACCTAGCGCTTGCGCACGCTCAGGTTCGTTCCAAACATCAGGTAACTCTAGTTCTCTGACTACTTCAACAAGTCGTTCAGACTTCAGTTCGTAGTCAAAGATACCCCCGAAGTAACTCAGTACGTTCTTTGATTTCTTTAATTTTATTGAGTACAGGATTCACTTCAAACATGGTAATGGTTGTTCTTCTTCAAAACACGATAAAAATAGTGGCGCATTGTAGCTTATCTGTGCAGCTAAATAAATGATTGCTATGAAGTGTATTAGAGATTTTTCTTCTATGTTAACCAAGACTGGCATTAGATGTTGACGCGAGAACAAAAATGTAACGCATCTCAGCGACCACTTAATAACTCGCTGTGATGTGTTCTACCATTAATTGTAATGATTGTTTGCCTCGAAACTCATTAATATCAAGCTTATAGGCTAAATTTACGTGTGTCGCTTTAGCGTTAGGCCATTGTTGAATATCAACGTTAAATGCAATCGCATCAAATGCCATCATGTCTTTTTGTACAACCAGCTTTAAATGCTTTTCTCCCACGATGCGCTGTTGCAATAACTCAAATCTGTCGTCAAATACAGGTTCAGGAAAATTTTGTCCCCATGGGCCTGCTTGTCTCACCAATTCGGCAAATGACAAAGTCATTTCACTCGCATCTAACGAACCATCTGACAAAATGACGCCTGTTAGCTTTTCTTCATCCAATAGTCGCTTGGCTTCTATTTCGAAAGCTTGTTGAAAAGCCTCAAAATTTTCACGATGTATCGACAACCCAGCCGCCATTGCATGACCACCAAACTTTATAATTAAATTAGGATGTTTACAATGGATTGCTTCTAACAAATCTCGGATATGTAAACCCGGTATGGAGCGCGCTGATCCTTTAATTTCATTACTATTTTCTACCGCAGCAAAAACGATAGTGGGTCGATGAAACTTTTCTTTAATACGGCCAGCAACAATGCCTATCACACCTTGATGCCATTCAGAGTGAAACAATGCGATTGAGTAAGGCAAATTGTGACTATCAAACTTGAGCTGTTTAAGAATGATTTCAGCTTCATTTTGCATGCCCTGTTCAATCTCTCGGCGAGATTTATTCAATCCATCAAGCTCTGCAGCCATCACTCGTGCCGACATAAGATCTTCAGCCAATAAACATTGGATGCCATAAGCCATGTCGTCTAACCGGCCCGCTGCATTAATGCGGGGGCCAAGCGCAAAACCAAAATCACTGGCGATCATTCGTTGTTGGTTTTTGCATGCAACTTCTATCAATGCTTGAATACCCGGTCGAGTAACACCTGCTCGAATACGTTTGAGACCTTGCTCAACTAATATGCGGTTATTACGATCAAGCGATACGACATCTGCTACGGTGCCGAGTGCGACTAAATCAAGTAGCTGCGCTAAATTAGGCTCCGGAATATTACGTTGTTCAAACCAGCCCTTATCCCGCAAGTACTTTCTAAACCCCATCATGAAATAAAAAGCGACACCTACACCAGCAATCGCTTTGCTTGGGAATGTGCAATCAAGCTGATTAGGATTAATAATCGCATCAGCAGGCGGCAATTTATCACTTGGCAAATGGTGATCTGTCACAATCACACTAATACCTAACGCCTTGGCTCTTTCAACGCCAGCGAAGCAACTAATACCATTGTCGACAGTGATGATCAGATTGGTACCTTGTTTAGCGGCAATATCGACTATTTCAGGCGTCAATCCATAGCCGTATTCAAATCGATTTGGCACCAAGAAATCATGGTGCTGTACACCAAACATAGATAAAGCAGAAGCCATCAAACTAGTGCTAGTCGCACCATCAGCATCAAAATCACCAACAACCGTAATTTTATTGTTTGCTAAGACGTGTTCAAACAACACCTCGCAAGCTGCAGGAATACCCGCCATTAAATCAATCGGCAATAGCTGATTGAGTGATAACTGCATCTCTTCATCGCTTGTCACATTACGAGAGGCATATATCTGGCGTAACTTGGGATGAGAAATATTAGACAAGTGAGTGTCGGCCACTATGGCTCGACGTTTAATGATTTTTTCCATGAAAAATGTTTAGATACCAGATTTCATTTTGTCTAATACAATGCTTAATTGTTCTGGTGGTTGGTAACCTGGAATCATAGTGCCATCTTCAAACATAATAGCGGGTGTGCCGCTCACGCCGACCTGACGACCAAAGTTAAATTCATCTTCAATTTTCGTGTCACAAATACGTTGTGCAACCTGAGCTCCTAACTTTGCTTTAGTAAGTGCTTCCGTAGGGTTTTCATGGCACCAAATCGATTGCAAATCTTTAAACCCTTGTGAATACTCGCCTTTGTGGTTACGAATTCCTGAACGCGGATATGCCATATAGCGTATAGTGATACCATTAGCATTGTATTCGTCTATTTCACTGTGCATCTGGCGGCAGTAACCACAAGTAATGTCGGTAAATACAGTAACCACATGCTTTTCGTCTTTGGCAGGGAAAACGATCATACTGTCTTCAAACTGCTTCATTCCTTTAACACGTACTTTTGCTAAGCTCTCTTCGGTGTAGTTCACAATACCTTCACCAATACCGAAGATTTTACCATGTACCAATGTGCGACCATCTTTACTAGCGTAAAACAACCCTTGATTAGTCATGACTTCAACTAAACCTTCAATAGGCGAAGGATTTATACTTAATACCTGTAATTGTAAAGTAGTCGCAAAGTTTGCTCTTAACTCAACAAATTCGGCACTGGTTTGCGCTTGCGCAGTGGGCTCTGGCGAAGTACCTTTAGCGTTATATGCGTAGCTTACGCCCATAGACGTGGCAAGAAATAAAATAAACCCAAGAAAAAAATTATTACGCATAGCGTTTTCCAACAATAGCCTGATATTAATTGTGACCGAAATTCTGTCGCTAAAATTACAGTGATTGTTAATAAATTGCAACGTGTAAGCCGTATCCAAGTGTAATCAACAAATTTATCAGACTAAAAGTACATTAAGACAGGATATATTTCGGTTTTGATTCGACTTCTGATAAAATGCGCGCCACTTATCGGCACGCAATTTAAATATTGGTAGTTAATATTTCAATGAACATAGGCCTTGTTTACGGCTCAACCACTTGCTATACCGAAATAGCAGCGGAAAAGATCCAAGCTCAATTTCCCGAAAATACTGTGACACTCATGAACCTAAAAGACATGAAGCTAGCAGAGTGTTTGTCATTTGATATGTTAATTTTTGGCATTTCGACTTGGGACTATGGCGAGATTCAAGAAGATTGGGAAAGCCAATGGAATGATATTGCAGATATCAGTTTAGAAGGAAAAATTGTCGCACTCTATGGCATGGGTGACCAAATTGGCTATACCGAGTGGTTTCAAGATGCCCTTGGTATGCTCCATGAGCAGGTTATCGCACAAGGCGGTTACGTTATCGGTTTTTGGCCAAATGAAGGATATGAATTCGAAGCCTCGAAAGCACTAACTGAAGACGGCAAACATTTTGTTGGCTTGGCACTAGATGAGGATAACCAGTACGATTTGTCTGACCAACGAATTACCACTTGGTGCCAACAACTAAGTGATGAGATAGATGAACTTCTTTCTGATACTGATAACGGATAGTCGACAAGAGCATTTGCAGTGAATATAGAAAATGCATCATAGTGTGCTTAGTCTAAGTACCATTAAAAAGTGTAGAAACAAATAACTTTCGCTATACCAATAGTAAACCTTTATAATTAGCGCCATTAATATTTCAGGTAAATTTCAATTATGTTTGAGCAATTTGAGCTAGATTCAGCACTCGTAGGCGGTGCAGATAAAGCAGGCTTTAAGAAACCCACATCAATTCAGTCTTTAGTATTGCCAGAAGCGATGACAGGTAAAGACATATTAGCTTCTGCGCCAACCGGTACAGGAAAAACTGCTGCTTTTATTCTTCCAGCTGCTCAACATTTATTAGATTACCCAAGAACGAAACCTGGTTTTCCTCGTGTATTGATTCTTTCACCAACAAGAGAATTAGCGCTACAAATTAGTGAACAAACCGAAAAGCTTACCGAACTAACCAATATTAAAACCGGTGTTATTACAGGTGGTGTTAACTACGGTAGTCATAAAGAAATTCTCACTAGCACGACAGATATGCTAATTGCGACACCGGGGCGGTTACTAGAATACATAGAAAACGAGCAATTTGACCCAAGAGAAATCGAAATACTGATTTTAGACGAAGCAGACCGCATGTTAGATATGGGTTTTGCCGACACAATTAATCGCATCATTGGTGAAGCGAGATGGCGTAAACAAACGATGTTGTTTTCAGCGACGCTTGAAGGCTCTGGGGTGTTAAAGTTTGCCAAAGATATCCTCGATGAACCCGTTTTCTTAGAAGCACATCCTTCGAGAAAAGAAAAAGCAAAAATACACCAGTGGATCCACCTTGCAGATGATAAAAAGCACAAATTTGATTTGCTTACTCATATTTTGAAGCAAGAAGATGTGAAAAAAGCCGTAGTATTTGCTAATAAGCGTGAAACAGTACAGTTTTTATCAGGGAAGTTGACCAGTGCAGATATCAATAGTGCTTGGCTAGAAGGCCAGATGCCACAAGACAAACGTAACTCATCTGTTGCACGATTAAAAAATGACGATGTGAATGTTCTAGTTGCTACTGATGTTGCGGCACGCGGTTTAGACATTGACAATATTTCTCATGTGATTAACTTTGACATGCCGCGAAAAGCTGACATTTACTTGCATCGTATTGGCAGAACTGGACGCGCAGGCAACAAAGGAACCGCAATATCGCTTGTAGAAGCACACGACATGTTAGTGGTTGGCAAAATCGAGCGATATATGGGTGAACGGTTGCAAAGACGTGTGATTGACTCTCTAAGACCACAAAACAAAGAAGCACGTGTGCCAATGAAAAAGCCAAAGGTGAAGAAATCAAAGGCGCAGAAAAAGGCTAAAGCGAAAAAGCAAGCTAAACGCAGTAAAAGTTAACGCAAGTACCATGTAAACGATCACTTGTTTCATTTTTTCAGATAACATGTTGATTAAATAGCATACATAGACGAGAATAACAGTGTTTGCTTAAGTTAATAGCTAAGCAAACACTTAATGGATTAATTTACGCTAAACAACTTACTAGAGTGTATCAATGCAAGAAGCGTTAGAAGAGCAAGGAATTGAAGAACAAGCCATAGCATGGGTTCATCGTATGAATTCAGGGCTAACTTCCGCTGAAAAACAACACCTTGTTGCATGGATCAATCAAGATGAACAGCACCACAGAGCATTTGTTGAACAAGCGAAACAACTTAACAATGCCGATAGCATAAAAGAGCTATCTGGGATCTTTCCTATTGGCGAGCGATCTTTGCTATCACGCAAATCGAAGCGTTTACGCCCTATCGCTTTCATTTCATTGACCTTACTGTTTGCGATTGCATGCGTCATTACCTTACACAACAACCTATTAATAGAAAGTCTAAAGACTAATGAATCGCTGCGCTATCAAACATTGATTGGCGAACAGTTAAAGGTTCCTTTATCTGATGGTAGTGAAATTAGTCTTAATACCGACACGATTATTGAAGTGAGTTACTCTGACGAGCGTCGGCTGATTGAGCTCATTAAGGGTGAGGCGATGTTTGACGTTGCCAAAGATAAGAACCGCCCCTTTGTTGTTGTGTCTGGGGAAAAGTCATTCACCGCACTAGGTACAATCTTTAATATCGAAAAGTCTAATGCACAAGACATGGAACTCATCGTTACTGAGGGGCGTGTATTAGTTGGAGACAGAAACAAAGTAGACAGTGGCGACTATTTACCAATCAATACTGAACGTCTATTGGTTGACCAATCAGCTGTGGTCACTGCAGGTAAAAAGTCTGTCATTCTCAATAGCATCCAGCGCTCAAATAGCGCAGCAAGTCAACTAGAACTTGAAATGGACTTGGCATGGCAGGCCGGTGCACTGATATTTAATCACGAGCCCCTCTTACACGTTTTAGAAGAAGTGAGTCGTTATAGCCATACACAATTTGAAGTAAGCGACCCTAAACTACTATCTATGACTGTGTCAGGCTATTTCAAAATTGATGATGTGGATGGCTTATTAGCGAACCTTAAGAATAATCTTGCCATTAACTATCGTCACACATCACTTAACTCTATAGAACTGTCAAAATAAAAATCGTTATAATTATAATAATTAACTATTTCTATTACACATTTATCTCCCTATAATCAAAAGCTACTCCTATAATGACTAAAAAGAGGGAGCAAACTTGCTGCAGTAGGCTTTTTGCATTTGCAGCCAGCTAAAAATAACAATAACCATGATTAGCTATCGTCAAATTAAACAAGTCATACTCGTTGTTTTCCTTTGGTTTACTTCGTTATGCACGCACGCAAACGAACTAACCAAATTTGAAATTCCCGAATCAACAGCTGATCAATCATTGCTGCTTTTGGCTCATCAATCAAATAAGACTTTATTTTTCTCCCCTGCACAATTAAACAACATTAAGACAAAGCCAGTTATCGGCTACTACACTTTTGAATTTGCACTTAGAAAGTTATTGCGTGAGACTGGCTTAACAGCAACGGTGAGTAGCGACAACCACGTAACAATTGCACCAACGCCTTTGCAATCCTTTGTTGTTTCAGACAAGAGCTCAATAGAAACAAGTAAAGCGAAAGTAGTCGACAACAAAATGGCAGAGTCTCATGTCGAAAAAATTGCCATCATTGGTCGTTCGTCTTCAGTTCGTTCGCTTACCGATCTAGCCGTTCCGGTTGATATACTGGAAGCAAATATGCTCAAACGAACAGGCCAGGTTGAACTAGGTAAAATGCTGCAAAGCATTGCACCATCATTTAACTTTTCAAGCTCAGTGATCAGTGATGGCACTGACGTGCTAAGGCCAGCAACGCTAAGAGGACTTGGCCCAGACCAAACACTTATTCTGGTCAATGGTAAGCGCCGCCATCAAGCAAGTTTAATCCACATTAATACCTCGGTAGGTAGAGGCACCGCAGGTGCTGATATTAATACTATTCCGATTGATGCGATAAAACGTATCGAAATTCTTCGCGACGGTGCAGCCGCGCAATACGGCTCTGATGCTATTGCTGGTGTCATCAACATCGTATTGCACAACAATGACGATACGGCTCATGTATCCTCGGTACTTGGTAAGTATGATGAGGGAGATGGTGAAAGTGTCGAATTTTCATTTAACCAAGGTTTATCGCTATTTCAAAAAGGCTTTATTAACTTTACGTTTGAAATCGCAGAGCAAAATGCTACAGATCGCTCAGGTTTACATGGCACTTGTCAATACAATACATGTCAGGAAGTCAGTGACAACGTATACCAAACAACCGACCTAAGAGAAATATCCGCTAACCGTAAAACTTTCAAGATTGGTCAGCCAGAATACCGTCAATATGCCTCCGTAATTAATGCGGAATATCCTATGGGTTCTGTCAATTTGTATGGCTTCTTGATGGCGTCACAACGCGACAACAAATCGGCGGCGTTTTTTAGACATCATGGCCATCTTGAGGCTAACCCACAACTTGATGATGGCAATGCCTTAATCCCAACGGGTTACTTACCACACATTGAATCAAGTATTAGAGACGGTTCAGTCAATATAGGTCTGCGCTCTGATAATCAAAGTGATTATTGGTTCGATTTTTCATATACCTACGGTAAAAACGCCATAGATTACCGAACCATTAACTCTGTTAATCCATCATACGCAAATTGGCTTAGTGTTCAGAACCAATATTCACCTGAAGAGATCCGGCACAACACACCTCGCAGCGCTGACGCATACGGACTTAATTTATCTTTATCCACACTAAATTTAGATGCAAGGTATCATTTTGAAAACGTTTCACTCTCGTTTGGGGCTGAATTTCGTCAAGACAGGTATCAAGTTACTCCCGGGGACAAATACAGTTATCACGATTACGATACCGACATCAATTCAGACATTACCGCGTTTGATTCACTAGGAGGCATTCAGGGATTCCCAGGTATATCACCAGATTCTTCGGTAGATGAACGGCGAAATGTGCATTCTTTTTACTTAGAAGCTGAAAGTGAGATAATCGAAAACTTATATGCGACAGCTGCCGTAAGGTTTGATGACTACGACGGATTTGATAATACCTATAGTATCAAGCTTGCCGCCAATTGGAGTGTCACTAACGACATTGCCGTTAGAAGCGCTTTAAGTACTGGGTTTAGAGCTCCCTCAATGCAACAACTCTACTTTAACAATACCAGTACGCAGTTTCTTGTAAACGAAACGCAGAGGCTCACACCACAGCAAGTGGGCACTTATCGTAACGATAGTAATATTGCTAAATTAATCGGTATTCCCACACTGACCGAAGAAGAATCAAACAACTTGAGCCTTGGTTTGGTATATACACCTATTGAAAATTTTATGATGTCGGTTGATTTTTATCAGATCGAAATAGATAACCGTATTGTTTTAAGCAACAAAATTAGTGCAAATGCATCACCAGCATTACAAGCAGCTTTTGCCGGTGAAGATATCGACAAAGCGCAGTTTTTCCTGAATGGCGTAAATACGACCACAGACGGCATTGACATAGTTGCTACTTGGTTTACACCGCTAGCAGATGGGCAGCTCGATATAACGCTCGCTGCGAACTACACCAACACAAAAGTTACTGATGTTTTTTCGCCACAAGGCAGTATTTTAGCGCCACTTCCACAAGAGCAAGTGTTTGCCCAACAAGATTTATCAATTATTGAGGCCTGGCAACCAGAGAGCCGACATAACCTCAATGTAGAGTACGTTCAACAAAATTGGCTCATAAACTTTGCCTTTAATCGCTATGGTAGTTACACCATAACCGATGGTGACACACAAACCTATAGCCCAAAACTTCTCACTGATCTTCGCTTTGAATATCAACTCAATGATCATTGGTTGTTTTTTACTGGCAGTAATAATGTGTTTAATGTGACGCCCGACAGAAATCGCATTGGCAACTCACATGCAGGTACAGTAATTGACGGTGAAGGAAATGTGATAGTTCAAAGCGACGGAGTGTTCAAATATTCACGTCGCTCTGCACCATTTGGCTTTAATGGCCGTTATTTTTATGCGGGATTAACGTACAATTTCTAAATTATTCAGCTACTCTTCGTGTGAACACCCAATCGTTTCCTTTAGATAGCTCACTACTGAATTGATAACCATCGACATCAAATGCCTTTAACTCGTCTACATTATTAATTCGATTTTCAATAATATAGCGTGCCATCAGCCCTCTAGCTTTTTTAGCAAAGAAGCTAATCATTTTGTATTGGCCATTTTTCCAATCTTTAAATGCCGGAGTGATCACATCCGCTTGTAGTGACTTTTTCTTCACCGATTTAAAGTATTCATTAGACGCCAGATTTATTAATACATTGTCGCCTTGAGAAGCGATGGCTTCATTCAGCTTGTCTGTAATGATTTCGCCCCAGAACTGATAAAGATTACTACCACGCGCATTTCCGAGCTTTATTCCCATTTCCAGTCGATATGCTTGCATTAAATCCAACGGTTTGAGCAACCCATATAAGCCTGACAATATACACATGTGTTGTTGAGCATAAGTCAAATCCTCATCACTTAGGCTAGTTGCGTCTAAGCCCGTATATACATCACCGTTGAACGCTAGTACTGCAGGTCTTGCGTTCTCTGTAGTAAACGGCTGAGACCATTCGCCAAAACGCGCAGCATTAAGGCCAGCAAGCTTGTCACTAATACTCATCAACGACGCGATATCTGCAGGTGTTAAAGTTCTGCAAATCTCGATTAGCTCTTGGCTATGTTCAAGTAAATCTGGCTGTGTGTATAGCGAAGTTGATAACGGTGTTTCAAAGTCTAAATTCTTTGCGGGTGAGACAACAAATAACATTAGTGCTCCACTTAAAACTAAAATCTGCGGCACTATAGCATAAAATGATACGAGATGATGACACCAATATTTGTATGCTTTGCCTCCTTTATAGATAAAGAGTATTAACTAACATTTATTAGATCTAAAAAATCCATTATTGTTACTTGCTTAATTACCAGAATTTGTTATTTATATAGCACTCAATACACGAGTAAGTCCTAAATCGAAAGTATATGGCTATTCAGCCTGTCATATTTCTTCAACGCTTAATCGTTACAATTTCAGATATATTTATACTCACTAAAGGAAGGCAGATGTCATGGCTAACCAACTTGATCAATTAAAACAAATGACGACGGTCGTCGCTGATACGGGTGACGTGGAAGCAATTGCTAAGTTTCAACCACAAGACGCGACGACGAATCCATCACTCTTATTAAAAGCCGCCTCACTTGACGCCTATAAACCTTTACTTGCTGAAGCCGTAGAATGGGCAAAACAACAATCAGATGATAATGAACAACAAGTAATCGATGCTGCCGATAAATTATCAGTACTTGTAGGATTAGAAATCTTGAAGATTGTCCCAGGCCGCATTTCTACAGAAGTAGATTCAAGACTTTCTTTTGATAAAGAGGCTTCAATTGCCAAAGCGAAAAAGCTTATGGCCATGTACAACGAGGCAGGTATTGCCAATGAGCGTATATTGATCAAGCTTGCATCCACTTGGGAAGGCATTAAGGCTGCAGAGCAATTAGAAAAAGAAGGCATTAATTGTAATTTAACACTGCTCTTTAGCTTTGCTCAGGCGCAAGCGTGCGCAGAAGCCGGCGTATACCTAATTTCACCTTTCGTTGGCCGTATTTTAGATTGGTACAAAAAATCGACAGGAAAAGACAGCTATGAAGCGAGTGAAGATCCTGGCGTAATTTCGGTTACCAATATCTACAACTATTACAAAGCCAATGGCTACAATACTGTGGTTATGGGCGCTAGTTTTAGAAACAAAGGTGAAATTTTAGAGCTTGCAGGCTGTGATCGTTTAACGATAAGCCCTCAACTGATGGACGAGTTAGCCCAATCTGATGCAACTGTTACGCAAAAGCTATCTCCAGCAAACGCTACAGATGCTCAACCACAGCCATTAACTGAAGCAGAATTTCGCTGGCAATTGAATGAAGACGCGATGGCGACAGAAAAGCTGGCAGAAGGTATTCGCAACTTTACGGTTGATCAAATCAAATTAGAACAACAACTCGCTTCATTGCTTAACTAACATCATTTATAAAGCGCTATCGTTCATTGCTGCGATAGCGCTACACGCCTTAAATTTCACCAATTTTCTTTTTTTAAAGCTTCATATTTGTGTAAAAAAACATACACAAAGGGATTCTATTCTTCTACAAAGTGTGATATCAAGAACATGCAGTTGTAGAAAAAAGGAGCATACCATGGATAAACTAGAACAACTCTTGGGCTCACTTGGCAACCAGCCAAAATCTAGTTCAAGCAATAACAAAAAACGAAAATGGCGTGAAATAGAACAACTGAAAGAAAAGTTCCAGCTAGAAAAAGAATTGAGGGCATACGATGACTCATTAGAGTACATGCTGGATGAGTTTTAAGCTAATTAAAACAATGTCATAAAACCCGGTAAATACCGGGTTTTTTATTGTCTCTATAACAGAATTCTTAATTTTATATACTTCAAGTAATCAATGACTACAAGACATCAATTTGCCGGGCTTGGCAACCCAAATGCCAAATTCAACGTATTCCTCGCTAACAGCATCCCTTTAGTTCCATACACCACCTATGATCGCGTTGTTCCTGTTTCAGCAGATGAAATACACCTTATTGGTGAACAAACTAGTAATCACTGGCGTAAGATATTTAATGTCTACGCCAAACTGTTAGGCGCTCTCTATCCACATGACATTGCAAAGTGGCAGACGTATCGAGATACAAAAATGCTCACGGCTGACAGTAATCAATCCCTTGTTTACTCTCCTGTTACGGACGATATGTTGTCGGCTGACAACTTGAATATTGTGATGGGAAAAGCATACGCAACAAATCAAAAACTCACAGAAAGCTGCCACTGGGTGTCGCCGGAGTTTGCGATAAACAAAACCAAAAAAATTATTGTTTGCCCATACTTTGATTACCGCCAGCTATCGAACGAAAAAATTTCACAATTAGTTCAACTAATACATGCGGTTACGGAGTCTCAACTACCAGCACTCAATGCTAGATAAATTGACCACATAAAAATATGCCAATCATCGAGACATGTAATAGCGCTGTCGTCGGTCTTAAAGCCTGCCTCATGTACTCTCTAATAAGTAACGCAGGGCTTCGAGATTGTTGGCTAAATGGATAATTAAATTGGAAAGGCGCGAGCGGTTGTTCCTCTGCAATCGCTCGCTCTATCTCAATAAGGCGAATTTCTGTACGCGCCTGAAATGTCTTCCATATGGCGTCTTGAAGCCACAATAATAAAAATACCAGCCCACTTAACAGCGAAACCTTTATCAGTAAACTAGAAAACAATAAGACAATAGCAACGAGTTTCAGAATAAGCGACCATGTCTCAAATTGGTCACTTTGTTTTTGTAGCACTTGCCATTCATCTGACAGTAGGTTTTGTTGCATAAATAGCCTCTATCTATTTTTGTTAGCACTTCTAATTATGAAAAAGGGACGAATACGTCCCTTTAGCAAAAAGTTTAGGAATTGCTATGATTCCGCTGTCGGTTGCTCCGTAGCTTCATCGGTAATTTCTGCCTCGTCACTAACCTTAGATTCAACCTCAATGCGATCAACACGCTGCAACCCTCTCGGTAACTTATTACCGCGTCTACCACGTTCACCGCGATAATGTTCAACATCTGTCACTTTAAGCGTCAGTTTACGCTTTCCAGCGTGCAGTGTTACAGCGTCTTCAGGTGAAATTACTTGCATCAACGTAACGTACTCTTCACGCGCTTTTGCACGTGCCGATGCGATATTGATAATCTTGTTCCCCTTACCTTTGCTAAGCTCTGGTAAATCTTTCACAGGAAACACCAACATTCGGCCTTCGCTCGTAATAGATAACACTAGAGCTGACGACAAATCTTTCACTGGGCATGGCGTAATGACCTTTGCATTAGCAGGCAAGCTGAGCAATGCTTTACCATTCTTATTACGGCTAATCATGTCGGCAAACTTGCCGACAAATCCATAACCGGCATCACTGGCCAGTAAGTACCTAGCCTCATCATCTGCCATCAAGGTTTTTTCAAACGCTTCTCCTGCGCCAAGATTAAAGCGTCCGGTTAATGGCTCCCCCTGGCTTCTTGCGGTTGGCAATGAATGTGCATCAGTCGTATAGGCTCTTCCAGCCGAGTCGATAAAGACTACAGGCCTGTTACTTCGTCCACGTGCAGATGATAGGTAACTATCTCCAGCCTTATAGCTTAACGCTTGTGGATCTATGTCATGACCTTTTGCACAACGCGCCCAGCCTTTTTGTGAAACCACAACTGTTACCGGTTCGCTTGGTACCAGATCTTTTTCAGATAATGCTTTAGCTTCACCACGTTCGATAATAGTTGAGCGGCGTTCATCTCCATATTCTTGCGCTGCTGCTAATATTTCCTTCTTGATCAACGTGTTCATACGCGCTTTCGAACCAAGGGTTTTCTCGAGCGACTCTCGCTCTTTGTTTAGTTCGTCTTGCTCGGCTTTGATTTTTATCTCTTCAAGCTTAGCAAGTTGGCGTAGTTTAATTTCTAAGATCGCATTTGCCTGAATTTCAGACAAATTGAAGCGATTCATTAACTCTACTTTTGGCTCGTCATAATTACGAATAATTTCGATTACTTCATCAATATTAAGATAAGCAACCAACAAGCCATCTAAGATGTGCAATCGAGCCAATACTTTATCTAGGCGATATTGTAAGCGCTTACGCACGGTTTCACGTCTGAATTCAAGCCATTCAACTAACACGTCACGTAAATTTTTGACGGCTGGTTTGTTATCCAAGCCAATCATGTTTAAGTTAACGCGGTAGTTCTTTTCTAAATCTGTCGTAGCAAATAAATGTTGCATCAGCTGCTCTACATCAACGCGATTTGAGCGCGGTACAACAACTAAACGAATTGGGTTTTCGTGATCAGATTCATCTCGCAAATCTACTACCATAGGTAGCTTTTTCGCCGTCATTTGAGCAGCTATTTGTTCGAGGATTTTAGCGCCCGAAGCCTGGTGAGGAAGCGCAGTGATGACAATCTCACCTTGCTCCAACTCGTACACAGCGCGCATTTTGATACTGCCACGGCCAGTTTCGTAGATTTTTGTTATTTCACTCTTTGGCGTAATGATTTCAGCATCAGTCGGATAGTCGGGTCCTTGCACATGCTCAAGCAACTCACTCAGTTCCGCTTTAGGTGACTCAATCAGGTGTACACAAGCATTAGCCACTTCGCGTACATTGTGAGGTGGAATATCCGTGGCCATACCCACAGCAATCCCGGTAATGCCGTTTAATAAAATATGTGGCAGTCTAGCAGGCAAGGTTTTGGGCTCTTTCATCGTGCCATCAAAGTTAGGAACCCAATCGACAGTTCCTTGACCCAACTCTGATAATAAAACTTCACTGAAGCGACTTAATCGCGCTTCGGTATAACGCATCGCCGCAAATGATTTAGGATCGTCAGGCGCGCCCCAGTTACCTTGACCGTCGACCAAAGGATAACGATAGGAAAATGGTTGTGCCATGAGTACCATAGCTTCATAACATGCAGAGTCCCCATGTGGATGAAACTTACCTAGCACATCCCCGACGGTTCTCGCCGATTTTTTGTACTTTGCAACTGCCGACAAGCCAAGCTCTGACATGGCATATACAATACGCCTTTGAACAGGTTTCAATCCATCACCGATGTGCGGTAATGCCCTATCCATAATGACGTACATAGAATAGTTTAAATATGCTTCTTCAGTGAATTGTCTTAATGGGCGTTGTTCGATGCCATCAAGGCTGTATTCGAGTGATTCAGACATGAAAATATTTTCCAAAAAATACGAGCGATAAAGTAATGCTCAATTCGACGATCTAATAATTATTTTAAAATGCTATAAAAGTGACTAAACCAACAAGAAAAAATAGCAGCTTTAAGTTAGATTGCTGATTTTTGTGCAAGTTGTACACTTTATGATTCCATTCGTTGCCATTTTCGAGCAAAGGCGCCTCCGAAATCTTATTTATTTGGCTAGCTTAGCTGATATTGACTTGGGAAGAAACTAGGCAATTAAATTATTCTTTGATTCTTATAATTCTAGGTTTAGCTGATAACAGCATACTTTATTTCTACCGAGAGCCTTCGCTTCATACATGGCTTCATCAGATGCATTTAACATGCTATCAAACCCATCCGACACTTGGCTTATGTTGGCAACGCCCACACTAACCGTCACCTTAAGAACGGAGCCATCATATTCCAATTGAAATGACTCAACTTTTTCGCGTAACCGTTCCGCTATGGCTTTTGCTTCTTCTAAGCTGCTGTCTGGTAGTACGGCAGCAAACTCTTCGCCTCCCAAACGAGCAAGTACGTCACGAGAACGCATGGTTTCAATCCCTAATTGAGCGATGGCGATGATAATTTTGTCACCAGCATCGTGACCATACTCATCATTGATTTGTTTGAAGTGGTCAATATCAAATAATAAGGCACTAATCTGACCACCATTTTCCATCGCTTGTGCAGTCAACTCATTCCCTTTTTCAAACAGCGTTCGACGGTTGAACAACCCTGTTAGACTATCAGTTTTTGCCAATAATTTTAATCTTCGACGAACGTTGATCTGCCTTACCAGCAACAATACAAAAACTACTGCAGTTACTATCAACACAATGAGATTACGTTGCTGTGTGCGTTTTTCGTTTTCAATTTCTTTTATGCGCAAAGCCCGCATTTCGCTTTGATTTAATAGTAATTCATTTTCTTTGAGCTTTAGATCTGTCGCGTATTTGTCATTTAATGACGCTAAATGTTCGTCGCGTGTGCGTTGTACATCACCGAAAAAGTTCCAGATATATGTTTCTTTATTTTCGAAGGCTTCTTTAAACTTACCAATACGCGCATACGTTTCAGATAACTTCAAATAGGCACTATTGAAAAGAGGGGTATTAAGTTGAGTTTCGGTAATTTGCTCTTTTAGGGCAACCGCTTGATTCAGCCAGTTGATCACCTTGTTTTCTTGACCCGGTTTGTCATCCAAATTTGCCCTAACAATAAGCATTAAATACTGTTCTGCAACATTAAAGTTATCGCTTAGTTGCATCAAGCTATCATATATAGATTGAGCACGTTGTGGGTCTTGTTCACTCAATTCGACTAAAGCGACAATTTTTGCATCAAGTATTAATACGTCGCTCTCCAATACCGACGACTCACCTTTGTCACTATCCGAAGATGACACAACGTCCGAAGATTGCTCTCCATTTTGAGCGTACACTAGCGTAGGCCGAGCACAGATCAACACCAACACAAAAATGATAAACTTAACTAAGCAGTGCAGCATACTTGATTTTTCCCCGAACGCTTAGCTCGATATAATAAAACGTCAGCTTGTTTGATCATGTCCTCAAGCGTTGCAAAATTATCACCTTCTAATGTTGCTACACCAATACTGACACTCACATCGATATTTTTTAACTTCCACGGGTACTGTTTAATAACATCAACAATACGTTGTGCAACTTCTCGCGCTTGCATTTGATTAGTTTGCGGTAGTAACGCAATAAATTCTTCGCCACCAAATCGGCCAAACTTGTCATCTTTTCTGAGTGCCTGAGCCCCAATTTGGGCAATGCCTTTTAGTACTCGATCGCCATGCTTGTGACCCAGACCATCATTGATAACTTTAAAATCATCAACATCAAGCATAAGCAAACTAAACGTCTTATGTTGCTGCTTTGCTTGAATAAAAAATTTCATACCAAGCTGCATGAGTCTCCGTCGATTAGCTACCCCTGTAAGGCTGTCAGTACGACTTAAGCTCAGTAACTGACTCTGTCCTCTAAGGATCTTTACTAAAAACCAAGCAAGAATAAGTGAGAATACTGCTACTAGCGCAATAAACAGCTGTCGATTTTTTACCTGACTCTTTGCGTCTACTAACCGTAGTGACTGCAATGATTCTTTTTGTTCCAATATTTTTTTTTCTAAATCTGCTTGTTCACTTTCATATCGCATTCTCAATTCTTCAACCGCTTCAAAATTAGAACGTTTCTTAATAGACAAATGGTAATCTAGATACTCTGACTGAACTTGATATGCCTTTTCGTATTCTTCTAACGTAAAGTAAATCTCTTTTTTCAAGTAAAGCGTATTTAATCGAGATAGTGTATTGATAAATCGCTTTTTATCATTAATGTGCTTTTCAGCTTCAGTGATACTCTCAAGTGCTTCTTGATATCGTTCCATTTCCATCATGATATAAGCACGATCGATAGCATGAGAAACGGGCGTTTCATGCTGCTCGGACACCTGAGCATACTCACTGGCGATCGATATATACTCATACGCAGCTTCAGGATCTGCATCGTCTTTTTTGAGCTGTGCCCACGCCATCCCAGAGTAAACTAACACCATCAATTCAATGTTACCTAGCTTGTCAGCGTGCGAAATTATCTCATTGTATAGTTTTATTGCTTCATCATAACGCTCATTCTGTGCATGATTTACTGCAATGCTACGTAAACTATTATAAGCATAAGAAATCTTGCCAGCAGCCTGATAATGTTCATACGATCTCTGGTAAAAGCGCATCGACTTTTCTTCTTTACCAAGATACGAGTACAAAATGCCTAGCTCAGTGTTTACATATCCTTGTAATTCATTATCTTGAAGATTGTTGGCAATAGTAAGTGCATCATTAAATACAATGAGTGCACGTTCAAAATGTTCGGTTAAGTAGTAAAGCGCACCTAGATTAATAAGCCCCATAGCAATGTTTTTTTCATCATTAAGTGACTCAGCGACTTCAAGCCCACTTACATACGCTTCCTTCGCTCCTTCATAATCACCTAAACTTTCAACTGCAAAACCCTTAGCATATGAAAGTTCAGAAATAAGAATTGTAGGATTCTTAAGATCAAACGCTAAATTTAATCCGGCATCAGCTGCTTTCTCACTTAATTGATATTGGCCTTGCTCTAACAACAACTCTGATTTGAGGCGATAGAAAACTAAGCGGTTTTCTATTGATAACTTACCTGAATCAACTTCCAGACTTTTTAAATAATTATACGCTTCAATAGCGTCAGTTCCCTGAAGTGACTCGATACGTTTTCTAAATGCCTCAAACCCTTCATTAGATAACTCTTGAGCTACCAATGGGAAACAGGCCATTAACATAAAGAAACATAATACAAGAGAATTCAATGTATATTTGTTTTTGATATAACTTCGATACAAATGTAATTCCCAATAATTATTCTTATATTTGAGCGGACAGTATAAAACGAATTCAATTCAATGATAAGCCATAATTTTTAGCGAAAATCATTCTTTTGGGGTTCGTTACTTCTCGCTCATAATACGCTGATGAAGGGAAAAAATATAGCTTATATGAACGATTTTTAATCACACCAAGATAGCTTAAATATTAAGCTTATACATGTCCAACATAAAGCCAGCCATGCACTCGCTTTTGACTGCATATTCGATTTTAGCAATCTTATTTAATTACAACAGCTTGCTAATAAGATTCAAGAAACTGCTTTAAATATTTTAATTTAGAAAGGGCCGTCACATAATTATGCAATTTTGTTCAAATATTGTTATCCATAAATGGCTTTAGCCATTGCTTCATCCCAATAACTCGCTTCAATGCGATTTCCATCTAAATCCAAAACAAATGCCCCGTAATATGGTTCACCATAGTCTGAACGAGGACCTGGTTTTCCATTACATTTTGCGCCCAACTCAATCGCTTTGTGATAGAAAGCATCTACCTGTGCTTTGGTCGTGGCAACAAAACCAAAGTGACAACCATTACCTACTGTCGCTTTTTCTCCATTAAAAGGGTGTTGTACCCAAAATTCTGGATATCCCTTACCAAAAGCGGCTGCATGCTCGTAGTCACAAACCATGTCGATCTCTAGCGTCACCAATAACTGCTGATAAAATGCTTTTGCTCGTGGAAGTTGATTTGTCCCCACTGATGCATGGCAAATACTTCTATTGCTTCTTGTTGATCCCATAACAAACTCTTGAATTTGTAGCTAATGCTCGTCAATGTAACCAATAATAGATTTTTTTCCACTCTATTTCAGAGGTAAGATAAATGAGATATGAAATTACTCACTTAAACATTGGAAGAAAAGAATGATAAAAACGGCAGCCTTTATACTGGGATTAACCATGTTTCCGCTACTCGCCAGTGAAGACACAAGTCAGCTTTCCCAGCAATTGATTTACCCAATTGGCAGTTTCCAAGCAACTGAGCAGTACGACAACATTCACGTTGTTCCATTAAATAGTAATAAAGACGCGTCAGATTATGTGATATTTATCAAAGAAAAAGTAAAGGCTCACTATCACGCTGAGCACACAGAATTAGTGTACATATTGGAAGGGACAGCGACAATGTGGCTTGGCGATGAGGTAAAAAAAGTTACGACTGGTGACTATATCCGAATTCCTCCGATGGTCATTCATAGTGTTGAGGTAACATCCGAAATGCCATTGAAAGTATTGTCAATTCAAACACCAGAATTTAAGGGAAAAGACCGACACTTGGTTGACTAACACAGCAAGCATTGATGGCTTAGTAAACCAATAATAATCTGAGTTTACCGAGCCATCATAACGTTTAAACAATGGAATTATTCTTGTTTAAAGATACTAGTAAGCTATCCCATTTTTGCCTTCTTGGCATTTAGGGCATTTTCTGCGGTATAGTTCAGAGCCATTAGCACCGTATATTTCACCGCATTCTAGGCATTCAACTTTATAAGCCACTTGATTGTTATCAGTGCCTGCTACTTTGCGTGTGCCGTGAACCTTTTGATTATTCGCATTCACATAGCCAATTTGAGTTGTTTTAGTTGAACCGCTTTCAAAATCACTACTATGTTCCACTGCCTTAGGAGATTCTTTATAATCACTTTCTTGAGCTTCGTCCTCTACTGCATTTTGATCTGCAGCATTGTCGTCACTATTCTCATTTTCAACTTCGTGTTTGTCAGCTGAAGTGTCATCTTCATCATCTATCACTGAATCGTCATCCAACGTCCATTTGAAACGCTCTCGGGGCTCTTTTTTATCTCGCCAAGTATCCCAAGCTTTAAATCCACCTAACCATAACCCCGCACCAGCCAAAGCATTTAGCACGGGCATTTGATTAACTTCATTGCCTATTTCTTTAAATAGTTTATCCCATTCCTGTTGCGTTGAAAGCGAGTCGTCCCATACAGGATTGCCATCGTCATCCAAAACATAAATGCCATTATATCGGTAGCCATAATCGTGAATTAAGCCAGGAACAAGCAACAGGCCAACCGGTGAAATTATTGCCCAAAGCACTTTAGGTATTGAGGCACCATCAAAAACAAATCCTGCACTTATAGCATATCGTTTGCCTTGAAACTCGTAGATGAATGCTTCTTCAACACGCCACTTACGCACGCTAAAAACGAGCACCAATAACTTATTAAGAAAACCTTTTTGGTTTACCGTTGCAATCGGCATAGGTCTAAGCACAGGCATCTTACTGAACTTAATAACTGACTCAGGATTGCTTACTTCGTTCTTTCGCGAAGCCTTTAAAAACAGCAATAATACGTAGATAAACAGCAATACAAAGGTGATTTTGCCAAGGATGTAAATCATAAAAGATCCTTTTCGTAAATTTATTTGTTTGCTCGATTATTGTGTATTTTTTACGCTAGGTCTATAGTTTGCTGCTGAAATATAAGGAATTTTTACATTTATCTGTCGCAATTAAATTCAATTCAAACAGATACATTTGCATGTCATGCTACCCCAACTGATCAGGTCTAGTCTTAAGAGTTGGCAGTATTTAGCGCACAAAGAAAGGTGCAATAGATGCACCTTTTATAATCGTATAGCCTTTTAGAAACTCGTTACCAACTACAACTGAACCATATCCCCTTTTGCTTGCAGCCATTCTTTACGATCGCCACTACGCTTTTTAGAAAGCAACATATCCATTGTTTCCATGGTTTCAGCATGTTCATCTACTGTTAGTTGTACTAAACGACGCGTGTTTGGATCCATGGTGGTTTCACGTAGTTGCATTGGGTTCATTTCACCCAAACCTTTAAAACGTTGCACATTTACTTTGCCACGCTTTTTCTCCGCTTCGATACGGTCAAGAACGCCTTCTTTCTCGCTTTCATCTAAGGCGTAAAATACCTCTTTACCAACATCAATACGATACAAAGGCGGCATTGCTACGTATACGTGCCCAGCTTGTACCAGTGGAAGAAAGTGCTGCGTAAATAGCGCACATAGCAAAGTGGCAATATGTAATCCGTCTGAATCAGCATCAGCCAGAATACAAATCTTACCGTAACGCAAGCCGCTTAAATCTTCACTATCAGGATCTATCCCAAGCGCAACAGAAATATCATGCACCTCTTGTGACGCTAAAATTTGTCCAGACTCTACTTCCCACGTGTTAAGAATTTTACCTCTTAATGGCATTACTGCTTGAAATTCTCGATCACGTGCTTGTTTAGCACTACCGCCCGCTGAATCACCCTCTACAAGGAATATTTCTGTGCGTTCTGGTTCTTGGCTACCACAATCCGTGAGCTTACCCGGGAGTGCAGGTCCTTGTGTAACCTTTTTACGTACAACCTTTTTGCTCGCTCTTAAACGGCGCTGTGCGTTTGAAATACAAAACTCAGCTAACGCTTCAGCAATTTCAGTGTGCTCATTAAGCCATAAACTAAACGCATCTTTTACCACACCAGTAACAAATGCGGCACATTGGCGTGAAGACAGTCTTTCTTTGGTTTGCCCGGCAAATTGTGGGTCTTCTAATTTTACTGACAAGATAAAGGAGCACTTATCCCAAATGTCGTCAGGTGTTAACTTAACACCACGCGGAATTAGATTTCGAAACTCACAAAACTCACGCATAGACTCCAACAAACCCTGACGTAAGCCGTTAACATGTGTTCCACCTTGAATGGTTGGGATCAGGTTAACATAGCTCTCACTAATGCTTTCGCCGCCCTCCGGCAACCAAGTAACCGCCCAATCTGCGGCTTCATTTTGCGACGTGAACGTACCAATGAACGGTTCTTCAGGTAAACTGATATTATCTTTTACCGATTCTTTTAAGTAATCACGCAAACCGTCTTCGTAGCACCACTGATACTTTTTACCTTCATTTTTGTCGTGAAACTTGATGTTAAGTCCAGGACAAAGAACTGCTTTAGCTTTTAGCAAATGTGCTAATCTCAGTGCCGAAAACTTAGCAGAATCAAAATAACTCGCATCTGGCCAAAACTTTACTCGTGTACCAGTGTTTCTACGGCCAACCGTACCCGTCTCAGTGAGTTCCTGTACCTTCTCACCATTTTCAAATGCCATCTCATAAACTTTGGTATCGCGCTTAACCGTTACCTCGACGCGCGTTGATAAGGCATTTACAACTGAAATACCTACACCGTGCAAACCACCGGAAAACTGATAGTTTTTATTTGAAAACTTACCACCCGCATGTAATTTGCTGAAAATTAGTTCAACCCCTGTCACACCTTCTTCTGGGTGAATATCTGTCGGCATACCACGACCATCATCAAGCACTTCGAGCGATTGATCTTTATCGAGAATAACGGTGATATTTTGTGCAAAGCCTGCTAATGCTTCATCGACAGAGTTATCAATGACCTCTTGACCTAAATGGTTTGGCCTATTGGTGTCAGTGTACATCCCCGGACGGCGTCTAACGGGTTCGAGGCCACTAAGTACTTCAATCGATTCAGAATTATATTGTTCGGTCATATTCTTATTCTAATAACAGTTGTTTTTGAGACATTATTGCAATTGAAAAAAGCGTGTAATAACGGGCAGCATTTCTTTGAATTGTACAAAACTGTGGTCACCACCTTGTTGCACAATCAGTTGGCTGTCCTGAAACTTATCGACGGCTTGTCGATAATCTAACACTTCATCACCCGTTTGTACCATCACCAAATAACGATTTACATCAATTTTTTGCTGTTCAATCGCTTTTAGCTGCCCCATGTGCGCTGGTTCTACGCGGTACTTCTCATTGGTGTAGGGGTTTTCTTGCCAACCAATGTAATCAGAAAGTAATTCATAAGGGCGTATTGCGGGGTTCACCAAACACGCTTGTAACTGGTACTTTTGTGCTAAAAATGTTGATAAATAGCCGCCAAGCGACGAGCCAATCAAATATAACGGTTCGCCAAGATACTTTTCAACGATTGCTTCTAATTGTGAAATCGCTGACTGTGGTGAAAACGCCACCTGCGGACAAATAAAATTTACATGAGGTAAATGTTCGTCCAAATACTGACGCATTTGTTCCGCTTTATAAGACAGCGGCGAGGAGTTAAACCCGTGAATGTATAAGATATTACTCATGTCGACCATTTACGTAAAAAACTTGGCTGTGAATTTGACCATTTTCCAATAAGTCAAACGTTCGATAACCGGGAACAATTGAGGCTGCGCTTACATCATCATGAGATTTATTAAACTGCATAGATGTTGCCGGGCAAGTATAAAGTGTCACTTCACCAGAATCATCAACAATTTCCAGTGCATTGTGAATATGGCCACACGCGATGGCTTGAATTGAGGGAAAGCTCTTTATCTGTTGCCAAAAAGTCGCTTTGTCATTTAATCCATGTCGATCAATAAAATAATCTACATCAATAGGATGATGATGCATAAAAACTAGCTGAGATTTATTGGGGTTTATCAATTGTCGCCACTGTAGATATTCGGCTTGATCAACCACCCCTGCAGGCGTGTCACTTTTTGAATCACACAATATAACTTGCCAACTACCCGATTCAATCAATTTTGACACAGTAAAAACTTCACTGGACAAACAATCATTCAGTAGCTGCCAGTCATCATGGTTACCTGCAAGATAATAAAAAGGCTTTTCAATGCCTGATATTCTGACTGCATCAACAAAATTCAAATACGACGCTTGCGTGTGATCTTGCGTAAGATCACCTGTGAAAACAATGGCATCTATAGTGTTATCTGCATGTATTGCACGTAACACCGCGATGAGGTTTTCGTAAACGGGCGCCCCGAAATGGGTCGCGTGAACATCTGCAAATAAATGACAGTCAGACAACTGTGCTATTTTCATAACGCAAAAAACCTATTGAGATGACAGTGGTACGTGCACTTGCCCTAACTGTAAACTCAATTGCAACCATTCTTTCAAAAACTGATTAATTTGTTGTTTTTCATCAGGTAAATGCATTTTAGGGTTTGGGTAGTCATACCTTGGTTTTACACGGTGGATGTCTTGGTTACTAATAACTTCAGCTAATCTGGCATCGTGATATAAGCGAATTACCATCTTAGGCTTAAACATGTGGGCGAGCTTGTCTTCCAACATTAAACTTGACTGATACATAGTCACCAACGAGGTATAACGAGTAACTTCATCCACAACAATCGTGTAAGACAAAAAATCAGAAATAAAGAAGTGACGGCACTGCCCTACTTCTTCTTTATCTGCAAGTAAGCGCAATAACATCATATAGTTAATCTCACACAGATTCATCAGCGTGGATAACTTAGGTCGATATATATTGGTGTTTGCTTGTGCAGACATATCTGTTTACTTACCGAGAGATTGACGATGTAACTGGAGCCATTGTAACCCAATTACGCTCGCAGCATTAGTAATTTTTCCGTCGTTTAATAAGCTCACCGCCTCATCGAATGGGATTGCATGCACTAGAATATCTTCATTTTCACAGTCTAAACCATAAACTCCCCCCACATTCGTGCTATCAACGGACGCGGCATAAAGATGTATGGCTTCCGTCATGCCGCCAGGGCTTGAAAGATATTTCATCACAAATGTGAGATCACCTTCGTTGATATTCAAATTTGCTTCTTCTTTTGCTTCTCTTACCGCAACATCTTGTGGTGATTCATTTTCACTAAACATGCCAGCAACAAATTCCAATAGCCAAGGTGTACCGCCAAAACGCATAGCTCCGGGTCGAAACTGTTCAATCATCACCACAGCGTCTTTGTCAGGATCATAAGGAATTAGCACCACCGCATCACCACGCTCAAAAATTTCTCGTTTGATAATTGGCGACTGCGCTCCGGAAAATAACTTATGGCTCACCTTATATTCATCAAGTCTAAAAAAGCCTTGGTAACAAGTACGTTTTGAAACTAGCGTGGCGTCACTATCGTTATACCTTAGTATGGGTACTTCAGGTTTTTGCTTAAACATTAAACATCTCCACTTATGCGTGCCATATCAAATTTTTTCATAGATTTAAACATTTTGTTACACTAGAATGCACTGGTAAACACTTATTTTATTTAGCTTATTCGCTTGCTAATGTAGGATACACGTAGATAAGAATAAGAGTAAACCGCACATCTAAGGAACTGCTTACTCATGAAAAAAACAATTACTTCGCTAATTATTGGTATTGCTTGCGCCGCCAGCAGTACTATGGCATTTGCTGAAAATCTTCGCTCTGTTTATGAACAGGCAAAAGCAAATGACCCAACTGTATTAAAGGCAAAAGCGGACTTCATGGCTGCAAAGGAAGGCATTAACATTGCTCGTGCAGCACTGCTTCCAAGCTTAACTGGTCAAGGCAACATTAACTTTGCTGAAGGTGATACAGTATCAGATGGCACCTATGCGCCAGCTGGCAGCATTTTTACAGCTGAAACAGAGACAACAACACTTTCTCTTTCACTCCAAATGGAACTATATCACCACGATACGTGGCTACGTTTAGACAACGAGAAGAAAAAAGCACATCGTAGTGATATCGCCTATCAAGTTGCACAGCAAGACCTAATCGTTCGTGTAACAGAAGCTTACTTTAATGTATTAAAAGCAAAAGACGATTTAGAGTTCTCGGAAGCTGAAAAAACAGCGATTGCTCGCCAATTAGAGCAAACAAAGCAACGTTACTCAGTTGGTTTGACTGCCGTAACTGACGTTCATGAAGCACAAGCACAATACGATAACGCTGCAACTGCGGTAATTCGTGCACAAAACAATGTGTATAACGCCGAAGAAGCGTTACGTGTTATTACTAATGTGTACCCACGAGATTTAGAAGTATTAAATACCGAAAGATTCAGCGCCTCTCGCCCAATGCCTGATAGTGCAAACGAATGGCAACAAACAGCAGAAGCGCGCAATCTTGATTTGATTGCCCAGAAAATAGGTGTGGATATTGCGAAAGAAAATATCAATATCGCACGCTCTGGCCACTACCCTCGCCTTGACTTAAACGGCAGTTTATCGAGAAAAGAAACGACTTCAGATAGTGATTTCACTAGTGAAGTAACCGGTCCTGAGTTAGATTCTCAATCATTTGGCATTACACTAACGGTACCAATTTATTCTGGTGGTGCAACTACGGCGTCTGTTCGTCAAGCACAGCATGGCTATGTTTCTGCAAGCCAAGACCTACAACAAACACACCGTAACATCGTTAGAAACGCTCGTAACTCGTACAATACTGTAATTGCAGCAGTTTCAGCGATTCAAGCGTTAGAACAAGCACTAGTCAGTGCGGAAAGTGCACTTAAAGCAACCGAAGCTGGCTTTGAAGTAGGTACGCGTACAATCGTTGACGTGTTAAACAGCACCCGAAACTTATATAACGCGAAACGTAACTTGTCTTCTACACGTTACGACTATATTCAGTCTATTTTATCACTCAAGCGTGCTGGTGGCACAATATCTGAGAAAGATATCGACGATATCAGTCAAGGCCTATCATCTAGCAAATAATAATTGCTACAAGTGTAGAATATGAAAAAGGGTGTCGATTGACACCCTTATTGTTAGCGCATTTAATGCCAAATTACTCTTCTAGCTTAATGGTGTTAATTATTTCTGTTGTAGAAATACCTTCTTCAAAATTTAGTACTCGTACTTCGCCACCTGCGGCAATAACTTCTTGCCCACCTGCTATTTCTTCGACTTTATAATCACCGCCCTTAACTAGTACGTTAGGTAATATGTTCGCGATTAACCTTTGAGGTGTATCTTCAGAGAAAGGTACTACCCAATCAACTGCGCCTAAGCCCGCAAGTACAGCCATTCGGCGGTCAACTGGATTAACTGGACGCCCAGGACCTTTTAGTCGAGTAACTGATGCATCGTCATTAACAGCCACAATCAATCGTGTGCCAATTGCAGCGGCGTTTTCAAGATAAGAGACGTGACCCGCATGAAGAATATCGAAGCAGCCATTAGTCATAACTATCTTCTCGCCTCTTGCTTTAGCAGCTTCCACAGCAATTTTTAGCTGTTCTTCTGATACCACGCCTAAGCCACTTTGATGCCCTGCATTAATTGCTGAAACAAGCTCTGCATCGCTGACAGTTGATGTACCAAGTTTGCCAACAACAATGCCTGCCGCAATGTTAGCCATCGCACTCGCCTGCGGATAATCCGCACCCGCAGCAACAGCCAATGCTAAAGTAGCAATGACTGTATCGCCTGCACCTGTAACGTCATAAACTTCTTTTGCTTGGGTAGGTAAGTGAAATTCTTCATGTTGCTCGCGTAACAACGTCATCCCTTGTTCACTTCGTGTGACAAGCAGCGCAGATAAATCAAGATCATGAAGCAATTTATTGCCTTTCCCTACGATTTCTCGTTCAGTTGCACAGTTACCAACAACGGCCTCAAATTCTGACATATTCGGCGTCACAATGGTCGCGCCACGATACTTACTAAAATCATCACCTTTAGGGTCAACCAATACCGGTACATTATGTTCCCGCGCGACCTCAATCAGTTTGCTGACATCCGACAGCGTCCCTTTGTTGTAGTCTGATAGCAAGATAGCATCATGCTCAGGTATCAGCTTTAAGATCTTTTCTGTAAGTGACTGCTTACACACATAATTAAGTGGCTCTTCAAAATCCAAGCGTATCAGCTGCTGATTTCTACTTAACACACGAAGTTTAGTGATTGTTGGCACATCGGCAATATGATCAAAGCAACAATCAATTTTCATCGCAGACAAATGTGTCTCGATAGTATCTGCGGCTTCATCTTGCCCGGTAATTCCCGCTAAAGTGACTTGACCACCAAGAGAGGCAATGTTTAATGCAACGTTCGCAGCACCACCGGGACGATCTTCATGTTGATTAATCTTAACAACCGGTACAGGTGCTTCAGGAGAAATGCGCTGAGTAGGGCCATACCAGTAACGATCTAGCATAATATCGCCAATGACTAAAACCTTGGCTTTTGTAAAAACGGGAATATCTACTTTCATCCTGTCTCTCTTAACAGATATAATGCCGCGTAGTGTAACACATCAAATTCAATGAGTTGATATCATCCGTGGCCAGAAACAAAGTTTTACAACCCAATTTTAAATTTTCATTTCTTTTACCTAAGTATTGGCCCACTTGGCTAGGTGTAGCAATTCTCTACACTATTTCTTGGTTACCCTATAAATTTCAACTTATGCTAGGTCGCCAAATAGGCCGCTTACTCTATAAAATTGGTAGTAAACGGCAGCATATTGCACGTACAAATTTATCGCTCTGTTTTCCGGAAAAATCCAAAGATGAAGTTGAGCGCATGCTCAAAGTAAACTTTGAAAATACCGGTATTGCATTATTAGAAACGGGCATGGGTTGGTGGTGGCCTGAATGGCGTGTAAAACGTAAGGTTAAGGTTGAAGGATTAGAACATCTGGAAAAAGCGCAGCAAGAAGGCAAAGGCATTCTTTTGTTGGCTATGCACAACCTAAGTGTAGAAATTAACTGCCGTGGAATAGGTACAGGCCATCCAATGGTCGTTTTCTATCGCCCTCATAACAACCAGCTTATGGAGTATTTTCAGTATCGAGGCCGAGGTCGCTCAAACAAATATATGCTTGGAAAACGCGACGTGAAAGGCTTATTGAAAGCACTTCAAGACGGTGAAGCCTGTGTCTATCTGCCAGATCAAGACTATGGGCGTAACCGTAGCCTATTTGTGCCATTTTTTGCTGTAGAGCAAACAGCGACAACAACTGGCACACTGATTTTTGCTCGCCATAAAAATGCACAGTCGCATATGCTTATACCAACGCGAAATGATGACGGCAGCGGCTACACCATTCGTATCATGCCTGCACTAGAAGGCTTCCCTAGCGGTGATGATGTTAAAGACGTTACGCGTATCAACCAAGAACTTGAAAAAGCGATCTTATACAAGCCTGAGCAATATATGTGGCTCCATCGTCGCTTTAAAACGCGCCCAAATGAAGATGATCCGTCGTTGTATTAGCGAAACAACTCGTTAACATAAATTCATCAACCAATTGTACTTAGCGACTATTTTCAGTATGGTAGTAGACAGTTAAGAAGTTTTTGAAGGTTAGACAAAGGTCTAGTATGGCGTTTTGGATTCGCAGCATCATTTTTGCAGCTATATTAATAGGCTTAGCAGTATACTTACTAGCTAATCCTGAATTATGGGAAACGCTAAATAATTCTGTGTCAAGCAGCTCATCAAACGGGCAAACGTCAACCTCAAGCACAAGTGAGACAAAGAAACTGTCTGCGCCTGCGCCAGTCAGCAAGAAAAGTACTAATAAGGCGGCCGAAGGACTATCAAATTTTTATGCCAACCTTCATGGTGACATGGACGCTGAAAACGGCCCGAGAGTACGAAACAACATTGTATATCTGCCAGATCCTAAGGGTGATTTGGAGGAACTACTTGAAGCACGTAGGCTAGTAACACGACCATTACGAAAAACTTGGCAAGGGAGCAAAGAAAACCGTCCTTTTCGCACTGGATTTACACTTCACCAAAAACTCGCTGAGTATGCCAATGCAGACGGGCTCGAAGTTATTTGGTGGCTCAACAGAGATTTTATTATTAAAGACCCATTTCGCATAGATCACGATATTATCCAAACTGCATACCGTGTAGGCAAAGCCGTAGAAGGCCATTTTCAAAATGGCCTATCAACGTATTTCTGTTACCAGCATCGAGCAATTGTGTTGATTGAAGAAGCGGTTCCCTACCTAGACGAAGAATGTAAACTGTTAGATGGCACAAAAAGCAGCCGCTATCGCTAACGTTGTCATAAAACAACTGCACCTGATCATTAACTGCTTTCACAGCTCCAAAAATTGCTCAATGTTATATTCATTGATTAACAGCTTGAGGGTAGATATTTTTGAACAATAGGAAACACAACCTGTTCAATATCATTAAATACGTCAATTGGCATGAGGTTTTCTGCATTTTGTAAGGCAGAGCGGTGGCCAAAATCTCTCAATATACAATAATTTGAACTAAGAATTCTTTGCTGCTCTTCTGTAATCAGTTTTTTGTCACATAGTGCTTGCAGTATACGTAAGTTATCAGAATACTTTACAACTTCAGGGTATTGATTGGCGTATTTCAATGCCAAATACTGCACTAAAAATTCAATATCAATCAACCCACCACTCCCATGTTTGACGTCAATAAGAGCATTTGTACTCTTATTTAAGTGTTGACGCATTTTCTCCCGCATTTTCATGACTTCAGCAAGTAATTTGTTACTATCACGTTCCCGTGTGAGTATATTCAGCCGAGCCTGTTCAAATCGTTCGATGATTTGCTTATGCCCATAAACCGCACGTGCACGCACTAGTGCTTGGTGCTCCCATGTCCAAGCCTCACTTTCTTGATATTGCTGATAAGAATCGATATGCACAACAAGGACGCCAGAGTTGCCTGATGGCCGCAATCGCATGTCTAACTCGTATAAGATACCGCTAGTCATTCTGGTATTAAAAAAGTGCAAAATACGTTGAGCAAGTTTGACGTAAAACTGCGTTACTGGAACCGATTTTTCACCGTTAGTGACATCATCAGCGGGTCTGTCGTGCAAAAAGACTAAATCTAAGTCTGAGCTATAACCTAATTCAAGCCCGCCTAGCTTTCCGTAACCAATTACCGTAAATCCTTTGTGTTCTTGTTCTTCGAGGCTTGTCGGAATACCAAAACGTTGTGTAACTTGTTGCCACGACAAATTTATTGCTTGTTCAATAACAGCTTCCGCGACAGCAGTTAAATGGTCGCTAACCTTGGTAATAGGTAAGAGTTTAGAAATATCAGCCGCAGCAATGCGCAAGTGTTGCGCTTGTTTATATTGACGCAATGAATCCATCTGCGCTTCAAGATCTTCTTCAGGAACTCTCAGCATTGCTTGCCTGACTTCCTCAAAGTAATTACTAAGGGCTGGCGGGTTGCTAAATAATTTAGGATCGATTAATTCATCTAATAGAATAGGGTATTTAGCAATATGTTCAGTTACCCATCTGCTCGCTTCACACAGTTTAATTAAATGCTTGAGCGCACCTTCATTCTCGTACAGCAACTCCAAATATGCCGTTCTAGTGGCAATTTTTGCAATAATCAGTAATACACGATCTAACGCCCTTTCACCCGCATGCGCGGCAGCTAACTGCGCAAAAATATGAGGCATTAGTTTATCGAGTGTCAATCGACCGCGTTGCCCTAAAGAGCGCTTGTTGATATCTTGCTTGAATTGACTAATCGTACATGCCGCTTCTACTGCAGACCACGCGGGTGCGATTTCAGCTAACCACTCCGCTTGCTCCTCTTTTTCTAAGGAGCTATCCCACAAGGTTTGCCACTGACTGTCAACTGCATCATGCACAGGGCTTTCCTCTCCAATCAGAGCGATAAACTCCTGATGCACCGTTTCCATTCTTAATGCTAGTTCATCCGCAAGTTCAGACCAGCTATGAATATCAGGGTGTTGCAAAGCAACCACAAGACGAGCTTGATTGAGCGGGTCATCGGGTAAAGTTTGCGTCTGACTATCGTTTAGTGCCTGTAGGATATTCTCAACGCGCCTTAGTAACCGGTATGCACTTTCTAAAGCTACTTTTGTCGATTCAGAAATTTCGCCAATATCGACCAAATGTGGGAGAACGCTAAGCAGATTACGTTGTTGTAACTTCTTGATTCGACCACCACGGATTAATTGGAAGACCTGCACAATAAACTCGATCTCGCGTATGCCGCCTGCGCCAAGTTTAATGTTTCCCGTTAAGCGCTTTCGGCGCACTTCCTGCGCAATCATCATTTTCATTCGTCGCAAGCTGTCAATAACACTAAAGTCAATATAGCGGCGGTAAACAAACGGCCTAAGCATATCAATCAATACTTGATGGTAATGCGTATTACCAATTAGTCGCGCTTTCAACATGGCGTAACGCTCCCAATCACGCCCTTGCTCCTGATAATAATCTTCAATTGCACTAAAGCTCAGCACTAATGGGCCGCTATCACCAAACGGACGCAAACGCATATCGACACGATATACAAAGCCATCGGCAGTTTTCTGGTTTAAGGCGGTAATGAGTTTCTGTCCCAAGCGAGTGAAGAATTGTTGATTATCAAGCGACTTTCGCGCGCCAATCGTATGCCCTGACTCAGGATAGGTAAAAATAAGATCGATATCAGAAGAAAAGTTAAGCTCTTCCCCTCCTAGCTTGCCCATGCCAAATACTAATAATGGCTGTATTTCACCGGCATGGTTAACCGGAGTTCCCCATCTTTGATGGCAAAAGTCTGTTAACCAGTTCAATGCGCCAAGAATTAATGTATCAGCCAATGAAGAAAGTCTCGCTAAACTTTCTTCAAGTGGAATGTTATAGATAGCATCGGCCACAGCTATCGAGACCATTTGTGATAAACGGAATAAGCGAAGAGCTCTATGTAGCTGCTCTTCAGTTTCGCAACCGTCAATTATTAAAGCGAGTTGTGCTCCGTAATCAGGCGATTGCTCAAAATTACCTTGTTGAAATAACGTCAATGTAGCTTCAGGCGCTTGTTCTATGCTGCGGTAAATGAAATCACTCAAAGTTACCGCTTGTTTGACAATCGTTTGTGTATTTTCATCTAGCTCAGTATGAAATTCAGGAAATCGTTCTAATAAACTATGCCACGCTTGTTTTTGATGGTGAGCAAGAATCTCAGGTAATTCAGGCAACAACATTTGTTTCACTTATTCCTCGACATGCAGCACAATTACGCTACAGTAAAAATTCGTAACATTATTTGATAGACATATTATGTCAACGATGTTATTAATGAATGATAACCATAGCATTTTTGAGGGAACTATGGCAGAAATGCAACATATCAAATTAGGATTCTTATTGTTACTTTTATTTCTCACCGGCTGCGGTGATCCAATAAAAGAACAAGTTGAAAATCAAATTCCTGTCACTGAGCAGCGCGTTACGCAACTGGCTGATGCACTTGAAAAAGGCCAAATAAGAAACGCCGCGCTTATCAAGCAATACGCTGACAAGCTGTCCGAACAAAAACCTGAACTTGAGCAACTCATTAACGAGTTCAGGAAAGATTCGACAATACAAAGTCCTATGTATCAGTCGTTACTTGATCGATTAAATACAGTGAAGAATCAGCCACAAATGTTTGCATCTAGTCAGGCAATATTTGATGAACTGCTTAATATTTACCAAGCGGCTGACCCAATATTGTATTCAGACGCACTCAGTGATCCATTAAATGTCTTAGCTGACATGTCAGATGGTGTTCTACCTCGAGTTAATTCACTATCAAAAAACCAAAGTATGAAAGCTAACACCGCTCAAGACTTTGGCACGGGTGAACAGCTCATAGGTAACCCAAATTATGGTCAGTGGGTTTCTGGTAGTAATGGCTTATCATTTTGGGAATGGTACGGCATGTACGCCTTAATGGATAACCTGTTCGACTCGCGCAGACGTGTTTATTATAACGACTGGGGTCGATACAGAAATTACAGTTACTATCACGACTATGGACGCACACGTTATAGTTCGCCTTCACAATTGAGTAAACAAACTCAGTTAGAAACACGAACGAAGAAATCATTTGAAAGCCGTGGTAAACGATTTAACAGCCCATACAGCAAGAATAGAACGGGTGCATCGAGCTTATCAAGCCAAAGTAAAACAGCGCAAACTAGCGCCAACCGATTCACTAAAAACCAAACACGCAGTAAATTTGCCAAGAGCAGTAACAATGGTAAGAAATCGTCTTACTCGAAAAGTGCAAGTTTCAGAAATAGTAGCAACTCAACCTCTCGCAGCTTTAGACGCGGTAAGTAACAACGGCAAGGAACAATAATGAACACTTTATTTGAAATGACCGGATTAAATTTAGACCTATTAATCTACCTTACTATCGACGTTACCATTGCAATATTACTGCTGGGAGCCATGCGCTTTGTTTCAGGATTAACCGCACAAGTAAACAGTACCGAAGAGTTAGCAAAAGAAGACAACTTTGCCTTTGGTATTAGTGTCGCAGGTAGTGTTGCGGGTTTAGGAATAGTGCTAACTGGTGCGATTACAGGTGAAAATGCACCAAGTTATATGATTGAAGCAATCGGCATGGCAAGCTATGGCTTGTTTGGCTTAATTCTGATTAAAATAGGTCGTGTACTACACGACAGATTAGCACTCAATCAAATTGACAAAGTTGCACAAATTAAAGCGCGAAATATTACCGTGGGTATCGTCGATGCTGCGGGTGTCATCGCGACGGCTATCGTAGTACGTGCCGTATTGATTTGGGCACACGGATTAGAGCTATCAACATTTATTGCCATAGGTAGTGGCTTTATTGTTTCTCAAGCGATGTTAATACTAGTAACGCGATTAAAGGAAAAACAGTACGCACGCAATAACCAAGATGATTCAATGCAAGAAGCCTTTGCACAAGGGCAAATAGCATTGGCTATTCGTTATGCTGGACAAGTCATTAGCACTGCATTGGCAGTAACTGCAGCGAGTTATTTTCTGGTTTATTCGCCAGAAACTCTTGCGATGACGTTACTTGGCTGGTTTGCCTTTAGTTTTATCATGACATTGTTAGTTGCTCTACTAACAGCCATAGCGAAGAAATTTGTATTGCTCGGTATCAACCTAACTGAAGAAGTTGATCAACAACACAACATCGGCGTTGCTAGCGTAGAAATGGCCATCAGTATTTCAATCGCGCTAATATTGACGGCATTAATGGCTTAAGAATCACGATAAATTTTGACAACAGCGATTAAACGACCTTCGGTAATCGGTCACGATATCCTTCTTATCACCACAATGGCGGTATTAGCCGCCTGTGGTCTGATCTACGAATACCTGCTTTCTCATTACGCCGGGCGCGTATTAGGCGTGATGGAGAGCGCTATTTATAGCATGATCGGCCTAATGATCGTGTCTATGGGTCTTGGTGCATTTGCTGCCAGAAAAATTAAATGTCCTTTTAATGGTCTAGTATGGCTAGAGTTTATTATCGCTTTGCTCGGCTGCACCGCGATAATGATTATCGGGGGCTTAATTGGTTTTAGCCAAATACTGCCGCAGGTACTCATTGATACATTTGGTTTACCGCCTGATGCTTTGCCTCGTGGTGGCATATTCAAGACCATTAGCTGGTTAGCTTTAAAAACGCCCTATTTATTTGGCTTCGTATTAGGTTTTTTCATTGGTATGGAAATTCCACTAATTGCCAAGATCAGAGAGCACATTCATCAAAAACACTTATCGAATAACCTAGGTACAATTTATGGCGCGGATTATATTGGCGCTGGTATTGGCGCTGCAATCTGGGTCATGTTGCTACTTTCTATAGACATTAGCAAAGCGAGTGCACTCACAGCGCTACTCAACTTAATTGCAGGATCTGTTTTCATTATTTGCTACTGGCATAAAATTAAGTGGCGTAAACTCTTACTTAGCCTCCATGCAGTGCTTGTGGTCATGTTGTTCTTTATTTATCAACATGGCAATTCTTGGCTCAACCAAATGAGTAACCTACTTTATCTAGATAATGTTGTGTACAACGAGAAAACACGATACCAGCAGGTCACTATTACCGAACGTCAGATGGGACTAGATCAACCACCGATTTTTAATTTGTATCTAAATGGCCGATTACAATTCTCTTCTGCTGATGAGCACATATACCACAGCTATTTGGTTACTCCAGCTATGGCAATTTCAGCCAGACACGATAATGTGTTAATTATTGGTGGTGGCGACGGCTTGGCGCTACGAGATGTGTTGAACTGGTCACCGGAAAAAGTCACTTTGATCGACTTAGATGAAGAGCTAATTTCAATTTTTCAATCACCTGCGAATTATCTGCCAAGCTCTCTGGCTCATCAAATTCAACAACTAAATCAGCAGAGCTTATCCGATAAACGCGTAGAACTTATTTTTGCAGATGCCTTTTTGGCAATTGATGATTTGCTTAGCCAAAATAGAAGTTTTGACACAATTATTGTGGATTTGCCAGATCCTAGCCACCCTGATTTGAACAAACTCTATTCCGTGACGTTTTATGCCAAGCTAAAGCAGTTGCTGGCGAGTGACGGAGCAATATCGGTGCAGTCTACCAGCCCGTATCATGCGAAATCTGCATTTATTGCTATTGGTAAAGCAATGGCTGCTGCCAACTATTCGGGCGTTAACCAATATCATGACAATGTTCCAAGTTTTGGTGAGTGGGGATGGACTATTGCGACTAAATCTGGCGACGCTCCAAAGGCAAGGTTACATTCATTGTCATCATTACCATCATTTGAACCTTGGCTGACCTTGCCATTACTGCTGGCATCTTTCGAATTTTCACAAGATTACTTTAAAAATGCCGACCAAGTCCCAATAAATTATTTGGGAAGCCATGCGATTTACCAACTTCACCAGAGCGCATGGCAAAGCCAACAGGGCTTAAATGAGGCACATTACAAAAATTAATAAAATAACTCCTTGACATATTATGTCTTGGTGCTAAATTAACCTTTATCGACATAATATGTCGTGAGGCAACCCACATTGAAGTTTGCGTTGCTGATGATAACTGACGAGGAATGACATGAATATTCACAAAATTGCGGACCATTTGAATACGCTTGCAGATAATTCAGAAACAGGAATGGTTTTTGATTGCCAGCCAATTTCGGGCGAAGTAGATGTATTGCAGGTAACTGTAATAGGCCGAGAAGAGCTGCCAATCTTTGTTTCGGTAACTGACGATCAAATATTAGGTATTTCCTACCTATGGGGTAAAGACGAAGTTAAGCCTGACAGCCTCAATGATTTACATGAAAGTATGCTAGAGATGAATATTCCTATGCCACTATCTTCATTCGCTAAAATTGGAGACAAGTACGTGATATTCGGTGCATTGTCTATTAATTCCAGCTTTCTTGATATTGAGCATGAAATTGCAGTATTGAGCAACAACTCGCTGGAAATCATCGACGATATGAGTGAATTTTTAATTTAAGCATCCATCCACAGGAGTTTTATTATGAGTATTTTTAAGAAAATTATGACCGCTATCCGTGGTGGAGCCACTGAAGTTGGTGAAGCTATTGTTGATTCAAATGCAACACGCATTTTTGAACAAGAAATTCGCGATGCTGAGAATCATCTAACCAAAGCCAAACGTGATTTAACGGGCGTTATGGCACAACAAATGGCATCAAGCCGTGAAGTTGACCGCATCAAGCGTGAAATTGTTGAGCATGAAGGTTATGCCGTACAAGCGCTAGAAAAAGACGATCAAGCGTTAGCTTTGGCTGTTGCTGAAAAAATCTCAGCACTTGAAAGTGAGTTAACTACACAACAACAAGCACTAGATAGCTTTGAAGGTAATGCTAACCGACTAAAAGAGTTAGTTAAGAAAAGTGAAAGACAAGTTGCTGAATATAAACGCCAACTTTCAATGGTAAAAACGACTGAAAGCGTGCAAAAGGCAACATCAGCTATTACCGATAACTTTTCATCTAGTAACTCTAAGTTACTTAATGCCAAGGACTCTTTAGAGCGTATTAAAGCGAAACAGCAAAAGTTTGATGATCAAATGAAAGCTGCAGAAGTATTAGCGTCTGAAGACTCTGATGCTTCACTAGAAGCTAAGCTTAAAGCTGCTGGTATTGGTAATACTGACAGTAACGCAAATTCTGTACTTGAGCGCTTAAAAGCGAAGCAACAGAAGTAATTAGCTAAGACTGCAATATATCGCCCATTACCTTGGTAATGGGCGATTTTATGGTGAAAAAACATGAGTTTCATTAAGAGAATTTTTAATAAAGAGCAAGAGCAACGTAAAGTGACCTCGCCTCGCCAATTGATGGTTGGTGATATCATTGTGTTAACCGATAGCTTTGCTTTACCCGAATCATTGCGACAGCAGCAATTTCAAGTGTCTGCAATCAACAGTTACGAGTACGAACATCATACTGAAACTGAGTGGGTGCTATCAGGGCATAGCGATACTGAACTCTTCCTTTCTCTCGACGTTGACGATAAAACCTATTTAAAGTTCGCCTTAAAAATCCAGCATGAAGATGTAGAAACTCTGTTTGATCTTGACGAATTTTCGACAACTTTTGATGAACCTGGCGAAGCTTTTCTTGAGAAACTTGCCGATAACAACTTAACCAATGGCTGGACTTCAGCCCAATATCAACAAAGCATTTTTGCTAAAGTTGGCTATTTTCATCGTAAAGATCACCGTAGCGAGAACCTGTCTCAATATGAAGGCAAAGATGCGGGTGAACAGTTCGAGCTTTATCAACTATTAGACCAAGACCAAAGTAAAGGTATAGAATTAGAAGTATGGTCTGACGGAGACACTGATGTGTTCTTAACATTGTACCGTCCATTAACTGATATTGTAGATATGTACCCTGGAAGTTAGTTGTGAGTAGAAAATTACCTGAAAAATGGCAATCTAATGTCAAAGCGGTTAAAGCCGTGCAAGTTGCGTTTGACATGGACGAGAAAATACAACTTGAAATACGTAAAGAAGCGCTCGAATCAGGTTTGAGCCCTTCAGATAAGATCAGAGAAATTCTTGGTTTACCCACCAATAAACGTCCCAAACGCCCCAGATTAACCGTTAGCTTGTCACCTGACGACTACGTAGTATTGGCAGAAAAGTATCAACTTGAGCCAGAACAACAACTTGAAATAAAGCGAAAACTCATGGATGATTTAATCACGCATGTGATTAATAAAGCTTAACAATGAAAGAATCACTCAAAACTTACACTATTGACGAATACGGTGTTCGTAATTATAACTCCTTTTATCTGCTGATTATTACGCTGATTGTGTTGTATGGCATTATCGCATTATTGTCGATCCCGCTTTACCAGATTGAATCAGCCCATGCTGATGGCAATATAAGATCCTTTAAAGATGCCTTCTGGACATTGCAAATGAGTGCCAGTACTATAGGTTTTGGTGATTTTTATCCCGTTACTGCCGTTGGTAGAATTATTGTCGCCACAATGTTCTATATCGGCGTTGGTATGGTAGGCTTTGTCGGTGCACAGTTTGTAAACAAATTTGTTGGCTTTTCAGACACTAATGTAAAAAATCGCGAACTACGTCGACAAAATAAAGAAATTTTAGAACATAACAAATTGCTTGAGCAAAAACTTGATATGCTCGTAGACAAGATTGAAAAAATAACTAAAGACTAATTTAACTATCATAACATAGGGAAAGGCCATGAATTTAAAACTCATTTCAACCGCTTCATTTGCTGTGCTACTTACTGCATGTGCAAGCAATGACACCCAAATGGCTCACCAAGTAAACATCTTAGGCGAACGCGTTGATACATTAACAGCAGAGGTTAATGAACTAAAAAGTGAGCAAGCCGCAACCCAAAAAGCATTGGAAGCACTTAAGTCGCAGGTTGAAGATAACAGCACGCGTGTTGAAAACGTAACTAAGACATTTAAGAAATAAGCTACTTCTTAGTTAATTAGGAACAACAAAAAGTAGAATATGAGCCTTAACCGCTGCGGTACGCAGCGCTATGGCTATTAGTGACAATAATTATTCACTTTCTAACAAGCTATTGTCTAAAACTTAACTCGAAACAAAAAGGATTTTAGTTTTGAACTATAAAATTATCTCGATTGGTATCATTGTCGTACTACTCATATCAATAATTTACTACTTATCAAGCGCTGAATACATCCCTTCCCTTGATAACCCCACAAAAGCTGGAACAGCTAATCAACACCAATTCGAGCCGAAAAATAAAAGCATGGAACATTTGGCGAATAGAAAGGCGTTAAATAAGCATAAGAGCCGAGAATCTGACATTGCAATAACTCATCAAGTAACAGAGACACCTACGACTCATACTGAAAAATTACAAGACATAGTTCTTGACAGCTATGTAAGAACTGACAAAGAACATACGGTTTTTGACAGCTCGGTAATTGACAACCTTTCTTTAGAAAAAACACGTGAGGCATTATACAACCTGTCCAACAACCTTTTGGATGTTAGGTCTCAAGTAGTGTTTGAAGAATTTTCCAATGGGTTACATGAAGATTTAATTCAATCAAATAGTTTAGCCTTAGACATAGCGCAATGTTCAGACAAAGTATGTGGAGTTCTATTTTCATCAATAGATCAGGCTGAGCTAAATACAGCCCTGGAAAGTATTGTTGGTAAGCCTTATATAAAACGTCACCTAAGAGGCGGAACAATGAAAGTTTTTGAGCAGGACGGGGAATATTTTGGGTTAATACTTGGTGTTATTGGTAATCAACCAATCAAAATAAAATAACAGGGACTGCTAACATAAGTTATTTTATCTGGTGTGGCAACAAACTGTAATCTCAATTATGTAGTCATGTGGTGCTCATAATTTACGCTTCACGTCAGCGTTTCAGCTTACTAACCAATCCTGTGGGCTTTTTCAATAATTGCTCAATCTGTTGCTTTGCCGATGAACTACCACCGATAAAGGTTTGAATGGCAGGTAGTTCCATATTAAAGAGTTCAGCAACGCTCGAGTCTGAAAGTGGCTCATGCACTTCAATGAGTTTATCGCCGGATTCCTCATACGACATTTTAATTGGTTGATCGACAATTCTAATCGGCGTGTTAGTGCGCACGTTATAGTACAACCACTCAATGTCTTGCGCATACATGCGAATACAACCCGAGCTTGCCCGGAGGCCAATACCAGCACGTTGGTTAGTACCATGTATTAAATATTGGCTAGTGCCAATACGTAAGGCAAATTTCCCTAATGGATTATTCTCACCCGCAGGTACCGCTGCAGGCAAAGTGACGCCTTTTTCTTCCAGATAACGCTCACGCATTTCTAATGGCGGGTACCACGTAGGATCTTTTCGTTTTTCGCCAATATAACTCACAGCTTTAGGTGTAGATAGCCCTTGCCTCCCTATGCCGATAGGAAATACGTAGACTAGTTTTTCATTCGGAGGAAAATAATACAGCCGCAATTCAGAAAGGTTGATGACAATGCCAGTACGCGCAGCGAACGGCAAAATCATTTGGGTAGGTAATTGCAATCTGCTGCCTTCTTTTGGCAAAAACGGATCAACCTGCGGATTGGCCGCTATTAATGCCAGCATACCCACATTATGATATTCCGCAATTTGCTGAAAGTAATCTCCCTGAACGACACGGTAAGTTTCAGGTTCTCCAATCAGTCTAGAGCCATCTGCAGGAAGTTGATAAACAGCAGCCTTGGTGCCAAACGCGATAAGGCATGTCAGTACAACTACCGCTGTTGCTTTGATTATTCGTACCAATATGCCGCCATATTTAGTGCGCCTTCTATGGAATGCTCCAACGCGTGCATGAGGTTTTCAACTTTACTATGTTGCCACTTCACTATTTTTATCGGTTGTTCTGCTAACTTTTCAAGTTGTTGATGAATAATCCATAGTGTTTGAAGCTCACATAACCCTTTTTGAATATCAACCCAAGGCATACGAAACTGCTGTCTTAACTCCCCTTCAAACAAGCTGCCAAACCATGCACCTGTTAATAGGCTTCGGTGCAATATTGGCCTTTGAGCGATGTATTGCTGTACATTTTGTTTTTCACAAGCCACCATTCCTTTGTGCAGTTCGGTTAAGCTGCCTGTTAATTTCTGTTGAGCAAACTGGCGCAAGTTTACTGTTTCGCTCACCGAACAAAAATAACCCGACTGCTCATTGCTTACTAATAGCTTTAATAGTGCTAATTGCAGGCGATTGAAACGTTCTGAGCAAATTAATTCCACAACGTTGGCTTTGTCTGGCACGCGACGCTTTTCAAGCTTTAGTTGCTCTATCAACTGTTCACTATACTCGAGCTTTTTACGATAATTCCCTGTTTTATTCATGAGTTCTTTGAGATAAATGGCATTATCTACCCAAGAAAATAGTTGTATAAAATGACTCAGTTCTGCGCGCAAGTTACGAGATTCATTAGACATGTAATCATTAAACAGCCAGAAACCATGACGCAACGAAGCTAAGGCATCCACGAATGTCGACAAATCTTGCAACTGACTCGTTTTAAAATAGGTATCAAGTGCTGATTGTATTTGGTTTAGGCATTGACCTACCCCAATTAAGAAAGCACTAAGTACACCTTCTTTTTGGTGATAAATTTCCAAAGATTGATCCAAAGGTTCATTATCATCACGCCACAATGCATACCCTCTAGCCGCTTTACTCTTAGTGCCGGGTCTTAGCTTTATACCAGAAAATAATAATTGCGCGAGAGCAAATAGATCTTTGGTATCCCCCTTAACAAGCTCAACTTCAATCTCGTCTATAGAATCAATACGGCCGCCAGACTCGATAGTGCCTCGGTCATAGGCGAGTTCGATCGTGCTCGTATTGAATGTAAATAACCAAGTAACACGCTCAAAATTCGTATCAAACAGCGCAACTAGAGCTTGTTGCAATATGCCAACATTAGCAGTTGCTGGCCAAATATCTTGAGGAAACAAGGAGAGTTCGGGAAATCCCTGATTGATAGAAACATTATACTCAGGCCTTTGATGTAGGCCCGCAACAACATTACCAGAGGTCTTGATGGTTTGCTCTCTCGCATTATTTTGCGTACGAACTCTTAACCCCATATCTAGCTTACGAAGCGCTAAATCGGGTGTATCAAAGTAACTGTTGCCAAGTTGCTTGACTTGCAAATCAAATTCAATTTGGTTGTCGGTAAGCAGTTGAGAAATTGATTGTTTTACATTTTGCTCAACTACAAAGTATTTGAGCTCTATTTCTGTCGCCATATTTATAATAATTCAAGCAATTATTGCTTATTGCAATTTGAGCTATAAATAGCGGAAAAATGTTCGATTTGCGCTAATAATGCTCGAAAATAAGGTTAAAATTTTCTAATTCAAAAGTTACCTTACAAAAGCCATCAGCATCAAGCAATATATTTAATAAATACAAGTGTAAAAATACGTTAATTTGTCCAAACTTAGCTTGCTTATAACAGAGCAAAGCCCTAATATTTTGAGCCACGGAAAGTAGTTGAAATGGTTAGTCAATGAATAAGTTAGTAAGTTTTTGTGTAAGTATCCTAGTTATAATGAGTTTTTCATCTATTGCACAAGAATCGCCAGAATCAAATAGTACAGCATACATCTCAGATAATCTTTTTATTTACATGCATGCTGGCCCAGGCACAAATTATCGCATCGTGGGTAGTATTATTGCAGGTACTGAAGTTGGAATAACGGGCAGACAAGACAAAGAATATACGCAAATTATTGACGATAAGGGTCGTGAAGCTTGGGTTGAATCTAAGTTTGTTTCGCTTACTCCCGGCTTAAGAACATCTGTCGCAGAATTAAATCAACAACTTGCAGAGCTATCTGAATCAAACAATCACCTAACTAATGAACTAAGCAGTACGCAAGAAGAACTAACTGCAATCACTCAACAATTTGATGATTCTCAAAAGCAATTAACAGCTTTGCAATCACAACTCACAACGGCAAATGCACAACTAGACAATCAAGATTTTGAAACGAAAAAGCAATGGTTCTTCAATGGTGCCATTGTTTTGGTTATCGGATTATTATTTGGTTTGATTTTACCTAAGCTCAGCCCCAAGAAGCGCTCTTCAATGGAAAGTTGGAAATAACCATCACTAACGATTTACAAGAACAATAGTTATGAACCTTAGTATTAAGGCGTGCCTTTTCGCATTTTCTTTAGTTGTTTTCGCGAATAAAAGTGACGCATCAGGCGTTAGTCCATACTTGCCTTTGAAAAATGACTTTTTAATAGAACTTGAGCTGGAACGCTTAGCAACAGTTGCGCAAATGCCAATGCTTGCCAAACCATACCATATCGTGACCGTAGTCAAGTATCTGGAGAAGGTAAAACATTCTCACCCTACTCTATACAAGCGCATTAATCACTATATAAAACGTTATAAGCGTCAAGGTGGTATCACACAATTGGGCGTTGAGTTAGGTTATTCAGACAATAAAAGTCGCACACAAATAAATAACCGCGGTGTGCCTTTGGACTCGGTGCTCACCTCGAACATTTCTGCGTTTTATCAAACCAATGAATATTTACTATTTTCCGGTAGTGGAACCGTTAGTGAAGGAAGTAAATTCATTCCACACAACACCTATATGTCGTTCGGTACGGAATATTTTCAATTTGATCTGGGCTATCGTGAGCACTGGCTTTCACCAATGCAAGAAAGCGCTTTAACGGCGTCTACCAATGCACAGCCTGCACCTTCAATCACACTAAGCAATGTTACACCGATCACTGATTGGAATGTGAAATACGAAATGTCTGTTGGCTTGCTCGAAGAAATGCAAGGCATTCATTTTAACGACAGCACCTCTTCAGGTCGCCCTGGATTTTTGACCATGCATTTGAGTATTCAGCCTTTTGATTGGTGGACCTTAGGCGGCACACGAACATTTATGTTTGCAGGTGGTGAACGAAGTGTAAGTTTAAGCAATTTATGGAAAGCTATTATAGATCCGGTAAGTGGAGACAATTGTGGTGGTGACTCTGACCTACAAGATTGCTCTGAAGAGAACGGCAACCAAATCGCTACGGTAACCTCAAAGTTTGACTTTAGTATCGGCTCCTTTCCTATAAGTCTACTTGCTGAATATGGTGGTGAGGACACCAAGAACTATTCATATGAATTGGGTAACGTTGGCTGGACGATGGGTTTATTTTTGCCATACCTCACTGATAACATTTCTATATATAGCGAATATACAAATTTTCATACCCATTGGTATGTTCATCACCTTTACGACGAAGGTTACCGAAATGACCTAGTCACCATGGGACACTGGTGGGGCGATGTTAAGGCATTAGATGATAAGTCTGCTGGGAATGCCGCTACAGCTCGATTGAACTGGCATATTTCTCCAAGCTTTAACCTACAACTTATGGTAAGATCTGCCACAGTAGACTCGTCGGCAACGTACCAATATGAACGCGCGACCGAAGCTGAATTAAAACTAAAGCAGCTTTATAAAACAGGATTTTTGAATTACGGATTGAACTTCGGCAAGGACATTAATGGTGAGTCATATTACCGCGTGTCATTCGGTTACAATTGGTAATTTAATAATTTATGCATGTTTATTTTGATATTCAGCACTTTTACTATATACCGCAATATTTACCTGTAGCCGCAGCGCTTGAGCAACGGGGAGTGCACTGTACATTTGTTTTGTATACGCAAGAACTAATGGACAGTGCAATGATCAAATTCGTACAAGACAATCAATTATCCTATTTGCGCGTTGGCAATGTAGAAGAAGCTCAAAAGTTATACGAGCAAAAAAAACCGGATTGGATAATCTTTGGTAACGCATTTTCATCACTGACCAAAATAAATCGCCATAGCCGAACAGCACTCATGCAACACGGCATCGGCCCTAAATCGTGTTATTACGAGGTATCAGAATCCGATATTCAATATCGTTTCGTAGAAGGCCAGCACAGATATGCGAGATTAAAAGAATACTTCCCTGATAAAACCTTCATTGATACAGGGTACGCTAAACTCGATCCAATTGTTAATGGCTCTCAAATGAAGCCTAACATTACTTCGTTAGGGTTAGACCCAAACAAGCAAACAATTCTCTATGCACCGACTTACTACCCGAGCAGCATTGAAAAGCTGCCTTTAGATTTTCCTGAAAAATTATCCGCCTTTAATTTAATTGTTAAGCCGCACTTTTTCTCATTAACAAAAGACAGGTACCGTAAGCAGCAGAAAGTATTTACCAAGTGGCTGCAATCCCCAAATGTTTACCTTGCCACCGCAGAGGAAATATCTATCCTGCCCTTTATGGCTTTGGCAGACTTGCTGATTAGTGATACTTCGTCCACCCTTTTTGAGTTTACCGCGTTAAATAAACCAGCGATATGGTGTGATTTTTTTAAGGTTCGTTGGTCTTATCGTGGCGTTTTAAAATGGCGATTGAAAAAACGGCTTGACCAAGATCTTGCTTATTTTGGTAAGGTTGCTACTCGCGTAACAAATATCGATGAACTGTTAACGCAAACGTTATTGCATATCAATGAACCTTCACTTAAAGAGGCTGACAGAAAAGCAATGACAGAATTATTAACTGGTGCGGTAGATGGCAAGTGCAGCGAACGAATTGCAGACTTTATTATCGCACAACGCAGTAAACCAAGTTAATTAGTGTTATTGTCAATTATCGACTTTTTGTGACGAATAAATGGAATAAAAAGAACCACGCCATGTTAAGAAGCCTATTTTACATCTCTCAAAACTATTCTTTTGAAATATTAAGACCTTTACAACAAGAAATTTATCGCCGTGGTGGTACCGTTAAATGGTTAGTCATTGGCGATGAAGTTAACATGAAAAATTTCAATGAGAATGAAGATGTAACAACGAACATAAACTTGGCGCGTAACTATGATCCACAAGTGTGTTACGTACCGGGCAATGTTATTCCTAATTTTATTCCTGGCATCAAAGTACAAGTTTTTCATGGCCTAGAGTACAAGAAAAAAGGCCACTTTGTCATCCGTGGTTATTTTGATTTATATTGTACACACGGGCCTGCAACTACCCAACGATTTGAGGAACTTGCCGATAAGCATGGTTATTTTGACGTAGTTGAAACAGGATGGCCAAAGCTAGACCCATTGTTTAGTACGCCTGCCTACCCTCGTCCGACTGACGCTGAAAAAGTTATTCTTTACGCACCAACCTTTTCACCATCACTCACTAGTGCCCCTGCGCTTTTTGAGCAAATTTATACACTTAGCCAACAGCATAAGAATTGGCATTGGCTTATCAAATTCCATCCGAAAATGGATAAACAATGGATAAATCGCTACTTAACATTAAGCGCCCAAAATGTCGAAATAGTGGAACAAGCTGACATCAGTAGTTTATTACAATGTGCAGATATCATGATTTCTGACACATCGTCTGTTATTGGTGAGTTTGCCCTACTCAACAAGCCGGTTATTACGCTAAATAACAGCCAGCCTGGTGATTACCTCATTGATATTAGCGACGCGTCTGAACTCCCTTCTGCTATTGCGCAGGCTCTCGAACCTAATGACAGACTTCTAGAAGAAATAAACAGCTACGCAATGAGTTTACATCCATATAAAGATGGCCAATCTTCAGCGAGAATTCTCGATGTGGTTGAGCATCTGATTGCTCATGGAAAATCACATAACAAAGCAAAACCATTAAACCTTTTTAGAAATTTAAAACAGCGAAAATCCCTAAATTATTGGTCGCTATAATTCGCTAAATGCGTGAATAGCAGGGTTTACGTTTACGGAAACTGCCAATAATCCATGGTTTTAACCTTATAGCAAAAGCGTCTAATCATTAGACAATTTGCTGTTGACTCCATTTGAGCAAATACGCTATTAATATAAATAGTACTGAGCAGCAAGATTTATCTATCGAAAGCTAAGCAAGAAATTAATGAATTAGCGCTGCTTGTTAATATGAATAATTACATAATTTTATTTATCGAAAGCGAAAGATTAACAATCGAATGAACAACTCAATTAAGCACATTTTAATTAACCTCCTCCTCGCAGCATCGCCGCGTGGACAGGTCTATATTGCTTAATTTTTAGATAAAGAATGATAGAAACCCGCGCAAATAACGCGGGTTTTTTTATGCCCGCAAATTTTGACTGATTAACAGCGAGAAATATGATGGACAATAAAGTAATTATCTTCGACACCACATTAAGGGATGGTGAACAGGCATTAACGGCAAGCTTATCGGTAAATGAAAAGCTACAAACTGCACAAGCGATAGAGCGATTGGGTGTAGATATTATTGAAGCAGGCTTTCCCGTATCATCACCCGGTGATTTTGATTCTGTACAGCAAATTGCCAGAACGGTTAAAAATTCGATTGTGTGTGGGCTATCACGCGCGGTCGAAGCCGATATACAAGCATGTGCTGATGCTTTATCAGTTGCTGATCAATTCAGAATTCACACATTCATCTCAACATCTGATGTACACGTGCAGCAAAAATTGAGAAAAGACTTTTCAGACGTTGAATCTATGGCTATTAACGCCATCAAATTCGCACGTCGCTTCACGGATGATGTTGAGTTTTCATGTGAAGACGCCGGTCGTACGCCAATTGATAATTTATGCCGAATGGTTGAGCAAGCAATCAAAGCAGGGGCTACTACCGTCAATATCCCTGATACGGTTGGTTATACTATCCCGACAGAATTTGGCGGAATTATCGATACCTTGTTTAATCGAGTACCAAACATCGACCAAGCGGTAATTTCTGTGCATTGTCATAACGACTTAGGGTTAGCCGTAGCAAACTCTATCGCTGCAGTTCAGGCGGGAGCACGCCAAATTGAATGTACCATAAACGGTATTGGTGAACGCGCAGGAAACTGCTCGTTAGAAGAAGTCGCCATGATCATGCAAACTCGTCGTGATTTATTGAATGTTACTACCAATATCAACCATCAGGAAATAGCTCGCAGCTCCAAGTTAGTCAGTCAACTTTGCAATATGCCAGTGCAGCCAAACAAAGCGATAGTGGGTAGCAATGCATTTAGTCACTCATCCGGCATCCACCAAGACGGTATGTTAAAGGCGAGCAACACCTATGAAATCATGACACCAGAAAGCGTAGGCATTAGTAAAACCAAATTAAACTTGACTTCACGCAGTGGGCGCCATGTGATCAAGCACCGCATGGAAAGTTTGGGCTACCAAGAGAACGATTACGATTTAGAGGCCTTATATGCCGACTTTTTAGTATTAGCAGACAAGAAAGGTCAAGTTTTTGATGATGATTTAGAAGCTATGCTTTTCAATATTCAACAACAGGACGACCAAGATTACTACCAAATACAATCTTTGAATGTTCAGTGTGGCAATGGCGAATTTGCTACTTCCAGCTTGAACTTGATTAAAGGTGATGAGAGCCAAATTGTCTCTGCAACGGGGAATGGACCCGTTGATAGTCTTTATCGCGCCATCAAGCAAGGCGTCGACATAAATTTTGATGTTGCCGACTACAAAATTTCGAACAAAGGAGAAGGTGAAGACGGTTTAGGTAAAGCAGACTTGGTCGTTACTTGGCAAGGCAGAAACTTTCACGGCCATGGCTTAGCTACCGATGTAATTGAAGCATCTGGACAAGCGCTAATTCATTGTTTGAACAACATACATCGTGCCCAGACGATTGCAGAAATAAAGAAAGAAGCAAAACCTGCATTGGCACAATCACAAATTTAATTAAAGGAAATATCAACATGTCTTCAATTGCAATTTTAGCGGGTGACGGTATTGGCCCAGAAGTGATGGCTGAAGCTGAAAAGGTAGTACGAACCGTTGCTGATAAGTTTAACTTCCCCATTAGTTTTCATCATTACGATGTAGGCGGATGTGCGATCGATAATCACGGTACAGCCCTGCCCGAGTCAACCATCAAAGGTTGCGAGCAAGCAGATGCTATTTTGTTCGGTTCTGTTGGCGGTCCGAAATGGACAAACTTGCCACCTACAGAACAACCAGAACGCGCATCGTTACTTGGCTTACGTGGCCATTTTGGCTTGTTTTGCAATATGCGCCCTGCGCAACTACAACCGGCAATGTCTGCACTTTCGCCATTGCGAGCAGATATTTCGTCGACCGGCTTTGATATTTTGGTCATGCGAGAATTAACTGGCGGTATTTATTTTGGTGAACCAAAAGGTCGAAAGAATCAGGGAACCACCGAAGAAGCCGCGTTTGATACCATGATTTATAGCAGACATGAGATCGCAAGAATTGCCAGATTGGCGTTTGAAGCAGCGCAAAAGCGTAACAACAAAGTAATTTCGGTTGATAAAGCGAACGTATTGGCAAGTTCACAACTATGGCGTGAAGTCGTCAACGAGATTGCTCAGGAATTTCCGGAAGTAACATTAGAGCACATGTATGTAGACAATGCCGCAATGCAATTGGTGAGAGATCCCACCCAGTTTGACGTCATGCTATGTTCAAACTTGTTTGGCGATATTTTGTCGGATATATGCGCCATGATCACTGGTTCAATGGGGCTTTTACCCTCAGCAAGTTTAAATGAAAATGGTTTCGGTATGTACGAACCAGCTGGCGGCACTGCGCCGGATATTGCAGGCAAAGGTATTGCCAACCCTATCGCGCAAATTTTGTCAGCAGCACTATTACTTCGATACAGCTTGCAACAAGACGCTGCGGCTACAGCAATCGAAAACGCGGTTTCAAAAGCATTAGATACGGGTTATTACACACGAGACCTTTTAACTGCCGAACAAGCTTCACAAGCAAAAACAACGAGTGAAATTGGCGACATTATCTGCAAATTTATTAAGGAGTCATAGCATGGCGAGTACGTTATACGATAAATTATGGCAACGCCATTTAGTAGAAGAAAAAGCAGGTGAAACACCGTTGCTATATGTGGATCGTCATTTGATCCACGAAGTAACTTCACCACAGGCTTTTGCTAACTTGCGCTTTCATAACCGTAAATTACGCCATCCAGAACGCACTATTGCGACCATGGACCATAATATTTCAACGCGCTCCATTAAAATTGACGCGGCAGGTGAAGGCGCGGCCAATCAATTACGTACGCTTGAGAAAAACTGTAAAGAGTTTGGCATTAAGTTGTTTGGTATGGGACACAAAAACCAAGGCATAGTCCACGTGATGGGACCTGAACTTGGATTGACGTTACCTGGTACCATCATCGTTTGTGGTGATTCGCACACGGCTACTCATGGTGCCTTTGGTGCCTTAGCATTTGGTATTGGTACGTCAGAAGTTGAACACGTTTTTGCAACGCAAACATTGCGCCAAACAAAAGCTAAAACCATGAAAATTGAGGTCCGAGGTAAAGTCGCTCCTGGCATTAGTGCCAAGGACATTATCTTAGCCATCATTGGTAAAACGGGTAGCGCAGGCGCCACAGGTTATGTGGTTGAATATTGTGGTGATGTTATTTCATCTTTAACGATGGAAGAACGCATGACCATCTGCAATATGAGTATTGAATTTGGTGCCAAAGCAGGTTTAATCGCGCCAGATGACACCACATTTTCCTACTTGAAAGATAAAGAATATGCACCAAAAGACGAATTGTGGGAACAAGCAGTCGAAGATTGGAAAACGTTATATTCAGACGCAGATGCATCATTTGATCGGGTAATAGTGTTAGAAGGCAAAGATATTAAGGCGCAAGTTACTTGGGGCACCACACCAGGACAGGTAACCGCTATCGACGGAGTCGTACCTTCTCCAAGTGACTTTTCTGATCCCGTAGAGCAAGATTCTTGCAAAAAAGCGTTAGCATATATGGGATTAGAGGCGGGAATGAAAATAACAGACATAACCATTAATAAGGTGTTTATAGGTTCCTGTACTAACTCTCGTATTGAAGACTTACGCGCAGCTGCAGCGATTGCAAAAGGCAAGCAAGTAGCAAGTTCTGTCGACGCAATCATAGTTCCCGGTTCATACCGTGTGAAAGAACAGGCGGAAAAAGAAGGCTTGGCTGAAATTTTCAAGGCAGCAGGGTTCGAATGGCGATTGCCTGGTTGCTCGATGTGTTTAGGTATGAACGATGACAAACTAGCAGAAGGTGATCGTTGTGCTTCTACCAGTAACCGAAACTTTGAGGGGCGCCAAGGTCGAGGCAGCCGCACTCATTTGGTTAGCCCAGAAATGGCTGCCGCAGCCGCAATCGCTGGTCATTTTGTCGACTTAGGTGCTACGGAGGCATAAACATGGAAAAATTTACTACACATACTGGTTTAGTTGTACCATTAGACACAGCTAACGTTGATACTGACCAAATTATTCCTAAGCAATTTCTTCAAAAAACGGAACGCGTTGGATTTGGCCAGCATTTGTTTCATGATTGGCGGTATTTAGATGCGCAAGGCACTCAAGATAACCCTGAGTTCATACTAAATGAAGCACAATACCAAGGTGCCAGTATCTTACTAACCCGAGAAAACTTTGGTTGTGGTTCAAGCCGCGAACATGCACCTTGGGCATTACAAGAATACGGGTTCAAAGTAATTATCGCGCCTAGTTTTGCTGATATTTTCTACGCAAACTGCATTAATATCGGCGTGTTACCAATTAAATTGCCTGAAGAACAAATTAATCGATTATTTGCACTGGCACCTAACGCGCAGCTAACGTTAACGGTTGATTTGACTAAAAATACTATTTCAGCTGACGATGAAAATTTTGCGTTTTCACTGGATAGCTTTCATCAATATTGCTTAGAACAAGGCATTGATAGCGTTGGTTGGACATTGCAAAAGCTAGAGAAAATAGAAGCGTTTGAACGCAACATGCCAGCCTGGCAATAAAACTGGCGAAATTCACTACACCTGAACTATGCTTACACTTAGTTTAGGTGTAGGTTCATGAATTCAAAAGTAGCCAGTTACATGCCAGCACAAGATATCAAAAACTCTATAATTAAGATTCCCATTACTCAGCTTAGAATAGGCATGTACGTTGTCGAAATAGTCAGCGGCAGAAAGAGCGTAACCGTTAAATCCGAAGGTTATGTACTAAATAATGATGCTATCAGTCGTTTAAAAAAGTCTGGTGTTACACATGTTTCAGTAGATCCCGACAAAGACAAAAACAAACCTTCACAAGAATTGCCAGCTGTTGACGTTAGCGCTCCAGAAGAAACTCCTCCCCCATCAGCCCAACCGCAATCAAAGGTTTCTCTTGAACATGAAATGAAAACTGCGAGTAAGCTCTACGGTAATGCCAAAGAGTTACAGTCAAGAATTCTTAATGATATCGCCAGCGGAAAAATGTTCGATATAGAGTCAGCTCGGTCACAAACGGACGCAATCGTCGATTCTATTTTTCGCAATCAAGATGCGCTTGCTTGCATGGCGAGGCTGAGAATGAAAGATGAATACCTCATTGAACATTCACTAAACGTTTCAATTCTAACGACAATATTTGCTAAACACCTCGGTGAAAAACGAGAAATAATAGAACAACTCGCATTAGGTGCATTCTTACATGATATAGGCAAAATTCGCATCCCTGATGAAATTTTGCATAAACCAGGCAGATTAACGGAAGATGAATATCTACAAATGCAACGTCACGTGCAACTTGGACTAGAACTATTAGAAGATTCTGCCCATCTATCCCATGTTGCCATGAGCATGGTTAGAGAACACCATGAACGCTTGGATGGTAATGGCTACCCGCTTCAACTCGTCGACAAGCAAATTTCAAAATATGGACGGATCATTGCTATTGTTGATAGTTACGATGCAATGACCGCAGATCGCGTCTACAAATCTGGCATACATCCAATTAATGCCTTCAAAAAGCTCAAACAAAGTGTAGAAAGCTCATATGACAAAGAATTGGTTGAAAGCTTCATTCAATGTTTAGGGCTTTATCCAGTTGGTACACTCGTTAAGCTCGATAGCGGCAAGCTCGGACTAATCAGTCAACTTAACACGGCTAAACCGCTCAAACCATTTGTGAAGGTGTTTTATAACACACGCATGAGTCAGGCGATTCCAATTGAAGAAATTGATTTAAGCAGTTCCAAAGCAAGGGATCAAATTGAATGTAGCATTCGACCAGATGAGTTTAACATCAATCTACTCGGTTTCTTTAGAACCGCATTTATCGATTAGCTATAGTACTCAATTTACCTACCAACTGGACAACGCTGGCATACTAAATTTTTCGCCATTAAACGATAAAACTACACGTTGTGGTAATATCTCGGTAATTTCAACACCACCATTAATTTCATCGCCTTGGTATCGATCTTCGCCATTTACACGCACCCAACCTCTACCATCACTTGCGTATATGTGCATTTGAAAGGATATTTCGGGCAACGCATTTTTGAATGACTCAGGCATTTCATGTAAGGGAGTAATTTCCGAATAAAGCTCATCGGTAGATTGTTCTGAAGACAAAATCTCTGGATTAACGTCCTGCTCCGTAGCGGCTATTGCAGATTGAAACCTCGCTAACAATTCATCAGATACACCTTCGTCTTGTTCTACCGTAAATGCCTTACGAGCTTGAGACTCTTGGTATTTTTCCGGCTGGTAACCAAGCACCTTAAACTCTTCTTCTTTGGGCTCACTAGTATCTTGTAGTGAGGCTAAAGCAGTTTGTTGTTCACCGGCAGTTGGTATATTTGGAGTCTGAACAGCGGATTCTTGACGCGCCATTGGGTTAGAAGAAAGTTCTTCAGTGCGCTTAGTTTCAATTAGTGCCTGTACAGTGCTTGTTTCAGCTATTTCTAATTGCGTAGTTTTAGCCAAAGCTGGTGAGTCTTGCGTAAGTGATTGCTGAGACGGTGCTTGCGCTGTAGATGTATTCAAGTTCACATGCTCTTGAACATTCTCTGCACTATGTAATCGAGCTGACAGGTTAGATTGTGCTGGTTGGTTGGCTTGTGTTGGTTGGTTAGATTGTGTTGATACTATGCTTTGCTTAACCGTTTCAGATGTATCCAATTCTGCAGCATTCCGCTCAAAGCCAACAATATATCCTATCGCAACTGAAGCGATAATCGCAGCGCTTGTGTAGGCCAACTTGAATGGAGATGATAACCATACCGACTTTACTTCGGCTTCAGGGCCTAGTGCATCGATCGCAGAACGTTTAACTATTGCAGCGTTTACGACCGTGTCATTAACGTTAAAAGCGTTAATAAGTGAGCGCTCACATAGCAGATTCATCACCCGTGGAATGCCTTTTGAAATACGATGAATTTGTTTAATAGCACCTCGATTAAACAAGGGGCGAACACACTCAGCCACCGATAGCCGATGTTTTATATACTGCTCAACTTCGCTAAGCGTTAATGGCATTAAGTGATAACGAGCGGTAATCCGCTGTGCCAATTGACGCAAATCTCGACGCTGTAGTAATTGTTGCAACTCTGGTTGACCAATGAGAATGACCTGTAGCAATTTTTTGGTATTAGTTTCTAAATTAGTTAACAACCTTAATTGTTCAAGTACCTCAGCTTGCAAATGCTGTGCCTCATCAATAACTAATAGTGTATTGATACCCTTTTCATGATTATCGAGTAATTGTTGATGGATCTTGTCGGTGAAATACTTGATCGACGCACCAGTTTTTTTGTAACGAATCTTTAATTCGTCACATAGAGTAGCTAACAACTCTTCACATGACAGCGTTGGATTTAAAATAAACGCGGCTTGAGTATTATCAGGTAACTGTTCCATTACCGTACGACAGATAGTAGTTTTTCCTGTGCCTACCTCGCCTGTTAACAGCACAAACCCGCCCGTATCACCTAGCCCATAGGTTAAATGTGCGAGCGCCTCTCTATGGCGATCACTCATAAACAAATAAGCAGGGTTGGGAGCAATGGTAAATGGCGCTTCTTTTAAACCAAAATATCCTGTGTACATATCAACAACTCAAAATCCAATTGTCGATGAAATTACCGTGAATATAGGGTTATGTCAAAGGCTGTAAGCTCATTTCATCACTCTACAAATCGCTATTTCAATTCAAAAATTTTTCCTCTCCTCACTTTAGGCTATTAACTAAAGAAAAATAAATGCACTAATAGCGCTGTGTTATACAACATATGAAGAACTATCGAGTATGATAAGTTGCGAGTCTTGCTTCGAACCACCGCTAAAAAGCAACCATAAGAAAAAATTGCGAAGAATGTTAGCGAATGCTCATACTGTGCATGGATAACTGCAAACAACATTGAGGTTAAAACGATAACAAGATATTCGTTTACTTGCTTATTCAATAGCCTTTGGTAAAGCCAACCTCTATACATAACTTCTTCTATTAATGGCCCAAGTACGCACGCACTTAATAATAAAACCAGATAAGGGCTGTTAAAGAGCTCCACTTTTAAGAATTTCATGAATGGCTCTGAAGGCACATTAAAGACAACGTTTAACCAATGAAACAGAAAGTATAATCCTGCAAGACCACTCCCAAAAACAAATAGCTTTCCAGCTTTTATTTTGTGTATCTCTAACCATTGACAACGCTCTTGCCAGCTAGCACCAATGGTCACCTTTGATATCAGTGGCACAGTTAATAGAAATGTAAGTAAAGAGCCAATAAGAAGCACATTTGCTGTTTGAACCCACAGTTGAAACCCCTCGCTAGTGACTGCACTCCCTTGATCTACATAATATGACCCGAACAATATGATCAAGCTATAGAACTTAGGAATAGCGTAGAAAGCAACAAACCACAGTGTTATTTTCCAAAAACTCATGTTAACTGTACTTCCTTCTACGTTTGTAGACACAGGTTGTTGCTTGATAGCAATATTCATATTACCGTTTCCTAAGACGTTCGAATTTGCTAGCCAAGCAACAAGCGGTAGACTCGGCTAATATATTTACTTAATCGTTAGTGAGTTATATCGTAAAGCCAAGAACCTAGCTCTTTGCCCCATTCTCCAGCAAGCCCACTACCAACTTCATAACCGATGTCGTACATTAAGCCGCCACCGCAAACACGTTCACATGCCATTAACTCTAATTTTATCATTTCATTATTTCCTTTTAATGCGTCGCATCGTAGATGCCAGCGCCAATTCCTCGCCCTAAATCATTCAATTCTTCATAGCCAAAAATTAAGATTGTCCATAGTGCAACGACTGCTCCACCTTCCACAGCAGTGACTTCTACAGCATTTAATTTTCGCATTTACAAACTCCTTTTGATTTCACATTCAACGTTTTCGATCTATGCAAATCATTGAACGAATACATACAGTTTAAGTTTAGTTACCTAACCACCTACCGTTTACAGAGGCCATAAAATGAACACAAAACGGCACAATATTTCACTTTATAGACTTTTATTGTGTAGCAACAATAGTTGGCCTAATGGGTCACTGATAAGTTAAGTAAGCCAAATAGTTTGGTTGGGGTACAATCATAAAACTCACTTCAACCTATAAGTGACTAACAGGATTATCGAAAATGGAAAAATATGCGAATAAATTACGTAGGTTTTTTATTGTGTTTATGTTGTGAAAATATAGTACTTATTTTTCGAGCACTTACTGCGCAAGCTACCATAGAACTAGCGAGTCAATTTATAAACTTTTAAGAGAATAGCCGACATTGTCTCTATAAAATACAATCGCTTTCTTCTGTGATAAGATCACTCATATTTTTATGGTGTAAAGTTGTCTTGATGAGTAAGCAAGTTTCTACAGATGGTTTAGACGTATATCTCGTGGGCGGAGCAGTTAGAGATGCACTTCTTGGTAGGCAAGTAGTGGAACGTGATTTCCTTGTTGTTGGCAGTCACGTAGAGCAAATGCTTGCTCGAGGATTTAAGCAAGTAGGTAAAGACTTCCCGGTATTTTTGCACCCAGAAACCAAAGAAGAGTATGCGCTTGCTCGCACTGAACGTAAGAAAGGCACTGGGTACACAGGCTTTGTGTGTCATGCGTCACCAGACGTGACTATTGAGCAAGACTTATTTCGTCGTGATCTTACTGTAAATGCAATGGCTCAATCTATTGATGGCGAGATTGTTGATCCATACAATGGTATGGTAGATTTAAAAGACAAAGTATTGCGTCATGTATCTGAAGCTTTTGTTGAAGACCCTCTTAGGGTGTTACGCGTTGCTCGTTTTGCCGCACGCTATCACTACCTCAACTTTACCGTTGCGCCTGAAACAATGGCACTAATGAAGAAAATCGCTGAAAGTGGCGAGCTAAACGCATTATCTGCCGAACGTATTTGGAAGGAATTTGAAGGCGGATTAAACGAATCTAGCCCTGACATTTTTATACTTGTTTTAAAAGAATGCGGGGCACTAAAACAGCTTTGGCCAGAGCTAGACGAACTTTGGGGTATTCCCAACCCACCCAAATGGCATCCTGAAATATGTACCGGCGAACACACTATGATGGTGCTGCGTCGAGCGAGTGAACTGTCTGATAAATTGTCTATTCGGTTCGCAGCACTATGTCATGACTTAGGTAAGTCACTAACACCACCTGAACAATGGCCGAGCCATAGAGGCCATGAAAAATCAGGGCTTCCGCTAGTTAAAGCAATCTGCGAACGCATTAGAGTACCTAATCACATCAAATTACTTTGCTTACAGGTGTGCGAATTTCACCTTCATGTACATAAAGCTCGCGAGTTAAAAGCAACGACTATTTTAAAGCTATTTGACCAATTAAATGCATGGAATAAACCTGATGACTTCCACGACTTTCTTTTGGTATGCCAAGCAGATTTTCAAGGAAGAAAAGACTTAGAATCTTCCCCATATTTACAGAAAGACTATTTGACTGAGCTATATAACGGTGCGTCTCAGATTATTGCTAAACCGTTCGTAGAACAAGGATTGAAAGGAATTGAAATAAAGCATGCGATAAGTAATGCCCGCTTAGATGCCATAAAAGTACATAAATCTCAATTCAAGTGGCCTGACTAAACGCCATAAACACATACACATAATAATAAAAAAGCCACAGAATCTGTGGCTTTTGCTTAACTTAACCAGTTTAATTAAGACTAGAAGTTATATGTCGCTTTCACGTAGTAGAAGCCACCATTGTAGTCAAAAGGACCACTTTCATAGAACTCTGCACCCACAACGGCATACGCACCACCTTGTTGAAGCTTTTGAGCTTCTTTATCAAAGATGTTGTTCGCACCAGCAGACAATGTCCAGTTTTCATTTACAAAGTAGCTAACTTCAGCATCAATTGTATAAGAAGAACCAACAGTTTCTGACCAACCGTATGAGCTAAACTCATCTGGCTCATCCGCATGCGTCGCGAACCACTCACCAAAGTAGTTTGCACGAACAAACATGCTTACGTCATCCCAAGATTGCGCAATAGTAAACGTTGCACGGTGCTCAGGAATACCTTCTTCTAATCGTCTAACCTTGAAGCCCGTGGTGAAGTTTCCAGGGTTGTCTACTTCCGTCGAGTTGTAGTTATAAGCCAAGCTAAACTTAGTATCGCCGCCCATTAACTCCATTGAGTAGTTTGCTACTACATCAACACCTTGTGTTGTTGTATCGAAGTCATTAGCAAAGAAAGTAATTTTACCACCTAGCAATAACTCAGGATTTGGATACACACCTTGCAATGCATCTACATCAGCTTGCGTTATGTCTAGCTTATCTGTTTGAGCAATACGGTCTGTTACTTCAATCGTATAAGCGTCAACAGTTAAGAAGAAATCACCTGTTTGGTATACCAAACCAACTGCAAAGCTTTCTGACTCTTCCGGATCAAGTTCCACACCACCTTTAATGGCAGATACTGGATGTGTAGGTGGATAAGTAGCTGATTGAACTAGCTCACCGTTTACTAATGAAGTCTGCGTGTTAACAACATTTGCTTGACCAACTGTTGGCGCACGGAAACCAGTTGAGTGAGAACCACGAATTGATAGTTCATCATTAATCGCATATTGCGCGGTTAGTTTGTAGTTAAGCGTATCACCAAATGACGTGAAATCTTCATAACGAAGTGCTGCGCCCACTAAGAAATCTTCAGTAAGCTGAGCTTCAACATCAACGTAAGCAGCTACACTTTGACGCTTATTGATACCTTGTGATTCTGGTGAAAAACCAGCGAAACCATGTGAACCAACACTGAAACCTTGTGTAGCTAATGGACCTTGCTTCCAAGAAGCTTCTTCACCTGAAACAATCTCAAAGCTCTCTTGGCGCCACTCAGCACCAAACGCTAAGTTCATTGGCTCATCTAAACCAACTTCAACGCTTTTAGTAATATCAACGTTAAACGCTTTTTCTAATTGAATATAAGAACCTGTTTCAAACGTGTTATCAAACGGTTGGTTCGCGCCTAATGATGGGTTAACGGTGTTAGCAAGTGTATAAGTTGACTTATTTCGACCAACAGAACCACTGATATCAAAGTATGCTTCGTCTAAGAATCCACCTTTGATTTCCCCTTTAACACCAGCTGTTAAAGAAGTATCGTTTATATCACCAGTAAATTGCGGCGTATAACCACCTGGGAATAACTCGTTAAACGCCCAACAGTTGTCGTTGTTGGCAACGTTATCGATGTAGTCCTGTTGATTAAGTACATTACCAGACGTAATTGCGATATTAGGACATGCAGCAGCATTTCCATCCATTGCACCAACTAGCAGGTTACCATCACCATCTGTAAAAACGCCGCCACGGTTTTGCGGATTACGGTAGTAGTAACCACCTGTAGCTGTTCGGTCAGAGTAGTTACCGAACATATAGAATTCTTTGTCATTACCCAAATCTAGTCCGATATTACCGAAAATCGAAATATCGTCTTCAATCTCTGGATTACCCCAGATTTGAGCAGGATCGTTTACTGCCGAGTTTCCTGCGTCAATTAATGCTTGAGCATCTGGACGCTGTACTGAACGACTTGTCGCGTCAGCATTTTTGTATTGAAAGCTTAAGTTTGCAAAACCATCATCAGTGAACGGTAGACCGATGTTACCGTCAACAACTAACTGATCACCATCACCTTCGTAGTACTCACCAGAACGCACAGAGATTGAGCCACCATCGGCATCGTCTTTCAACACAAAGTTCATAACACCAGCAATAGCGTCAGAACCATATTGTGCTGCCGCACCGTCACGTAGAACTTCTACTTGTTTCAATGCCGCAGAAGGGATAACTGAGATATCAGGACCTTGAGCACCATCGTTTACGCCACCGCCTTGGAATGCAATAACAGAAGCACGATGACGACGCTTACCATTTAGTAAGATTAATGTTGAATCTGACGATAAACCACGAAGGTTTACTGGGCGGATAAACGACGCAGCATCAGAAATAGGTTGTTGACGTACGTTAAACGATGGAACTGCTGCTTGAAGCATATCAAGCATATCAGTAGAGCCATTTTTACTCAGTTCATCTCCACCTACAATATCTACAGGAACAGGTGACTCAGCCACTGAACGAGGTGCTGCACGCGAACCAACGATCGCAATACGTTCAACATCTTCTTTTGCAGCTGGCTGAGCTTCTTCTGCATACACGGGTGCACTGCCTAGCGCTAACCCAACGGCAAGGGCTAACGTTCCGGCACGGAATTGTTTTGACATGTTATTTCCTTCCTAGCTTTTCATAGAAAAATTCTAATTATTATGTCGCCTAATGAGTCGCTTATAATTGCGGCTTCTAATTTACGGCTTATCTATATATAGAACAGTCAGAAACGCATTACAAGTAAGTTACAGCCAAAAAAAATGCGATAGATTAACGATTTTATAGGATTTTTTACTTTGACACACTTTTCAGTTTATGGAGCATTTCAAATCATGACTTCCGTGAAGCGCCTATAAAACAACCGCTCACAGAAAACTTTCGTAGTTCATTTGTGCGAAAACTTTCGTAAAACTTTACAGGTGTAAGCTGAAAAAATTACGAAAAAAAATCATCAATTTTTTTTATTATTAATACATTTTTTGTACAAATTAAAACCAGAAAACGGGGTTTTCACACGAATTTAACAAAATATAATTTATACAGTAAAGCTAAGTTGACGAATTGATAAAAATCGATTTCAGATAATTAGAACAATAAAAAACCAAATTTTTTGACTCAACTGTTAAGTTAGATTTTTATCAAAAATCTCAAAAGCAATTTATAGAAATACAACTAAAATAATGTTTTAGATGCAAAAAAAGCGCTCATATGAGCGCTTTTAAACTTAATAATTGGTAACAATTAATCGGCAGGTAAAATAAGTGCGGCAACTTCACCAAAGCCAATGCGCGCTGCACCTTCTTTTTCACACCATCCCTTCATGATGACATTATCACCATCTTCTAAGAAAGTACGTTGTTCACCATTTGGCAGTGAAATCTGCTCTTTACCACCTATGCTTAGTTCTAACATAGAGCCAGCTTCTTCATGTGTAGGTCCAGATTGAGTACCACTACCGAACATATCCCCTGGTTGTAAATTACAGCCGTTTACTGTGTGATGTGTAACCATTTGAGCAACTGTCCAATATGAATGACGGAAGCTAGATAATGACAACCGAGCAGCTTGCTCTTTTGCATCACGCATTTTTTCAGTTTCAAGCTGAACTTCAAGCTGAATGTCAAATGCCCCCGCTTCACGATTTAACGATGATTCTAAATAATCTAAAGGCTGAGGATCATTTTCATCACGCGTCCAAGCACAACGGTAAGGTGCTAACGCTTCAGTAGTTACGATCCAAGGAGAAACCGTTGAAACAAAGTTTTTCGCAAGGAATGGTCCTAACGGCTGGTATTCCCAACCTTGAATATCACGCGCTGACCAGTCGTTGAACAAGCAAATACCAAATACATGATCTTCTGCATCATCCATTGATATGGTGTCACCAAGCGCATTGCCGTTACCAATGTATATACCAACTTCCATCTCATAATCTAGGCGTTTACAAGCGCCAAATACAGGTTGGTCAGCTGTAGGCGGCTTAAGTTGACCTTTAGGACGTTTAAAAGAGTGTCCAGAGACTTCAATTGAAGAAGAACGACCGTGATAGCCAATCGGTACCCACTTATAATTTGGTAATAACGGGTTGTCAGGGCGGAATAATTTACCTACCGATGTTGCATGATGAATTGACGTATAAAAGTCTGTGTAATCACCGATTCGACACGGTAAGTCATACTCAACATCGGCCATAGGCACCAAGCAAGTAGTTAGCTGCGCTTCTAATGAACTCCCCACCGCTAGTCCTTCAGATAATGCTACACGTACTGCGTGCCACACTTCTTTACCCATACCCATAAACTCGTTTAGTTCTTGGCTATCGCACGCCGCAACACCTTCTTGAGCTAAACCAGAAAATACTTCAAGTGCTTTAACTGCTGCTAAGTCAACTACTTGGTCGCCAATGGCAACACCACCGCGAAAGTTCTCGTTACTTCCTTTGCGACGAAAAATTGCAAATGGTAAGTTTTGAATTGGAAAATCATTGCCAGATTGATTAGCAGATTCAACCCAACTTTTAAGTTCAGGATTATGTGTTTCATTTAGTAAGTGTTGACTAGACATTTAGACTTCGCTCCAACGAATATGTACATAGTTAAACCAATCAGTAAAAGTTACCTTTGGATTCAATGAGCCACATTATAACAGCGCTCCAAACAAACGCTATGTCACGCCCAATACTAATTATTTTTACTGTCAAGAAATGATTGCACATATATCTTTACAGCAATATTGCTTCGGCAGTTATCGCAGAGTGTCGATAACTTTAGTCTACCTAGCAATAGAATGTTTGAAATATTGTCGACTTTAGCTATACGTTAATTAATAGCATTGAAATGTATTGATATATGTCCCTATCCTTTTTGAATCAATCACAGCAAACAGAATACCCACCTTGGAAAGTACTCATCGTTGATGACGAGAAAGATGTGCATACCATTACCCAAATGGCATTGAAACGGTTTGAATTAGAAAATAGACATATCGAATTTTACAATGCCTATAGTGCCGAAGAGGCTAAGAATGTATTACGAGAACAATGTGATATAGCACTAGTCTTTCTTGATGTTGTTATGGAAACAGATGACGCGGGTCTTAACTTAGCCAAATGGATGCGAGAAGACCTCAATAATCACTTCACCCGCATTGTTTTGCGAACAGGTCAACCGGGTCAGGCACCGGAGGAACAAGTAATTGTTAACTACGATATTAATGACTACAAAGAGAAAACAGAGTTAGATCGCAAAAAGCTTTTTACCACAGTTTATAGCTCGTTACGCGCATATCGTGACATTGTGAATATTGAAGAAGCAAGAAAATATCAAGAACGATATCGCATGGGATTAGAGCGTGTAATTGACTCGAGTAGTCAAGTGCTCGACAAGCGTACCTTACATCAATTTTTTGATGGTTTACTAGAGCAAGTGATTTCTTTGTTGCGGATAAACAAAGATGGCGTGTTGCTACAAGTGTCGGGATTAGGCGCAATATACTGCGAAGATGATTTCGAAGTATTAGCCCAAATTAGCTATGAAGAAAAAGATCAAGTAATTGATGAGCTCACTTTGTCTTACCTCAATAAAGCAATTCAACTTAAACATAGTATTGTAGAGGATGATATTTTAGTGGGCTATTTTCCAAGCCAAACGGAAAAAGTTAGCCTGCTGTTTCTCAAAGGAATTTCTACATTACACGAAATTGATATCAAATTATTGGAGGTTTTTTCCAGTAATATTAGCCTAGCTTTTGATAACTTACTGCTTAATAGAGAAATTATCGAAACGCAAGAAGAGCTCATATACAAACTAGGCGATGTCGTTGAGTCCCGTTCAAATGAAGCGGGTAATCACATACGTCGAATATCCGAAATATCTTACCTACTAGCTAAGTCTATAGGTTTAGATGATGATGAGTGTCAATTACTTAAGCAAGCGGCTCCTATGCATGACATTGGTAAAATCGCTACCCCTGACAAAGTATTGCTCAAGCCCGGTAAACTAGACCAATCTGAAATGGCGACAATGAAACAACATCCGGCAATTGGCCATAAAATATTATCAGGCTCATCTCGGCCGATTTTACAAGCTGCTGCAATTATATCGCAACAGCATCATGAGAAGTGGGATGGTTCTGGCTATCCAAACGGATTGAAAGAGAATGACATTCATATATTCGCGAGAATTGTAGCCGTAGCAGATGTTTTCGATGCGCTAACCCACAAACGCTGTTACAAAGAAGCTTGGCCTATTGATAAAGTCATTGATTATTTAGTGGCAGCTAAAGGAAAACATCTAGACCCCTCCATTGTCGAAACCATGTTGGGTATTGTAGACCAAGCAGTTGAAATTAATCGGAACTTTCAAGATTAAAAAACTTCCGAGAGTCAATGACTGTTAGGTTTTCCAGTCACTCTAATGGCTCTAGCTACTCGGAAATTTAATAAGATATGACATACCCTTACCCAACTGGCTCTGCACTTTGATTTTGCCATTTAAGGCACTAGTTACTAGATTATAAATCAGGTGTGTTCCTAAGCCGCTACCACCATCAGCGCGCCTAGTTGTATAGAATGGTTCGAAAATACACTTGAGCGCTTCAGGAGATACACCAACGCCGTTATCCATATACTTCAGTATTACAAATCCACTTTTCTCAAAGGCCTCTATTTTGATGTGGCCGTTGTTAGTATCTACAAACCCATGAATTAGCGAATTAATAATGAGGTTCCCCACGATTTGGGACAAGGCACCAGCGTTCACGTGAATACTTAGTCCTGGTTGGCAATTAATCTCAATAATATGTTGAGTTTTCTTTAACTTCGGCTTAAGCGAAGTAATAATTTCATCGAGATAACACTCCACATCAATTGTACGATGTTCATTTGATGATTGATCTACTGCAACCTGTTTAAAGCTTTTGACTAGTCGAGCACCTCGATGAATATTTGTCGATAATATTTCAATGGTTTGCTTTATTTCGTTAAAAAAGTCGGCTAGCTCTTCCTGGGTTAATGTTTCCTCATCAAGTTTTTTATTAATCAATTCATATTCTTCATTTAGATGGCTAATTCCTGTGACACAAATACCTAACGGGGTGTTGATTTCGTGTGCTATTCCAGCAACAAGTCCACCTAGCGACGCCATTTTTTCACGTTGTACCAACTCTTTCTGCGTACGCTCTAAACGCTCTATCGTCTGGTTCAGCTCAATATTTTGTTGTTCTAGCACTCTGTGTTGTTCGGCAAGCTTCACTTGAGCTTCTTGTCTTTGTTTGCTGTTAATAGCATTTTCCAGTGCAACGGCTACCTGATCTGCGACAAACTGAAGAATCTTCAGATCTTTTGGATAGTACACGATGTCTGGTTCATAACTTTGGATAACAATAATACCGAGTACAGCGTGTTTTGAGACCATTGGCGCACCTAACCAACTGGTAAAGTCGCTCGCCCCAAGCACTTCTTTTATTTGACCTTTTTCAATGAGCTCCTCTGCATCTTCTGCAGAAAGCAGTTGCGCCTGTCGTGTTTTTATTACATAAGAACTCAATCCTTCGCCTAACGGCAGTGAAACACCGTCTAACTTATCTATCGTTGTGTCTTTTTCGTCAATGAAATAAGGAAATGATATTTTATTTTCATCTTCATCGAATAACGCAATAAATATATTTCTGGCATAAAATAATTGGCCAATAATTTCGTGTATTTTTCGATAAAGTTGGTTCATATCTACTTCAACCGTAGGCAATGAAGCAATTTGATACAATGCGTGTTGAAGTTTTTCGGAGTAGGTTAATTCTGCAAGTTGCAACTCAAGCTTTTTCGTATATAGCGTAATTTGGGTTTCGTGATCCTGGCAAAGCGTTTGATGATCAGGCTGTGACAATAGCGCTACTTCGGCTTCGAGCGCTTTGATTTGCTTTCTTAATTCTATTGCCGATATGTCTATTGTATCGTTCAACATTTACGTCCAATAACCACGCTATTATGAAAAGCATAGTTAAGAACATATTAATTGCTAAATAACTGTGCCCGAAAATAGCTAGTTGCCATTAACGGGCATTTGTGCACGCCATAATTCACGTTTATCAGACTAGTTCGTCTCGTCACCTTTTTCACCTGTACCGTAGATAACACATTCAGGGTACGGTGTGCATCTTTGATTCTGGTTACCTGGGCGCATATTTGGCCCCATAGTTTGCTGAAGATAAGTTTGGTAGTCTTCTAACAGCTTAGCGCCAGATTGGACACTCTTATCCTTATTATGAGAGTTGGTATTCTGGCTATTTGTATTTGACGATATAACACTTGTAGAATTGGCATTTGAGAAAGTTGAAAGTCCTAACACTACGAGTGTTACTTTGATCAATGTGTTCATTTTTATTCTTCCTATATTCACTTTAATCGGGCTAATTTGTACAAATGAATAAATTCACCTGTAACAAAGAAACTAATTGATGCCTTAATGTTTAAGACAGTCTGATATTGGTAGGGATGTCTTTATCTCGCACTAAATAAAAATGAATAAAGTGTAACGTCAAGTTTATAAAACCTTATAAAATTGGATTAATACCATGATTTATAGTAAAAATATGACTTCAACACTTTGTAAATAGACCGTTATAACAATTAACATACTATCAAATAAATTTGCGCATAATGATGCAATATGACTTAGGACAGGGTACATTTTTCTGTGCCCAAAACGCGATCATCACAAAAATAGACGGTGAGCAGTGTAGAGAATTTAAACTCGACAATTTAGAGTCTTCACTTCTCCAACTGTTCATCAGTAACACTGGTGTCACACTGTCTAAAAACGAGTTGATGAAGGTCTGGCGCTCTCAATATGTCATGGAGCACTCTGTCACACGTGTGATCTCTACCTTGCGAAAAAAACTTGGTGACACTCACCGAAAAGCGATTTTTATCAAGACTATTCCTCGCGCAGGTTATCAATACATTGGGCGTGCTGAAGAAATTGCCGTAGATTTTTCATCTCACAACATGGCGCTATATGTAAAAACAAGTAATTCAAATAAGGAGTGGCGTAAAGAAATCATAGCTGGTCAAATGCTTGTAATTTGCTTACTACTTTATTACGTTTTAGAACCATTATTTGTCGCCAACAGCTCACCAGCAGACTCCCCTTATAAACCAATTATTGAAATTATTGACAATAAAACCTTAAAAGTAGATCCCGCTTCTACAGTTGACGGTGAGTGGATAGCATATTCAGCAAAATCAAGTGGGCAAAATTGGCTATTAAAATTCATCAATACGCAAACAGGAGTAGTATGGCAGTTTAGTGAGCACGGTTATAACCTCTCTTCACCTGCATGGATTAATAAGCAAAGCATAGTATTTCGGCAATGGAACAACAGTTTTTGTGAAATAAGAAAAATTACATTTGATAAACAACATGCCGTGCAAAGTAACGAAAACATTGCGATGTGTCACTCGAGCACACAAAGCAAAGGCCTAGCCGTATTAAATGAAAACGAAATACTTATGACAGATAGTGATGCGTTAACATCACCATTACGACTCTACAAAGTCACGATAGAAACAGGCGCAAAAGAAACCATACAGTTGACGAATGATGTAGGTCATGGAATTTATCGCGTTTATGTGAGCCCTAATGAAAAGTTCATCGCAACACTCACATCTTCTAATTGGTTCGCAACAATCATCAAAATTTATGCTGCGACTAATGTCAAAGAACCAATTTGGCATCAAACAATAGACTACCCTCTATTTTCTCTGGCTCTAAACAACTCTTTGGTAACATACAAGAATGCTCACGGTGGACTAAGTACGGTCAACTTTCTAAACAATTCGAATCGAGAGAGTTTTGCGCCATTGTTGTTAACTAGAGCAATATACTCTCCTGTGTATTCACCCAACGGTTTTATTTTCACAGAAGGTGAAATGTACGCTAAGAATATTTCACTACACAATCTAGAAAGCGGAGTTTCAAAAGTAATACTCGATACGACAAATACATCAATCAATGCGCCAACATTGCTCGATGACAATACCTTTCTATTTACGTCTAACCAAACTGGCATTAACCAAATCTGGCGCTATGAGTTGAAAGAGCAAAAGCGCATCCAAATTTCTAGCTTTACTAAGCCTTACTTTGTATATCGGATTGCGCTTAACGACAATAGAGATACGATTGCGATATCCACAAACAAGGGAATAATCTTAGCTCAATATATAAACGGCTACATTGGTAAGACAATTCATCAAGTCAGAGGAAAAAACCCAGTATTTTTGCAAAATAAATTGATATATAACCGTTATGTCGATGACAGAAATGCAATATATGCATTTTTCCCAGATTCCGGCGAAAATAAATTATTAATTAATAATGGAGCTTATAAGCCAGTGGTTGATCAAAATAAGCTTTACTATTCTAAATTCCATAAAACGGGAGTATGGCGCTACTTTGAAGATAAAGAAGATGAACTGATTTACTCAAATTACTCCCCTTCGCCACCTGAAATATGGGATATTCATCAGGGCTCACTTTATATAGGTGAGTCAGAAGAAAATACAATTATTAAAATAGACTTAGAGAAAAATAACGAAACTACATTTATTATGGGTGGGTGTAAATCAGCATATATCGTTTCAGAGAATCAATGTATTGCGACGCATATAACACCGTCAGTAAATAGATTATTAAAGTTCACCTATGATCTATAATTCAAAATCACCAAAATCGAGGTCATTACTTTTATCTAATTGTCTTTTTGGAGGCTGATCTAAGAGTGATGGTTGAACTTCTGTTTCATTAGAAGGTGTACTATCAGGTGATGTTATTTTTACGCTTTTATTTTCTTTGCGCTTTCTACGTTGCTGACAACGCTTAATCACTTTCTGTTTGTCATCAGTGGTTAAATCAATCCAGTTTTGTCGCTCTTCTCTCGTTCGAAAGCACCCCATACAATAGCCTTTGTCATCAGACTGACAAATACCGATACATGGGCTGGGGACATCAAAAAACTCTAATTGCATTCTGTCACTATATCATATTTATACCAAATGGTATTAACAAAGCTCGCTTAATATAGCTGATTAAGCGAGCTGTTCTATAAGCTAGGAAAGCTTATCTGAAGCGATATGATAATCAGGATCTTCTATTACATTAACTTCAACCAAATCACCCGCTTTTGTCAGGAGCTCTAAACAATCTGCACTAAGATGTTTAAGGTGCATAGTTTTGCCTTTGTTGATATAGCGTTCGGCCAAAGTATCTATTGCTTCAATTGCTGAATGATCCGCAACACGAGAATTTTTAAATTCAACAATCACATCGTCACTGTCACCATCCACATCAAACTGTTCTAAAAAGTGAGACACTGACCCAAAAAACAGTGGACCGTCTACTTCATAAACAGTTGAACCTTCAACAGTTGAACGTTTCACACTTACGTGCTTAGCATGCTCCCAAGCAAATACCAGAGCAGAAACTATGACACCTACCACTACCGCTACGGCGAGATCCGTTGCCACAGTAACACCAGAGACTAGAACGATTACAAAAGCGTCAGCCTTAGGCACTTTATTTAATATGCGGAAACTTGACCATTCAAATGTACCAATAACCACAATAAACATCACTCCAACTAGCGCTGCAAGTGGAATCATTTCAATATAGCTAGACGCAAATAGAATGAACATTAACAATGCTATAGCAGCTGTAATGCCTGAAGCTCGCCCACGACCACCTGAATTCACATTAATCATTGACTGACCAATCATGGCACAGCCCCCCATACCACCAAAGAATCCATTCACAGTATTTGCTGCGCCTTGCGCGATACATTCTTTGTTTCCACGGCCACGTGTGCCCGTAAGCTCGTCAATCAAGGTTAATGTCAACAATGATTCGATTAAACCGATTGCTGCTAGTACCAAAGCAAAAGGTAAGATTATCTTAAAGGTTTCAAACGTAAATGGAACTTGTGGAATGCTAAACTGCGGTAGGCCACCAGCAATTGACGCTTCCGGATTGTTCGTCATGTCTTTAACAAAGTCAACTACGGTACGCGCATCTAAGCCCATGCTGTGCACAATAATGGTAACAACTACGATAGCTACTAGAGACGAAGGAACCGCTCGAGTCAATTTCGGCAAGAAATGAATAATTGCCATTGTTAACACGATTAACCCCGCCATAGTTGCCATTTGAGAGCCTTGCATCCAAACAAGTTCACCTGCATCATTTGTGACTTTAAACTGCCCTAATTGTGCGAGAAAAATTACAATTGCGAGTCCATTAACAAAACCAAGCATTACTGGATGAGGCACCAGTCGAATAAATTTCCCCAGCTTAAACAAGCCCGCGAGAATTTGTAATATCCCGGTTAGTACAACTGTGGCAAAAAGGTATTGCACACCATGTATGGCAACCAAACTCACCATAACAACCGCCATAGCGCCTGTCGCACCAGAAATCATACCAGGACGACCACCAAAGACTGAGGTGATAAGCCCCACCATAAATGCAGCATACAAACCTACTAGCGGCTCTACCCCAGCAACAAAGGCAAACGCCACAGCTTCAGGAACTAATGCTAGTGCAACGGTTAAGCCAGACAATACGTCATTTTTCAAGTTTCCAGCTTTACTCGCTTTTATTTCGAACATTTTTTTCTCGCGCTATTGTTTAATTGAATTTTGCACCATAGAAAAGACATGGCATTGGAATTACTCGCTTTTTTGCCTAAGCATAGACAAAATATCGAGTAAATGTAGTTTTCTAGGTATTAAAGCGCGGGAATAGTATAGATTTGGAGGGTAAATGTCAATTATTGGTCAAAATTACCCCACCATTATAAGCAGGGTAATCATTTGAAAAGTAAAGATTTTTAAGCTTGAGCAAGATCTCTTTGATTTAAAAACTCTTTAATTTCATCTCTAGAGCCTAAAATGTGCTGTTTAAGCAGTTCTACAGCTTTTTCAACATTTCGCTCTTTACAATAGCTAAGAAGTTCACTGTGCTCTGATTCTGCTTTAGAAATACCACCCGCCCACAATAAATGCATGCGAATATAACGGTCGGCATTCTTATTCAATGTATTCACTAAATCTTGCGTTTGTGGTCGATTAGCACCTGAGTACAAACAGTTGTGATAATCTGAGTTCAGCTCACTCCAAGTATTTGCAGCGTTCTCCTGCCCAAATGCTTTATCAAGCTTTCTCAGTAAACTTTCAGCTTCTTCGAGACTTTCTTCAGTTAAATGAGGAATAGAAGCAGCAAGTAAATCCCCTTCTAACATAGCGCGCAACTCGAATAACTCATCAACCTGATCAACATCTAGCTCTGTTGCAGTAGCACCTTTATGCGGCTCAAAAGCGACCAGCCCTTCAGCCTCAAGTTGTAATAGTGCTTCACGTACAGGAATTCTACTTACGTTCAATTCTTCAGCCAGTGCTGCTTGGCGCAAAGGTTGTCCTGCCTTAATTTCACCGTTGAGAATCTTCTCTCTCAAGATTTCAACAACTAACTGTGTACGGGTTTTGTAAACTATGCTCATGAATTTTTTCCTATTCGATCTGCGCACTATTATAAGGATTCAAAGATTAAACACAAAAAAAAAGCTGCAAAGTTTGCAGCTCTTTAATTTTTCTTTAAGTTTTAACCCTTTAACAACTCTGGAAGTAGCTCTTGCGGCATATTCTGATAACAGATTGGACGCTGGAATCGCTTAATCGCCTCACTGCCTACCGAAGTTGTTCTAACGTCTGTAGACGCTGGGAACGGGCCACCATGATTCATCGACGCACATACTTCCACGCCAGTCGGCATTTGGTTGTATATTAGTCGTCCAACTTTATGTACGGCCAATTGCGCGACGCTTTGCGCCAACGACAAATCATCACTCGCTGCATGAATACTCGCGGTTAAGTTGCCTTTTAACCCTACAATTAGCGCATTTAGTTCACTTTCATCTCGACATTTAACAATTAACGCACACGAGCCAAACACCTCTTCTTGTAGCTCCGGTGTTTTTGCAAACGTTTCGTATGAAGTTTCAAATAATGCCGCTTGACAGAAATGCTCAACGCCAGGTCGACCTTCAGCAAGTAGGCGAACGTCTTCAATGGTTTTCCATTGGTTCACTGCCCGCTTGTACGAGTTAGCGATACCCGGTGTTAACATCACACCTGCTTCCGTTTCTGCAATCGCATTAGCAGCAGATTCAGCAAATACCGAATATTCTTCACTATCTACTAGCGCCCATATGCCAGGGCTAGTACAAAATTGCCCTTGCCCCATCATCAGCGATGCAACTAATGCCTGCGCTAATGGTTCGCCTTCTTGCGCTAATTTACTTGGCAAAACAAACTGTGGATTAACACTACCAAGCTCACCATAGAATGGGATCGGCGACGGACGCTCATTTATTTGTGCTTGTAAGATCATGCCAACACGTTCTGAGCCAGTAAACCCAACCGCTTGAACCAACGGGTGTGTAACTAGTTGTGTTGCTATAGCGTAATTCTTACCTTGAATGAGTGAAAATACACCTGCATCAATACCACATTTTTGAATCGCTTTTTCAATTGCTCGAGCAACCAACTCAGCAGTTCCAGGATGTGCCGCATGCGCCTTCATAACTACCGGACAGCCAGCAGCTAGTGCTGATGCAGTGTCACCACCTGCGGTAGAAAAAGCTAATGGAAAATTACTCGCTGCAAAAACACTAACAACACCTAAAGGTAAATAACCTAAACGGGTATCTGGTTTAGGCAACGGTTGACGTTCAGGATTTGCCGTATCGATTACCGGTTGATACTCTCCGTTCTCTAGAAGATCGGCAAATAGTCCTAACTGGCCTACAGTACGTCCTCGCTCTCCCTGAATTCGTACACTAGGAAGTCCCGTTTCAGCAGACGCGATTTCAACCAAATCATCGCCAAGTGCAAGAATCTCTTCACCAATCGTACGTAAAAATTTGGCACGCTCATTAGCTGGTAGCTTACCGTAGCTTGAAAATGCACTGTGTGCTCGCTGAATTGCTTGTTCTACTTCTTGTTCGGTGGCATCAGCAAACGTCTGTGCCATAGGCTCATTGTTTACCGCGTGAAATGCTGAAAATCCATTTTCGGTGTTACCACACCATTCACCTGCAATAAGGTTTTTACCTGTTAATGTCATTTTTACCTACCTACTTACAATTTTAATAATTCAATAAACAACTGGTTATTTTACGACAAAGCCAAATGCGTAAGGATCGTCGTCGTCAATTGTTATACAGTTCTTACCAAACACCTTCGCCCAACCTTGAATACTAGGCTTAATCGCTTCAATTACACCGTTCTTGCCTTGTAAAGACACTACGTCTTCGACCTTGCCGATAAACTGACTACCGATATAGCTCTCGTGGACGAACTCATCACCTTTTTTCAGTAACCCTTTAGCATAAAGTTGCGCCATACGTGCACTTGTGCCAGTACCACATGGTGAGCGGTCAATAGCTTTATCGCCATAGAACACAGCATTGGCCGCATCTGAATCGGCCTGTTGTGGCTTACCCGTCCATAATACGTGAGAAATACCACATACAGTTGGATCCTCAGGGTGCACACATTCAAGCGTTTGTTGAGCAACTTGGCGAACAACTGGACTCCAATGCAAAATGTCGTTTGCCGACCATTGGTCAATGCCTGGAAAGTTTTCTTGTGGCTCAACAATCACGTAGTAATTACCACCATATGAAACATCAACTTTTAGTTGGCCCAGCCCAGGGATATCCAGTAATTTATCTTGATGTGCCAGATAGGCGGCTACATTATGAATTTTGACTGACTTAACCTTTTCATCAATCATTTCATATTCGATTTCAACCAATCCGGCTGGTACATCTAATATTAGCTTTCCTGGGTGACGCGGAGAAATAAGCCCATTTTCCAGCGCTGCCGTCACTGTACCGATAGTGCCGTGTCCGCACATGGGTAAGCACCCCGATGTTTCGATAAAAAGTATCGAGGCATCAGCTCCTTCTGTACAAGGCGGATACAAGAATGATCCTGACATCATGTCGTGTCCCCGAGGCTCAAACATCAACCCTTGTCTAATCCAATCATAGTTTTCGAGAAAGTCTTGTCGCTTCTCGCTCATCGTGCGTCCTTGTAAATTCGGATGACCACTTGTTACCAATCTAACGGGATTACCGCAAGTATGCGCATCGATACAAAAAAATGTACCTTTAATCATGTACTACCTATCTTTTAAGCTGAAATATCAGTGTTAATTATATGAAGAAAGCTGGCGAAGCTGCTAAAAGAGTATCAACCGTTTTTTTGTCGACTCAAAGTTGATCGACACGCCATCGTTATACTGAGTAGTTGCTGCTGAGTATACGCCTTGCCAGTTATTGTTAATCATAATGTTTAGACTTTAAAAAAATACAATCAAAATATTTTCTAGAAATAATATCGCATATTGTATACAATATTTCCATTCTTACAAGTCCAATGTGTAAAAAAGCTAACTAAAGGGGCATGGCAATGTACATGAGCTTAGATAAACTCAAAGTAAAACATAGCATTAACACTATTGATGCTCACACCGAAGGTGAGCCACTTCGTATCATCACTCACGGGTATCCGGCTATCATTGGCACTACTATCTTAGAAAAACGTCAATATTTAAAACACGAATTAGACCATTTACGAGAGCTGTTAATGTACGAACCGCGTGGTCATGCTGATATGTACGGCGCAATTATCACAGAGCCATGCACACCTGATGCAGACTTTGGCATTTTATTCATGCATAACGAAGGTTATAGCAGCATGTGTGGTCATGGCATTATTGCCGCAGTTGCAACCGCGATTGAAACTGAAGCGCTTGCCATGCCTTCGTCTGAGCAAGCAATTATGATAGACGCCCCAGCCGGACTTATTCGTGCATATGCACAATATGACGACAATGCACAACTCACAGTTAGTTTTGATAATGTCCCTTCATTTATTGTGGCGCAACAACAAGAGGTTTTCATTGAAGGACTTGGCGCAATAACATACGACATTGCATTTGGTGGTGCATATTATGCCTATGTAGATGCAGACGCACTTGGTGTAAGTTGTGAACCTGAAAATCAACAGCAACTTATCAATCTAGGCAAAGCGATTAAGCAGGCCGTCATTGAAAGCTACACCATTACCCACCCTATTGAAGCGGATTTAAGTTTTTTGTACGGCACAATATTCTATAGTAAAAAACATATTGGCGATGACGCACACTCCAAGCACGTATGCATTTTTGCTGATGGAGAAGTCGATAGATCACCAACAGGTACGGGTGTTTCAGGCCGAATCGCTCTACTAAAAGCACAAGAAGGTATACAGGCTAGCCAACCTGTGATTATTGAGAGCATCGTTGGAGGTCGTATGATCGTATCGTATACAGAGACAATTGACTATTACGGAGAAGCAGCTGTTATTCCACGTGTTTCTGGACGTTCATTTATTACTGGCAGCCATACATTTGTACTGCAAGACAACGATATTTTTCCACAAGGGTTCTTACTTAGGTAGCAAGCTCAATGAAAAAACTTAATATTGGTGTGATTGGCGCAGGTATTGTTGGTGTCAATTGCGCAGCTGAACTTCAATCTTTAGGGCATCAAGTAACATTGCTAGACCGAAAAGGAATAGGTGAAGAATGTTCTAAAGGTAACGCGGGTCATTTCGCCACTGAGCAAGTATTCCCGTTAGCTGAGTTCTCGTTACTGCCTCAGTTACCTAAGATGCTGCTGGATCCTTTAGGCCCTGTTGCGCTTAGACCTGGCTATATTCCTATAGCGCTACCATGGTTTATCAGGTTTATTACCAATATGTTTGCTTCAAAAAGGCAACATAATAAAGCGGCTCTGCAAGCAATTAATCAACATGCTATTGCGTGTTATCAAGAAAGGTTAAAAGCCGCAAACGCCAGTGAGCTACTGATTTTGCAAGGCAGTTTGTTAGTTTTTGAAGAAACACCAAAAGAACTGGTTGAAGCTCACTACCGCCAATATAGGGATGCAGGCGTTGCTATAGAATTGTTAAACAGAGAGCAAGCATTGGCATTAGAGCCTAACCTTGTAGATACCGTACAACATGCGTTGTATTTCACAGAGGTTGGTCATACGTCTAACCCTCATCAGGTTTGTCATGCAATCGCAGACCATTGTCAACGAATAGGGGCTGTTTACAAACAATTTGACGTTAAATCTATTACACATACGCTGCAAGGTGTGGTGATTTCAAATGGTAGCGAACAAATCAATTTCGATAGAATTGTCATCGCGTGTGGGGTATGGTCAAAAACACTGTTGAATACCCTTGGCTACAACCTCCCAATTGAAGCAGAGCGAGGCTATAGTTTAGATTTATCTTGTGATTCCGATAACCCTTTGTTGAATCGCCCTGTCGCCTCGGCTGAGCGCCGCTTTATTATGACCCCGATGAGTCACGGTTTAAGATTGGCTGGGACAGTTGAATTTGCAGGATTAGAACATCCCGCTAACATGAGCCGTGCAGACAAGCTTTTTGATAATGCCAAACACGTTATCAAAACCATTCCTGATTACGATGCAAATAATGCACAAGAGGGACAACGTTGGATGGGATCTCGACCATCGCTACCAGATTCTTTACCCGTTATTGGACAAGCCCCCAAACATGAAAATATTTATTTAGCTCTTGGTCATCAACACCTTGGACTAACATTGGGTGCAATCACGGGTAAATTGATTGGTCAGCTCATTAATGAATCTCCAACCGATATTGATTTAGCCCCATTTAATATCAGCAGGTTTAATTAACCACTATACCTGCGGTGTTCAAACTACTTTAAAAACGATTGTCGTTTTTATGCCAATAGCACATCTCCCTATCAGAGCTATTGGCATTTTTCTTTCTAGCTCATAAGTACTCAACTAATCAACCATATCGCTCTTAATAATAGGGACTTTAACTTCAAACGCTGTTCCAACGGGGGTATCTAAACAACGAATCGTACCACCAAGTTTAGTATTTACGAGGTTGAATACGATGTTCATACCAAGACCACTTCCGCCTTGTCCTCGCTTGGTAGTAACAAATGGGTCAAACACTTTACTTTTAACATCAGGTGTCATGCCCTTACCATCATCACTGTATAACAACGTCAGATAGCCATCACTCTCAACAAACGAAATATTTATCTCACCACTTTCACGATCTTCAAATCCATGAACATGAGAGTTAGTTAAAAAGTTTGTGAGAATTTGGTTCCAAGCACTCGGATATGTGACAATATTGAGTTCTTTGTCCAGTGATAAGTTAATGGTGTAATTCTTACGTTTGAATAGTGTTTTAACCGTATTAACAACGTCATTAACATGTTGAGCCAAATTGATGCTCAACTCAGGATCTGTATGCTGCTCTACAGCAACCGATTTAAAACCACGAATTAAATCAACCGCTTTGTTTAAACTTCTTTCGATAATTTGCTGATACTCAATGAGTAGCTTTAACGTGTTGGTTAGTTGCGATTTTGTTAAGTTTTCATCTTCAACAGAACGCAATAAATCGCCCACTTTCTCTTTTAATGCGGTTATCGACGTAACACAAATACCTAGAGGCGTATTCACTTCATGTGCAACCCCAGCAACGAGTTGCCCGAGTGACGCCATTTTTTCAGATTGTACTAATTGGTCTTTTGCTAGTGTTAAATCATCCAGTGACTGCTGCAATTGCTGGTTACTCGCTGCTAATTTAGCGGTTCTGTCGTACACTTTTATTTCGAGTTCAGCATTCAAATTAATTAATGCATTCTCAGCCTGCTCTAGCTTTACAATGTCATTTTTTAACGCAATACGCATATTATTAATCGCATCAACCAAATCATCTAACTCATCTTTCGATGCTGATCGACCTTGCAGAATTAAAGGCGTATCGAGATTGTCACCTTTTACATTTTTAGAATAATGAGTGATGTTATAAATGTGTCGTGTCACTAACCAATGCACGATAAACATGATAAAGAATGCAACGATGAAGGTTTTCACAAACTCAGATAAAACAATAAATCCGGCTTGCTGCTTGATGTTATTATTGATGTCTTCGTAATTGGCCAAAATAACCAAATTACCGATGTCATTTTCTCCATATTTTATCGGATATTCGACGACTTTTTTCGCCTCAGTATTTTCGTCACCATATTGATACACTTTGCCAAATCCAGTGGTGATTTTTACAAAGCGAATGTTAGGCAGCTTTACTATGCCTTGAATCTGCTGTTGGACTAGAGGTTCATTAAAGTCCCAAAGGCTGGTAGAAATGGACTGAATATAGCTGGTTTCGATATTATCGAACTGCTGGTTAAGATCGGAAATATCTGACTGATAACTCACGTATAGTTGGATAATAGTCGAGGCAATCGACAGAATTGAGCTACATAAAAGGATGTAAATCAATACACGTCGACTTAGTTTATTATTAAATGAGACGGTGTTATCCATTGAGCCCTTAATTCAGGTTGTTTTTGAACAAGTTACAGTCTGGCGATTTATAGCACTCCTTTAATTAAAATAGCCATGTCATTGAATGTCAATAAAATACCTTCGCAAAGCCAAGGTATTTTATATTAATAGCGGCTAAATGTGGTCGAATGATTCGTATGATAAGTTTTTCGAGTAAAGTTAAAAAATATAGTCATCCGCGAATTAATCTGCCATCCACGCTTCTATTTCTTCAACAGTTCTTGGCACTCCACTCGACAAATTTTCACAACCATCGGCAGTGACCAATATATCGTCTTCTATTCTTACAGCGATACCTCGCCATTTTTCTTCAACATCGAGGCAGTCTTCAGGAATATAAATGCCCGGTTCAACGGTAAACACCATGTTTTCTTGCAATAATCGCCATTCACCTTTTGCATCATGATAAGCGCCCACATCATGCACATCCATACCGAGCCAGTGACCAGTTTTATGCACAGTAAATTTGCGATAGGCTTCTGAAGCGATTGCCTGCTCAAAGCTGCACTTGAGTATCCCAAGCTCTATCAAGCCCTTCGTCATCACTTCAACACAGGTTTGATATATGCCATTCCAGCTTACTCCAGGTTTTATATTTGAGATTGCGCTATCGAGCGCTAACAATACCAGTTGGTATATGGTCTTTTGTGCATCAGAAAACTTACCATTTATCGGATAGGTTCGCGTGATATCAGCGCAATAATACTGATACTCAGCGCCGGCATCGATAAGTAACATCTCACCGTTGTTGAGTTCACAATTATTGTTTTCATAGTGTAAGCAACAACCGTTGCGGCCACCAGCAACAATGGAGGGGTAAGACACTTCCTTACACCCGAACGAAGCAATTTCAAAATCGAATAACGCGGCCAGTTGTCCTTCGTTCATTCCTGGGCGGCATTTTTTCATCACTTGTTTATGCGCGTGAACTGAGGCCTCCACCGCATGACGAATACGTGAAATTTCTACCTCATCTTTAATCACACGTTGATTATGTATGTATGGTTGAAACGGTAGCAATTGCCGGTAGTGTTTTATGACGTCAAAGCCAGTATTTCTGCGTTGATGTGCGATCCAGCTTAGGATGTTGTTTGCATATTCCTCTTGTTCGTCCAAGTAATACACCTTTGTTCGCTCTTCGAGTAAATGCGGCAAAACGGTGTATACCTTTTCAATATCATAAGCTATGTCAGCACCGAATTTTTCTTGTACGCCCAGCTCACCAGCTCGTTCTCCAAAACTGACTTCAGCAGCAACATCTTTACCTCTAACAAACATGGCAAACGGTTCTTTGTGATGAGGACGCAGTACAGCCACAGCATTGGGTTCTTCAAACCCGGTATAGTAGAAAAGGTCATTATCCGGTCTGAAATGGTACTTAATATTCTTGCTACGTACTTTTTGCGTATTACCCACAATAATGATGACACTTTGCTGATCGAAATCCTGATAAAGTCTTTCTCTACGCTGTTGAAAAATGTTCACTGTACTACCTCCAATATCTAGCGGTTAGCGTTAAATTGAAAAACAAGCTTAGCTGCCGACAAATCTTCAAGTGCATGTCCAACAGATTTGAATAGGGTAATATCACTGACTTGGCGGGTCATTTGAAATTCACTACGACACAATCCAAATAAGTCCGCTTCTATATCTTGACGTGTAATTACGCCATTTTGTAATGGAATTACGATGTCACCGGTTTCGCGTAATGCACCTTCAAAGTTATCCACGAAGACTCGGCTACGTGTTAAACATTCGTCATCCATTTCTCGCATATCAGGGCGATACGCACCTACCATGTCCAAGTGCTGCCCCTCTTGTAACCACTTGCCAAAGATTAATGGTTCCTGACTAAGTGTGGCACACGAAATGATGTCAGCTTTTGCCATACCTTGTGCGATTGATTCGATAGGTGTTACCTCGATATCAAGGTGCGCTACCTGACCACATACATGTTGGGCTTTTTCATGGCTTCTGCCCCACACATAAACGCGCTTTATCGGGCGCACACTACAATGTGCAGCGATTAATTGAGGCGCTAAAGTACCGGTGCCAACTACCAGCAACACTTCGCTGTTTTCACGGGATAGAAAACGCGATGCCAACGCTGAGGCTGCTGCAGTGCGCTTTGCTGTTAACGAAGGCGCATCCATCATAGCTTTCATACTTCCCGTGTCCACATCTAACAATAGGTAAGTTCCCTGAATCGAAGGTAGCCCCTTTTGGCTGTTTTCTGGCGCTACCGTAACAAGCTTTATGCCTGCAACATCACCAGATTGCCAAGCTGGCATCATTAGCAAAGTTGTTTCTCTATTGGCTTTTGGATTTTCCATATCAAAGTGCAATCTCGGAGGCACAGTCACATTTGACGCGAAGTCGTTCTGTAAGGCGTCTACTAATTGAGGAAACGACAGTGCTTCGTTTACATTGGCAGCGTTTATAGTCAACATAGTTTGTCTCATTCAAAATCTTTAACAATAGATAATACCGCCAGATTATTGCATACTGTATACAAAAATAAAACTCCCCTCTAGACTTATGCCTGTCATATTGATTGGTATAATGTGGCTGTCAAAGCGTGAACTTATCAAAGGAAAATTAGATGAACGATTTAGCAAATTCAGCGTTACTCATTCACCACTCTTTTATTAATGGCGAACCCTGTTCTTCAACTGAACACTTTGATGTTTTCAACCCAGCGACAAATGAATGTATTGCGACGTTAAGTGAGGTTACCGATGGGCAACTAGAGCTCGCCATACAAACCGCTAAATCAGCTCAACAAGAATGGCAACAACAAGATGCCCATACACGTGCAAAAATACTACACAAATGGCACGATTTAATTGCGAAGAATAGCCGCGAACTCGCCCTTATTTTGACACGTGAACAAGGCAAAACCTTGTCAGATGCACGAGGAGAGATTCTTTATGGGAATTCATTTATCGAATGGTTTGCTGAAGAAGGAAAACGTGTATACGGCGACGTTATTCAATCACCTAATAATGACAAACGAATGCTCACTATCAAGCAACCTGTTGGGGTGGTTGCTGCTATCACGCCGTGGAATTTTCCAAGCGCGATGATCACCCGAAAAGCAGCAGCGGCCTTTGCGGCTGGCTGTTCTTTTGTAGTTAAACCTGCCGCAGAAACCCCATTGTCTGCGCTTGCCCTTGCAAAATTAGCGATTGAAGCGGGCATGCCTAAAGGGCTATTTAATGTCGTTATTGGTACTGATGCGCCTAAAATAGGTCGGGTACTTACCTCACATCCAGACATTGCAAAATTCACATTCACCGGTTCTACGCAAACAGGAAAGATTCTCACAGCACAATGCGCTACCACTGTAAAACGTGTTTCTATGGAGTTAGGTGGCAATGCCCCATTTATTGTTTTTGATGATGCCGACTTAGATGCTGCCGCTAAAGCACTTTTTAACGCAAAATTTAGAAACTGCGGCCAAACATGCATCAGTCCCAATAGGATCTATGTGCACCAAAACATCCAATCAGCATTTGTCGATAAACTTGTTGCGCTTGTGCAAACACTAAAACAGGGCAATGGTGAAGACAAAGGCAACAACTTAGGCTGTCTTATCCATCCATCAGCTGCAAATAAAGTTCACGAGTTGGTGTCAACTGCGATCAACGAGGGGGCAACTATTGAGTTTGGTAGCTTAAGTCAACAACCAGATAACAGCTTCTACCCGCCAACTATTCTAAGTAACGTGTCACATGGCAGTGCGATTACAGAGCAAGAAATTTTTGGACCCGTACTAGCTTTGATTTCTTTTGATACTGACGAACAGGTCATCAATTACGCTAACGATACAAATTTTGGCTTAGCAAGTTACTTTTATACACAAAACATTCAGCGACTATTTAAGATTTCTGAAGCGCTCGAATATGGTATGGTTGGCGCTAATGACAGTATGATTTCAAATACTGTCGCACCGTTTGGCGGTATAAAACAGTCAGGTTACGGGCGCGAAGGGTCTAAATACGGTTTAGAAGATTACATGGCAATCAAATACATCTGTATCGGCGGCCAATAATCATTAGCCGCTCACGGCGCTTTACACAGGGGAGCCAATGTCAGTTCCTCTCCCTTATCAATAAAAATGGATTTCCCAACAAAAAAGCGTTGACTTGTGACCATGATGTTGCGATGCTAAGCATCCACTCATTCACTGGAGAGCAAGAAAATGAACAATTCACATCTTTCGATCATTGCTAATGCAGATATTGTGCTCTCTGGGTCATTTATGTGTTGTACAGGCTTTAGCTGTTAAACCATAACTCGCAAATTACATTCTTAGAGCTCATTACTTTGAATTAATTCAAAGCGGCTAGTTTATTGATTCAATAACTCAAATAGTTCTTGGCTGTTTTTGCCACCCAACAATTAGCAATCCAAAAGTTTGTTAGTACATTTTCATCGCTACGTACTATTTTATGTTTATTTTTTATCGGCAAGGTACTGCCGAGAGGGTCATAGAAAGTGACAACTATTCAAGAAAAACAAGGTATTTTACATTTATTCAAACGCGCCATTAAAGGCGATCACAAAGATCTCACGCAAGGTTCAATAGGAGTTGCGGCATTTTTGCTAGCAGTTCCTATGGTGCTTGAAATGCTGATGGAATCGATCTTCGCGATTACTGATATATTTTTCGTATCTGGACTCGGCGCAGAAGCCGTAGCCGTTGTAGGATTAACTGAAGCGGTACTTACCCTACTCTATGCAATCGCCATAGGTCTTAGCATGGCAGTAACCGCTACAATTGCTAGGCGCTACGGTGAAAAAAACATCGAGCAGGCTGACATCGTAGCAGGCCAAACCCTATGGATTGGTTTGTTTGTCGCGCTCGTCGTTGGTTTCATTGGCCTTAACTATGCCGAGGATATTCTCGCGATGATGGGAGCAAGTGAAAGCTTAATTGCCTCAGGCAAAAGTTACACCAGCATCATGCTCACAGGCTCGATAACTATAGTCTATTTGTTTTTGATTAATGCCATATTTAGAGGCGCTGGTGATGCATCTATCGCTATGCGTTCATTGTGGTTAGCCAATGGTATAAATATCGTGCTTGATCCCATGCTGATTTACGGTATTGGTCCATTTCCAGAAATGGGCTTAGCAGGTGCAGCAATAGCCACAAACATCGGGCGAGGCGTAGGTGTTGCCTACCAGCTTATTCATTTGTTTGGCTATGCAGGTAAGATTAAAGTCGGTTTACATCACTTAGCACTAAACCTTAAAGTTAGCTGGCAGTTGTTGTCAGTTTCCTTCGGCGGTGTCGTGCAATTTCTTATCGGTACCGCAAGCTGGATAGCATTGGTGCGTATCGTATCAACCTATGGTAGTGACGCAGTAGCAGGATATACCATCGCGATTCGCATCATTATGTTCACCATACTGCCTGCTTGGGGACTCAGTAACGCTGTCGCCACGTTAGTTGGACAAAACTTGGGAGCTGGCCAGCCTGATCGAGCAGAACAGTCGGTTTGGCGGATTGCTAAATATAATGTTTACTTCTTGCTATCGGTTGCCTTGGTATTCATTATTTTTCCAAAAGCGATCGTGAGCCTGTTTACCGCAGATCCATTGGTAATCGAATACGGCGTCGCTTGTTTACGTTATATCAGCTACGGCTACGGGTTCTTTGCTATCGGCATGATAGTCGTACAAGCTTTCAATGGAGCAGGTGATACGATGACGCCAACCAAAATTAACTTTTTATGTTATTGGCTCATCCAAATTCCGCTAGCGTATGCTTTAGCTAGCTACGCTGGACTTGGTCCGACGGGGGTATTTGTTGCGATAACACTATCACAAAGCTTACTGGCCTTGGTTGGTGTATGGGTCTTTAGGAAGGGTCACTGGAAACTCAAAACGATTTAGCTCAAAACAGATCCTAACGTTAAATAAAATGAGAGCAAAAATATCGAATTCTTGCTCTTATTTACTCAGGCTGACGTCATCATGGCGTCAGCTTTTTTATTCTATCAGTATTAATTAGTAACGGTGAGCATGTACTCAGCAACCGCCAATCTTGTTTCTTCATCAAGATAATTTTGTGGTGGCATTTCAGGGTAGTCATCACGCTTTTTCGTTGGTCTGGCGATCCAATTTGCGAGCCCTTGAGGGTTATCCATATACAACGCCTGAATAATTTGTACAGGTGGCCCAATCATGCGGCCAGTATAGGTATGACAACCGGCACATATGCCTAAATATGCTGTTTTACCGCGTTCTTCTGGATTTATCACTCTTGGCGCCACAGGTTCATCCAAAATATAGCTATCGATGGCAGCCGTATTCGTAAACCCACACTCTTGCCAATCGTTCACGCCAACAGTAACGTAACGATGTCGATTGATAATACAACTATCACGGCTCACGCCTACGCGTACTATGTCGGGATTTCCTTGCTTAAATTCAGTCAACATCAACGCTTTGGCTTCATCTATCGTATCAAAGCCATTATTTAGCATTAGATTATCAAGAATCATGACTTTGTCAGGCGCAGGATCAGACTCAGGATCAATCGTAGTATTTGGCGCATTTTGATGGTCAGTGATGATAATACCGGCCGTTTTATTGTTAGAAATAATATTACCTTCCACAATGACTTCATCAGCAGCCATAATCAGTATCCCTGTACCAGCTGGAATACCTGCCACTGTTGAACCCGGCGCACCAAAATTAGCAGTGTTGTTATCAACAATAAAGTTGTTGCGGATGATAACATCAAACGTAGTTTTTACCGGAAGTCCTGGTGTGATAAAGGCGAGAATGCCGCCCGTGTTGTTATGCACATAGTTGTTTTCAACAATGGCGTGACGAGAGTTTTCAATCTCGATACCTGCCACGCTATCAAACACTTCATTATGGGCTACATGAATGTTATCACTCATACCCACATAAATAGCTGCATCTTCAATGCCTGAAATAACGTTATGCTCGACAATACCGTTTTTGCCTAGCTGAGGAAATATACCGTAAACCCCCGTATCAACAATTACGTTGTTGCGAATTTCAAAGTTATTTCCCGCCTGCCCCATAATGGCGTTACCTTTGTATTTTGTGATTAGCAGGTTTTCTACGACAATATTATTGCCCGAGTAGAGGATTGCATCGTTAAGCTTTTCCTCACCGTCCATTGTTGCACGACGTCCTTCCTGAATAACCCCGATGATACGGATGTCATCTTTGTCAATATAAACTGTTTCATGATATCGCCCCGGCATCACCTGAATAGTATCGCCCGGTTGCGCTAGCTTGACTGCAGCCATGATGGAGTCGCCATCATTGACGACATGTGTTTTTCCAGCAACCGTTCGCTTACTGACCGCCGAACGTTCAGCAGGCTTTGCGTCATTATCAGTCGATTTATCATATCCACCTGAGTAGCTGGCACCTGCAGAGCTGCTGGTTATTACAGGTGTAGACTGCTGACTGGTACCTAAGAACATACCGGCAGCAAATGCACCGACAACCAGAATTCCCCCGACAACTTTTTTTGAGCTCATATTATTCTCCGTGTTGTATTGTCGTATGCGCGACATTTTTTATTGTTGTTTCACTGATTTTCATTAACTGTGTTTTCTTATCAATTGGCGGTAAACCAGACGGTACTTGCTCAGGCACTGCAGGTGCTAAGCTTTCATCAGTTAACGTACCTAGAAATGCAACGATGAGAGCAATTTCATCCTCTGTTAGATTAGGCTCCCAAATATGCCAGTGGATCTGTAATTTCTGATCTTTAGGCACGGCATGCCCTCGCCCTTTACTGTAAAACTCTACGGCTTCTGATAATGAATCAAAGCGTCCTGAGTGCATATAAGGTGCAGTTTTGGCTATGTTTCTTAAAGTTGGTACTTTAAAGCCGCCACGTAACTTTTCAGCATTGAAGGTTTTCTCAGCACCAATATCAAAAGGTAAGCCTTCAGGTTCTGGCGTACCAATTACCGCGATTTGGTTATTTGTGAACAAGGGTGGTTGGTGACACTCTGCACAGCGAGCTACAAATGAACGAAACACATTCAGCCCAGCAATTTCCTTGTCAGTTAGCACATCATGCGCACCGTGCGCATATCGATCATACCGACTGTTAAGCGAAATTAATGATGTTTGAAAGGCCGCCAATGCGCGGTACACATTTTCTAATGTGATTGCAGACTCATCTTCTGAAGCTTGCCCAAATGCCTGTGAAAATAACTGCTGATAGTCTGCATTGTTTGCCAAGCTCGACAATAGTTGCTCTGGTGTATTCCCCATTTCTTTGGGATCAAACAATGGGCCTTGTGCTTGCTGCTCCAACGTACTGGCACGAGCATCCCAAAAAAACTTGTCAACAAATGCAACATTCCACAACGTTGGAGCGCTGCGGCCAACCTTTTCTCCTGTGACGCCAATGCTACGATCCATATCATCGCTAAAGCCTTTATCTGGCTGGTGACAGCTGGCACACGATAGTGAACCATCTTTGGACAATAGAGGATCGAAAAATAAGTAACGTCCTAAATCAATTTGTGCTGGTGTAAAACCATCCCGATGTGGCGGTAAAGACGTTTGAGTGCCCCCTACGCCGCGTCCCTGAACCGAATCGTAGAATTGATATAAATTAACCAGTCGACAAACTCCCGCTGGGGTTAACTCGAAACTCGGTGGACAATTTTCTGCTAGCTTAAATCGAGACTGTTGCGTGTAGGCTTTACTAACACCACAGCAAACATTCAGCATCAATAACATACACAAGATAACTCTTACCATCTTGCCGCTCCCCACTACTTTTGCAGACTGATGAAATAGATGATGTCCTTAAGTTCGGCTTCTGTTACCGTTTTCGCCATCATAGCCATTTGACGTCCTAGCTTGTCTTCGCTATGACTTCCTCGAATTCCCTTGACGAAATTTTGCATCTGTCGCTGTAAATACTCAGTTGACTGCCCTGAAAGCCTCGGTGCTTTGAACGCTTCATTGCCCTGAGCTTGCCCGCCGTGACAGGCTCCACACTTAGCTTGGTAATAGCGACTTCCGTTTTTTAAATCACCCGTAAGTTCTTGCGATAATTCAGGGGCAGGCAATTTGGCGATATAACCTGCCAACATGGGGATATCGTTATCTAAGTTCAGCGTTTGAATGCTTGCGCGCATGGTAGCACCGTGAATATCACCTTGATGGGCACCACGAATACCTTTTTTAAAATGCGTTAATTGCCGAAGCAAATAGCTTTCACTTTGACCAGCAATAGCGGGAGCATTCAGCGTAGAATTGCCCTCGCCATTTGGCCCATGACAGGCAACACAAGTGTTAAATGAAGACGGAGTTGATTTCTGATTTGTATTGGCGCTAGTTATGAATGAAGTAGTAAGTGTTCCACAGGCGATTATCGCCAAAAAGAACTTTTTGGCTAATTTAGCCTTTGCCTTTGATATTTTTTTTATAATCGTTAAAGACACAGCCATCCCCCAACATTAATTGATGAGATGACTATAATCTGCGATAAAAATTAATGCTGACGAAATACCAAAAAAAGCTAACGAATTTTAAAAAACGTCGTTAAAACTAGGAAACCATCAGGTGCTTCTTGCGATATTCTGTAGGTGTTAAGCCATGTGTCGCTTTAAAAGCTTTATTAAAAGAACTTAAACTTCTAAAGCCACTTTCAAGTGCTAGTGTTAACACAGGCGTTGCACTCAATTCAGGTTCAATCAGATTTTGTGTCACTTCTTGAATGCGATAAAAGTTAAGAAAATCGTTAAAATTACGATAGTTCAACTCGCCATTGATCAGGTTACGCAACTTGTATTCGTGAATGGATAAATGCTTAGCTAACTGAGCTATGGTGATGCCTTCTTGTTGATAGAGTTTATCAACGGCCATTGAGTCGATAATTTTTTGAACCTCTTTACTCAACGGTTTTTCAGATTTCACACTATGGTTTGTGGTCTCTGATACCGTTTCAAATAGGCTAGATTCTCGTAGATTGAACAAAAAGAAATTAATACCAGTTAATAACGAAGCAAGCAATGCGCCTTGAATCAATGCCAACGCCGGCCAATCGATTTTTAGTAATTGATCGAAAACGATAACAAAAATAATGTAACAGCCAGACATAGTAATCACACCACCACGGATATAGCGGCGCTCTTCTACCAGATCATTACGCCACTGACTAATCGCAATAAATAATGCGTGTGAAATTAACACCAACTCAAGCAGTAAAGCGCCATATTTTACTAAGCCATGAATTGCCTCATAAGATGCCAATTCAAATGAAAATAACATCTGCAATAACGTCGCAATTAACGGCACCATTAAAGTCAACGAGGCAACAATATACTGCCAACGCTTCAATACCACATGATCACCAAAAACGCTCAAGCTAACCAACCAAAACACTCCTGGTAAGGCATTGCCGCCCCAAAATCCGAGCCACCACAGCACAGAGTTTTCAGAAATCTGGTGAAACGATGTGCTAAGCAAATAACCACAGCCACATAACATTAGAATGATGTATAGCCATATCGATGGGTTTTCATTGCGCTTTGGAAATAAGAGCAGCGCACAAAATAGCATTTGAGAAATTGAGAAATTAGAAAGAAATTCAACCATTTAATACTACTGATTATTATTATCTGAATGTTATTTGAACTTCCATACTAAACACAAAGCACGAAATTGCAAAGAGGTTACACAGCAATAAAAGGAAAAGAGCGCCAAGACATTGTCTGTAGCGCCCTCTTCACGGGAGAGTTTACAATATCTTAAAAGTTATACTTGAAATCGATACCCACCTCTCTGCCGCGATTGATTCGGCCATGTGGCGTACCTAACTCTTCTGCTGCTAAGCCACCTAGGCCCAACATATAACGGTTATCCAGTATATTTTTACCCCAAATACCAATCTCAAAGGTGTCACTATCGTTGCTCCATGATAATCGTGCATTGAGATCTTCAGTATCCGCAAAATATTCGTCAATGGCCTTTTTATACTCTTCCAAGCCGGGATCATCAGCATTGGTATTTTCAACAAACACATAGTCGATATGTAAGTTCGTGGTACCTACGCCAAAATCAGGCATCCAGTCGATGGTAAAGGTGTAATTAGTATCCGCATCTGAAGACGTTTTGGTTGCCGCTATCAACTTACCTTCACCGTTGTAATAGTCAGGCGAATAATTATCTGTCGACCTAATTTCTGAAACTACACCAACGATTATGCTGTCAGATACATTCCATTTAAAATCAAATTCTAACCCCGTAATTTCTCGGTCTTCGTTGATTATAGTTGGTACAGCTTGCGGGCTACCTGGCGGTTTCGAATCAACTGAACGTTGTAGATTGTCTAACTCAAGGTAATAGACACTGACATTAGCGACGAGTTGTTGCCATAAAATAGCCTTATAGCCTAGCTCATAATTCGTTGTATCTTCAGGTGCAAAGGATTCAGTACTTGGTACTAGTGAGTCAAAACCACCTGATTTATAACCAGTAGAAAAAGACGCAAAAACCATTTGTTCATCGTCGATTTGATAGCTAGTCACTAAGCGTCCAGTCACCTTATCCCATTCATCAGACGCTTTCATGTCTACCGCAGGGAATAATAAATTGCCAACACCAGGCACAACTTCAGCGAAGCTCGTTTGTGGAATAAACCATGAAAAATCTTTTTCGTCTTTTGAATAGCGTAATCCAGCAATAATGTTCCATTTATCATTTATGGCATAGTCAACGTCGGCAAATATGCCCCAGTTGGTGAAATCTCCTGTGTTGTTAACACTTTCCTGCCAAAACAAATCCCCATAACTTGGGCCGAATACTTCCGCGATACCAAGTTGAGCCGACACTATCTGGTAGGTAAGGTCACCGGTTTGTTCAACTATATCTGCTGTTAGCGGTACACCAGGCATACCAATTGCTGCCATAATTGCCTCAGCAAACCCGAGTGTGTTCAACGCCCCCGCCCATTCGTCACTATTCCACATATGATCCATGGGGAAGCCACTAAGCGTGTAAAAAGTATCGACTGCGCCGGCAAAGGTAACATCAGGGCCAAATGCGGCTTCAGCATGGGCATCAGTATTTCCTCCGATTGTCGCTGCTATTTGTTCGGCGATCCCACCTTTGATGAAAGTGTTTAGCTCCCCCGTAATGAGGCGTGCGGCAGTCGCGGCAGTCAAATTGAGCTCTGTCGTTTGTTTCACTTTCTCTTTCGAGTAAGAAAAACCAGTGACCGCATTGATATTTTTACTTGTGTAGTTGAGCTGAAGCTCGGTATAGAAAATGTCTGAATCTTCGTTGTTTGAAGTGTCAAAATAGCGTGTAGGGTCTGCTGTGCCATCTTCATCCTGACGATTTACCGTATCCCAATCTCGATAGCTAAGCACATACTTCATTGACCATTGGTCGTTGAATTCATGATGAAGCTTCGCAGTTAAAGCGTACATATCACGTGCTTCAACACCGTTTCTTACGTCGTTTTCAGCCTTACTACCAAATGGTGTTTTGCCGTTGTTGTATGCAGTTTCACTTATGCCTACAGCCATAGGCGGAGCTTGCTCAAGATCGTCCCAATCGTATGCAAGTTGAAAATTAGTTTTGTCAGAAATATCCCATAGAAATGACACGCGTGCAGCACTATGATCTCGTTCTCCAAGATCCCAAATTTTGTGCTCTGCATTCCATGCAGGATCTGCTACATTTTCCACGATACCGTCTTGTGTTAGACCCAGAAAATTCGCTCGCATATAGAAATTATCAGCAAGTGGCACGTTCACCATACCTTCATAGCGACGCAAATCATCCGTGCCGGCTGTCGCTTTTATAAAGCCTTCAAAATCGGATTGTGGTGAATTAGGTACCATGTTGACTACGCCCATCGCAGCATTACGACCAAATAACGTACCTTGAGGGCCTTTAAGCACTTCCACTCGCGCCATATCAGAGAAAATTACGTTTTGTGCAGCACGCGGCATATAGACGTCGTCGTAAAACGTAGCCGATGAAGGATCGCCACCGACGCTGATATTAGGGCTGGAAATCCCCCGCATCGTTACACCGGCTTGTGTCATGTTGCTGTCACTAAAATCAAAACCCGGAATAAACTTATCAACATCACTTAAGGTAACTGAGCCACTTTCTTCGATTAAGTCAGCACTAACGGTTCCTACCGTTACAGGAACTTTAAGCACATTTTGCACACGCTTTTGCGCGGTAACCGTCACCACTTCAATGTCTTTCGTGCTACTGGTTTCAGCTTCTTCAGCTACCGCAGGTTGCGACAACAGTGCAACGGATGACAAAACAGCCAGCGCGACAGGGCTTAATTTAACGTGGCTTTGTCGTATTACGTTATGCGTGTTGAAAACGGCAGAAGGACGTAACCGGATGCTGCTTAACATGTTGCTCTCCCCAAATCGAACGTATCGTTATATTGTTATTTTTATCGTCATGCCGCTGTGCGCCGCTTTGGCATTGTTGTACTAAACATTGCTATTTTATGCATCACAACCATGACACATTTTTGTCGAAGCAAATCACAAAATTGCGACCGAATGACAGATAATTTTTATTATCGATTAATGCACTATATGACTGACATTCAATAATTGCTTACGCAATACTAAAAAACACTGACGAATAATTAAAATACACTGACTGATTTTTAAAAAACAACTGATAAACAAAGAAAAAGTTTAATATCAGAATAGGCAATCGACTTGATTTGGTAGATTTAATAGATGTTGGATATTGTAGAATATTGCTCAAACAAAAAAACGCCTGATGAAATACTTCAGGCGTTTTAGACAAAATAACATCACCCTAATTTAGGCAACATAATCAACTTATAGCGAGAATGTTTTTGAAATTGAAAACACTACACGCTCATCTGCAGTATCCCAATCTAAACTGGTATTTTCTGCTGCCAATTCTAAATCAAAACCTTTATAGCTTGTCTGGTAAGCTAAACGGTAATGATTGTAAGATGAGTCATTACCATCCCAAAGCCATTTATCACCATCAAGTGAGTTTGATACGTCAAAGCTTGCTCTTAATGTGTGATTTGGTGCCACTTCATAAGAGTGAGCAACCATAGCAATAGTATGCCCAGCACCTGTTCCAAAATAGTCCCAGCTATACCAAAAGTTGAACTCAGTAACACCAACAGCAGTCGTGTAGCCAAATTTTGCATAGGCTTCTGGGTAGTTGCCATCGTCAGAATTATCGTCCCCGTGGTAGGTATAATAAGCAATACCATAATCTAAGCTTAATGCATCATTGAGACTGATGTACTGACCAGCGTAGAAGTCCCATTCGATGTTTGTATCGCCACCAAAGTCTACATTAGAAGCCCAAGTACCAACATAAACACCGTCATCTAACGATTTATCAAGGCTTGCTTGCAACGCAGGATCATTCATCGTTTGACTAACACCGTTAAAGGTATAATCTGAAGCGCCTGTCACAGTCGCACTCCAGTCTGCATGTGCAACGTTTGCCGCAAGGGCAAGTGGAATAAGTGAGATTTTTATTAAATTTTTCATACTACTAACTAATTGTCTCTATTTTATTAAAATCGATGGTGTTTTCTTTTGGTGAACTTTCAATTGCTTTAACTGATTTGAATTTTTGGCCTAATATAAAGCCAAAACAAGCGAAGAATAATGCAATTACAATTGCGCCTACCCATTGAATTTGAAGGAAGTTCAACTTAAATAACAATGTGAGTAATGATAGAGCGACAATATTGAGTAGTAGGTAGTTACGCTTACCTAGTCGTTTAACGGTTAAATTCAAATTGTCGGTGTAGAGTCTGATCAAAGAGTCTAATGAGTTGATAACAAAAACGATCCCTACAAATACCATAGCAAAATTCACTAAACCGTCAGTTGCAATGCCAGCATCGTGGTAGTGATAAAGTACAGCAAACCATGCAGCAATAGGAATTGAAGGGAATATCAACATGGCACCCAGCACTTGATACGTTTTTAAGCCTCCCACAAATCGCGAGGTGAATTGGCCAATCATAATGCTCCAGGCAAACCACCAGAATAAGTAAAACTCATGGTAGTCGTTAAGTGGTAAAATAAAGTGATGCATGTTGGTAAAGTAGTCACCAATTAGAGCAAAATTTTCAAAATAACTACTCATTTGGCTTTCACCAAAAATAAACGCGCCCACCCACAAAGCTACAATAAGTGCTATAAACACCCAAGTTGTTGTCAGACTCAAAAAGCGTACATAACGAATATTTGTACTTGAGTATGCTGCAAAACAGATAGCTGCAAATACAATTAAATAAAAAGTTGGAACAATTGATTTGCCATCACCAACAGATGGTAAGTACCAAGGCAGGTTGGTCAGTAATAAATATGCGGTAAAAGCACAAGTACCAATAATCACAACGTTATTGATAAACTTTACCAATGGGATTTCGAAAAACTTTACTTTAGGTTCAATTACGCAGAAATAAAAACAGGTCAAAAAGTAAAAACCCCAGATTAAAAAGCCCCAAAACCCAAACTCAATAGCTAATGGGTTTGTGAATCCATATTCTGGGCTTGCTTTTATGTCTGCATAACCAGCAAATTCGGTAAGCGGGAACATTATTAGGCCAACATCCAAGCCTGAAGTAAACAAAATTGCGATAAAAGTAAAAGTTTTAACAGGTGTAACTCCTACTGCTGGCATATTGCCCCATTTATAAAGAATAAATGCAACAGACAACAGTGTGAACAAAACCCCAGCACTAAGCCAAACTGTCATTGTCACCCTCCCAATATAAGTAGAAATAATTCATAATTTTCCTATTGTGTTGTAGTTAATTAAGGATTTTATATCGACAATATGTCGATAAACGCAGCCTAAACACGCTCAACCAACATTAGCTGAGCATGCAAACGTGAATTTATTAGTGTTTTTATGATTAGCGTTGTTTTACTTGCCAGTCTTTTTCGAGACTTACGTTAACGCTGCCACTGACTAATGGAGGTAGCCCCAAAATGATGTCTGCCGCTTTTTCTGCGACCATAATGGTCGGTGCATTTAAATTGCCATTGGGAATAGTAGGGAAAATAGAGGAGTCAACAACGCGTAAACCCGATATACCATGTACTTGAGTATTAGAATTCACTACTGCCATAGAATCTTCTCCCATTTTGCACGAGCAACTTGGATGGTACGCACTTTCTACTGCATTACGAACAAATTCATCTATTTCTTCATCTGATTGAATATGCTCGCCAGGCTGAATTTCACCATCTCGAAACTGATCAAAAGCTGATTGATCGATAATTTCACGAGTGAGTCTGACACAGGCACGAAATCCTTTAACATCTTCTGGATGTTGAAGATAATTAAACTGTATTTTTGGCGGCACTTTAGGATCAGGCGATTGCAATGTTACTGAACCTCGGCTTTTTGGTTTATTGTGACCAACATGAACTTGGAAACCATGACCATCAAACGCTGACTTTCCATCGTAGCGAATAGCAGCAGGTAAAAAGTGATACTGAATATCAGGCCATTCAACGCCCGCTTTGGAACGAATAAACGCACACGATTCAAAATGGTTAGTAGCGCCGAGCCCCGTTTTATTAAAAAACCACTCTGCACCAATGAGCCCCTTAGAAATCCCCCCCAATTTGCCATTAAGAGTGATCGGCTCTTTACACTTATATTGAAAATAAAACTCCAAATGATCTTGTAAATTTTGCCCAACACCAGGGAGATGATGATTGACCTGTATCCCTGCTTGTTCAAGAATATTACGGTCACCAATACCTGATAACTGCAAAATATGTGGTGAGCCAATTGGGCCAGCGCTTAAGATCACTTCTTTGGTTACAGACGCACAAAAATGCTGCCCTTTAACAGCGTATTCTACACCCGTTGCGTTTTTATCCTTTAACGTTACTTTAGTCACAAGGGCGTTGGTAACTACGGTAAGATTGTTACGCTTTTTAATGGGATCTAAGTAAGCGCGACTGGTCGAGCAGCGATAACCATTCTTGATGGTCATATGCATTGGGCCAAAACCTTCCTGGTTTTCGCCGTTATAGTCATCGGTATACTGATACCCTGCTTGCTTCCCAGCCTCAATAAAGGCTTTATACAAGGGGTTTTTCATTTCATTACCGTTATTTACGCCAAGCTCACCTGAACCGCCGCGATATGCATTTTCACCTAAATACCAAGATTCGGCTTTTTTGAAATAAGGCAAACAAGCTTGGTAATTCCAGTCTTTGGCGCCATACTCTTCCCACTCATCAAAGTCTTTCGCATGACCACGCACATAAACCATACCATTAATAGAAGAAGAGCCTCCGAGAACTTTCCCTCTTGGGCAATGCATACTGCGATTATTTATATACGGCTCTGGTTCTGTTTGAAATTGCCACGCATACTTATTGCTGTTCATTGGAATAGAAAGCGCTGTTGGCATTTGAATAAAAATGCTTTTATCTGAGCCACCTGTTTCTAGTAAAAGCACTTTGTGCTCAGGATTTTCAGATAATCGATTAGCTAACACACATCCAGCAGAACCTGCACCAACAATGATAAAGTCGTATTGGGTCATAACAGCTCTCTAAAATGGACTTTCTATTTTGCTCATACCAACGTAAATTGATTTGGTTTGAGTGTAACTATTAAGGGTTTCTACGCCATTTTCTCGGCCAATACCTGATTGTTTATAGCCACCAACAGGCATTTCGGTAGGTGAATTTCCATAGCTATTTATCCAGCAAATACCCGCCTGAAGTCGATGGATGACACGATGAGCACGTTTAATATTTTGGCTAAATACACCAGCACCTAATCCTAGTGTCGTATCATTTGCACGCTTGATAACCTCATCTTCACTCTCAAAGGTTAAAACGCTCATTACAGGACCAAATATTTCTTCTTTAACAACGGTCATATCGTCATGACAATCTACAAAAATTGTAGGAGCGACAAAATTACCGTCAGGTGCACATTGAGGTGAAACAGCATGACCTCCTGTTAACACAGTAGCACCTTCAGATTTGCCTTTTTCAATATAACTAAGTACCAACTCCTGATGTTTTTTTGAAATTAAAGCACCAAGGTTAACGTCAGGGTTGAGCGGGTCACCAATAATAATATTGTTTTCTGTCCGCTCTTTTAGCTCAGTTATGAATTGATCATAAATATCTTTGTGTACATACACGCGCGTGCAATTGGTGCAAACCTCACCTTGGGTATAAAAATTACCTAACATAGCAGCACTTACCGCTTCGCTGATTTCCGCGTCATCAAAAACGATTAACGGCGACTTGCCACCAAGCTCCATAGTCACTTCTTTCAGGTTACTTGCGGCGCTTTGCATTACCTTTTTGCCCGTACTCACTTCGCCCGTAAATGATACTTTTTCAATTTCTGGGTGCGCTGTTAACCACTGCCCTACTTCAGCATCGCCTTGTACAACATTAAATACGCCAGGCGGCATACCTGCTTCAACAAATATTTTGGCCAACTCGATAGCGCCACGAGGCGTTTCTTCAGACGGCTTAAAAATCAACACATTGCCAGCCGCAAGTGCTGGACCAGATTTCCAACATGCAATTTGTAAAGGATAGTTCCAGGCACCAATGCCTGCGCATAGGCCTAGCGGCTCTTTTCTTGTATAGAAAAAATCTTCGCCTACTGGCTGCTGTGTACCTAGCTGCGTTGGTGCAAGACCTGCAAAATACTCAATAACATCAGCACCTGTTTCAATATCTACACAATCAGCTTCTTGAATGGGTTTACCTGTATCTAATACTTCAACTTTTGCGAGCTCATCGTTACGTTCACGCAGAAGATTCACAGCTTTTAATAATATGCGACTACGTTCAACAGCAGACATCGTCGACCAGATGGCAAATCCTTGCTTTGCACTTTCTATCGCTCGCTGTTGAATAAAATCATCAGCCACCTCCACCTTATAAATCACTTTATTTGTCGCAGGGTCTAGAACATCAAAGGTTTCACTACTTTTATTAGGTAGTGGTTCACCGTGAATAAAATTTAAGAAAGTAAATTGAGACATGTTTAATCCTGAGAATGCGGTATCAGTGTATGAATATAACTTTTAGCTAAGCCTTCAGCCTGCTTAAATTGAGACTCATCCGCTTTGGCAAGCACTGCTCGTAACCAAAGCCCATCGATCATTGCTGCGGAAAGCGTAGCAGCATGTTTAGCTTCATCAATCGACAGCAAAGTTCTAAACGAATAGAGTAAATTGCTGTACAAGCGTTTAGCGTTAACGGTTTGTAGCCTGTGAAGTTGTTCATCGTGCATAGATTGCGCCCAAAAACTTAGCCAGGTTTTGGTTACGTTTGATTGTTTTTGAACAACTGAAAAGTTTGCTTCAACGATCAACATAAGCCTATCTTTCGCGCTTACTGTGTCGTCAATTTGGTTTAACAAACTGGATTTTAAACTCGTCAATAAGTAGCGAACGGTTGCTTCAATTAAACCGTTTTTACTACCGAAATAATGGCTAATAATGCCAGAAGAAAGTCCTGCTCTCTTACTAATACTGTTAATAGTCGTCGCCTGCAAACCAAGCTCTGATACAGAGCTAAGTGTTGCATCGATTAACTGTTGTCGGCGGACTGGTTCAAATCCAACTTTAGGCATAATCTTTTTTTAATTGATTGTTCAATAAAAAACAATTGTACAGAACTCTAACTAAATTCTCAATTTGCATTAATCATTTACATAGACACAAAAGCAATAAAACCATATTCAAACACAACAAAACACTTTAAAAAACAACAAAATAACCAGAAAAGCCACTTTCTAACAAAACATTTACCACACACCAAAAACATTACAACTCAAACTATCCAACTAAACATATTAAAAACACACAAGTGAAAGTTAACGCTCATAATCAGCGCTTCCACCTTCAAGTGAAATATGCCACCAATACTAAAAAGGATTAATTACAGAAAAATTGGCTAGATGCAGATTAAGTGAATCAAGTAATACCGAGCAATACTATTAGATGCGTTGCTTTCCAAATAACGAAGAACCGTCGTGATTTAATAAGTAAAGGTGGGCACCAATTAAAATAGGTCAGGTAGAACTAATGAAAGACTTGATAAAAACGGCATCTACTTATAATACTTTTGTTCTAAGGCAGCTACCGTTTCGTTCGCTGTATTTTTCGCAACCAATGGGGGCATAATTTATGGTAAGCCGTAATCTTGGTAGGTTCGGCATTACTAAACACTATTCTACACTCGTTAGACTTCTGAGCTATTTATTCTTTTAACCACGCAGGAAACAAACCAAAAGATTCATTCCACCATTAGCGATCATAGCTAATTAAAAAGACTCTACGCCAGTCGAATAACCTCACTCACAAGTTTAGAAATGCCCGCAAATACATCTGAGAGTTTAGCATTGCCATCCATATAGGCTGGCGTTGTTACTATTTTATGGTGCTCGTCAACAACACAATCATTGGTCTCACAGTTTTGATGTTTAGCGCCAAGCTGTTCAAGCGCTTGCGCAGTTCCTTCGTCTGTACCAATAGTTAAGGTGGGTGAATGCTCACCTACTGATAACGCAACCAAGGCTGGCGAAATACAAATAGCACCAATAGGCTTACTTGCTTGTTTAAACGCCTTTACAACATCTAACACTAATTCATCAACATTGGCATTAATGCCTTCAAAGGCAAAACTGCACATATTCTTAGCTACGCCAAAGCCACCTGGTAATACCAAGGCGTCAAAATTATCGACATTAAGCTTAGCTAAATCAGCGATCTCACCACGCGCAATTCGTGCAGACTCTTCAAGAATATTTCTTTTTGCATCTGGCACTTCTTCACCATTCACATGATTAACTACATGATGTTGTGCCTTATTTAACGCGAAGATCTTATATTGAGCACCTTGTGAATCCAATGCCAATAATGCCAACACGGCCTCTCTAATTTCAGCACCGTCTAAATAACCACAACCAGACAATATCACCGCAATATTTTTCATCTGAATTTCCCTTTAAGTATTATGTAATTCCCTTATTCTAATTGATTTTTTCCAACTGTGAATGCAGAACCACATTAAATGAAACAAGTAATTAGATATTTTTGTTTACTATTGATGTCGGATTATCGCGAGTAGTCAGGTTAATTGTTGCAGAAAATAGCGTAGAATATCTTAAACAGTCAGCGACATAGTTATGAATTTATCTACAGAGATTTGCGAACAAGCGAGATTGAGCAGAGATGCCAGATTTGACGGCAAATTTTACACAGCCGTGTTAAGTACAGGTATTTTCTGTCGACCAGTATGCCCAGCTCGACAACCCAAATCAGAAAATGTGCGTTACTATGCGACTGCTGAACAAGCGCAGCAAGCGGGATATCGCCCTTGCAAACGCTGTATTCCAACACAGGCTCCAATGGTTGCTGCGCCAAACCGCATCAGACAAATTGCTCACAACACCGATTTTTCTACTACGAAAGTAAGTGACATAGCTCGTCAATACGACATTAGTGAGCGTCAACTATTGAGGGACTTCAAAAAATATTATGGGCTCTCGCCTAGCCAGTATTTTCAGCAACAACGTTTGCTTTTGGCGCACAGGTTATTATGTCAAACACAACTGCCAATAACAGATGTTTGTTATGCATCTGGTTTTCAGAGTTTAAGACGATTCAACGAGAGTATAAAAGCACAATACCATGTCACCCCGAGTGAGCTACGTGGCAAACCAAAATCCTCAACATCATCCGATAGTATTACTTTGTTATTGAGCTATCGCCCGCCTTTTGACTGGCCGTTAATGTTAAGCTTTTTTAGATCTCGCCAAATCAGCCAAATGGAATGCATAGACGATATTTGTTACCAACGCAGTATTTCTATAGATGATTGCGTTGGTTGGTTACGTGTTTCGCACCACCCGATCAAAAACGCATTAGTACTTGAAACAAAACTCAGTGATTACCGCTATTTGAACCAAGTTATTATGCGCGTTAGAAAAATGTTCGATTTAGACGCAGACATGCAACTTATACATCAAACATTATCGAATAATGCTCAAATAGCCAAACAAATAGCGTTAACACCGGGGTTACGATTACCGGGAAGCTGGGACATTTTTGAATTTTCAATAAGAGCAATTCTTGGGCAACAAGTATCAGTAAAAGCTGCGACCACCTTCGCGGCAAGAATAGCTGAACAATATGGCACCAAGAGCGATCAATTACCTGAGCACCTCTCGTGCATCTTCCCGACATTAACACAACTAAAAAATACCGACTTTGCTGGTATAGGGTTGACGCAGTCACGCATCAGCACGCTGAAGAATTGGCTAGGGTACTTGGAGGCAAATCCAAATTGTCTTGCGTCTTACCAAGACTTACCCACTTTAGAAAAGGCATTGAACCTGATTAAGGGAATTGGCCCATGGACAGTAAACTACTTGGCCATGCGCGGGTTGAGTGAACCAGATGCCTTTCCAAGTGCCGATCTTGGTATTATCAAAGCACTGACAATTAGCGGAGAAAAACCTAAGCAAAAAGACATTCTTGAACTTGCCGAACAATGGCGGCCCTGGCGCGCATACGCCACCATTTATCTCTGGCAATCTTTGGCACAAGCTTAATTGAACTCACAACATTTAGCTGTATAAGGTTAATTAATATGTATTTTTTCAAGTATCAATCACCACTTGGTGAGATCGCTATCTCTGCAAACGACCATGGAATCAATGCCCTAGCCTTTCAGCGTGGAAGTGCACCATTAGCTGAGCCAAAAGAAATCAAAGAAAACAAAAAGTTATTCAACAAAATTACGGCACAACTTGATGAATATTTTGCAGGCAAACGGAAATCATTTGATTTGCCACTAGCGCCAGAAGGCACGCCATTCAGACAACAAGTTTGGCAGGCGTTACTAGAAATTCCTTTCGGAGAAACCCGTAGCTATGGCTGGCTAGCACAACACATAAACAACCCAAAAGCTGTGCGCGCTGTGGGCGGAGCAAACGGTGCGAATCCTATTGCACTGATCATTCCATGCCATCGCGTAATTGGTAGTAATAGTAAATTGACGGGCTATGCTGGCGGCGTTGAATTTAAGGCAGCACTGCTAGCGCATGAAAACGCAACATTTATTCAGGAATAGCGCGCGTAGCCAATAATTCCGCAATTCTGTCAGCAAGCCCTGGGTGCTTGGCTTCGTTTATGTAGGGGTACAGGACAATTTGAGTGATTGGTGGCTGATTAATAACTAACGTTGATAGGTGCAGTTCGTTCTTTTCGAACAACTTTTTGGCTGTTTTTTCATTGAGAATTGTTAAATCTGCACGCGCTAACTGCACCATACCCAGCGCCTGACTACTCGTTGACACCATGATCGCGTCTTTAAAGATATCAAGCTTTTCTTCAATAAATTTTGTACCACGCTCATAGGCTATCGTGTAATCACGCATGCTTTCCCAGCCATCAATGACCATAGGCTGGCGACTAATTACAGACTGGGAAATTGTAAAAATAGGTGTTTCTACTCGTTTCAAGTTGGCATAAGTCGCCGCATCTAAATTAGCTACCCTAAATGCAACGCCATCGATTTTCCCACTGTTTGCCCAAAATAAACTTCGAGCTCCCGTAATCGACTGCAACTCAAAGGTATAGCCAAGGTCATGAAAAACTTCTGTGAGAATTAGTTCGGCTTCTTGGAATAACTGGCTTTCAGGTTCATTGGTTGTCCCCAGTATGACATGTCCAATATTATTTGATGCTGAATTCAAATGCTCATGTGAATAGACAGAGGCGACATTGCTTAACACCGCAACTGTAGCAATCAACAATAGTAACGATAGATTGATTAACGCTCGGTACAATTTTTCAAGCATATTAGAACTCTGTAGGCCCCTTTATTAACAGTGTAGCGCACCTAAAGAAAATGCTCACTGGTTATGACAATCCCATACACTTTTGCTAAGGATTAATTTACTATACAGCTAACTTATTTTTAGAGAAGTACCCAGTGGAAGTTTTAGCGTTACTCGCAAGTTTAGTTTTAGTTTGGATGGCTTGGCAGTTATACCGTGCTAAGCAGTTTACTCGCTTTAAAAGAGAGATTGAAAGCCAGCTAAAACCGCAAGTTATTGAAGCGCTGAATAATCACCTAGAAGACACCCGTAGTGATTTATTTCCCAATAATGAGTGTCATCAGCAAGCGGCCCAATTTTACTGGTGTCAGTATAAGAGCCGCATAGTTCAGGCGGCATTAAAGTTTGGCATTATCGACAAGCAATGGCTGGTTGATAACAATAAACTGCGCCACTGCCAGCATTTGTTTCATATAGAGCAAGCTTATTTGGCGGATATAGACTCTTTAGGGTCAGAGTCAATAAACAGTTAGTTCTAGCTTGAATTCAAGGGAAGAAGCAGAGTTTACTTGACTCTGACCCCGTATGAATTTATATCACCCTTCGACTGTTCGTGATGAATGCGCCCTTCGATAAACTGAGGGCGAACAAGTGGTGATGGCTCTTACGCCTTACGAATCTAGATTTACAGCTTAGTAAACTGAATATCCCAAACACCATGACCTAGACGTTGGCCACGGTTTTCAAATTTAGTTAAAGGTCTTGAATCAGGACGCGGTACGTAATCGTTAGTTTCTGACAGATTTTTGTAGCCATCAGCAGCATTCATATCATCAAGCATGCATTCTGCATAGTTTTCCCAGTCAGTTGCCATGTGGAACACACCACCAACTTTCAATTTCTGGCGAATCGTTTCAACAAACTCAGGTTGCACAATGCGACGTTTATGATGCTTTTTCTTGTGCCAAGGATCCGGAAAGAAAAGTTGCACGGTAGTCAGACTATCGTTAGGAATACAATCAGCTAGAATCTCAATGGCGTCGTGCTCATAAACTTTAAGGTTTGAAACACCTTCTTCCTGCGCAAGCGCAATACATGCACCTACACCCGGACGGTGAACTTCAATACCAATAAAGTTTAGCTCTGGTGCATTCTTTGCCATTTCAACCAATGACTTACCCATACCAAAACCAATTTCCAGTACAACTGGATTGCTATTACCGAAAAGCGTTTCAGGCTCAATCATGCCATTTTCATGGTTTAAGCCCATGGTATCCCAATACAATTCCAATGCACGTGCCTGTCCTTTAGTTAATCGGCCTTCACGTTTAACAAAGCTGCGTACCTTGCGAATGTACTTACCTTCCTGCTCTGCTTGTTCAACGGTTTTATGGGTTCTTTCGGTCATAACAATTCTTACTATAAAAACGGGCGGCGTATTATCCAAGTTTCAACAGATAAACTCAAATAATAACCAAGAATATTTACACGGCTGTTTATTACAATGTGAGATTAAGCTTAATTTGCCCACCAAACATCGTAAAGTTCACTTACAGATACCGCAGTTGCACCATTGGCTGATAACCAATCTTCAACCTGCTTACGGTGTTCGTCTGTGCACTTGCCAATTTTTTGTGTGCATACCAAGCCGTGCCAGATAGTGTCACCTTCACCACCAAAACCAAGGCCATTTGGTTCGATAACTTCCATGAAAAACTTATCGATAAAATTATCAATAGCTTCGCCATCTACGTCGTCACTTAATTTCCAAGCGACATCAAAGCCTAATTCTTGAAACTCATCTACACGTAATTTTTTACGTAGGCGTCGATTACGGTTTTTAGCGTCAACTTTCATTTAATTTGTTCTCCATGCGCAAAATGATTGGCGTGAATATAGTGATAAAAGCGGATTTTATCCAGAAAAATCCCAAGCAGCAATGATTGTCTCAGGTTAAGTCATTCGTTACACTGTCGCCGCTATGACAGAATCAACACAAATGACAACACACATCACTAAGCAATCCGCACAGCTATTTGGCGACCAAATACTGAATTGGTATCACGCTCAGGGGCGTAAGCACTTGCCTTGGCAGCAAAATAAAACGCCTTATCGCGTATGGATTTCTGAAATCATGCTACAGCAAACGCAAGTAGCAACAGTAATTCCATTCTATTTACGCTTTATGGAAAGTTTTCCAACAGTGACAGATTTAGCCAACGCAGACGAGGATGTGGTACTTCATCACTGGACAGGTTTAGGTTACTACGCCCGCGCCAGAAACCTGCATAAAGCGGCGAAAATCATCGCAGGGAGCTACAAAGGTGAGTTTCCAACGGACATCGAGCAAGTTATCGCATTACCTGGCATAGGTCGCTCAACCGCAGGGGCTATTTTAAGCCTTTCATTGAAGCAACCTCATGCCATCCTTGATGGTAACGTTAAACGTGTGTTGGCACGCTATTATTTGGTTGAAGGTCATAATGCTCAGGCTAAGTTTGAAAAAGCACTTTGGCCAATAGCAGAAGCGCTGACGCCAATGGTTGGCGTAGAATTTTATAATCAAGCCATGATGGACATCGGTGCTACCATTTGCACACGTACGAAGCCTTTGTGTAATGAATGCCCAGTGGCAGAAAATTGCTTAGCAAAGGCAACTGAGCAGCAATCCTTATTTCCTCAGAAAAAACCAAAGAAAAAAATTCCTGAAAAATCAGCCTATCTGCTGGTTCCGCGTATCGCGAACAAAGTGCTATTAGAAAAACGTCCACCAAGCGGCATTTGGGGAGGATTATGGTGTTTCCTAGAATCACAAACACTAGGCGGCATACCTGACCTATTAGCCAAATTCGGTCTAAAAGAGTCCAACAGAGAGCAACTAACAGAGTTTCGCCATACATTCAGCCACTACCATTTCGACATTACACCTATTTTGATCGACTGCGAGTTGTTAAATGATAACGTAACAGGCCAAATTGCAGAGCAATCTTTGGCGCATTATCAGGCTATAGCCGATAAAGCTGCTAATGTGAAACCTCAAACAACTGACTGGTTTGATCTTAATTTGGCTAACGAAATCGGTTTGGCAGCTTCAACGTGTAAAATAATCAAAGAAATAAATAGGTTAGCCTAAACAGCTTGGTGAAATTATACAAAGCGGGAAGAGCGAAGACTTAGTGTAAATTCAATTAGAAAACAGCGACGGTGAGTAGATAAAAGATACTAATTTTCTTTAAAAATTCTGCTGTAAGGCCGATACTAAGATAAATAATTTAGCAGTATCAGGTCGCGCTTTTCTATGAATGAGATTTTAGCCAATTATTTTCAATATACTTCTGACAGCATTCTCATTTTCGGCCAATACGATCCTGCGCTCGTAACACTTTCAATTCTAATCGCAATTTTCGCTTCTTTCATGGGATTTCAGGTAGCTAATCAAGCAATGGTTAGTCGTTCACCTATACGAAAACATGTAACAATGCTCACAGGTAGTATTGCTTTAGGTGGCGGTGTTTGGTCGATGCACTTCATCGGTATGCTCGCATTTGAGCTATGTACTGCAGTGAACTACGAATGGCGACTTACGGCACTTTCATTACTACCCAGTATTCTTGCTTCATGGGTAGCGCTAAACCTTTTAATCAAACCCAGCATTCGGTTTTCTCAAATATTTATTGGCGGCGTTCTAGTAGGCGCTGGTATTGGCACAATGCACTACATGGGCATGGCTGCAATGCAAATGGCTCCCTTACTTAGATACGACCCTTTTATATTCCTATTGTCTATTTTTATCGCTGTTGGGTTAGCAATGCTCTCACTTTGGATTCGATTTGGGTTAACAAAAGTAAAAAAGCTCACATTGACGCCAATTCAAAGCAATTTAGTAGCGGGGTCAATAATGGGGTTTGCTATCTCAGGTATGCATTATACAGGTATGGCCGCGGCTAGATTTGTTCGCCCCCCTGGACTTGAACTTTCTGAACAGCCGGCAGAAATTTCGCTTTATTTAGCTATGGGCGTAACAGTAACCACTGTTTTCATTATTATCATGGTACTAATTGTAAACCTTTTGTACCGATATAAAGACAGTACCGCACAAGCAAAAGCTAATGAAGACCGCGTAACGGCAATGATGAACACTGCGGTTGACGGCATTATCACGATTGACGAAAAAGGTATTATTGGCGGAGCTAATAATGCGGTTGAAAGGATCCTTGGTTGGGCACCTGCAGAGTTGGTAGGTAATAACGTCACAATAGTTATGCCAGAAGCATTTCACGCCGAACACGACGGCTATATAACGCGCTATTTGCAAACTAAAGAAGCTAAAATTATCGGTATTGGTAGAGAAGTCAATGCACTTCACAAGAATGGTAGCCTTGTTCCCGTCAAACTGAGTATTGGCCACGTGCGCCAAGATGACCGCGACTTTTTCGTTGGTTTTATTTCAGATCTATCTACTCGACAAGAGATGGAGCGTGCACTAAAAGAAAATGAGGCCAAATTTCGCTCGCTCATCAGCAATATTCCCGGCATAGCGTATCGCTGTAAAGATGAAGCTGGCTGGCCCATGGTCTACATTAGCGAAGCTGTTGAGAATATTACGGGCTATCCGTCAAGCGAATTTGAATTACCAAACCCTAAACGATACTTTTCCGATCTGTATCACCCAGATGATTTAGCGACTATCGACGCTTCAGTTCAACCACCGAGCTTTTCACTGGAGTATCGCATTATCAGAAAAGATGGAGAAATACGCTGGCTGTTTGAACACGGTAATTACATTGAAAATGAGATTACCGGTGAAGTATGGCTTGATGGCTTCATCATGGACATCACCGAACGAAAAGTAATGGAGCAGGACCTAGTTTTGGCGAAAGAGAAAGCCGAACAAGCCGCTGCTGCACGTTCTGCCTTTTTGGCTAACATGAGCCACGAAATTAGAACACCAATGAACTCGATTATTGGGTTTAGTGACCTCTTGCTTGACTCTCAACTAAACGAAGAACAAACCAAACAGATAGCAACCATTAACCAGTCTGCTAAATCACTACTCCATCTACTTAACGACATTCTAGACAGTGCGAAGCTCGATAAAGGCAAGCTGGCATTAGAACTGCGCACGTTTTGCTTAACTAATGAGGTTGATTCTGTTGTATCGACCCTTGGGCTACAAGCAAAGGCGAAGAAACTCGATTTAACCGCAGATATTGCTGCGGAATTACCCCACCATTTTCAAGGTGCTGCAGAAAGAATCAAGCAGGTGCTGACAAACCTAGTTGGCAATGCGATTAAATTCACCAAACAGGGCTTTGTGAAGATTAAAATTTATTCCAAGCAAGCTAATTGGGTGACATTTGAAGTTTCTGACTCGGGAATTGGTATGACCGAGCAACAACTAGCACAGGTATTTGATGCGTTTACACAAGCAGACGAAACGATGAGTCGTATCTACGGTGGAACAGGGCTTGGTACAACTATTAGCAAACAACTCGTTGAATTAATGGGCGGTGATATTTCTGCACGAAGTACATTAAACGAAGGAAGTACCTTTTCCTTTGACATACCACTTGAAGCAAGCCAAGAAGAGCAATTCAATTCATTACCCAAATCTAATGTTGAATTACCCAATATCACAGTGTTGGTCGTTGATGACTTTCCGCAAAATCGTGAGTTAATTGAAACGATTTTTACCAGAGATGGACACCAAGTATTAACCGCCACAGATGGTAAAGCTGCGCTCGATGTGATGGCAAATGAGCACGTTGATGTCGTATTGATGGATTTGCAAATGCCCGTAATGGATGGTATTCAGGCCACAATCAAACGAAGAGAGTTAGAAACTGAAAATAATCTCCCAAATATGCCAATTATTGCACTAACCGCAAGCGTACTTAAGCAAGATCGCATCGCTGCTCAAGAAGCTGGCATGGATGGCTTTGCCTATAAGCCAATTGACATTGATGCGTTAACCGCAGAAATCGCCAGAGTTTTAGGATATGGCGTAGATAAGCAAACGACGAAAATTCACTCCGATACAAATACGCAAGTATCCACGCTATTTAACACAAACAAAGGCGTAAAAATTTGGGGAAGTAAAGATCGATATTTCGAGGAGATAAGAAAATTTACCGCGCAATGGCCAAACTACAATGAACAACTTGGACGAATTGCAGATACCAAGAATGAAACCGAGTTATTGAAATTAGCGCACGCGCTCAAGGGCGTAACAGGCAATCTTGCTCTTTCAACACTACATGAATTGTTTGTGCAACTTGAGCAAACACCCATGGAAAAAATACAACCCATTGTTGCTCAGTTACCGAAAATTATTCAAGAGCTTGTCGCTAAAATTGATAAACATGCTAATCAATCACAACTACAAAAAGTCGGTATTAATATTGAAGAAGCGAAGTCCCATATTCAATCGCTGATATCTGCTGCTGAACACCATACATACGATGAACAAGATTTAATAGCTTTAGAAAAAATAAGGAATGATTCGTATACTGAATTAGTAAGTAAAGTCTCACAAGCGCTGGATGATTTTGAGTTTGCAAAAGCAAAAACTGCATTGCAAGAAATGCTAGAAAAGTTAAATAAACAAGTGGATGAAGTATGACATTAAGTGCTAACAATAAAAATACGCTATTACTCGTTGACGATGAGCCCGCGAATTTGCGTGTGCTAAAACATATTCTCCAAAACGATTACCACTTAGTATTCGCCAAAAGTGGTGATGAAGCGCTACGATTGGCAGAAACAGAGCTTCCTTCATTGATATTACTCGATGTAATGATGCCTGGAAAGACTGGTTTTGAAGTTTGCCAAGAACTCAAATTAAACGCTGAACTAAAGCATGTCCCTGTTATTTTTATTACAGCGCTTAATGACGAGCAAGACGAAACAGAAGGGTTTGAAGCTGGTGGCGTTGATTATATTACCAAACCCATTTCTCCAGCGATTGTTCGAGCAAGAGTTAAGACGCACCTGTCATTAGCGATAGCGGATGATTTAAGGATCACTCGTTTACAGGTCATCCAAAGGTTAGGACGCGCAGCAGAATACAAAGACAACGAAACTGGCGCACACGTAATGCGAATGAGTCACTACTCAAGAGTACTGGCACTGGCCTATGGTCTGTCCGAAAAATTGGCCGACGATATACTGCATGCTGCTCCCATGCACGATCTAGGCAAAATAGGTATCCCTGATCACATTATGCTTAAGCCTGGCAAATTAACTGATGCCGAGTTTAATATCATGAAGCAACACCCAGAAATTGGTGCGGAAATTATTGGTGAAGCAGATTCTGAATTACTGCGGTTGGCTAAATCAGTTGCACTCACCCACCACGAAAAGTGGGATGGCACGGGTTACCCTCATGGCTTGAAAGGCGACAATATCCCGCTAGAAGGAAGAATCGTAGCAATAGCCGATGTATTCGATGCGCTCACTAGCAAGCGCCCCTATAAAGAAGCTTGGTCGATAGAAAAAACCATGAATTTTATGCGAGAACAACGTGGAAAACATTTTGAGCCCAAACTGGTGACACTGCTTGAAGAAAACTTAGATGATATACTGGCAATTAAAGGGCGATGGCTTGATGATGAATAGCTCGCTTTAGGATCTCTAATTGTGCCACTTTAGCGAGTCACGCAGCACAGTTTATCTGGCATTAATTTAATTTAAGAATATGAACCTCATCATCTTTTGAGGAGGTGACAACTAAGTACTTGCCGTCACTCGATAGGTTGATCGAAGAGATACTTCTAACTTTATCATTCTCAGCGGTAAAGTGTTGTTCGAACTCGAGTGCGCCAGAATTTACAATTTTAAAAACCAACAATCCAATGTCATTTTCACCACCAGCAAATAGATACTTTCCATTTTTGGAAATAGCTAAGCTACCAACACCTTTTAAGCCCGAACTTACCTCACTAGGCGTAATTGATTGCAAACAGGAAAATCCATCTTTTGAGCGCTTAAATACAATTATTGAGTCGCTTCCAGCGCTCGCAACATATAAATACAAGCCATCTTCTGATAGAACTATCTTCTGAGGATTAACAAGATTACAAACTCCGTTCTGCGCATTTTCGATTTGCTGCTTCACAATAAATTTATCATCATCGAGCTGCGATAAGATTGTAATTTTGTGCTTTTCAAATCCACTAATAATTAACTCAGATGAATGTTGTGCATACACGACATTTACAGGATTGCCTAAATCAATATCATTCGGTAAGTCATTCGTAATGACTCGATTAAATTTCAGTTCATGACTTGAAGTCATATCGAATAAAGAAACGGTGTTACTCATATAACCTGCAACAAAGACTTGCTTACCATCACGAGACTTAGTAACACTCCACGCACCAAGTAGCCCCAAGTTATCTAATGTTCCCACGGGCTCTTTGCTTTTAAAAACTCGCTCTGGAGACAAACCATCGCTAAATGCCTTTGTAAACTGAAACTTACCTCCTTGCTCTTTATCAAAAACAGACAAAGCACCATCATAAAAGCTCGCTACAAATACAATTGAACTATCGTTGATCGTCACTAAATCAGAAGCCCCTTCTAGCTTTTGCTGCGGAAATTCGTTGCTTTTGAAGACTTGGCTAAGGGATAACGTGTAATCCTGATTCACATCAAAGATAGCTAAAGAGTTATCGTCGCCACTTACAATAAATAGTTGAGAATTATCCGCCGAAAATTTTGCTATTCTGGGATTATCAAGGCCGTCGATGTTTTTATCACTATCTGAAACCGTATGAATCACGTTTAGCTTCGCATCCATAGCTAAGCTATGTTCGCTAAAAAGTATTAGTACGAAGCATCCAATTAACAGTTTGATATTAATTAATCTCAAGAACTCCCCTTTTTGCATACACCTACTAGCCACTTGCCATTAACAGATTACTTGTACTCGCTAACCTATCCAGTCACTCTGGAAGTCCCCATTCACACACATTTACCAAATATGTCTACGCTAGGTTTTGGCTCTGCGGTAAAGTGTATTTGCGTTGACGTGATAACGGATAATCGTTCTGGGTTTTCCTTACTCACTTGCCAGCGCCAGTGTGCAATAGCTCTAGCCGCATTCTTCACAAATTCATCATCAGGTACAGCATTTCTTACTGTGTATCCACGCATTTTACCTTCGTGATCAATTGAAAACACGATATCCAAACATCTAGACTCACCTCTTCGTTTGGCTTTAGACGGATATTTAGGCTCCACTTTAACCTTAGGCAACCAAAAACTAGCAAGCAATTCTTGTTGTTCTGGTTTTGATAAATCGACGATTTTTTGTGGAGGAATTGTTTCCTTAGTTGTAGCGCACGCGGTAATAAATAACGTAGTGAATAAAAATAAGATCTTTTTCAATATTCTATTCTTGATTTGCTTTAAAGGTGAACACTTCACTTTCGATGAAGTAATTAACCGTCCCTTACTGTATAGCCCTCTAAATTAACACTTTTATAAACACTTTAAAACACTAAATCAATGTTCATCTAAATTCATATGTGGCAAGAACAAGGTTACCTCTAGCCCACCTGATTGACGGTTATGAATAGCAATTCGCCCTTCATGTGCCTCTATGATTTCACGGCACAATGCCAGCCCAAGGCCAGTTCCTGCTTGCTTAGTAGAATAAAAAGGTACAAGTGCATTCTTTAGCACTTGCTCCGACATACCTGTTCCGCGATCTAGCACAACCACTTCAAAACCATAGGGGTTTTCTGAAACCTGTAGCTCTACAGCTTCGGGAGAGCTTCCAGATTCATGGGCATTTTTTATTAGGTTTATCATGACCTGTTCAAACTGTGCCAAATCAAAGTAAGCAGCTTTGTCAGGCAATGTACCTAATACATTGAATTGTACTTGCTGCTGTAACTTACTGATAAAGTCACTCCAGTTTGCTTTTGCAATAACGGGAATAGGAAGCTTTGCAAATCTGGCGTAGCCCGAAATGAAGGTGTTTAGGTGCTCTACGCGTTCTTTGATGGTGTCGAATATCAGTGCCAGTTTATCATTGCCAATCTTCTCAGCGATCATATTGCCAGAATGAGAAACGGAAGAAATTGGCGCAAGGGAATTGTTCAGCTCATGACTAATAACACGGATAACTTTTTTCCATACTTCCACTTCTTGTCGGTTCAATTCCTTGGTAAGTTGCTTCAGTAAATAAAGTTTGTGGTTACGGCTATTTAATATGAAGCGCCCAGTAGATAAATGCCAAGTTTCACTATCTTTGTTATTTTCTATGCTAAATAAACTGTCACGCTGCTTTGCAATTGCCTGCTGTAAACTCTCTGGCCAGCGCTTTACTACTTCATCGAATTGATGTCCCTCAAGTTTTTTGCCAGAAAATAACAAATGCCTACTCGCACTATTGGCATAGACAAAGTAACCATCATCATCAACCAAAAACATCACTATTGGCGAGCTTTCAATAACTTTATCTAATAAGAGTTCACGCTGGTAAATGCTTTGTTTTTCTGCTCTTAAACTTTCGGCAACCGAATTAAACAAGGCGCATAGCTTAGCAAATTCGTCGTTCCCCTCATCGTTTATTACCGATGAAAATTCGTTGTCCTTAAAATTCAACAAGCCGATTTCCAACGCTTGAAAACGATCAGACAAATAGCCATAACCAAACCAAGTAACGACCATAGTTAATGAAACTGTGAATGCGCAGATTAAGAGCAACAAGACATAGTCGCTGCCGCCTAACACCTCAAATATAACCAGATTACCAAGAAGGTTTACAAGCACTGTAATACATAACAATCTGGCTTTAACTGAGTGTAACATTACTTATCAATTCCATATTTTTCCATGCGACGATAGAGTGCCTGTCGACTCAAACCTAGATGTTTGGCTGCACGACTGATAACACCACCGTGCTGATTTATGCACTGTTCAATTGCCTCTTTACTCAGATCATCTTGCGGTTGCATGGGGTTAGCGATTGAATTACCGCTCGGTGGATTCAGATTCTCCGTAGATAAGCCAAAATCTTGCGGTTGCCACTCATCGCCTTTCGCAAACAGCATCGCACGTTGACAAGCATTTTCTAGCTCGCGTACATTGCCCGGCCAAGTGTGACTAAGAAGCGCTTGTTCTGCCATTTTTGATAATGGTTTATTCATTTGCGTAAAATGGTTAATTAGCGGCGCAATATCATCAGTTCTTTCTCGCAACGGTGGCAAACTAAGCTCAATCACATTTAACCGGTAATAAAGATCTTCCCTAAACGTGCCATTGGCAATATCAGCTTGCAAATCGGCATTGGTTGCACTTATCACCCTTACGTCCACTTTTATCGTTTGATGGCTTCCTAAACGCTCAAATTCGCCCGTTTGTAGTACGCGAAGTAACTTAACCTGACCAGAAAGTGGCAAATTACCAATTTCATCCAAGAATAGTGTGCCACCATCGGCTGCTTCAAAGCGTCCTATGCGTTGCTTCGTTGCCCCTGTAAAAGCGCCTGCTTCAGCACCAAAAAGCTCAGCTTCCATCAAATCTTCAGGTAGTGCCCCCACATTAACTTTAATAAATGGCTGATGGTGACGGGTTGAATTAGCATGAATAATATCGGCAATGCGTTCCTTACCTGCGCCGTTTGGTCCGGTAATTAACACAGATACATCTGATTTAGCCACTTGGATACTCATATCTACTAAACGCTGCATAGCAGTACTGGCAAACACTAAACCACATAAGTTTGCCTCTGCATTTGCAGAACTTCGCTCTCTGCTTTGTCTTGTCAAAACTGCGTTTTTTTGATTGAGTTCGTTTATCTCAACTAAGTTTTTGATAGTGACAACCAGCTTGTTGTCGTCCCATGGTTTAGCCAAGTAATCGGCCGCGCCATTTTTTACTAACTCTACCGCTTTAGAAAGTTCGGTCCATGCGGTGAGTAAGATAACAGGTAAATCTGGCTGTAGCGTTCTGAGCTGATAAAACGCTTCTTCACCTTCTTCACCGCTAGTAGTGTCTTCAGTAAAGTTCATGTCGAGAATAACCAAAGAAATTCGCTGATACATTACGATGCTATAAGCTTCTTTTGGAGAGTTGCAACAAACCACGTCAAAGTCATGTAGCTCAAGTAGGATTGTGAGCGCTTGGCAAACGGATTGGTTATCATCTACGACAAGAATCTTGTCCATAATTCGTTTATCACTATATATATTTTTCTGGCGGTAACTCTAAGCTAAGAAAGAGCACAGAGCAAGTGAAGTGCTGTGAATAACCTATTGAAAAGCAATACCAATCTGTGTAAAGAAGAGCCGAAGCTCTTCTATACCATCACCGCTTGAGTTGGCTACACCGAACGCGTTGCTATCGCTGGTGAAATTGATGCAGCTTTAAGTGCAGGTATGAAAACTGCGATTTGGCTAACAACAAGCACACCTACAATAGTGCCAACAATATAACTAACAGACAGAGCTGACGACGACAAATAATCCATTAAGAAATTACTCAGCACAAATGCCAAGGCGACACCAATCACAATACCGATTATTGAAAAAATGGCGCTCTCTGTCATGAAATAGCTCAGAATATTACCTTTGCTTGCACCCAATGCGCGTCTAGTACCAATTTGTTTGCGACGACGGTTAACATTAAAAACTGCCATCCCCGAAATCCCTAACGTTGTAATGAATACCAAAATTGTGACAATTATCATCAACATGCCAACCATTAATCTATCAGCTTTATAACTTTCAGCTTTCATATCAACAATCGTTTGTGGATGCTGAATCACTCGACGATTTTCAAGTGCTAGTAACGTTGATTCAATTTTGGTCAGTATGCTATCAACTGCATGTTCTTCAGCACGAATAATAAACCGTTTAAACGTAGGTTGTGTCACTATCGGCAATATAGCACTGCGGTTTACCATCGTTGAGTCAAGCCAAGGGCCTTGCATATGATCTATGATGCCAATTATTTGCAGCGAATTATCCATGTTATATATTGTTTTACCTAACGCATCCTCATTAGGAAAAAAGTAGTCAGCCATAGCCTGTGTAACAATTATGGTGCTAGGCATGTGGATCCCGTCGCGTTCATACAGAACTTCGTCTTTATTGAAAGTGCGACCTCTCACAAGATTTACGCCTAGCGAGTTAATCAATTGTTCGTCACCGTGAAATACGGTAGCGCCGCCATCCTTAGAACCATCCATTTCATACTGATTACGGAAAGACCAAGAATCACCACTACCCGACAGTGGAATTTGATTCACTGCTGTTGCGTTGATAACCCCCGGTAGTTCACGCAGTTTCAACGCATCCAAATTGATTTGTTCAGTAATATCAACATTGCTATCAAAGAAGAACATGTTAAAGCCAATGAGTTGTTCTTCTGGCAAGCCTGTGTCTCGTTGCATATGCTGAATTCGTTCAGTAATAATGAACGCGGCGTTACTTACAATCGCTACTGTTAAAGCGATTTGTATGATGATAAGCATGACGCTGCTTTTATTACGCATCATGGCGTTAAATATAGGACTAATCTGTAACATGCTCATCTCCTTATTGTGTTTTCAAGTAAACAGACGGTAAAGTCTTGCACACTCGCCATGCGGGGTATATTCCAGCAATGACGGTAGCTGAAATCGCAATAACTGGTGCGGCGGCTAACATTTTCCAATCCATCGTCGCGATAACATCAAAGCCATCAAATTGGCTACGTAATATAAATAAACCAATATTGGCTAGTGCTAACCCAACCACACCACCGATTAACCCTAACATCCCTACTTCAACTAAATGTTGAATGAATACCTGTTCCTTGTTAGCTCCAAGCGCTCTGCGCACACCTACTTCTGGTGCACTTTTTAGAAATTTAGCCAACAACAAGCCAATAGTGTTAACTAAGCACACAGCTAGGAACATGAAACTAACGCCAACCAATACGTTGCTGTCATCACCTTCAACGTTCAAATATTCAAGCCACTGCTCAACATTTCTAAGTACACCTCTAGCATCTTCACGTTCAAAACGCGCTAACTTCTTCTGGTCAGCAATATATCCCTCTAAATAAAGCTCAAACTCTTCTTTTTCTTGCGGTGAATTCAACTCTACCCAGTATTGAAACCACATAGTTTCAGATTGCATCTTTTCCTGAAAATTGGTGACTCGTTCATCTTTCCAACCATTGTTATTGCCCCAGCTAGGAAACTCTTCTGTAGGCGCGAGCGATAACGGTATAAATATCTGCTCTGCCGATTGAAATCCGCCATTATTTAGGTCATAAAACTTAGGTGCTGGCGCCCACTCTTTTGTAATCCCGACAATGCGATAGGTACGGTTATCAAGCATGATGCTTTTACCTGTATTGTCCCCACCACCGAACAGTTTTTGATTTAGCGTATCGCTAATGACAACCTGATAATCAGGACTTAAATCAATTTCTTCAGACCAGCTAGCACCATATAAGAAGTCGATGTTAAACATGGCAAAGAAATGACGGTTGGTCACACGCGCTGAGTACAACATTGGCGCAAACTCTGGATCCATCGACCGAACTGCAAACCCTGTTTTATACATACCTGTGTGGCGTAAATGCTGATTACTTTTCATGATGTTGATTGCATCTTGATAAGTCACTTGCACAGGCATATTGTCAGACTGACTCCACGTGCTGCTTTTACCAGAAGCCTGCAATTGCAAGGAATACAACTGTGCAGATTTTTCAGGGATCGGATTCGTGCCACGTACATGATTTAGCGTAAGAGCTGTCATTGATAATCCAATGCCAAGCGCAATAGCGAACACCATAAGAACGGTGCTAGGCAAAGTTTTTCTCAAACTTTTTGTTGCCAACTGTAAATAATAAATAAACATCAATCGTCTCCTATTAAGCGTTTACAGCTTCGTCTGCAAGCACACTACCGCCTTGGTACATTTTAAAATCACATACTTGGCCATCCACAATTTGGATATTTCGATGGGCGCGTCGCGCTAATTCAGGATCGTGCGTAACCATGACAATGGTCGTGCCTTGTTTATTGATGTCTTCAAGTAATTCCATCACTTGTCTCGCCATTAAGCTGTCTAAGTTACCAGTTGGTTCATCGGCGAGTAGGAATCTAGGTTCACCCGCTAGCGCTCTGGCAATAGCAACACGCTGTTGCTGGCCACCAGATAATTGAGAAGGTAAATGCTTCATTCTTGCGGCTAAGCCCACTTGCTCTAACGCGTTTTCAATTCTGCGTTTACGTTCAGCTCGGCTAAACCCACGATAACGTAGCGGTACATCAACATTTTCAAATAAATTGAGGTCTGGAATTAGGTTGAACCCCTGAAAAATAAAACCAATTTTTTCATTTCTTAGTTTGGATAATTGCTTATCGCTCATGCCAACTACACTTTGGCCATCTAGTTCATACTCACCGCTAGTAATACTTTCAAGCAATCCTGCGATATTAAGGAATGTGGTTTTCCCTGAACCTGATGGGCCTGTTACAGAGACAAACTCGCCTTCTGCCACATGTAAATCCATTTCTCTTAGTGCGTGTGTTTCTACCAATTCTGTACGATAAATTTTGTTAATTCCTGTCATGCGTAACATAGTTATTCCCCTTTCCTTTAACTCTCTAATACTTAAATTTAAATCTGTGTGACTAACGCAGTAATACTTGTGGTTTGTTTTCAAAAACATCGATATTTGAGATAACGATAGTGTCGCCTTCTTCAACACCTGCTAATAACTCGATATGGCTCATACTGCTGGCTCCGCTTTGTATTTCGATGCGCTCTGCGTTATCTCCCAACACCTTATAGGCAACCTTGCCTGCACCGCTTGAATAAAACTGACCTCGGCGAACCATAAGTACCGATTCTTTTTGCTCTAAAATAATGCGAGCGTTTACGCGTTGGTTCTGACGAAGTGAAATTTCACTTTCACCACTAATACGCACTCGTGCAGTAACTTGGTTGTTTCTTACTTCAGGTGAAATAGATGACAACTGTCCCATTAATAAAGTACCCGACACATTAACTTCTACCGACATGCCAAGCCCTAATTCGTCTGCATATGACTCTGGTACTTGAATCTCAGCGTCATAAGCTGATAGATCAACAATCTTCATTAACGCCTGATTGCGTTCAATTTTTGCTTTCTGTTCTACTAACCAGTTACCCACAATGCCGTCTACTGGCGAACGAATTTCCAATTCACGGACTTTTCGTTCAAGCTCAGACAGCATTAGCTGTTGTGTTTTCAGTTCAAGTGTTTTGTTTTCAATCTCAAAGGCTAAAGTATCTTTCGCCAGTTCAGCTTCTTGTTTGGCATGCGCATAACTTAACTGTGACTTAGCTAAGTCATCCTGTGCTTTTTCGAAATCAATTTGGCTAATTAATTCTCGCTCTATGGAGATTGTTGCACGACGTGATTCTCGCTCTGCTGCTGACAAATCAACTTTAGCAACATCCAAACGTTGCTGAAGTGCTAGTTGCTGTCTTCTAGCATCAAGCTTAGCGCGATTAACATCGGAAGTAATACGTTGTACAGCAGTTTGTTGTTGCTGAAGTTCAGCCATCAAAATTGGACTGTCAATCATAGCCACCACTTGCTTAGCTTTTACTAAGTCCCCTGGCTTAACATGCAAAGTGACTAAGCCCTGTTCGGCACTGTAGACAATTGGCGCATTGGCTGCGACAACTTTTCCCGATGCAGAAATATCACGGTGCATATCGCCACGCTCTACTTTAGCGAAGCGTATTTGCGATTTACTCACGCTGTGGTCGACTGACAACCAACGGCTCATTGCTTGTCCCGCAAACACAACTCCTGCAATAGACAGCGCGGTAATGACTATCCACTTCTTTTTACTCTTGCTCGTTGTTACTACCTGATCTTGTTGGCTTGTATCTCTAATCACGTGAAGTCCTTACGCGTAAACTGTTTGCTTTCATATACGCAGCCAACGTGCCAACTAAAACAAAACCACGCAACACATTGTAATTAAAGGACTTTTTAAAAACACAGCTATAAGTATTCAATTTAAAAGTGTCCGCGGACACTGAATACAACTGTCCGACGGACAGTGTCGGACGCAAACCGTACACGTCAAATAAGCTGAGTAGCTGCGATAAAAATGACCACGAAACAAATCAGAGATGTTATGATATTGCCAATAACAGGTAACCCTTCTATGGTTACAAATACTTTGTAAATTTAAGGTAGTCATTGAACATGAGCAGAACCGTATTTTGCCAAAACTTAAAAAAAGAAGCCGATGGATTAGATTATCAACTATACCCAGGAGAAGTAGGAAAGCGTATTTTTGATAATATCAGTAAAGAAGCTTGGACCAATTGGCAAAAAAAACAAACCATGTTGATTAACGAAAATAAAATGAACATGATGAACCCCGATGACCGCGCTATTTTAGAAAAAGCGATGCTCGATTATTTATTTGAAGGTATTGATCCAAAAATTGAAGGCTACGTACCTGAAAAGAAATAACCGTTATTGAAGTTGCATTCGCAGGATTTGAGGCAAAAATTCACCAAATAGCACTTTAAAGCAGCAAAAGGGTGAAAAAAACAACAAACAAACATTTTTTTTAAAAAAAGTGTTGACGGTTGAAACGAAAAACAGTTTAATACGCCCCGTCTTCAGGACAACGCGGCAAAAGCCAAAAACCTGCAAGATTATATGACACGCCCAGATAGCTCAGTCGGTAGAGCAGGGGATTGAAAATCCCCGTGTCGGTGGTTCGATTCCGCCTCTGGGCACCATCATTTAAAGTTATGGTTCATCACTTATAGATAACGGTAACTTGGTGCCAAGGTAAAAATTCATAGAAGAATTCATTACCGCACACAGTTTTGTGTGCCGACTTAGCTCAGTTGGTAGAGCAACTGACTTGTAATCAGTAGGTCGCCAGTTCGACTCCGGCAGTCGGCACCATTTATCAGATAAGCCCAGCATTAGCTGGGCTTTTTTGTATCTATCGTTTGGTTAAATTCTTAATCAATTTTCACTTACACCAATATTTCCTCTATCCTGCACTATTCGTGGTGTATACGTCAGCTTGTTATTTATTTCGTGTTATTGATAGGCACAATATCCAACCTATTTCGAACAAAGCCTATTAGGGCAGTTCGGGTATTAGGGTAAATTCATCAAGATATATTTGTTTTTCAGGTGATTTTTACGGGGTAAAAAGGATTTAATCCGTGACTTGGAGTTAATTGGGTATTCCCTACCCCACAGTTTTAGTGGTGTTGTAAAAATTAGGGTAAATTATCTGCTGGTGTAAAATTCCGAACTGGGTATTAGCACTAAAAAAATCAGTGACTCTAATTTACTAAAAACCCTTAGTCGACTTAATCAATATAACGTGTAGAATGACGCCAAATTACTCAAAAAATAAATTCTCCAAGTTTAATACTATTATGAAAAAAACAGTCTTAATCACTGATCTAGATAATACATTATTTGATTGGTTTGGCGTGTGGTATGCGAGTAATTCCGCAATGATTCAACAAATAATGAAGATATCAGGAGTAGATGAAACAACACTTCTATCAGAAATGAAAGTTGTTCACCAGCGGCACGGCACAGCTGAATATGCATTTTTATTAGAAAGTCTCCCTTGTCTTCAGGCTCTATATGGCGATTCAAAAACTATAAAGGAAGAAATGAATGATGCTATTCATGCTTTTCGAAAAGCTCGAAAAGATAAACTGAAACTATACGATACAGTTGAAAGTACCCTAAAAAAATTAAAAGAATTGGGTGTGTTTATCGTCGCTTATACTGAATCAAAGTCTTTTTATACATCATATAGAATCAAAAAGTTAGGGTTGGATAACTACATTGATGTGTTGTATTCACCTCCAGATCACGAGCTACCAGAAGGAGAAGGATTGAACACACATTTTGAATTTAATCAAATGCTGCAAAAATTTACGCCTAAAGATGAACTAAAGCCAAACCCTAAATTATTGCTAGATATCATTAAAGACATCGGAGCAACACCTGACGACTGTATATATGTTGGCGACAGTGAAATGAAAGATATAGAGATGGCGCAACAGGCTAATGTTAGCGATGTATTTGCCAAGTATGGCACAGCTCATTTTTCCGAAAACCCAACAGAATACGACCTATTAAGAGCGGTCACACATTGGACTGATGAAGATGTAAAAAGGGAAAAGCTAATTAAAGAGCAAAGCCATCATATTCCCCCTAACTACACTATAAATCAATATAGTGAGTTGCTTTCATTATTTTCATTTACAAACTTTAAACGTAACTAGTATTTTCAAAAAATGAACGAAAAAGAAATAGAATTAGAAAAGCTCAAACTTAACGTAGAAGCGTGGAAAACGACAGTTGATGTGCAAAAACACTTTAACGATCTAGAAATGAAAGTAAGGAATTTTGGCTTACTGATTATTTCAGCATTTATTAGTGCTATTGGCGTGAGTTTAAAATCAAACTATGAAGTAACTTTACTTGAGTCAAGCATTCCTGTTGGCAGCCTAATCGCATTTGTAGCGTTCTTTGTATGGAATTTGGTATTTTTTGTTGACGTGTACTGGTACCACCCTTTGCTTAAGGGAGCGGTATTAAAAGGAATAGCAATTGAAAAGGAAATTCAAAAAGACCTTCCTGAAATAGGATTAACTCAAGCGATAGGTGAATCAAGCTCAATTAAGTTTTTGTGGTGGAAAGAACTAAGAAGCACTACTAAGGCTAAGATCTTCTACAATGGTGTCTCAATAGCGCTTATTGTTATTACTATATCGCTCGCTTTTTTTACAGGTAATAACCAACCAATATCACAACAAGGTGATAATCACCCCAAGCCCCATGATACCGACAAACATATAATTTCACTTATAAAGGAAACAAAAGACTTAAATAAAGTCATTACAGAGCTGTCAACGCAACAACAGAATCAATGTCCAAAAGAGAGTTGTTCTACCCAAGATATTCAACAAGAAATATTGAAATTAAATAGAAACATCGAAGAACATTTAGACCGTCATTTAATCCTAATAAAAAAAGTAGTGAAGAATTAATTTCTTCACTACTTTGGTAGATTAATGCTTGGGTCAAGATAACTCAGTCATTAAAGCGATCAATTACCGCTTTCATTTTCTCAGCAACCTTATTTTGCTCAAGGTGCGCATAGCGCATTGTTGTAGCAATATTAGTATGTCCTAGAATATGAGCAGTTTCCTGCACCGTCATACCGTTTTGCACTAATCGACTTGCACAAGTATGGCGGAAATCATGTACACGAAAATCTTCAATACCAGCATTTTCAATCGCACGTCGAATGGCAATGGTGGAATGTTTACGTGGATTACTTCCCGATTTATCGGTGAATATCCACTTCTGATGTACCTTATGTTCACTTCTTCTTTTTAACACTTGATACACACGGTTTGACATGTATAACACCGCTTCATTATTCGTTTTACTACGTTTAAGCAAAATCGTTTTATTGGTTAAATCAACTTGCTGCCATGAAAGCTCTGCTACTTCACTATACCTAGCACCAATATCAAGCAGTAGAACAACCAAATCATAGTTATCTTGACGTTGCTTAAGTAACTCACCTTTTTCAGTATTTGGCGTTAGCTTTTTGTAGTACTTGGTATTATTGGGCTCTAACTCGTTTAACAACCGAATTTCTTCGTCACGGCTAAGCATACGTAATCGCTGGTTTTGTATTTTGATTTTCGGAAACTTAATTATTGGTACTTGGTAATCAAGTCGTTCCATATAATCAACACAACCACGCAGCTGAATAATGCCATGCTCAATAGTTTGCGCTGCTCTACCTTCTTGTCTACGAGTTAATACATAATGCTCAACATCAGCAGTAGATAAATCATGTAATGGTTTATCATCAAAATACGTTTTTAAACCACGAATTTGTGTACATACATCACGGTAAGATTTTAAATCAACTTTTGATAATTGAAACTTATCTAATGCGTCATATAAGCTAATGGTATCTTTAGCACCCAGTAGTTTTTTATCTAACACTTCTTGGCGAAACTGACGTTCTATTTGTTGCGCTTTAGCTTTATTTTTAGTTTGTGATGATTTTTGATATGTGCGTCCATCAACCATGAAGCGCACCTGAAAGATACCCGATTTTTGTTTAATTAATGTCATTACGATTTCCTAATTTATCCGTTGATATGACATTACTTTCCATCCGTTGCTCGGATACAGACAACGGGTCTTTGCAAATAAAATTGCACCAATACAGTTGTCTTTTTAGGTTACTCGCAGGATCGTTATTTAAAATTATTTGAAAGGAAGGTTAATATGAAACGAACACAACTGAATTACCCCAACGGCCAATTACGCGCTTGGTTAGACTTTTATCCTTCAGGTAAAAAGCAAATATGTAAACCGTCGGGCAAACCATTAGGGTTTTACAACCCATCAAGTCGAACAACTCATGCGATGTCAGGTAAGTTGATAGGTTACGGTGATCTCTTGACATCGCTAATATAAATTGAAAGCAGATTAAGTAGATGGTTACTTTAATACTTAGCTACTATGAAAAAACTAATCCAGCTTCTATATAACTTCTACTCTAAAATATTTAATCTACTTTATCTGCGAATTGATTACCTATAACCTTTTCACATATTTTGAAGGAGATTCACCATATGTTGCTTTAAATGATTTGCTAAAGTAACTGTTACTCGTAAACCCACAGTTTTCCACAACTTGCGTAATGCTATAACCAGAAGTTAACAGTTTTTCAGCAGCTTTTAATCTGTATTCTGTTATGTGCTCAGAAGGCGACCGACCACATATCGCCTTTAGTTTTCTCAACAATTGGCGTTCACTCAACGCCATGTGATGCGCCAAGTTTGTCACAGAAAAATCAGTATTTGCGATATTACCTTCAATAATTGCGTTTAACTTTTCAATAAATGTTTTTTGTTTGCTTTCAACGGTAACAGAAGAATCAGTAGCTTGTTGTTTAATCAGCTTTTTTAAATATAATTGTTTATGAAGTATATTCCTTACTTTTAAAATTAAGTGAGAAGCATCAAACGGTTTAGTTACTAGGTCTATAGAACCTAAACTTAATGCTTTAATTTCCAATTCTTTAGAAATTAAAGCCGTTAAAAATAATAATGGAATATGATTAGTAAGCTCTGTTCTTGATAACTGTTGTTGCAACCAAAATCCATCATGATCTGGTAACAAAACATCACTAATTATCAAATCAGGAACTTCTAAAGATGCTATTTGATATGCATCCTTAGCAGTTTGTGCGCCAGCTACTTTGTAGTCATGCTCAAATACATTAATTAAAAAATTACGTAATTCATTGTTTTGTTCAACAATAAGTAACGTAGCATCAATTTTTTCTGTGTCCTCAATACTTGATAGGCAAAGTAAGTTATTTGCCTTAATCTGGCGTTGAGCCGCTGTTTCTTTTTTATTTCTACAGATAGTGAAGTTCGCAAACACAAGTTCAAAACCAATGAACTTACCTTTAACGCTATGCCTGAAACTACAACCAGCAATAGCTGTTAGTCGTTCCATAAATGAATCATTATCAACACGAATTTCATAGCTATCATTCTCACTACTTAAAATAGCACTAGCTTTGAAAACCATATTATGTTGATTGATAGTCGTATCAAACTTTACTTTTTTAGCAGAAGGTATATGTAAGGTTTGCAAACACATTAACTCAATAAGCTTGTGAATTACTTCTAAATTTGCTTTTAAAATAACATTTGCGTTCAAAGAGTATTCAAAATCTATGTGCTTTTGTTCAAAAACTGGCTGATAGGCAATAATGTATTTTCTCAGCTCATCTTCAAAATAAACAGAGCTACCTTCATTTTCTGGGCTAAAAACATTCACTAGAGGGTTTTGATGAAATTCATCACCTAAAACTAATGGCTCATTTTTTTGCTGAAGTGATTCCAAAGAGCTTGCTATATTTTTTATTTCTATTTGTATATCAGCAGGAAGCTTTTCCGTATTTGCAATTGTTGTTAGCTCTCCAATTATATTTTTTAGTTGAGGTGCGTCTTTACTTTCACTACTGCTTGCTTTTTTGAGCGTTGTTTTTTCTGCGTGATTATACAATTTAGAATCCGTTCGCTTTTCTAATTCTTATTCAAATAAACATAACGGCATTATTTTTTACACTCAATAGTAATTTTGTCTGCTGACTACATTTTTTTGTCGTATTAGCACATTTTTTTGCTTTTAAAATCGATTATTTTTATCAAGTTGCCTTTTGTAGTAGAACCAAGGACTGTCAAAGCTTGGGATGGTTAACTAATTAGGGAAAAATATGATAAGAACAGTTGTGTTATTGGCATTAATGGCTTGTTTTACTGTACAAGCTAAAGTGGATAAAGATTTTGCGACTCCGCAAGGGTTTAAACCTTCAATTGAAACAAAAGAGAAGAGAGGTAAATACTTAATAAAGAGCAAAATTAAAAACAATAATGACTCAGAATGCTCCTCTACTGAATTGTTGTCATTATCTGGTCAACAGTTTGTAGACTACATAGTTAACAATTCAAGCGATTGTTTATCGTTTTTGTTTGAAACAGCAAATGCAGAAACAATCTACTCACAAACCAACTTCGTGAATGTAGCAAATGCAGCAGTAAATGCAGCAGCATCGTACGATGGTTCGACCGATTTATCTAACTACTTCTTGTTTTTGCGTGCTGGTTATTATATTGAGTTCTACGCACCACAATCTGTCAGTATCAATGATGCAATGGACACTGCAGTAATATCAGCATTGGACGCATTCGAAGGTGTAGCCAACTTCACTACGATGGCAAATGAAAACCATGGTCGTTTAATAACTGAATGGGTCAATGCTGCTGACGGTTCATCGCAATGGACGCGCTATTTCAATACCATCAAACTGCTACTAGCCGATATAACAGCATTCAAAACGTCTGATTACAGCAACTCAATTGCATACAACAGCATTATGTTTTTTCTTTTCCGTGGTCAAAATAATGATCGTGAAGGTTTCGGTTCAACGATTGTTGGTAATGACACTGAAATTGCAGATTTACTTGCAGACTTTATTCTCAATTCAAATGTTCTTAATAACATTGAGTACATTGCTAACAACGCAACATTGGAACTGAGCCGTTTACTGCAATGGCCAAATATTACAAGCAGCACGATCCCTGCTGTTCAACGTGTAATTGATGCTAATGAACGCTTATCACAGCGTTGGATGTCGGTTGTTACTGCTATCGCAAACAGCGATGTCGTAACTTGCGAACAATTTACCGGCAATGTTTGTGCTGAAGGCTTACACGAAGAAATATTAGCGATGGTATTCCCGAATGAGTTCACATTCGATGGTGGCGCAATGGTATTCCACACTTCACTAAGTCGCGATGAAATCGAACAAATCTATTATCAACTTAAAGAAGTTGAAGCTAACTTCTTTAAAGTAACGGGAGCAATTGAACCAGTGGCTGGCGATGCCAACGATACTGCAATCTTCCGTATTTACGGTTCACGCACAGAATATGAACTGTACCAAACATTCCTGTATAACTTACCTTCAGGTAATGGCGGCATTTATATCGAGCGCGATGCGACTCTGTACACTTGGGATCGTGAGCCTTGGGAAAATACATTTTCGATTGAAGAGCTTGCTCGCCATGAGTATGTGCACTACTTGAACTCTCGTTACTTGATTCCTGGTTTCTGGGGCGAGACAGAAATGTACCAAGATCAACGAGTCACTTGGGTTGATGAAGGTCTTGCAAACTTCCTAGCTGGTGGCACACAAGCAGAGGGCATCAAACCACTAAAAACGATGTTAGATTGGGTTGATGGTCGTACACACTATACTCCCGAACAAGCATCTACAGTTGGTTACAATGATCAATTGATGTACCCATACTCTGCTTTGCTATTTAATTACTTATATGAAAACAAATCTGATCACATTCACAACTTGGTAAATGTCTTACGTGATGATGATGTAGCTGGCTATGATACATTGCGCACGCAAATAGGTGAAGAAAGTGCTAGTGAGTTTAGCTCTTACATTAACAACTGGGTAGTAAATGTTGATTCAATTGAAGCACCTTGGGCTGATGATTACTTACCAGAAGCACACTTATTGTTAACATCTTCCGCTGAAGTCTACGATAGCCTTAATTCAGAATTTAATGATGTGCTTTCAAACCTTATTTGTTCCGATATGTCAGCCATTCAATGGGGATGTGAAGCAACTATTGATTACACAGTTGAGAACGTAGAAAAGCCGTTATTTGAAATATCGATACAAGTAAATTCGCTAAACCAAAGTCTTATTGATTCGGATACTACCAACCTTAATACAGCAAATTGTTACGCAGTAGAAGTTGGCTCATCTTCACATACGGTACGTTGTGAAGGTGGCTTAAGACACATTGAAACAGAGTATATTTCAAACAATTCCGCTCCTACGACTGAAGGCTTATCGTTATCTGTAACAGAAGGAAACTCTGTTAATGGTCTAATGCCTGCAAATGATGTTGATGGCGATTCTTTAACATACTCGGCAACAACTCCGTCAAACGGCTCACTATCTTATGATGAAAATACAGGTCAGTTTACTTACACACCTAATAGTGGCTTTACAGGCACTGATAATTTTACTTTTAGCGTTTCAGATGGAAGCGTTGATTCGAACGAATCTACAGTAACTATTACCGTAAATGCGTCTGCTACTAACACTAATAACGGTAGTAATAATCAAAGTGAAAGCTCTTCTGGCGGGGGTTCTATATGGTGGGAACTCTTGATATTACTGACGGTTGTATTAATTAGAAAGTCAATACGTAGCTAGTGAAGAAAAGCAGTTAAGTAATTTCTTATATAAAGTTGGGGTAGAAAATGGACAATAAAATTTTTTTAGAAAACAAATCAGCTTCGGATATTGAAAATATATTGGAAAAAACAGACTGTATAATAAAAGCCAAATCTAAGTCTCCCATTCGCTATGAATGCAAAAGGTCGTACGGATTAAATCGTGAAACCATCCATGTTGAATATAATGTTAACTCTGGTGAATTAACGTTACTAACTGAATATGAAAGTACCTATGGTGAACTGTACAATTCGTTCCAAAATATTGACAATCCTGATTTCATCCATGCGACACCATTCTTTTCATCTCACAAAATCAACCTATTAAATAAAGGAGCTATCACTTTGGTTGGTTTAGCAGGAATTGCAACTTTGATAGCCTTTACACCTGGAGCATGGAAAGGCTATAAACAGAGCCAAGAGCAATCCTCAAGAATTGCAGCTAAGCCATATTCTAGTAGCGCCGAAGAACATTCATCCAACAAAGTTAAAAGCCAGTTAGAGCGCACATATAATACGAAGAAGGAAGGAATTCAAATTGCTCAATCAGAATGTGAGGATTACAGCCTAACGGTTGGCTCTTTATTGGGCTATTGCGTAGAAGGTTTATACAGTCATAAAGACTATTCTGCAATAAGAACATTGATGATGAACAATCAATACGGACTTGCGAAGCGCCTAGAGGGCAACAGTTGTAAGGCTATTGTCCAAGTAAAAGGCTTATACAAAGGTAGCTCTTACCAAAATACTGTCAATTGCGACATTTCATACTATGTTAAACATTCTAGATAAAGTAGCCTTTTATAATTAGGTGTACTACTTACTTATTGTCTTATTCATTAGTAAGTGTTTGATATCATGCCAAACTGTTCCTAAATACTGTGGTTTGGCGCCAAATCAGATATCGGCTTTACTTTCTGTGGAGCGAGGTTCAATTGACGGTGGTTTTGATGAAAATGGTGATGGCAAAGTTGATGCTATTGAAGCTTTTACTAATTGGGATTTCTTGCAAATAAAGAGAATTCTTCACTCTGGAATTCAAGACCAAGCCTATCAATGGACGAATATTGATACTTGTTATCGGTTTAAAATGAAAGCCACTGACTTTTACGATGACAAATCACAAAAAGCGGTCTGGCAAACTTGCAGAGACATTACTGTCGATGTTTATTCACCCGATAAGCAATTTATTGGATCAGAAAAAGCAAAAGGTTGCAGACACTTTTCAACTCATGAGTGGGATATTTTATAAACAGGAAGTTGAAACACCAATATTTTCATATTTAAGCTCATTAAAAAATTAATACTGTATGCATGTAGCAAAGCAAATACATTATTGAATCGTATCACCATAAAATTGTGTCGAAAAAGGGGTAACAAGTACCCCTGTGGTTGAGTCTTAAATATTTGCGTGTGGATTAGCTTTTAGGTTTAACCTAACTTCATCTGTCGATAGATCAATTTCAATTCCATCAGTCATTTCAATACCCATGAAGCAGTCTTTAGACACAAAACCAAACAGATATAAACCGTGAAAAAACAATTGCTCTGTAAGCATTTGCTCATTATTTAAATGGCACCAAGTTTTATATAACCTGAATAGCTCATCAGACAAACAACTAGGATCACCATCAATCGGATCTAAATCAAACGCTGTATTTTCCAGTTCGGTTAGAAAATTAATTAGAGATAAACGCTTTTCGATGTTTATTTGCTCGGTTAACAAACGAAACTCTTCTTCTTGCTCAGCATCTAACTGCTCTGGTGTTGGCCCATGAAAAAACTGAATATAATGTTCATTATCATTCGTTTCACACGCTGCTTGCATTGCAGCTTTAACTTTGGCTAGTTTGCTACTTACTTTTTTACTCATTACTATTTCTCCTATATTGAGTAATAAAACTGTGAGCAGAATAACCAGATGAAATAAACCCAAAATAAGTAGCGGCAAGTAACTACAACCTACTGCAATCACCACTTAATATCATTAATGACATCTGCTAATTCTGCGCTTAAACAAAAATTACAAATCCATTAATGATTGGGATTCATCTTCAGGAAGTATTAGTGATATCGAATCACCAAATTCTTTAATTTCAATACCATAAACATATTCGTGACCACCTGTACTTTTAGCGATCCGAAAGCCTTTCTTTTCAAGTTCAGCACGTAAGTCTCGTGTTGATGTCGCTCGATAACCATTATCTTTACACCACTTCTCATACCCTTTACGCAGTGGCGTAATACGTACTTTCATTTTTTCAGGTGAGTTAGTGTTAATGCGCTCTACACAGCATTCACTTAAGAACTGACCCACCTTGTCAAACTCAAGCTTAAAGCCATCTTGAATATCCAAAATAGACTTTGGCACGATTACTTTACCTTGCTCAAGTACACGTTTAGCACCTGCTATCATCCAATTTAAGATACCTGCAGCTTCTTCATCGAATAACTTTTTACGCAAGTTAGGATCACGCTTATCTTTTGGTACGGTATAGTCAAAAGGGATAACTTTTATACGTCGCCACACTGCTGGATCTAGCGAGATATAAGGCATAAAATTGGTCAACAATACTGGTGTGTAAAACGGCTGATATTGAAATCCTCGACCATATGGGTGACGAGCAGTCACCATGCCACTATCAACACAAGATTTAACCACTGCCCCCGCTAATTTATCGCCACGCTCTGATTCATTCATACAAACAAACCGCACATTAAGTAAGTTAGCTTGTACGTATTCAGGTTTATCCGTTTTCCCCATGAAAGCATCAGGTGACACTTGTGCAGCATAATCACCTAAGATTTGCATGACTAAATCGTTTTTAACTGATTTACCGTTAGCACCATCACCAACTTCAAGCGTTAGCGTATCTTTGTTCATTGAACCAATACACGCTTGCCCTAGTATCTGTTGCTGGTAATCAATTTTATCTTGGTCACCTTGAAATATTTCATTCAAAAACGCTAATAACTTCGGGCATTCAGCCTTTGAATCAAACGCTACTGCTGTAGACTTCATCATTAAGTATGCAGGGTCATTTTCAATAAATTCACCCGTTCTTAAATCGACAATGCCGTTAGTACAACCAAGATAGTGACCTTTGCTATCGAAGTCTTTGTACGACACAGAAATACTAGGCTGCGCTTTAAACAAGTCCATCGTCGCACTGATCACAGATTTACGTTGTGAAGCTAGCATATGAGTGCGAATAGCTTTTACTCTGCGCTGAAACTCTTCAAGTACAGGTTTAGCATTATGCTCATGAAGCATCCGTTTTAACTGTTTAATTAATTTCTGATAAAAGCTTATTTCAGCATTTAAGTTTTCAAGCAGTAAATCGATTACTCGAAAGTGTGCAAAGTCTTCATCTGTTTTCCAACGACCTTTTTTGTACACTGCAAACTTTTCAATCTCTGGCACCCATAAAAGGTGCCCCTTTGTTAATTCAGGTAACCGTTTAGCATTACCCAGTTCTGTATATGCAAACGGTTCATCCAAATCGGCAAATGCTTTGATTGTGTTAAAATCTGCGTTACCTGTAGCCAATACTTCAGCATACTCAATGTAGTAGCTAGGTAGGTTTGAGTTAGTAATAGATACTGCGGTCATTACAATAACTCCTCTAGCGATGTTACAACTTTGGTTGGTTTACGAAACTTAGGCTCATATGCAAAAGCATTCGCAATAATTTGCTCTGCTTCATCTTCTGGAAAAGGTGGCTGACACAAATTAGCAGCATGTTTGATAAAACCAGTAACAAATCCAATGTCGAGTTCATGACCTTTTAGGTGACAGGCATAACGAAATAGTGTGTCATTACGTTTACCAACATCGACACCTTCCATTGCTTTAGTCGGATCAAATACTCCTTGTGGCTTACCTTGCTGGTATTCAGTAAGTAACTCTTCAATCCAGCCAGTTACTTCAGCAAATGGCGCATCGATATCTTTAACCCGGTACTCCACTTCTTCACCATCAATGATGAGAGTTGAACCAGCACCTACAACAAAACCTCCTTCCCCACGAATATCAACACCGTCCATACCAAGTATGTTCACGCCGTTTTTTAGCGGCTCTCTGTCAGTCCAATCCACAAAGATATGCAAACCACCAGTTGGTGTTTTTTGCATAAACACGCCTTCTGGTAATAAAAAGCTATCACCAAATTTTTCAGTTAATGCTGTTAACCCGTTCTTGCCACCTTTGATGTCGATATCAACGACAATAGCGTTACTAACTGAGCCTGTAGGAATACCTAAGTTATACAAATCATCAGCAAACACTTGTTCTAGCACAGCACTATCAGTTGTAGCTTCTTCTTTCCACTTATTAATCGCGGGTGTTTTTTTATTAGCGATTATTGGAAATACAGGACAGCCGCGAGCTGCCATTACATTGGCAAATTCTAAAGTTTTCATATTTTTTAACCCTTTAGTCATAACGGTCAGTGGAATTGCTAACCGATGGCGTAAAGGTATGTCAGCTAAAAAATATCGGCATTTGTCGGTGGCGCATATCGACAATTAAATCTTTTTAAAGCGTTTGTCCGTTTCTAAATAATCTAATTTCAACTCTTTGCACAGTATCTTTACTGTTGTAGCGACTACTGACGCTGGGCGTCGTCCTGATTTTAGGTTTAACGAGAGTTTTTCCCTTAACGTAGAAGACATCTTCTTATCAGGTGAATTGTCAGTTAAGAAGTGCTTCAAAAATTTAGCAGTAATAAGCACCCATTTATCATTGTCATTCTTAGTGATTCGCCATTTTTCCTTACCATATTGAAGATCCCATTGCTCACCATATTTAGCTTCAACCGATGACTTAGTTAGAAACGTGTTGATATCTGCTTTATTAATTTTATGTTGTTCAAAAGCCATTAGCTCCGATGGCAATATAGTTTTGTTTTCTTCAAATCGGCTTTGAAGATCATTTAGCAATACCACGATTGCTTCACTAACAAGCTTCAATTCTTCAAACTGATAGCCTTTACTTTGAAGGTCATTAACAATGCGTGTACCAAAATCATATTGTGGTTTACTTTTTGTGCGGTTTTTATCTTCTTGTTCAAAACGTTCCTCGGAGTATTCAAGTACTTGAAATACCGCGCTAAGCCAACTTAACTGGCAATCTATTAACTGAATACGGTGAAATTTCTCCATTGACGATGAATTACTTCTAAGCAACTCGCACGACCATTGAATTAAGCAGCAACAAAGCTGTGTTGGGTATAGTCCGCTTTCATCTAGTATGTTGGCTGGTGTTTGGTTGAAGCTAAAGCCTTTATGCTTATGCATTGCATAATCAAATGACTTTGAAATATTACCTAATAAAACAAGCACTTCATCGATATCAAATAATGGTACAACTTCAAATGTTGATTCGATTATTTCATCAAATTCTGAACAAGATTCATCATGCAGGTAATTAAACAATACTTCTTTTGCGCTATTAATTACGGAATACAGCTCTTTTTTATAGACTGATGACGATGAAGTGATTAACTGCTCTAGAGCGTTTTCATTATGTATAACTTCTTTAAAGTTCATTAATAGCCTGACATTAATTTATAAATGACTGTAGAATATAAGTCACTGTGATTAATGTAAAATTAACTTTCTCACTAAAAGCTTGACTACAAAAGAATCCTTACGAGGAAAACATAAACTCAGAGCTTTCCTTACATTTTTAAGTATTTTTCTGAATCTCGATCTCGATTGTCTGAGCCTAAAAAGTTAATAGCAGTATTTTCAATACAGCGTTTTCAATAGCCGAGGCATTTTTTAATGTCTGAAACGGTTTTTGTCAAAATTTCTTCATCGAAGGTTTCATAACCAGCAATATTTTCAAGCAATAAACCAATGTATTCGTCAACTTCATTGCAGTCATTAATATCGATATCGGCATCTAAAACTATTAATGCAATATCGTTAACTTGTTGTGTGGTTAGCATGATAATGTCCTTAAACTTTGGTAGTTACACCTTCCAACCAACACATTAAAAAGCCAACATAATTAACCGTTGTCTTATTGTTCATTTAATTTGATGGTAACCCTATAAACTTAATCAGGAGTTACTATGACTAAAGCAAATCCATTACAAACATTAAGCTTTATTGCTAAACCAGAAATCACTGTTAGCCCAATTGAAGTAAAACGGAATAAATTGATCACCCGCTTAAATGAACAACGAGCAATGGTGCAATGTTTATTAGAAAACAGTGAATTTTCTGCTTATAAAGATGTGTACATTATTGATGATGAATCAGGTGAGAAACGAAAAGTAAAACGCCCTAAGCGTGTTCGCCCTTGGTTCTATCAATCAGCTGATAAGTATTATTTTGAAATTAAATACGGCACTAAATCACTGGAAATTCAAAAGAACAAACCAACGATTGATGTTGGCAGCAAAGATGAATTGTTAACGGTGATCGATACGATTATAGGTGCTACCAAGCAAGGATTTTTAGATAATGAATTAGCGAAAGTCAAAGGACCTAAAAGCAATAAAACATAGATTATTCGCTTTAATGAAAATTATCTAATTTTACTGATTAGGTTGCCTCAGCGGTAATTAGCCAGCTAATAAGTTAATGGTGTACGTTGAAGAAAGCTTGAAAATATGTTCTTGTAGAATAAACTGGAGACTCTCCTTTGACTATCTGAGTAGCAACCCTACCAAATAAATCTGGCTCATCAACATATTGCTCAGCAAGCTTTATGGATAGTTTGTTATCTATTTGGAAAATAGCTTCTAGCGCGTCCGCTCGAAAATAATTTAGTTCTGTTTCGTCTTCAAGAATTGCTAGCAAAGTAGGTAGAGCTTCCACATAGCCGCCGTCACCGATATACCCAATGGCATACCTTCTTCTTATCATATCTTTATTAGGTAGCTCTTTTAGAATCAATGGTAAAACTCGTCGACCATTTAGAATTAAAGGGTCTTTTAACTGATCTTCTGCTCGATATTTACCTTCATAAAAGTCTTTTAGTGCATCTTCAGGTGATCTCAACGGACCTTCAGCTATTGACCAAAATAGAATAATACCAACTATCAAGAAGGAAGTTACCTTAAGCACATTTATCAGATTAATCTGAATAACACAGCATATTAGCTATAAATTTTTCTATAAATGTATTGATGTTAGCCAAAACAACCATCCTCTACTATAGATGCTGGCTTAATATACTTCAAAACCTTAAACTCATTGCTCATTTGTGCATGTTTATACATTAAATCAACATTTAAATTTGATAATGAATTTGCATCATATGCACTCAACTCAATCACACTCATATTGATAAAGTTACACCACGAAGTAAGAGTAAACATTAAGAATGAAACACCAAGCAATATCAGCGATGAATACCCAACAACATTCGATTCTAAAAAAATAGCTGAAACAAACATAACAACTCCTAGGAGTGATATTAGAAGTGTTTTTTTCATCATATTGATCCTTTTTGTAAAGAATGAAATTCTTCCCTGAGTTGTACTAAATGTATCAAAGATAAACAGATAAAACAGAAGCTATTTTAGTATACCAATTAGCCAATTATTTTTAACTAACCACTACAGCAAACAATCTTTATCAACTTTCATCTGTTTTATCTGCTTTTTTGTATCAACAATCACAACACCTTTAATTGTTTTTTTAAGTTTACGTGACTTCTTCGGTTGTGTTGGCTTTATTGGCTTAATATCGGATAGTGTCATGTTAATACCTTAAATTTAATCTAGGTATTTATCGAAATTTCGCCAACAATCACGCTTAAAAATAGGGTCTTAGTTTCAAATTTAGTGCTAGTTACTCTATAGCCCTTATTTTGCTGAGGGCATCAACGGATTGGATGTCAGTTGTTATGCATAGATAAGGGAAAACTTATCTTTACTTTAAGAGCTTATAAACTAATTAAATAAAAATGGTTTTAACTCAGTATAATTTTCGATAATAATTTGTTGGGCTGAAGGATCAAATTCTCGTTTAGTAGGATCTATATTCAATGCTTGCAATGTATAGTTTACCAGTGCAGCTCTCGCTTCGATAACAAGTACACCCCCTACCATATTATAATCTTGTTCAACAATTTCCTTCTGAACATTATTTAGACCAGGATCGGGTTTAATCTTGATTTGAACCAAAGTATTCCATTTTTCATCTCCAGATTCAAAATTGAAAGCTTCCGTAACTATCTCAGGTTGCCCTCTAAAGCGACTTAAAACAAAGTCTCTATACTCACCATTTTTTTCACAGTACGCTCGCACATGCCAGCGTAAGTGTGTACAAACTAAAGTATGAGGTACAATTACCCTAGTTTCTGTCGAAGAATCTCGCAAAGACATGTAGTCAATTTCTACACGTTTCTTCTCTCTAGCGGCTTGAATTATTACCCTGATTATTTCTGGAGATGTTTTTCTTATAGGAATTTTAACCATTTCCGTATGAGCAAAACCTAAATCTAAACCAGCAAACGTATGATTAATGTCTTTATTTCTGCTTAATACATGTAAGTATTCGTCAGCCACACCTGTAGTCAATTTAGGAGTAAAACTGGGCGTCGGTTTATAACCTTTAAGCTTACTATCGTACTCTAAATTATTTACAGCTATATGATTGATATAAAAATTAATATCCTTTGACGCTTGCTGCCTACCAATTCCGAAACTATTACAGAGATGATTAGTGGTCAACCGACCTTCCCAATATGCAACAATCTCAATTAATCTATATCTAAGTAATTGATCCCATCGATACGGCCATTCGCTTTCTTTTGTCATAATATTCTGCAAAATTTTAGATGTGATTGGTTTTTGTACATGTTAATGTAAACAGTATGGACATGTCTATAGTGACTACATAGGATTGAATTCATCAAATCCTTAAACAACAACACGGAGGTAACATGAGCTTTCATAGAAAATTAGCTAAAAACAGCCTTCTATGTAAGGAAAATGCAGCTTGGCGCTTGCTCAGAAAAGAAAATGCTCCAATGATAATTGCTTTTCTATCTGACCTATTCACCGATAGGACTCAAATAACTTACAGCAGTGCCAAAAATGCCCTCGATACTGAGCTTTTAAGAGCCAAAGATGTAGGACTTTGGGAAGGTGACGTTAGTGCTGCAACATATTTAAACGAGTGGATAAATGCAGGTTTATTGAGAGAGCTCGATGATGAACTTACAAAAACAGATGCTTGCGATATAGCAATTAACTTCTGTAAGTCTCTTGAGCAACGTAACTCTCAAACTACCGCATCACACTTAAAAATAGTTCAGGACTCTGTGAGAGACCTACTGGTAGCGATTAACCCAGATCCAGAAATTAGGCTTGAGCTATTGCACCGAAAGTTAAGCACCATTCAGCATGAAATTGACCAAATCAACGCGGGGGTAATTAACGAGCTATCAGAAATAGAGCAGTCTGAAAGAATAAGGGAAGTATATCAACTGGCTTCGGTGCTGACAGGGGATTTTAGAAAGGTCGAAGACGAAATCAGGTTATACGACCAAGAAGTAAGAAAACAAATGATTGCTGATGATACAACAAAAGGAAGCGTTATAGAGCAGCTAATCAATAAAGAGAACATACTAGCATCGACGGATGCAGGCAGTGCATTTACGAGCTTTTATCAATTGTTGTGTGATCAAAATAGAACAACTGAGTTTAGAGAACAACTCAAAGATCTTCTAGAACAACCTATATCACAATACCTTTCTGTTGAACAAAAAGACTTTTTGAATCGACTCATGCGGGTACTAATTACTGAATCAGAGCGTGTATTCGACGTTAGAAGACGAACAGAAGAAGGGTTAAAAAATTACATCGAATCTGGTGCTTTCAATGATAATTTTCAATTAGATGAACTAATAAATTTATTAGAACAACACGCAATAAAACTTGGAAACTCTCCGAAGACTAAACTTACTGCAGAAACAGGTCTTTCTTTAAATGTTGGCTCAGCAAGTATCGGGTCACCTATGGAAAATAAGCTCAAAGTTCCAGATGAACACTACGACACTAGTGGAGTAACTGAACATAAGAACTCGAGAACACTCAGTTCATCAGCATTAGAGAATTTAGAGCAAGTTAGCTTTTCAGAAGTAGCGTTAATTACTAAAGATTTACTGGCTAAACATGGGCCCTTATCAATTGCAGGAATATGCGAACACTATGCAATTAACAAAGGGCTTGAAGAGCTTGTCGCCTTTATAAAAGTAGCAACAACAGCAAACGCTCCACGATTAACGGAGAAAGAAAAAGTAGCAATTCAAGATTATCAAGGTAATAGATTAATTGCTTCTATTCCCAAGTACTTACTAAGCAGTGATTTATTTTCTAAAAACATTAAGGAGCTATCTTTATGACGGATTTTTTCGATAAATTTATCCCAGAATCAGATTCATCTGTTGATGATGCTACTTTAGGCGGCTTTGATAACGAACAAGAAGATAGCAATGTAGAACTCTCTCAACCGCTACCTTTAACTCAAGCAGCCCAAATTGGATATTTAAAAATTTTACGTTCGGGCGTTATTTTAGAAAAAAATAACCAACCTATCTTTAAAAGTATCTGTGAAAATGCGAAGCCAATTAGAAGTAGACTAAGTGAGTTAAACATCGAACTTGTAATAGATGAATTGCGCGGTGTTGCATTTACCAGAAACATAGATGGTGAAGATAGCGCTCTTCCCAAGTTAATTCAAAGTAAACCTTTATCTATTTACGACACACTATTAGCTCTAGTATTGAGAAAGCACTACCAAGGTAGAGAAAAAGTTGGTGAACAAAAAGTAGTTGTTGATATAGACACTATAGAAAATGAAATGAAGCCATTCTTACCACTGACTAACAATTCTAAAACTGACAAGAAAAAGCTTAATGGCGCTCTCAACAAATTTAAATTAAAAAACATGATATTAGAGGTTAAAGGAAGCGAAACAAGATATGAAATATCACCAGTTATTAGATACGTAATTGATTCTAGTTTCCTAAACGAAATGCTAAAAAAATATCAGGAAGTTCTTAAAAAATTAGATATAGAGTTACCTAAGGATAGCTCCAAAACGGATGAAGATGCTAAACAAGGGAGTATTAGCTATGAATAGTTCACATACGCTTGATTCATGGTTTGATGTTGGTCAGATAAGACTTTCAGAAATATCGGTATTCAATTGGGGGACATTTGATGGATACCACACTGGCATTATTGATAGAGACGGAACATTTATTACCGGAGAGACTGGTGCTGGCAAATCAACACTCGTTGATGCTCATCAAGTAACGTTGCACCCTGCTGGTCGTACTGCATTCAACATAGCAGCAGCACAAAATGACAAAACAGATAGAACATTATTATCTTACATGCGAGGAACTTTTGGCTCTGCTCATGATGGCAGTGGAACTAGTACTAAAAGCAAACGAAATAGTTCTGTAGTATCTGCAGTTAGGAGCATGTATACCGCAGATGATAGTTCAAAAGTTACACTTATAGCGCTTTTCTGGACAGCACTTTCAACGAATAGTTTATCTGATGTAAAACGAATTTATATCATTGGTAAGCGTGATATTAAATTAAAAGAAGTTTTAGATGCTTTTGGTAAAGGGGAAAGCAGAGGATTAAAAGCTTGGCTAAAGACTGACAACCTGATTCAGTGCTGTGATGATAACTTTAAAGAATACCAAGATTTGTATAGAAAGCTGCTTTATATGGATAACCCCAATGCTCCAAATTTATTGTCTAGAGCGTTAGGCTTGAAAAAAATTGATGATCTTACAAAGTTAATTAGAGAGCTTGTATTAGAACCAAGCGAGATTAAGAATGACGCAAGAAAAATAGTTCATGAATTTAAAGATCTCGAAACAATATACCAAAAATTAATTGATGCAAAACAGCAGCAAGAACAACTAAGCAAGTTACCTGAATATAAACAGCAAATTGATCAAGCAACGATAGAAATTACTAACTGCCAAGAAGATAAAAAAGCTATTCCTGTAGTATTAGCTGAATATCAGCACACTTATTGGTCCGAGCAACGAGCAGCCTTTGATAAAGAATTAGAAAAAATATCTGAAATTCTAGAAGAACTATCAGAGAAAGAAGGTTTAGCGAATAAGGAAGTTAAGCTCCGCTATTCAGAGTTCAATAATGCTGGTGGCGATAAGCTTGGAAGACTTGAACAAAGTTTATCTGATGCGAGCGCTACATTAGAAAAAGTCATCGAGAATAGCTCTGAATATCAAACAATTGCCAGAGTACTTGAATTAAATGATAGCTTATCTTTAAAAACCTTCGAACAAAATATTCAACTTGCATCAGAGTACTTGAATAATTCGGAAAGCCTTACAGAGTCTGCGCAAAATGAGTTTGGTAAAGCAGCAGGTAGTTACAGTGAACTAACCAATACCCAAAGCAGGTTACAAGAAGAAATAAAAGAAATATCGGCAAGACCAGATTCCAATATCCCCGTCTCATATCACAAGTTACGAGATCAACTAGTTCATTCTACAAATATTTCTACCGATGAATTGGCATTTATTGGCGAGCTAATCGATGTAAAAGATGAGCACATTTCATGGCGCGGAGCCATTGAAAGAGCGTTAGGTGGTTTAAAAACTACTCTTTTGGTTTCTCAGCATCAATATTCTGTTGTGACTGGTTGGTTAAACAATACGTATACGGGATTGCATGTAAGAGTACAAATAGCGCATAACACAGCTTCACCAAAACAATTTAAAACTAATGGTTTTCTAAGAAAATTAGAATGGAAAAAGCATCAATATCGAGATTGGTTAAAAGCTCATTTAGCTAAGTTTGATTTGAACTGCGTTGGCGATATTGACACCTTCAATAATACACCTTACTCCCTTACCAAAGAAGGATTAACTCAATTTGAAAAAGGCAGGTTTGAAAAGAAAGATCTGAATAGAGTAACAGATACTAATTACTGGTACTTGGGATTTAGCAATAAACATCAACTTAAAGCACTTCAAACTAAGCTTTCCGAAGTCGAAGGAGACATAAAAACGTCTTTTACAGCACTAGAAGAAGCTAGAAGTGTGATGAACGATACAGCAAATAAACTTAGATCATGGGATAGCTTAAGTAAGTATAAGTGGAAAGATATCAATTCCGAATATTGGAGTAATAAAGTAAAGGAAATTGGAACTGAAATAGACCAGTACCAAACAGGAAACAAAGAGCTAACAGATCGTAAGCTCAAACTAGAGCAAGCTGAGAAAGCACATGAAGAAATCAAAGGACAAATTCTAACAAAAACTGCTAAGCAAGCTTTAAAAGAAGAAGATGTGAGCTATTCAACAAAGAAAATAAATCAGCAACTTGAAACAATGAAAGCTAACATTGATAGCGAAGCTAAAGAACGAATTCTAAGTCTAATTAAGCCACTTAATGAATCTGATATACCTGATGTCATTAATATTGAGCGTGATAACAATAAGATTATTGATAGTAGACTCGAATCCTTAGGAGGCTTAAAAGAGTCTTTAGTTAGTCGTGCAACTGGGGACATGGGAGCTTACCGTAAGAAGTGGCAAAATGTTGCTGCTGACTGGGGAACTGATATTGATTCGATACAACAATATATCAATCAACTAAACTCTATAGAAAAAGATGGCTTGCCTGAACTAGTTCAAAAATTTAAAGAACGACTGAATAAACACACTACACAATCTCTTGCAGGGTTAAGACAAAGAATTCTCAATGAGCATGAAGAAATAATTGACCGTATTCAAACCATTAACAAGGTACTTGCTAAAACAGAATTTAGAACAAATACCCACTTACAGCTAGGTCACCGAAAAGAAGAATTTAGCGTCGTAAAAGAATTTAACAAAGCACTTAAAAATGTGTTCTCTCAAGTTAGCTCTGAAGATCACGAAGCTCGCTTTTTACAGTTAAAATCAGTTGTTAAAACACTATCGGATGCGAGTGACCCTACTACCCATATGAATAAAGCTAGCTTGCAGCTACTCGACCCTAGGTACCAACTTTCATTCCATGCTAACGAAATTGATAGAGCCAATGATGAAATTGTTGATGTTTTAGAATCTTCTAGCGGTAAATCAGGTGGTGAAAAAGAATCGTTTGCGGGAATTATTGTTGCAGCAAGTCTAGCTTATGTTTTGATGCCTGACGGCTATGACAAACCTATCTATTCAACCGTATTTTTAGATGAAGCATTCTCAAACACCAGTGAGAAAGTCAGCCGTCGTGTCTTAAAAGTATTTAAAGAACTCAAGTTACACGTAAACCTAATAACACCATTTAAAAATTTGAACTTAGCAAGAGACTCCGCAAGCTCTCTTTTAATTATCGAAAAAGAGCAGGAACAAAATACGAGTAGTATTATAGAGGTTACTTGGGAAGAGGCTAATCGAATGTTAGCTAAACGACGTGAAGAGAAAGCGCTTGAAGAGGCAAAGGCGCTGGAAGTTGAATTTGAAACAGAGTGACCGATATATGCTAAGACCAACCGACGTATATAAGCAAGTCCACAAGCGTTATTGGGAAAATAAAGCAAACTGGAAAAAACTGCTGCTTGGGGAAAGGAGCTTCCCTATAAAGATATCGTTGAAGCCTCCAACAGGAAAACAAATTTTCAATGACGTAGCAAGCTATCAAGCATTTATATCGGAATGGAAAAGTAGCCTTTTTCCACAACTTATAAAATGGGAAGAAAAATCATCGAATTCAATTGAATCTCAACTAATGCCAGTTGCTTTGGTTATCAATAACGTAAGTGAATTAATCGATTACTTAGGTAAAACCCAAATAACGGCTCATTGGGAAAAAATATTTGAGCCTATAGTAAGTTTTTCTGCGCAGCTTTATAAGCCACTAGTTTTAAATATTGAAAGAATCGAAAAGCTTTCCCCTTATGATTCTCAGCTAATAGTTAAAACACTAGAACAACTGAAGCCGAATATGGGAAGAGGTCTATATCTGAGAGCATTACCGCTAATTGGTGTTGATACTAAATTTTTAGAAAGTAACGAAAAAATCATTTCAATACTGTTAGATACATTAACAGAAAATTCAATAAGTGAATCTGGCGATCTATATAGCTGGTTAGATTGTAAATCTGTGCCTAAAGGTTGGCTTTATGTTCGACCACTTTGTGAAGAAACAGAAAAAAAATTGGGCTTCCCTATTTTACAATTACCAAGCAGCAGTATTAATTCTTCACCGCTGCCAGCTGACAATATTTTAGTAGTAGAAAATGTACAATCTGGCCTAGCTTTACCAAGGCTACCTAACACCATCGCCATATTTGGTGGCGGCAACAATATTACTTGGCTTACCAGTAGCTGGTTAAAAGAAAGAAATGTAGCTTACTGGGGGGATATTGACTCTTGGGGTCTAGTCATTCTCAGCAATGCAAAAGAACTTTTGCCAAACATCCAATCTTTAATGATGGATCTGAAAACGTTGAAAGCCCATAAGCCCAGAATGGTTAGAGAAAAATCATCGAATACTCAAATTACAAAACATCTAACAAATAGAGAACAAGAACTTTTGAGTACACTACTAAGCACTTCTGGCGATGAACCCAATAGACTCGAACAAGAACGGTTATCGCAGGATTATGTTTCAAACTCACTCAATAATTGGATTAAGACGGAATAATGTAGGTTTAGTAATCAGCCACAATTGACTTATATTATTTAGAGAACATTTAACCTCAATAAACAGGAGCTTTAAAAACACTAAAAACAAACAAAAAAGAATACAGATTTTGGTTGATTTTAAAAATTAGGTTTGTTACATTTGCATTCAGGTTGGGGATATTTGTGGGGAGTTGATGTATGAAAGCAACTAAATTTGGGTTGTTTATCAGGCAATCTCGCCTGCTTAAGGGCGTAAACCTTAAGCAAATGGCGGAAAGTATGGAAATGAAGCCATCGTTTCTTTCAGCGTTAGAGCTAGGTAAAAAGGCTATCTCTGAAGAAACTATTATAAAAGTAATTAGTTATCTAGGATTAGATGCAACTAAAGAGCAAGAGTTAAGAGAAGCTGCCGATAGATCACAGCCTATAGCTAAAGTTAACTTAACCACTGAAAGTGCTAGAGATAGAGAGTTAGTACTAATGTTTGCTCGAAAGTTTAGGGAAATCCCAGAAGATGAAAAACAACGATTAGAAGATCTATTACTATGATGTAAGGAAGAATATGTATAAGCCTAAAGGTTATAAAGTCCAGCGCTTAAATCAAAGAAACATTATGCAAAGAGCCAACTCATTGAGAGAGCTTGCGCAAAATTACATAACCCCAGATACAGGCTATTTTAACTTAGGGGATTTTGTCTGTTACCTTCACGATAATAATGACATTGAGTTTGAAATGGTTATTATTGATGACGAATTAACGCAAGAAGAAGGCGTTGCTTCACCTTCTAGCAATAGATTCTTAATTCCCGATCACGTATTTAATTCCTTAATGGAAGGCCAGCCGAGAGCCAGATTCACTGTTGCTCACGAATTGGGTCACATCATGCTGCACGAGCAGCCAGTTCATTATAGAAATGGTATTAACTCTTGGCATCACCATGAAGAAGACAGCGAGTGGCAAGCTAATACTTTTGCAGCACACCTATTAGTTGAATTCGAAAAAGCTAGAGACATAAACATTGCAAACACAATTGCAAATCAATTTGGCGTTAGTATGGAAGTAGCATTGATATACATGAAAAACAAAAAGAATTTGTAAAATAGGGGAAAAATCCCCTATTTACTTTGGAAATTGGCTGGGAACATCGCCCCCTAAACCAAACCATCTTTACATGGCAAAGCATGTTGATTCGCACTCTTATTGTGAGCCTAAAAGCTGGTAATGTCAATTGGCGACCTTGATAAGTATAGGTGATCACAATGGCTACAAAAGACACTGTTACCATTTTTCGTCCTTATATCACTGTAAAAGGTAAGCGTATTTACCGTAAAAATGGTGGTATGTGGAAAATCGAAATCCCTGCTGACAAATATAAAGGTTAGCTCTTAAAGTGAAAGCAGAATAAAGCTGCTTTCACTCATCTTTGATAAAACCTAAAACGCTTGAACTTTTGCTGTCATTATTAAAGTTTTCCAAAATACAAAAAAATGACAAGTTTCAAGAGAATTAATTAATCATAATGAGTTTATATACACAGGGGTTCGATGTCTGAAGTTCAAAGAGATTACGCTTATTGGGAGACTGAGTATAACACTTTTTCAGGTATCTCAGCTCGCGCAGCAGTTAAAAAAGGCGGAGCATGGAGAAAAGGAAGAGCCTTTTATCCACTTCCAAATTCCAACTACCCAAAGCTAAAAAGTGTGTACAGAGAAAAAAGTGACACAGCATATTTTGCCTTAGTCAATTCTGAACATTCACACCTACTACCAGATCCTAGTCGAGAAAATGAAAGTATCGAGCATGAATTATTTAAGCACGTACTTTCTGAAGCAAGAAATATTACCCTTTCTTTAAAAATTGACGGAAATACGACTACCTATAAAGTAAAAGTGTACAGAGCAACAGAAGAATACAAATTTAAAGTAAACGGCAACAAAAGAAGCATCGACACATTTATAAGATATATTGATGATAGGGACTTACACTGGCGATTTGGTACCACTTTGGGTATTGAGGTATACAAGTCCCATAGAGTAGACAAAAACAAGAAGAAAGATCTAAAAGATGCCAATATACCAACTATTGAAATCGCTATACCAACAATATTTCGTGATAGGTTAATCAGCTCAGTGACTGACGAGCTAACCTTGAAGAACGAAATGCTAGAATATGTTGCTTCCAATACTATTGAAGCTGACGTTATTTCAGGTCCCATAAAATCCTTTTTCAAACAGACAAGCAATCGTTTTTTATCATTGAGAAAAGAGTACTTAGCGGCCAAATCTGATAGTGAAGAACTATCATCTCACTGTGAAAAGCTTCAAACTCTGATAAATGAAAAGTCAGCTGAATTGTTAATATCAAAAGAGCGTTTAGAAGTCAGCGAAAGTGATTCATATCGCTTAAATAACAATATAAAGCTCATTAAAAATGAACTTACTACCCTTCAAGAAAAATACGAGCAAACTCTAAATGAGAATCGATGGTACTTTTGGAGCATAGTAATTTTACTTATCTTAATTGCATCTATTGTTACCCTTCAGGTAGTGAGATAAAACTCTGTAGTGGTCAATTAATGTTGGCCACGTTTTTGACACAATACATTGATCAAAACCAGATAGGGCTATTTTTGTATTTCTCTATATTGAACATGTGGTTATAGTGCATAGACAGTGACTTTGACTTTCTAGCGTCAGTACCTTGTAATCAGTAGGTCGCCAGTTCGACTCCGGCAGTCGGCACCATTCATAACGAAGCCTCAGCATTTTGTTGAGGCTTTTTTATTGGAAAATTTTCAACAAACATCGAACTGAACCTACTGATTGAATCAGTAGCTAAGCAGGTTTGGCAGTTCTACTCCGGCAGTCGGCACCATTCATAACGAAGCCTCAGCATTTTGTTGAGGCTTTTTTATTTGGAAATTTTAAACAAACAACGAACTGAACCTACTGATTGAATCAGTAGCTAAGCAGGTTTGGCAGTTCGACTTTGTTAGAGGGCTACATTACACACCTTCATTGGTAATAAATATAGATTCTCTATCTATAGCGCTAGTTTTAAGCTAAGGAATCCACTTCCAGTCTGCCCTCTTACCTTTATCGTGCCTAAAGCTGATTAAATCGCTGTGAATCTCGCCGTGCGGCATTCTGGCAACGAGCTGTCGATATTCATTTCCCTTGATCTTCAGCATGTGTTGATGATCGCCCGCTTCGATGTATACATATGGCAGGTTAAGTAGCTCGTCATCTACCATCATTTTCAAATTATATGCTTTACCAACGCTAGGTATCGCGCCTTTTTTACAGTCAGGAAACAAGTCTATTAATCTCGTTTCACTTAAAAGCCTATAGTGACGATTTGTTAAGGTGTTTAATTGGTTTACCGAAACTCTACGTTTAGCTGGCACACTCGCCATTAGAAAACCTCCATCTGAGTCTTCTAAAATGACGGCTTTGGCAACTTGTTCTGGCGGTAGTTTAGCTGAAACGGAACTATCTAAAGCGGTCGCAGTGGGGCGATGTTTTATTACTTCGTAATTAACATTTTCTTTAGCAAAAAATTCCTCGAGTGTGATTGCAATGGCCATGTTACTCTCCCATCAATCGTACTGATGCATCACTAAGTTTAGTCGATTCCTGACTAATTGCGTCTAAGGCCTCTAATTCATCGGAAATTTTAAGTGATGTACTAACGAAAAACTCCGAGCATAAAAAAAGCACCAACTAAAGTTGGTGCTTTTTGAGCGATAAATTAAGTTGTAACTTACGCTTGCTTCTTGTTACGACGAAAAGCTAATCCCAATACGCCTAAAGCGAAGATAGCTAGTGTAGAAGGTTCTGGAATAGACTCTACTTTGTCTTTTATCAAAACAAATCCAGCCTTGTATGCATAAGAATTAATGTCTGCGTAGGTATTTAGTTTATATTCATCATAATTACCCGCATGCTTATATTTGTTGGTAACAATAGAATCACTTAACATAAACATAACGCGTGTTTTGCCTTCAAAACTATAACCGCTCCAGCCGCCTTGGTTATAATATGTGAATATCCCTGAAGTATTTGCATTATTTCCAAATATTGCCTCAGCTTCACTTGTGCTTGCCCAATGAAAGCCATCAATCATTTCAAACGTGTCAGTAAGTGAAAAATTGCTTTTTGCCACTGCGAAATAGACATTTTCATTATATGTACTTTGACGAAGACCGCCATGCTCATCACTTTGAAGCCACCAATCATCTAGGGCTATCAGCGTACCATTTGCCGGCCCAATAAACGAAAATAATGAAAACAATAAACCGATGCTAAGCGCATTAAATAACTTCATTTGATATTCCTTTCCATAATTATTGGAGGGTATTGATTAATATGGGATTATGATTATTTAGCACAATCATACAAAAACCATACCAGACGAAGAATAACCAAGCATTTCAATACAATAGAAAACCCTTTAAATGCTTTCATGAAAATTTTGTAAAAAAATTTGACAAAACAAACTAGTCAACCAGTTGAATTAAAAGCATAAAATAAGTCAATGTTGCATCTTTTTTCATCTGGTTAACTTTTATCCTACTAAGAATCCATTTCCAACCGGCGCATTTGTCCTTATCTTGCCTAAAGCTGATTAAGTCGCAATGAACCTCAGCGTGCGACATTTAGGTAACAAGCTGTCGATATTAGTCTCCTTTGATCTTCTACACATGTTAGTGATCGCCAGCTTCAATATATAGGTATGGTGCTTCAAGTAGCTCGTCATCAACTATCATTTTCAAGTTATATGCCTTGCCAACGCTAGGTATTGCGCCTTTTTAGAGTCAGGAAATAAGTCTATTAATCCCACTTAATTTAATAGCTTGTAATAACGATTTGATAAGGTATTTAGCTGGCACACTCGCCATTAGAAAACCTCCATCTGAGTCTTCTAAAATGACGGCTTTGGCAACTTGTTCTGGCGGTAGTTTAGCTGAAACGGAACTATCTAAAGCGGTCGCAGTGGGGCGATGTTTTATTACTTCGTAATTAACATTTTCTTTAGCAAAAAATTCCTCGAGTGTGATTGCAATGGCCATGTTACTCTCCCATCAATCGTACTGATGCATCACTAAGTTTAGTCGATCCTCGACTAAATGCGTTAAAGGCTAGTTGCTCAAAGGAATCTTAGAATGATCTACTAACCAAGAACACCGCGCATAAAAAAAGCACCAACTAACGTTGATGCTTCTTAGCGATAAATTAAATTGTAACTTATGCTTGCTTCTTATTACGACGAGAAGCTAATCCCAATGCGCCTAAAGCAAAGATAGCTAACGTAGTTGGTTCAGGCACTTGAGCTGGGTCAAAACTAATCGACGAATAATTAGAAATCCATGAACAAGAGCTATCGCCAGAAGCTGCACTACAACCATTGTTAACAACAAAAGATGTCATCGCACCAAACGAAACTAGGCTTTCAGTGTGAAAACCACCTTCGACAACTTCTTGAACACCTAATGACGTTGCACCGTTAAATACTTCAACCCATAAGTCACCACGACCAGGACCTGAAAGACCCCATGGTTCAAAGCTAAATGAAACATTGTCAACTGGGCCGTCGAATGTAAATACGATGTCATTCGCTGTTGGGTAACCATCAGTAGTGCTATTGCGTACACCCGTTGCATCTGCGAAAGGTGCGCTATTGTCAATACCTCCGCCAGATAATGAGATAGTCACTCCATCGAAATCTAAAGTATCACCAACTACTGTGCCAGTTGTACTGTTTAATTCGATAAGTCCTGCGTTTGCTAAACCGCTTAAAGACAACAATAAACCTGCAAAACCTGCTTTTAAAACATTATGTTTCATCTAATTTCCCTTAATAATTTCATTTAATTAAAATTTACTAGTAATTAAATTTAGCTGTAATTTAAAATCTGCCCTCATCTAGCAAAAGGCGAGCCAAACACAAAAAACAAATATAAAACAATAAACTACAATGAAAACAATTGAGAAACCTGAAGTTTCTGTAAAAAAAACTGACGCATTATTAACCATGCTTTACTTGTTATTATCATGAAACTTAATAGGTTGAATTAAAGGCTATTTCGTCAGTTCTCTGAGTAAAAAGTTAATTTCAATTTAATTATTCTGTGAAGTGTATGAAAAATTGAAACATCATTGGCATACCAAAAACTCGTAAATACAAAATGATATTGTCGATTATCGTAATGTTTGAACTGAAGGCTTTATATAGCTATCAATTATGCGCTGGTACTCGCCGCTCTCAACTAGCTTAGCCAAACCATTATTGAATGCATCACAAAACGACTGCTCTTTAAACACCACACGTGTGGGACTCTTTACTTGAATTGAGCTAATAAGGTCGAGCTCATGAAATACCACTGATTCACTCGTATCAACTTTTGTCAGCACACTTCGCCAATAATGAAAGATATTTTCATCAACAACGATAAAATCAACTCGCCCTTTAAATAACAGTGCTACTTGGTTTTCTTGATTGGCCATTTCCTGATATTGGCTACTCTTTTCTGCTAATAATTCTAAATCAGGAAATATCTTGCTTGCATCTTGAAAAGCAATTGTGCGTTTATCAATAAGCTCATCAATACTAGAAAGTTGAAAATTATTTTTTTCTAATGACACCAATGATGTAGAAAAGTAAGTGGTAATGTCTGAATAACATCCATTTTTAATTTTTCGCCCCTCTACCATAGCAACTGCATCGATATTTTTCTGATTAAGTATGGTAGTCATTCGAGTAAACGGGATGTAATAAGGGATCACCGTTATTCCTTCACTCGCCAGTGATTGACTAACGATATCAATGCTTATCCCACGTTCTTCCGACTGAACTACCCATGGTGGAATATGCTCGGGAAAAGCGACAGTAATGGTTTGAGCAGACACTGAAAATACTGTGCTAATGAAAAGAAACAAACCAATCAGTTGCATTAAAAATACCTCGGTCTTTTAGAAATCATAGCTTTATCCTCTTGGCAAGTAAACGTAAATTCCAACTCACCGGTCGTACAGTAACAATGAATGACATTAATTGTTACATCCTGAGTTGAAATACTTTTTCGTCACACGGTTTCTATTAAAAACAACAACAATAAAGATATATCAGGAAAAATGTCCTCTTGTAATAGTCACTCATTCACAAATGCCCCCGTTGGCATGCTGCTATGGCGCAATAGTGCACCTATGTTGAGCGCTATCCTAGCGCTGTTTGCCTACGACTTATTGGAATCATCACTGCTTGCTTTTCAAAATGAAAGCACACTGACTGCATTTGGTTTTACATTACCTATTACAGCCGCCATGACCGCATTAGCAATAGGTTTAAGCATTCATGCCAATAATAAAACCGTTCATTGCAACTGCGTCGAAAAGGAAAAGTTAGCGCAAACCATAGTAACCACTTTAATAACAAACACTATCGTCGTAGCCGTATTCTCGCTCTTGTTCATGTTGGGCAATGAACAATTGCTGTTTGTTACAGGTAATGCCAACTGGACACTGGCAACGACACACCAACAAAGTATTCAAGAGCAATCGAGTTACATGTACCTTCGCTATTTGGGTTGGGTATTCATGGCGCTGTTTTGGCAAACTAATGCTGTGCTTAGAGCCTTAGGATGGATGAAGATAGCAAGCTATTTAATGTTAGGCTGGGCAATAACTAAGGCGCTTTTAGCTACTTTAATTCTCACACCTCAAAGCCCTCTGTTTACAGAAGGTTTTTCAAATTTAGCGATGGTGCATTTGTTCTCGGATGTATTATTTGCTGCTATCTCCTTACTTTACCTCTTTACAAAAATCCCCTTAGTTTGCCCACATCTTGAAAACTTTTCTCTGAAATGTTCAACGATTAGAATTGAAAGCTTGTTGATCGTCCTTCAGCAATTTATCACCCCAATAAGTATGGCGGCATTAACCGCAATCGCGGCCAGCCTAAGTACTGACTATGTGGCTGCGCTTGCACTGTTATTTCGCTTAGAAGCCATATTTTTGATCGTGCCGATGGCGCTTACTACTTCAATGCCTGCATTAGTTGGCGCTAACTACTGGCTAAATAAAAAAAGTCGTGTCCGCTCTTTTTACCAAGTGGCATTTAGTGCAGTTTTCCTCATACAAATCGCTATTGCCATATTATTGATGACTCAAAGCCATTATCTATCCTCTTTCGTGTGTCCACATGAAGCAATTGCCCAACATTTGGATAATTACCTTAAGTGGGTGCCTTGGGGATATGCGGCTGCCGGTATTGCGATTGTTTTTCAATCTTGTCTGAACGCGAAAAAGAAGACATTGCAAGCCACCTTTTTGGCACTTTGCCATCGCATTTTGTTCATATTGCCACTAGCTACCATTGGCGCGGTGAGTTTTGGTGATGACGGCTTTTACCAAGGGCTTCTGTTAGGTCACTTGGGTGCAGTAATCCCTGTATTATTTTTGCTAAACCGTTTTGGCTACTTGCGTAATCAAGACACAACAAACAATCAAACGCTTTCAAAAGGAATCACGCATGAAAACAACTACTCTCGTTAATTGTGCTGTAATAGCACTTGTTTTTTCTAGTGTAATCACCACTTTCCAAGTTTCGGCAAAAATGTCAGACAGTGATAATTTTGCCCAGCAGCTTGCAACAAGTGATAGACCGGATTCAGATAAGGTCAGAGATGTTGGTAGACAGCCTGCTAAGGTGATGGAGTTCTTTGGTATCAAGCCTGGAATGAATGTTTTAGAGGTGCTCTCAAGCGGTGGCTATTACACAGAGGTACTTTCTCAAAAAGTAGGTAATACGGGAAAAGTTTACGCGCAAAACAATCGATTCATACTGGACGTTTTCGATGGGCGATTTGGTAAGGAATTCGACAATAGATTTAGAAACAATCGCCTGCAAAATGTAGAACATTACGTAAGAGAATTTGGTGAATTTGATCTAGAGAACAAGATTGATGTTGTCACTATCGTGCTTAACTATCATGACTTATATTCTAACGCGCCGAAAGAACAACGCATGAAAGTGCTAGGTCAATTGAAAAAAGCGCTGAAAGAAGATGGCGTAATCGGCTTGATCGATATGGAATCATCCAATGGCAACCAGAAAGATTTACACCGAATTAGTAAAGAATTAGTCATTGAAGACTTTAAAGCAGCAGGATTTGTACTAGAAGCGCAAGCCGATTTCTTGCGAAACCCTAAAGACGACTACAGTAAAATGGTATTTGACCCGAGTGTACGCGGTAAAACTGACCGTTTCGTCTTTCGCTTTAAAAAGGCGTAGTGTTACGTTAATCAAATAAAAAAACTGATTCGAAATTATACAAATTGCTGATAAAATCCCCCTCGCCTATAAGGCATAATTCTTCAGGGCGGGGTGGAATTCCCCACCGGCGGTAATTAGTTAAACTGAGATAATCTGTAACTATCAGCCCGCGAGCGCTTTGCTGTGAGTAACAAGTGTCAAGCACTAGTAGCAAAGGTCTAGCAGATTCGGTGTAATTCCGAAGCCGACGGTTCAGGGTCTATGCATTTGCTATAAATCAATCACTCGTTGATAGTCCCGTAAAGTCCGGATGGGAGAAGATAATTTGGTACATCGCTAATACCTATTGGTATAACACTACATAGTTTTCTATGTGGTGATGTTGTGCTGTGCCAATAACTTACCTCAGCTCCCCTGAATTTTGACAATCAAAATCAGGAGATAAATATGAACATTAACCTCACCCTTTTTGGTAATACACCAAGTATACGAGTTGTAAATGCTTGTCGTGATCTGGCCTTAGGAAAAGCCGTTGTATTGATAGATGATCCCGATCGTGAAAACGAGGGCGATCTAATCGTTGCAGCAGAGCGCATAAGTGAAGCTACGATGGCACAACTTATCAAAGACTGCTCTGGTATCGTTTGTTTAACATTGACCGATGAGAAGATTAAGCAATTACAACTTTCGCAAATGGTCAGCAACAATAACAGTAAGAATCAAACGGCATTTACCGTATCGATTGAAGCAAAGCAAGGAGTAACCACAGGTGTTTCAGCGCACGACCGCGTTCAAACCATTAAGACCGCTATTGCCGAAAACGCCAAACCAGAAGATCTTGCTCGTCCTGGACACGTTTTTCCATTAAAAAGTGAAAGCGGTGGCGTGCTCTCGCGTCGCGGCCATACAGAAGGCAGTACAGATCTTTGTAAACTGGCTGGGCTGTCTCCTTATGGCGTATTGTGCGAACTCATGCATTCAGACGGTACGATGATGAAAGGGCAAGCGTTGGTGGACTACGCACTCGCAAATAAATTAGTACTGTTAACCATAGAAGATATTGTTTCAGTAATTTCAGAGCGCAAATCAAAAGTCGCTTAGTAGATTGGAATGAAAACGCAATATTAGTTAAACGCAATCAGTGAAGGTGTGGCTGCATATTCTGCAGCCACAGTAATTATCTAATAGCGCCTAACTCACTCCGTGCGAACAACCATCAGAGATGCTCTAAGAAGAACCGCCAGCGCTTCTCAACAAAATAAGGGCTGTTATCCAATACGTGTCCCATCTTAGGCATGATGAGTAAGTCAAAATCTTTGTTTGCATTAATCAGCTTTTCGGCCAAGCGTAACGTAGCAGAAGGGTGTACGTTGCTGTCGAGTTCACCATGAGCTAATAACAGTTTCCCTTTTAGACGCTCTACATTGTTATAGTTGGATTGTTCATCCCAATGTTTTGTGACCGGCCATCCCATCCAAATTTCATTCCAACCGGCCTTATCAACCCGAAAATCGTGATTACCAGATGCGCTCACCCCTGCCTTAAAAAAGTCGTTGTGGCGTAGCATGGCTTGCATCGTATCGTACCCACCAGCACTAAAACCAAAAATACCGACGCGATTTAAGTCCATATACGGATGTGACTTAGCCAACTGTTTTATCGCCCATACATGATCATCGGTTCCTGCAGCGAGATTTTTGTAACTAAAGCGATGAAATTCTTTGCCTCGTTTGTTAGTTCCGCGTCCATCCATTTTAATCACAATAATACCGAGCTCCGCCAACGCAGGGCGTTGATTATCAAATGTATAGAACGATTTAGGGGTAAAAAAGTTATGTGGCCCCGTATAAGTATCATCAATGACTGGATACTTCTTATTTGGATCAAAGTCAGTAGGTTTATAAATCAAACCGTGCAGAGAAGTTTTTCCGTCATCGGCCAGCACTGAGAAAGGCTCTGGTGGCTGCCACCCTATAACTGTCAGTTCAGTAATATCGGCTTGGTCAAGCTGTAAAAGTTTTTCTCCAGTTGCCGTGCTTCTTAGCCAACTTTGTGTAGGTGTTTTGGCATCAGAATAACTATCAACGAAAAACTTGTAATCGGGTGATAGCTGCGTACTGTGCTCAAGTGGCTCAGGAGTAAGTAAGGTCAAACCTGTACCATCAAGGTTGATACGATAAAGGTGGCGAAGATAAGGGTCACGATCAGGTTCTCGCCCTGAAGCTTCAAAATACAACACGCCATTTTTTTCGTCTACGCCTCGAATTACACGAACAGTAAATTCTCCCTGTGTAATAGGGTTTAGCAATTCACCAGTTTCGGCATCATACAAATAAAGATGCTGAAAGCCCGTACGTTGTGAGCTCCAAATTATTCGCGCAGTTTCGGTCAACGGATGAAGTGTTTGCACCCAAGGATCAATGAATTGCGGATCTGACTCTTTTATTAGTGAAATTACTTTACGCTGCTTGGCGTCTATTTTTCGCAGGAAGTATTCTTGGTTACCACGACGACGATCGTGGTAAAAGTAGCTATCCCCACGCCACTGACCCCAAATAGCGCCACCATAATAAGTTTGCATTACTTTGGGCGCATCCAACATGAATGCTTGATTTAACTCAGTATCGACTAACACCGGCTGAGCCATTGGTAATACATTATCACCAGCTTGTGGATAGTAATACTCTACGGTATTCACTTGGTAGTCTTTGCTGGCAGTACTGTCTGTCAGGGTCAGCTTATTCACACCTAAACGAAAAAGCTTGTAACTAACGAAATAACGACTATTTTCAGACCAATCAATGTCTAAATCAGTTTGAGCATCAAAATCACCATCCTCTAACATTGACTCTGGATATGGATGCTTGACCGCATAAGGTGTTTGCTCGCTACCATCATGTGTTAATTGCTTACATCCTTGATTAGCCGTTGTACATAGATGCAAGTTATAGTCTTGTACTTGCACATAGTATTCGCCATTAGGTGAAGTAAACGGATGTGAGTCTTTAGCATCGTTACCTATAGATTCACTCCCTGTACACGTATAAGCCGGGTTAGCAATATTGCAGCTAAATGTTTGCTGCTTTATTGAGAACGCTAAATTTTCCCCATCAAACGACACTGAAGAGAGTGGCGACGTATCCCAAGATAACTTACCCTCTATTCCTTTTTGCATGTGAAGTGCCGCTGCAAGCCTTTCCCTGTTAAACAGCGGCTGCTTGCTATTAGTTGCTGGATTGACTAATAAAAATTCCTGACCATTTGTTACTGAGTAACTTTCGAACCAAAACTGATTAACGCTTTCATTCAACCAATTAGCTTCCAGCCAGATATTATGCGCTTTTTGACGAAGATTTTCCGGAGTGAATTGTTTCGCTCGGGCTATTTTTCTTTCTGCATCAATAATAGCAGTAGTGTCGCCTTGGTATAGGGACTGACATCCTGCTAACGTTATAATAGCGCCGATTAACGGCACTAATGTTAACGATAAGCCACTGTAGTGTTGTATGTTTTTTTTCTTTACGACTGCTCGATTTTTATTCTTCATATTCACACAATACCTAGAAATACCACCATCGGCTTATGTTCATCCCCCAATAAATAGGCTGTTTACACAAGGAAATGCCAACACCGACAAATAATGTATACTGTATACGATTTAACAGGTAAGGGAAACACCAATATGAGTGTAATTACTTGGTAAATTAAAAAAGTAGCTTATAGTCTGAATAGGTAGCGGTAGATACCTCTTCTATTTCAACGAAAAAGGCATAGCTCCCTTTCATTTCCATCGTTTGCTTCAAAATCACAACGTCATCATTGAACAATGAAAATTCGAGCAAAACATCCAGATCTGTGATTTCAGCACTAAACATCGGCGAAAAAGTCTCTGTGTTAGTCACATTAATTGCCTCTATATAGGCTAGTTGATTGTTATAACGCAGCTCTCCCGCTAACTTTCCAGATGCGTCTATGCCAAGCGGCTTCGTATTCACATCAAAGGCCACTGTTGAAATAGATTTATTTTCATGAGTTACAGTTAAAGTATCGACCTTAATAAGTTCTCTAAGACTAATCGAAATCGACTTGCCTTTTTTTTGCTTTTCACGTTTTTCCTCTAAATATTGTTGTCGCTGTTTAGTAGAGGGACTCTTTCCATTTACGCTAATGAGTTGCCAATTTGCACTGTCTTTATTGTTTGGATGATATCGCTCAACCCGCTGACTAATGTCGCCTTCTTCATTTTCGTACCGTTCAACTACAAAAGAAACCTTATCCCGTATGCGATTTTCAAAACGTGAAATTGCTTGCTCTACTTTTATTTGAATCTCACTTAACTGAGGCTCTTTAGCTAAAACAAGTTTTGGTGATATTCCACATATCATGGCCAGCACTAGTGCCAGCCCTATTTGATTTTGTTTGTGCATTGCGTTGTCCTTACCAATTCAAAGAACAAACACACTATCAAGAATATTGTGAAAACATTGTGAAGGAGAGTATCTAGTAGGCTACTTGCAATGATTGTTTATTTGGCAGTTCTCATGTGACTTGCAAAACAGTCATTCAACTTTCTTATTCTCAGTTAAACAATATACTAAAAGATAGAAAACAATCGTCACGTTAGGGGGCTGAATTTGATATTAACTCGGCCGCACTTGTTGCTACTATTTTACCTGATGTTTCCACACGTAATTTGGGCACAGGAAAAACTAACATTTGCTGTTATTGGCAAAACCCTAAACGATAGCTTTTACGAACAGTCTTTTGATGGCTGTTTAGAGTTTGCGGCAACAGTTAAAAACCTTAATTGTATTTATGATGGCCCGTTGAATTATCAAGATATTCGTTCACAAGGCTTCGCGGTAGAACGTGTATTAGCAAAGGGAATAGATGGGCTAATAATTTCTGTCACCGACTCTGGGTATTTAGCTAACCATATCCTTCCCAAATTAGCCAAATTGAATATTCCCGTTATCACATTTGATTCTGATTTACTTCCATTGCACCGTCACCACAGATTAACTTATGTTGGTACAAATAATGTCGAGTTTGGCATGGCGCTGGGCGAGTATGCGTCAAGATATAAGCGCCCCGGAGTCAATCAAGTGTGCATTTATTCTGGTCACCCAACAACGCCGAACTTAAACGATAGAATCAAAGGTGTACGACTTTTTCTCTCCCAACACCAAACTGAATCTAGATTAGACGGACAAAACGGATGGTTTGAAATAGAGCGGTGCCCTTACTACTCTTTAGGCAAACGAGATCAAGCATTGTCACAACTGATAAATAGTTTTGACAATAAAGTACCGATAAATATCGCCGTTGCTGGCTTTGCTCAATTTTCCCCTAAGTATATCGAGGCAATTAAGCCCTATCAAAAGCTCCTCGATTCTGGGGAAGTCGTTTTTGTCTCTGCCGATACAGAGCCACTGCAACTTTCAGCACTGAGAGAGCGACTATCTACCATTAACATTGGCCAAAACCCGTTTGAAATGGGTCGGCTATCAGCAGAACTGCTTTTCAATTTCCTCACTCAAAATACCCTTCCCGAAAAGGACATGTACTTTCTGGATTTTCACTACTGTCACCCAGAGAATTTTGACACTTGCACGCAAAAATAAAAAGCACAAGCGAGTGCTTGTGCTTTTGTACCGTTACCACTTCTTCTGCTACACGGCTTAGTTATGTGTATTAAAAGCTCACATTAACACCAGCAAAGTAACCACGTCCGGCAATTGGATAAGTTGAACCACCACGACTTGCGCCCGGAATACCTAACCAATCTCGATCAGTAACATTGTTAATACCAAAATAGATATTTGTTTGTTCTGATATGTCATAACCTACTCTTAAGTTATGTAGTACAGACGACGGTATGTTGTAACGCTCATAGTCTTCAGCTGTCGCTTCACGCGTATATAACACATCTGATGAATAGTTTGTTTGCCAGCTAATGCGTAGTGCTTCTAAGGTGTAAGCTACACTAAATGAAGCCTTCCATTCCGGTGTGCCGTTTACACCTACCCACTCACGCTTATCTGCGCCAGCCAAATCAGACTCGGTGAATGAACTCTCGAGCAAGTGCGTAACATATAGATTGAAATCAATCTCGCCATATTCATTTAACGATTGCTGGTAATAACTCTGAATATCTAAGCCCCTACGACGCATCTTATTAGCGTTAACGTAAGTATCATTGATATTGCTAATATTACCGTCAGCTTTACGTGTTACTTGCGGACAAAATACGTTATCAATGCTGCTTGCATCAACACACATTGCAGCCGTTGTATAAGCACCAAATCGTGTTATACCGTCTTCTAAATCAATATCAAAATAGTCGATTGAAATACTAAAATCATCGATAAACGTTGGAGTAAAGACGAAACCCGCTGTTAATGTATGAGCAGTTTCTACCTTAAGATTTTCGTTACCTTTTACTGTAGTATCAGAACCGCCAGTGATTCGCATTTCAGATTCAAAGTCAGCTGGCAAACCTAAAGCGGCACAGTTCGCTCTGCGCAAATCTTCATCAACCGCTTCGTCTAATTCATCAGCGTCACATGGATCAATATAACGAGTAAAATGTATTTCTTCTGGCCTGAAAAGTTCAGTCAATTGTGGCGCGCGTACCGCTTTAGAATAGTTTGTTCTAACGCGAAGATTATCATCAATCGCCCAGTTAGCCCCTAATTTCCAGCTGTTGTTACTGCCCGCGTACGTATAATTAGCATAGCGATAAGCTGCTTCAATTTCTAACGACTTAACCATCACAGCGTCAGTCACAATTGGGGCAATAAATTCGATATAGGCTTCTTGAATATCGCGATCTACATCGGTTGCACCACGCGTGTTTCCACGATTCGTTCCTTCGAGTGATACAGTAGATGGTGATACTTTCAGTCCCTCTTTTCTTAACTCAAAGCCAGCTGAAAACATTAAATCACCCGCAGGTAGCTCGAATACATCACCAGATATATTAGCTGCAACTGTATATTGGTATGTTTCAGATGTGTCTGTATAAGGATCAAGCGTAATGTAATCAAGCACTTCTTGACTCAATGGTTCAAACGGATTCATTACTGCACAGCTATTCGTTTCTTCACACTCCCCAAAAAGTACAAAGTTATCCCATCGGTCAGTATTGAGTCTGTTGAATGCAGTTTCATCTACTGTCGTTTTTCCGCCAGCAAAATATGCATCCCAACTCCAACCATTAGCAAGATCACCATCTAATGCGAATGACGCAGAAATGTACTCACGATCTACTTCACTGATTCGATTCCCCATATCGTTGAACGTATAAGGTATCGCGATCCAGCTTGTTCCATCAGATTCAGCCGCGTCAATTACCACTTGCGGAACTGCAAATAGCGCATCGTAAACATTTACCCAGCCATCCCACGAGAATACGAACTCGGGGTCAATCGTGTGCTTTGTTTCAACCTTGCTGTAGCTAACATCTGCAGTTAAGTACACGTCTTCCGTTAACTCATAACCGCCATGTATATTAAGGTTGAATCGATTGTATGGCTGCACTGCCTGTTGTGGACCAACACTAGAGTACATGTTTGGGTTTGCATCATGAGATTGCATGTAATATTCATGTAACTCTGAATCCAAGATTGCACGATACCCTTCACCTAGTGTACCGTCGCTATTTCTAACAAACTGAAAGTAATCGTATGTTGAGCCAGACATAAATGTTGGTCTATCACTGGGAATGTTATAATCAGCCCAGCCAACATTGTGTAAAATGACTTGATCAGGACTTTCACCATTTGGGTTATCTACATACGATGTTTGGCCATTGGAACCAGGGCGAGATGCATACGTTAACTCTTCTTGATTATAGTAATCAAAACTAACAACAACATTACCTTTGTTGTTATTAAAGTTCGTTCCGTAACTTAATGACAGTGCTTGAGATTCACCGTCTTTTTCTTCTGTTGAGAAGCCCTGAAGATTTGCTTCAAACCCTTCAAAGTCTCTCTTTAAAATGACGTTCACTACACCGGCAACCGCATCTGAACCATAAACGGCAGATGCACCACCGGTGAGTACTTCAATGTTTTGGATAAGCGAGGCTGGAATATTTTGTAAATCAGAAACCAGTCGACCACCGCTGTCAACCATTTGTGTAGGACGATGACCATTAATCAGCACTAAGGTGCGGTGTGAACCAAGATCACGTAAGTTTGCAGTAGCTAAGCCTGCATTGCCTGGATTATATGAATTGTTACTTGATTCAATTCCCACCGCAAATTGAGGTAAAGTAGCAAGCACTTCTGCAACATTCATGTTGCCTGTAATTGCCAAATCATCCACATCCAAAGATACAACTGGCGAGACTGTTTCCACTCCCGGGCGGGCAATTCGAGAGCCCGTTACAACGATTCGCTCTTCTTCTTGTGCTTGTTGCTCAACACTTTCTTGCGCATGGATGTACGTTGACGAAGATGTCGCAAGCAATGCCAACGCGACTGGTTTTAGTTTAAACATGATATCCCCTTAAATTTTTACTTTTCTAGTTATTCTTAACTTCCATAAACTTTTATTTTTTTATCCATAAAACAAATAAGAACACAATACACAATATACAATATACACTCAATATAAAATGTCAATTAAGATTTGACTGCAGCCCTTGTAACTAAAGGACTTTAGGAATGTATACAATAATAAATATGCTTATTGCGAGTTGTTGCCTTGCTTCAAATAAACATGTAATTTCAAAAGGATTAGAAAAGTTTAAGGAGATAATTAGCTAAATAGAAAACCAATAATTGTGCATATATATGGACTTATTGGTTATAAAGTATAAAGTTGCGGCATAACGACGAATTTGTAACCAAACATGAAATACTAAGATTCCATCAGAAGGAGTTTTGGATAATGTAAAAAAAAATTGCTAAGCGATTTATATTAAATTGACTCAAAATACGTGAAATTCCCAGACAGTTTTATCTTTCGCTCACCTACATTTTTTCAGTAAGACAAGCCAATAAACGCTTATACAAGTTTACTTAAGAGAAAACCCTTTCATGCTTTTCTGTATATCAACTATAATGGCAGGGTTAACCTAGCCAAGATACATAGATCGATTACTTATATGTCCTCTGAAGAAATATTTAAGAACAACCCATTGCATGGCAAAAGTCTACAACAAGTGTTAACAGAACTTGTTGATCACTACGGATTTGAAATTCTCCACGCCTATTTGAACCTAAATTGCTTTAGTAAAAACCCGAGTATTCCATCCAGTATCAAGTTTTTGAAAAAGACTGACTGGGCCAGAGAAAAAGTAGAGGCTTTTTATTTATACCAATTTAAAAACTTACCTCGAGCTGATGACAAGCAATTTCAACGCCCTCCCCGTGATCGCATAGTTCCTGCGCACCAAAAACCTGGCACGCCTGCTAATCTATCATTAGAAGATGCTGAACAATTACGCCAGAAAAGAGCACGAACAACCAGAAAGTTTGCTGCCAAATCTAAGAACCCTTGGGAAAATTGCTAAGATGTGCATAAAGCTTCAAAAAGCAAGAAATTAAATAGATAAGAAACAATTATTGCGGTAGCCGCTGCACATAAAGCGGCATCAAACAAATATCCTGCATATGTAGCATTCCATGGTGATTGCTTTAATCCTATTCGAAAAATCACCCCCGAATATAATCCAACTATCAACACCTGTAGTATCTCTCGCCAATAGCGAAATAATGTGCCGTTATTATTCAAACAATATCTTTCCACCAGTTATAACCCTGTTAGTTCCTTTTAACGTTAGAACTAGGCTAGCACAGGGCTCGCTCACAACTTGTTGGATTTCTATAGAACTTTCACCCCATCATTTTCACAACAAATAATTAGTTTGCTCAACAAGCAAATTGTCGACAATCAACCAACCCAAAAACAATTATGTTGTAAAATACGTACATTTGATAAATAATTGTCGACAACACTTATTTAGGGACATTTAAATGACGACGTACACTTTTTTTGGAACAATCAACACTTTTTTAATTTCAATCAGCATTATTGGGGTAATAATGCAATATCGAACAATACTCCAACACAAAAAGAATCGACAATCTGGCAAAGGCGCAACCGCCATCCTCTCGATGAACCAATTTTTCATTTCATTCTTAGCTTATTATTCGTTCTTTATCTACGGCTATAGTGTGGAGCCATTCAATCACTTCATCGTCTGGCCACGCTTGATCGCAGCGTTAGTCGTATCATTAGTTATCATTGAGATTTGGCGGGACAAACGCTGCAGATTATCTTTTGCACTACTGCTAGCAACATTGACAATTATTGTGCTAGGTGGTGCTGGCGCTCTTACATCCGAATCTATACGAGATGAAAGTAAAGCTATATCAACAGGCTTAATTCTCATTATTAGCGTACTCATTGCACAAGGCTATATACACCAATTTCTATTGATCATTAAAAGTGGTCAAACTGGCGCGATAAACCTTAGAATGAGTCAATTTATTTTGGCAATGGATATCTCAACGATTGCGTTCGCTATTAGTATGGGGTTAACTTTGGGTTGGCCGTTACTCGTTCTCGCAATAACCAGTGCCACCACAAAAATAGTAATGATGTACTTGTTTTACTGGGTAAAGCACAGCAACCTGGCAGCCAAAGCAAGAAATCGAACGCAACTACAAGATAGTACGAATTAGTTTCTAACTAAAAATACGCGAAGGACTCCATGATAAAAATCAGACACAGCAACACAGAAGACATTCCTCAAATCAAAGGAATTTATGAACAACCAGACAATTATGCACAAACGTTGCAGTTACCTTTTCCATCATTAGAGAAGTGGCAAAAGTTTCTGTCCTCCCCTTCGGATAACTTTTACAGTTTGGTTGCCGAACGTGATGGCCAAATAGTTGGGCAACTCGGAATGGAATGTTTTCAGTCGCCAAGACGCAGACATGTTGCCAACATAGGTATGGCTGTTGACAGTAAATGCCTTCGCCAAGGTGTTGGTGAAAAGCTGCTGTTGTCAGCAATAGATTTAGCGCTTAATTGGCTGGCAATCCGCAGGATTGAATTGGAAGTCTATACCGATAACGACGCAGCCATTGCCTTATATAAAAAACTAGGATTTGAACAAGAAGGTCTTGCCAAAGGTTACGCATTTAAAGACGGCCAGTTTGTCGATGTGATTTACATGGCGAAAACCTGCAAATAGTGTGTTTAGGTGTTATGTAATTTAAGGTGCTTCATTAGATTTACTATTAATACCGCTTGTTTATTGGAAATGTGTATCATTAATCGCCTCGCCACTAGAAAGCCTTTTCGTTCACTGTTAGAATCTAGCGCAACTAGATTGTAACTATGATGAGAAGCATTTCAGATGGGCAGAAGTTTTGAAAACCGCAAAGCATCTATGGCGAAAACGCAAGGTGCGAAAACTAAGCTTTATTCAAAGTATGGAAAAGAAATATACGTTTGTGCTAAAAACGGTGGTGTTGACCCTGACGGCAACCTAGCATTACGCCGCATGATCGACAAAGCAAAGAAAGATCAAGTACCAGCACACGTTGTCGAAAAAGCAATTGATAAAGCGAAAGGTGGCGGTGGTGAAAACTATGAATCAGCACGTTATGAAGGCTTTGGCCCAGGCAACTGTATGGTGATCATTGACTGCCTTACTGACAACAGTAACCGTACCATCAAAGATGTTCGTCAATGTTTCACTAAGACGAATTCAAAGATTGGCTCAACGGGCACCGTATCTCATATGTTTGATCACTTTGCTGTGTTTAGCTTTAAAGGTGATGACGATGAAGCTGTACTTGAAGCCCTAATGATGGCTGATGTTGACGTGACGGATGTTAAAGTAGAAGACGGTAATATTACGGTTTATGCACCACAAACTGAGTTTTACAACACCAAAAACGCACTAAATGAAGCGTTCCCTGACGTTACATTAGAAACTGAAGAAATTACTTGGGTTCCTCAAACCATCACTGAATTATCAGGCGAAGATGTTGAGGTATTCGAGAAGTTTCTTAACATGTTAGATGATTGTGATGATGTACAAAACGTATATCACAATGCGGAAATTGCAGATTAGTTAACTTATATAATCATCTACATAATTAATATACCGTCCTAAATAGCGGCTGCATATATTAGGACGGTTCAAGTTTAATACTTGTTTAGATAAGTAACTTATTCAATCGGAGTTAAACGGTTCCCGATTTGCACCATTCTAGCCGCTTTTTATAGTTATCTACTGAAGGTCGTTCTAGATTGGTCGTAATTACCTCAGAAACCGCTTCATCCGTGCTACTATCTTTTATCCACAACGAGATTTTATTACCGATAACATTCCCGTCTAATTCATAACTTTTACCAGATTCCAACGTTACATCAAAATTAACAAACGCTTCTTTTGTTTGATTTTTTAGACTATCTTTCGAGACAGTGGCAGTTACCCATAAGTTATGCTGACCTACTTCAAATATTCTAGGCTCAAATTTCTTTGTAGGTTTGTGATCTTGGCAAGTAAGAAAGGCTCTCTCTATTTGATCAAATGAATCTTTCTTATAGTTTTCAAACCTGAAATGGTTCTCTTTAACTGCATATTTGTCTTTAAACACTGAACACCCACTACTGGCAATGCCAGCTAAGACTAACAGTGATACGCCAATATATTTCATACTTCAATTCCTTATGGATAGTTTCTAAATTGAACTTAGTCTAAGTTTTCGTTACTCAATATGAACAACGCGTAAATATAAGAATTATGTAAATTTATTGATTTGTCAACAAACCCACTATTAACATTTTCATAATTTACGAACTATTTCGGATTTAAAAACAATGCAAAACGTCTACCGCTGTACACGGTAACTGCTATTAGAGAAAACTAAAGATTCCCTTAGAGCTTGTTGACCTTTGCTGCAGACTCTTTCAACTGGATGATTTGCTTTTACACAGGCCAAAACTTTCGCCTTGTAGTTATTCCTCGCGCTGGCTTCCAGCGTCACAATACTTCCAAGAGGGTAACACGATCTAATAAATATTTAACAAGTGTGGGCTGCTTAGATAAGAAATTCTTTCGACGTACTTTTTACTATTTTTTCAAATTGAGTTGTTCGATTAGTGCCAACACCGCTTTTTGATGGTCAGGTTGTTGATGGCATAGACTTTGTTCGTGAGCGCACAGCTTAAGATGTTCAGCAATATTCTCCACTTGAGCGGTTTTCATAAGGCGCTTAGTCGCTCTAATGGCATAATTAGGCTTAGATGCAATTTCTTTCGCTAGCAGGTATGCGTCTGACAACAAATCATCTGCCGGCACAATTTTGAGCAAAATTCCGTAATTTAACGCGGTGTCAGCATCAATCACTTTGCCCGTAAACGTAAGTTCCGCTGCTTTTTGATAACCGATAACGCGTTGTAATAACCATGCGCCGCCATCTCCTGGAATAAGCCCAAGGTTTATAAATGTTTCGCCAAACTTCGCCAGGTCAGAGGCTATTCGCAAATCACACATGTTAACAAGATCGAAGCCAGCACCAATTGCAGCCCCGTTTACCACTGCTATCGCAGGTACAGCCAACCTGTCCATAGCTAATGTCATACGTTGAATACCGCGCTGATACTTCTTTTGTAACGATGCAGGATCGCCAGCAAAGTCGCCAACCTTATCACGCATATCTTTCAAGTTTCCGCCTGACGAAAAGGCCGTGCCATTGCCAGTAATCAACAGTACAGAAACTTCTGTATGTTGATTAATCCAATCAACAACAGTAACGATGTCATCTACTATAGCCGTACCAGTTAACGCGTTTCTAACATCATGGCGGTTCATTGTTAAGCACGCAATGCCATCACTAACTTCTAATAGACAATCTTTCGTTATTGGCGTTTCTACCATTCTATCCTCAGTTACGTTTTCAGAAGTTACTTGCTTTTGGCCACTTGCCAATATTGCTCTAATTCATCTAGTGAGTGATGCTCAAACTCTCTACCCGACTGCGCTACCTGAGCTTCGACCACATGAAAACGCTGCGTGAATTTTTCGTTTGCTTGCCTCAGCAGCGCCTCAGGATCTTCTTTTGCATGACGACAAATATTCACCACTGCAAACATCAAGTCACCAAGCTCTTCTGCTAATCCTGAACGGTCTCCTTGAAGCTCTTCTTTTACTTCTTGAATTTCTTCTTCAACTTTATCGACAACATCGTGAATATTTGTCCAGTCAAAACCTACATCGGCGCATCGCTTTTGAATTTTAGCCGCTCTAGATAGTGCGGGTAAGCTCTTAGGAATATCAGCCAGCACGCTGATTTGTTCGCTGCTACTACGTGCTTGACGTTCTTTTGCTTTTTCCGCTTCCCAGTTCGCTTTTATCTGCTCATCTGTCGCTAAATTAGTATCAGAAAATACATGAGGATGACGCCGAATGAGTTTTTCGCATACTGCAGCCACGACTTTATCAAAATCAAATAATTGCTGCTCTTTACCTAACTGACTATAAAAAATAACCTGAAACAGTAAATCACCCAGCTCTTTTTCTAACTCAGGAAAATCTTGTTGTTCAATCGCATCGGCGACCTCGTATGCTTCTTCAATAGTATGAGGAACGATTGATTTAAAATCTTGTTTCAAATCCCATGGACAACCATGTTCAGGATCTCTTAACTGCGACATAATCCATTGCAGCTTCTCTATTGACGCTGGTGCATCTAGCATAAATTATTTTCTCTTTACATCGATAACGTCATCTAATTGCATAAACTTGTTGATCAGACGCGTTAATTCTTCTTGATTACTAATTTCCAATGAAATCGACATATTGGTCACTTGTTTAGCGCGATCAAACTGACTTTCTAAACCAATGATTGATAGGCGCTCGTTTGCAATAATCGTCGAAATATCACGCATTAATCCTTGACGGTCATATGCCAAGATATGAAGCGTTACCTGATAAACTTGTTTATTTGCTTCACCCCATTGCACTTCTACTTCACGCTCAGGTTGTTGCGCTAATAAGTGAGAAAGCTGTTCACAGTCGCTTCGGTGAATTGATATTCCGCGCCCTTGGGTAATAAAACCCGAAATTTCGTCACCATGCACAGGAGAGCAGCATTTTGCCATGTGGGTCAGTAAGTTTCCGACACCAGAAACGGTAATGCCATTACTGTCGACCTTAGTTTTGGACGAGACACTCGTTTGGCGTACAAGTGACTGTGGGTCGACTTCTTCAGGCGGGTTTAGCTTTTCTACTTGTTGTTGAATGGCGTTTACCACCTGCTGTAACCGCGCATTACCTGAGCCTATCGCAGCATACAAGTCATCAACCGTTTTCACATTGAAGCGATCGGCAATTTCAGACACATCGAAGCGTTCAATGCCCTGTTTTGCAAGCTCACTGTCTAACGACTCTTTGCCTGACAGAATGTGTTTATCTCTATCCTGTAACTTGAAAAAGTGTTGTACTTTCGCCCTCGCTCTAGGCGTATGAATGTAATTTAAATTAGGGTTTAACCAATCCCTACTCGGGTTAGGGTTCTTGCTGGTTAATATTTCAACCTGATCTCCTGTATGCAATCTATGTGTAAAAGGTACAATTCGCCCAAACACCTTTGCCCCAATACAGCAATGACCAACATTTGAGTGAATATAATAAGCAAAGTCTAACGGTGTAGAGCCATTTGGTAGATCCATAACGTCACCATTAGGCGTAAATACATAAATACGATCTTCAAATACTTCGCTACGTAATTCATCCAGTAATTCACCACCTTCACTGACATCTTCCTGCCACTGCAGTATTTTTCTTAACCAGCTGACTTTTTCGTCAAAACCCGTTGTTTTACCGCTGGCAGTCCCCTCTTTATAACGCCAATGCGCGGCAACCCCTAACTCAGCATCATCATGCATTTGTTTAGTTCGAATTTGCACTTCAACTGACTTCCCTTCCGGGCCTAGTACCACAGTATGGATTGATTGGTAACCATTTGGCTTTGGTGTGGCAACATAGTCGTCAAATTCATTAGGTAAGTGCTTCCAGTTGGTGTGAACTATCCCTAGCGCACCGTAACAATCTTGTAATTTTTCGACGACAACACGTACAGCTCTTACATCAAATAGCTGGTCGAAATCCAAGGACTTCTTCTGCATTTTTTTCCAAATGCTGTAGATATGCTTCGGTCGTCCATACACTTCCCCTTGTATGCCAGACGCTTTAAGCTCTGAAGAAAGATGGTTGACAAAATCAACCATGTACTGTTCTCGATCAAGGCGCTTTTCATCGAGAAGCTTAGCGATTTTTTTATAAACATCGGGGTGAAGGTACCTAAAGGAGATGTCTTCGAGTTCCCATTTTAATTGGCCAATTCCCAAGCGATTGGCCAGCGGAGCATAAATATTAGCCGTTTCCTTGGCCGCTAATACCCGAGTTTCTTCATCAGCATTCTTAACTATTCTCAAGTAACAAAGACGCTCGGCAAGTTTTATCACCACTGCGCGTACATCTTCCACCATTGCAAGCAACATCTTACGAATATTGTCAATTTGATTCGCTGCGACGTTACTGGAGTGGGTTTGTTGTAGCGTTCTAATCGCATCCATCTGACCAACACCACAGCATAGCTTATAAATAGCTTTGTTGTAGTTTTCTTCTACATGACTAATATCAAGTAGTTGGTATTCGATTAACGGAAATAAAAACGCCGCACAGAGAGAATCTTTATCAAGGTTTAACGACGCCAGAATTTCAACCATTTCAAACGATTTAACAACGCATTCATCGTTATCTTTATAGAAAGGCTTCACCTCGTTCCAGAGTGACTCAATGGCCTTTGCCTTAGCGTCTGATATGTCTAAACTAACTAACCATTTTTCAAAATTAGTCGTCGTCATTTGATGTGATTTTCTCACTGAAACCATAATTGTTGCAATCTCCGTGAAATGAATGCGCGTTAAATAAGAAAGAGATTCACTTAAGTGTATCGCAGCTTCACTCGATAAAACACCTTAGATTTATGCTTATGGCGTTCAATACATGCATATGGTCATGTTCCGAGGCATTCTCTATCAAATGCATACCAAATATTGACCAAGTAACTATAATTCCATATCAGTGCTACAAATTTTGCTAATGGTATGCCATGATACGGTCAATAATTTAATAAATTCTCACGGCCAACCGCACGACATATGCAGAAAATTAGCCTTAAAGATTGGGTTATACTCATTACGATATTGCCAACCGCAATTATCGGCTTGATTATCGCCGGCTATTTTTCATACAGTCGCTACACTGAGCTTGACCAATATCTCATTGAACGTTCACAAAGCATTATTGAACCCATTGCGATAGCCAGTACCGATGCCATTATTAATAACCAACGAGAAAAATTACGTCACTTAGTTGGATTTGCCCACAGAAGTCAATCGGCGATCATTAAGAGCATTACCGTTTTTACCAAAGATAATCAAGTATTTGTCACCAGTGCATATCATGGTGACACCAATCTGATGCGCTTAAGAGCAGGGCAAATGCTGCCAAACGCTACCACCGTTGAACAAATTGACGATTACTTAATATTTCGAACGCCGATTATTCACGAAGAAAGTGATCTCAGTGTTATTGGCAACGCCCCTTTGCCACAAGTGAACGTTGGCTACATTGCGATGCAAATAGATAAAAAGCGCGTCAAATTCGACCAACAAAGTCAGGCACTTGTTGCTTTTTCTATTGTAGTATTTGGTGTTCTGATCAGTTCTATTTTTTCGATTCGGTTAATTAAAAATGTAACACGACCTATCTCTTCTATGGTGCAAGCAGTAGATCGTATCAGAGAAGGAAAGCTTGAAAGTCGAATCAGCGGCCAACTCATCGGTGAACTCAACTTTCTTAAGAACGGTGTAAATGCCATGGCCCAATCACTTGGCGATTACCACGATGAAATGCAGCGAAGCATTGACCAAGCAACCATCGATCTGCGTGAAAGTTTAGAGCAATTCGAAATACAAAACGTTGAACTCGACATTGCTAAGCGGAAGGCTCAAGAAGCTAACAAAGTAAAGTCTGAATTCTTGGCGAATATGAGTCATGAATTGAGAACGCCGCTCAATGGAGTCATAGGTTTCACCCGACAAGTGCTTAAGACACCTTTAACGGATACTCAACGTGATTACCTGCATACTATTGAACGCTCTGCCGGAAACTTGCTTGCAATCATCAATGATATACTCGATTTTTCTAAGCTTGATGCTGGCAAAATGGTCATTGAGAAAATCCCTTTTTCACTTAGAGAGTCTGTCGAAGAAACACTGACATTATTAGCACCTAGCGCACACAAGAAAAATATCGAACTCTCTTTGCGTATTGCACAAGATTTACCTGATTCATTTATTGGCGATGCAATGCGCATCAAACAAATTATCATAAATCTCGCCAATAACGCGATAAAGTTCACTGAAAAAGGCTCTGTAAATATCGATATTGAAGAAGAGCAAGTGAGCAATGAAAAGGCGATGATAAGAGTGACTGTACACGATACCGGCATTGGCATTAGTGAACACCAACAAAAAACATTGTTTGAAGCTTTTGGTCAAGCGGATCGTAGTATTACTCGGTTATATGGCGGCACAGGCTTAGGCCTAGTGATATCACAACGATTAGTTAAAGAAATGAACGGTGATATCGGTTTTAACAGCGAAGAAAATGCAGGTTCTATATTCTGGTTCACTTTTGAATGTGAAATTAATCCTGTACCAGACGCACTGCCTTTAGGGCCATTGGGGTTAGCTAATAAGCACGTTCTCTATTTTGAACAACATAGCCATAGCCGTATTGCCAGCACAGAGATATTAGAAAGCTGGGGAATGAAAGTTACTCCAGTCAGCAGCCTTGATCAGCTAAACCATGTTGTTGCACAAAACAAATCGATTGACTACGCACTTATTGGTTACGATGTCTCACCTACATCCCTGAATCAGCTAAAAGAACTAATCGAAAGCATTAAGCACCACATACAATACGTTTATTTGGCAATAAATAGTAATTCACCCAATCTTCAAGAAGCCTTAATTGCATCAGGTGCTAAAAACTGTTTAAGTAAACCATTAACAGGAGAGAAGTTGGCTAAAGCTCTTGTACCTGACCAAGCCCAACTCGAAGCACAAGGCCTAAGTCAATCGAGTGCCAAAGTTCCTATCAAAGTTCTAGCTGTAGATGATAACGATGCTAATTTAAAACTTATCAATGCCCTATTACTTGAACAAGTAGCTGAAGTAACCATAGCGACTAACGGCAAAGAAGCTGTAGATTTGTGTAACAGTGAACGTTTTGCTTTGATATTTATGGACATTCAGATGCCAGTCATGGATGGTATTTCGGCTCTGAAACATATTCGAGCACAATCGTTAAATGAAAGTGTGCCTATTATCGCTGTAACTGCGCATGCACTTACTGGAGAAAAAGACAAGTTGCTCAAAGAAGGCTTTGATTCTTATATGACTAAACCAATTGATGAAGCAATGTTGCGTCATACTATTTATGAGTACTGTGACATTAATTTACTTGGTAAAGATGCCTCACTCAAGACTAAAGAATCAACTGTTGTTCCAGATGACGAAACGCGGCTTACAGCAGACGCAGCGTATTCTCAGGAAACCATTTCAAATACCGAAGATACACTTGAACGCTCCACACTCGTTCCTCCTTCTAAACCTAAACCCCATGAAAATGCGCGAAACATTATCGATTGGCCACTGGCTATTTCTCGTGCGGGCGGAAAAGTGGAGCTTGCTAGAGACATGCTTGTAGGGCTTGTGGATAGCCTACCAGAAACCAAAGAAGCGCTCACTGAAGCACTCACACAAGAAGACATAGAGAAGTTAGCTACGCTAGTGCATAAACTCAATGGTGCCTGTTGCTATTCTGGCGTACCAAGTTTAGGAAAAGTCGTCCATCAAATTGAAACGGAAATAAAACGAGGCATGACAGTAGACGACTTAGAGCCAGAATTTTTTGAGTTATTTGAACATATCGATAACATCATAAGTTATGCACCAGCAGTTTTTTCTGAAATAGAAAAAGTAATGGCATAGCACCAATTCATATAAGAGATTGATGCTGACGCATCCAACACATTGAGAATATATAAATGAGTCGCTTAATCGCGTAGATGAATATTAGGTGAAGTATTGATATCGCCATCTTCAGTGATAGTAGCCAATCCAGTATCACACATCAGTACAGCAATGCTGCGTCCGTTATCGTTACGAACAAACGACAGCTCATAACCAAATTTACCAAGGCTACTGGCAGAAAACTTCTGTGCAAGTGACAATTTATTCCACCACACTGACTTTTCTGGAGGTTCCTTTCTCCTTTCAACTATCGGCTGCTTGATAGGCTGCATGACACTTCCGTCCAATGAATAAGGCGTACTACTATCAGTATAGAAGATAAATCTACATTCAACAGGTAATTTTTACTTTGTCGCTTCCGTTGTGAACGTCAATGTGCCGCTTTTCACTGGCGGTGAAATGCTATGTCATTGATTGTTAAGACTCAACTTTGTGATAACACGACAAACGCCAACGCATAATGACGTTCATCGGAAATAGACAGATGAAACTGATTAGCACTGAGTTGCTCTGCACGAGCTAGTGCCTCACCATACAATTTTAGCTCAGGCTTGCCATTGATATCAGAAGTAATATCAAAATGTTGAAATGAAACGCCTTTCGCTATACCTGTACCTAGCGCTTTAGAGGCCGCCTCTTTTGCCGCCCACCTCTTTGCTAAGTATGGAATAGGAAAGTTCAACTGTTCAAAGTGTTCAAGCTCTCTAGGAGTCAGTACACGCTTAGCTAACTTACAAAGCGACTTTTCTGGCATGCCCTCTAAACGAGCAATTTCAACAATATCCGTGCCTATTCCAATAACTGACATGAATTTAACCTTGTCTGGCTTCAAGCATTAGGCGCTTCATGTCCCGCACAGCCTTTTCTAAACCATCAATCGCTGCGCGCGCGATAATGGCATGCCCAATGTTTAACTCAATTATTTCAGGAATTGTTGCAATCGGTTTTACATTGAAATAAGTAAGTCCGTGGCCAGCATTGACCTTTAACCCTAAGGAATGTGCATATTGAATACCTTCCACTAATTTAGCTAACTCGGCTTGCTGCTTTGCATCTGTCGTTGCTTCTGCATATTGACCAGTGTGTATTTCAATATAAGGGGCTTTAGAAGCAACAGCAGCTTCTATTTGTTCTTTATCGGCATCAATAAACAAACTAGTTTGTGTGCCAATTGCAGAAAGGCGTGCTACTGCATCGGTGATTTTGCCAAGTTGGCCTGCTACGTCTAAGCCACCTTCTGTGGTTAATTCTTCACGTTTCTCAGGTACCAAACAAACGAATGCAGGCTTAACTTCACAAGCGATGTTAAGCATTTCCTCGGTAACGGCCATTTCCAGATTCATACGTGTTTGAATCGTATCTTTCATCAGGTAAACATCACGATCAGTAATGTGACGTCTATCTTCCCGTAAATGAATCGTAATACCGTCCGCTCCAGCGTGCTCTGCAACGGCTGCAGCATGCACTGGATCAGGATAAGTTGTTCCTCGTGCCTGTCGCAACGTAGCGATATGGTCAACGTTTACACCAAGTAAAATGTCATTCATTGTTATTCTCTCTTAAATAAAGCGCGGCTGTTTAAAGGTTTATCACCGAGCAATCCGCTAAATATTTGTCGCATCAATGTTTTATAACAGGATAATACCTGCTTATCGATCAATTGTTGATTGGCTATTGCCATTAAATGTTCACTTTTAAACGAAGGCAAATGAGGATACGCCGACGCAGGAAAAAACCCTTGTTCTAAGAGATAGACCCACTCTTGGTTCCCTTGAACAAATATTTCCGAAAAATCCAAACTCATGCCTAATTCTGTTAAGAGTGAAGTTTCAAACAACCTGAGAGCAGGTTCAATAGCTTCACCCTGCGCTAGCTTTGATAGTGTCTCTGTATACACCATGAAGAGCTCTTCACATGGCATTTGCTCTGGCAGTAAACGAACCAGCAATTCATTAAGATAAAAGCCACTATACAGGGCATTTCCTGATAGTGATATTGACTTACTGGCACTTTCCAGTTGCTTTATCGTCTTTAGACTCGAGTGTCCGGTGAAACTCATATTCAACGGATAAAAGGGCTGTAATAGCCCTTTCTTATCACTTTTTGAGGATTTGGGTAGATAGGCTACCCCTGCGACCCGACCTTGTTCACGCGTGAAGCAGTCAACTAACAGCTTATGTTCTTGATAAGGTCGTGTATGTAAAATGAAAGCACGTTGCAATGTTGCTATCATGGTTCAGTAATTGACTCTGTTATCTCGTGCCCGAATAACTAACCCGAGTAATCATCACCATAGCCTAAACTACGTAACGCACGCTCGTCATCCGCCCAACCTGATTTCACCTTAACCCAAGTTTCCAAGAATACCTGCGCGCCAAACAGCTCTTCCATATCGCGTCGTGCTTCTTGGCCAATCGTTTTGAGTTTCTCGCCTTTATTGCCAATGATCATTCGCTTTTGAGAGTTACGTTCAACCAGTACTAATGCGTTAATGTGCAATACGCCATTATGATCCACTTTGAATTGTTCAATCTCTACAGTGGTAGAATACGGTAATTCGTCTCCCGTAAAGCGCATAAGTTTTTCACGCATAATTTCAGATGCCATGAAACGACTTGAACGATCAGTAATGTAATCTTCTGGAAACCAAAACTCGCTTTCTGGTAGTTTAGATAGACACAACGATTTTATCTTATCAACATTGTCCCCTTTGCTTGCGGAAATAGGAATAATGTCGTCAAAATCGTGCAAAGCAGACAAGGTTTGTAAATGAGGAAGTAGCTCTTCTTTGTCTTGCACATTATCAATTTTGTTAATGACCAACACACATGGAACTTTGCTCTCTTTAACTCGCTGCAGTACTAATTCATCATCTTTTGTCCAGTGCGTTCCTTCAACAAGAAACAAAATCTGTTCTACTTCCGAAATAGAACTCGTTGCAGCACGGTTCATTAATCGGTTAATCGCCCGCTTTTCTTCACTATGTAAACCCGGAGTGTCTACTAGCACAGCTTGATGCTGCCCTTCAGTTAAGATCCCAAGAATTCGATGGCGTGTGGTTTGAGGTTTACGCGACGTAATACTGACTTTTTGGCCGAGTAAAGCGTTTAATAATGTCGACTTCCCTACATTTGGTCGACCAACAATAGCCACCAAGCCACAAAATGTTTTATCTGACATAATTATTTACCCGCCGAGATGAGTTTAAGCACTTGTTTGGCTGCCGCCTGTTCAGCTTTTCTACGGCTACTACCTTTCGTAGTAACAGCCTCGTCAATCACTTCAGTGGAGCAACGAACGGTAAACTCCTGATTGTGAGATTGACCTTTGATATCAATAACTTCATATTGAGGTAAAGCAATTTTACGCCCTTGAAGATATTCCTGCAGTCGCGTTTTTGGATCTTTTTGTTCCTGACCCGGCTTAATTTCAGCGAGTCGTTTTGCAAACCATCCCAAAACTAAATCTCTGCAGGTTTCAATATCTGAATCGAGATAAACAGCACCAATAATCGCTTCAATCGCATCTTCAAGTATAGACTCTCGGCGATGGCCGCCACTTTTTAATTCACCCGGCCCAAGAATTAAGTGTTCGCCTAACTCAAAATTACGTGCAATTTCCGCTAACGTTACGCCTTTAACAAGGCTAGAACGCATTCGTGTTAAATCACCTTCATTTTGTTTAGGAAATTTCTCAAATAATGCCTGCGCAATAATAAAACCTAAAATTGAATCGCCCAGAAACTCTAATCTCTCGTTGTGGGCGCCTTTAGCACTTCTATGAGTTAATGCTCGCAACAACAGCTTTTCATTCTTAAAGGTATAACCAATTCTTTTGCTCAACTTTGCCAGAGCAATCGGAGTATTCTTTACCATTAATTAATGCCACCTAAGCGTTCAAATCTAACGCCCGTTGGTATCCAACGAGGTAAGAAACTATCGCTAGGTCGGTCAAAATCGAAACTCATCCAAATAGCAACGGCTTCTCCGACAATATTTTCTTCAGGAACAAACCCCCAAAAACGACCATCTAAGCTATTGTCGCGGTTGTCACCCAAAACAAAATAATGCCCCGCAGGAACCACGAATTCATCCCTTTGCGTGCCCGCTTGTGGAAAGTAATGTGGTGTTCTAGGAATGACTTTGTTGTTTACCAAGATTTCATGCGTTTTTTCAGGCATTTTCGAAATATAACGAGTCAAAACACCAGTATCATCGCTATAAGTACCTTGTTCAACGAACTCAGCCTCAACCTGTTGATACTCTGGACACTTAGTATCAGCCTCTTGGCAAGCAGGCTTAATATATAATTGCTTATTACGATAAATTACACGATCACCAGGAAGGCCTATCACGCGCTTGATATAGTCAGTTTTAGGGTCGCGTGGGTATTTAAATACCATCACGTCACCACGTTCTGGCTGACCATTTTCATAAAACTTGTGTCTAAATACAGGATCACGTAAGCCGTAGTTATATTTATTCACCAAGATAAAATCGCCATCCAGCAATGTCGGCATCATTGATCCTGATGGAATTTGAAATGGTTCGTATAAGAACGAACGCAAAATCAGGACAAACGCGATGACCGGAAAGATCTGCACTGATGTATCAACCATCGCCGATGGTTCAGTGATTTTTTTGATAGCTTCTTCGGTCAAACTGTCATTGCATTGTGCTTGCGCATTAGCGAGTTTTAGTTGTCTTTGCGGTGCTAAATAAAACTTGTCAGCTAGCCACACTATCCCTGTGACTACTGTTATAACTACAAGTAATATTGAAAAGTATACAGCCATAATTTTCCTTTACTTATCTAACTTCAGTACGGCTAAAAACGCTTCTTGTGGTACTTCTACGTTACCCAATTGCTTCATGCGTTTTTTACCTTCTTTTTGCTTCTGCAATAATTTCTTCTTACGACTCACGTCACCACCGTAACATTTAGCAGTAACGTTTTTGCGCATTTGTTTTACTGTGGTACGAGCAATAATGTTATTGCCTATTGCCGCTTGAATCGCAATATCAAACATTTGACGGTGAATAAGCTCTTTTAATTTATCCACTAAATCACGTCCACGCGGCACAGAGTTTGTACGGTGAGTGATCATTGCTAATGCATCAACACGATCACCGTTAATCATAACATCCACGCGTACCATGTCTGCTGGTTGGAAACGAACAAAATGATAATCAAGTGAAGCGTAACCACGACTTGTTGATTTCAATTTATCGAAGAAATCCATCACGACTTCAGCCATTGGCAATTCATATTTAACGGCCACCTGATTACCGTGATAAACCAAATCTTTTTGCACACCACGCTTTTCAATACACAGTGTAATTACGTTACCTAAATGCTCTTGCGGAACTAAGATATCAGCGACAACGATAGGCTCGCGAATTTCATTTATTTCATTGATTGGCGGTAAGTCGGTAGGATTATCAATTGATAAAATTTCACCATTGTTTTTTTCAATCTCGTAATTTACCGTCGGGGCAGTTGTTATCAAATCAAGATCATATTCACGCGCCAAACGCTCCTGAATAATTTCCATGTGTAACATACCAAGAAAACCTACACGGAAACCAAAACCAAGTGCTGACGAGTTTTCAGGCTCGAAGAACAACGATGCATCGTTCAAGCTCAGTTTGTTCAATGCGTCTCTGAAACTTTCATAGTCATCAGAACTAATTGGGAAGATACCTGCGTAAACTTGTGGTTGTACCTTCTTAAATCCAGGTAACGGCGCATCAGCTTCTTTTTTAGCAATGGTTAAGGTATCACCAACCGGCGCACCATGAATTTCTTTAATCCCCGCAATAATGAAACCCACTTCACCTGTTTTTAATACGCCCGTTTCCGTTTGTTTCGGCGTGAATATACCGACTTTGTCAATGATGTGCGTTTGACCAGTTGACATGACAACCATCTTATCGCCAGCACGTACTTCACCGTTCATCACACGAACTAATGATACAACCCCTTGGTAATTATCAAACCAAGAGTCTATGATAAGAGCCTGCAAATTAGCATCTGGATCACCCACTGGCGCAGGAACATTGGCGACAATCGTTTCCAAAACATCCTCAATGCCGATGCCAGTTTTTGCCGAACAAGTCACCGCACCAGACGCATCAATGCCAATGATGTCTTCAATTTCTTCACAAACACGTTCAGGATCTGCTTGAGGTAAGTCAATTTTGTTTAGAATTGGTAAAACTTCTAAATCCATTTCAATCGCGGTATAACAGTTGGCCACGGTTTGTGCTTCAACCCCTTGGCCTGCGTCTACTACCAATAACGCACCTTCACAAGACGCTAACGAACGTGAAACTTCATAAGAAAAATCTACGTGGCCCGGTGTGTCGATGAAATTAAGCTGGTAAGTTTCACCATCTTTTGCCTTGTAGTTTAACGTTACACTTTGTGCCTTGATGGTTATGCCACGTTCACGCTCTAAATCCATGGAGTCCAAAACCTGTGCCTCCATTTCACGATCTGACAAACCTTCACAATGTTGAATTAAACGGTCAGAAAGAGTTGATTTACCATGATCGATATGGGCAATAATTGAAAAGTTTCGGATGTGTTTCATAAAAGAAAATTCAGTTAAATACAAAGTCAAAATACTAATGGCGAGATTTTAGCTAATTTAGCGCTTGTCGGCTATCTTTTGTTACTGATTAGCGTGGTATTTGTGTAACAGAAAGCGATTGTGGAAGGATTTTCTTAATAACAGGTTGCAAAGACTTAACTACATTAGGTTGATTTTGGCGATACTTGGCCAATTTGTAGCCAGCAAAGCCACCAATAAAACCAAAGAGTACCGCCCATATTTCATGTGAGAGTACTTGATGCTCAACTAACATTTGCGCTAACCACGCAAACACCATCAACCCGATGAGTGGCAAAATATACACTTGAAATGCTGTACTTAATAAAGGTGATTCGGGAATTGCCAACAGCACTTTATCGCCAACTTTAACTGGCAGGTCAGTGGCAATTTGTACAGTAAGCTGTTTTTGTGGAAATGCCTTAGCAACCTGACCAGTACCGCAGTTATCAACTTGTTGGCAGCCAGAACAACCCGTTTTGAGATCACTCGATACTGTCACCAAGTTGTTTTCAACTGCCACTACTGTAGCTTGCTCTTCAACCATCATTAGCGCCCATTGCCCAAGGCTACAGAATCAGCAATTCGCTTGGCTGTACCAGAAGGAATCTTGCCTACCACGCTTACCTCCATGCCATTAATCACTTGATTAAGGGCTACAGTAGCACCATCAAAAACAAAATCTGTTGCGCGCTGCGATTCTCTACTCGGGTTAACATAAACTGAAATATCTACTAAACCATCGCTAAACAGCATGAATTCAACAGCTTGCTTAGTCGCACTCAATCGATGGCGGTTTGTGTTTAATGGATTGAACCCATCAGGCAACCAATTAACTTCCCATGATAGTGCCTGCTGTTGATACCCTTCAGGAATTTCCAGCACACGTGGAAGTTCAGTAGCTTCTAATTGCGAGATACTCTCGGATGGCTTATCTGCAATTTCTAAATGAGTAAATTGAATTTGTTCTAATAATTGGCCTTGTTTGGTTGCAATTACAAGCTTCAATAGCATGCCCGTTTTAGAATCTAGCCATAACCAATGACCAAACCTATGATTGTCTTTAGGGACGATTCTGACTAATTGAGCACCTCGACCTAATACCCGACTCTTACCGATAGAAACAAAATCATAAGTTGCGGCAATCTCATTTACATCGCCGCTTAGAACGTTTGGGATTGGCCCTTTGAGTTCCGTTGACAATACTGAGTATGGTGGCAATTCAGGTTCGATATAGCTAATGACATTGTCTTTGCGCAAAATATCGCGACGAGGCCCATTGAGCAGAGAAAGAATCTCCAGTTCAATTCCTTGTTCAGTTACTCCATGAAACCAATGATAAGGTTCTGCCTGGTTATTTTTGACCACGACAAAGGACGTACTGAAGTTTAAGGATTTTAGAGATTTGGACAAACGGCTGAGCCAAGATTCAGCCGATAACTGTTCATCAGTTGTCGCCAGCACCATTGGCGATGCTAGCAACAAGAGTAGAATTATGGTTCTCATTGAGGCGTGTCTAATGCCTCTTGTTCATTAGTGTCATCAGAATGTTTTTTCTCATTCATTGAAGAAAATTTAACTTGCTGTTTGTGATCTTGAAGCAAGGCTTGAAATTTACGTTGTTGCTCAACCATCACCTGCTGTTGTGATTTACGATCAGGCTGCTGATAATTCAAACTTACAGGTTGTGCAGTACCGATTAATGGACGAGTTTGCATAATTTGACTAGGTGCAGTTGCGTCATTTTGTGCCACATTTTGCTGCACACCTAACACCATCAACCCCGCAGCAGAAGCAGCAATAGCTACTTGCCCCATAGGTTTAACAAAAGAGATAACTTTTGCTTTAACTTGCTGTGAAATGCTTGGCTTGTGGACAGGCGCTAATATAGTTGGCTCGTCTGCAATTGCATCAGCAATTCGCATTGATAGTTCTGTGTCTATAGTCGACGGCACTTCATCACGCATTACATCACCAATTAAGTGATAGCGTGACCATTGCTCGCTTTGTTCTTGGTCATCAACAATTTCTTTGATAGCGGAATCAGTTAGCTGATAGTTATCAGCCAAAGAAGAAATTGTTTCGAACTTATCTTCACTCATAAATACACCTATTACACAATATTAGCGCAAATGTCATCTTTTACATCATAAAATTAAGGACATAACTCAACTAGCGTTGAAGTAATGGCTTAATTTTTTTATCTACGGCATCTCTAGCTCTAAAAATTCTCGAGCGAACAGTCCCCACCGGGCATTCCATAATGGCAGCTATTTCTTCATAGCTTAACCCTTCCAACTCCCTAAGATTTATTGCTGTTCTTAAATCGTCAGGCAATTGTTCAATCGTGTTAAAGACAACTTTTTTTATTTCTTTCGTTAATAATAATTTTTCAGGTGACGCATTTTCGCGTAAGGCATCCCCTGCATCGTAAATCTCGGCATCTTCAATTTCAATATCAGACCCAGGTGGTTTTCTACCGCTAGCCACCATATGGTTTTTAGCGCAGTTCACCGCAATCCGATATAGCCACGTATAAAATGCACTGTCGCCCCGAAAGTTTGGCAACGCGCGATATGCTTTGATAAAGGCTTCTTGCACTATATCTGGCACATCGCTTTGATTTTTAACATAGCGAGATACTAAATTGGACACTTTATGCTGGTATTTAGTAACAAGCAGATTAAAAGCATTTTTATCTCCGCGCTGTACTTTTTCTACCAACAATTGGTCTACGTTCTGTTCGCTCATCCGAGCCATTTCTCCTAATTACTGCTTAACTTTTTACAACCGGCTCAAAGCAAACGCACAAGTATGACTAGACTTGTATTAAAAAGTTCTAAAAAAATGCAAAAAAATTTAAAATTGATTGGACAATCTCGTTTTTTGGGCTATTTCACGGGCCGAATAAACGTTAGAATCCATTTCCATATAGAGTACCTCAAAACTAGGCATTTATGAATCAACAACACAACTGTGATGTATTAATTATTGGTAGCGGCGCTGCTGGTTTATCACTGGCTTTGCATTTGGCTAAGAACGCTGATGTCGTGATTTTGTCTAAAAGCCACATCACAGAGGGTTCAACATACTATGCACAAGGCGGTGTCGCTGCCGTTTTTGATGAAAGTGACAGCATCGATGCACATGTACAAGATACCTTAGTTGCAGGTGCCGGCCTGTGTGAAGAAGACGTGGTTCGATACACGGCTGAAAATGCCCGTTCGTGCATGGAATGGTTGATTTCACAAGGGGTTGATTTTGATCAGGAAGAGTCAAATTCAGGTGATAAAAAGTATCACCTAACGCGTGAAGGCGGACATAGCCATCGCCGAATTTTGCATGCTGCGGATGCCACTGGAAAAGCAATTCAAACTACACTCGTCGACAGAGTTAAAGAACATAGCCGCATACGCATGTTCGAACGTTATAACGCGATTGACCTTATCACTGAAAGAAATAAATATGGCAAAGCTTGCGTTGGTGCATATATTTGGAATCGAAATAGTGAAAAAGTAGAACGCATTTTTGCACAGAAAACCATTTTAGCCACTGGCGGTGCAAGCAAAGTTTACCAGTATACTTCAAACCCTGATGTAGCCAGCGGTGATGGTATAGCTATGGCTTGGCGTGCTGGATGTCGTGTCGCTAATATGGAGTTTAACCAGTTCCACCCTACCTGCTTGTTTCACCCTGATGCTGGCACGTTCTTGTTAACTGAAGCACTAAGAGGTGAAGGTGCAAAACTGCGTAGACCTGATGGTTCCAGATTTATGCCGAGTTTTGATGAGCGTGCTGAGCTAGCGCCTCGTGACATCGTCGCTCGTGCAATAGACTACGAAATGAAGCGTCTAGGTGCAGACTGCATGTACCTTGATATTAGCCACAAACCTGCAGAGTTTATCAAGCAGCATTTCCCTACAATTTATGAACGTTGTATGAGTTTAGGGATTGATATTACCAAACAACCAATGCCAATAGTCCCCGCTGCTCATTACACCTGTGGTGGCGTCATGGTGAATAAGCAAGGTAAGACTGATATTGGCAATTTATACGCCATAGGCGAGGTTGCATATACAGGGTTACATGGTGCTAACCGCATGGCAAGTAACTCATTATTAGAATGTATTGTTTACGCTCGTGCCGCCGCACAAGACATTGAAGAAAAGCTGCTAACTAACGCAAAAATTATCGAGCTGCCTGAATGGGATGAAAGTCGTGTGACTGATTCTGATGAAGAAGTTGTTATTCAGCATAACTGGCACGAGCTTCGACTGTTCATGTGGGACTTTGTTGGAATTGTCAGAACGACAAAACGCTTAGAGCGGGCATTACATCGCGTAGAGTTGCTACAACGTGAGATTGACGAATACTACCGAAACTTTAGAGTAAGTAATAACTTACTAGAACTAAGAAACCTAGTGCAAGTAGCGGAATTGATCATTAACAGTGCGCTATCGAGAAAGGAAAGCCGTGGGCTTCACTATACCTTAGATTACCCTAAAACAAGTGAAAACGTGGATATCACTATACTCGCACCAAACGAAACGAAACGTCAATAACATTTGATGTTTATAAAAGTACTTTATGTAGCTCAGATTTAGGCGCATTCCCATACTTTTGCTGATAATAGATCGTTCTCTTTAGTCGCGATAACGATTGTGAACAAATACTGTCGTTATAAATAAAAATTGAGGGCGCTTTAGGGTATTTTTCGGTTACCTCAAATACTAGCAAACACCCGAACCAACTCACTCTTGAGCGTGTACTTAGTTGATAAAGTTGATTATTTGCAGTGCGTAGCACACCAAAGCGGTCAAGTTCAAAATTTTGGTAGTAGCGCTGAAATGGCAAATATTTGATAAGCAGAAAATAGCAAGGTGCTGCTACCAAGAGCACCAATAAATAGCTATAAGGCAAAGCCTGATGGTACTTAAGTACTACAACGAACACCGCTGCGAGAATCAAAGTTGATTCCGCTGCTACGAGCTTTCGTTGCAAGTTCGAAAGCTCAATTACAACGCTATACTTTGACTCGATTGAGAATAAACTGCACCATTCTGTCGAGCTCTTTGTCTTCACACTCTTCATGTCCCATAAACCAAGCAAACAATTCAGGGTCCTGACACGTAAGTAACCGTTCAAATAACGCTTGATCGTCTGATGATAAATCATCATATGCCTCGTCAACAAACGGCATAAACAATACATCAAGCTCTAGCATCCCACGTCTGCAAGCCCACTTTAAACGTGCTTTATTCGTTATTTGCGTCATATCTCACCAAGATTATTTGAAAACGGGTGTATTCTACAAACTGAATCATAGAATAGCCATGTAAAATTAGCGTTTACCAAATGAATTAAATATTTGGTCTTTCAAATATGAAACTCGATTGGTGTGAAAACTCAAATCCCTTTAAGCAACAGCAGATAACTGTAGCTAAACGCTCTATTTTTGCCAGAAAAATTAAAAACACAGAAAAGTTACCTCTCAAGAAAGCCTTGAAATTACAAATTCCACCCTTATAAACATAACCATCTTTCACTTACTTTGATCACGTTTCTATGCTGGTTGAACAATTACCCAAACATGACAATTTAGCTGACGCATTTGCTATTTCACTCACGCACTTTGATATTATTACCCTTACAGGTGAAGAAAACGTTAAATACCTACAAGGTCAGGTAACTTGTGATGTGGCGAGCTTAACGGATAAGCATCTCCTTAATGGTGCACATTGCAACGCCAAAGGAAAAGTTCATTCGACATTTCGACTATTTGAAAAAAACGATGCGTTGTGTCTATTACAATCAAGCGCAGCCACCGATGCGTCGTTTGCGGAACTTAAAAAGTTTGGCGTATTTTCAAAAGTAGATATTGAATTAGCGAAAAATTACACGCTACATGGCTTTGGTGGTAACGCGATTGAGCAAGTGTTAAGCAGGCATTTTTCACGACTTCCAGACGCATTAACGCCAGTTGTACATGATGACAACATCAGTATTTTATACTTGCCGGGCCATTCCTCACGATACATTGTCTTTTCCACGGAACCTGACGACCTAAGCATTCTTAGCGACGAGGCGTTAACGCTATATCCAGCCGACGTATGGAATTTACTGGAAATACTTGATGGTATTCCTACACTGCAAGCTTCAAGTATTGGTGAATACGTGCCACAAATGCTCAATGTGCAAGCAATAAACGGCATTAGCTTCACTAAAGGATGTTATCTAGGCCAAGAAACGGTTGCGCGTATGCAATACTTAGGCAAAAACAAGCGTGCCTTGTTTTGCCTTAAGGGACACAGTGCTGAGCCACTTTCATCAATTTGTGCCGTAGAAAAGCAACTTGGCGAGAATTGGCGCAAAGCTGGTGATATAATATGTCACTATCAATCGGCATCAGGTGATTTATACGTTCAGGCAGTGCTTGCCAACGATATTGACAGCACCACAGCGTTGCGGATTAAAGAACACGAGTCGGCGTCGTTATCAATCGTTGGCCTACCTTATAGTATAAGTACTCAAGAGTAGTACCCTAGGATATTAAATGAAAATTTCTGCAAATAAAGTTGTTGTATTACATTACGCTGTTTCCGATAGCGAAGGTACATTAATCGACAGTTCATACGATCATAAGCCATTGGCTGTTATACAAGGAACTGGATACCTAATCCCAGGACTAGAAAATGCATTGGAAGATCGCCAAGCTGGCGATAAATTTGAAGTTGATGTTAAAGCAGAAGAAGCCTATGGTGAGCGCCACGACGGTTTTGTACAAAGCCTGCCTAAAGAAATGTTCGCGGGTATCGAAGACCTTGATGTAGGCTCTCAACTTAGAGCATCTACTGATGAAGGTGAGCAGACAGTTATCGTAATTGATATCAGCGACGATGAAATCACGGTAGATGGAAACCACCCACTGGCTGGCATTGACTTAAACTTTGATGTTGAAATTATAGAAGTAAGAGATGCTACTGAAGAAGAATTAGCACATGGCCATGTACATGGTGAAGGTGGCTGTGGCCACGATCACTAATTGCCAACAAAGTGATTTTATAAACTGCTAAATAATTTGCATAATCAAAGGAAGGCTATAAACCTTCCTTTTTTGTGCTTCAAATTTTATACACTGTCCTCATCAACTAACGTTAGCAATGTGACAACTACCTACATGAGCTTGCTCCTCTTGCGAAGTGAGTAATCTCTTTTGCGGATTGGTATTAGATTAAGGTAGTAGTGACTTTTGCCAAAACCTGTTGGTAAGGAAGTAATTCTAATTGCGCAAATCCTCGCATTTTCTTTGCTTTTATTTTTGTAAACACTGGAGCTGTAAGCCCTACTAAAAATTTGGCAAATAATGTATGCGACGAAGTCAATTCCGACGTTTGTTCAACAACCTGTTTAAACTCTTTATAGATCTCACGCAATTCCGCTTCGGCTACGTCAACACTCATCGGCACCTGAGTGAGCAACACTCCGTCATTTCTGCAAGCAGAACAATGGCCACAATTCTTTGGCGCATCATCATCATCAAAATAGCGGCACAAGGCGGCTGTTAGGCATGTATCATTACCTAGAAAGGCAATCATCTCATTAATTCGATTTATTTCCGCCTGCTCTTTATGAGCAAAGTAGTCTGCTAATTTATTAACGAGTGCGTGCTGGCTTAGTAACTCGGTGTTCACACGATAAACTTCTGTACTGCCTTTTGCGCTCAACTCTATCAATCCTTGATTATCAAGATACTCTAATGCAGCAATAGCTCTTTCTCGTTCTACAAATTGTACTTTTACATTGGGACCAAAAGGTGGTTCGCACCACACTTTTCGGCATGTAGACTGCTCAAAAAGTGTTGAGATAAAATCTTGCCGTTCTTGATTAAACCGCTGAAGAATCTCAGCCTTGTCTTCAATAAACTTATAACGGTAATCTGCAAAGTAGCTATACATAGGCTCAACAACGCCACGTAACTCTAATGCAACTAGTAGCGTCTTTAGTGGCAACTGCCTGATATTAGACAGTGTGCTTAAAGCCATTCCCTGAAATTCCCACTGCCCATTACGCGTATCAGCAAGTATATGCTCAATCGCCAATTTAATGCTTTGCGGCTCTGGGGTATCACCATAGATAAAATTTTCTAGCGTTGATACACCTGAAAGATCTCCCAGAACAACGCAGTTAGCAGCATCCCCATTGCGCCCTGCACGGCCAATTTCTTGGCTATAGTTTTCGATTGATTTCGGTAAATCGTAATGAATGACTTGGCTGATATTTGACTTATCTATCCCCATGCCAAAAGCGATCGTTGCGACGACAACGCTTAGTTCGTCGTTCATAAATCGAGATTGTACAAATTGGCGATCATCACTAGCTAATCCAGCATGATAAGCAGCAGCTTTCACACCAGCACTTAAGAGTACTTGCGCTACATATTCAGCGGTTTGTTGTAGCGTGACATAAACAATGGTCGGGCAAGCATTACGATGAACTATGTCAATAAGACGTTGCTGCTTTTTTGATGATTCTACAGCTTCAACAGAAATATCTAAGTTTGAACGATAAAAGCCTGTTTGTACTACGTGCTGATCATGAATGCTGAATTTTTCTTGTACGTCCTTTTTTACCTTTTGCGGTGCAGTTGCAGTTAGTAACAACGCTTGAGGAATATTTAGGGCTTTCATGTAATGCGGTAGTTTTAGGTAATCAGGCCGGAAATTATGACCCCACTCCGAAATACAATGTGCCTCATCGACAACCAACAACGAAATTGCAACGTGCTCAATAAATTGTCTGAATCTTTCATTCTTGAAACGCTCAACAGAAATCATTAAGATTTTAAGCTGTCCGTTACGCACGTTTTCCATTACTTGTGCATACGCCTCTCTCGACAGACTCGAGTCTAAGCTCGCTGCAGGAATTCCCTTTTCATGTAAGAACGATAGCTGATCGTGCATTAACGAAAGTAACGGTGACACCACTAATGTTAAATGAGGCAAATTGAGTGCACTCAATTGATAACACAGCGACTTTCCTGAGCCCGTTGGAAATATAGCTAATGCAGAGTGTCCACTAAGTACATGCTCAACAGTTTCTTGCTGACCAGCTCTGAATTGTGGATAACCGAAATATTGTTGTAACTGCCCTGTTAAGTTCATTTATCAATTATCCTATTTACGCATCGGCCCGAGTATCAATGGGGTAAAACTGCTCATGTAAGCGTTGGCAATAGGCGACTAGGTTATCAAAGGTTCTTGCGCTTTCGTTAAACACATTATCGATATCCGAGATAATAAATTGCGCAAGTGTTGAATAGGCTATCGCATCAAAACTCGATATTCTATCACCAAAGAAATATGTTTTATCACCCAATAATGCCGACAAACTGCTGAAATAGTTTTTGGTGAGGCTTATGATTTCTTCCTCTGAATGCCGACCTGTGCCCTGTGCAAAAAGATTCTTTTTGACGCCGCGTTGCAACATGCTAGGTACAATCCACTTAAGTGGTATCGGCAACGCACCAAAAAACGCTTTTTTAATAACTGGCCATGTGCTTGGGTGAACCCATCTAGAATAAACCAAACACCAATATAATCCTTCGTCTATTGCTTTTGTGTATAGCTGTGCTTGTGCTTTTTGCTCTTGGGTTAAGTGATCATCAAGCGTTAACTGATATTTGTCAGTTAGGTATTCAAGAATGAAGTGTGAATCACCAATCGTTAAGTTACCATCGGTAATATATGGCAGTTTATTTTTAGGTGCCGTTTTTAAGTGGTTTACGTTTGCATCAGAAATAAACGGTAATTCATTCATGCGCATAAATAAGTCCACTTTTACTACAAATGGACTAGGATCTACCATGCCAAATCCTTGGCCAAAGCTATGCAATGTGATCATACTCAAAATGTCTCCTTGTCTAAATTTGAACTATTGAGTATAACCAAACAAAAACCACTGTCAATTTTTACAGTGGTTTTAAATTAAAATATCTGACTGTCACTTAAGCGCTGCGACAACAGAAATTTCAACGAGTAAAACATCGCGAGCCATTGCCGCCTGTACACATGCTCTAGCTGGAGCGTGACCTTCAGGTACCCATGCGTCCCAAACCTCATTCATCTTAGCAAAATCATCCATAGTTTTGAGGTAAATAGTGGCAGAAAGCATATGTTCTTTCGAACTACCCGCTTGTTCCAATAACGCTTCAACTTTTGCCAACATAGTTTGTGTTTGATGAGTGATATCTTGACTGGCATCTTCACACACTTGTCCACAGAGATAGACCGTACCGTTGTGTTTAACAATTTTGCTCATTCTAGCTTGGGTTTCAATTCGTTCGATCATTATTCTTATTCCTTAAAACATAAAAGAAAAAGCCCCTTTATCTTGCGATAAAGGGGCTTTAGATTTAAACGTTATTCCCACTCAATGGTAGCAGGAGGCTTACCAGAGATGTCATACACCACACGTGAAATACCGTCGATTTCATTGATAATACGGTTTGAAACTAAACCTAAGAAATCATATGGCAAGTGTGCCCAGTGTGCTGTCATGAAGTCGATAGTTTCAACTGCACGTAAACTCACTACCCAATCGTACTTACGGCCATCACCCATAACGCCCACTGAGCGAACAGGTAAGAACACAGTAAATGCCTGACTTACTTTGTGATATAAGTCTGCTTTGTGCAACTCTTCGATAAAAATAGCATCAGCACGACGAAGTAAGTCACAGTATTCTTTTTTTACTTCACCTAGAACACGAACACCTAAACCTGGCCCTGGGAAGGGATGGCGGTATAGCATATCGTAAGGTAAGCCCAACTCAAGACCAATTTTACGTACTTCATCTTTAAACAGTTCACGCAATGGTTCTACCAGCCCCAATTCCATATCTTCAGGCAATCCACCTACGTTGTGATGAGACTTGATGACATGTGCTTTGCCTGTTTTAGATGCAGCTGATTCAATTACATCAGGGTAAATAGTTCCTTGTGCTAACCATTTGGCATTTTTTAGTTTGCTCGCTTCTTCATCGAAAACTTCAACAAACACATTACCAATGATCTTACGTTTTGCTTCTGGCTCATCTACGCCCGCTAAACGATCTAAGAAACGGTCTTCCGCATTAACATGAACGATGTTTAAACCAAAGTGATCACCAAACATCTCCATTACTTGCTGACCTTCGTTTAAACGTAGCAAGCCGTTATCAACGAATACACACGTTAATTTGTCACCAATGGCACGGTGCAATAGCATCGCAACAACCGATGAATCTACGCCACCTGATAAACCTAATACTACTTCGTCGTCGCCCACTTGTTCTTTCATTTTGGCAACAGCATCTTCAATGATAGAAGCAGATGTCCACAGCTTTTCACACTGACAAATATCAACAACAAAATGCTCTAAAATGCGCATACCTTGCTTGGTATGTGTCACTTCTGGGTGAAATTGCACACCATAAAAACGCTTTTCTTCATTGGCCATTGCTGCATATTTACAGCTTGGTGTTTGGGCAACCGTAACAAAACCTTCAGGAATTTCTGAGACTTTGTCGCCATGACTCATCCATACATCTAGCAATGGGTTACCGTTTGCACCCAAATGATCTTCAATATTCTTGAATAAAGATGATTGAGAAACCACTTCGACGGCCGCGTAACCAAACTCTTTGTGATCAGAACATTGAACACCACCGCCCAGTTGCTCCGCCATAGTTTGCATGCCGTAACAAATACCTAATACAGGTACATTGGCATTAAACACATATTCTGGCGCACGAGGTGAATTGTCTTCAGTAACGCTCTCTGGACCACCAGCAAGAATAATACCTGTTGGATTGAACTCTTTGATTTGTTCTTCAGTTACATCCCACGCCCATAATTCACAATAAACGCCAATTTCTCGAACACGACGAGCAATTAACTGTGTATATTGCGAACCAAAATCTAATATGAGTATTCGGGAATCATGGATATCTTTGCTCATAGCAAACCCTATGTAATGTTAAAAAACAGCAGGCTGATTATCTAAATCAGCCTGCTCGTTGTGTCTAATAGTTAATTACCTATATAGAATAGAGCTTAGCCCATTCGGTAATTTGGCGCTTCTTTAGTAATGGTTACGTCATGTACGTGCGATTCACCCATACCTGCCGCAGTAATTTTCATAAACTCTGGTTTTGTGCGCATTTCGTCGATTGTTGCACAACCAGTTAAGCCCATTGACGAACGTAGACCGCCCATTTGTTGGTGAACAATGGCTGACACTGGTCCTTTATAAGCCACGCGCCCTTCAATACCTTCAGGCACAAGCTTGTCTGCTTCGTTTGATTTTTGGAAGTAACGGTCACTCGAACCTTCTTTTTGATTCATCGCACCTAGAGAACCCATACCGCGGTATGATTTATAGTAACGACCTTGATATAGTTCAACTTCACCAGGTGCTTCTTCAGTACCAGCTAGCATACTGCCCACCATGACACAGTGCGCACCAGCAACTAGCGCTTTTGCGATATCACCAGAGAAACGAATACCACCATCGGCAATTACTGGAATGTCACGTCCTTTTAATGCTTCAACCGCATTCGAAATTGCCGTCAATTGAGGTACACCAACGCCCGTTACAATACGCGTTGTACAAATTGAACCAGGACCAATGCCCACTTTAACCGCATTAGCTCCTGCATCAGCTAGTGCTGTTGCGCCAGCCGCCGTAGCAACGTTACCCGCTACTATCTGCAAATCAGGGTATTTAGCACGTGTCGCTTTTACACGTTCAATTACACCTTGAGAATGGCCATGAGATGTATCGATAAGAAGAATGTCTACTCCTGCAGCAACAAGTGCATCGATTCGCTCATCAGTACCAGCGCCAACACCAACTGCAGCGCCAACACGTAAGCGACCAAACTCATCTTTACATGCGTTAGGCTTACTTTCTGCTTTTTGGAAATCTTTTACAGTGATCATACCTTTTAGTTTAAAGGCGTCGTCAACCATCAGAATTTTTTCGATGCGGTGTTCATGCATTAAACTTAGAATTGTTTCACGCTCAGCGCCTTCTTTAACGGTAACTAGTTCGTCTTTGCCCGTCATTAGTTCAGCAACTTTCTTTTTCAGGTCTGTTTCGAAACGCAAATCACGCCCCGTAATAATACCCACCAAGTTATTATGCGCATCGACAACAGGAAACCCTGAAAAACCAAGTTCTTTTGCTTGAACGATTACAGCTTCAATAGATGCATCTGGCGAAACGGTAACTGGGTCAGTCACTATACCACTTTCAAACTTTTTCACTTGAGAAACATTTTTTGCTTGCTCCTCAATAGTCATATTCTTATGAATAAAACCAATACCACCTTCTTGCGCTAAAGTAATTGCAAGCGGTGCTTCGGTAACTGTGTCCATAGACGCAGACACCATAGGTACGTTGAGCTTAATTTTACGCGTTAATTGCGTTGATAAGTCAGCAGTATGAGGAAGTACCGTCGAATGGGCAGGTACTAATAGAACATCGTCGAAAGTTAGAGCTTCTTGAGCAATTCGTAGCATCGCAACATCTCACAAAAGTTGGGTTCAGGAGGAAATATTGCGGCAGAATTTTAACCGTTTTATTAAATTAGGTAAACTTAATTTTTTAAAAATCTACGAATAAATTAGTCCTTTAATATTTTCTTTCATTCAATGCCATGATTTTTTTGTATATCTTGGTTAGAATCACCTAATTCCAGCACGTATAAAACCCACATTCGTTTTATTAAAAAGTGTCGATTTCCACCGATAAACCAATGAAAGAAACTCAATAATGAGCCAACAACATATAATGCAGGTCAGTGAGTTGACCAAAAAAGTCCGTTTTTTACTTGAAAGCGAAATGCGTACGGTTTGGCTTTGCGGTGAGATTTCTAATTTTATGGCGGCCGGCTCAGGTCACTGGTACCTGACCCTCAAAGACCAATTTTCACAAGTAAAATGTGCGATGTTTAAGGGCAATAACCGTTCTGTCCGCATCAAACCAGCCAATGGTCAACAAGTGCTAGTCAAAGCTCGTGTTTCTTTGTACGAGCCAAGAGGAGACTTTCAGCTCATCATAGAACAAATGGATGACGCAGGTGTTGGCCTTCTACAACAACAATTTGAGCGACTAAAAGCTAAACTGCTGGCCGAAGGGTTATTTGACCAACGATATAAGCAGCCATTACCAAGTGTAGTAAATACCGTCGGTGTTGTTACCTCAGCAACAGGCGCTGCAATACACGATATTCTCACGGTATTTAAACGTCGTAGCCCCCAAACGCGCATTGTAATCTATCCTTCTCTCGTTCAAGGTGAACTAGCAGTAGCTGATATTGTTAAGCAAATCGAAACAGCCAACCTAAGACAAGAGTGTGATGTACTCATTGTGGGGCGTGGCGGTGGCTCGCTTGAAGATCTATGGTGTTTTAACGAAGAAGCGGTTGTACGAGCCATTTTTGCTAGCGAGTTGCCTATTGTTAGTGCTGTAGGCCATGAAGTCGATACTACGCTTTCAGACTACGTTGCTGATCATCGTGCACCGACACCATCAGCTGCAGCGGAAATTCTCTCGCAAGATATGCAAGAAATTACCAAGCGTATTGACAAGCTCACATCACAATGTAAACAAGCTCTTTTGCGTGAAGTCAAGAACAAAGCGATTAACTGGCAAACACTAACGCAACGATTGAATCGACTTGAACCAACACGACAAATTCAAGTTAACCAACAGCGTGCCGACGAATTCACCACGCGTTTGCTTCGACAACAGCAACTGACAATGTCTAATGCCCAACTTCGCCTAACGCATTTAACTCGCCGACTTCATCAAAGTTCACCAGCAACAGCTGTCGAGCAAAGAAAAATTGAACTAGCTAGACTCAAAGAGCGTTTAATCCAGCAAATAGAAAGATACCAAGAACGCAAAACTCAGCGATTTGCTAACGCAGTAGAACAACTTCACATGGTAAGTCCGCTAGCGACATTGGCGCGCGGTTACAGCGTTACCCGCAATCAAGCAGGAAAAATCATCAGCGATAGTCAATGTGTGTCAGTAGGGGAAGAAATATCAATTCAACTGCACAAAGGTAACATCGTCGCTAAAGTCCAGCAAACTCAGTAGATACCCATACAACGAACGGTTCTGACATTCTTATGATAAAACTAAGAGAATTCAAAGAAGAAGATATTACTGATTTGATCCAGATATTAAACAATACTGACGTCACGAAGTTTCTGTCGGCAAAAATTCCCGCGCCATACACAGAAGACGATGCACATTGGTGGGTAACTAGCGGTAGCCTTATGGGGATTACACGTGCGATTGAATATAAAGGTAGATTGGTTGGTTGCATTAGTGTAGAACGTGCTGAATTTGAATACAGTCGCTCAGGCGAACTCGGTTATTGGATTGCACAAGAATACTGGCGCAAAGGCATTGCGACTCATGCAATTAATGAGTTTACGAAATATATATTTGAGAACACTGACATTGTAAGAATATTTGCTGCTGTATTTTCAGATAATACCCCGTCGGCACATGTACTAAAAAAATGCGGTTATTCGCTTGAAGCGATACACAAACAGGCCATGTTTAAGAACGACAAATTTTACGATAATCATTTATATTGCAAACTCAAAACACTTGATTCTGAGGTTGCTTAAATTCGTGTATTCTTCGTCCAACAATTATAACTAGAAGTGAAAATGAAAAACCCAGCGACATTATTAGTAGTTAGTGATTTACAAATCTCTAAGCAGTTCTACATAGAGGTATTAGGTTTAGAACTGATAGAAGAATTCAGTCATAGTCTCAAAATGAAATCGGGAAACCACACATTCATTATGTTTCAAGGTTCGAAAGAGGCTGTTGATTATGAGCATGGATACAACGCCAGTTCTACGATAGTTTTTCCTGTAGAGAATCTCGACATAGCGATCAAAAAGCTATCCGATAATAGCGTAGAGTTTATCCACGAATCGCCCAATCAAAATCAATGGGGCCACTATATCGCGTTTAAAGATCCTTCTGGCATTGCTGTTGAAGTAATGGAATGGTTCACTTAATTTGGTGAATATGGCATCCCCTTTTTCCACTTTAGAACATGAAGCTTTCTATATCTATTCACTAGTTTGTTGCTCTTCAGCCGGAACATCTTCTAGTAACCAATTATTAATGATAAGGCTCAATAAGTAACCCAATACTATTGCACTAATATTGCCAAGATTAAAAGCTTCCGTATCTAGATGTTGTTCAATTTCATAAACCAAGTAAATCACAAATACTATGGTTGTATAGCTAAATAGACGTTTTGTATTAGCTGGAGTAGTAAGTGTAAGCACTAGATAAATCCAGCATAGCGTATAAAAGAAACTTGGAGCAGCTTTGATAATTGCCGTAGCATTCGGAAATTCTTCAACAAGCACCGAACTACCATCTATGAAGATGCTTATCATCAAAGCAATAATACATATAGTTAAGGCAAATTTTTGATTGAATTGCATCAATTCATTTTCCTATTTTGATTGACGTTGATAGTTTTTATTGCTGTTCAGAAGTGACTATATGTTTAAGTAACTTTTCGGTGGCTTCTTTAGTCCCTTCTACGAATTTCACACCTATAGTAACGCCCTTGTAGCTAGGCTTAACCGAACAAATATTTGCTTTAATTTTAATATTAGAAATTTCGTCAAGGTCTTCAACCACAATCTCAATGTCTTTATCTTTGACCAAAGCCAACGAATCGCCATTATCAACCGATAACTGACAGCCACTAATTGAAATATCAGTGATATGAGAAGCCCAATATTCATTAGCAATATTAAGCTTAGCTGAAATGTCAGTGTCGATACGAAGTGACGCTCTTAACTGTTGTAGACTTACCGACTTAGGAAATGCTAGCGCTATCAGCTTTGAAGGCAATTGCAAGGTCTGTTTAATATGTGAAGCAAATGCAACGATTGATCCCTCATGGCCCTCAATAAGCCCACGAACCGTTACACTGGTACCTTGTTTAATGTGCTGTGAAAAACTGCCCATCTTGCTAGCATCTGGATATTGAACCAGTACGTACTGCTTGGGCAAATAACCAACAAATATCGATTTAAACTTCGCCCTTTGTCCTGCCGGAGTGGCAATGTCCAATGTCACCATCGAACCAGCTTGTAAAAGCCCTAAATTTCGGCTTAACCTGTCAGAAGTATCGACTTTTATTGGGCCACGAGGCATAACGTCCCTTAAAGCTATGAATTCATTATTGAATAATACCAATTAGTATAATCGAACAAAGCTAGTGCAAATGCAAATAAACGCATAAAAAAAGCCAACGGCTGTTGGCTTTTTCTAACTAATCAATAGGGACAAGAAATCAATATTTAAATGGCAGAAGTACCTTTATGGCACACCAACACTATCAAAATTAATCGTCTTTTTTATATCCCTGCGTTTTACGCGCCAATTTCTTTTGTTCAGTATAGCTTAGTTTCTTTTTACCCGAAAACGGGTTGGTCGTTTCCCGAAACTCGATACGAATCGGCGTTCCCATAATTTTGAGTGACTTGCGATAATAATTCATCAAATAACGTTTGTATGATATTGGCAAGTGCTTCACTTGATTACCATGAATAACAATTATCGGCGGGTTATAGCCTCCGGCATGCGCATATTTCAATTTGATACGGCGACCATTATGCATAGGCGGCTGGTGATCAAATACCGCCATATCTAATATCTTCGTTACCATCGAAGTTGAAATTCGCTTAGTGGCTGAAACGAATGCTTCTTCAACTGAATCATAAAGGTGACCAACACCCGTTCCGTGTAGTGCTGAGATAAAGTGAATTTTGGCAAAATCGATAAAACCTAATCGACGATCAATCTCGCTCTTGATTTTATCCTTCACATACTCGTCAATCCCGTCCCATTTATTGACCGCTAATACCAGTGAACGACCAGCTTCTAGTATAAAGCCTAGCAAGCTTAAATCCTGATCAGTAATGCCTTCACGCGCATCAATAATCAATAAACAAACATTTGCGTCTTCAATTGCGCGTAGAGTTTTGATGACGGAATATTTTTCCACTACATCTGACACGTTTTTACGTCGACGAATCCCCGCAGTATCTATTAACGTATACTCGCGACCATTTCGCTCCATTGGAATATATACGCTATCACGCGTCGTGCCAGGCATATCATAAACAACGACCCGCTCTTCACCCAAAATACGGTTAGTTAGAGTCGACTTACCAACATTTGGCTTACCGATTATGGCCAATTTGATTTTGTCATTTTCTTCAGGTGCTTGAGCAATAGTTTCTTCATCTGACAGCTCATGTGCATCGTTTACATCAGTATCTGACTCGTCATCAGGTGATTCACGCTCCTGACCCAAAGCTTCGATATGTGGAGCAAGCGCAAGCGTTAGTAATTGTGTAACACCTCGGCCATGTGCTGCCGCTATTTGATGAACTTGATCACCCAATGCTAACGCATAAAACTCAGCGATCGCGCTATCTGCATCAATACCGTCTACTTTATTCGCAACTAAGAATACTGTTTTGTTTTGTTTTCGTAAGTAATCCGCAATTCCTTCATCAGCAGATGTTAGGCCTGCACGCGCGTCTACCATAAATAAAACCGCGTCTGCTTCATCAATTGCCATTAGCGACTGTTCAGCCATTAACGCATCGATACCAGTTTCATCACCAACAATGCCACCAGTATCAATGACGATAAACGGATGTTCTTCTACATACGCTTGACCATATTGGCGATCTCGCGTTAAACCTGGGTAGTCCGCGACCAATGCGTCTCGGCTACGTGTTAACCGATTAAATAATGTAGATTTTCCAACATTTGGACGCCCAACAAGTGCGACAACAGGAAGCATGAACACCTCTAAATTTTCTTTCAAATAACAAACAACGGCTCCTAAGCTATACGCTTAAGAGCCGTTAATAATTCTAGCCTATAATTCTTAAGGCGTCTTAATGGCAGTTAGTTCACCGTCTCTCGTTTGTACATAAATCACATCATCATGTACAACTGGCGTTGCATAAATACCACTGCTATCAACCTGCAAACGCGCAACAAACTGGCCAGTTTCTTCATCTAACCAATGTAAGTATCCGTCTAAATCGCCAACAATTACTTTGTTCTTAACGACAACGGGACCCGTTACATTACGATTAGTTAGCGCAAGTTGGCTCCATTTTTCTAATCCATTTAGACGATCAATCGCATACACATGACCTTTTACGTCAGTAAGGAAAATCATGTTGCCTTCTACAGCAATGCTTTCGTATGACGAATACTGGCGTTTCCATAATACACGGCCAGTTCGTAAGTCCATTGCAGCAATATGTCCACGAGAAGAAACTGCATAAACTTTATCGCCAAATATTACCGGTGTTGAGTCTACGTCAATTACACGCATTAATTCGGTAGAACCGGCAGGTTCACCAATTTCAGCGGTCCAACCTTGCTGGCCGTTCTCAAGAATGTAAACAGTTACAGTGCCTTCAGCCGTTCCTACAATCGCACCACCAGCTGCTACTACAGGGGCACTAATACCTCTTAGTGTTAATGGCGGTACATCTTGCTCTATTTGCCAAACATCTTCACCATTTGACGCATTGAACGCTTTTAGCACACCTGAAGCAGAGTTTACCACGAGTGTCCCTGCTTCGTGCCCCGGTGCAGCAATTACTTCACCTTTGATTTTACCTTGCCACGATAGTTTGCCAGTTTCAGCTTCAAACGCATAAACTTCGCCGTGTTCTGAACCAATAAAAACTTTTTCAATCCCTGTCGCAGGACCACCTGCTAAACGAGCAGAAGGTCGACTAGAAAAAAAGCTCGATTCTGTGGTTTCATCTCGAACATCAATTTGCCAAACTTTCTTTCCAGTTTGCACATCTAACGCAACAATCTCACCTTCACGGCTAGCTGAATATAACTTGCCATAAGCAATTGTTGGTTGAAGTCGAGAGAAATAATCTTCAACACCATCACCTACCGAGCTGTCCCATAAAACTTTGGGATCGAACTGCTGCTGTATTTCAGTGAGCTCGGCAACCAAGGTTTCTTCATCTTCTTCATCCGTTGATGAACAAGCACTGATCCCTAAAGCTAATACGCAAGCAAGCGCAAGTTTGTTTGTTATTCTAGTTTTTCTAAAGATTGGCAATTTTAGCTCCGCTTATGTGAATTTTTTAACAACGCAAGTACGACCACAGTTTTGCCTAAAGGTTTACACTTTCAGCGAGATCATCCAATTTCATTTGTAACGCTTGATTGCCAGCTTGGCCTTCAGCGTCCAACGCTGCTTGATAAGCGTTTCTCGCAAGCTCTTTCTTATCTTGCGCTAAGTACACATCACCTTTTAACTCTTCAATTGCAGCAACAAAAGAAGCAGCCATTGGCTTAGCTAGCACATCAAGTGCCTCTGTGTACTTTTCTTGTTGAATCAAAACACGTGCTAGTCGTACCAATGCAATACTTTTGATACCTTCTGCTTGTGCCTTTTCTGCCGCCAAGCTCAATTGCTTTGCAGCTTCCGGCCAATCTTTTGCATCAGCGGCAGTTTTCGCCAGTGCTAATGCAGTTAAGGAAACATAGCCAGAATCGCCATTAGCTTCAATAAATTCTCGGGCAGACTGAGTAAACGTACTGCTATCTTCAGCCGCTTTTTCTACCACTGCCTGATATGCATCAGCAATTGCAGTTTCTTGCTCAAGTTTATGATCTTGATACAAGTTGTAGCCAATAAAGCCACCTAAACCAATAATTAAGCCTGCAATGATTGAATTACCATTGTCATGCCAAAACTTTTTAATAGCTTCAACTTGTTGTTCTTCTGTTTGATTAATATCCACAACTAACCCTTTATTAAACTTGCTAATAAGTCTGGCACTTGAGAAAAGGCCATACTTTGTTGTTCTTGCTGGCCACGTAAATATTTTACCGTGACTTCTTGTTTTGCTAATTCATCTTCACCCAATATGATGGCAACATGCGCACCAGATTTATCGGCACGTTTGATTTGTTTTTTCATGTTACCGCCACCACAATGATTCTGAATTCGGCTTTCAGGTACCGCATCACGCCACTGCTCAGCTAGCATCAATGCTTGCGTATCTACGCCTTCACCTAAACTAATCACATACGCTTCCACTGGTGGACGTACGAAACCTGTTTTTTCAAGGCTAGTCAGCATCAACACAAGACGTTCAATGCCTAAAGCGAAGCCAAATGCTGGCGTAGACTTACCACCAAGTTGCTCAACTAAACCGTCATAACGACCACCTGCACAAACGGTACCTTGTGCACCTAAACTATCAGTTACCCATTCGAAAACCGTTCGATTGTAGTAATCAAGGCCACGTACTAACTTATCATTTAAGCGATAAGATATTCCTGCGGCTTCTAATCGTTGACATACACCTGCAAAATGCGCCTGTGACTCCTCACCAAAGTATTCACTTAGTTTCGGAGCACCTTCTAAGGCCATTTGTACCTCAGGGTTTTTACTGTCCAGCACGCGCAATGGATTGGTATGCATTCGACGCTTACTGTCTTCGTCTAATAGCTCTTCTTTTTCTTTCAGAAATGCGACTAACGCATCACGATAAGCTGCACGCTCTTCATTTGAGCCTAGAGAATTTAACTCTAGTGTTACATGTTCTGCAATACCTAATTCTTTCCATAATCGAGCGGTAAGAATAATAACTTCTGCATCAATATCAGGTGTAGCAATACCAAATGCTTCAATACCAAATTGATGGAACTGACGGTAACGTCCTTTTTGAGGGCGCTCATGACGAAACATTGGCCCCATGTACCATAGTCGTTGCTCTTGGTTATATAACAAGCCATGTTGGTTACCTGCACGAACACATGATGCAGTGCCTTCTGGACGTAATGTTAAGCTGTCGCCATTACGATCATCAAAAGTGTACATTTCCTTTTCAACGATGTCGGTAACCTCACCGATCGATCGTTTAAATAATGCTGTTGATTCAACGATTGGCATACGTATCTCAGAAAAGCCGTAATTACTCGCTACACGACGTAAAATAGACTCAACTTTTTGCCATATATTGGTATCAGATGGCAGGCAATCGTTCATGCCACGTATGGCCTGAATAGCTTTACTCACTTAAGAAACTCTCTTTACAAAATAGTCATAATTTGGAAATGCAGCGCGCATTATAGGCAGATTAGGAGAAAACGTAAACAATGTCGACGTTTCTACAGTGACTGCGTTAACCTTTATTTACTCAACTTCTTTCACGTCAATTTTATTTTTACTGTCAAGCAATTTGGCTTTAGCACGAATACGTTCTTCTAATTGGTTTACTAGGTTGTCGTTATCAAAGCGCTCTTTTTGACGGACACCATCCAGATAAAAGCCACTTTTTTTGCTGCTACCAGTAAGACCAAGATCAGATACAGTCGCTTCACCGGGGCCATTAACAATACAGCCAATTATCGAAACATCCATTGGTGTTAATATATCTTCAACACGCTGTTCCAGCTCGTTCACTGTAGCGATAACATCAAACTCTTGTCGTGAACAGCTTGGGCAAGCAATAAAATTAATGCCACGACTGCGCAATTTTAGCGACTTTAAAATATCAAAACCGACTTTGATTTCTTCAACCGGATCAGCGGCTAACGAAACGCGCAGCGTATCCCCAATCCCTTCTGAAAGAAGAATGCCCAGACCTACCGATGATTTAACCGAGCCAGAGCGTAAACCGCCAGCTTCAGTAATTCCAAGGTGGAGCGGATTGTCAATTTGCTTGGCCAGTAAACGATATGCCCCAACAGCAAGAAAAACATCAGAGGCTTTCACACTCACCTTAAAATCATGAAAGTTAAGACGATCTAAGATTTCTACATGACGCATTGCTGATTCAAGCAAAGCTTCAGGCGTAGGTTCCGTGTACTTTTCTTGAATATCTTTTTCTAAAGAGCCGCCATTTACACCGATGCGAATTGGTATGCCCTTATCACGCGCAGATTCAACTACTGCGCGGATACGTTCTTCTTTGCCGATATTGCCGGGATTAATACGTAAACAATCAGCGCCGTATTCAGCCACCTTAAGTGCAATGCGATAATCAAAGTGGATATCAGTAACTAACGGAACATTCACTTGCTGTTTAATTTGTTTAAATGCTTCAGCCGCATCCATTGTTGGAACGCTTACACGAACAATATCAGCGCCAACCGCTTCTAAAGATTTAATTTGCTTGACGGTCGCTTCTACATCAGTAGTAAGAGTATTGGTCATTGACTGCACAGCAATAGGTGCGTCTCCGCCAACAGGAACATTACCAACCATGATTTGGCGTGATTTACGGCGGATAATTGGAGATTCTTTAAACATAACTTCTCACTACTATTACTTACAAAACAAACTATTATGATTCACTAAATGGCAATGTGAATTTGGCAATATTGCCTTTGCTAAACGCTGACAAATCAACCGTGGTACCTTGGAAATTAATTGAGACTAACTCTGGCTTGCCCAATGTTATTTGAAAAGGGGCTATCCCTTCTATTTTCATTTCATAACCAGATTTTTTAACGCCCCAAGCAATACGTTCACCTGTGGCGTCGTAAATATTTACCCAGCAATCACCACTAAAATTAAATACCACTAACGAAGGGGTCGCACTATCAATCGGAGCGTCAGCGATAGTATTATCGTTTGAATTAATAATCGCTTGTTCAGCTGTCGCTTGTGGTTTAAGAGTGTCCGCTAATGTCACAGTCTCTGTAGCGCTCCCATCCATTGCACCTTGTTCTACATTTTCAGTTGCATTTGCTAGTTGCGTATTAACTTCAGAAGAAACAACGCTCGTCTCAATCACAACTTCATCTGCATTTAGCGAACCTTGTTCAGTCGCCTGCTCGTTAGTTACTTCTAAAGCAGTAGTGCTTGGAATAACGGGCTCAACGGTGCCATCATTTTGGAAGTACCACAACATAGTTAATCCAATCAATGCAGCCAATATTAAGTAACTAACCCACATGATCCGATTATGCTGTGCTTGCTTCTCTGTGCCTTTAGAAAAGCTTTGTAATTTCGCGTTTTGTTTTTCTTCGTCTTCTAATAACTCATAGCTTGCTAGCACTTCATTGGCATCAATGCCAACAAGCTTGGCATAATTTTTTATATAACCACGGTTAAATGTTGCAGGCAAACTACGATCAAATACATCGTTTTCGATGTCCTTTACAAGTGCACTTCTAAAATTGAGCTTTTCAGCTACTTGCTCTTGCGTGAACCCTAAGTGCTCTCTTCCTTGTGCTAATAAACGACCTGGGCTCTGTACTTCAATATCCTCGATAGATTCACTTGTCATTACATCTTGACTCATCTTTCTCACTCTTGTGTGGCAGGTGACTGGTTAGGATCTGCCAAGTAGATAATGTCACCAATACTTAGGACGTCATTTCGACTAATATGGTTCCACTTCTCTAGTGTTTTCATATGAATATTGTACATAATTGAAATAGCATACAAACTTTGACCTTTCTCCACGATGTGCATAGGCACCTTATCAAGATCACCACTTTCACTTGTTTGTGAAGATTGCTCAATCTCTGTATTTTTCTTTTCTGTCACTGTCTTAGCAATTTTTGGTTTATCCATTTGTTGCTCTGACGCAGGAGGTGCTACGGACAAAGAATCGCTATTTATCTTAGGCGCAAGGCGCACCACACGCTTCTTTTGTGCTTTTTCGTCATGTACAGTTGCCCGATAAATTCGTGCAACTTCATCTGCTTCAATTTCTTCTAGTTCATTTAATAAATACTGTTTCGCTTGAAATGAGGCAGGAAACATTTTAACCATCATCGTTGCGTAATTTTTGGCAGTCGTATTATCATGCTGTTTCTGATGTATTTTAAAGCCCAAGGTCAACCCTTCAGCAGAGAAGCGACGTGTAGCTTTTTCGTATCGTTTAAAGTAATACTTTGCTTGGGCATAGTCGCCTTTAATATATTGCAAACGTGCCATTTGATACAAAGCTGCCGCACTTGACGGACTATGCTGAATCGCTTTTACCAAATATTGTTCAGCTTTTTCAAAATGGTGTGCCTTGAGTTGGCAGAGAGCCAAATTTTGATAACTTTGCGACACCAACAAATAACTCGGTACTGCTATTGCCTTTAGGAACTGTTGCTCTGCTTCTGGGTACTTCTCTTGTTTACATAAGAAAACACCATAGTTATTCAGCGTGTCTGCATCATCATTTTTTAACGACAATGCTTTTTCGTAAGACTTTATCGCTAACTCCGGCTCACTCACGGTATCGTAATAGTGAGCAAAAGCTGTGTGCACCTGCACTAAGTTTGGCGCAAACCTTTTTGCTTTTTCCAAGTTTAATTTAGCTTGGGTAGTGTTTCCCATTTTCAAATAGCCCAACCCAAGTGAAATACGGGTCATAGCTATTTCATTATTAGTCGCTTCATTTTGTATAACTGGGGTAGAGTTATCATTTTCATAGCTCTGCGTAACACATCCAGTTGCTGCAAGTAAAATAGCAGCAATCGCTACTCGCTTAAATGAGTTGGTATCCATATACTCTCCAAGTTATTTATAGGTGTTTAAACTATTTTTACTGATATTTCTTCAGCTTTCACCTGTTTTTTTCCAGCGATTACTTGTGTACGTTTAGTTCTATCCAAAACGTCCCCCGCCAATTGACCACAAGCCGCGTCAATATCATCTCCACGGGTGCGTCGCGTGATAACGGTCAAGCCATAACTTTGTAGTACTTTATCAAATCGATCAATACGCGAATTACTCGAACGCTTATATGGTGATCCCGGATACGGATTAAATGGGATCAAGTTAATTTTACTTGGTGTATCTTTAAGTGCATGTGCAAGTTCATGCGCTTGATCTGTACTGTCATTAACGTGATCTATCATTACGTATTCAACCGTCACTTGCTTGTTGGCTTTAGAGCCTTCAATGTAACGACGCGATGCCGCCAAAAAGTCTTCAAGTGGATATTTCTTGTTGATTGGTACTAAGACATCACGTAATTCATTATTAGGTGCATGCACAGAAATAGCCAATGCACAGTCAATTTTTTCTTTTAACATGTCTAACGCTGGAACCACACCTGAAGTACTCACCGTTACACGTCGCTTAGATAACCCATACCCTAAATCGTTTAGCATAGTATCTAGCGCAGGAATTAAGTTCTTCATGTTGAGCAAAGGCTCACCCATACCCATCATAACAATATTCGTGATTGGGCGCGTACCAGCAATGCGTGTTGCGCCTATGTCATTTGCAACACGCCACACTTGACCAATAATTTCCGCCATAGATAGATTACGGTTAAAACCTTGTTGCGCTGTAGAGCAGAAACTACACTCTAAAGCACAACCAACTTGTGAAGATACACACAAGGTAGCGCGATTATTTTCAGGGATCCAAACCGTCTCAACTTCTTGGCCACCTTCAAGCTTTAATGCATATTTAATTGTGCCGTCATTCGACACTTGCTTTTTTGAAATTTCAGGGGCTTTGATTTCGCAGTTACGTGCTAATTTTTCACGCAACTTTTTGTTGAGGTTAGTCATTTGTTCGAAATCGTCATAACCAAAGTGATATATCCACTTCATTACCTGATCAGCACGAAACGGCTTTTCACCAATTGAGGCAAAAAACTCACGCATCATTTGATGATCTAAATTCAGTAAATTCACTTTTGAATCTGTCGATTGTACAACGTCGGTCATGCAGAAAATCTCAAAAAACTAATAACACTAAAAATCCGGGGCGCAAATTGTACACTTTTCAACCAAAGGTCACAAATGCAAAACGCTTTTATTCAAACGATCAGTAAGGGTATTTGGCTAATCTCTTGAATAAAAACACTAATTAATAGAAAAGGATTTTGCCCTAAAAGCAAAATCCTTTATCAGTAATGTATTGCACAGCTAGCAAGCCTGCAAAAAAGCGTATTGTCTAAATACGCGTACCGTCAATTAACGAGTACGTGGACAGATTTCTTCGTCGCTGAAGAAGTATGCAATTTCACGTGCTGCTGATTCAACTGCGTCTGAACCGTGTACAGCATTTTCGTCAATTGAATTAGCGTAATCTGCACGTAAAGTACCTGCTAATGCTTCAGCTGGGTTTGTAGCACCCATGATTTCACGGTTTTTCAATACCGCATTTTCGCCTTCTAATACTTGAACCATTACTGGACCAGAAGTCATGAACTCAACTAAGGCACCAAAGAAAGGACGCTCGCTGTGCTCAGCGTAGAAACCTTCAGCTTGTTCTTTAGAAAGGTGAACCATTTTTGAAGCAATGATTTTAAGACCAGCAGTTTCAAAACGGTTGTAGATTTGACCGATTACATTTTTAGCAACTGCATCTGGTTTTACGATAGAAAACGTACGTTCGATAGCCATTTTAAGCCCTCTTTAAACTCGAAATAATTTAACAATAAAATTTTGGGCGCGATTATAGACCAAATAGTCACAAAAGCCTACTGTTATACCAATTGAATGGTTGAATAACTGTGATAAGTGCCATCAACGCTACGGTTGTTGGCACTTATAATTGAAGTAATAGTGCGATTAAATACTGATGCGCTTATATTGACGATATTCTGGATGCCAAAAATTACGTTCTATTTTGGCTACTAAGGCTTCGTCATCTATTGTTAATGCCAAACCTTGGTCAAAAGCAACTTTTGCCACAGCAAAAGCTATCTTTTTGCTCAAATTCGCAATTTCCGTAATGGGTGGCAGCAGTTCACCTTCTCCTGAATTTGCAAGCGGAGATGCTTCAGCCAGCGTCTTACTCGCTACCATCAACATTTCATCAGTAATACGGTTAACATTGGCTGCAACTACACCTAAGCCCAATCCAGGGAAGATATAACTGTTGTTGCACTGTGCAATTGAATATAACTTGCCTTTGAACTCTACAGGTTCAAATGGGCTTCCTGTAGCAACAATTACTTCGCCGTCTGTCCAGCTAATTACTTGTTCTGGTGTTGCTTCTACTTGCCTTACAGGATTACTTAGTGGAAATACAATCGGCATCTGACAATGAGATTTCATTGCACGAATAACTTCTTCGCTAAACAACCCCGCAACACCTGATACACCAATGAGGATATCAGGCTTAGCATTGTTCATAACTTCAAGCAGTGATGCATATTCACCTTCGATAGACCATTTGCCAACGCTGGCTTTGCTTTGAACCAATCGCTGTTGAAAGTCTCTTAGGTTGTCCATGCCTTCAGTAAGCAAACCGTGACGGTCAATCATGTATACTTGACTACGCGCCTGTTCCGCTGAAACACCTTCACTTACCATTTGTGAGATGATTTGTTCAGCGATACCACAGCCGGCAGATCCTGCACCAACAAATGTCACACGCTGACTCGACAGTTTAACCCCTTTTGTACGACATGCCGCAAGTAATGTCCCTACCGTAACAGACGCCGTTCCTTGAATGTCATCATTAAAACAGCATATTTCGTCTCTGTATTTTTCCAGTAATGGCGTGGCGTTTGGTTGAGCAAAGTCTTCAAATTGCAACATGACATGAGGCCAGCGTCGTTTCACTGCCTGAATAAACATATCAACAAACTCATTATATTCTTCTTGCCCAATGCGAGGATGACGCCATCCCATGTACATAGGATCATTGAGTAGTTTTTCGTTATTAGTTCCCACATCCAGCATAACGGGTAGCGTATAGGCAGGGCTAATACCGCCACAAGCGGTGTATAAAGACAATTTACCAATGGGAATACCCATTCCACCGATACCTTGATCACCTAAGCCTAAAATACGCTCACCATCAGTAACAACGATGACTTTTACCTTATTCTTAGTAGCATTCCTAAGAATGTCATCAAGCTGATGTCGTTCTTCATACGAAACAAACAGTCCTCGCGAACTACGATAAATATCAGAAAATTGCTCACACGCATCACCGACCGTAGGCGTGTAGATAATTGGCATCATTTCTTCTAAATGCGCCTGTACTAACTTGAAAAATAGCGTTTCATTGTTGTCATGAATCGCACGTAAATAAATATGCTTATTCAAGTTAGTATGAAAGCTACTGTACTGCATGTAAGCACGTTCAACCTGCTCATCAATAGTTTCATAGCGCGGTGGCAGCAACCCAGTAAGGTTGAAGTCTTGGCGCTCTTTCGCTGAAAATGCACTACCTTTGTTTAGTAGCGGTGTTTCTAATAAGGTTGGCCCCGCGTAGGGGATATAAAGAGGACGTTTTTTGTTGTTTGTCATAATATACGCTGTGTATGAAGTTTATGAATTTGATGAATATTGAAAATTCACCGCGTTAATAACCAAGAGTATAAGCCAAGCAGCGAATACAAAAAAGATGCTCTTCGTATATTGACGTAAAATCGAGTTAAAATAGATAACTATTCACCCAAGACAGTCAAGAATGGTCACGATTTTTAATCCATTTCTGCAATCCAGGCCATTTGAATAGCTTCAAGTACCTTTTCACCACAATGCTTAGGATCATCATCAAAAGATTCCAGCGCTAGTACCCACCGCATTAATTCCGGAAAATGAAGTTTCATTGGGTCAACCTCAGGGTGCTCTTCCATCAAATCTAACGCAATTTCTAATGAATCTGTCCAGCGATGTCCCATATCTTTATCCTTTTAGGTAATGAATCTCTTTACAATGAATATTAGCCAAAAATCAGAATAATTCACTAGAGCCCATCGAACAAAAGATGAAACCAAAAATAATCGGCGAGTAACATCAATACCAACCACAGAAATATTCGACGAGTTTTCAGACATAAGGCACAGTCAGTCTGCCACCACATTTGCAGCTTGCTATACCAATTACGCTTTGTCATCGCTCACTTTCTCCTTTTACCTCAACATCACTTTCAGGATACACTAGCAGGAAAACAATTAAATCCCTGCAGCCTGACATGACCATGATTTCACTCGACAACAAAGACAAACAACACTTAATTCAACTACTGAAAACCTATTTTGAGCAAGAACTCGACAGAGATCTTGGTCAATTTGAAGCCGAATTCCTGTTTGATTTTATCAGCGAGAAATTTGGCGCACACTTTTATAATCAAGGCCTGTACGACGCGCAAGCTATGATAGCCAACCGCGTAGATCTGATCACCGACGCTATTTATGAGCTGGAAAAGCCGTTATAAACGAGATCTTGAACAATGAACACCGTATTCTTAGATGTGCAAACATTTTCACCGAGCATTTCACTCTCGCCGATAGAACAAGCAGCGAGCAAACTCACGACTTATTCACTCACTAACACGCAAGAACAAGTGATTGAACGCTGCGCCAATGCCGAAATAATTATCACCAACAAAGTGGTCATCGATGCAGATATCATCCCAAATTTAAAGCAACTCAAGTTGATTTGCGTTGCGGCAACTGGATACAACAATATCGATGTAGACTGTGCAAAAGCGCACGGCATCGCTGTTACTAACGTTGCTGGCTATACAGGCAATTCGGTTGCGCAATATGTGTTCGCGCAAATATTGGAATATTACAATCAAACGAGTCATCACCTCGCCAATACCGCGGCTGGCCAGTGGCAGAAACATCACTCTTTTTGCTTACATGGCAATGGTAGTAACGAACTTGCAGGACAAACGATTGGTATCATTGGATACGGCCATCTAGGGCAAAGTGTTGCCCGTATCGCACACGCCTTCGATATGAATGTGCTAATTGCAGAGCGTCATAATCAACCGACTATTAGAGACGATCGCCTACCACTAGAGGAAGTGCTAAGACAATCGGACATCATTAGTTTGCATTGTCCGTTAACCCCTGATACTAAGCACTTAATCAACAATAAAACACTGTCGCTTATGAAATCAAGTGCAATGCTAATCAATACCGCGCGTGGCGATATTATCAATCACAATGACTTAGTTAATGCCATAGAACAACAGCAGATAGCCTACGCTGTCCTTGATGTTCTTGAGCAAGAGCCGCCGAGTGAAAGTCACCCTGTATTCAATACTACGGTGAGCAACCTGAAGCTAACTGGCCACATTGCGTGGGCGACTCAACAGTCACAACAACGCTTGATAGTAGGTATCGCAGACAATATAACGTCATTTCACCAAGGTCGACCGCTAAATCGAATAGACCAGTGATAACCTTCGAATAAACACGGCAGCATAGTTTAAGCATCTCTACACGGCCTGTAATATAGCGACAGGCCATGTAATACCAACATCGATACACTTAAAAGTAGTTATCTTTGATCTTACCGTAATGAAAATAGCCCCATTGTCCAACGCGCCTTAAAGGTGCAAATGGAAACTTGGGTAATGCTTTATTAAAGAGTGGTAAATCAGGCACAGGTTTTTCTGCCACTTTATCCGCCAAGCGCTTCCCCGCTTGCACAGAGAAAGAAACACCGCTTCCACAGTAGCCCATGCTATAGAATACTTGACGTTTGTCGTCTTGGTAAATATGCGGCAAGTCGTCCAACGCCACGCAAATCCAGCCAGACCAAGCAAATTGATAATTAAGGTCAGCAAGTGCTGGAAAGCTGGTTTTTAACACCTGCAATAATCGCTGAGCGTAATAAGGGTTATTCGCCTCTTTACCCGTTATTGCACCACGTCCGCCAAATAGAATCCTATTATCAGGTAACTTACGGTAATAGTATTTCAGTGCTCTGGTATCCATCACGACATTTGACGTTAAGAAGTTACAAACGTCTATCTGTGCCTGACTTAGTGGCTCAGTTACAATGATTTGTGACAACACAGGCAACGTGCGATTATTAATGAGTGGATGAAACCCTTTCGGTGTATAGCCATTAGTGGCAAGCACCACTTTGTCAGCGGTGATTTTTGCTTGAGGCGTAGTAAGTACCTGCTTACCATTAGTTTCTTCAATGGAAAGAATAGGTGTTCCGCAGTGAACGTTAACACCTGCTTGTTGTGCCAACTTTTGGTAGCCAAACGCTAGTTTTAACGGGTTCAACCCATAGCCATCTTGGTAACGTATTGCACCAAACGCATTTCTATCATCCATATATTGAAGTCGTAATGTATCTTGCTCCAGTATTTGTATGTCGTAACCAAACATGCGTCGTTGCAGTTCAGCTTGCGCCACGAGCTCTTTCATTTTAGAGGCTTTATGTGCCACTTTAATGTAGCCTTTCTCCTGCACATCACAATCGATGCCTTCGGCAATTAACGAATTCACGGTAGCAACGCCCGCGCACATTTCATCGTAAATGCCCCTCATTACCTCTTCTCCCCACTGCTGTTGCATGGCAGAAAAAGATTTACGACCAGATGACTTTAAGATGAAACCTGCATTACGACCACTACACCCCCATGCTGCTTGATTGGCTTCAAATACATGCGCCTTTATCCCGTGTTCGCGCGCTAAATGCAGCGCACACGAGAGTCCCGTGTAGCCAGCCCCAACTATTGCAACATCGACTTGTTTGTCTTGCACCAACGGACCGTCATGTGCAGGTGCCGTATCAGCCACACTGGCCCAGTAACTATCGGGATAAGCTTCATTTTCACCGGGTGAGGTATCATGGAGAGGGTCGTACATCAAAGTTCTCTTATCATTGTTGTTGTATTCATTTATGCTACTAAGTCAGCAACAGCAATATTTCATAGAATAAACTGAATGACAATTGAAATTCGTTATCAAAAAATGTCGGAACACGACTTTCCGGCAATCATTGTTTTAGCCACTGAAGTGCATGGCAATGGCTATGTCGATGAACAAAGCATTAAGGAATGGTTTAACAGAGGCATTAAGAACGGCATAAACGCCAGCTATGTCGCTTATCACGAGGACAAGCTTGTTGGCTTTCGCATGACTTATGCCGCCGAGCAATGGGAAATCGACGAGTGGTGTAGCCCTGAACTATGGCAATTTTCCCCCAGTGAAGTCAGTTATTTTAAGTGTAACACCGTTGACGAAAATTACAGAGGGCATGCCATTGGCGGCAAGTTACTCTATCATTCAATTGCAGCCTTGAAACAACAAGGTGCAAAGGCTGGCGTAAGTCACCTTTGGATGCAAAGTCCCGGTAACAGTGCGGTGCGTTACTTTACAAAATGTGGTGGCAAACTCATCAAGGTTCATCCTGACCGTTGGCACGAAATGAGCACTCAAGGCTATGACTGCCCTATTTGTCATCACGACTGTCATTGTTCAGCAGCAGAAATGTTGATCGATTTCTCAGAGGTAAGCAGATAAATAATCGGGTGCAAGCATTGCACCCGAAACCGTCGTCAGGTTAACGTGCTCTAACCCAACATCCTTTTAAACAGCGATGTTTTTGAAGGTTTTTGCGCGCTCAGTGGATCAAACGACGCTAAGTTAGGAAATGCTACATCTATTTTTGCATGAGTAAAGTCGCCTGTTGCGGGATCAAAACGATAATCTCTACTCCATTCCTCGGCATGCTTTGTCACTTCATTAATGGCGTGAACCACATGCGTCACTTCTTTGTTTGACATGGTCGGATGGAATGAAGCACGAATCCAGCCCGGCTTTTCCGCTAAATCACCAGAATCAATCTTTTGAGTAATTTTCGACGAAGTTTCTTCATCTACATTCAACAAGATATGACCATAAGTGCCTGCACAAGAACAACCGCCACGTGTTTGCACACCAAATTTATCGTTTAATAAACGAACCACAAGATTGTGATGAACATTCGGCACATAGAACGATACAATAGCTAAGCGATCTCTCATATGTGGTTCTAGCATCACAACGCGATCATTTTTAGCTAACTCGTCCATTACATAATGGGTAATATCTGACTCGCGCTGCGCAATATTATCCACGCCCATTGCATTTTTTAACTTGATGGCCAATGCAGTTTTAATACATTGAAGAAACCCAGGTGTGCCACCGTCTTCTCGCATTTCGATATTACTGAAAAAGCTGTGTTTACCCCAAGGATTGGTCCATGTTACCGTGCCGCCTCCCGGATGATCTGGCACACGGTTTTGGTAAAGGGCTTTATTAAAGATCAATACACCAGAAGAGCCAGGGCCTCCCAGAAACTTATGTGGCGAAAAGAAAATAGCATCTAGAGCCTGCTTTGGATTGGCAGGATGCATATCAATGTCAACGTATGGTGCAGACGCTGCAAAATCAACAAAACATACGCCACCATGCTCGTGCATGAGTTCTGCCATTTGATAATAAGGCGTTTTTATTCCCGTAACGTTTGAACACGCACTAAAAGAACCAATTTTCAATCGACGATCTTGGTATTTCTCTAGCAACGTTTGCAGATGTGTGAGTGAAGGTAAACCATTTTCATCAGGTGCAACGATTTCCAACGTCACATCACATTCATACCAAGTAGTCTGGTTAGAATGGTGTTCCATATGGGTAATGAAAACCACAGGTTTATCTTGCTCGGCAAATTTCACCTGATCTTGCATACGCTCTGGTATGCGCAACCCTAAAATGCGAATAAATTTATTGATGACCGCGGTCATTCCCGCGCCAGCAGTAATTAACACATCATTTTCACTGGCATTAACATGCTTTTTGATCACATGCTGCGCTTCGTGGTACGCATGTGTCATCGCACTGCCCGTGAGATTCGTTTCTGTATGTGTATTCGCCACATACGGACCTAACGTCGCACTTATATAGTCTTCGATAGGTTGATAGAGCCGACCACTTGCAGTCCAATCAGCATAAATAATATCTAACATATTGTCGCCAATTTGATGACTGAACTGTTGTCCAATGACATGACGGCGAAATGGTAAGAAGTGCGATTCTAATTTCATAAGACTACTTGCGAAGATTTAAACTGGTTAGATTCTAGCAAAACCCCAACCCATCACAACCTGAATCCACAATATCACAAAAAGTAGCAATACCAATTCACCCTTGACGACAAAATTGAAAAACCACACCATTTTAGACAGGTAACAAATAGCGAAATAAAATGACATTTCACATTTTAGGAAAAATTAAAAAGGCATTGTTTTTATAGAACAAAAAACACAAGTAAACGGACGTATTCTGCTATAAATCCATTTGCATTGGAGATAGCCGCCAATCTATCGGAAGCTGCCCATTTGTTTTCAACCATGCATTGGCTTTTGAAAAGTGCTGGCAACCCAAAAAGCCACGATAGGCAGATAATGGTGAAGGATGTGGTCCCGCTAAAACGAGATGTTTATCCTCGTTAATGTTGCGACCTTTTTTCTGAGCGTGACTCCCCCAAAGAATAAATACACATCCTTGGTTTTGCTCATTTATGGCCTCGATTAACTTGTCAGTAAATGTTTCCCATCCCAATTTAGCATGCGAATGAGCTTGCCCTTGCTTTACAGTAAGCACAGTGTTCAGTAAAAGCACACCTTGTTTCGACCACTCCACTAAACAACCGTGATCAGGGATCTCAAACCCGTCAATATCTTGCTGCAATTCTTTGTATATGTTGACTAATGAGGGCGGTACTTTAACACCAAAAGGCACTGAAAATGCCAATCCATGCGCCTGCCCTTCCCCATGGTATGGATCCTGTCCTAATATCACCACTTTGACTTGCTCTACGTCAGTAAAACTAAGTGCATTAAAGACATCTTGCTCTGAGGGATAAATGACCTCACCAGCGTGTCGTTGCTCCGAAATAGTAGATTGTATCTGCTGAAAATAAGCTTTTTCAGTTTCCTGTTCGAGAATGCTACGCCAATTAGTTGAGATCATACTTGGGTTGGTCTTAAAAATAAAAAAGGCAGTATAAAACTGCCTTTGAATATTTCAAGCGTTAGTCACACTACTTCAACAAGTAATCGCGTAATTGTGCGAAGTCTGGTGCCATATCTTCAGACAGAATAGTTTCACTCGCGCAATCAGCTAACTCTTTTGGCAGCCCAATTGGTTGCCCTAACGTACTTTCAACCACGTCTTTGAACTTAGCAGGGTGTGCAGTTCCCAGGAAAACGCCAAATTCATGATCTTTTGCCAAATAGTATAAAGCCTTATATGCCACCGCAGCATGTGGCTCCGAGATATAGCCTAACTTAGCCAAATGGATCATTGTCATCTGTGTTTGTTCTTCATCAATAGATACTGACGTTACACAATCATTAGGTACAATGCCTGACGTCAGCATATGTTCTACACGTGGCCAGTTGTTAGGGTTACTCACGTCCATCGCGTTCGACATCGTTGCAATAGTGTCATTCGGAGCCCACTGTTTCGTTTCCAAATAGCGGGGCACAGTATCGTTAGCATTGGTTGCCGCAATAAAACGTTGAATTGGCAAGCCCATCGCTTTCGCAAACAATCCCGCAGTTAAGTTGCCAAAATTGCCACTTGGTACAGAAAACACTAGATCGTTTAATGCCGCTTTGCCTTTTTGGCGATAGAGTTGTGCGACAGCCTCAAAGTAATAACAAATTTGCGCAAGCAAACGACTAATATTGATCGAATTAGCCGAGTTTAGGCCGATGGCCTCTTTTAATTCTTGATCATCAAACGATGCTTTAACCAACGCCTGACAATCATCAAATGTGCCATCTACCGCAAGTGTTTCAATATTGCCGCCAAGTGTCGTAAACATCTTTTCCTGCAATAGACTGATTTTGCCTTTAGGGTACATAATAACGACGCGAATATTTTCAATACCGTGAAACGCATGTGCAACAGCGGCACCTGTATCCCCTGATGTTGCCGTAAGAATGGTTAACTTTTTGTCTTGGCTGAATGCTTGTAGACAACGCGCCATAAAACGGGCACCGAAGTCTTTGAACGCTAGCGTTGGTCCATGAAATAGCTCTAATATGGCACGATTCTCTGAAATCGGCTGCACCTGAGCAGGAAAATTAAATGCTTCAGTCACTATTTCACTTAGTTGAGCACGTGATAGGTCACCTTCAACAAATGGGTGTAAGATCGTAACGCTACGCTCAACTAGCGGCATTGCTAATAATGCTTCTATGTCTTCAAACTGTGGGATTTCTTGTGGGAAAAAGAGCCCCTGATTTCTACCTAGTCCTTGCTTAACAGCTCCAGAAAAACTGACGACTTCACTACTATCTTTAAGATTATAAAAATTCACTGCTTACTTCCTATTAATTCTTCTGTTGTGCACTATTGTCAATTAACACTGCACCGGCTGTATCCGCTTTGCATATGTGAACAAAGCCCTCGCCATTACCTTCAGTATCACTAACTAAATAATTGTCAGTTAACCATGCAGCATATTGCTCTGCTTTTTCTTTATTGTCGGTCACGCAAAATAAAGTCGGTCCCGAGCCTGAGATCCCCACTGCTAAACACTGCTCACCGGTGAGATAATCACACGCTTGTCTAAAACCAGGCAACAGGTTTTGACGATAAGGTTCCGCGATCACGTCTTTCAACACTGTAAAAGCCTGCTGTTTATCTTGTCGATGGCACGCATCCACAAATGTCGCTAAATTTTGCCCAAAAGCAATAACATCACTTTTTGAATAGGCATCAGGCAATACTTCTCTCGCAGCCTTGGTAGATACATTGATGCCTGGATAAGCCATCACAAAAAAGCAATCTTCAAACATAGGTAATGCTCTGGCGATCACATTATCATCTGGCACCATGAGTTGCAGCCCACCAAGAAAACATGGCGCTACATTGTCATAATGTATGCTGCCACTAATTTGTGCTTCCATTTCCCCCATCATGCGCAATAGGGTTTGTTGGTCAAAACTCACATCATGGTACTGGCGGTAAAACTCGTTCAGTGCCTTTAATGCACCAACAACAGAACAAGCGCTTGAGCCAAGGCCACTGCCCACAGGCATTTTCTTGTCAAGCGTGATGGCGACTGGCGCTGCTTGATGTCCTGCTTGAGCTAGATGTCGGTTAAATAACAATAAACAACCCCAAACGATATTCTGCTTACTATCTTTTGGGAGTTTACTGGCGAAAGCCCCCGTTACTATTAACTGATTTTGTTCAGCTTGGTCCACCGATATTACGTCACCAAGATACGTACCATCGACGGGTTTAACTGCTAACCCCAATACATCAAAACCGACATTCACATTGCCGATAGATGCTGGGGCAAATACTGAAACGCTCATTAATGCTGTTGCTCCCAAGCTAATGTTCTTAATAAATCACCAAATACCCCCGCAGCTGTAACCGCAGCACCAGCACCATATCCTCGTAATACAAATGGTAAAGGCTGATAATAGCGACTATGAATTGCTAGTGCATTTTCACCATCTTTCACCGCAAACAATGGATGTGATTTGTCGACAGCTTCTATGGAAACTTTGCATTGACCGTCTACGATCGTACCCACATATCGCAACACTTTTCCTTGTTCTTTTGCTAGTTCGACACGCGCTTTAAATTGCTCGTCTAGTCCTTTCAAGTTGTCCATGAATGTATCAACATCACCAGATGCATCAAATTCCGCAGGTAAAACTGATTCGATATCTATGTCGCTTAACTCCAATTGCATGCCAGATTCGCGCGCCATAATCAAAAGTTTACGCGCGACATCCATTCCACTTAAGTCATCACGTGGATCAGGTTCGGTGAAACCATTTTCCTTTGCTACAGCAGTAGCTTCAGACAATGACATACCTTCTTCTAATTTACCAAATATATATGACAAAGAACCCGAAAGAATACCCTCAAATTGCAGTAGTTCATCACCAGCTTTGATCAGACCTTGTAATGTATCAATCACAGGTAATCCCGCGCCAACAGTTGTCTCATAGAGAAAGCGGCGGTTAGTTTCACGCATCGCTTTACGCAACGCTTGATAATATTCCCACGAATCAGTATTGGCCTTCTTGTTAGGCGTTACCACATGAAAGCCTTCGTTGATAAAGTCGATATAACTCATTGCCAAACGTTCATCCGATGTACAATCGACCAACACAGGGTTAATGAGATGGTTGTCACGCACAAATGCTTTTACATTCGCCGCATTAACTTCAACAGCATTAACGCCAAGTTTTGAACGCCAGTTATCAAGATCAATACCGTTTTCATCAAATACCATACCTTGAGAATTTGCAACGCCATAAACGCGTAACGCTATTTGTTCTGCTTTAAGCTTTGGCTGTTGGCGGGCAATCTGATCAATTAGTTCACTACCAACTACACCGCAACCTACAATAAACACGTCAATCGCAGGTTTATGTGAAAAGAAGTTTTGATGACTCACTTTCATTGCATCAGTGCATTTACGTTGCTCAACTACCACAGAAATACTACGCTCTGATGAATCTTGCGCTATCGCCACCACATTCACTCTCGCCTGTGCCAAAGAGCTGAAAAATTTCGCTGCTACGCCCTGTTGATGATGCATACCATCGCCAACCAGTGACACAATTGATAGCTCACTGACCAAATCGATCGGCTCCAACAAGCCATTTAATAACTCTAATTCAAACTCTTGATTGAGGCTTTGAGCAGCACGGGCAGCGTCGGCAGAGTGAATACAGAAACTAATGCAATACTCGCTTGACGACTGGCTAATGAGAACAATCGATATATTTTCACGACTCATTGTCGCAAATACTCGGCTCGCCATACCAACCATGCCTTTCATACCTGGTCCCGACACATTAATCATTGTCAGATTATCAAGGTTTGAAATCGCCTTAACCTGTTTTTTCTGGTCATTTTCATTGGCAATCAGTGTTCCAGGGGCGCTCGGATTACCAGTGTTTTTGATTAAACAAGGAATGTGAAACTGTGCAATTGGTCCAATCGTTTTAGGATGTAACACGCTCGCACCAAAATACGACAGTTCCATCGCTTCTTGGTAAGACAAGTAATCAAGCAATTTGGCATCTTTGATCATGCGTGGATCGGCATTATAGACGCCATCAACATCGGTCCAAATTTCACAGCATTCAGCTTCGGCACAAACGGCCAATACCGCAGCCGAATAATCAGAACCATTTCGTCCTAGTGTAGTCACTTGGCCTGATTCATTTACACCAATAAAACCTGGCATTAGCGCGATTCTGGCCAGTTGTGGGTAAGCGCTTTGGAATCGTGATTTACAAACGTTTAGTTCCGCTACAGCGTTTAGTGAAGAGTCATTAGTTTGCAGAAAATTTTCTGGTGCAATTAACGACACCGCTTGTTGTTTAGCGGCAAATAAAGCGTTAAGCATCGCCACACTCAAACGCTCACCAATACTAATAATGATTGCGCGTATATGATCTGGGCAATAAGTTAGCATGTTGGCACCATGCAAATATCGGCTTAGCTGTTCACGCCAATGTGCTAACGACGCAGTTACATCATTTGCCTTGAAACCTACGACACTTTGCTCGAGCTCAGAGATGATGTTTTCAATAGCTGACATAAAGTGTGCTAAGTCTTGCTGCAATTTTGCTTCGTCCGTAATATTTTCCGCCATAGCAACCAAGTGGTTAGTTACCCCTTGAGGTGCTGACACTACGACCGCTAACGAAGAGTTTTCACTCGCTTGATAGACGATATCGGCAACTTGCCTAAATCGTTCAGCACTGGCTAATGATGAGCCCCCAAACTTCAATACACGCATTTTTTATTCCCCTAAAAACGAAAAAAGCCCGTGACCTTTTTATGGGTCACGGGCTTTGAAAAATCTGTTTATTTTACACGTCAGCCAGCAACCACCATCCCGATAAGGGTGGTAGTGGTAATAATGGTGATTTGACGAGAAAATGTATTCATGAGTATTAAAATGCCTGATCGGCAAATAGCTGTCAACCGTTAATTTTGCATAAACGCGCTTTGTAGTGAATAACTAAAGAACAAATTTGAATAATCAAACAGGATTTGGAATAACAGACAATTACCGCTTCCAATTGCTATCGCCTCATCCATTTAACTTAAAAGTTATTATTTTCGCCCTACTTAACCAATTCTTCAACGAGCGACGAAGCTAAACAAACCTGGTTTCTACCTGCTGATTTTGCTGTATAAAGCGCCGTATCAGCTTGACTTATTAAATCTTCGTAGCGTAACTGTTCATCATCCAAAACAGCGACACCAACACTAGCTGATAACCTGATTTCATTATGTTGATATTTCACAACTAACTTTTCAATAGCGTTGCGAATACGCTCAGCAACATCGCTAGCACCAGTAAGATCTGTTTCAGGCAAAATAACAGCAAATTCTTCACCACCATACCGACCAAACAAATCACATAACCGTAAGAGCGATTTAATTGCATTGGCAGTTTCAATTAGTACAGTGTCACCACATAAGTGACCATAGTTATCATTTAATTGCTTAAAGTGGTCTAAATCAAACATCACAAGCGCTAAACCATGCGAGTAACGACGAGCCCTTGAAAACTCTTTTGCTAAGCACTCTTCCCAATGTTTGCGATTGAAGATTTGCGTTAATCCGTCAATACGATTGGCTTGCGCTAAATCATCAAGTACTTTGCCGAGCCGTGTTTGGTAGTGACATACGTCAGTAGCATCTTCGATCATAATGCAAATATGCGTTGTTACGCCGCCTTTTTGTACCGGTAAAAAGGTACAGTTTTGCGCCATAAAATGGCTATCAGTCGTGATAGGACGTGTATGTGGCAGCTCAAATAAATGATGACGCTGCTCCCAAGAACAAAATGACTGTGTGTTTAGCTGTACAACACTACTTAGCTTACGCTCAAACCATCGCTGCGGTAGTTCTGGAAACACGCTAAAGATGCTTTTACCAATCGCTTCGTTCGGCGATTTATTAGCATGAACTTCTAAGAAACGATTCCATGTAACGATTTTATATTCTAAATCAACTATCAACACTCCGGTATTAATTTGGTTGTTGATTATGTTGCAAAATTCGTCGTTTACCATCAGAACTCTTCTAAGATACGGTCGATCACAGTTTTAATATTAACAATGGCAGACTCAGGAATAAGCAAGATCATGTCGCAATTAAACGAATAATCAGTTACTTGATAGCTTATTTTCACCTTTAATGCCAAGTCCCAGTTAAATGCTTGCTGTGCCAAGTGCTGCGAAAGCGTCGTTTCTGACGTAGAAAGTAGACGCGGGGCACTGTATGACATTTGATTATCAATTTGACTCGCAAATACATTTAAGAATGTCGTCGTTAGTATCGAGCTTAAATCAATAATTTGCTCTTCAGTCGAAATTTCATCGGGTTCGTATCCAAGGATATCTGCAAGTTTGTCAGAATCTTCCGGCTGATACATCAATAACGCTTCGCCACGGATGCCTTCATAGCCAAAAAAGCCTTGGCTAACCACAGCTACTGCGCATTCGTCAGAAAATAAAGTATTTGTCAAAGATTCAGAATCGACTTGCTCAATGCTGGGTACGCGAAGATAAACAAAGGTATCCAGATAACGCGCGAGTTGATCACTCGCCTGCCCCATCGCGACATTAATTATTTCTTGCAAACAATCTTGCTGATCTTCATTCAGGTTAAAAGAGTTCATAGAAATCCATTTTGCTGTAACTGACTAGTTAAAACATCTAATTGAACTGGTTTTCTTAGAAAAGCTTTCGCACCTAAGTCAAGCACCTTACTCTGCATTTCAGGCTGAATATCTGCAGAGATAACAAAAACACTGACATCAATGTTATTTGCTTTAATACCTTCAAGTACGCCAACGCCGTCTAGTATGGGCATAGTTAAATCTAGAAATAAAAGGTCAACGGGATTGCTTTTGAGAACTTCTAACGCTTCTTCACCGTTGGTTGCAAGCTTGGCATTTGAGGATAATGATTCCGGAAGGCTTCTTAAGACTTGCTTACGAGCCAAATTAGAGTCATCGCAAATTAAGACTGACAGACTCATCGTGGGGGTAGTCCTTGCAATTATTATTATTTTTGATTGCCTTAATTTACCTTAAATTTACGTAAGTGTTAATGAAAATTCGAACAAATTACGCACTTTTTTATAAAAAATGGTCCTAACTAAGGTTAGCTTGCTGACAAATTTGCCTAAAATCACATGATTAGCTAATAGCGACATATTAGTAATATCTACGTAATTTCTAAATATTCGTTTTGTGATGAGAAGAGTTGGAGAAGAAAGGCAATATGACATGAAGAGCATATTGTTAAGACAAGAGCATCCTTGCTACCTTGTAGAACATAACATGTTGATAATGTTTGAACTAATCGAGCATGAACTGACATACATAACTATGCCCCCAATAATATGTTCAACGAAATCAACGAAAGCATCGCAGAAAACATATACAATCCTGCCATTTTAAGGCTATCACCATTAATTTTCATAATTATTCCCCCATACCATTCAGTAAATTTTCAATAAACAGACACTTACGCTACTGGTTTAGATCAAACAAAATTTATGCCAAATATTGAACATGAATAACCAGCCATAACTTTTGTACCTCCATACTAGCTAAGTTTGCATGATGGTTCTTCGGCAGATTCGTTAATTTGAGTATGAATTTGTAATGTTGCCAACGAGCAATAGTGAATTGTAGCAACGAAGGGAAAACTTCTTTTAGTCAGGACCAATTTAACTGGATTTGGTGAATTCGCAACCAATCTTTGGCGGCTTGATAATTGGGATAATATTCAGCAACTTTTTGCCAAAATTCCTTACTATGATTTAAGTAAAACCGATGAGCAAGTTCATGAACAATAACATAGTCAACGACCCAAGCTGGTGTCATCATCAACAGGTAATTAAAACTTATTACTCCTTGATTACTACAACTTCCCCAACGTGCGCTGTATTTACGGATCCGGATTTCGCGATAGTTTGTTGACATGCAATTGGCATAAACATCAACCTTTGAAGGAATATAGTCAAACGCTTTATTTCGCAGAAACCGCTCTAGTATTTTTTTAATCGTCGCTTTATCAAAATTAGTTTTGTTTGAACGTATCAACACTGTCACTTCTGTATCTGATTCAATGACAGTTGATTTGCTAGCTTGTTGAATACGGAGAGTTTTTAGATTTCCCCCGATTAGTATTGAGTCACCATCATCGAAGTTACAACAAAGAGTTGCATTTTGGCTTTGCAATAATAAATGTTGCTCTATCCATCGGCGCTTTTTTGCCACCAACGTGGCAATATAACTGTCACATACACTAGAAGGCGTTCGCACAACAACCTGTTGATTGCGAACTTGAATGGCAATGCTCTTGCGCCGAGCACTACGAACAATTTGATATTCCATTGGCTGATAATTTAAATGCCTGAGTTATGCTGCATCTTCACTATCAATTGTTTTCTCATTATCTGCTACTGTCGCTTTTTTTGGGGCGGGCTTTTTCGCTACTTTAGGTTTTTTAGCTTGTAAAGCGACTAGAACTTCTTCACGATGTTTCGCTAAATAAATGCTCAGTTCCTCACGAGCGCTTTCTGTCAGTTCAATCGGTGCAGACTCAAACATCTCAGACAAATTGTCCGCCATATCGAGCATTTTATCGTATTCATCTGCGGCTTTCTTGTCCATAAATGTTTCAACCTCCACACCATGTCTAATTACGACAAATCGACTTTCAACTGCCATGCTTTTCCCTTAATATATTTCACCAGGATCAATGCTCAGTGCAACTACAGAGCTGTATACAAATACAGTATCATATAGTATTTAATAAATAGTGCAAGTACTGTGTGTAAAATTCGTACGAACCCCTCTATTTATAGGTGCGTTCAGAGCCACATATCTAACAAAAATCTATGTCAAATTATTTCTATTCAACACTAGATGTAAATACTCGTTACGGCCCTATTTTTCTATGTTTTAGATTTTTTAATTTATTCAACCACTCCCCTAAATTTCGCACAAATTAAACATACACTAATGTTTACACTCACCCGCATTTTTTATGTCACTTTTTCGCGTATTTGAACCACTATTACACTAGTACTCACGTAAGTAAACGCAGCATCTACTGCTAAGGTATCGACCATGAAAACTAAATTAACTTCTCTCATTATCGCGTCTGCATTTTTAGCTGGTGCTAGCTTTAATTCGTCAGCAGCAATGGACCCTTACATAGAAACAGCTTTAATTGATGTCTGCAAGGCGGTCAAATCAAATAAGCTTGTTAGATATTCAAACACCATGCGCTCATATAGATTTAAAGATAAAATGATCGCCGAACGACTCATGTGTAATGGTGATAATGTCATTGCCTTCGCTGAAAAGCATAATGCGTTTAAAACAGCAGCTAGACTAAAACGCCGTGTTGGTAGCGTTAGTATTACTGATATTGCGGCGCTTGATAAATGGTCGGTGCACTATTAATGTTATCAATAGCTGAGTTAACACCTCGCATCCAACATTGAACTCTAGTTGATTACTAGAAACAAAAGCCAATAGTTGTTGCAGCTGTTGGCTTTTTTGCTGATCTAGCCCCAAAGCCTACTTAGCCGTTTAAAAGTAAAATTGTTACGCCTCGATCAAATATATGTCGATAACATTTCAGATTGTTTCACTTTTCCCTTGGTTGTAAATCTTGGTATCAGCTATTGGACAAACCACTACAAATCAAAATAAAATTACATATAAATATCAATGAACTACAAATAAATCCGTACTAAAGAAGTTGTATTTTTCCTTACATTCACAACTACTTTTGACGCAATTTATCCGCCTAATTATGCCACAATATGTGTAGGTTAGTTGCACCCAGTCAACGCAATCAATATTAAGGAATGAATGATGAAAGCAAAATTATTTTCTCTGTTACTAGCACCTGTTTTATTAACTAGCTTAAGCTTTAGTTCACAAGCCACTATGACACCTTACATGAAAAGCGCATTAGTCGAAGTATGCCAATCAGTTAAGTCGAATAAACTTAGTCACTACACATCCACTGTGAAATCGTATCGATTAAATAAGAAAGTGATTGCCCAGCATCTCGTGTGCAATGGCGATGATGTTATTACATTTGCAGAAAAACACCACGCTTACCGAACCGCAGCAAATCTCAAGAAAACACTAGGCAAGGTGCAAATTACTGATATCGCGGCGTTAAACAAATGGTCGGTAAATTACTAAATAAGACAGTTGCCAATCAAATATATCTACGTATTTGATTGGCTTTATAACCAAGTAGAAAGTACTTTGGCAAATATTGAAGGATGTTCCAACGGTAGCATATGGCCACATTGAGCTACAGAATGCACTTTGTGCTGCGGAAAATGTTTAACCGCCTTAATCAATTCACCACAATGAACTAACGGATCGTCTTTCCCTATCAAGAAGGTTAAATCTATAGCGTTTTGGCAAACTTGTTCCAATATATTTGAACGCGCAGTCGAGACCGATAGTTGATGTTTAAATATTTTCTCTCCTAACTCTTTATCCATAGTTTTCATACAATCAACGATGGCTTGTTTATTGGCACAATTTGAATAAAGAAGTTCCATAATACGTTTAGTCGTCACCCCTTGATAAGCATTATTTTCCATCCATTCGAGTATATTACGTCGTAACTTTACTTCTTTTTGTGGTAACGCTTTTAACGAATTAGAAACTATCATTAGTTTGGTAATAGCATCCCCAAATTTTATCACCAACTTACCTGCAATATAGCCACCTAATGAAAAACCAAGTACATAACCAGGCGCTTGTCTAAGTTGAGTACCCAATTCATCAACAATTTCTGCTAATGAGCCTTGCGTAGGAATGGACAAATGAATAAAGTCATATTCATCGAAAACTCGGCTATCGAGTAATTCCCACGACTGTTCCCATAACCGTTTCGTACACATCGTACCGGGAATAAAATAAACCTTTTTTTTCATGTTATCCCGATTAACACATGTGTGGCCCAAACATTTCAACATTTACTGAAGAACCAGCTTCAACTCGCCCCTGTTCAGCGTTAATAATGATATAACACTCTCCATACGCCAAACTCGTCATGATTCCAGAACCTTGGCTACCTGTTGCTGTTACCATAAGTTCACCCGCTTCACTTTTATGCAGTGTGGCGCGTTGGTACTCTTTTCGCCCTTTCCCTCGTTTGATGTCGTGTGTTGTAATCGCTGACAGCTGTATTGGTTCAACCCAGTTTTGTCCTTGTAGTTTCTTCAAGGCGGGTAATACGATTTTGTCGGTTGTTACCAGCGCAGATACTGGATTACCGGGCAAGCCGAAAAAATAGCTGTTAGGCAACTGGCCACAAGAAAACGGTTTACCAGGTTTAATGGCCACTTTCCAAAATGCAATATTACCTATTTTATCTAGTACAGCTTTAGTGTAATCAGCGTCCCCTACAGAGACACCGCCCGAGGAAACAACAATGTCGGCTTTGGCGTCTGCTTCGATGAAAGCTCGCTCTATTGCTTGAGGGTCATCTGGAATGATACCGAAATCCAACACTTCACACTGACACTGCTTGAAGTAGGCGATCAACGCATAGCTATTGCTCTCATAAATAGCGCCATCAACAAGCGGTTGGCCCACGGAGGTAAGCTCATCTCCAGTCGAGATTACGGCGACTTTAACACGACGAACAACATTAACTTCTGCAATACCTGACGAAGCCAATACACCGATATCTGCCGGTTTGAGTTGACGGCCTCGAGTAAAAACAACTTGGCCATGTGAAATATCTTCGCCAGCTAATCGTACATTGCCGCCCAATTTTGTAGGCGATTCCAGTAAAATCATCTGGCCATCTACCTGACACTTTTCTTGCATTTGTACGGTGTCGCAATCAGCAGGCATTTGTGCCCCTGTCATGATTCTAATGCATTGCCCATGCTGAACTGAACCATTGTATGGCTGCCCTGCGAGTGACGTGCCAACCATTTCAAGTGGCTGACCTGCTCTTAACGAATCGAACGCGAATGCATAACCATCCATCGCCGAATTATGGTACGGCGGCACATTAACTTGACTGACAACATCAGAGGCCAGCGTTCTACCCAAAGCATTAGTAATTGACACATTTTCAACATCAGATAACGGCTTAATAATACTTAGTAGCTGCTCTACAGCGACTTCGTGGGGCATTAAACTCCCATGGGAACAACAATCACTCATGTGCTTTTTTACTTGATTCAATAATGATGAATATTATTGGCTAAAGCATACGCTGATTACAGGGTAATTCCTACGATTAGTGATCTAAATCAACTAATTAGTCATTGATAGGCAAACCATTCGCTTTTACTACAAAATTTAGGTATAAAAACCTAAGGTGTAGTAGCTCTCTTACTTGATTTATGAAGCAAAGACTACTATGTAAAAAGAATGACGCCGAGCTTCTGTCACTAAACTGATCATCAGCATGTGGCTTTAGCCGCAACAATCGCTTTAACTAGCGTGTTGCCAGGGTTATAGGTGGAAACGCCTTAGCCTCCCGATATTTGGAAAGGTGAGATGTTAACTGATAATTTTGGTCGCAGGTTTTATTACCTCCGGCTATCCATTACTGATGTTTGTAATTTCAAGTGCAATTACTGTTTGCCTGACGGCTATCAGTGCACTAATAACCGTGAGTTTCTAACGCTTGATGAAATTAAATGCCTTGCAAATTCATTTGCAGGATTAGGCACGGAAAAAATCCGTATCACTGGCGGTGAACCCTCACTGCGTAAAGACTTACCAGAAATAATAACAGCCTGTAAGCAAACTTCTGGCATCAAAACAGTTGCACTAACAAGCAATGGCTACAAGCTTCCACAACATTTGCCACGCTGGATTGATGCAGGATTAGACGCCCTTAATATTAGCATTGACAGTTTAGACGCTCGCCAATTTCACGCTATTACAGGTCAAGATAAGCTGGCAACTATTATCGAAGGCATTGACTTAGCCTTGAGTAATGATTTTACGCGTATCAAGGTGAATACCGTCTTGCTCAAACAACACAATAGTAATCAAATTGATCAGTTTATTGATTGGATAAAAGACACGCCAATTACACTTCGTTTTATCGAATTGATGGAGACAGGAGATAACGCTGTATTTTTTGACCAGCAACATGTGTCAGGCCAAAGTATTAAAGAAAAATTACTCAATGAAGGCTGGTTGCCATGCATAAGAGATCGCGCATCAGGCCCAGCACAAGAGTTTTACCATCCTAACTATGCGGGTAAAATCGGGCTGATCATGCCGTACGACAAAAACTTTTGTCAAACATGTAATCGATTGCGTGTAAGCTCACTTGGTAAACTGCACCTTTGCCTGTTCTCCGAACATGGCATTTCATTAAAGCAAGCTTTGGCGTCTAATGATCCGTATCAAGTTCAAGCGGCTATTACCGAGCTAATGTCCGATAAAAAAGCAACTCACTTTCTGCAACAGCGCATGACTGGTGCAACATCGAATTTATCGATGCTAGGAGGTTAGTTGAGATGACAGAATGTTTAGGCGTAGTTCTAGCAGGCGGATTATCCAGTCGCATGGGGAGCGACAAAGCCAATTTACAACTTGGTCAACAAACACTACTCGAACGCGCAACAACGCTTTTAAAAGACTGCGGATTACGCAAAGTTGTTATCAGCGGCAAAGAGCAAATAAGTGATCTTCACGAGCAGCAAGGCCCCGTTGGCGGTATATACAGCGTACTCGAGCAATGTCGACCTAGTTCAATGTTAATCGTACCTGTCGATCTGCCTTTATTAACAACAACTGATGTCAGCCAATTGAAAACGATCGGTGAATTAAGTAAAAAGGCGATCTATTTCAAAAATCATAGCTTACCTTTGTACTTGCCAATCAACGGTTTTGTAGAGAACTTCTTTGCCAAGCCATGCCTATTCATTCAGGAGAAGGGCCCTTCGATTAGAATGATGCTCGAACAAATTCCTAATCAAGCGATTAACATTACGCACGCTGAGTCACTGACTAATGTCAATACACCTTCTCAATGGCAACAAATTCAAACGCACTTTAACGACAAGAGGATTTAATACATGTCGATGCCAATTTCTGACTTTAAACCGCTTTCTATTGCTGTCTTAACGGTTTCTGATACAAGAGACGAGACAACTGACACTTCAGGGCAGTTACTCGTGGATGAGCTTAAGACAGCAGGTCATCATTTATATGACAGAAAACTTGTTATTGATGACGTTTACCAAATTCGAGCTGTTACTTCACAGTGGATCGCAGACCCTGCTGTTAATGTCATCATATCAACAGGCGGTACAGGTTTCACCGCTAGAGACAACACGCCAGAAGCCATGTCTCCTCTATTTGATAAAGCAATTGAAGGTTTTGGCGAAGTGTTTCGCACCGTATCACTTGAAGAAATAGGCACGTCGACAATGCAATCTCGTGCATTAGCAGGTATGGCAAACAAGACTGTTATTTTTTGCGTTCCTGGCTCTACCAACGCTTGTCGTACGGCATGGAAAAAAGTGATCCAAGAGCAACTAGATGCCAGCCATCGTCCATGCAATTTCGTACCGCATTTGAACTTGGCTAAGGATTGATAATGGCTGAAGGTAACAAACTAACTCACCTGAATGAGAAAGGTGATGCCAACATGGTTGATGTCACTACCAAAGCGGTAACTTCTCGCGCGGCTACGGCTATGGGTACCATTACGATGACACCAGAAACACTGCAACTTGTTGTTGACGGTAGCCATAAGAAAGGTGATGTATTTGCTGTTGCTCGAATTGCAGGTATTCAGGCCGCCAAAAAATGCAGCGATTTAATCCCTTTGTGTCACCCACTGATGTTATCGAAAGTGGCTATCGACTTTGAAGTTAACCAAGATAACAACCAGATCCATGTGTTGAGTTTGTGTAAACTTTCAGGGCAAACGGGTGTTGAAATGGAAGCACTAACCGCAGTTTCTGTTGCCTGCTTAACACTATACGACATGTGTAAAGCCGCAGATCCTCACATGACGATAAGTAATATTCACGTGACCAGTAAAGCTGGAGGAAAATCTGGCGACTGGCAACTTGAGCAGCAATTAACCGGAGTTTGACTATGATCACCGTCCACTTTTTCGCGTTATTTAGAGAACAACTCAAGTGCGATCACATCGAGCTAGAAGCGCAAGGGCTCAATACCGTTGCCGATATATCCGCACATTTGGCAGAAAAGTTTAACGACTGGCACAAATTAGCAAACACCTATCAAGTGTTAGTCGCAGTTAATCAAAACATAGTAGATATGAACACGTCGGTAAATTCAGGTGACGAAGTCGCATTTTTTCCGCCCGTAACTGGAGGCTAATGTGCACACGACGATAAAAGTTCAAACGGCTAATTTTGATCAAAGTGAGCTGTACAGCGAGCTACAAAAAGGTAATGTTGAAGACGGCGCAATCGTGACATTTACTGGTCAAGTTAGGCAACAAAACCTAGGCGACGATGTCATTGGTCTCGCGCTAGAGCATTACCCGGGCATGACTGAAAAAACGATTGCTGATATCGTCTCACTAGCGCGAGAAAAATGGGCAATTGGCAAAGTTATTGTCATTCACCGAGTTGGCGAATTGACGGTAGGTGAAAATATCGTGTTTGTTGGCGTTACAGGTCCACATAGAGGCGACTGTTATGCCGCCAACGAATTCATCATGGATTTTCTGAAAATTAAAGCGCCTTTTTGGAAAAAAGAAATCACCACAACGGGAAAGCGTTGGTTAGATGCCAAATCAGCAGATCATGAAAAAGCACAACAATGGGAAAACTAGCAAGCCATGCTGACACATCAAGAAAAAATACGTTATAGCCGACAAACAATTGTAGAGCAAATAGGTGAAGACGGACAGCTCGCTCTACGAGATGCCTGCGTGCTAGTCGTCGGAATGGGCGGTTTGGGCAATCCTGTAAGCATGTATTTGGCAGCGGCTGGTATTGGTAAACTATTTTTGGCGGATGGCGACACGGTTGATTTGTCAAACCTACAACGACAAGTTTTATTTTCCCCCGAAGATATTAACCACAACAAAGCGCAGCAAGTTAGCGAGCGTTTACTAAAAAACAACCCTGACGTAGAAATAGAAGTGATTGACGAGATGCTTGATGAAGAATCAATGGACTACTACGTTGAACAAGCAGATGTAGTCGTTGATTGTACTGACAACATTGAAGCACGTTATTTAATGAATCGTGCCTGCGTTGAACATCAAACTCCGTTAGTTATTGGCGCAGCTACTGGTTTTGACGGCCAGCAAATTGTCATAGACATGCGTGATCCGCAGAATGCATGTTACCAATGTTTATTTCCTAAAGCTGAAAAACGTCCGGTAGCCAACTGCAAAACACACGGTATTATTGGGCCAGTACTGCCAATAATTGCCGGTATGCAAGCGTTACAAACGATTAAGCTCATCTGTCAAATTCCTGCACAGGCAAACCAATTGCAACTATATGATGGATTGCAAAATCAATGGCGCAGTTTCGCGGTCAACAAACAAACTGACTGCCCCATTTGTCAGAAATAGGATTTGGGTAACATTAATACAACAAAACCCTTAGATAAGGGTTTTGTTGCTTTAGATATATAAGAAATTATGGCAATTAGTATTAGCGTTTGTGAATTACTTAAAGAGCCCCATACTTCGATCTGTCATTGCTTCGCGCCAGCCACCTAACCACTCTGACTTCGCATTATTGTTTCCTTGATAAGGGCATTGTTCTTTATTCTTACCAGACAGTCCGGCTTGATAGCCATTAGAGTAAGCTCTATCTAACCGATCTCTTTTTTGTCTTCTCATAAACGAGTCTCCATATATTATTGATAAGTATAAATTTATTAGAAACTAGACGGTCGTTTGTCATAAACATTCGACAATTCATTTAAGAACAATTGAAAAGTCATTGCAAGCGAAAAAGTGTCATCTAAACGTCATAAAATGTCGTTATAATAGTTTGAACACCAGTTCAAAATTCATACAATTCTATAATACTTATACAAAACAGATCGTTAATTACTTTGCTATAGATCGCATCTAAATAAAGCTTATTTTTTATATAAGGAATTGGTTTAAAAATAATCACTCATTTTATTCTTCCAACAATGGCATAAGCATTTTCTCTAAACCATTGCGTTTTATTTCATATACCAGCGCTAATTGCTGGCCAAGGGTGCCTTCAGGAAACCCTTTTTGCTTGAACCACACTAAATAAGGTTCAGGTAAGGTGAGCAATTTTTGCCCGGTATATTTTCCAAAAGGCATTACTTGGTTGATGGCCTTTAACATTTTTTGTTGGTCTAATTCCATAATACTGCTTGACGAATCGCTATTTATTACTTTACAACTACACTTAACACTATAGATATATTTGAATTTTCACAGGTTTGGCTTTAAGACTCAAACGCTATTATTTCAATGGGTAAATTACTTTGATGTTAATGAAACGATTACTGCAGTTAAAATCTATTTCATTCATATTGTTATTAGTGATCACACCTGTAGCAAATGGACAGTCTATTTCAGCCAAATTAACCGATCTGGAAAAAATCGCCTATCAAGATGCAGGACGAGCATTTAACGAGCTAAACAACTTATCCGAAGAAATAAAGACCAGTAATCGCCGTACTAAGCTAAGATGGCTGTTGCTCATGCTTACTGCCGCTTATGATCATAGCAATTATCAAGCGGTACTGACATTGGCAGACACTGTCCCTAATCTGCTAACAACGAATGAAAAAGGTGATAAATATTGGATTGAATTGTTTCAAATGCAACAACAATTCATCGAAGGGAAATTTTCAGACGTACTGCCTGTTTTGCAATCCTACGAAGACGAAATCATTGCACTTGATGAGCCCTTTTTGACGGCATTTTTTCACAACGTCTTGTTTTTCACATATACAGTCAGTGGAATGTCTGATTTCGCACTAGATATGGCAATCGTCAACCGAAAAGAATGGATTCAGTTAGAAGAATATTACTATGCCCTCGAAGTGCTGTTTCGCATTGCTCGTATCCGTCTTAACCTGTCAGATTTAGAGGGTGCATCTGAAGCCGTTGATATGGCTAAGCTTGAAGCTGAGAAGTTAGAAGCGGCTAATATGAATGTTGGTATTATCGAACTAAAATCTGACATCTTATTTGCACAAGAAAAACACAAAGAAGCCTTTGATATTCTTAATGATTTACTAATTAGCAATACCATCACACCAGATCACGATAAATATCAGAGCGTGTTAAATAATACTGCCTATGCTGCCTTTAATGCAGATGAATTTCAACGAACGATAGATCTTGCACAAGAAAGCCTGAACCTGCCAGTGCAAAAAACACCAGGATTAACGGCTTACTTAATGTCGATGATGGCTAAAGCACATAATGAATTGGACAATCACGAACAGGCAGAATCATTAATCAAGCAAAGCAGGGAAATATATGATGGGATGAACAATCAGTTTGGATTGTTTGAAACCGAACAAGTGCTCATTGATATTTTTTACAATAAGAAAGACATTGAAAAGCTATACCAAACGACAAAAGAACTTATTGAACGTGTCACTAACTACGATGATAACCAAGGTAAGCGACGGGTAGAACGCTCAGCCAAAATCGCCCATGCTGAAGAACAATCTAAAGTAGTGGAAGAGCTTGCCCAAGAGAATATTGAGAAATCGGAAGCGTTGGACACGTCCAATCAACTACTCACCATTAAGAATCAATACTTAAGAATTTTGGCCGTCTTTTGTGTACTACTTGTAGTATTGATTGTTTGGTCTTTGTACCTGTTAAAAAGAAATAAACGCTTAGCCAACAGAGATGCGTTAACAGGCATTCACAACAGACGATGTGGCCTGAAGAAAGCCGAAAAACTAGCTAAGAAGGCCTTTGCAAAGAATGTGTCTGTTGGTGTGTCGATATTAGATCTTGACCATTTTAAACGGATAAATGATACCTTCGGCCATGATGTAGGTGATTCTGTACTTATAGAAACGGCAGCAGAAATAAGCAAAGTAATCGGAAAAAATGATGTGTTTTGTCGCATGGGCGGTGAAGAATTTTTAATAGCCAGCGCCAGTAAAGACCATCGATCGATTAATGAGCTTATGCAAACAATCATTGAACGAATTAGTCAAATTCCAGTATCACGGTTGCGTACCGACAAGCCTGTTACAGCAAGTGCGGGACTGCGCATTGTTTCTTCAATAGATGGTGTCTCTTTGAAATCACAAATCATTGATGCTGATTTTGCGCTATATCATGCCAAAGAAAACGGCCGAAATCGCTTATCAAGTTTTAGCCCAGAAATGGTGTTCTAGTTCACGCTACCTAGATACTCTAGTCGTTCATGACATAAATCTGTCACGCTTCACTTCTATAATTCCCGAAAAATTGAAATGAACAGACTAATGCAGGATAACCACATGTCTATTGTACGTAAGCGTAGTGCTGCACATAAGGCGTACTTGCCTACAAATGCACGCGATAATCAATATCTACTAGCTGAATTTGAAATTACCGATGAACTCATTCAACGTATTTCACCTTCTTTTTCACCTGACCATAATCAAGCCTTTTTCCATTTTTACCAAAGTCTTTCGCAACTGCTTACCACATTATGTAACGACTACGATATACAAAGCAGCGTATTCGTAGCCAACGACAAACTGGTTCGTGTTCGATACAGCCAAGAGATGCACCAATGGCAAACCAGTCAGCAAATATTATTTTATTACGATCCACACACACATAGCCTGCAAAACTCTTTTTTTGACGCAAATATCAGGGCCAAAAAGATTACGATGTTATTTTTGGCAACTGGTGATGACATTCGAGTGAATGCGGCCTCTTTCCACCAGCGCGTACGTAATCTGATTCTAGATTATCGTCAACAGCTTGGGCTATCTAACGGTGATATTCGTTTAAGAGACCATCAGCATATTACGTATGACTTATTTGCTAAACATAAAGGGTGTTTAGGTACTCACGCCTACAAGATGCGACCAATTAAAGAAAGGTATGCCAGTCAAAAAACGCAATTGCCCGAGCAGCATTCCGCGATAACGTATGCCGTTATCAATTTAGCCGTCAATAACCGCATTCTGGATATGGTTGAAATTGATCCTCACTCGAATGACCCCTACAACCCTTTGTATACCTTTCTAACGGATTCGTTCTCAATGGCAGCAAAGCGATTCAACCTGAATAACGGTGCGCTAATCGCCAATGGATTGGTACCAATTGTGCGCTTTAGTGAGCAAGAAACCGTTTCGCGAGTTGGCGAATTACAAATGCTAGGATATAACCCCGCAGCTAGTCCTTGTGGCATTGTAAGCAAGTGGCAAGCGAACGAGCTGGTCGACAATATTCAACTAATATTCGTCGCAACCACTGAAAACAGTGATGACTATGGATATGGCCGCTTTCTCAATCAAATCGAGCAAGCAGTTCGTTTGATGGCTACCGAATTGGAAATGCCAGCAACCAGAGAAGAGCTCACGTTACGATTTCATCAACACATCGCGTACGATTTATAGTCATCCTATGTCCCCCTAATTGCATTGCAGCGTAGACTGGCTGCAATGCATATTTAAAAAAAAAGCGCTGTCGTCTGAACTATTTTAATCAATTCTTAGGTCTTTTATTGTTCGTATGAATAAACTCATACGTAGGTTGATATTTTCAATGGCGAAACTCATTGTAGCCTTGTAGGATCAAAGCTATAGTGCCTAAGCACTGCCTTATAAAGCAGACATGATAGAAATCACTTTGGAAACACATAAATGAAAGACTCAATAACACTTGGCGCCGGTTGTTTTTGGTGTGTAGAGAATATTTTTAATCGCATTAATGGCGTTCAAAGCGCAATTAGCGGTTATGCTGGTGGCGACAACGAAAACCCAACCTACGAGCAGGTGTGCTCAGGTGCGACAAACCATGCCGAAGTTGTCCAAATTACGTTTGATCCAGAAACGATATCGCTAAATACCTTATTAACGGTGTTTTTTGCTATTCACGATCCTACTTCCTTAAACAGACAGGGTGACGATGTAGGTACACAATACCGCTCTGCGATTATGCCGCACAATGAGCAACAATTAGCGTTAGTACAGCAAGCGCTTGACAATGAAGCTAGCTCTTCGAAATATGATCGCCCTGTTGTCACGACAATTGAACCGTTGACTCAGTTTTACGCTGCAGAAGACTACCATCAGGAATACTACGATAATAATCCTGAAAATCGATACTGCCAGTTAGTTGTCGCAAAGAAAATTCAAAAGTTTTTGGCAACATATTCGCATTTGCTAAAACCCGAATAGTGCTTATGTTCACTTAACTACTGAGAGTTTTTAGTAGTTTAGGCGTAGCCATATTAGCCAATTCAAAAGTTGCGCCTTTAGCTTGTCGCCAATCTCGAATATCACTCGTTAGTGTAACGAATGAGCAAGTGGGCACATGCACCATGCTACGCTGTGTAAGAAGACAAATAAGATCACTAATGGCTGGGTTATGCCCCACGATTATGACCTCAGCCACGGTAATTTCTATGCTGCTAATCACTCGCTTTAATTGCTGTGCGTCAAATGTATACAATGCATCTCGAGTATGGCATTGCATAGGTAGTTGAGTTAGATGAGGCTCGATGAGTGTCCATGTTTGTTGCGCTCGTTTTGCCGGACTGAGCAGTACCAGCGCATTTTCGATTGAAATATTATTTAGGTATTTACCAACAATTCGGCACGCTTTTTCGCCTCGCTGACTTAACGGTCTGTCAATATCGTTAAGTTGTGTATCTTTCCAGCTAGATTTAGCATGCCTCAACAAATGGAGTGTTTTCATAAATGAATACTTTGCTTGCGCGGATTAATCATTTTGGCGCAGTAGTTCAATGGTTTTACTCTCCAGCGCGCCATTAAAAAATTGCGCCAATGCCTTTTTAATATCATCAACAATTTCTGAGTTAGCTTCGCCCCTATCTATTGTCGCAGTATGCAAGAACAATGATAAACAGGAGTGAAATTTCAGTTCGTCTGGCCAGCCAAAAATATCACCAACACGCTTGTTACCATGTTGATTCGCTAATTTTATACATTCGCTAAGCCGCGCCCCTAACACATTATGGTTCAAATACGCCTGAGCTTCAGCCAGCGAACCAATCCCATAAAATTGCGATATTTCACTTCTACCTAATTGTTTAAGCTGAGGGAATATGTACCACATCCAATGGGTTTGTTTACGTCCGCGTGTTATTTCGTTAACTACTTGCCGATAACAATCATTTTGGGCTTGTTCAAATCGCACCAGGTTAAATGCATCAGTATTCATGCTTACCCTAAATTAGTGAGAGTGAAGTAATACCAATCCGTATAAAGGATTGGTATAAGTATAATCAATTAACCATCATACGCAGTGGATTGATCAAATTGTTTGTCATATTGTTTGTGCTGCTCAATGATAGCTTCAATGGCTTGATTCGCAGACGATTCAAGTTGTGCGCAATCAGGAAACGAATAGAAGTTTTCAAGTGTTTTGGCAACTTCATTTGCAGCATTCTTGCTGTTTTTCAGGTGTTCATGTTCATGTATGAGTAGGTTTTGATACTTTCGCTCAAAACGACTGATGACCCACGAAGGCGCTTCATGAGTAGCAGGAATGGATGGCATAGTTATCTTTACATTAAGCTGATTGTCGAATTCGGAAATAAAACAGATGCCTTTAATTTTCTGCCACTTAAAGTGCCATGTTAATTGCCACTCGGTTTTGCCTTGATATTGTTTCTGATCTGGTGGGAATGGAGAATGTTTTTGAATCTGTGCATTTATGTCTAACACAGTCTTGGGGAATATATCATAGTGCTGATAAACCACGTCTACCGTGGTTTGCGCATTAGCAAACGTACATATACACAAAAATATTATTGATAGTATTCGGCTAACACGCATGTTTCTAAATTATTAGACAGTAAATCATTTATTAATAGAGTGACAAAATACTATTAAAAACTGAGCAATATGTATACGTTCGCTTATAGAAATGAGTGCTAAATACATCGACAACAGATGAACTTAGCACTCATTCAAATACCTACTCTAATACATTAAGGTATATAGCTTTCTACGATATTGTTTTACTAGAGGGTCAGTATCGGGCAGTGCTTTTAACACATCAAGTAACTGCTGTTTGCTCGTGCCGTCAGGATCGTTACTAATGACTAATGAAAACAGCATAGACAAGGCTTCATCATTACGATTTACTTGATGATACTGCGCCGCGAGCTTTTGTTTGAGTGCAACATCGTCAGGTGAGGCTGCCAATTGTTCTTCCAGTTGTTGAATTTCTGGTGAATCTGCTGCTTGTTCAGCCAAAGCAAGTTTAGCCACCAACGCCTCATATTGGCTATCTTGATCTACCATCTTAATGGAGGCTAATAATGCTTTTGCCTCATCAGTTTTACCTAATTGAATATTGATATCGATTAGCACAAAAGCAATATCTGCACGTTGATTGTCAATCTGATGTGCTTGCATTATTGCCGCGTAAGCTTCATTAACTTGTCCACTAGCCAACAACTCTTGAGCTTGGTTTAGCAACTCGTCTTCAGGCTTAGGCAAATACTTTTCCAGAAAACCTTTAATCGATTCGTCTGTTTGAGGGCCCGAAATCGCATCGATTGGTTGACCATCTTTTACCACGACCGCAGTCGGTAAACCTTGAATACCAAATTGCATTGCGATTTGCTGTTGACTCTGACAGTCAACCGTTGCCAGAATAAACTCACTTTCAAAAGGAGCAAGAGCCACTACAAGTTTGTCACGTAACTCTACACTTTCAGGCACTTGTTCTGCCCAAAAATCAACAAATATGAGTTTGTTTTTCGATTCTTCCAGCACTACCTGCTGAAAGTTCTCTAACGTTAATGCGATGGTATTATTTGCCACGAGTATTTCCTAAATTGTCTATATGTCATTTATTTTGGGATGAAATAAGCAAAAACAAGTCGCAGCAATAAATACGTATCAAAAATCAGAACTTATCACTTGAGTACAAACATACCATAAGGTATGGTATGTTTGTACTCAACGTCGATTTAGGGAATATGATGAAACGAATAAAGAGCATGACACCACCCACTCAGGATTATTTAGCCTCGGTTTCCCGTTCACCATTCTTTAGAGATGCTATTTGCATAACACCAAAAAAATCAGTCACTAAACCAGATCAAGCACAGGTTGCGATATTTGGTCATATGCCAAAATGGGTATCCGCCATGATGCGCGTAAGAAATACGCTCGTAAAAAGCTTAGGCTTTGAGGTGGGTCAGCTTAACGTGAAACCTACCAACGACTTTCTCAAAGTTGGAGACCAAGTAGGCTTCATGCATGTGATTGAGAAAAATGAATATGAAATTATTAGTTATGCTGAAGATAAACACATGGCATTTTATCTCTCAACCAAAATCGACAATGATGCCATTGTATTATCGACACTCGTTAATAAGAAAACCTTCATCGGTCGCTGCTATGTCAACTTTATCATTCCTTTTCACTACTTCATTGCCCGAGCGGTGATCAAAGACGCCTTAACAAACAACCGGATATAACGCGCCATTAATCTACAGAAGACCTTAGTATGGAAAAAAATAGCAGATTTACTCGAGAAGATTGGCTGGACTTTGCCCTTAAGCAACTAGTCAGTTTTGGCCCCTCGGTGTTAACCATCGCCAAATTATGCGAACAACTTAAGGTAACTAAAGGTTCCTTTTACCATCACTTTAGCAATAGAAACGACTTTATCAGCCAATTGATGGCGCATTGGTATCAAACTACGACGCTTGACTTCATCAAAATCGCCAACGAAGGTAGCTCTCCGCTAGAGCGACTGCAACGATTAGATCAAGTGATAGCTGCGAGTAATATTGAAGCTGAACGCCATATTAGGGCTTGGGCATTGCGGGAACCCTCGATTGTTACTCATCTTGAACAAATCGATGAGCAACGTTGTCAGTATTTGGCTCAATGTTATCAAGGATTAGGCTTTGACGCAGAAAATGCGTGCGATATCGCAACCCTAACTTATTCAAATTTTCTCGGCATGTTGTTTATTTACCCACAGCCAAGCATCGACACCGCACTACGAATTTCGGCGTTAACCAGTAAAGTTTTAATAGAAAATTCAGGAGATATAGAATGAAAACATCAAAATATGCAGGACACGCATTAATCGCAATCGCTATCATACACAGCACGCTAGGCATTGCCCTTGGTTGGCCAATACTAACAGCTATGCATCATGATGGCTGGCTTGCCAGTACGATGGTAAACGGAAAGCTAGATATGAGCCGCGAAGCTATAACTTGGTTTTTGTTATCTGGCTACTTTTGGTTATTGCTGGGTGCGCTAATGATCACCTTGGTCAAGCATGGCGTTGAACTACCACGTTATTTGGGCTGGAATTTTCTAGGTATGGCCGCTGTAATGATCATCATCATGCCCGCTTCTGGTGCCTATTTTTTTATCGTAGTAAGCCTGATGATTCTGTATTCGAAAAATGAAACTAAAAAGCAAGTACTTTCCCGAACATAGAGCATAAGATCGACAAAGAAATCAAACAAAGAAAAAAGCCAACTCAAATGAGTTGGCTTTATTGCACAATAATTATTACCGCATTACATATAAATAAACCACAACAACACGCCACCTAACACTAGACGATAGATAACAAACGGCATCATACCTACGCGTGCAACTAAGATAAGGAAATAATGGATACACGCATATGCACCTACAAATGATAATACGCTGCCTATTGCGATCGCATTCCAATCAAAAGCATCAGTAGATGTGATGGCTTTAAGCGTTAGGTACCCACCCGCCATGGCAACTGCAGGAATTGATAACAAGAATGAAAATCTAGCCGCATTCTCACGGCTCAACCCTAACATTAAACCCAGTGTCATGGTTGCTCCTGAGCGAGATGTCCCCGGAATTATCGCTAACATCTGCGCAAAACCTATCATCATCGCGCCCTTAAAACCGAGTTGTTCAACAGACACATTTTCTTTTGCTTTTACGTCTGCAAACCCTAACAACACACCAAAAAGTAGTGTGGTTATCGCAATTACGCCCGCAGTGCGAAGATTTTCTTCAATAAAATCAGCGCTCAAGTAACCAAACAACCCTAAAGGAATTGACGCCAATAAGATCCACCACGCTAACTGTCCGTCAAAAGTTGGGGTATCTTTAGCAGGCCCTATATTCATAGTACCCAACCAAGCTACCAGCATGCTACCGACTTCCTTACGAAAATAAATCATCACAGCCAATAGTGTGCCAACATGCACAGCAACGTCGAAACTTAGCCCTTGATCTGTCCACCCTAAGATGGCTGAAGGCAGTATTAAATGCGCTGAACTTGAAACAGGTAAAAACTCGGTTAACCCTTGGATTAACGCCAGTAAAAAAATCTCTAATATACTCATAATGCAATGGTAAAATTTTCACATCGAGGGATGCTAAAAATTTAACGGTATTTTCCTTAATTTTTGTGTTGATTTATCAAATACTTGCCACATTGACTGTAGGGTTAATTGGGTAGTTGGGTGTTTTAACTCCGGAGCAATTTCAGCTAAAGGCCAAAGAACAAAGGCATTAAAACAGATTTCTTCTCTAGGAAGCTGAATTGGTGTCTGACAAACAGTGTTGCCAAACAATAGGATGTCTAAATCTAACGTGCGTGAACTGAACTTTTTCGCCTGCTTTGGGCGGCCATGAGCAAATTCAATTTCACGGAGCTGATTGGCTACTTGAGCAAGTGGTTGCTCAGTGTGAAATAGCAATACCATGTTGTAAAAAGCGTCACCGACAAACCCGACAGGATCACTTTCATATACGGAAGACAAAAACACGTCACCATATAATCGCTTAATTTCCGCAATACCAGCGCGCAAATTACGCTCTTTGTCGATATTTGATCCCAACGAAACGTAGACTGGTGTGCCTAGCGGTTTATGACGATTAATCTGCTCCTCCATATCACAGATAGCCGGCTCGGTTTCAACAACACTCAATGACACAACTAATCTGCCCTACTGCGCTCAATTTCAACTCCAACAGATTGCGCATTATAAACCGCACCTGGTTTACCTATACGCAGCTTGAGCCAACAAATCTGATATTTTTCCATGAGATGGCTTGCCGTTCTCTCAGCTAGTGTCTCTAACAAATCAACAGGATTTGCATTGGCAAAACGCTCTATTTCTTGTGAAATATCAGCATAATCTAGCGTCTTCGCCAATTCGTCATTAGCTGCAGCCGGACGAATATCCCAGCCCAATGACAAATCAAAAATCAATGTTTGCTTGATTTCTTTTTCCCACGCATAGAATCCGATTGTGGTTTGAATACTTAAACCTTGGATAAACACTTTATCCATTTTTACTTCCTCAAATGGTCGCTGTTAGCTGATCAGGTCGACCAGGTTGCACAAATTTGGCACTAATTTACAAATTAGTGCAGAGTTTACCTGTGTGAGAGTGGAAAAACTAGCTTACATGACGATACAATACACAAAAATCCGAATTATCACCCGACCTGGAAGTTTTGATAGATGATAGTCTTTTTGACGCTGGTTATGATTGCAGTTGCCTACCTGATTGGTTCAATATCCAGTGCCATCTTGATCTGTCGAATGTTAGGGCTCCCAGACCCTCGAACAACAGGCTCAAATAACCCTGGTGCAACCAATGTCTTACGCATCAGCAATAAACTGACCGCTGCCAGTGTATTAGCTTTCGATATATTAAAAGGCACTTTTCCCGTGTGGGGTGCGTACTTTTTAGGATTACCACCACTGTCGTTGGGGTTAATAGCACTTGCTGTCTGTTTAGGTCACATGTACCCAGTATTTTTTAATTTTGAAGGGGGTAAAGCCGTTGCGACAGCTTTCGGTGTGCTTTTGCCAATTGGTTTAGATTTAGCGGGTTTGTTAGTACTAACTTGGATTCTAGTGGCTAAAATTTCACGATATTCAAGCTTAGCTGCGATCGTTACCGTGAGTTTGGCACCTGTTTATACGTATCTGTTAAAGCCTTTATATACGTATCCGGTATTGATGTTATCAGCGCTCATTATCTTTCGACACCACGCTAATATTATGCGATTAATTAAAGGTACTGAAACCAAAATTAAGTTCTCGCATAAATCCAAGGCTAATGATGAAAGCTTATAGCGTATTGGAATCAATTAGCAACGTGACACGATAATTCGTTCACGGAGTTTTTTAACATTCGCACTGAGTGCGCCCTTCGTCAAGCTCAGGATGAGCGAATATGGTCGACCTTCGATTTATTAGTTTTGAGCGCGCAGTAGTCGAAGTGTGAGTACACAGTAATTCGAGCCTCACACTCAATATAAAATGCAGGAAAGACAGGATTAAATCGGTGCTAATGTATCAAGTGGCCAACGCGGTGTTGCTTTGAAGGTCATATCTGCACTCACACCAGCTTTTAAGCGCTGCATACCGGCATAGGCGATCATCGCACCATTATCAGTACAAAACTCTGGACGTGGGTAATAAACCTTCCCCCCAAGTTTAGCCGTGATTTGTTCAAGTTTGGCACGCAAAGAAGTATTAGCACTCACGCCACCTGCAATTACCAAACGCTTTAGTTCGCATTGTTCTAATGCGCGTCGACACTTAATCGCCAAGGTATCCACCACGGCTTCCTGAAACGCGTAAGCAATGTCGGCATGTGTTTGTTCACACATTTCTTCTTTGCGAATGGTATTCGCAGCAAAGGTTTTTAAGCCACTAAAACTAAAATCAAGGCCTGGTCTGTCTGTCATAGGGCGCGGAAACTTAAAACGTCCTTTAGTGCCAGATTCAGCCATCTTTGCTAATGCTGGGCCGCCCGGATAGTCTAGTCCTAATAACTTCGCTGTTTTATCAAACGCTTCGCCTGCAGCATCATCTACCGACTCACCTAGTAGCTCGTAATGGCCAATACCATCAACACGCACTAACATGGTATGGCCGCCCGAAACCAACAGCGCAACAAACGGAAATTCAGGCACATCGTCTTCAAGCATAGGCGCAAGTAAATGTCCTTCCATATGATGCACAGGCACGGCAGGTAAATTCCAGCCATAAGCTAAACTTCTGCCAATTGAGCAGCCAACCAATAACGCACCAATTAGTCCAGGCCCTGCAGTATAGGCGACGCCATCTAAATCTTTAGGAGTCAATCCGGATTCGGCAAATACTTCCTTTATTAATGGAATGGTTTTACGCACATGATCACGAGACGCAAGTTCAGGTACGACACCACCATAATCAGCATGAACCGCGATCTGACTATATAAACGGTGAGACAAAATTCCTTTATCTTCATCATAAATAGCTATACCCGTTTCATCACAAGATGTTTCGATACCTAAAATTCGCATATGTTTTGTTACTCCGGTAAATTTCGGCGGCGATTTTACCGTTGTTGCGAATTTTTCGCCAGTAAAAACACAATAAGACTTTACAATAAACTATGATAGGAATAGAATGCGTCACCCATTTTTAATAGAGCGGGTGAATATTAGACAAGCTGAGTTAGTATTGATTAGCGCAATCGTTTAAAATATTCGCCGATTTATATAGATAAATTTCTAAGGTAAGAGGCAACATGCCAGTAATTAAAGTAAGAGAAAACGAACCATTTGACGTAGCACTACGTCGTTTCAAACGTTCATGTGAAAAAGCAGGTATTTTATCAGAAGTACGTCGTCGCGAATCATATGAAAAACCAACATGGGAACGTAAGCGTAAAAAAGCTGCTGCTGTTAAACGCGCTGCTAAAAAGCTTTCTCGTGAAAACGCACGTCGCGTTCGTTTGTACTAATTTTACCTTAGTAAATTTAGACAATTGATTGAGTCGAAGCATGACATTGCTTGAACAACTCAAAGACGAAATGAAAAACGCTATGCGAGCTAAAGACAAAGAACGTCTTGGCGCTATTCGCATGGCGTTGTCTGCTATTAAGCAAGCTGAAATTGATAATAAAGTCGAAACAACCGACGAAAGCGTTATTGCTGTTTTAACGAAAATGGTTAAACAACGTAAAGATTCAATCGCCATGTTTAATGAAGGTGGCCGTGAAGACATGGCTGCTAAAGAAGCGGCAGAAGTTGCAACATTAGAAGAGTTTTTACCTTCGCCCTTGACTGAAGATGAAATAGCACAACTTATTACAGCCGCTATTGCAGAAACAGGTGCCAGCTCAATGGCTGACATGGGTAAAGTAATGGGGATTTTAAAGCCTCAAATGCAAGGTAAAGCTGACTTAGGCGCGGTAAGCGGTTTAGTTCGTAACGCACTAAATAGCTAAGTTCATAACCGTTGCAGCCAAAACGCGAGCCATTTGTGATGTCTCGCGTTTTTTGTGTCTGACATATAACGTTTTGGAAAGGTTGTCGTAATCACAATTAAGATTGCGCAATATTTCAAGCTAATAGTAAACTGGTGTTCTGTGTATTTTAAAGTAGGTAGTTATTTTTAATGGCCGGTATGATCCCTCGACAATTTATCGATGACTTGTTAGCAAGAGCTGATATCGTTGAAATTGTAGATAGTCGCGTGTCGTTGAAAAAAGCAGGTAAGAATTATCAAGCATGCTGCCCATTTCATACAGAAAAATCACCTTCATTTACTGTCAGCCAAGACAAACAGTTCTATCATTGCTTCGGTTGTGGCGCTCACGGGAATGCCATTTCATTTTTAATGGAATTTGACCGATTAGAATTCCCCGATGCCATTGAAGAACTTGCCTCCCACTACAATTTAGATGTTCCTCGTGAGAACAGCCATCAAACACCCGCTCAGTTAAAACAGCAACAACAAGCTTATCAACAGAAGCAAGATGACTATGAAATCATGGCAAACATCAGCAAATTTTATCAACAGCAATTAAAAACTGCTGAAGACAAACACATTGCCATTGATTATCTAAAAGGCCGAGGACTAAGTGGCGAAATTGCTAAAACATTTGGCATAGGCTACATCAGCGACCAATGGGACAACATGATGAAAGTGTTTGGTGGCACGCCTCAGCAATGTCAACAGTTAGTGGACTTAGGCATGGCGATTCAAGGTGACAAAAATCGTCCTTATGATCGCTTTCGCGGCCGTATCATGTTCCCTATTCGCGATAAGCGTGGTCGTGTTATTGGCTTTGGTGGCCGAGTACTAGGTGACGGTACCCCCAAATATCTCAACTCGCCTGAAACACGTATTTATCATAAAGGTCAAGAACTCTACGGCTTATACGAGGCTAAGCAGGCCAATAAACAATTAACACGACTGGTGGTAGTTGAAGGCTATATGGATGTTGTTGCGCTGGCACAACATGGTGTTAATTACGCCGTGGCTTCGCTTGGTACTTCTACGACGGAAGATCAGGTACAAGTGCTCTTTCGTACCGTAAAAGAAGTTATTTGTTGCTATGATGGTGACCGCGCAGGGCGTGACGCTGCTTGGCGTGCTATGGAAAATGCCTTGCCGTTAATCAAAGATGGCATGTCATTAAAGTTTGTGTTTCTGCCCGACGGTGAAGATCCTGACTCTTTGATCAGACAACAAGGGCAACAGGCATTTGAGCAGATATTAGAATCAGCGACACCATTATCAAAATTCTTGTTCGAGCACTTACTTGCACAAGTTGATATGAATTCATTGGAAGGCAAAGCGGCACTTATTGAATCGTTTCAGCCTTACTTAAACAAAATGCCTGAAAGTACATTAAAAGATGGCATTATTACCGAACTAGCAAATAACTTTGGCGCTGGTAGTGAAAAACAACTCGCCAAGTTAAGTCAGGCGGCACCTAACCAGCCTGCACAAGTAGCCAATAAAAAACAGCCTAAAGTAACACCGGTACGATTAGCTATTGCATTATTGCTAGAGTATCCCCATATAGTAAAAGCGTTACCCGATCCACGTGTGATCGCGGAGCTTGATTTACCGGGCGTTCCCTTGCTAAATCAACTTATTACGCTTTGTTTGCAGCAAGAAAACTTGAACAGCGGACAAATAATTGAATACTTTAGAGACAGTGAGTTCGGCAAACATTTGTCAACACTACTATGCTGGCAACATCACATTGTTGAAGAAGCCGCAGAAGGCGTCTTTTTAGATAGTATTGAAAAACTTTTGGATAATTTCGTCGAGCAACGAACAGAAATGTTATTACAAAAAGCGCGTACTGGACAAATAACTCCAGTCGAAAAGCAAGAATTACAAGCGTTGTTAAACGCATAATGAATCATGTGCTACGTTGGAATACTGCTATAATTGTTCCAAGCGCAAGATTAGATACTGCACTTTATTGCTGGCAATTTAATATGCATTTTGCTAAAATTTTCGGCTTTACTGTGCCAATTTTGAAAGTCAAATTAAGGTGGACACTCGTCAATGGATCAAGCCCCACAATCTAGACTCAAAGAGTTAATAACCAAAGGTAAAGAACAAGGTTATTTAACTTTTGCTGAAGTTAACGATCACCTCCCACAAGATATTATCGATTCTGATCAAGTTGAAGATATTATTCGCATGATCAACGACATGGGTATTCAGGTATTTGAAAATGCACCTGACAGCGACACTCTAATGATGAGTGAAGCCAATACCGATGAAGATGCCGCTGAAGCTGCTGCACAAGCTCTTGCAACAGTTGAGAGCGAAATTGGGAGAACTACCGATCCTGTTCGAATGTATATGCGTGAAATGGGAACAGTTGAACTGTTAACCCGTAAAGGCGAAATCGTTATCGCTAAGCGTATCGAAGAAGGTATCAAAGAAGTTCAGCGCTCAGTTGCTGAATATCCACCTGCCATCAACTACTTATTAGAGCAATGGGACAACTTTGAAGCGGAAGAAGGTCGATTAAGCGACATTATTCTTGGCTTCCAAGACCCAGACGCTGAAGAAGACGAAATTCCAGCAGCAGCTACGCATATCGGTTCTGAGCTATCTGAGGAAGACTTAGATGACGAAGATGATGACGCAGATGACGACGAGGATGGTGATAGCGACAGTGATGAAGATGAAGATACAGGTCCAGATCCTGAGCTAGCTCGTGAGAAATTCACGGCTCTTCGCAATAAATATGAAGCAGCAAATAAAATCATCAGTGCAAAAGGTCGCGGCCATGCTGACGCTGAAAAAGCTATTGATGAATTAGCTGACGTATTCAAAGAGTTTCGTTTAGTACCAAAAGTATTCGACCGTTTAGTGAAGAACATGCGTGAGGTAATGGACCGTTTACGTGTTCAAGAACGTTTGATCATGAAGCACTGCGTTGTTGGTGCTGGCATGCCGAAAGCGACCTTCATTAAGATCTTCCCAGGTAACGAAACATCAACAAACTGGTTAGAAGCGCAAAAAGCTTCTGGCGAACCTCATGCTAAACGTTTAGCCGATGTTGAACCAGATATTGAACGTTGTATTTACAAGTTAAACCAGCTAGAAGAAGAAACTTTCTTAAATGTACACGGTATTAAAGACATTAACCGTCGTATGTCAATTGGTGAAGCTAAAGCACGTCGTGCGAAAAAAGAAATGGTAGAAGCAAACTTGCGTCTAGTAATTTCAATCGCTAAAAAATACACTAACCGTGGCTTACAGTTCTTGGACTTGATTCAAGAAGGTAACATTGGTTTGATGAAAGCGGTAGACAAGTTTGAATATCGTCGTGGTTACAAATTCTCGACCTATGCAACTTGGTGGATCCGCCAAGCAATTACGCGCTCGATTGCCGATCAGGCGCGTACGATTCGTATTCCAGTACATATGATTGAAACGATCAACAAGTTGAATCGTATTTCTCGTCAAATGTTGCAAGAAATGGGTCGTGAACCAACGCCAGAAGAATTAGCTGAGCGTATGGTAATGCCAGAAGATAAGATCCGTAAAGTACTTAAAATCGCCAAAGAGCCAATCTCAATGGAAACACCAATCGGTGATGATGAAGATTCGCACTTAGGTGACTTCATTGAAGACGGTAGCGGTGAATTACCTGTAGATTCAGCTACCTCTGAAAACTTGAAGCACGCGACTCACGAAGTACTTGCTGGCCTTACAGCGAGAGAAGCGAAAGTATTAAGAATGCGTTTCGGTATCGACATGAATACTGACCACACATTAGAAGAAGTTGGTAAGCAGTTTGACGTAACGCGTGAGCGTATTCGTCAAATTGAAGCAAAAGCGCTTCGTAAACTACGTCACCCTTCACGTTCTGAGCAGCTTAAGAGCTTCTTAGACGGTGAGTAATTAACGCGCTGCGTTACGATTATTAACAATAAAAATCCAGCCTTTGTGCTGGATTTTTTTATAATAGGGCTAAATAGCATAAAAGTTTGTTAGGCACACAAAAGGATGCACGATGCAAAAAGGCTTATTCATATCTGCGGTTTTACTTTCACTCTCTACTCAATCATTTGCACAAACTGACTATGAGTTAACGCCATTTGCAGGTTATCGTTTGGGAGGGGATTTTGATATTACCGTAAACGATAATACCTCCAGCTTAGATCTCGAAAATCAATCAAGCTATGGTGCCGTTTTCGCGTGGCCTTTCGATAATTCGCGCCAAGGCGAAATTTTATTTAGTCACAATAAAACGCAATTTGAGCAACAAGCGGCAATTGACACTGAACTAAGCGTGAGTTACTTACATGTGGGTGGCAATGTTCCGTTAACTTCAGGTGATATTCCGATTTTACTTTCAGGAGGCATTGGCGCGACATTCCTTTCTCCAAGTAGCGATACATACGACAGTGAAACTAAATTGTCAGGCAATTTAGGGCTATCAACCAAGGTTAAGCTTGCGGATAACCTGAACTTTGTATTTGGTGGTCGTGTGTACGCGACCCTGTTTAATGATGAGGGCGCGTTTCTGTGTAATGAGTCTGAATGTAGCCTGTCAGTGTCGGGCGATTTGTGGATTCAAAGTGAAATATACTCTGGCATAAGTTTCACGTTTTAATACATTTTCGTTAAGCGCCGCTTATGGAGTCGGCGCTTGAAATTTAGGGTTTGTTAAAAAATCTTTATCCGTTAAGGTATAAAAAAATGCTAACAAATCCGCTTTATCTTGCTCAGAAAGCTCAAATCCTTTAACAAACTGGCTTTTAAGCGGGTTTAGTTTACCATCGCCAGCCAGTTCACCAGAGGAAACATTACGTCCACCTCTAGCGTACATGTCTATCACCTCGCCTAGCGTAGCGATGCTACCATCATGCATATATGGTGCACTAACAGCAATATTTCTTAGAGTAGGAGCGCGAAAACGCCCATTATCTCGCGCTAAAGTACTGATTTCGGCTAAACCAATATCCGTCTTGGGATACCCCGCCTCACCCCGTTCATTGATGACGTTGTATAAGCCAGTATTGTGAAATGGTCTTCGGTCAAGTTGTTGTGTTTCATGACTCGTTGATTGCGTAAAGTTAAAGCCTCCATGGCAATGATGGCATTCGAGCTTCTCCGAAAAAAATAAATTCATCCCTCTAATTTCTGATTCATTTAACGCATCATCTTCGCCATAGTAAGCGTATCGATCAAAGGGTGCATTAAGTGAAATAAGACTACGCACAAAACTGGCAAGCGACTTTACGATTAAGTCGTAACTGATCGCTTGGTCTGGGAATGCCGCTTGAAAAAGCACCTTGTACTTGGGGCTTTTGAAGCGTTGTAAAATCTCTTCTTCATTACCCGTAATCCCCAATTCAACGGGTGATTCACCGAACATAGGTAACAATATTTGCTGCTCTAGAGACGTAATGCCATCATGCGCCCAAGTCAGTGTTTTGTTATAGGCTATATTAACTAGCGCCTGAGCATTACGACGATGGGCTTGCCCAGTACTGCCTACAGATGTCGGCTTATTCTCACCAAAGCCATACGCTTGTTCATGGCAACTTGCGCAAGATTGCGTTTGATTAAATGATAAATTCTTGTCGTAGAATAGATGACGGCCTAGTTCAACTTTTTCCAATGTCATGGGATTGTCAGCAGGGACTTGCGGTAGTGGAAAACCGTCGACTACAGGCCACAGATAAGGTGTGGGCGCTTTATGTTCAGAACACCCGCCGCTTAACACTACGGCAAGCAACGCCAATGCTCCTATCAAGTACTTTTGTTTAAATGTACGCATTTTCATTATCAGTTGAGACTCGCCTGCGTATTAGTTTCTGGTGTTTGAGTACCAATACTAAAAGCTCGTTGAACATTGCTGAACAAGGCGTGACAGCTCACATTATCTGGCTCAGATTGGCAACTATTTCGTTCATTCAGCACCAAATCAGACAACATTGAATCCAATGAAAAGTTGATACTAATTGGCTCATAACTATTGGTTGAAATACGGTAACGAAAACGATTTGGCTGTCGGCATGGTTGGCTGGGTGCCCTTACAGGACTTGCTGCGCTACAGCCAGTAGAACCAAGATGAAACCACCAAGCCTCATTATCATTATTCATTTCAACACGCATAAACTTATGCCCCGTACGCCAAACCCAAAACATGCTTGCTTCGTTCAGCGGCGACGGCTGTGTTAGCGGATTTTGATGATTAAGTTCAAATGGTACGCCTAAATCAAATGCAATTTCCGATACATCGGCTGGCTCGATTTTGCTAGCAAGCACCAGTTGCAGGTTTTGCTCGGTTTTCTTACCCTGCTCACACATCAATGAAAGCAATGCAACGCTTTCACTTTGATATTGACTAGGCTCAAGCTTCAGTTGGTGCCATTGCTCTTGTTGGTCTTTAATAGCAATATCACTTATGAAAAATTGAAGTTGCTCTACTTGCCAACCAGACTGTATGTTTGACGAATCACAGGCTAAATCTTCCCCATTAAACGTCAGTACCAAGGGAATAGCTGACTGTTTGTCATGGGTATCACACGCCGCTAGAAAAACAGTGAGTAATACAACAATTCGATATACAAGAACTCTCACTCTCTACCTCTTAGTTTTCGCAAAACAAAACAAAACAAAACAAAACAAAACAGCCACTCATATTGCCAGGCTGATTTTCAAACAAAATTTTGTATATTTGTTAAATGAATTTATGCTAATTTACACAAATATAACACTTAAATTTTATGAAGACAGCACTATTACCACTATTTTAAGCAGGTGCAGTTAATTGATTAGACAAGGATTTTGCCAATGAATAACATTTTGAAGTTATCCTTTTTAGCACTCTCGCTAGGAATAACGTTCAACTTATCCGCGCATTCAGAACACGACAAAGCACGTTTTGTCGCTGAAAATGGAGTTGATAAAGGAAACTGCGACAATCCATTGCGCCCATGTAAATCAATTGGTTATGCCGTACAACGCGCCAATAAAGGCGATAAGGTTCTTGTTAGCAGCGGTACGTATAGTGTTAACAGTGTTGACGAATTGTTTTACCTTAAGAGCAATATCGTTCCAGTACGAGGTGGCTACAACCGCTTTGACCACTTCCAAAGCCAAAGCCCGGCTTCTAACCGTACAACGCTTGTTGGCGTACCAATGGATATGGCTAAAGAGCTGAGCAAACAAGGCTTTAATGTTATCGCTGATGGAAAATCGCTAGACACCAATAAGAAGCTAGCAAGAAAGCTCGCCAATTATGCAAGCTTGAATGAAGCACACACGAACGTAGAGTGTGTTGACGGTAAGGCCGATATTTTTGATTGTAGCAATGTAGATTTAATTAGCCACATGCCATTAAGTGCAATCAGCATATCTCCAGCTGAAGCCAGTGATATCTGGGGACACGTTGACCTCAACACAGGTAAAGAATACGCCATTATGGGGTTAAGAAACGGCACAGTAGTCGTTGACGTATCAGACCCTAGCTCTCCACAAGAAGTTGGCGCAATTTCGGGGCAGTCTGTTACTTGGCGAGATATCAAGGTATATCAATATTTCGATGAAAGTCTTAATTTATGGCAAGCGTATGCATACGTAACTTTAGATGGTGCTAATCCAAGCGTCACCGATCATGTGACCATCATTAACTTAAATAACTTGCCTCATTCTATCAATGTAGTTGAGCATAATGAGACCGTGAATAATGCTCATAATGTTTACATCTCTAATGTCGATTATACCTATAATATTGCCAGACCTAATATGACACCTGTCTTGCACCTTATAGGAACAGAACGCAACATTGGTCAATATCAAAACTATTCATTAGCTACGCCTACCACGCTGACACCACTATCTGACAATTACAACACAACGGTTGATACTGGCGGCAGACCTTACACACACGATGGTGCGTCAATCACCATAGATGACGAGCGAAAGAATCGCGATTGTGTGAACTCAAATAGCTCATGTACAGTTTTTATCGATTTTAACGAAACTGAAATGTTATTGTGGGATATATCCGACACTGATAGCGTTACATCGCTGGGCAGAGGGACATACGATAATCCACAGTACGTGCATTCTGGATGGTCAACCGAAGACAATATGTTTGTTTTCTTGCATGATGAGCTCGATGAGTCTCGTCTTGGCGTTTCAACAACCGTTCGAGTATTTTCGATTGAAGATTTAAACACCCCAACGCTCGTTGGTAGTTGGACAGGTACATCTAGAGCGATTGACCATAACGGCTTTGTGCGCGGCAACCGCTACTACATGTCGAATTATCAAAAAGGGTTAACCATTCTCGACATTACAGACCCTACAACACCGCAAACAATCGGTTACTTCGACACTTATACGCCGGGAAATAGTGTGGGCTTTGATGGTGCCTGGGGTACTTACCCTTTCCTACCTTCCGGTAATATTTTGGTGAGTGACATTGATAGCGGGCTATACGTACTAAAAGACAACACCCATAACGATAGCCAAGGTCACATATCATTTACTCAAAGTGAAATTGATAGCTTACCGGGTGAAGTGCTTTCTTTGCCGGTTATGCGCCAAAATGTAGATACCAATGCGACGTCAGTTTCAGTTGGCTACGAAATCATCGACGGTAGCGCCAAAGCCAATTCCGACTACACGCCCGTTACAGGACGACTCGATTGGCAAGATAACAATAATGGTATTAAGTCTATCGACATCGCACTACTCGATAGTGGTAACCAAACCGCCAAAAAATTCTTCGTACGCTTGTTTGATCCAAAGAGTGGCGCATCGTTATCAGCACCAAGTTACTTAACGGTAAATATCACAGGCGACGCCGACAACAGTTCGGTAAGCTTTGTTCAACAATCGATAACGGTCGCTGAAAATAGCGGTCAAGCAACCATCTCAGTTGCGCGCAATGGCAATACAAACAATACCATTTCGATTGATTACACCATCAATACTGAAAGTGCGACTCAAGGCGATGACTTTGTACTTGCATCAGGCAGTTTGAACTGGGATGCCAACGATAATACCAACAAGAGCATTGTCATTGATTTGATTGACGATGAACTGGAAGAGCAGCTGGAATCGTTTACTATCAATTTAGCCAACCCTACTTCAACTTCTTTAGGCGCAATTTCATCAGTAACCGTAAATATTGCCGACGACGATACTAACAATCCACCAACGGTTACGCTAAATGAAGATTTTTCTGTGAATACCACACAGACAGTCGATTTAACTGCGCAAGCAAGCGACATGGACGGCGATGAGCTCACATTCCTATGGCAACAAACCTCAGGACCAAGTGTTGAGCTAACTAATGCAACAACGTTAGATGCCAGCTTTGTAGCACCTAGTGAAGCTGCAACATTAACATTCGACTTCACTGCCACAGACTTCAGAGAAGCCAGTACAACGAAGAGTATTACCATTACGGTTGTCGCTCCTGTTACACCTCCTCCCGCGCCAGAGCCAGATAATAATAGCGGTGGTAGTGGTGGCGGAAGCTTAGGCTATGGTGCCCTATTACTACTTGCTGGCCTATTTAGGTTTCGTCAAAAATAGTCACACATATATCCTGAGCACTTACCGTGCTCAGGATTGACTAACAAATGAGCGAACAAGCAAAATATCGAAAATTTTTGATTTAACGCGCGTGACATCAAAATAAAAAATGCTTATACTGCTCGCCGTTTTGTACAATCTGTACAGAATTTCTAAAATGGCCCTTTAGCTCAGTTGGTTAGAGCACCCGACTCATAATCGGTAGGTCCCCAGTTCAAGTCTGGGAGGGGCCACCATTTAATTTCCAACGTATATCTCTCGCATCAAGTAGCAAACTCAGCAATTAACTCTATTTTAAGTTGTGTATTAACTACTCAATCTGCGCGCTCAGCGGTCGGTCATGTGAGCGTTATTTACAGGTAAGCTTTTCTTCTTTGATTATTAATATTTCGGCCGATTAATACTTAAATCAGGCTGTTACATTAGAATTATGATATGTGGAACGCTACCTGTAGAATTTAATGTGTACCTGACCCTATTTATTCCTCTATTTATCCCTTGACCCTGTTTACCCCTCTAGCACTACACGTTTATTGAAGCTGACGAAGTAATTTCGTAACCCAGTGCTTTGTATCCTTTTTCACGTTTTGAAAACATTCGCTTAAGCGTCGGGAAAGTATCAAGGTAATCATAGATCTGAACAGTGTTTTTATTATTCCACTCTCGTCCGATTCGACCTGCATATTGAGCCAATATTCCCTTCCACGCTATAGGTAAGGTGATGAACAAAGTATCTAAGTACGGCAAATCAAATCCTTCTCCGACATATTTACCCGTTGCAAGAATTACCTGTTTATCGTTACTTAAATCTTTGTTTTCTTCGAGCATAGCGATACGCTCTTGCCACTGCTTAGCTGATATTCCACCATGCAGCTCTACAACCGTTAGACCTTTCTGCGTTAGCAAAGCTGACAACAGCTCGATGTGCTCTTTTCTTTCGGTTAATACCATTACAGCACGTTTGTCATCAATACAACTAAGAATATCGTTGACAATCTTTTGGTTTCTACCATCACTGTTTACTAGATACTTATAAATCTGTGAGATATGAGGCTTAGTCTCAGGCTCTAGCCACTCCGTTGGAAACGTTGTATCTGTTTCATGTGCTATCACTTGCTGATTAAGCATTGAGCCTGAATTAACGCCTTTATAAACAATATCTCCTAGTTGAAACATCATCAGCTTTTCTAAGCCATCTTGCCGTTTTGGTGTCGCGGTAAATCCATGAATAAACTTGGCGTGGCTAGATTTAATCAAGCTTTCATAGTTTGAAGCTGGTAAATGGTGGCATTCATCTATAATAATCTGCCCGTACTTTTCAATATATGGCTTAATATCCATGCCATTTCGGCTCACTAAACTTTGATATGTGGCTACATCAACCTGATACGACAACTTTTCCTTACCACCAAGTAGTGAGCCAACTTCAGTATCTTTTAGAAAAACATTAATACGTTCTAACCACTGTTCAGCCAGTTGCCGACTGTGAACTAATATCAATGTGTTTACCTTGCGTTTAGCAACCAGTGCTAAAGCTGTGACAGTTTTACCAAAGCCTGTAGAAGCTTCGAGTATGCCAACCGATGAACCTAATAACGCATTAACCGCCTTATTCTGCTGACTTTTCAGCTTTCCTGTAAACTTAACCTTTGCAAGCTTGTCACCTGAAAAGCGCTTATCATCGAAATTTATTTCAATTTTTTGTGCGGTTAATTGAGTTTTTACAGAGGATAAGCACCCTCTGGGTAAAATTAAAAATTTACCTTCAATATGGGCAGTGCAAATATATCTTGGTATGCCAATAGTAGATAACCGAAGGCCTTGCCGTTTATAATATTCTGAGTTAGAAAATACTGCTAACTGTTTAAGTCTTGATGTTAATTTGCCCGGAAGCTTATCAATTGGGATATAAATTTGATCTGCTATAACTAAGGTTATTTTTTCAGGGCAATTGGCAATCACACCGTTATCAATAGAAGATAGCTTCTTCCAAGGCGTATCTGCCAAGTCATCATTAGTCTTGTCATCTATTAATGTTATTTCGCCGAGTACGCTATCAAGTGCCGTACTATTAATTTTTTGAATAGAAGCGAGCTTAGCCCACTGATCTTTATAAGGTATCCCTGACGAATCTATGAATATACTATTACCTTGTTTTCTTGGCTCTAATTGAAGAGGTAATGCTATTAAATTACCAAAACCACCTTCTGGCATAACATCTTGATTCGGAAATAAACGATCAAAACAAGTAAATGAAAGAGAAGGATACATTTCCATGGCTTTCGTTAATAAGCCGTTACCTAGTTTTCTAGCTTTGGCTGCTTCAACAGCTTGCGAAAAGAAAATCCATACATGACCTCCATTACCACTTCTAGAACGTTCAATAATATGAGGTACTTTATAAAAATCACAGGCTTCAGAAAAAGCTTTAACGGATTGAATCCAATCATCTTTATCAAAATCAGCAGCAATAATGTGAGTTGTGTTGTTCTCTAGAAGTGGGTAAATCCCAATCGTTTGATTCCCTTTTAGGTGATCAAATATCGCCTGACCATCATAATGCTTGAATTGTTGATTTGAGCATTCCATGCAGCTAATCCGTGGTTTATTACAGATTTTAGGTTTCCATTCATTCCAACATGCAGGTGAATAACCACTTCGACCATTTTGTGATTCCCAACGAAACGGATAAACGTCATTGCGACCTTTAAAATAAGAAATGAATAAATCGACTTTTGCTTCAGGCGAGACGTGTTGGTTAAAGTGTTTGGCTAGCTCGACTTCTTGTTGTGCAAGAATAATATTACGTTCATTTAACAATAACTCTTTTTCTTCAGCGAGTCGCTGAAGCTGATTATCAATTTCTAAGAGCCTATTGGATAACGAACTAGACACATTTATTACTCAAAAGCAGTTTTAAGATTTTCAGCTCTTAATATTCGCATGATATCAACGCAGTCATTAGAAACGACATAGTAAATAGCATGTTTCCCATAAACACTTCGTCTATATCCCTTACGAATATGATCAACTACCTGATAGTGCAACGGGTTTTCCGCTATGCTTTGAAACTGAATAATCAACCCATCAATGTATGATTTAGCTTGAGCTAAACCAAAGTTATCTATGCCATATTCAAATAGCTGCTCGAAGTCCTGATCGGCAGCAGAGCTTAATCTATACTTCGCCATTAGTTTGTTTTCGAGCAATCACTGCATTAACAATATCTTCAGGAGAACGTGAACTAAAACCACTTTGCTCTGCTTTAATAAGTTCTTGTCTAATGACTTCAACTTCGCTAGCACGCATTTGCTCTTTTCTGATCAAATCTCGTAATAACTCACTGTCACTAGCATAATTGCCAGTAGCTAGCTGTGCTTGCATCCATTGTTCTTGCTGCTCAGTTACTGTGATGCTTTTCTTTACCATTGCCATAATTTACCTCCAATGAAAGAAATCCCGCAAGGATATAATCCTACTTTATACTACTACAATAAAGTTTAGTTCAGAACTGGTTAGAATCAACTTAGAAAAATAAGGACAGTGAAACATACTTCTCAATCTCATTTATCACCAACCCTTTTAGCAGCCTTTACCTATCAATCTGATAGGTAAAGGCTTTGGGGACATATACTTATGTTTATGTCCCCAATTTTTATCTACCTACTATTGATACATTGGCACGAGTGTATGCATTTAAAGGTGAATAATCGAATCTGCATTACCATCAGGGTCATTGTTCGCCTTTCCACTGGTGCTCGGATGGCCGTTGGTCATCATAATTACCGCACACGCATGTGGAGCAGCCATTGATGTACCAGATATCGTATTTGTGCCACCTGATTTCCACAGTGAAAAGATACCTACACCTGGTGCTGCATAATCTACTGGCGGATTACCGTAGTTAGACCATGAGGCCATGTTGTCATTTGAGTCAATTGCCGAGATAGTCCACACTTTGGAGCCATTGGCTCTTGCTGGTGAGTAGTTGCCTGCGTGGCTTCCATCATTACCTGCTGCCACAACAAAAAATGCGCCAGATGCTTGTGACGCTGCAACTACAGCATCATCTAATGCGGAACTTGCGCCACCACCTAAACTCATATTAGCACAGTCACCCGGACTGGCGTTAGCGGCAACATGATCAATACCCGCAATAACCCCCGATGTACTGCCTGAACCACGACGGTCTAATACGCGTACTGGTACGATAGTCGTATTGGGCGCAACACCTAACGCGCCGATTGAATTGTCAATCGCGCCAATGGTTCCCGCAACATGCGTTCCATGGCCATTTTGGTCATCCATACCTCCGCGGCTTATCGAACTGAAACCACGACTAGCATCTACATTAAGATCTGGGTGATCTAAGTCTACGCCACTATCGATGACCCAAGCTGTATAACCCGAACCATCAACCGGCCCACCTACGCGTGCGGTACCATATGATGCCTGCTGTGGGCCACCGCCCTTTACAGGCTTGCCTTTACTAATCGATACAATACTGTCTGGCGTAAATGAGCTAATGTTAGCATCGTCACCAAATGCTTTTTCAGCGGCATGACACGGCATATTAAGTGAGAAGCCTTTGATTGAATGCTTGTAAACATGCTTAACGTTTGCGTTTGCACGAGCAGCCATAGCACGTGCTAGCCCTGTGACTTTTTCCCCTTCTGTTGCATTATCGAAACGAACAATACAGCTATTTTGAATATTCATTAGATCTGCATTGCTTTGATTAGTTGGTTCGCTGTCATCAGCATACAAATTTCCTGAAATAGCCAAAGCTATTGCCGTAACGATTAAAGATTTCTTACTGTTCATAGGTATTGCTCCAAAATAATTGTTGTTATTTATCTGTGCTTTGTGCCTTTTAACAGCAGGCTTTTTGAGTCTAGTCAGGGAGGTGGGGATAAATTAAACAGATTCCGACAATTTTTCGCACGAGCGCGACATTTTTGCATAAAGTGTAAGATTGAGCGGAAAACTTACTACCGATATAAATACAGATAATTAAATATCATTTATTATCAAATTGTCTGCTAGAACAGCTTACTCATGAAGTGGTATTGCAGAAAAACACCACTTCATGCGCCCAAGCAGAAAATGAACTTTAGCATTTTAAATCAACACATTACGAATACCAAAAGTCTATAAAACACTATTTTTCTCGTCATATGGAGTGTCATGCTTGACGTATTTTCAGTTAAATTGGGGGATGTTTACATCACTATCGATTAAATAATATATTGAATGCACTAAGCCAATTGTATTTATCTTGTAATGCTTAACGCTAAGATTGTTCAGCCGAAATGACGCTCGATAACGCAAAAATGTTTCGCCTTGTCGCAAGGTGTATGACCCTGTATTGCTGGCAAATTGAAAATACGATTAAATGCAAAATTTACTATTGAATGTATGTCCATGAATAACTTTCAACAACCTATCAAGCTCGACGCTATCATTGTTGACCCGATGAAAGATCAATTAAGCCATAACGGTGAAGTCATCGACGTGCAATCAATGGCAATGAAAGTGTTGTGTTATTTTGCCAATAATCAGGGACAATTAATCAGCCGGGACGATTTGAGAAACAACGTCTGGAAAAACACCACAACGTCTGACCATACCATTAACAATCATATTTACAGCTTAAGGCGAACATTGGCGAAGTTAACACCCGATGTAAAATATATACACACTGTTACTGGCAGTAACGGCAATGGCTACCGATTACTCACACCTATAGAATCCACGTCAATAAGCATTGAAAATCCAGCGATTGAACAACCTAGTTTGCGCCCTGACCTGGCTCAAGAATCCGCTAAAACCATTACAAGTATTCAAAAAGATATATATTCAACGGCGATTAATACATCACCGTCGCGAGCTCGCATTATATGGATGACTTTATTAGTTGTAAGTGTTGTATTGCTCGGCATATTCATAGCGACGATGTGGAAGGCATCTCCGGTTAATTATCAACACGTAACACCTTTGACCAACGAACTTGGCAGAGAGCAAAGTCCAGCAATTAGCGAAGATGGTGAATTTATCATTTATGCTCACCGCTATAAAAGTGACTCACAACGAAGCAAGTGGGAGCTTTATGCGAAACGATTAAGCTCGCCAAATACCGCAACAAAAGTATTTAGCGATTTGTATACCAATGATAACTTTGTCAGTATTTCTCCTGATAATAGATACATTACCTTTATCCGTTACAAAACTGGAGAAAAAGGAATTTACATTGCCGACTTCAATCGTAAAACACTCACCGCAAAAAACGCTAAGCTCATCATTAAACTAGATGAAGTCAACGTAACCACCGCGATTAGCTGGTTAAGTAGTAATCAATTTTATTATAGTGCGCGTGAAGCAGTGAACGCACCACTGCGTGTATATCTGTACGACGTAGCACTTGATACCTCAGAACAAATTACCTCGCCTCCAATTGATTCATTTGGTGATATGTCGCTCATAGTGTCGCCAGACAAATCACTACTTGCCATCATGCGAGCAGAAGGTAAAGCGGGTTACCAACTCTACTTAAAAGACATCAAAAAAGATATTTTGGTGAAAATACCGATAGAAAGTAGTGAGAATCGACTTTATGTGAGCTTTGACGATGACAGTCAATCTATTTTTTATATCAGCGAAAACGGGTATTTAACTCAATACCATATTAATACTCAGACCTTTGAACAAATATCTGATCGTCAATATATCGGATATTGGCCACTAAAAGTGTCGAGAAAAAATCAGTTTATCATGCAACAAGAATGGGGATTGTCGTCATTAACCACCCAGATAGTAAGATATGGCAATCCATTATTAGGCGTTGATGCTTTACCAACTGTAGTTGTTAATAATGGCTTATCAATTCGCTCAATAGAAGGAATAGCCAATGACGGGTTATTATTTGCTTCTATAAAACCAAACCACCACGTCGAGTTATGGCGGTATCAAGAAAACCATGCTGAAAAGCTACCCGAGTTTAGCGAAAATCCAACATTTAGATATCCGTTGAGCTTGCATTGGCTCCAAGGTACAAATAAAGCCTTACTGTCGATAAACAATACTTGCTTACTTGTAGATGTCCATACAGGTAAGAACTCGCCGCTGTGTCCTGCAAACGAGAAAGTATTCGCGGGACGCTTTTCTCACGATGGCCATTCTATTTTGCTACCAAGTGATGATCGAGGCGTGGCGGCAACAGTTCGAATGGGAGCATCAGGTTATCCATTTGAAACATTAGGCGACCTCCCCAACACAAATGCTGTCGTTCAAGCATCTAGCCATAACTATTACTACAGTGATCAACCAAGTTTTGACATTTATCACTACAATGCGCTCACTAAACAACATACGAAATTGATCGATCGCACATATGTGCACAATAGGTTTTCAGTGAATGATTTTGTAGTCACTAAACGTGGTATTTACTTTATGGATCGTATCAAAGTTACGCAAAATGGTATCTATTTTTACGATTTTAATACCCAAGAAGTACAATATGTGTTGAAGAGTAAAGACAACTACCCCAATATTGTCGTCAGCTCTGACGAGCAATTTATTTATTTAATAGAGTCGGTAGACAACGACAGTAAGCTGCTTTTAGTGGAGTAACACGACTAGTTAACGTTACGGTTGTTGTAACTTTTAATTAAGAGATGTCCGTCCTTGGACGTTAGTACCCACTTGGGAGAGAATGGGTATTAAACTGCAAGAGGAATGGTTAAGCTTACCGCACTGTCACCGTTAACAAGCCGTTAATGATACCGCCGTTACGGCCTCTAACTGCGATATGCCAAGTATTAGCTGCGGGATTATCTACTCTTACACTATTGCCACTATTATCTTTGTCGTCATATATGCGTCCACTGGCAGGCGTTCCTTCATTAATCATTAGCATGGCTGCACCGCCGTTTTTATCGAGTACCGCTTCAATGCTATTTGCACCTTCTGGCACCTCAATTTGAAAGTGCTGATACTCACTCGAACCGACATTTACCACGAATTCATGCGTACCATCGCTTGCGCCTGACGTTTCATACCTCGCTCTTAAACTAACGTTATTAAAAGCGCTATTGTTGTAGCCTTTGATAACAGCGTAATACGTACCAGCGCGCGTAGCCCCAAACTCACTCTCATCACATACCTCTTTAGAACTTCCAGAATTTAAGAAGCAATCGGCATCACTTTCGCTCGAATAGCTGCCGAAATTGACGTAAAGATCAGCATCCCCTCCACTATTGTGTTCGATAGAAATGCGAAGATTGCTCGCGTCTTCTGGAACATTGATGAAAGCGCGAATTTCTTCTCCTTCAACTGCTGCAATAATTTCATGGCTGTCATTGACCAATTCAATCGCTTCAATAGGCTCAGTTCCCGAATTGCCCAAGTCAAAACTCATCACGTCCCCTTTGGTTGAGATGTTTTTGATCGTAAGTCCACTGACTGTGTTATCCCACCAATTACTGGTTACCTGTCCTTCGCCAGAAAATTCAGTGTCTTCATCTACTAGCGAGCCATATTCGTCTGCGCCGCCATCACCGTCTTCACCAAATAAGTCATGGGTGTCACCATCATTAAAATCATGCTCTAAATCAAAGTAGAAGTCGGCCGCAACAAGTGCCACACCATTATGGCTAGTTGAACAATCGTGAAAACCAAAGTCACAAGATACGGCATTGACATTGCTTTGCGTTGAACCGTCAGGACCCGGAGCCGCAATATCATCGTCGATGTGCCAAATAGCGATACCTGTACCTGGTGTGAATGCATCAAAACCGCGTTGATTTCGGTTTTCAATAATAAAATATTCTTGCGCATTGGCTGGGTTTTCATAAATCAACGCCTGTGCATTACCTGATGACTCTGACAAGTTCACATTGGTTGCATTAATGTCATTGATCTTTTGCGGGGAGATCCAACCTAACGTATATTTACCCCATGCAGAAATATGGGCAGGTGATTCACCATCACGATTAGGGCCTACTTTACTTCCTGACGCCATTAAGCTCCAATCGCCTGCTCCAGCATTTTGTCCCCATGTAGAGCCATTCGTATCGTATAAATCTGGCAAGCCAAATACATGACCGAACTCATGAGCAAATGTACCAACGTGTGCTCGGGTACCTGCTTCACTCAATTCTGGTGCCACAAAGTAGTCATTGATCACCATATTTTTAGTAGGATCACTAGGGCATGCATCATTAGTCACATACTCGCCATTTCCGTCACCTTCAGTTTCAAGCCAGTACAGGCTATATTTATGCGCCCAAATGTCATCACCTCTACCAACAGCTTGATGTTCGCCATTGCCTTGATAGACGAAGGAAATTAAATCAACGGAACAATCTTGGTTAACGTCGGCATATTGAGAAAAATCTACGTGCACATCAGCAATATTAAGCGCATCTTCAATCATAACACCAATGTTGGCGTCATAACCTGAACGATTGTTTTGACCATAAAAATCATGAGTCTGTGGTAATTTCACCCAATCGATTACACCAGAACTACCACCTTGAATATCAAGCATTCCGTAAGAAACTTCGTCGTAGTATGCGGTGAGTCCTTTGGCATCTTTAAATAAAAACTGATCAAAGTCATCACGGGTAGTAGCTGTACTGGTATCGGCAAAGTTTAACAACATCACTGGAACATCAATTCGGCCCTGAACGACTGTCGCATTGCTCGTAGCGCTAGTAGTCTTACCACCTTCTCCATTCACATTTGCTCTACCCGAAGCGAAAAGGTTTGTGCTGTGGGCATTTTTGCGCCTTAATTGCGCTTTGGCATACGCCTCGCCTGTTAATCGCACATGTTTAGATAAACTTGCGGTGGTGTTATTTGGCGTATTACGAAGCTTAGTTTTAGGTTGCGCCATCACATCTTGAGCATTTACCTTGCGTGTAGATTTTATTAGCGAGCCGTCTCTATCATGCGCAGCGTAATACCACACGCCTGACTTTTTATCCTGAATGACTGAATAACCTGCTTCTGTTTCCCAGCCATGTGAAAATTCGTCTCCCCATTTACGAATGTTTATCTTTGAGCCATCGTCAAGTAAGACGGACGTTAGTTTGGACGAAGCTTGTTCTGCATAAGCCATAGTAGAAGCACTTATGATACCTATGGCGATAAGACTTATGTTGAGCTTATATTTATGATTGTTCAACATGTATGTACTCTCCTGAATTTGAATTATATTTTTCGCGCTTAACAACAAAATCAAGTCAAACCCAATTTTGTATACATTATGCACAAATCCAGAATTACAATGACTGAGTTACATACGCAATTGAATAGATATAGATGTGATAAAAAATTATCGTATCTGTGAAATTACTCTCGGATGGGTTGGTGTTATCACCATTTATTTGTGTCATTTAATATCAAAATACATCAACTACTAACGCCTGCAAGATTAATCAACCAAACGCCAGCAAACGATTAAATTAAAAACAAAAACAGCAACTTAAAAACACCTCTACTTCATGATAATCGCTAAACACTCTCTGTATGAATTCACGTTAAATAATATTAAATCAACTGACGATTTTGCACCTTACTATTGCCAAGCCAAAGGCATATATTCAGCTAGCTGTTGGCATCTGGTGTGTCCAATACAACACAGAGGTTAATACCAATCCGTTTAAAGCCTCTCTGTGAAAATATTGCTCACACCAACAACTTAGGAAATTCAATCAAATGACATTTGTTGGCAACCACCAATCGAAAAAAACTATTATGCGTCATGTTGCAGATTGTATAAGAGACAAAATTGTCAGAGGCGAAATTACCTCATCTGACCGTATCGATATAGAAGCTCTGTCTCATGAGTTTAACGTGAGTAAAATCCCAGTAAGAGAAGCTTTACTCGTATTGAAAAATGAAGGGCTGGTCACTTACGAGCCAGTAAAAGGCGCAAGTGCCGTGCATATTCCCGGAGAGCAATTAGATGAGCTTTTTGCACTCAAAAAGCTACTAGCCTCTCAATTGCTCGCAGCCTCTTTGCCGCACATAACGGATGAAAAGCTTAACGAAGCTAAGTCGAAGTTGAGCATTTTAACTTCAACCACTTCTTCACCTCAATGGAGCGAAGCTAGCTCACAGTTTTTTGAGTGTCTTTATTCAGGAGCTAAACGCCCTAAAACATTGGAGTTTATCAATACGCTATCTGCAAAAACAACGCGGTATGACTCGGTGTTTTTTAACAATCGAAAGTATAAACTACAGATATTCAGTACCTTCCGAAAGCTGATTGAATTTTGCAGCCAAAAACACGTCGAGCTCGCTATCAATCAGTTGCAATTGCACATCGAATTTTCAAGAGAGCTAGTGAAGCAAGCGTGTAATAGTAATTGAATTATCAATACTTGCGTAAGTTAATAGAATGACACAAACTTAGTATGCAACGTACGCCAATGTGGATTTAGGCAAACTTGAATAAATTGTGTGCAAAAGGATTTGAATATGACATTAAGTGCAATCGATAGCAGCCTCCAACCTGTATCTGGAAATGAACCGAGCGCCTTGGTGCTCGGTTTAATTGACGAATGTCAAGCAATGGCCGAATTTTCAATGTCGTCTGGTATATCAATTGAACCGGCAAAGCTTGAAGCCCTTCATCAGTTGTTGTGTAGAGAAAAACATCAATATACAAATGATGAAATTAAAACATTGGGCACAATCCACAAAAACCTGTCACATGCTATAGCACCCGCGACACCAAATGGTATCTTGCAGTTGCAGCGAGAGAAGGCGAAAAAGCACCCACTCAATTTTTTGGGCCCAGTACCTCTGGTACGCCACCTAACAATCACGTCTCTATTGTTATTGTTCTTAGTCATTTCAGTGGGTCTTCACTCGGAAGTAAACACAGTTAACATAAACAAAGGCTTTTTGAACTCACAAGGACTTGAACTCTTTTTGAACTTACTATTTATTCTCGCCTGCGCGGGGCTTGGCGGGTGTTTTTCTGCTTTGTTTCGGCTAAATCGTTTCATCATCAACGCCAACTACGATCCAAAATTCGATTCAACCTATTGGATTAGATTGTTACTAGGCGTCATTGCAGGGTTGTTCATCGTCGAGCTCATCCCACCGAGTATTTTTCAGGCCAACGGGAACAATGTCCTCAATAGCTTTGGTAAACCTGCAATTGCCATGTTAGGAGGCTTTTCTGCCACTATGGTTTATCGAATTCTTCAACGATTTGTCGAAGCAGCTGAGTCATTGGTTAAAGGTGATCAACAATCACTTAAGAGAGCAGAGGCTCAACTACAACAACGAGAGATTGAACAACATAAACAAACGATCCATGCCAATATTATTGGCGAGTTAAAATCGTTGGAAACGAGCCTGGCTCTTGGTGACACGACAGTTGCGCAGAAACAATTGACAGCAACCATTGAAAAAATGAATAACAATGTCGCATAGCCACTAAAAGAATTAGTGTATTTGAAATGTGGATAGAATTATCCCACCAAGGATAAATTAAACTTATTTATTCTTGGTGTTTGAAAGTTAGAGTTAATAAGCAAACAAGATTACCGTCACAACATCAACCGAATAAATAAAGGGTTAGCATTAATCTTGACAAGCAACTTTGTTTTATACCGCCAAACTAAAATAATAAAAATTTATCAAACTTAAGTGATATTCAATTTAGCAACTTAGTATTTTTCAACTACAATTTATCGAGACAGCGCTAGATTTTATTCGCAATTTACTTTGCAAGCTTAAATGCAAACATGGAGGCTACAATGAAATTTAATCAGGAAGATTTAGCAAGCGCATTATCTAAAGCAAAACCCGCACTCTTAAATAACGCAGACTTTGGTATTATTGAGTTATCTTCTTCAGGCGAAGTGCTATTTTTCAATCAGCACGAACTTAATAGTACTGGGCTTACCCAACGCGAAGTTAAGGATAAGAACCTATTCACTCAGTTAGTGCCAAGTACAGACAATTATATGGTTTCTCACAAATATAGAGCGGTTGCAAATACCAGTCTTCCTATTGATGAAACCATTGATTATGTGCTCACCTACCAACTAAAGCCGACGAGCGTTAAGTTACGATTACTTAAGCAAGATAATAGGCAATGGCTGTGTGTGAAAGCGCTACATTAATTGATACGCGTTGACAGTACTCCAACAAGCGTCGGTAAATTGGTATTTGTTGGACCATACTCTATCGTCGCTTCAACGTCTTTAAATTGATAACGACTATCTTTGCTTCCGGCTATCAACTTTTGAAAAGTCGATTTATTAGCACGATACATTGCGTCAGTCATTCTATAACGAACCCATGGCCTAAACCCCAGCACGATTTGTGTAGGCAGTAGCCCAAGTGTGCCATTTTCGCCGAAAAACAGCTTCATTCCGTTTGGGTTCGCTTTACGTTGCAAGCGAATTAATGACAAGTTAAACCACCTACCTGGGTTAATATCAAAACTACCGAGCCGTTGAAAGCCAACTTCAATGCTTGATGAATGTGCCACAATAGGATCTGATAAATTAACATTTGGTGATAAATTTCGATTTATGGCAGTAGCTATGCCTTGAGCGCATTTATTTTCCAGCCCTTTTTGCTTGTTTACTGTAGATTGACTAATTTCGATCACAACAGGATTAACCACGTCTGTTTGCCAGCGTGTAAATTGTTCAACAAAGTTAGGCATTTCAAAACGAGGGAAATACAGCCCAGGCGTAGTTGTCGATGTCATATTCAAACCATTAACTTGCATCATGTTGCTTGCCAACCAAACCTTGTTTCTAGCATCTGTAATAATATTCGCATACTGTTGCTGATTATTCGCTTTAAATTCCCCCATTAAGGCTCGCTCTTGTACCCTAATCTTTTTGAATACAGCAGCACGCTTACGTACAAAATTAACAGGGTCAACAGAAAACGAAGACGTATCTCGCGTTAATGCGCTTAGTTGCTTGGCAATGTCTTGCTGCATTTGTTGGGCTGTCGACGATAACAGAAGAGTATTACTACCTTTAATTCCTAACATTGCTGGGGTCAGCATATTGAGGAACAGTTGATAGCTAGTGAATAAGTCACTGTATGGAATATACGAATTACTTAGTGCTGGAATACTATTTCCCAGCTGATAAACAGCATCGTTTATGATTTCATTTTGTGAATTAATTAATGCGTAGGGTGTCGTTAAGCCGGCAGAGCAAAACCATTGAAATTGATTGTCTATGTTTCCAATCGCGAGCTTAACAACATTATCTGCGTAACATTGCCAAGCCTGAGTTGAATCCATGCCTTTTAGAATAGAGTAAGCACCCTTGCAAGTGCTTACTCATACCTATGAAGATATAGTTAAATCTTTGTGCTGATCACACCTAATAACAATGGCACAGTACTCTTGACTGGACCAATTTTTATCTGACGAGAAGAAGCATTAAAGCTAATGTCCTGACGACTACCGTAAGTAGAAACGTTGGCACTTCCAATGCGGAAAGGGCCTAAGTTAAGTGACGCCGAAGCGTTCGCTTGCCAAGTTTGCACAAACTTATCATAGTCTGATTGCTCAAGTGTTAGTGTAATCTCAGGCTCAAAACCAACAATAGCTTGTGTCGGCACCAGTCCCATTGAGCCGTGCTCACCAAAGAACTCAGGTGAATTGGGTTTCAATTGATTCTTATAATCTTGGACTAAACCTGCTTGATACCATTGCCCTTGATTAAGCAAGAAAGCGCCTAGGCCAGTGAAAGAGACTTCTAAGCCAAATTCCTCTGACTGTGTGTTAAAAGTAGTTGTTTGGCCGCTAGTAGAACCTGCACCAACAATTGACAAGAAGTCACCAAATAAACCACCAACATTAGCACTCCAACCAAACTGACTCCATTGCGATGCTTTTGAGCTAGACGAAACAGAAATCGAGCCGCCAGAACGTTGATTGTTTACACTTGCCGTTTGCCACTCTTGGTACTTAGTCGTAAAAGCATTTAAGCCATAAGCAGGTGCAAAACTATCTACAAGTTCAGATGCTGGTTGTTGTGGCGTTTCTCCCGGTAATACTGCTGGTCCACTACCTGCTGGTGCTGTAGCACCCGAAGCAACCGCCATATTGTAGTTATTTTGCGACATGATATCTCTAGCACCTGTCGTGCTGCTTACCATGTTCAAAGCGCTAGCAATAATTTGATATCCTTGTCCGTATTTTTGAATATTCAGTTGTTGTAACTTACTTTCTGTTGCTTCAAGCGTGCTATGCGCTTGAATGTATACAGGATAGCTATTTTGAACCCAAGTAGAGAAAGAAACATCTGAGCCCGAAGCCTTTTTGAAGTTAGCCCATGCTTCATAAGCTTTGGTTTGAACACTTAAGAAGTTGTTATTGGCGTTAGTAAACGCAACCGTTGCTTCATTGATTTGCGAATCTAAATTAGGGTTTGGATCTCCCTTCAAGTCAATTGCATCTAAAAATGATGCATAAGAACTAATTAAACCACCTTTAGGTGCGTAAGAAGGGCTATAAGCTGGAACTGTATTAGCAATTTGATATACAACATCATTAATGACTTTAGGGTTCGCATTGCCTAAATCCACTGATAATGTTGTGCCTGCAAAAGAAATAACTTGGTTATTGCTGTCAAACTGACCAGCTGTCGCTAAATTGGTAAGTTCAGTGGCATATTTTTGCCAGATATCCGTAGTCGTTGTCATGATTTGTTCTCCAAGTAATGACAAGTTGAAAAACGAGCCGTCCGACATGTTGGCTCGCGAGTAGATGAAACAACGACTGTAAGTGTAAGACAACGCGACGCAAACTCGAGAGTCACATTAGTCTCATTTTAAGGTCAATTTGGTGTCAAGCTGACATATCTGTCAAAATTGTAGGTACACTAATATCTACCAAAAATATTAGCCCTAAATTTTACTTCTAATCGCGAGTATTCAGGCTGAAGCCATTAGTTGATTTTTACTCGGTGATATATGCAATTCAGGTAATTCCATCGTGAGATTAGGGATCGCTAAAGGCAAGTTTCGTTGCAAGTGAGCTAGGTTATCCAATTTATCTCTAACAATAGCCACATAAAGTAAAGGCTGTCGCTTAGTTTGATAAATTAAGTTTGCCAAACTATTGATGAATAATTGATGCGCAAAATCAAAATGATTGATAAGAATCACCCTAGGCGCGGAATCTAATTGGATAATTTGGGCAATATCAACTGCCCATTGATGTGTCTTTTTTTCTATTAGTAACTGTGATGTAACATGATGCTCAGTCGATAACTTAGCACTCACTATAAGTTGTGATAAAAGTTGGTCTAGTGGTTGATACCATGCACATCCATCTTCTTTAACCATGACCTCGTGAACGGGAACATTTTGAAGTTTGCATACGTGCACCAATCGATTTAATAGATGCTCAGTTTGTTCTACTTGACTACTTTTAAGACACAATAAATGTGGCGCGCCTAATTTTGTGGTGCGTTTAAGAATGCCACTAAATTGCTCTAGTTCAAAGTCAGCATCCCAACTATGTAAAAACGCAGAACTTCTATCCCCGCCCATGAATGAACTAGTATTTCCTGAATAATCACGAATACGGTTTGTAGAGTCATCAGCAACGTTGTCGATTAGCTCTTCGATAGGACACTGGAAAAACAAAGCAATATTTCGCAGCGTCCTTAACGACACAGATTTACCGCTCTCCACTCTCTTGATTGTGGACAGCGCAATATTAAGCCGTTTCTTAAGACAAGCTGTAGCCATATCTGATTGACTTAGCCCTAATGCATGACGAAGCTTTTTGATCAGCGTAGCATTAACCTTTACATTGCTTTTCATCGCACATCCCTGTATGCCCAAACATTGTTGAAGTGCCAATAAGTGTAGATTAACTTACTAATCGTTTCTAACGACGTTAACAAATTTTTTACTAATTACTTGAGAACTAAGCGATCATTCTTATAAATGCTTGTGAAATGACAAGGTAAATCTTGCACCACCTAGCTCACTATCATCTGCGCTAATTGTACCGTCATGTCGTTCTACGATTGCTTTGACAATAGCTAAACCTAAACCATGTCCGCCAGAGTCACGCGAGCGACTGGGATCTAGTCGCATGAAAGGTTCAAATATATCGCTGGTTCTGCCAGGAGGTAATCCCTGACCATCATCTTCAATATGAATAACGATCATTGTTTCTGTAGTGTGCCATTGAACACGACACTGTGATTTGGCGAAGCGGCCAGCATTTCGCAAGATATTCACCAAGGCTAATACGATCAGTGTTTCGTCGCAGTCTATGTCGCAGTCTGCGTCATTTCGATGATGATAATTGATATGAGGATAAAACGATTTGACTTTCTCTATAGACACATTCACTAGTTCAGGTAATTTGAATGTTGAAAGTGATAACGGAGAATTATCATGTTTAAGGCGAGAGTATTTAAGTAATTGCTGTACCAGTTCGTCAAGTTCATGAATAGAAGTTTCAAGTTGCTTAGCTAATTTAGCACGTTCTGCCTGGTCAGCCGTAACTAACAATTCAATGGAAAACTCCATGCGTGCCAAAGGGCTTCTAAATTCATGTGCAACGCCGTGCAGTAAGTCCCGTTGAGTCATCAATAACTGTTCAATAGATTGAGATTTTTGCTGTTGTTGCTTTACTAAATTGGCAGCAAGTTTAACGATATCTTCTATAACCACCTCTTTTTGTAAAGCGTCAGCACTAGATACATTCAACTTAAAAACATCGGCCAGTGCACGTAATTTCTTTTGATCTTGCCGGTGAAAATACGTCACAACAAGAATGCTGATGATAAAACCAAAAAACCAAGCCGAGCCTTCTGAAACATACGCAACCCAAATGTTACTCGATACGCCATCAACCGTTAGAACAAAGCTTTCAGAAACAGGAAAATAGAGCTGCAACGCATTGGAATCAATCAGTCCTGTTTTGGCACTTTCTAGACCAAAACTATCTAATTGCTCCATGGTAAATGTATCGGTGTTACGCCCATCCACGTAGACTGGTATACCTAAATCAACTGATAGACGCGTTGAAATCTCGTGCCAGTCATCATTTTTTCGCTGCGCTAATACTTTATTTACGAACGCTTTAGCATCAATCAATTGCTGCTGGACAAGTGCGTAACTAGCACGATCTACAGCATCGTACAAAAGTGTAAAACTTAACAACGAAACGAGCACAAACCCTAACGCTAACGTTGCCAACACTTTTACCAAGTTAGTCATATACTCTCGCTTAACTCAAACCATCTGTGCTAAATAGCAACCCAAACACACACCAAAAATATGCTCAAAGCCACTATTTAGCTTTTTTAGCTAGGCTTTTTTCTGCTTGCACAGGACAAAAATACGCTGATTGTACGATTTCATGTAAGCCACCTTTTCTTTTCGCTCTTGGCGCTGTTCAGGGGTCTTGATAACATCACCCGTACCTTTCATGAACTTGATACCACATTGTTCTACCGCAAAGCTTCTATCTTCATTGGATATTCCTGGAATAGTGATATTTCGACCAGATGTACCGTACACACGAAAATCATTATTCTTTCTTGCTTGGAAAACCTCAGTGTCGACTGGAGATACCACAGCCGTCGTTTGACTTGGTGAACTAGGCTGACACGCTGTAATAAGAATCGCAGAAACTATTGCAGCCAATCGCTTGCTATACATTGCGATTACCTCCTTTTACATTAAGGTGTTGTTGCTGACGCTTTCCGCGTTGCATTAATCGAGATACTCCGCCCAGTAATAATAAGAAAATGCCATAATACAATCCGCCACCTGAACTACTACTCGAAGAGTTGCCATTGCCCGAATTTCCCGAAGCTGCGTTAACTGTCACAACTAAATTAGCATTCGCAGTAACAGTACCGTCAGTAACAACATAATTCACAGTTTCCGTACCAGTAAATCCGCTTTGTGGTGAGTACACTAACTTGTTGTCAGTAACTGAAACCGTGCCATTGGCATTGGTTGTCGCGCTTTGAATCGTTAACGTATCGCCATCCACATCACTGTCATTCGCTAGTACATCAACCGTATGGTTTTGCGTATCTTGTGTGATGTTTAGCGAATCATTTTGTAAATTTGGCTCGTCGTTAACCGCATTGACCGTTACTTTTGCCGGAAACGGTTCGCTCTCCCGATCAGTAAATACTGCAGTAACATTCACTGTCAGCTCGCCATTAAAATTAGTGTCAGGCGTCACTGTGGTGTTGTCTACGGTATAGTTACTTCCTTCAGCAACCTTTATCGATAGAGCTTCACCGCTGATATTAAACATTGTTATCGATAGTTCAATTGCGTCATCTTCATCTAGACTTATTGGTTGCTGACCAACAATACTATAGGAAATATCACCTGTGATATTGCTGGTAAACGTTCCTGTATTCACCGCATAAAAGATGTTGTCGCTACAAGACACCATAACGCGACTCTGCGGGAAGTTTCCTTCAGGATACTCAACAGAATGCTCACCATCATTCGCGACACCACTAGCAAGTGTATGATCAAACGATTGGCCATTGTTTGTCGACATTTTAATATCGACCGAAGTACAGTTTATTGGTGCTGCATTCGTATTGGCGACCTCCCAAGTTAGGTTTTGCGGGTTAGTGGTATAAGTTTCGTTGCCATTAGGCACTGTAACCGCAAAAGCAGCTCCGGTATTTACCACATTAATCTTCATTGCATCGTCGGCTACCCCGCCTAATGCATCACGTGCCACCAGTCTAAAATTCAACTCTCGCGTCGTTGCTGGATAGGCTTCCCCGTAACTCACCTGATTCAATAAAACATCAGAAAATTTAGGTAGATAACGCACTGGTGCTGAAGTTGGAGACAGTGCTCTAAACAATGGCCCTTGGCCTGAATCAGTCTCATCATCTGATTTAGCAGCAGTAGCGGGCCCAAGGTCAAATTGCTCCCAACTATAACTTAGTGTTGCATTACTGTCGGCATCACTACCCTGTCCCGTCAGTACAAATGGCGTACGCGCTGGAATCGTGTAATCGTTGCCAGCATTTACTGTAGGCACATTATTGGTCGTATTAGCAGTTGTTCCACAAGACGCGCCATCACCTGTTTGAATAAATGCAGACATCTGGTCGATTGAATGAATATGGAAAAACGGATCTGAATTTGTTTGTAAGTTTTGCTCCCCACAAATGCCAGCATAGCCCATAATGGTTGATGCGCTACCAGGCTCATATGAAGAGTCGCTTGCTCTATTTCCATCACATGCTCCTTGTAAACCATTGAATGTATGATCCGCTCGCAATTGATGTCCAATTTCGTGCGCTACATAATCAATGTGAAAGGCATCTCCGACAGGGTTAGAGTCCCCCGTCATACCATCGCCTTTGTAATTCGCATCACAAGCAACACCAAACGCTGCGAGTCCACCACCGTCGGTATTAACTACATGGCCTAAGTCGTAGTTATCCACGCCTATGGCATCATTTATAACACCAGTATTTAATGAACCGTCATCGCCATCATTGTTGAACGGGTCAGTATTTGGGTCAGTAAACACAATAGCGTCATTATTGGCAACCAGTTCAAACTGTAGAGACATGTCTTGCAAGTAAACCTGATTCAAACGATTAACCATCGTAACAATAGCTGCTAAACCCGCTTCTTTTGTGCTACCAAAAAATGCGGTGTATTCTGCAGCAGCAGATATAGCAAGGCGGTAGGTTTTAATTTGTTGAAGTGCGTTCTTTCGGTGTTTCTTATTGCTCATTTGAGCCACATCATTTAGCGCATTATCAATCACCTTTTTAGGTAAATACTGCTTAAATGGTGTGTTTACCGAGCCCAAAGCGGCACTTTTCCGATAATAACTTATATAGTTTGCACGATCGCCTTGCTGTTGTGGATCAACGAAAACCGTTTGTCCATCGTGAGAAAACATCGCATGAAAACCATTAGGGGTAACGTCAAATTGGCCGATATTCTTCGGATTACCAACCTGAATACCACTAAACGTTCTAATATTAGGAAATTTACGCGCAAGCTCAGGTGACATAGCGCGATTAGGTGTTAGTGAAAACGTGACTAATTGCCCATTTGGTAACGGCACATCCAACTCAATATTACCGTCAAACGTCTGCAGCAAAGTAGCTAATTGCCCTTCTGACAATCTCATCAACGCGCCTGACGAAACCCTACTTTGTGTATTGATTGCTGTTTTTGCTTGGAGTGCCTGCCATCCTAGTTCAATTCCTTCATTGGCAAAAGCCAAGAATGAACAACTCGCTAAACCAACAATTCCTGTCATATTAAGCACTGATTTTTTCATACATATTTCTCACTTGCACCTATTGGCGCCAATTTCAAATAATTATTTCAATTGGTATTAGTGTATTAGAGAATGGCGATTAATTCTTATTCGAAAGGTATCAAAATCTCAAGTTTTGGATACAAACGGATACAATTAGCTTTCAACCCCGATAAAATCGCCATTGTTAGGAATTATTGCCATTAACAGTATCACTATATTTACGCCAGTTACACTGTGTTACATTCTTGTTATTGCGTTTGGTTTCCATTTTTTTACAACTTCATTATTATTTTCTAACAACCCACCTCCAGTCGTTCGATGTTCCAATGCAGGGAGGCGAGTGTTCGTTTAAACATAATAAAGAGAACTTACTATGAAAAAGTTAAGCCAATTATTTGCCATTAGTGCAATCACACTCACTGTACAAGGGTGCAATAGCGATAACGCGGTTACACAAAAAAATTCAAATCCTTTAACGGAAAACAGCCAAGCTCAATTTTCTATTCCATTTGAGAAGTATCAATTAGCTAATGGATTAGAGGTTGTATTACACCAGGATAAATCAGATCCTGTGGTCGCTGTTGCCATTCAATACCATGTCGGCTCAAACCGTGAAAAACAAGGAAAAACTGGCTTTGCACACTTTTTCGAACACATGCTGTTTCAAAATTCAGAAAATGTTGGCCCTGGTAACTTCATCAAAAACATCGGTGACATGGGCGGGATCCTGAATGGCGGTACATGGCAAGATGGTACGATTTATTATGAAGTGGTTCCAAGTGACGGCCTAGAAAGCGTACTATGGATGGAATCAGATCGAATGGGTTACTTTATTAACACGGTTACTCAAGAAGGTCTGGAAAACGAAAAACAGGTGGTAAAAAACGAGAAACGACAAGGTGTCGATAATCGACCATATGGCCATACAGACTATGTTGTGTTAAAAGCACTTTACCCTGAAAATCACCCTTATAATTGGGATGTAATTGGTAGTTTAGAAGACCTACAAAATGCAACCCTGCAAGACGTACGAGACTTTTACCAGCAATGGTACGGAGTTAACAACGCGACCTTAGTTATCGCTGGCGACTTTGAAGCAAAAGACACTAAAGCATGGGTAGAAAAATATTTCGGCGAACTGAAACCACGTAACGAAGTTAAAAAATTACCACCAATGCCAGCCGTGTTGAAAGAAAATAAATCTTTCTACCATGAGGATAATTTCGCGCAATTACCTGAACTCACGCTCACATTTCCAAGTATTGAGCAATATCACAAAGATGCCTATGCATTAGATTTATTGGCTGAGTTATTAGTTGACGGCAAAAACAGTCCTCTATACTCATCTATCGTGATCAATGATAAGTTAGCGCCAAATGTTCGTGCTAACAATCATAGTGCACAAATTGCAGGCACTTTCAGTATCACAGTACGAGCATTCCCTAATACACCATTAGATAAGGTCAAGAGCAGCATTGAAAAATCTCTGCAAACAATCGAACATAATGCACTCACTGAAGGCATGTTAGCTCGAGCTAAAACACGCAGAGAGACCGAATTCTATCGCAATCTAACAAGCGTATTTGACAAAGCATCAGCCATTGCACAACACAATGAACTTGGTGGTGATCCAAGTTTGGTAACCAAAGAAATCGAGCGCTATCAAGCTGTGACACTGGAAGATGTTGTTGCTGTCTATAAAAAATATGTGAAAGACAAACATTACGTGGCAACGAGTTTTGTACCTAAAGGCCAAAAAGATCTTGCACTTACTGGCGCAATTAAAGCTGACGTTGTAGAAGAAAAGATCGTACAAGGCGCTGAACAGCAAATGGCTGCACAAGCAGAAAAAGAGCCACTGGCACCACTTGCACAAGCCCCTTCTTCATTTGATCGCTCGGTAATGCCTGCACCAGGCAAAAGCAAGTCAGTTGAGTTACCAGATATTTGGCAATCAAGTTTAGCTAATGGTGTGCAAGTACTTGGCATAGAGCATAACGAATTGCCGCTGGTATCATTCTCTATTCGCGTAATGGGTGGTCATGCACTCGACCCTGACAATAAGAATGGTGTAGCTAACCTGCTAACATCGATCATGATGGAAGGGACAAAAGATAAGACGCCAGAACAGCTAGAACAAGCGTTGGGTGATATAGGTGCTGAATTACATTTCTCTACCAGCGGAGAGTTTATCACCTTAGAGGGCAGTACTTTATCTAAGCACTTTGATAAAGCCGTTGCTTTAGCGCAAGAAGTGCTGTTGTCACCACGTTGGGATGAAGCTGAGTGGGATCGTGTAAAAGCTGAAACCGTTGCCCAAATTCAACAGGCACAAGCCAATCCGGGGGCGATTGCCCATAACGTTTATGCCAAACTAATGTACGACAATAACAACAAGCTCAGCTCCCCTGTCACAGGCAACATTGACGAGGTGAATAGTATTACGCTTGACGATGTTAAGGCTTACTATCATGACAACATCATCGCCGACCTGACTACAATCCATGTTGCTGGCGACATAAAGCAACAAGAAGTAGTGAAGCAATTTAACGCCCTAGGCAAGCAACTGAAAAATGGTAAAGTTGAATTGCCGTTAGATGCTGGTGTACTTAGTTACGATAAGCCAACACTTTACTTCGTTGATGTACCGGATGCCAAACAGTCGTTTATTCGTATTGGTAGCCCTGCGATGAAAGCAAATGCCAAAGACTACTATAACGCCGTTGCAGTTAACCATAACTTAGGCGGAAGCTTTTCAGGGCAATTATTCCAAATATTACGTTTGCAGAAAGGTTATACCTACGGGGCGTATTCAGGCCTTAACCGCAGTAATTTTGGTGGTACATTCGTCGCTCGTTCAAGCGTTCGTGCCAATGTCACATTAGAGTCGTTGCAAACCTTTAGAGAAATCTTAGGTAACTATGGCAAAGCATTCGATGAAGATGCGCTGGCAAATACAAAATCTGTATTGCAGAAATCGAATGCGCGCGCATTTGAAACCACTGGAAGCCTATTGAATGTACTTGAAAACATCAGTAGCTATGATCTAAGCCAAGATTACGTGAAAGAGCAACAGCAGCAATTACAAGCACTTACTATCGAAGAAGCGCAAGCCGCAATTAGTAGTTACATCAACCCTGACAAAATGGTGTACTTAGTTGTTGGCGATGCCAAAACACAATTGCCACGTATGCAAGAGTTAGGGTTAGGCGAGCCAATATTGCTCGATAAAAATGGAATTCGTATCGAACAACCAATGACAACCCAATAACAAGCTGTAAGCAAGTTAAAAGGGCTAACCACTTTGGTTAGCCCTTTTCATTACATTGTAATACTAAATAAGCATTTTGTTACTTAGCTCTACAACGATTGTTTAAGCTAAAACCGCCAAACGCCCACTCGCCCATTTGCGCCGGCAGTTAGCACAACTTGCCCATTTGTAGTCGCCGTATAATATCCCTTATCGCCTTGCTTATCTTCGCTTGCATCAAACGAATGCCAGGTTATACCCTGATCGTATGATATGTCATTGCCTGTTTTCCCTGTGGCTAAACATACGCTAGGTATACAAGACATAGCGGTACGTAGGCCATGGTTACCAGCATTAACAATCTGCCATTCATTTCCGGAAAATGTGGCGATGTTGGCATAATTTTTAGGCCGCTGTTGATAATCGCCGCCAAGTACAAACACTTGTTGTTTGTGATTGATCGCTAACCCATAGCCACCCGCAGTTTGTGTTTCGCTGTATAAAGGCACAGATTGACGCTGCCATGATTCACCATAGTCGTGACTCACATAAATAGATGCGGAAAACCCACCAGTAGTGATCCAAGCTTTCCCCTTCTCGCCTACAATTAAAGTATTGCCACTTGCTGCAAACGCTGCTTCTTTATCTAACATTGCAGGCAATTTAGTTTTGGCAATGCGTCGCCATGATTTTCCACCGTCTTCCGTCTTTTCTACTACGTAATATCCGTCAACGGGATCACCTAATAATAACCCAACGTTTTCATCCCAAAACCCAATAGAATCAAAAAAACCCTGCTCGTGCACGTTTTGGTAGAGCAATTGCCAACTCGCTCCACCATCTTTTGTTTCGAGTAATTTAGACGCATCTCCTGTACCTACCGACATTACAATGGCATGTTTATCACTAAACACTTCAATGTCACGAAAATCACTGCCTTCAGTGAGTTGAGGTGAACGATTAAGCCATGTTTTTCCGCCATCATTACTCATAAATACCGCGTTATTGCTACCTGTCACCCACATTGTTTGGGTTGTCATTGCACTGCCACGCAAGGATGGCTCACCTGGTAGAACCGAAGTGCTCACTGTTGGGGCTAAAGACGTGTTATTCGCCTCGGCCACCATGGCGGTGCTACTTAATGCGCCAGCGAGCGCTGCAAACCGCATAACTTGTCTATACCTTTGCTTGAAAATCATTTACCAACCCTTTGACATTCTTAAGAAAAAACTAACTATTCAATAAATACCATTTTTTCACAAGTAAAAAAGGCAGCAATCGAATTATGGTCAAGTATTAATCAGGTAAACATTGTATCTTGTCGCATAATCAGCGATAGTTATTGAAGAGACTTGATAATTGTTCCGAAATTGGCCGATAGACGGCTGATAGAGTATTAACTTAAAAAATTTTGTACCTATGTTAACTGTTGATGAAAAAGTTCTCGCTGATATTGGCCGCGGGTTTTCGGTTCCACCACAGCCTAAATTGCTTTTAGAATTACGCCAACTGATTACCAGTAAAGAGTCCGACATCAACAAGATTGCCGATACGATTGTCAAAGATGTGTCGGTATCCGCCATGATTTTGAAAACTATCAACTCACCTGTCTACGGATTATCTCGTTCTATTTCCGACATACATCAGGCAGCTCGCTATATTGGTATTCATGGCGTACTTTCATTGGTTACCAACACACTCATCAGGCAAAGCTTTGACCAAAATGACTGCAACATTGCCTTAGAAGAGTTTTGGGATAATGCAAGCAATATTGCCAATGCTTGCGTAACCATTAGTAAGAGAGTGAAACAACCGCTTTCCTCAGACAAGTTATTTTCTATTGGGCTATTTCATGATTGTGGTATTCCGGTGATGGCCAACAAGTTTGCCGATTACACAGATACATACGAGCATGCACTGCAAACGCCTAGTGAAACGCTGACTAACATTGAAGAAAGCGCCTATCAGGTTAACCATGCAACTATCGGTTACTACGTGGCGTCTTCATGGCGCTTGCCGAAAGATATCTGCCAAATAGTGCTAAGCCATCATGACCGACAATTTCTCGATATCATCAACAATAAGCCTGAACAATTCTACTTCGCCGTATTAAAACTAGCTGAAAACATCGTGCACAATCACAAACATTTTCGTGATAGCGCCGATTGGTCCTATGTGAGGGATTCAGTGTTTACATTGCTCGATTTTGATGATGACGACTTATGTGACTTGATGGAAGATTGTCTGGCCATTTAACTTGCCACCTATATTGCATTTCTACTAGTAAACAATTTTTTTCAATCATTGATGAGCAAGCTTGCGAATACCACTACCATCCAATCCCATATAAAGATTACCGTCTTGCCCTTGCATTAGGCTTCTCACGCGACCTAAGCCCTTTAATACTTGGGTTTGTTTTGTAATACGATTGCCTTCAACGTCAAGTGCGACAATATAGCCAAACTTTAATGAGCCCAGTAAATACTTGCCTTTAAGTTTTGGATATTTGTTACTCGTCACTTTTATCATTGCAGAGGGAGCAATGGACGGATCCCAATACAATGCAGGCTGCTCCATACCAGCTTTGTGCGTTAAATCGGTAAAGCGCGTGCCACTGTAATTTATCCCATAGCTAATCACAGGCCAGCCATAGTTTGCACCTTTCTTGATTAAATTGACTTCATCACCGCCTCGTGGGCCATGTTCATGTATCCATAACGATTTAGTTTCATGGTCAAATATCATGCCTTGCGGATTTCGATGACCAAAAGAGTATATAGCAGGCTTTGCTTTAGGTTGTTGTACAAAGGGATTATCTGTAGGAATGCGGCCGTCATCATGTAATCGATATATTTTGCCAGCATCTTTTGTAATGTCCTGAGGGTATTCATCACGCTCACCGCGATCACCAATAGAAAAATAGACAAAACCTTGGTCATCAAATGCGATTCGGCTGCCAAAATGACGACCACTACCAGCATCCACATCTGCTACGTAAAGCTGCTCTTGCTGTATCAAGAGCATATTTTCAATATCTAGTTTGGCACGCATCAAGGCAGTATTCATGCCCGCATCGGTTTTGGTGACATAAGTGAAATACAACCAATGGTTTTCAGCAAATTTTGGGTGTAACGCTAAGTCGAGCAAACCACCCTGTCCTTGACTCACTATGTTAGGCAGCCCGACAACTTCTTCTGGCAATAATTGGTTATCGCGAATTACCCGTAACGCACCACTACGCTCACTTACGAGAATATCCGCATTAGGTAATTGCACCATTGACCAAGGGACAACAATGCCTTTGGCCACCAGTTTGCTCGAATATGTACGGCTTAGGCTGTCAACATCTAATGGGTGAGAATCCCTCGCCTTGACCGCTGTAATACTCATCAACAAAACCCCAAGAATAACGAGTTGCTTCATGGTTTTGGGTTTCCTTCCTGATAGTGGACTACCTCTTTTTTACTTAAACCTAGTACGTTAAGCAAGTCTTCTTTAATGAGGTAAAGCGCTGGAATGAGAAACAAAGTGATGACTGTCGCAAATGCAATACCAAAACCCAAGGATATCGCCATTGGAATAATAAATTGCGCTTGTAGGCTGCCTTCAAAATAAAGTGGAAATATACCAAAGAAAGTTGTTAGTGATGTCAGTACGATAGCCCTGAACCTTTGGGTCGCAGCTTGGGCGACAACGTCAATCATTGCCATTCCCTTGTCTTTTGCTTTGTTAATAAAATCAACCAGTATGAGGCTGTCGTTAACCACTACACCTGTCAGGGCAATGAAACCATATATCGACATCATATTTACCGTTCTGCCGAGTAACCAATGACCAACGATTGCGCCAATGACACCAAACGGGATCACCGACATGATCACAAATGGCTGAACATACGATTTAGTAGGGATGGCAATCAAGCCGTAAATCAAAAATAATGCACCGATGGCTGCTATACCAATTTGCCGCATAAAATCTGCCTGCTCCTTCGACGCGCCTTCCATACCATAACTAACACTTGGATAATGGCTCAATATCTCAGGAATAAGGCGACTATTCATTTCCTCATTCACCAATCGCGTCTCGACTTTGTCTGGATCAATATCTGCCGACACTGTGATTGTGCGCTTTTGATTAATGCGCGTAATAGACGAAAAGCCTTGCGAGAATGTAATATCAGCCACTTCGTAAAATGGGACTTTGTTGCCTTGCGCTGTCGTAATCCACATACCTTCCAAATCATTCACAGATAAACGATCTTCTTTCGGATAACGCACCATAACTTTAAGTTCGTCACGAGCGCGCTGGATTCGCTGCGCTTCTTCACCATAGAATGCTTGTCGAACTTGCCGCGCTAAATCATTGAGTGTTAATCCTAAAGCTTCAGCTTCTGGTTTAATCGCTAAGCGTATTTCCTGACTACCTCGACTAAACGAGTTACGAATATCATAGATGCCGTCGTACTCTGTCAGTCGTTGCTGGATTTCTTCTGCCGCAGCCTCCAATTCCATGTCGTTTTTACCTGATAGCTGAAACTCTAATGCGGCGTCTCCAGAAATATTAGTCCCTGCATAAAATCGTACTTCTTTCGCACCAGGTATTTCGCCAATACGTTCGCGCCACATTTTTTCAATATCAAACGCGGTTAACTCTCTATGCTCTGGTTTTACAAGCTCAAGAATAAAGCTTGCTTGCGTATTCCCAGAGGTAAATACCATGGAGTGTTTCAGGAAGCTTTCCCCTTGATGTTTGTTTTCTTCCGCAATTTCCAGCGCAGCCTGATAAATTTGTTCAACCGCTCTGTTGCGCTCTTTTGGCGCAGTACCGTCCACCATCACTAGGTTACCCTGAACAAAATCACTCGGCACATTAGGGAAAACCTCCGTTTTGACTAACGAACCCACCAATAAGGAAATTGCGATGATTAATACCGCAATAAATACTGCTACCGTGTTGTAGCGCATCTTTAACGCTTTCAACAAGAATGGCTTGTACTTGTGATGAACAAACTCTTCAAACGCCTTTTGAAAGTGCATTTGAAAGCGTTCAAAAGCGTTAGCATTGTCTTCCGTTATCGGTTGATACTTCATATGCGCCAAATGCGCAGGCAAGATCCACTTTGATTCAATTAATGAGAAAATTAAGCAGTACGTGACAACGAGCGAAATTGCCCGAAAAAAGGACGAAAATGTTGCGTCTATAAATAATAACGGAGCAAATGCTGCAATGGTCGTTAGTACACCAAATGTAGCAGGCATCGCAACACGCATTGTACCCCGAATAATATTTTCGGTTGAGTGACCATATTGTTCAACCTCAGCATAAGCACTTTCACCAATGACAATAGCGTCGTCTACAACTATCCCCAATACCATAATAAAGGCAAACAAACTGAGCATGTTAATAGTGACATTCCATTCACCAAATAGCGGCATTAACAAGAACGCGCCAAAAAAACTGATAGGAATGCCCAGCATGACCCAAAAAGCAACACGCAGCCGTAAGAACAAGGCCAGCACCATAAACACAAGCACAGCCCCCATCAGCAGGTTTGTGAGCATCATATCGAGCCGCGCAGCAAGGTAATAAGACGAATCACCCCAAACATCGAGTTTGGCGCCTTCAGGCAGAGATTGATTACGCTCAGCAACAAACGCTTTGACCGTTTGTGCAATTTCCAGATCGTTCTGATCGCCTTTTGATTGCACCATAATACTTGAAGTGTTGACCCCATTGAACCGTGCAAAGTCTTCTTGCTCAACAAATCCGTCAACCACATTCGCCACATCGGATACCAAAATACGAGTGCCGTCGGCTGCCGTTTTTAGCACAATACTGCCGTACTCTACGCCGGTATACGCCTGCCCTTCTGTACGCAACAAGATATCACCACCTTCGGTTTTGATGGTGCCTCCTGGTAGATCGATGGACGAATTACGCACAGCGCGTGCGACATCATCAAACGTTAAGTTGTACTTAAGCAGTTTATGTTCCGATACTTCGATACTGATTTCATAGTCTCTATTTCCTACCACTTCAGCATGATTAACACCTGGTAAGATAAGTATTTCATCTCGAATATTTTGTGCTAGTTTTTGACGCACGCGGCGATCCATAGAACCACTAAGCGACAGCCATAAGACTTGTGATTTGAACTCTAACTTGGTGATGTTTGGCCGTTCCGTTTGTTCAGGAAACGTCGTGATAGCATCAATTTCCATTTGTACTTCATCAAGTTTTTCACCAAGCGATACGCCTGATTGCAACTCAAGGGTTACTATCCCTACTCCTTCATTTGCCACCGCAGTCATGCGCTTAATTCCGTTTAGATCTTCTAACGCTTCTTCTACTTTAAGCAATACACCTTCTTCAACTTCCTCGGGTGACGCCCCAAGATGCGGTACAGTGATACGAATGCTGTTTGGATTAAAATCAGGGAATGCTTTTTTATTTAGGTTTTGGTAAGAAATGAAACCCGCAGCCAAGATAAAAACCATGAGCAAATTGGCTGCCACGCTATTACGTGCAAACCAAGCAATTATTCCCGTTAACGGTTGTTGTGTTTGCACGGTAACTATTCCTCTTGGTTCTTACTTGTTATGGCGATTTTCTCGGTTTCGTTTCTTTTTATGCGAAGAGACATTCCTTCAACAGGCGTCTCAAGTTTCGTCAGTATTAGCGGTTTAGCTAAATCAATTGACTGCTGGGTATACAAGTACTCGCTATCACTGTAAACGCCTTCTAATAACGTTTTAGCAAGCTTGTTGTCGTGAGATACCTGATATATCTCGTTGGCACCATAAATTGCATTATGTGGAATGGCGACAACGTCTTTGATCACCTTTCCTTTAATTTCGGCTTTTACAAAGCTGCCAATATGCAAAGGATGTATGAAATCGTCGCGCCTAAAAGCATAAGGGTCATCTATTTGCGCAATAACATAATGCACACGGCTCGACTCATCTACCACTCCTTCGTAGCGCGAAATGTAAGATTGCCACTCACGTTTTTTGCCACCAACGTTCATTGATAAACTGACTTCATCGCCTTTGTTACTTTCTTCGGAAATATTGGGTAAATTAACATACGGCATATCATTTTGTTTGATAGGTAACCTGGCTTCAGCGTAATCAATGGCAAACGTATTCGCCAGTACGGTTCCTGGTGTTACGTACTGTCCAATGTCAGTTTGTTTAACCTTGACCATAGCATGATACGGTGCTTTGATAATCGTTCGCGTCAATTGAACCTGTGCTTTTTGTAGCTCAGCTTTCGCGGAATTAACCTCTGCCTGGGCCTTTTGCATTTGTGGTTTACGCAGTGCCATTATCGGCGCATCTTCAAGCTGCTTTCCAGACAACAACCACTCTTCTCTTGCTTGTTCACCACGCGCCTGTTCTTCGAGTAAACTTGCTTCTGCTGTCTCCAGCCTTGCTTTTGCTTGCTGTACTGATAGTTCATAATCGGTGGGATCTATCTTGAGCAGTATGTCTCCTTTACGAAAGAAGCCACCAGCATTAAATCGCTCCGCGACAAATATGACGCGCCCAGACACTTCTGCAACAATATTCGTTTCTGTGCGAGGTAAAATACTTCCTTGTGATCGCACGCGTAACGTAACGTTTTCTCTAATGAGTTGTTTGATTTCAACAAGAGGGGCTTTTATGTCAATGGGCTTTTTCGCCGGTTTTGGCGCAAGTGCACCGATAATAATAAGCACGATGACGGCAGCGAATATGATAGCAAAAGGCATTAACACATATCGCAACGGCACCATGCGCTTTTGGTTTTTTTTAGGTTGTACATTAGTGGAAGATGGTTCGACTTTATTTGTTGGGTGGGGTGTTGATGTAGATGTCGGCATTGTCATAATAATCCTATAACGAGGTAAGACAACAAAGAATATATCAATTTTGATCAGTAAGTTAAGTAAAGAAGTGTCAGTGAGCTAAGTCAAGCTTAGCACCTGATATTGACTAAGATTTTGTAAATCGCGCCCAAGCGAGTAGCAGTTCCCTAAAATCATCAACGCCACAAGACGCGCTCATATGCTCATCTACCGATAGTTCATTTTCAATAAGTTCATCCGGTAAGCCTTGCACCCCATTAAATAGCACGTTTGCTTGAACGACTACGTCCCCCTCTTCTAAAGATAAACTATATTCTTTGCCAGCAATCAAAACATCAAGCAATTTGCCTTTTTCTACGTCGTCTATGGCAGTGAGTATTTGTGTGAGTTTTTCGGTATCGTGTCCAATTTCAGATTCCAGCCACGGACCAATGGCCTGATGTTCAAACGAAAACTTTGCAGAGGCGTTTCCGGTCGTTGAGTCATGAATAAATTCGTATTCCATGGGTAAACCAGTTAATCAATTCTTCTTTATTTATTATAGAAGATAATTGTACTGATCTCTTGTAAAATAAAGGGCTAGTGCAATTTTATACAGACACGCAAAAATAAGTTTTACGCCAGCTAATTTAACACATTTAATTCAATCCCTTACCCTTAATACTGAGTTCGATTGAACTATTGCACGGTAGTAAGGTCTATTGTGAGAAAATAAAAAAGTAGGAGCCGCAGTTCAGTGCTTACAGGACGTTTTAATGCCATTCTCATTTCAATAGTTATTCATATATTGATTTTTGTATTATTGGCAAAAACTACGGTCGTTCCATCGTTAAGTACCAATGAAAAACCAATTCCATTAAATAGTTACATCTATACGCCACCATCTAAATCTGATCCTGTAGCTATTGAAGAACCCGAGCCTGAAATTGAACCTGATGTCACGCCGCAAGAGCCGAACGAACCAACTGTTTCGAGTATTGAACAGCCAGAGCCTTCGGCCGCCCAAGAAGAGACCACAAATAGTAATGAAATGGCTGAGGCTAGTAACCAAGAAATACCTGTTGAACCAACGCCTCCAATTGACAGTGCATCGCAGCAACCTGTCAAAGCATCTAATGCCAATGCTTGGCAAATGCTTGAATCACTAAACAAAGAACAAGATGAAGCATACTTCCAATCTCAAGAGTATCTCCGCACTAGACCCAATTCTGGTTCGGTAATGCATGGTGAACCTACGTTAGTTCCGCATTCGGTTGTTAGACCGACACAAGAGGAAATTATCAATTCTCGTAGTCAAGATGTTGGAGGGGGGGCGACGGTTGTTAAAGGCGACAATGGCAACTGTACGATTACACGTGATTTATCGCACGTTGGTATGGAAGGCATTACCTCTGTTGAAGGCTTTAGTTGTGGTGAAACGAAACAGCAAAGAGCGTTTAGAGAACACATGGCCAAATTCCGGGAAAGGTATGGCAAAGCGAAATAGCGGCCTTATACCAACACCTATGATCACTATAGTTTAGCCCAATAAAAAACGCCGCTAGTTAGCGGCGTCTTTGTAATATTAGCTCTTAGCAAATATTCTCAGCGATTAAGCTGGCTCTTGAATAATTACTTGTGCAGCTTTCTTCGTATACTGTTCCATTTTATGGAAGTTTAAGTAACGGTAAGTATCTGCTGCTGTCGCATCAATTTCTTTCGCATATTTCATGTACTCTTCAACTGTTGGTAAACGACCAACAATTGCACCAACACCTGCAAGCTCTGCTGATGTTAAGTATACATTAGCACCAGTACCTAAACGGTTAGGGAAGTTACGCGTTGACGTAGAAAGAACCGTTGCTTTGTCAGCTACACGTGCCTGGTTACCCATACATAGTGAACAACCCGGAGTTTCCATACGTGCACCCGCTTTACCGTAAATGCTGTAGTAACCTTCATCTGTTAATTGGTCACGGTCCATCTTAGTAGGTGGAGCAACCCATAAACGTGTTGGCAATACACCACCAAAGTTGTCGATCAATTTACCAGCAGCACGGAAGTGACCAATGTTAGTCATACAAGAACCAATGAATACTTCATCGATTTCTGTACCAGCAACGTCTGATAATAATTTCGCATCATCAGGATCGTTTGGACAACAAACGATTGGTTCTTTAATTTCAGCCAAATCAATTTCTAATACGTGTGCATATTCTGCATCAGCATCCGCTTCCATCAATGACGGGTTCGCTAACCACTCTTCCATTGCCTTAATACGACGTTCGATTGTACGTACATCACCGTAGCCTTCGCTGATCATCCACTTAAGCATAACAATGTTAGACTCTAAGTATTCTTTAACAGCGTCTTCTTCAAGCTTAATAGTACAGCCAGCAGCAGAACGTTCAGCAGATGCATCAGATAACTCAAATGCTTGCTCAACTGTTAGACCTTTAAGACCTTCGATTTCTAACACGCGGCCAGAGAATTCGTTGATTTTACCTGCTTTTTCTACCGTTAGTAGACCGTTCTTGATGCCGTAGTAAGGAATTGCATGTACTAAGTCACGTAGTGTAATACCTGGTTGCATTTCACCTTTAAAACGCACAAGTACTGATTCAGGCATGTCTAATGGCATAACACCAGTAGCAGCAGCAAACGCTACAAGACCAGAACCTGCTGGGAATGAAATACCTAGTGGGAAACGCGTATGAGAGTCACCACCTGTACCTACTGTATCAGGTAATAACATACGGTTTAACCAAGAGTGGATAACACCATCGCCCGGACGAAGTGATACACCGCCACGGTTCATGATGAAGTCTGGTAATGTGTGATGTGTTTGTACATCTACTGGCTTAGGGTAAGCAGACGTATGACAGAATGACTGCATCGTTAAATCAGCTGAGAAACCTAAACATGCTAAATCTTTCAGCTCATCACGTGTCATAGGACCTGTAGTATCTTGCGAACCAACCGTTGTCATTTTAGGCTCACAGTATTGACCAGCGCGAACACCGTCAACACCACACGCTTTACCTACCATTTTCTGAGCTAACGTGTAACCTTTACCAGTGTCAGTTGCATCAACTGGCTTAGCAAATAAATCAGTTTCACCTAAAACTAATGCTTCACGTGCACGGCCTGTTAAACCACGACCAATGATCAATGGAATACGACCACCAGCACGTACTTCATCTAAAAGTACTGGGCTTAGTTCAAATTCAGCGATAACTTCATCGCCCTTCTTCACAACACCTTCATATGGGTAAATGTCGATTACGTCGCCCATATTCATTTTTTGAACGTCTAACTCAATAGGTAGTGCTCCTGAGTCTTCCATTGTGTTGTAGAAAATTGGCGCGATTTTGCCACCTAAACATACGCCACCTGAACGTTTGTTAGGTACACATGGGATGTCATCACCCATGAACCAAAGTACTGAGTTAGTAGCAGACTTACGAGAAGAACCTGTACCAACTACGTCACCTACGTACGCTAGTGGAATGCCATCTTCTTGAAGCGCTTCAATTTGCTTGATTGGACCAACTACGCCTGGCTCGTCAGGCGTAATACCTTCACGTTCCATCTTAAGCATTGCTTTGGCGTGTAATGGGATGTCAGGGCGTGACCATGCGTCAGGTGCTGGCGATAAATCGTCAGTGTTAGTTTCACCTGTAACTTTGAACACTTTAACTGTAATTTTTTCAGCAACTGCTGGCTTAGAAGTGAACCATTCGGCATCAGCCCATGATTGCATCACTTTCTTCGCAGCTTCATTGCCCGCATCTGCTTTTTCTTTTACATCGAAAAACGCATCAAACATTAGCAATGTATGTGATAGACCTTTTGCTGCTGTTTCGGCAAGCTTAGCATCATCAAGAAGATCGATCATAGGTTGAATGTTATAGCCACCTAACATGGTGCCTAGTAATTCTGTTGCTTTTTCAGCTGATAAAATAGGAGAGCTTGCTTCACCTTTAGCAACTGCAGCTAAAAATGCTGCTTTAACATATGCAGCGTCATCAACACCCGCTGGGATACGGTTTGTTAATAAATCAATTAGGAATTCTTCTTCACCTGCTGGCGGATTTTTTACCAATTCAACTAATGCAGCAGTTTGTGTTGCATCTAATGGTTTAGGTACAATTCCTTCAGCAGCACGTTCTTCTACGTGTTTACGATATTCTTGAAGCACGGCATTCACCTCTGTGATATGTGATTTCAATAAACTAAATAGCCCATTTAACTTATTGAAAGTCATTGATTAGAAAATTTCGCCGAGATTATACGGCATTCACTTTTCAATTAGAATAAAACCGACAATCACACTACTTATAGTTGATATAAGAAATATGAATAGTCGATTAAATTCAAACAACTACAAGCTTGTTTTAAACAGCTGCCGATAAATCTTGCTCACTAGCCTCGATTATTTTGTTCAAGTACCTACTTAAACTTCAGTTCAATTATGTTGACCTGTCGAGGATATCTATTAACCATAGTCTATTTTGACGGACACTCAACATTAGCAGCAAGTGACGGCATAATCATATTAGGTAATCCTCGGCGATCATCAACACCTTCAACGCCGCTTAGGATTTCGATTTTGAATCCATATTGATTACAAAGATCCATCGACTTACGTACAAGGAAAGTAGCCAAGCGGCTAAAATGGGTTTTGTCGTTTGAAATAACAACTAGGTGATATTTATTATCTGATAATTTTTTCTGCTCAAAGCGCACTTCATGATCAAAATCCCATTCGCTTTGGTTCGTAGAAACGGTAGGTGTTGCACAACCCACTAATGTAAAAACTGCTAATAGCGTTAACCACTTATACATAAAATACTCCTTCAAATCATTCGAGACCATTTTACTCACTCTTACTTTAAAATAGCAGTAAATAATTGTTTTGTTATATAAAATTCATGTAATTATCAGACGAATACAAAGAGAGATAATTTTTCAAGCACGACAGGTTTTAGATACAATTTCAATAGATTTGCGCAAACTCAATAAAATACATATCCGCATAGCGATCATCCTTTTATTTACGTTAATCCTCCCGATATAGCAATTTACCCCTCGATTGTATGTTGAATACCGCCACATTTTTAGGGGATTAAAAAGCCAGCTTTGAGCTGGCTGTGATGAGTTACAATCGATCAAATAGTAAATGATGGTTAATGCAGATGTTTAGATAGGAAAGTATCTAGGGCTTCAAACGCAGCTAAACGGTTGTCTGTTTCATCTAAATAATGAGTCCCATAGTCAAATTCTATATATTCAATGTCTTTATTCTTGCGCTTTGCAAGTTTGTAAAAGTCGGATGATTGAGTAACCCTAACTTGGGTATCATAACGACCATGAATCAATAACATAGGCGCAGAAATTTTATCCACATTATAGGATGCGCTTAATGCTTTTAGTTCGTTAGCAACTGCTTCATCCGTGGGGTCACCAATTGTGTTTACAATATGTGCTCTGAGGCCGCCCTCCCACTGGTAGTCGGTTTCTGCCAGTTCAAATAGATTAGCTATTCCGGCAATACTAATGATACATTTGAATTCATTAGCACGTTGAAAACCTGCAGTAAGAGCAGCATAACCTCCATAACTATAACCAGCAAAACACATCTTATTAGTATCAATGGAGCCCATGCTTTTTACATACTCTAAACCATCATAAACATCTGATTGCATGAGTTTTCCCCACTCTTGATAACCACTAGTTTCAAAGTCAGAACCGAAACCGCCCGAACCACGATAGTTAACTTGAAGTACGGCGTATCCTTTGCTCGTAAAAAACTGTACGTAAGGGTCAAATGTTTGATAGTCACGCACACCAATTGGTCCTCCGTGTGGCCACACAATCAATGCTGGTTTTTTGGCTGTTGCGTTAGCTGGTAATGTCAAATAGCCAGTCAGCGGTGTACCATCTTTTGCATTGAAATCAATTGGCATTACATTGGCTAGTTTTTTCCCTTCAAGATAGGGATATTGACTAAACCAAAAGCCTCCTTTCATTTCACCAATATCCAGCCAGAAAAATTTTGTAGGACTATTGTCTTTTGATGCCATTACTAGCATTCGTTTGTAATCTTTGCTACGTGTATAAATACTCGTGTGGTAGCCGTTAAAGCTCTTTTTCACAATTTCTAAAATTTTGTTATTGTCATCACTGAAGTAGTGATCTTTACGAAAATGTTCAAAGTAAATAGCACCGATTACTTTATTGCGATCCGCATTATAAATGACCCCTTCAATGTCGTATTTATCATGACCAAACACTTTTTCAGAAAATGTTCCCGTCGAAATATTGTATTTCCATAAGGCAGCACGGCGCGTTTCGTAATCAGATATTACAAGTAAGTCATTGCCTTTAACGATAACGGGAGAAAATGTTACTCCTTCAAACGCCTTTTCTTTGCGAAGAAGTGTCCATGGTGCTTCAACTGTTTCACGTATCCAAATAGTGTTGATATCTGCCTCACGCTCATCGGTTCCATAACCAAACAAGACCTCATCTTTCTCGTTAGCAACCCAAGTATGAACGTTAAACTTATTACTAAATAATTTATCATAGTCGTTTTCGTAAACATTCACTTTAAATACAGCTTGCGCCTTGTCATTAAAATCATATGCTTGTAAAAGGACATGTTTATCGTCCGATTTTAAGAGTGAAACAAGTCGAACATTGCCGGCTCTTACTTTTTCCCATGGACCTATTTCTTTGGTCATTCTATATTTAAGCTCGATCAAATCAGTTCCGCCCGTGTTAACAGAAAAAATTCGATTCATTCGAACACGACTGTTTAGTAGTTTTTTGGAATAACTAGCAGCAACAAGCAATCGTGTAGGGTTTACCCAATGTATATATTCAATCCTATCTTGTGACTTTTTCAGCTGAACAATTGTTGTGAGCTCTGCAGAACCAAAGCTGCTTAATACTACACTAGGGCCATTGTCTGAGTTATAAACCGCAGCGACTTGTTTTCCATCTGGTGAAACGACAGGATATTGAATCATTGGCAGATGACCAAATTTTTCATATCCAAGCGACGAGCTAGCTGCATTCGCGCTAGCAATTGACAACCACAAATATGTGATTAGCAGAGTTAAATATTTCATGTAAATTCCATTTGTATTAATTCGATGGATATTTTAATGATTTATTTGCAAATATCTATACATCGCTCAATGCTCTATATTTCACAAGTTCTAGTTACAAGGACATAAAAAAACCGGCCAATTGGCCGGTTTCTTCTAATAAATTAGAAAATTACTTTTTCTTTTTCATCGCTTTTGCATTTGGTAAATCAGTGATTGAACCTTCAAAGATTTCTGCTGCTAAGCCGATTGACTCGTTCAACGTAGGGTGAGCATGAATCGTTAATGCAACATCTTCAGCATCAGCGCCCATTTCAACTGCTAAACAAACTTCACCTAGCATTTCACCAGCATTGATACCAACTAATGCACCACCTAATACGCGGCCAGTTTCTTTTTCGAAGATTAGTTTCGTTTTACCTTCAGTACGTGCAGAAGCGATTGCACGACCAGAAGCAGCCCACGGGAAGTTAGCTACTTCGATGTTCAAGCCTTGTTCTTTCGCTTCACGCTCAGTAACACCAACCCATGCCATTTCAGGATCAGTGTAAGCGATTGAAGGGATACAACGTGGGTCAAATACATGCTTCTTACCAGCGATAACCTCAGCCGCTACGTGCGCTTCATGTACTGCTTTGTGAGCTAGCATAGGTTGACCAACAACGTCACCAATCGCAAAAATGTGTGGTACATTTGTACGTAATTCGTTTGATACGTTGATGAAACCACGCTCGTCAACATTAACGCCTGCTTTGTCAGCGGCAACTAAGTGACCATTTGGCTTACGGCCAACTGCTACTAAGATTTTGTCGTAACGAACCTGACCTTCTGGCGCATTCTTGCCTTCAAACGTTACGTATAAGCCGTCGTCTTTTGCGTCAACAGCAACCACTTTCGTAGAAAGCATGATGTTAAAACGCTTCTTAACGTGCTTAGTGTAGATTTTAACAATGTCAGCATCAGCAGCAGGTACTAATTGATCAGCGAATTCAACAACAGATACGTTAGAACCTAATGAGCTGTATACCGTACCCATTTCTAGGCCGATAATACCGCCACCAAGTACTAACATTTCTTCTGGTACGTCTTTAAGTTCAAGTGCACCTGTTGAGTCGATGATGCGAGGATCATCATTAGGAATAAAAGGTAAATCTACTACTGAAGAACCACACGCGATAATTGCGTTGTCGAATGTAATAGTTGTAGTGCCGTCTTCGCCTTCAACTGCTAAAGTTTTGTCTGACGTGAACTTACCAAAACCTGTAACCGTTTTAACTTTACGCTGCTTAGACATACCAGCCAAGCCACCAGTTAACTGCCCAATTACACTATCTTTCCAATCACGGATTTTGTCTAAATCAATTTCAGGTGCACCAAAAGTTACACCGTGAGATGCCATCTCTTTCGCATCATCGATAACTTTAGCAACGTGTAGTAATGCTTTTGAAGGAATACAACCTACGTTCAAACATACACCACCTAATGTTTTACGGCTTTCTACCAATACAACATCTAAACCTAAATCTGCTGCTCGGAATGCTGCTGAATATCCGCCAGGACCTGCACCTAAAACTACTACCTGAGTTTTAATATCGTTGCTCATGCTAACCTCAAATTAATTTAGTTTATTTAGTGTTTGTTAAGAAAGAGCGCTAAACACTAAATTCGAATCATTTTTTATGGCACGAAGTTTACTCAAACTGAATAAAAATCGCTATCTTTTAATCAATTTATGTCGGTAATAATAGAAACTTACTTAGATGGTTTCATTATTACCGACATTATACAGTCTTTGCTTGTTGTAACTTGTTACTATAAGACTAATTTACGAATGTCGGTCATCACCGACGATAAGTGTACGGCAAACCTAGCTGCAACCGCACCGTCAATCACTCGGTGATCGTACGACAGTGATAATGGCAACATTAGGCGAGGAACAAACTCTTTGCCATTCCATTTAGGCTTCATTTCAGACTTCGACACACCCAAGATAGCAACATCAGGCGCATTTACAATCGGTGTAAACGCTGTACCACCAATGCCACCTAGACTAGAAATCGTGAAACAGCTGCCTTGCATGTCGGCCGCTTTAAGCTTTCCATCACGCGCCTTAGCACTAATTTCAAGTAACTCTTTCGATAACTCGTAAATGCCTTTCTTATCTACATCACGTACTACAGGCACAACCAAACCATTTGGCGTATCAACCGCAACACCAATGTGGAAGTATTTCTTCATGATCAAGTGTTCACCGTCTTCGCTCAAGCTAGAGTTGAACACTGGATAAGCAGCTAACGCGTTAGCTACCGCTTTCATGATGAACACAAGTGGGGTGATCTTAAAGCCCATTTTTTGCTTTTCACATACCACGTTTTGCTCTTTACGGAAGGCTTCAACTTCAGTGATATCAGCTTCATCGAATTGTGTAACATGTGGAATCGTTACCCAGTTACGATGTAAGTTAGGACCAGAAATCTTTTGAATACGCGTTAAGGCAACTTCTTCAACTTCACCAAACTTAGTAAAGTCTACTTTAGGTTGTGCAATAACTTGTAAACCACCCGCACCGCCAGCAACTGAACTGCCTGCATTAGCTTTTGGACGAGACAATTCATATTTCACGTAAGATTGCACATCTTCTTTTAAAATACGGTTTTTGTTACCCGTGCCTTTAACCAGACTTAAATCAACACCAAATTCACGTGCTAAGCGGCGAATAGATGGCGATGCGTAGATCGTACCAGACTTGAATTCACCCGCATTTGGATGATGTGGTACTGGCGCTGATTTAGCTGGCGCTATTGGTGCTGGCGCTTCAACTTTAGCAGCTACTGGCGCTTCCACTGGCGCTGCAGGTTGTTCTATAGCCGCAGGTGCACCGCTGTTAGTTTCTAGCTTTATAACTAACGAGCCTTGTTTTACTTTATCACCTGTTGAAACCAATACTTCTTTTACGATACCCGCATGCGAAGAAGGCACATCCATAGTTGCTTTGTCAGTTTCAAGCGTGATTAGGCCATCTTCTTCCTGAATTTCGTCACCAACTGTAATAAGTACATCAATTACGTCTACTTCGCCGTCTTCGCCAATATCAGGCACAACTACGTCAATCACTTCGCTGCCACCTATTGGTGCTGCTGCCTGCGGAGCCGCAGGAGTTTCAGGCTCAGGCTGTACATCGGCAGCTTCTGGCTCTGCTACTGGTGCTGGTTCAGCTGCTGGTTCAGCGCTTGCTGCTGCGCCAGCTGCTTTCATCTCACCAATGAGATCACCTTCTTTGATTTTGTCGCCCACACTAACGCTTAGCGAGACTAGCTCGCCAGCGATAGGTGCAGGAATATCCATTGACGCTTTATCAGTTTCAACCGTCACAATGCCTTCGTCGGCTTCTAATGTATCACCAACAGCAACACAAATTTCAATTACTTCTACTTCATCACCGCCCACATCTGGGACTAGGATTTTTTGAATGTCAGACATAAATATTTCCTCTAGTCCTTAGTTACGCATATAGCGGGTTGAGTTTGTCTGTATCAATGTCAAAACGCTTAATGGCCTCAGTAACCACTTTACGCTCAACTTCACCACGGTTGGCCAATTCAAATAATGACGCAACTACAATATAAGCAGCATTCACTTCAAAGTGGCGGCGTAAGTTTGCACGGCTGTCTGAACGACCAAAACCATCTGTACCTAAACAACGGTATTCCGTATCAATAAACGCACGAACCTGATCAGAGTATGCTTTCACGTAGTCAGTTGCAGCAATTGCCGGACCGTTTTCTTTGGTGATGACCTGACCAACGTACGGTACTTGCTGCTCACCCTCTGGATTTAGCATATTCTGACGAACAACTTCCTGACCTTCACGTGCTAGCTCGTTGAACGATGTAACAGAATATACGTCTGAAGATACACCATAATCATTGGCTAGAATTTGTGCCGCTTCACGCACTTGTAACAAGATAGTGCCTGAACCCATCAATTGCACTTTAGCTTTCGCAGAATCGCTTTCTACTGATTCAAGTTTATAGATACCTTTGATGATTTGATCCGCAATGTCTTTGTCTTCCGGCATAGCTGGATGCTGATAGTTTTCGTTCATCAAGGTTAAGTAGTAGAAAATGTTCTCGTTATTTTCGTACATACGACGTAAACCATCACGAACAATAACAGCGACTTCATAACCATACGTTGGATCGTAAGTAACACAGTTTGGAATCAAGCCCGCCTGAACATGAGAGTGACCGTCCTGATGCTGTAAACCTTCACCGTTAAGTGTTGTACGGCCAGCAGTAGCACCTAATAAGAATCCACGCGCTTGACTGTCACCTGCTGCCCATGCTAAGTCACCTACACGTTGGAAACCAAACATAGAGTAGTAAATGTAGAACGGAATTGTGGTTGCGTTACACGTTGAATAAGAAGTACCTGAAGCAACCCACGATGCCATAGCACCTAATTCGTTAATACCTTCTTGAAGTACCTGACCTTGTTTGTCTTCACGGTAGTAGGCCACTTGATCAGCATCTTGTGGAATGTATTTTTGACCTTCGTTTGCGTAAATACCAACTTGGCGGAATAAACCTTCCATACCAAACGTACGCGCTTCATCAGGAATAATTGGCACTATACGCTTACCAATTTTCTTGTCTTTAAGTAGGCTGTTAAGCACACGAACAAAGGTCATTGTTGATGAAACTTCACGGTCGCCAGAGCCTTTTAGAATCGCATCAAAAGATTTTAACGGTGGAATTTCCAAAGACTCGTCCGCTTGTACACGACGTGCAGGCAATGAACCACCAAGTGCTGCACGGCGCTCTTTCATGTACTTGTATTCAGCACTGTCTTCTGGGAACTTATAAAATGGTAAGTCTGCAATTTCTTCGTCAGAAATAGGCATGTTAAAACGGTCACGGTAGTATTTAACTGACTCGATATCCATTTTCTTCACATTGTGCGCAATATTTAAGCCTTCACCCGCAGAACCTAAACCAAATCCTTTAACCGTTTTCGCTAAGATCACTGTTGGACGACCTTTAGTCTTCATCGCTCGATCGTATGCTGCGTAAACTTTAACTGGATCGTGACCACCACGATTTAAGCGCCAAATGTCTTCGTCTGACATATTAGCAACCATAGCGGCAGTTTCAGGGTACTTGTTGAAGAATTTTTCGCGCGTGTACTTACCGCCTTTTGCTTTACAGTTTTGGTATTCGCCATCAACCGTTTCGTTCATCAACTGAAGTAATTTACCTGATGTGTCACGGGCAATTAATGGATCCCAGTAGCTACCCCAAATAACTTTGATCACTTCCCAGCCTGCACCACGGAATGTACCTTCAAGCTCTTGGATGATTTTGCCGTTACCACGCACTGGGCCGTCTAAGCGCTGAAGATTACAGTTAATAATAAACGTTAAGTTATCTAACCCTTCACGCGAAGCTAAGCCAATTGCACCTAATGATTCTGGCTCATCTGTTTCACCATCACCTAGGAAACAATATACACGTTGGCCTGAACAGTCTTTGATACCGCGATCAGTTAAATATTTAAGGAAGCGCGCTGTATAAATTGCTTGAAGTGGACCTAAGCCCATAGAAACAGTTGGGAACTGCCAGAAGTCTTGCATCAAGTGCGGGTGTGGATAAGAAGATAAGCCATTGCCATCACACTCTTGACGGAAGTTATTCATTTGTTCTTCCGTTAAACGTCCCTCTAAGAACGCACGACCGTAAATACCCGGAGAAATATGGCCTTGAGCAAAGATAAAATCACCACCATCTTCAGGAGAAGCCGCATTGAAGAAGTGGTTGAAACCCACATCGTATAACATTGCTGAAGAGGCAAAACTACCAATGTGGCCACCTAACTCAAGATTTTTCTTTGAGGCACGAAGTACAAGTACCAAAGCATTCCAACGAATTGCCGCACGAATTCGCGCTTCAATCGTTTGATCGCCAGGCATATGTGGTTCTTGTCCTGGAGGAATTGTGTTTACGTATGCCGTAGTTGCATCGAACGGTAAGTGTGTACCGCTGCGACGTGCATGATCAATTAACTTTTCTAATAAATAGTGTGCGCGTTCTGGACCTTCGTTTTCTAGAACTGCTTCCATTGATTCAAGCCATTCTTGGGTTTCTAACGAATCAATATCTAAATTAGGGAGCTCTGACATAGTATTTACTTAGTCTCCAATTGTTATGAAATTTATAAATTTGTAGATGAAAGAAAGCTAAAGGACTAGTTCGCTTTGATCTGCCAAATTTCCGTGCTGGTAGCGTTATCTAAATATGCGCTACTAACTATATTCGTTGCATACGTCGCATTGAACGTTCCATGCGACTTTGCTCTTCTGTTAGGTTTAACAGTACTTCTTCAATAAACGCGAGATGACGATGACTAGCACCCCACGCTTTCTGTGGCTGCCCACTGATAATGGTCGCCATTAGTTGTTTACGATACTCAGCAATTTTGGCAAAAATATCAGGTCGTTGTGCCAAAATCGTTAAATTCTGCTCAATGTTATCGATGATGACGCTCGCCATACTGCGTGCTAAATGCAAAATCACCGCGTTATGCGATGCTCCACATATGGCTAAGTAAAAATCGAATACCGCTTGTGCTTCTAATCGATAATCATTTTCTAGTTGTGCAGTACCTATGGCGTCATGCTTTGCGCGTATTTCATCAAAGTCTGCTTTCGTGCCACGCATCGCAGCGTAGTATGCTGACATGCCTTCAATACCGTGACGAAATTCAAGTAAATCAAACTGGGCTTCATTACTTTGCGACATCAACTCAAACAAAGGATCTGACAAACCAGAAAGAATTTTTGAGCTTACGAACGTACCACCACCTTGCCTGCGATTGACCAACCCTTTTGCTTCAAGTTTTTGAATCGCTTCTCTCAGTGATGGACGTGATACATCAAACTGCTTTGCCAATTCACGCTCAGGAGGCAACTTTTGCCCTGCTTTTAAACTACCTTCCAAAATCATAGATTCAAGCTGCTGCTGAATCACATCGGAAAGTTTAGGTTGTTTCACCGTTTGTTTAACGCTGGTAAATGCCACTTCGTTATCTTCTCGTTATTAGTCCTTTTACCTGGTACATGCCTTGATAACGCTAGCCCAACACACTGATTAGACCAGATTAAGCACAAAGGTAAATTGGTATTACCATTTATAAAACTGGCGTAAAAATAGCAAAATATTCAAATTTTGTAAATAGAACATAGTTCAGATGAATAATAATTCAACAAGAATTAGCGGTTTCTTGGCGATTGGTTAGGTTGAATAAGTAGGTGGCCATTGCAATTAGGGCAAAGCTGGCATCCCATGATAAACTCAGAATTCACGTAGCTATTCTCCCTTCGATACGTCGTGTCTCCTACTCAGTGCGAACGGAATATTCTGAGTATTCGTGCTGAGCGCCCTTTATCAAACTCAGGACATTCGGATAAAACTAAACGTTCATGCAGAGCGTGCAGCAGTCGAAGTGTGAAGGTTTTTGAGGACGGAACATAAAGAAAAGAGCCAATCAATATGATTGGCTCGTTAGTGATAATGAGCTGTTTAGTGATGACTAGCTAATTGTTCCCGTTAGTATCAAGACTGCATTCAAAGCTAGGAACAGCAATAAAGTACGTTTTGCAAGACGAACGAGTAAACATGGCTCAGCAGTGCAATCTTCCGCGTCAATCATGAAATCTTCCGACTTTTGTGCAACAGAAGATAAGATTTTGCTAGGTATGCGGGTAAAATCAAAAACACTTTCCAACCAAACAGGTAATGCTCGGGAAAAGTGACCCACTAGCATATAGCCGAATGCAACTAATCTGACCGGAATAAAATCAACCCAAAATAATACTAATTGATTATTAGCCACTGTATTTTCTGATTCTGCCGCTTCTTGGCATGGGGTTTCATTAAGTTTCGTCAACAATCGGTAAAACAATGCTCCTGCTGCACCAAAAATCACAAAGAAGATCATCACAGCAATAAAGTAGCGATAATTTAACCAGATGAGCGTTTGACCAAATCCCATGTCTTTAAGATTTTTATCTTGCATGAGTGCTTGATGATGTAAATCACATGTAGTTGGTTCACCTCGAAAAGCCGCCATTAGGTATTGCTTATAACAGTCCCGCGTTTTTACACACCCAAAACAAACAATTAGAACTAGCGTTGAAATAATAAGGTGTAGTAATCCATCACTGACCGCTTCAAGCAGAAAAAAACAGCCGACAACAGGAATTAAGACAAATACAATATTGGCAAGAAAACTCGCATTCACCTTACCAATAGGACTAAATCCATTAAACAACTTCACATATTTTGAAAAATAGGTATTAAACTGCCACGCTGGTGCCGACAAATAACGTTCTGCTGCGAGTGCTATCAACAAACTTATTAAGCTCATAGTTTTCCCTGCTCTTATTTAGGAGCACTTATTAATAGATTGACGAAAACGGGCCCAGTCAAATGACGCCCCGGGATCTGTTTTTCTACCTGGCGCAATATCACAATGGCCAACGATATTATTCTCAACATGTGGATAATGCCTTTTAATTAAGGCGGTTATCTCAGTCAATTTATCGTATTGCTTGCCAGTATAAGGAATATCATCCGTCCCTTCCAGCTCTATTCCGATGGAAAAATCGTTACATTTTTCTCGACCTTGATAATTCGACACCCCAGCATGCCATGCGCGTTTGTCAAAAGGAACATATTGAATAACGTGACCATCTCGACGGATTAGGCAATGAGCTGAAACACGAAGCTGATAAATTTCCTTGAAAAATGGATCGGCATCTGGAGATAACTGCCCCAAAAATAAATCTGTGATATATGGGCCACCGAATTCCCCCGGCGGTAGAGAAATATTGTGTACAACAAGCAATGAAATGGGCGTTTGTGACTCTCTTTCGTCAAAATGAGGTGAAGGCTGTCGCTCTGCGGAGGTAAGCCAACCGGACTCTATTTTCATGTTGCAATTAACCTGACATCAAAATTTGTAATGACATGATACCCAAGGTAAATCAAACTACCAGCAATATATACACACAAAAAAATACGTGACAATTTACGCACATACAATCAACATATATTTAGGCGTAACAATAAACTTACAGAGCAATTTATCGTGAGTGATTCAGATTCAACACAACAACTCGGTCGCTATTTTGTTTGGATAGCATGGGTCTTTGTGTTTGGACTATTAATTTTCGTCTTTCAAGATTACCTAGATAACCAGTATAATCCTAATACTTCTCCCGAATACTCAATCAACAATGAAGGCGTAGCCGAAGTCGTTCTAGAGCAGAACCGCCAAGGACATTATTTGGTTAATGGTGAAATCAATGGATACTCCGTTACATTCTTGTTAGACACAGGTGCCACACAAGTCTCGATTCCAGAACATGTTGCAAGAAAATTAAATTTAACACTCTATGGTCAATACCCTGTATCAACAGCAAATGGTACGGTAATGGTACGTCAAACTAAAATCGAACGATTGCAATTTGGCAATATAGTATTGAATAACGTTGACGCGCATATTAACCCCGGCATGCAGAGTGATGAAATTCTATTGGGCATGAGTGCCCTAAAAAGGGTAGAATTCTCACAACGTGGCAATCGCCTGATATTGAAAGAACGATAAATAGACAAGAGAAGCCCATTTCATGTTATCTGAGCATATACAACAAGATATTCAACGAGCCGTTAGCCAAGCCCTTTGTGAAGATTTGGGGTTGTCAGAAATTAGCCAATTAGACAATTCAAAAGATATTACGGCAGAACTAATTCCAGAAAAACGTTTAGCAGTTGCTAATATCATTAGTCGTGAAGACTGCGTAATTTGCGGTGTAAATTGGGTAAATGAAGTGTTTTCTCTTCTAGATAAAGCCTATGGATTAACAGACGAACATGCAACTAAAATCACGTGGTTCGTTAACGATGGGCAATCGGTCAAGGCGAATACCACGTTATTTGAACTTTCAGGTAATGCGCGTGTTTTATTAACGGGCGAGCGCAGTGCGTTGAACTTCCTCCAATCTTTGTCAGGCACTGCTACGACAACGGCTGAATATGTAACGCGATTAGCCAATACTAAAACTAAGTTACTCGACACCAGAAAGACCATACCGGGTATGCGGCTAGCACAAAAATATGCGGTTACTTGTGGTGGTGGCCAGAATCACCGTGTTGGTTTATACGATGCGTTCTTAATAAAAGAAAATCATATCGCTGCATGTGGTGGCATTGAGCAAGCAATAGCAACAGCACGACAAAATCACCCAGCTAGAACTGTTGAAGTGGAAGTTGAAAGCCTTGATGAACTTCTTACCGCGTTGAATGCTCACGCGGATATCATTATGCTCGACAATTTTACGCCAGAAATGATTGAACAAGCCGTTTCCTATCGGGATAACATAAATAACGCCCATACCAAGTTAGAGGTGTCCGGCAATATGACATTAGAAAAAATGCAGCAATTTGCGAAAGCGGGGGTCGACTTTATCTCAGTTGGCGCGCTAACAAAACACGTACATGCAATCGACTTATCAATGCGATTTGTTTAATGCGTTATAGAAGTGAGCTCGTTGTTACAAGTTATGTGAGAATGAGACGAGCTCCTTAATTCACTGTTCAATATCGCGCGATTATTCAATTATCCACCTTTTATTCACCTTTTAGCCTTTCAAACATATTTCTCAATAGCCATCAGTTCATAAATTACGCACCACACTTAAATTTCAATTAAAAAAACACTTAAGGTATACCTTTGACCCAACTCAATATTCTTGACCATTCAGTTGAATCCCCAATCAATTGACGAAAATTCAACGCATTTTTTGTTATTTTTTAACCAACCATTAATTTATTCACTATAATTGGAAAAAAATGCGACACAATGTTTTACATTTTCGAATTTTTGTCGCACTATGAAGTTAGCCCCCGTAATAACTAGTATGGAAAGTACTTATTATGAAAAATTTGAACACACTTAAGAAAACTGAAGGTTTTACCTTAATTGAATTGATGATCGTTGTTGCTATTATAGGTATTTTGGCAGCAGTGGCGTTACCGGCTTATCAGAGTTATTCAGCAAAAGCTGCTTACAGTGAAGTGATTTTAGCTACAGGCCCGTATAAATCTGCTGTTGAAGTTTGCTCTTTGACCAATGCAATGGCTGATTGTGATACAGGACAAAACGGCATCCCATTAACAACAGCTTCTACTGCGGTTGCAAGTGTGGCAGTTGCTGATGGTGTGATCACTGTGACGCCTAATGCAGTTAGCGGTATTGCAGCAGTTAACACTTATGTGTTGACTCCTACAGGCGGTGGTAACGGTGCAGCAATTACTGCATGGGTAGAAACATGTAATGGTGATGCAACCAACCCAGCACTATGTTAATTAGTATATAATTATTTCAAAGGGCTCTTTTTAGAGCCTTTTTTGTTTTTATTGAATTTTTTTCGTAAACTTATGACTATAAAACTAATTTACATATTAAAGGTGCTATGAAAGGGCTTCATCAGCAATCAAGTGTTCTGTCCGCATTATCTAAGCATGATCTTGTTCCCAACGAGCTAGTGGATACGATAAGCGCAGAATTTATTCAACAAAATAAACCGTTTGTTCGTTACCTAGTTGAAGACAAACATTTTAATGCCGCTCATATTGCCGCCATTCTTTCTAAAAGTTTCGGTTACCCCTTAATTGACCTCAGCATATTTGATACAACGCTCGTACCAGAAGGTATTCGCAACGAAAAACTTATCAAGAAACACAACGCCTTGCCTCTATTTTTACGTGGAAAGGTGTTATTCGTTGCGATGTCGGATCCGACCAATTTAGATGCACTTGAAGAAATTCAATTTAATACAGGATTTTCTACAGAACTTGTTATTGCTAACGAAAAAGCACTAAATGAATGCATTGAGAAGGTACTGGAAGAAGAGTCTGATGCCTTAGATATAAGCGATATTGATACCGAGGAATTATCAGGGATTGATGTTCAAGAAGAACGTCAAGATGATGATGACGGTGCTTCTGGTGACAAAGAAGATGCGCCTATTGTTGTTTATATCAACAAAATTCTGCTCGATGCGATAAAAAAAGGTGCTTCGGATTTGCATTTTGAGCCCTATGAAAAAGCCTATCGCATTCGTTTTCGCGTCGATGGCATTTTGACTGAAGTCGCTAAACCTCCTATTGCGCTAGCATCACGAATGGCTGCACGACTTAAAGTTATGTCTAAACTAGACATAGCCGAACGTCGTATACCTCAAGATGGCCGCATAAAACTCGCGTTGTCCCGTAAGAAATCTATCGATTTTCGTGTGAGCACTCTCCCAACTATGTGGGGTGAAAAAATCGTAATGCGGATTTTGGATTCTTCCAGTGCGATGCTCGGCATTGATATGTTGGGCTACGAAGCTGAGCAGAAACAAATATACATGGACGCCCTCGCCCAGCCGCAAGGAATGATTCTAGTGACAGGTCCTACAGGTTCAGGTAAAACAGTATCACTCTATACCGGATTAAACATATTGAATACGCCTGAACGAAACATTTCGACCGCAGAAGATCCAGTAGAAATAAACTTAGAAGGTATTAATCAGGTACAAATAAACAACAAAGCTGGATTGACTTTTCCTAGCGCATTGCGTTCATTTTTGCGTCAAGATCCAGATATAGTAATGGTTGGGGAAATTCGAGACTTAGAAACCGCAGAGATAGCCATTAAAGCGGCACAAACAGGTCACTTGGTGCTATCCACACTACATACTAATTCAGCACCTGAAACTCTTACTCGTTTGCTCAATATGGGGGTTCCCTCATACAACGTTGCCAGCTCTGTTAGTATTATTATCGCACAACGCCTTGCCCGTCGCCTTTGTACCCAATGTAAGGAAGTAGAAGAAGTACCTAGGGAAGAGTTAATTAAACAAGGGTTCCCACAAGAAAAAATAGGCACTTTTGAGCTTTACAAACCTGTTGGCTGTGATCAATGTACTGGTGGCTATAAGGGACGTGTTGGTATTTATGAAGTAGTTAAAATTTCCGAAACAATATCCAGTATTATTATGTCTGGTGGTAATTCATTAGATATCGCCGCGCAATGTCAAAAAGAAGGATTTAATGATTTGAGACAATCAGGCTTGCAAAAGGCAATGAATGGCGTAACAAGTTTAGAAGAAATTAATCGCGTAACTAGCTCTTAACAATTAATCACCTAAACTAGAATTAAATATGTAAATACAAAAACAGGTATAAACAATGGCAGCAACTACCGCAAAAGCGACAAAAAGAAGTGCCCCGAAACCTCTCGATGTATTCCAATGGCAAGGGCTTAACCGCAAAGGAAAAAAAATTAGCGGTGAACTTTCTGCAGCCAACCTGTTAGAGCTTAAGGCTCAGCTTCGCAAACAAGGGATCACGCCTGGTAAAATAAAGAAGAAACCCAAACCACTTTTTGGCCTTGGTGGAGACAAAAAGATCACACCTGCAGATATTGCAGTTATAACACGTCAAATTGCTACTATGCTCGCTGCGGGTGTTCCTTTAGTACAAACCATTGAGATGATTGGTAAAGGGAATAGTAATAGCAACATACAAAAACTGTTAGGGGAAATAGGTAATAAACTGCAAGCGGGTCTTCCGCTATCAGATTGTCTGAGAGAACACCCTCGTTTTTTTGATGACTTATACTGCGATTTAGTTCATTCCGGAGAGCAATCAGGTGCGTTAGAAACTATTTATGATCGTATCGCCACCTATAAAGAGAAAGCAGAAGCATTAAAGGCTAAAATTAAGAAAGCTATGACTTATCCAATAGCTGTTTTGGTTGTTGCGGCAGTTGTTACCTCTATCTTACTTATTTTTGTAGTCCCCGTATTTGAAGAGATTTTTAATAGCTTCGGCGCTGATTTGCCAGCCTTTACTATGCTAGTTATTGGAATTTCTGAATTTATGCAAGCTTATTGGTATTTAGCACTTGCAATCATATTTGTGGCTGGCTTCTTGTTCAAGAAAGCCCACCAAAACAGTCAGGACTTTAGAGATAAAGTAGATAAACAAATTCTAAAACTGCCTGTGATTGGCGATTTGTTGCAAAAAGCGGCCGTAGCCCGCTATGCCAGAACCTTATCGACAACTTTTGCCGCGGGTGTCCCATTACCTGACGCGTTAGAATCTGCAGCAGGTGCATCAGGTAACGCTGTTTTCCGTGATGCGATTTTAGAAATTCGAGCAGAAGTATCTTCTGGTATGCAAATGAATCTAGCGATGCGTAATTGTAATATTTTCCCTGACATGGTTATTCAAATGGTAGCGATTGGTGAAGAATCTGGTGCTGTCGATGATATGCTGGCTAAAGTTGCCACAGTATATGAACAGCAAGTAGATGATGCTGTCGACTCACTAACAAGTTTGTTGGAGCCACTCATTATGTCTGTGCTTGGCGTCGTCATTGGTGGTCTCATCATTGCGATGTACTTACCAATATTCCAAATCGGTCAAGTAGTTTAGGTTTTTTATGCGTTCAGTGGCAGGGTTTAATCGCTGAACGCGTTTAGACCTCTTGTATTCGCTATTCAGTCATTTTCAACACAGTAATATCAATTTAGGTAGAATTTTAATACACTCCAACTAACAATAACCAAAAACAAACTCTTATGCTAAGTGATCTGATTCTATCTTTTGAACAATACCCCTTATTTTTCTATTTAACCGTTCTATTTGTTTCACTTGCCGTTGGAAGCTTTCTTAATGTGGTGATTTTAAGATTTCCAAAAATGCTACATCAAGGCTGGTATAACGAATGTCGTGAGTTCCTAGCGGAAGAAGTAAAAGACATTCCAGCTAAGAAGCAGTCAGAGATAACCTTATCTAAGCCTAGTTCTACCTGCCCAAAATGCGGTCATCGAATTCGATTTTACGAAAATATTCCCGTAGTGAGTTGGTTGGCGTTACGCGGTAAATGCAGTCAATGCAAAAACCAAATTTCAATTCGCTACCCTATTATTGAAACTATTACGGCATTACTAAGTATCATTGTTGCCACAGAATACGGTGTGACTTTGACCACCTTTTTCGTATTACTGTTAACTTGGGGTCTAGTTGCCCTCACTATGATTGACTTTGATCACATGTTGTTGCCGGATCAAATTACATTACCCCTACTTTGGCTAGGCTTACTTATCAATATTAATGGTCTAATAATACCGCTAGACCAAGCAGTTATAGGTGCGGCTGCTGGATACATGAGCTTATACTCCGTATTTTGGCTATTTAAACTAGTCACAGGTAAAGAAGGAATGGGTCATGGCGACTTCAAACTAGTCGCTGTTTTTGGCGCCTGGATGGGTTGGCAATTACTCCCTTTACTCATTCTAATGGCTTCGGCAGTCGGGGCTGTTGTTGGCATTGCTCTCATGGCATTTAAAGGGCTCAAACGTGGGCAAGCTATCGCATTTGGTCCCTACATAGCCGCTGCTGGCTGGATTACGTTGCTTTGGGGCCAAAGCATATGGGATTGGTATTTGGGGCTACTTGTTTAGACCAACAATGAGATATTCATGAAAAACTCTCGACATCTAGTAGTTGGATTAACAGGTGGAATAGGAAGTGGAAAAACAACCGTTTCCGATAAGTTTAAGTTGCTAGGTGCAACAATTATCGATGCAGATATTATCGCCCGAGATATTGTTGCGCCGGGCTCAATTGCCTTACAAAAAATCACCAAAAAATATGGCACAGGTATATTGCTTACCAATGGCCAACTTGATCGTGCCCAGCTTCGTGGAATTGTATTCCAGTCAGAACAAGATAAAAATTGGCTCAATCAATTAACCCACCCTCTTATTCGCCAACAGATTGTTAACGCAATCGCAGCTCCGTGCGACAATTACGTTATTCTTGTTGCACCACTATTATTAGAAAATGGCTTAGATAAACTTGTTGATCGTGTTTTAGTTATCGACGCTAACGAAGAACAACAAATTGCACGAACGTCGCACCGAGATAAACGCGCGGCCGATGAAGTCAAAGCAATAATGGCGAGTCAACTACCGCGCAATGAACGAATTGCGAAAGCTGATGATATAATCGATAACTCTGTTGATAACAGCGAGCTATTGTCTTCCGCTATTGCACAATTACATGAGCAGTATTCGAAGCTTACACATCACAAACAACAACTTTGATAACAAAAATCTATAAAAATCAAACTTTTTGATAAAAAAATTCGCCATTTTAATTTTTGCTATGTAGTATAGACTAGATAGGTGTTAAAGTTTTTTTATTATGACCACAGTATTGTATGAACATCCGCTCAACGAGCGTATACGTAACTATTTGAAGATTGAGCAATTATTGGCTCAAGCAGATGATAGTTTGACATGCAATTTAACGGTGAGTCATCAAGTCTATTTTAACGCCTTGTTTACCATGTTAGACATGCTAGAAAGAAATGATATACGAGGCGATTTAATCAAAGAGCTCGAAAAGCTTGAGCAAAGCCTTGTCTTGTGGTCAAAATCACCTGAAATCGACAATAGTGTATTACAAGAAAACCTGAGACGTACTGTCGAACTCATTTCTCAGCTAAGAACAAGTGCACCAAATTGGCTAGTTTTGAAGGACAACAAATTTTTAGCTGGTTTAAAACAACGCTTCGCTATTCAAGGGGGCAGTTCAACATTTGATCTTCCACAGCTCCAATACTGGTTATCACAACCTGATGATCAGCAAAAAAAGGACGCTATTAGTTGGTTGGCTGAACTCAATCAGATCCGTGATGCACTCGTTCTGATACTTAAATTTATCAGACAAAGAGCCGCTTTCTCCGCAACCACTGCACCTAATGGATTCTTTCAAGATAGTGGTGAAGGCATCGTTTTGTTAAGAATGCAGCTGCCTGCTAACGCCAACTACTTCCCAACGGTAAGTGGCAATAAATTTAGATACTCTATTCGGTTTATGTTGCCATGTGAAGCTCAAGGCAAACGATTTACAAGCGAAGATGTAAATTTTGAATTAGCGCGCTGCTAAGATGATATTTTCTCAATTCCTTCTAATATCCTCCTAATAATACCAATCCCTTCAACAACAATACCATGTAACCTACATGTTCTGTTATAATGCCGTCAAATGTATCCAAGGTATTTTGACAATATGACTTTAACGGTAAAATGCCCGACTTGTACGAAAGATGTTCAGTGGGTAGCAGATAACAATTTTCGTCCATTCTGCTCAAAAAGGTGTCAATTAATAGATTTAGGCGATTGGGCAGAAGAAAATCATTCAATTTCTCAGCCAATTCAAGAAAACATCGAACTTACCGAAGAAATGTTGGATGAACTTGAAGGGCAATTCATCCAACATAATAAGTTTTTTGTAGAACCAGAATAACCTAAGTTACGCTTCAAAGATGCAGCGAGAACACGTTAGCTACCCAGTTTTCGCTAGCTCAACTTAAATTACCGTACAAGTTACCTAATACTGTGACGAATAATACGTCTGTAACGCCTCTACAATAGCCACATTGGCTTTTGGAAAGTTTAGGTTGCCGATGTTGTTAATTTCAAACCAAGCTTCTTCTTGGCCTTCCTGAGCACTCGGCTCACCTTGAAAATTATCTACTATGAATGTTTCGAGTCTGACAATCTTATCTCCATAGTCGTGAGTTAGGTCAATTAGAGGAATACACGAAAGGACATCAATACCAATTTCTTCTTGTAACTCGCGGTGCAAAGCCGCAGCGACTCCTTCATCTGGCTCCACCTTTCCGCCTGGAAATTCCCACTTTCCCCCTTGATGGACATCGTCGGCTCTTTTGGTAAGAAACACCTGCTCTCCGCTAACAATAACACCTACGGCGACATGAACAACTTTACTCATAGTTTCTGTACTCATTTAGTTAAAAATATGATTGATGAATAATTCAATTAAGTGAAATAAAAATGCCAATCAATAGATTGGCATTTGGCTTTCAATATCAATACAACACCAGAGGTATCGATTAAGTTAGCTTACCGTGGCACTGCTTGTATTTTTTACCAGAACCACACGGGCAAGGTTCGTTGCGCCCTACACGTGCCATACTTTCGCCTTCTGGCTGAGAAGATTCATGGCTAAATGATTTTGGAACTTCATCAGATTTTCTATGCTGCTCTTCGACTGCTTCTACGTCAGATTCAGCTTGGATTTTAACTTTGCTTAAAATACCAATCACATCGTGTTTTAAGTTTTCAAGCAATTCAGAAAATAATTCAAATGATTCACGCTTATATTCCTGCTTAGGGTTCTTCTGAGCGTAACCACGTAAATGAATACCTTGACGTAAATGATCCATGGCAGCTAAATGCTCTTTCCAATGCGAATCTAAACTTTGGAGCATCACGGCTTTCTCAAACTGACGCAGTACGTCAGCGCCAACCATAGCTTCTTTCTCTTTGTAGGCTTTAGTGACTTCTTCTAAGATTTTTTCATGAAGTGTTTCTTCATGGAGTTTACTGTCTTCTTCAAGCCATTTTGCGACTGGTAATTCAATCGCTAAATCACCTTTCAAGCGTTCTTCTAATCCTGGAATATCCCACATCTCTTCAAGTGACTGAGGAGGAATATGCTGAGATATAATATTCGTTACCACATCTTTACGAATGTTATCTACAACTTCGCTGATATCCGCCTCTTCCATCAATTCATTGCGTTGCTCATAAATAACTTTACGTTGATCATTTGCAACATCATCAAATTCAAGCAATTGCTTACGAATATCGAAGTTTCTTCCTTCCACTTTACGCTGTGCATTCTCGATACTCTTAGTTACCCACGCGTGCTCAATCGCTTCACCGCGTTCCATACCAAGCTTACGCATCATATTGGTGATTCGCTCTGAGGCGAAAATTCGCATCAAGCCATCTTCCATAGATAAATAAAAGCGAGTAGAACCTGGATCACCTTGACGACCCGAACGGCCACGTAGCTGATTATCGATACGACGTGACTCATGACGCTCAGTAGCAACTATGTGTAATCCACCAAGTTCAAGTACTTTGTCGTGCTCTTCTTTCCACTCAGCTTTTACTTTTTCAATCTGCTCTTCTGTTGGGTTTTCTAGCTTGGCAATTGCCGCATCAAGGTTACCACCTAATACGATATCTGTACCACGACCCGCCATGTTAGTGGCAATTGTTACCGCACCTATCTTTCCGGCTTCAGCAACAATTTCAGCTTCTTGCTGATGGAATTTAGCATTAAGTACTTTATGCTTAATTTTTGCTTTCTTGAGGTAATTTGATAAGAACTCAGACGTTTCAATGCTGATAGTACCAACAAGCACTGGCTGTCCGCGTTCAACACAATCCTTGATATCTTCAAGTATTGCTTCGAACTTTTCTTCAGCCGTTAAGTAAATCAGATCGGCCATATCGTTGCGGACCATTGGCTTGTTTGTTGGAATTACAACAGTTTCCAATCCATAGATATGGTTGAATTCAAATGCTTCAGTATCAGCAGTACCTGTCATACCCGCTAATTTTTCGTAGATTCTGAAGTAGTTCTGGAAAGTAATTGATGCCAATGTTTGGTTTTCATTTTGAATTTTTACACCTTCTTTAGCTTCAACTGCTTGGTGCAAACCTTCAGACCAACGACGGCCTTCCATTGTACGACCTGTGTGCTCATCAACAATAATGATTTCGCCGTCTTTTACAATGTAGTCAACGTCTTTTTGGAATAACTTGTGTGCACGCAATGCCGCCATAACGTGGTGCAATAATGTGATGTTACTTGCAGAGAATAGTGAATCGCCTTCTTGAATCAAGCCTTTCTTTTGGAGGATCTCTTCAATAACAACTTGGCCACGCTCTGTGAGATATATCTGTTTCGACTTTTCGTCAACGGTATAGTCACCTGTACTTTCTTCGCCTTCTTTGTCTTCTTCTTCTTGCTGCTCTAGGCTAGGAACAATTTGGTTTATCGCTTTGTAAAGCTCAGAGCTGTCTTCTGCAGCACCTGAAATAATGAGTGGCGTACGCGCTTCATCAATTAAGATTGAGTCAACTTCGTCAACAACCGCAAAGTGAAGAGGTTTTTGAACACGCTCAGCAGGCGAAAACGCCATGTTGTCACGTAAGTAATCAAATCCGAACTCGTTGTTGGTACCGTAAGTAATATCCGCCTGATAGGCTTCTTGCTTCGCTTGAGGTGGCATTCCAGGGATATTGCAACCAACAGTTAAGCCAAGAAATTCAAATAATGGACGACTCCAATCCGCATCACGACTCGCTAGATAGTCATTCACAGTAATAACGTGCACACCTTTGCCTGTTAATGCATTCAAATAGGCTGGTAAGGTAGCCGTTAGCGTTTTACCTTCACCTGTGCGCATTTCTGCGATTTTACCTTGGTTAAGTACCATGCCGCCGATCATCTGAACATCAAAGTGGCGCATGCCGAATACACGCTTACTTGCTTCTCTAACAACAGCAAACGCTTCAGGTAAAATTGATTCGAGTGTTTGTCCTTGTTCGACACGCTCTTTAAATTCAGAGGTTTTTGCTTTCAACTCCTCGTCACTTAACGCCTCAAAAACAGGCTCCATTGCATTAATTTTTGCGACTTCTTTTTGCATTTGTTTGATTAGGCGATCATTTCGACTACCAAACAATTTTGTCATTAACTTTACAAACATCTTGTTAAACCATCTTTAGCAGAAAAACTCTGCACCTAAAAATAAAAGTGATCGGCTTAGGCCGATCACAATAAAAATTGCAAGCTTATTACTTGGCTTTTCGATAAACGTATTTTATCGGATTAATCTGCACATTGTTACGTAAAATTTCATAATGAACATGTGGCCCTGTCGAACGCCCCGTGCTGCCCATTCTTGCTATAATTTGCCCTTTACGTACAACATCACCAACTTTAACTAAAATCTCTTTATTATGACCGTATCGAGTCTTTAACCCTTTGCCATGATCAATTTCAATTAACTGACCATATCCGTATCTTTCACTCGACCACGTAACTATGCCTGCACCAGTAGCAATAATCGGCGCATCTTCTTTACCGGCGAAGTCAACACCTTTATGCATCGCTGGTCGACCGTTAAACGGGTCTTTTCGCATACCAAAATACGATGAAAGCCAACCTTTCGTGATCGGACGACCTGATAAATAGCTCGAATTTTCTATATGGTGACCTAATGTAATAGATTCAAGTAACTTCAGCTGCTTTTCTTCAAAATTAATATCATGCTCTAATAAGGTAATATCACCCACTAGCTCATCTAAGCTTCTTAAGTTACTGGCTTGCGTATGCTCAGTAGGTCCTCCACTTGGCGGCATTTCAGCAAAATTGAATTCTTTTTGCGGGATATTAGCTTCTTCGGCTAACCGATCACCGAGCGCATTCAATCTCAATATCTGACTTTGCAGATCGGCAAGCTTAATCGTAAGTGCGACTATTTGTTGCTCTTTGGCTTCTATTATCGGCGGTTCCGTAGGCGATTCTACAACTATTTCGGTTGCTTTATATTGTGCATCATCTGTAATAAGCAGATGGCCAATAATGCCCGATATCCCAGCAAAAATCGCCAATGCAGATAGCCAACGAAGTTTACTAAGCTTCATTGAAAATCTAACGTTTTTTCCGCGGTATAGTAATGTTAAACTCATGCTATGACTGACTTGTTATCAAACTTATTTGTGAACCAGAAATGAAAAGACGCACCGAACAACCTTCAGATATGTCTGTTCTACTGCATTCAACGCAGGGCACTTTGGCACAAATAGCAAAAAAAACCAACTCTTTATCTAAAATATCTACTATTGTACGTCAAATATGCCCTGACCTGCCAGAGGATGTATGGTGGGTAGCAAACTTTAAAAAGCACATTGTCGTATTAGAAGTTACGTCAAGCGCTTGGAGCCAAAGGCTTCAGTTCGAAAAGAATAACATCGCACGTCAGCTCGAAAAAATAACTAGAGGCGAATTAAACTCAATTGAGATCAAAGTGTCTCCATATAGAAACAAGCGAGAAGTCATTCAACAAACGATGCCTGACAAAACCCAGTTCATTTCAGAACAAACGGCTGAAAATCTTCAAGAAGTTGCTGAGCGAGCACCAGATAAATTGAAAGCCAGTATTTTAAGACTTGCTTCTTTAGCTAACAAGAAAAGCAAGCAATAGGCACAAAAAAACCAGTCATTGGACTGGTTTTTGATTAACGATAAAGCTTTCGCGAATTAAATAACTTTTGAAACTATCTCTTGATACTGGATCGGAGAGTCTGCAGTATCTTCATAAGTTACCCACTCCCACGCATCGGTTTGTTTAAACACTTCGCGTAGTAATATGTTATTTAACGCATGGCCCGATTTATAAGCATTCAATTCACCCAAAATGCTTACGCCGCCCATATATAAATCACCAATAGCATCAAGAATCTTATGCTTAACGAACTCATCATCATAGCGTAACTCGTCCTTATTCAGCATGCGGTAGTCATCCAACACAATGGCATTTTCCAAGCTGCCGCCTAAGGCTAAGTTATGAGAACGTAAGAATTCGATGTCACGCATGAAGCCAAACGTTCTAGCTCGGCTAATTTCTTTAATAAAAGAACATGATGATAAATCGATTGTCATAGTTTGACACGTGTTTGAAATAACAGGGTGTTCAAAGTCAATCGCAAAATTAACGCGAAATCCTTCAAAAGGCTTAAGTTCGGCCCACTTATCACCTTCTTCAACACGAATTGTTTTCTTAATGCGAATAAACTTTTTCGCCACGTTAGAGGTTTCGATGCCCACCGATTGAATTAAATATACAAACGGTAAAGCGCTGCCATCCATAATTGGAATCTCAGGAGAATCAACATCAATAACTAGGTTATCAATCCCTAAGCCTGCTACTGCAGATAACAGATGTTCGACGGTGGAAATCTTCACACCTTGCTCATTCACCAAACAGGTACACATAGTTGTTTCACCCACTGACTCAGGCGTTGCTTTAATATCAACTACTGGTTCAAGGTCAACTCTACGGAAAATAATCCCCGTATTAGCAGGTGCAGGACGGAGAGTAAGATGAACTTTTTCACCTTTATGTAGGCCCACACCTGTAGTTGAAACACTTTCTTTAATCGTACGTTGTTTAATCATAAATAGCCTTCTGGAGCATTTATCTTGCGATATGATTTCCCCGCCACAAACGAGCGGGCGCATAATATAGCAAAAATGCCCTGTAAGATCAAAACCTCTAGCGTTTTAGCAATTAATCAGCTTGCTTTCTTAGAAACGCTGGAATGTCTAAATAATTATCCAAATCAGCCGCATTCACTTTTTGTGGTTGCGCAGTCACTTCTGGCATTGCCGCTGGTGATACATTCACTTCACTTTGCGGAGAAGCAATATAATCACCACCTACAACTTGCTGTTCAACAACTGGTGCAGGATTTACTAATGTAATATCAGGCTTTCTTTCTGCGCCAATACCTGTCGCAACAACAGTAACACGTAGTTCATCCGTCATTTCTGGATCGATTACCGCACCAACAACCACTGTCGCATTTTCAGAAGCGAATGCTTTAACTGCATTACCCACAGTTTCAAATTCATCAATGCTAATATCCATACCAGCCGTAATATTAACAAGGATGCCACGCGCACCAGCTAAATCAACGTCTTCAAGTAATGGACTTGAAATCGCCGCTTCTGCCGCTTCTTCAGCACGATCTTCACCTGATGCTATACCAGACCCCATCATTGCCGTTCCCATTTCAGACATTACTGTTCTAACATCAGCAAAGTCCACGTTTATGAGTCCCGGACGCGTAATAAGTTCCGCAATACCTTGCACTGCACCTAATAAAACATTGTTAGCCGCTTTAAATGCGTCTAATAAGCTTGTACCTGGACCAAGTACCTTAAGTAATTTTTCATTTGGAATCGTAATTAACGAGTCAACATTCTTAGCCAAGAACTCTATGCCCTGTTCGGCATAGTTCATACGCTTTTTGCCTTCGAATGGAAATGGTTTAGTTACCACAGCAACCGTTAATATGCCCATTTCTTTAGCGATTTCTGCAACGACTGGCGCAGCACCAGTACCTGTGCCGCCACCCATACCAGCAGCAATAAAGATCATATCAGCGCCCTGAAGCGTTTCTTTAATCGTTTCACGGTCTTCTTCTGCACTGCGACGACCGATTTCAGGGTTAGCACCTGCACCTAGTCCTTTGGTCACGTCACTACCAAGCTGTAACGTTACGTTAGCTGACGAATTTCTCAATGCCTGAGAATCAGTATTCGCAGTAATAAACTCAACGCCTTCTATCGTTTGGCTTACCATGTGCTCAACAGCGTTACCGCCACCGCCACCAACGCCAATGACTTTAATCACCGCTTCTTCGTTGTGATCTTCCATTAGTTCAAACATATTTCTCTCTCCGATTTACTTGTTTTGTTCCACCAAAACGTTGTTTTACAAAATAAAATATGGCTTTTATCAAGCCTAAAACTCACCTTTAAACCAAGCTAAAACGCGTGACCCTATGCTGGCTACGCCTTCGCTTGGTTTAGTTTCATTCACCGCTTGTTCGTTAGCTTGCATGCCGTAATGCAATAAACCAACGACCGTCGCGTATGTTGGGTCATTTACATACTCTTTTAACCCACATATATCTTTTGGTTGTGCTACTCGCACGGGCATTTGAAATACTTCTTCAGCAAACTCAACTACCCCTTCCATTTTTGACGTGCCACCCGTCAATACGTAACCCGCAGCAATCTGATCTTCCAAACCACACTCACGAATTTCTTCTTGAATAAGTTCAAAAAGTTCGTGATATCGTGGCTCTACAACTTCAGCAAGCGTATGACGAGACATAGAGCGCGCTGGACGGCCACCGACACTTGGCACTTCAATATTTTCTTCCATACTCACCATTTGACGTAACGCACAGGCATACTGCACTTTGATGTCTTCCGCATGGCTTAATGGTGTTCTGAATATTTTAGCGATATCACTAGTAACCTGATTTCCCGCGACAGGAATTACTGCCGTATGTCGTAGTGCACCACCTGTAAATACCGAAATATCCATCGTTCCGGCACCAATATCGACAACACAAATACCAAGTTCTTTTTCATCGTCTGTCAGTACGGCATAGCTAGAGGCCAACGCAGAAAAAATCAATTGATCTGCTTTTAGATCACAGCGTTCTACACACTTGACGATGTTTTTCGCCATGTCATTGGCACAAGTTACAATGTGCACCTTAGCTTCCATTCGCACACCAGACATACCGATAGGACTTTTGATACCGTCTTGACAATCGATGCTGTATTCCTGTGGTAATACATGTAGCATTCTACGCTCTGCCGAAATTGGTACTGAACGAGCGGTGTGGATAACATTATCTACGTCTTCTTGAACCACTTCTTTGTCGTTAATTGGCACCATGCCATTCTCATTTTGACAACTAATGTGTTTACCCGAAATACCGAGATAAACCGATGTGATATGACAATCGGCCATTAGTTCAGCTTCGCTTATAGCACGTTGAATTGATTGAATAACCAGATTCAAATCATTAACGCCACCTTTATCCATACCTCTGGCAGGTTGATTACCCACACCAACGATGGATAATTGGTTGTCTGGCGTAACTTCGCCTACCGCTACCGATATTTTCGAAGTGCCTATATCTAATCCAACAATTAAATTTCTTTCAGTTGCTTTGGGCATCAATTCTAAGCTCTTTCTTTACTTTCTTGTGGTTTCCAGCCAACGGCTAGCCCCGTGTCATAACGCAAGTCAACGTAATCAACTTGTTCTGTTTCTTTTTTATGTGCTTTTATTTCTGGATACACATCGATAAAGCGTTGAATACGTTCCCCGCCTTTTTCTCTTCCTAAATTCAACGTCACGCCGTCATTCAAAATGAGTTGCCATGAATACCGCTCTGACAATACCAGTTCATCGATGCTCAACGATGCGTAATCAAGAAGTCCGTTAAAGTCTCGATAGCTTTTCAATGCGACATTTTCACTTCCTTCTGGGCCATACAGTGCAGGTAATGCATGCGTGACTCTAGATTTATCCGCCTGAAAGGCATCGCCTAAATGGTTTATCAAAAAATCACCATTCCAAAACGCAACGGGTATTTGGTCGACTACATATATTTTTAATTCGTTCGGCCACTTCTTTCTGACCGATACTGAATAAACCCAGGGTAGCGCAGATACCTGTTCCTGTACCGCGTTAACATCCACCGTAAAAAAGTTGCCAAGATTTACGGTTTCAATTGCCGTTTCTATGTCACGTTGCACGGTGTAATGCATTTCGCCACTAATAACGATGGACGTTACTGGTACGGATTCTTCTGCTGACATAGTGTTAGTGAGATACCAAGCTAGACTAAACATGCCAATGATGACAGCAACAAAAAAGCTAACACCGACCCAAAAAGACCAGTGCAACTGATTTAGCTGTAATCGTTGAGTATGTTGTTGCTCAGTTGACACTTAGCTATGACCCCTTTCACTTAACTTTACTATTTCAGTTACAAGTTCATTGAATGATAATCCGTGAACTTTCGCTGCTTTGGGCACTAGTGATGTTTCTGTCATCCCAGGCACAGTGTTGACTTCCAATACTTGCCAACGATTGTTTTCATCACGCATTATGTCTACACGTCCCCAACCTGACGCGCCAGTAGCTTTGAATGCACGTAATGCGATTTCCTGCAATTCTTGCTCTTCATTCTGTGGTAATCCGCATGGACAATGATATTGCGTGGTTGTTGACTGGTACTTAGCCTCATAGTCATAAAAAGTACGCGGCGTTTCCATATGAATAGCTGGCAATGCCTTGTCACCTAGTATCGCAACTGTATATTCGGGCCCATTTATCCATGCTTCAACGAGCACTTCATTGTCATATTTAAAGGCGTTATTCAACGCTTGTGATAGAGCTTCAGTGCTATCAGCAATCGACATGCCTATGCTTGAACCTTCGTTGGCAGGTTTTACCATGGCTTTTCCGCCTAAACGACTCAAGATGGATACCAACTCAAATTCGTCGAATTTATCTGACTCAACAATTACAAATGGCGCAGTAGGGATATCACTGGCAACAAACACTTTCTTGCTTCGTATTTTGTCCATTGATAATGCCGATCCCAACACATTTGACCCTGTGTATGGAATACCTAAATATTCTAATGCCCCTTGAACGCAGCCATCTTCTCCGCCTCTACCATGTAAAGCAATAAATACATAGTCAACAGCTTCATTTGCCAGTTCTGATAAGCAATAGTCTTGAGTATCGATTAACTTGACTGCATAACCTGACAGTTCCAAACCTTTAGCAATCGCTTGGCCAGATCTCAATGACACTTCACGCTCGGCAGATGTACCACCATAAAGAACGGCAATCGTTTTCTGTAGCGCAGTCATTAGTCCGCCCCCTTTGCCGTGAGCAAAGCATCTGCTGCCAATGAACGCGCAATTGCACCGATATTTCCGGCACCTTGGGTTATCACCATGTCACCATCTCGAAGTTGCGTATGTAACAGCTGCGCAAGCTTGGTGTGATCGCCAACATATATCGGCTCAATTTGCCCACGCTGACGAATACTGCGAGCAAGACTCTTGCTGTCAGCCCCGGTAATGACTTGTTCCCCGGCAGCATAAACATCAAGTAAATAAAGCACGTCAACTTCCGATAACACTTCAACAAAATCTTCGTATAAATCGCGGGTACGTGAATAACGGTGTGGTTGAAATACCATGACCAATCGTTTCTCTGGCCAACCATTGCGCATTGCCTTAATCGTTGCCTGCACTTCACGCGGGTGATGGCCATAATCATCAACGAGTACCATTTCACCTTTGCCTGTCTTAAAATCAGCTAATTGCTCGAAACGACGACCAATACCTGCGAAACTCTGCAATGCTTCCATAACGGCACTGTCATCAACACCTTCATCCGTTGCTACAGCGATACCCGCTAGCGCATTCAACACATTGTGTTGTCCCGGCAAGTTAACGCTGAGTTTTATTGAATCTCGACCATCGCGCTCTACAGTAAAATAACTCTTACCACCGCGTTGCTCGTAATTAGATGCTCTTACATCTGCATCCTCAGAGAAACCATAAGTAATAACCTGACGCCCAATGCGTGGAATAATCTCCCTAACCACAGGGTTATCAATACACACTACGGCAACACCATAAAAAGGCAGGTTATGAAGAAACTCGACATACGTGTCTTTTAACTTTTCGAAATCACCTTGGTAAGTTTCCATGTGGTCTTCGTCGATATTTGTAACAACGGCCACCATAGGCTGCAAATGAAGGAATGACGCATCGCTTTCATCTGCCTCAGCAATTAGATAACGGCTCGACCCTAATCTCGCATTGGTACCTGCGCTATTTAACAAGCCACCAATTACAAACGTAGGGTCAAGCTGAGCCTCTGCAAAAATACTTGCAATTAAACTTGTAGTGGTTGTTTTGCCATGTGTACCAGCGATCGCAACACCATGACGAAAACGCATTAACTCTGCTAACATTTCAGCACGACGAACGACAGGAATGCGAAGTTCTGCTGCACGCAATAGCTCAGGATTTGAAGTATCAATAGCGGTAGACACTACGATTACACTCGCGCCTTCTACATTTTCTGCAGCGTGTCCAATAGCTACCTTTGCACCAAGCTTGATTAAGCGTTTAACAACTTGGTTTTCGCCTATGTCTGAGCCTGTTATGGCATAACCCTCGTTCAGCAATACTTCGGCAATGCCACCCATACCAGCTCCGCCGATACCAACAAAGTGGATCGACTTAACACGGCGCATTTCAGGCACTTTAATCGGTGCTAAATGTTCTTCTTTCTTACTCATTAATTTACTCATTAGCGAACCAATCCTTTACATATGCTGGCAACGGTGTTCGTTGCCTCTGCATGTGCAGCATCTTTCGCTGCTTTTGACATCGACTGAACTACCTTGTCTGAAATAAACAAGCTGTTTAACGTCTGTGCCAGACTGGTTCCATTAAATTCTTGTTGCTTGATCAACTTTGCAGCACCACGCTCCACTAGATACATGGCGTTTTTAGTTTGATGATCGTCAACAGCATGCGGTAAAGGCACAAATATAGCGGGCTTACCTGCCATTGCCAGCTCAGAAACCGTTAGCGCCCCTGCGCGACAAACCACCACGTCAGCCCATTCGTAGGCAGCTGTCATATCATCAATAAACTCAGCGACTCTCACTTTTTCTTCTGGTAGTCCGTAGCTTTCGTAGCTAGTAAGTACCGTTTGCTGATTGTCTTTACCTGTTTGGTGCCATACGTCTATGTTCTGCAGTTTGATCTGATTAATCGCTTGCGGCACTGTATCGTTCAAGACTTTAGCGCCTAAACTGCCACCTAAGACCAACACCTTTTTGCTCTGACTCGGTTCTTGGGAAACGTCAGTATTTATATTAACGATGCCTTCACGTAACGGATTACCAACTACTTGGTGTTTTATCGAATCGCTAAAAGCTTTAGGAAAAGCACTTAATACAACCGTCGCCAACTTTGCTAATAATCGGTTGCTCAAGCCTGCTACCGCATTTTGTTCATGAAGCACTAACGGCTTTCTTAACAGCCATGCCGCGAAGCCACCAGGTACACTCGCATAACCACCCATGCCAAGAACTACATCAGGTTTAACTGCTCTAATTACTTTTATTGATTGCCATACCGACTGCATCATTTTAAATGGCAGCTTCACCCAAGCTTGCCAGTTCTTATTGCGTAACCCTGCAATATTGATAGTTGAAATAGGGTAGCCATACTCAGGTACGAGCGTTGATTCCATGCGCTTAGCCGTACCTAACCAATGTACTTTCCATCCTTGTTTTGCCAGTGACTCTGCGACAGCGATCCCAGGGAATATGTGCCCACCAGTGCCACCAGCCATTACTAATATTGTTGGACGGCGTTCTTCACTCATTTTCGCCCTCCTTTACTTGTTGCCTGAATACTACTTAACCTCAGTTCGTGATCAATTCGAATCAATACGACCATTGCAATGGTCATGATGATCATAGAGCTACCGCCATAGCTTATCAGCGGTAAAGTAAGCCCCTTGGTTGGAACAATACCTACAGTAGCCCCAATATTTACTGCCGTTTGAAAAGCCATCCATATGCCAATGGAGTAAGCAAAAAAACCTTCAAAAAACTTTTCTTTTGCAATCGCTACTCGGCCTAATTTCATCGCCTTCATTACGACGACTAAACTAATCAATAAAATAAAGCTCACACCGATAAAGCCAAATTCTTCACCAACAACGGCCATTACAAAATCATTGTGCGCTTCAGGTAGATACTCTAGTTTTTGGATGCTGTTTCCTAGTCCCAGACCGGAAAACTCGCCTCTACCGTATGCCATTAACGATTGAGTTAAGTGGTAGCCACTACCAAAAGGGTCTTTCCAAGGATCTAAGAATCCGGTAACACGCGCCCAGCGATAAGGTGAAAAATACGCTAATGCAGACAATGCTGAGATGCCAACAAGCGCAATACTTATAAATTGCCACAGCTTGGCGCCTGCTAGAAATAACAACCCAAACGTTGTAACAAACATCACCACAACCGTACCTAAGTCAGGCTGGAGCAATAGCAAGCCAGCCAATACTGCCAACACGACTAGCGGTTTTATAAATCCTTTTACGTTTTCTTTGACTTCATCTCGCCTGCGAACTAAATAGGCAGATAAATAACAGAAAAAGAACAACTTAGCAGGCTCTGCAGCCTGAACCGTGATAGGACCCAGCACAATCCAACGAGTAGACCCATTACGCGTTGAACCAATCAACAGCACAACTACCAGCAATCCAATAGCCATTAATAAGAAAACTCCACTATGCTGATGCCAGCGAGACAATGGTATTTGCATCGCAAAAATTGCAATGATGACGCTTAGCACAATGTAAATACAGTGGCGAATAACAAAATAGAATGGGTTATCAAACAAGCGTTCCGCAACGGGGATAGATGCGCTTGCTACCATTACTAGACCAATCATGTACATAAAAATTGCGAGCACAACGTATGAACGATCAAACGTGTCTACACTATGACTTCCTTGGGTAAGCCATAGCGGTAACTGAATTGCTTTAAAAGGCTGAGAAATCGAGAACATCATACTCGTTTCTCCTTCGAACTAGCAGCAGCGGCAAACCGCTCACCACGCTCAGCAAAATTTGTGAACATGTCAATACTTGCACATGCCGGAGATAACAACACAACATCCCCCGGTATTACGATCTCTTTTGCCAGTTCTACCGCTTGTTCCAACGTTTCAACGCGAACAGCAGAAGTTGCTAGAGGCGCAATTAACGATGCATCTTTGCCTAGCACAATAAGTTGAGATACATATTGCTGGAATATCCCTTTTAATGGCGAAAAATCAGCGCCTTTGCCATCACCACCTGCAATCACGATTAGCTTTTTTTCGTCGCTTATGGTCGGCCCGATCCCCTCTATCGCAGCGACCGTCGCTCCTACGTTAGTTGCCTTAGAATCATTGATCCATATCACACCATCGTCAGTGGCTACCACCTGACAGCGATGCGCTAATCCATTAAAAGTTTTTAGGTGAAGCGTTATCTCTGAAGATTGCCATCCAATTGCGTTTCCTAACGCTAATACGGCTAAATAATTCAAACCATTATGAATACCAGCCAGTGGTAGTTCTGAAAGCAACGCAACAGGTTTACCGTTAACGACTAGTTTAAACTCATGGTCAAATTGCGCTATCGCGTACTCAGCACCACTGTTAACACCACCAAAAGAGACTTGACGCTGTGTGCTATCTACTGCTGTCAAAGGGTCACTAGCATTAGTAATTGCCAACTCACAGTTTTGATAAATACGTCGCTTTACTTCAGCGTAGTTTTCGATAGTTTGATGTCTATCTAGATGATCATCAGATACATTCAAAACTGCTGCCGCGCGTGCTTTTAGGCTATTAACTGTTTCTAACTGAAAACTCGACAACTCAAGAATATAACAATCAACGTCATCTGCCATTTGCGACAAGATAGGTAAACCGACATTGCCGCCCAGCACCACTTTATGACCAAGCGCCTGCCCTACATGTGCTAGTGCTGACACAACCGTAGATTTACCATTTGATCCAGTGACCGCGACAATTGGAGCGTTCACCATTTGACAGAACAACTCTATATCGCCAATCACATTGTTGTGCTGTTGCAATGTTTCAGCAAGTTCTGGAGTGTTAGGGTCAATGCCCGGACTGATAATGACCACATCAGCATTTGCTATTAGCTCTTTATCCCAAGCACCTAGCGATAGACGAACGTCAGGATATTTCTGGACAAACTTTTTATGTTCAACGGCATTTTCGCGGCTGTCGTTCAATGCACAAACCACATTTTGAGCATATAAAAACTCTAGGCACGACAGACCCGAAAGTCCCGCCCCCAGAATTAATACTGACTGTTGTTTCAAACGCGCAATTACTTGCTGCTGTTTAGTCATCAATATGCTCTTTTACCTAAGTTTTAACGTTGCTAACCCAACGAGCACCAACATTAACGAAATAATCCAAAATCGTACGATTACACGCGGCTCTGGCCAGCCCTTTAGTTCATAGTGGTGATGGATAGGTGCCATTCTGAAAATTCGGGTACCGCGTAATTTGTATGAACCTACTTGTAAAATGACAGACAATGTTTCCATCACGAAAACGCCCCCCATGATAAACAACACCAGTTCCTGACGAACCAGCACCGCGATAACGCCTAAAGAAGCGCCTAAAGCAAGCGAACCGACATCGCCCATAAATACCTGCGCTGGATAGGTGTTAAACCATAAGAAGCCTAAACCTGCACCAACAATGGCGGTACAAACAATAACGAGCTCACTTGTCATTGGAATATGTGGAATATGTAAATAGCCCGAAAAGTTTGCATTGCCGGTCATGTATGCAAATACGGCGAATGCACCAGCAACCATAATGGTCGGCACTATTGCTAAACCGTCTAACCCATCTGTTAGGTTTACTGCGTTACTGGTACCCACAATGACGAAATAAGTGAGAAAGATATAAAGAACGCCTAGTTGCGGTAAAACATCTTTAACAAATGGAATAATCAAGGCCGTTTCGTTTGGGCCTTGTGCATACCAGTACAGGAAAAACGCAGTCGCAAAACCAATAATGGTCTGCCAAAAATATTTCCACTTGGCTATAAGCCCTTTTGAATCTTTGCGTATCACTTTGCGATAATCGTCTACAAAGCCAATTAAGCCAAAGCTAGCAACAACAAAAAGCACAACCCAAACATACACATTGCTTAGATCAGCCCATAGCAACACCGTACCTATAATAGACGCCAAAATCAGAAGACCACCCATTGTAGGTGTACCTGATTTAGACAAATGGCTCTCTGGGCCATCATCTCTTACCGTTTGGCCAATTTGCATTTTTTGCAATGCCCTAATGAGTTTAGGGCCAAAATACAATGAAATAGCCAGCGCAGTTAACGTGCTAACAATCGCACGAAACGTTAAATATGAAAAAACGTTAAACGCACTAAAATACTGTGTGAGAAACTCGCCGAGCCAAACTAACATTAGTTGTTTTCCTCTGCTATTTGGCAATCACGCCATGTTAAGATGTCGCTAACTACCAACTCCATGTGTGCGCTGCGTGATCCTTTCACTAATATCGAGACTTGCTGCTCTTCGTCTTGTAGTAGTGCTTGTAAAGTATTCATTAATTTCGCTCTGTCACTAAAGTGCAGGCCTTTGTCTTCTCTAATTCGATTAAATGCATCGGACGTATTTTGGCTCAATACGCCGATAGTGAGGAGGTCATCAATATCGCTATTAGCGGCGTATTCACCCACTTCTTGGTGATAACTACGTGCTTCGCTACCAAGTTCCCCCATATCGCCAAGAATGAGTACTTTTCGCCCCGGATAGCTTGCTAATAAATCTATGGCTGCCTTAATTGATTCGACATTTGCATTATACGTATCGTCAATCAGCTTCCACTGTTCCCCTAATTGATAAAGGTTGGAACGCCCTTTTACGGGTGTCATATCTGCAAGGCCCAATTGGATGTCTTGCAAACTTGCACCAAATTCTAAAGTGATCGCCGCGGCCGCTACCGCATTACATACATTGTGCTTTCCGGGAAGTTTAAGATTGATATAAGTGTGTCCAATTTCTGTGTGTAAAGTGAAATTAGCGTAGCCGTTGTCATCCAACACGACATCTGTGCTATAGCAATCGGATTCGCTATGACATGAAAAACGTTTCACTTTTTTGTTTTCAAGACGCCACAACCACTTGTTAGCATATTTGCAATCTTGGTTGTAAAGCGCTACGCCATCTTCACCGATGCCTTGGTAAATTTCGCCTTTAGCGCGAGCAACACCACATAAATCGCCAAACCCCTCTAAATGAGCCGCAGCAATATTATTGATAATCGCCACATCAGGCTTCACTAGTGAAGTGGTATAGGCAATTTCACCCAAGTGATTAGCACCCAATTCAATTACCGCAAAATCATGCTCAGGCTTTAATCTTAACAGCGTAAGCGGTACACCAATATCGTTGTTGAAATTACCTTTGGTAGCCAACACATTACCTAGGCGCGACAAGATTGCTGCGACCATTTCTTTAACCGTTGTTTTGCCAGAACTTCCTGTTATAGCAACAGTTTTGGGTGCAACTTCCCGCTTCACGTATGCACCGATTAGACCTAGTGCTTTTAACGTATCTTCAACAATAACTTGTGGCAGTGCCGCATCTACTTGATGATCAACGACAAGCGCTGAACACCCTGCGTTTTCTGCTTGGCTTACAAACTTATGGCCATCAAAGTTGGCACCACGAAGCGCTAAAAACAGATCACCCGTTTTCGTTGTTCGTGTATCAGTGCTCAAACTATTGATAGTTATGTCATCACCAATAAGCTTGCCATTCGTTACTTCAGCAATTTTTGACAGTGTAAGTTCAATCATGCTGGCACCTGTAATGTATAAATGTTCTTCACAAGTTCTCGTTCGTTGTATGCTTGTTTTTCTGTACCAATAATAATGTAATCTTCGTGTCCTTTACCTGCTAGCAATACCACATCGCCTATGTTTGCTGCCTTTAAGGCGGTTTTCACAGCATTTTCGCGATCTAAAAGAATGGTATAAGCGCTTTGTTTTGTTATGCCTTTTGCAACATCTGCAGCGATAGCTTCTGGCGCTTCAGTCCGAGGATTATCGTTGGTAATAAAAATATGGTCGGCGTGGCGTTCCGCGACTTCACCCATAAGCGCGCGTTTACCTTTGTCACGATCTCCACCACAGCCAAATACAACCCACAACTGTCCCTGACAATGATTGCGACATGCAACCAGCGCTTTTTCCAAAGCATCCGGTGTATGTGCATAATCAACGACAGCCATAGGTTTATTAATTAAAGAAAAAGACTCCATTCGACCTTCGATAGGAGTCAATTGCGTTATTGCGCGAGCAATTTCAGTTAAAGATATATTTTCAGCAATTAAAACTGCTATTGCTGCGAGTAAATTTTCTACGTTAAATGCCCCGAACAAGGGACTATCAATTTGAATATCGCCAAGGTGAGTAACGAGCTTAAAGCTCGCACCAGATGCTGTGTAACAAACGTCTTTCGCTTGAACAAAGCCTTGGTAGCATGCAATTGCATCATCAAACCCATAAACGAGTACGGGTTGTTCGCTCGACCAGTTGTTCAACCACATTTTTGCATGACTATCGTCACCGTTAACAATAGCTAACTGACTATTATCTTGCGTAAAAATCTGAAATTTAGCGTCAGCATAACTCGCCATCGTGCCATGGTAGTCCAGGTGGTCTCGAGATAAGTTAGTAAATACCGCGAAATCAAGTGAAGATGCCTTAATACGTGCTTGTTCTAGAGCATGTGAAGAAATCTCCATCGCTACGTGCGATGCACCTTTCACCATAAATTGATTAAACAATTGATGAAGTTCAGTAGCTCCTGGTGTTGTATTCACCACAGGTGTTAAATCACCACAAAAACCCGCGCCATTGGTACCTATGATCCCACACGAGTGGTTGCATTCACCCATTAAGCGCGCAATTAACTGACTCGTACTGGTTTTACCGTTAGTACCGGTAATCCCAATAACTTTCAGCTTAGATTGTGGCGACTGATAATAAACTTCAGCAAACTCAAATAAGCGCTTGTTTAGCTGATATACACTAATTTTTGCTACGGCTTGCCCCGCGTTGTTAGACAACCAAGTGATGTCTCCATGTTCCGTCAGTTCACTACATTCAGCCAATACTAAACTACAGTTTTGGTCTAAGGCATTTACAATGAAGTCATTACCGTCAATCTGTGTGCCAATAACTGCGCAAAATATATCACCACGCTCAATTTGACGTGAGTCGTTAACAAGCTCACCGAACACGTTTACAGATACTGTATCAGGCAAAGCAATACTGAACAGCTCGAGTGCTTTGGTTAATTGCAGAACGTTAGCTTTATACATTGCTACGCTCCTTTTTTGCTCGTTTAGTTACTTGCTCATGCACATCAGGTGCGATATTTAGCAAGTGCAGCGCACCTTTCATCACGCGAGAAAAAACAGGAGCAGCAATTTCACCACCGTGATAAACATCACCACCTGGCTCGTTAATCACAACAATTACCGCCAGCTCAGGGTTGCTCACTGGCGCTACACCACCAAACAAAGCAACGTAGTCGTTACCATAACCACCACGCACAGATTTACGTGACGTTCCAGTTTTACCTGCAACACGATAACCTGGTACTCTGGCTTTTTTGGCACCTTCTTCAACAACCCCCTCAAGCATTGTGAGTAAACTTTGTGTACTGTGCTGTGAGAATATTCTCTCGCCTTCGGCAACTTTGTCAGTCTTAACAATAGAAAGTGGACGTTTCACGCCACCGTTACCAATCGTACTGTATAGTCTCGCCAGTTGAAGTGGCGTCACCGCAAGCCCATAGCCCCAAGACAATGTTGCCAGTTCAAATTCTGACCAACGTGAACGTTCATGCATAACGCCCACGCTTTCACCAACCAGATTGGTACCTGTGTCACTACCAAAACCTGCGTCAAAGAATTTATCCAGTAGGAACTCTTTAGGCATATCAAGCGCTAACTTTGTCGTGCCCATGTTAGAACTAGTGATTAATATCTCTTCTAGACTTAACTTACCGCGATTAATTGGATCGCTTACACGGCTGCCACCTAGTCGCATCCACCCCGGGTGGGTATCCACGATCATATCAGCCGTTGCATTACCAAACTCCAATGCAGTTAAAACGGTTAGTGGTTTTAAAATTGAGCCTGGCTCATACATATCGGTAATGGCACGATTTCTGAAACGGTGAAGCGCCGTGTTACGACGATTGTTCGGGTTATAAGATGGGCTGTTAACAAGCGCCAGAATTTCCCCTGTATGCACATTGGTGACAACAACAGAGCCTGATGTGGCTTTAAACGCTCGCACAGCGCCTTTAAGCTCACGGTACGCTAATGCCTGAATACGCTGATCGATGCTCAAAGCTAATGTTTGTGGCGGAGTTGATTCCTCTACGTCAAGTATTTCAACTTTTCGCCCTTTGGCATCTTTAATGAACTTTTTCGAACCATGTTCGCCAGTAAGCAAGGTATCGTATACGCGCTCAATACCTTCAATGCCACGATCATCAACATTGGTAAAACCAACGACATGTGCGCTTATCTCACCAGCCGGATAAAAGCGCTTAGATTCCTTGCGAAGGTGTACCCCAGGAATTTTGAGCTGACGAATATACCCTGCCATGGCAGGCGACACTTGACGCTCAATATAAACAAATCGCTTGGCTGGGTTCTTGCTAACCCTTTCTTTGATCTTATTGACGTCCTTATCCAGAACATCTGCCAGTGCTTGCCAATGCTCCACCATAGATAATGCATTGTTATCCATAATGATTTTAGGATCGGCCCACACCGTTTCAACGGGGACACTAACAGCTAATTGATCACCATGACGATCAGTAATGGTACCACGATGCACAGTGCGCTCAGCGGTTCTAAGTGCTCTCATATTACCTTGCTTTTTCAGCATGTCAGGTTCAATAACCTGAATGTAAGCAGCACGAGCAGCAATACTGACATAAACGAGCACAATCGCACCTAGCACAACGTAAAAACGCCACGCTACGGTGTTATTCAATACTTGTTTAGACTGTTTCTTCACTCGTTTATTCATGGTAAATGTACAATCACTTCCGAATCGGCCGTCGGCCTTTTCATATTGAGTTTCTGCTCCGCTTTACTTTCAATTGCACTGTGTTCGGCCAAACTGTTTTGCTCTAGTAACAGATTTCGCCATTCAATATCTAATTCATCTCTTTCTGTGAGCAACTGTTCCAGCTCACTGGTTGTTTGCCGATTCACATGGGTGAAATAAATCACCGCAAAAGATGAAGCAACAACCATAATTAACAACACATACACGAATAAATGTCGTCGTATGTCATGCCAAATATCGAATGCCAAGATAACCTTTGGCGTAGACATATTTAGCTTCCTAAACGCTCGGCAACACGCATCACTGAGCTTCGAGACCGAACGTTTTCTTCAACTTCTTGTTTACTGGGTTTTTGTTTGCGCCCAATAAGTTGTAATTTCTTGCTTTTGTTTATTTCTTCTTCACTGATGGGCAATCCACGTGGCACTTTTTTACCTTTTGAGTGCTTATTCATAAATTGCTTAACCATTCGATCTTCCAATGAGTGAAAGCTAATCACCACAAGCCTGCCGCCAGGTTTAAGCACATCTAAAGAAGCACTTAATGCCTTTTCAATTTGCTCAAGTTCGCTATTGATATAGATTCGAATAGCTTGGAAGCTACGCGTAGCAGGATGCTTTTTGATATCGCGCTGTGGCGCAGCTTGCTTAATGATTTTGGCAAGCTCTCCCGTACGTGTAATAGAAGATTCTTCGCGCGCTTCAACGATGGTATTTGCAATACGCCATGCATGACGCTCCTCGCCAAAAGTTTTCAAGACCCAACTAATATCTTCAACATCTGCAACCGCTAACCACTCGGCCGCCGTTTGTCCGCGCGTTGTATCCATACGCATGTCTAAAGGGCCATCGTTCATAAAACTAAAGCCGCGTTCAGCATCGTCGAGTTGTGGGGAAGAAACACCAAGATCAAGTAAAATGCCATCAACTTTGCCGACAAGCTGCAAACGCTCTGCAATTTCAGCTAACGAAGAAAACCCTTCATGCTCAATAGAAAAACGTTTATCATCAGCAAACTTTTCGGCTGCTTTGATGGCGGTAGGATCGCGATCTATCGCGACTAAACGACCATTGTCGCCAAGTGAAGACAAGATAAGACCCGAGTGGCCGCCGCGACCAAACGTACAGTCGATATAAATACCGTTGGGGTTAATCGCGAGTCCGGTGATAGCTTCGTCAAGCAGCACCGAAATGTGGGACGTATCTTTATTCATCTTATTGTATGTCGTTTAAGTTATTTTGCACTTACAGTGCTAGGTCAAGTAACCTATCGTTAAGTTCAATTTCGCCTGACTGGATCTTAGCAATACCTTGCTGCATCTGAGCCTGCCAAGCGCTCTCACTCCAAATTTCAAACTTCTTCAATTGTCCAACAAGCATAATGCTCTTTTCTAACCCGGCATGCTGTCTTAGCGGTCCATTGATCAATAAGCGGCCACTCTTATCCATCTCGCAATCTGACGCATTGCCTAATAACACTTGTTGTAAAATTCGCTCCTGCGGATTCATACTTGATAACCCACAAAGCTTTAATTCAATTTCTTCCCATTCGGGCAAGGGGTAGAGCAATAAACAAGGGTGTTGTATGTCAACTGTGCACACCATTTTGCCTTTACAATCATCCAATAGCTCTTCGCGATACTTGGTTGGTATCGTGATTCTATTCTTGCTATCGAGCGTGATCGCGCTGGTGCCTCTAAACATAACCCTTTTTATTTTTCGGTGAATCTTTACGATCCACATTTCTCCACTTTTTCCCACATTGATACAGTTTAGTGAGTTATGCAAACTTATGTCAAGGAAAGAATTGCTATTTTGATCGCTTGGATCACCAATAAAATTAGGGCTTTTAAGGAAGTTGATGAATTTGTGGGAATTTGTGGATCACTATCCCGTTATTTAGACATTATTTGTCTAATTTACCCAGTTCTTTACGAGAGAAGAACAAGTTTTACCTATTATGTGGCAAGCAATGGGGTGTGCGCCCAAACAGATAAAAATCAACAAGACCTGCGGGAGCTCAAGGTGTTAAAAATAAATACTCATGAGGTTCAATTCTCAGCGCTATATTTTCACCTAAAGCAAAGCATTGTGCACTAAAAAATGACAAGTTTTTAAAAGGTACGTGACTGTCAACATTGAGGCTATTAAGAAAATAATGAAAGCCATGTTCGGTAGCTGATACCGCACTCACAGTCGCATTAGCCGCCGCACTAACATCTAATGTTAAATATTTAGGCTTTACTAGTAATTGTGCGTTACTTGAAATAGGCTCAGATGTCTCGATTGCGCCAAGTCCAGTGGCAACCTTGCCATCAACAATTGCGGTTGGTAACCAACTCCCAACTTGAAGAAAGTCTGCCACTTGCCAACAGCTAGGTTGCTGAAAGACACGGCTGGGCTGGTCAAATTGTAAAATTCGACCTTGATGCATTACGGCCATTTGATCAGCAAAGCTAAATACTTCGTCTTTATTGTGAGTAACAAAAATTGCCGTCATATTCAGTGATTTAAGTAAACGACGGATCTCTTGGATCAGTTCATTTCTCAACCTCGCATCAATATTTGAAAATGGCTCATCAAATAGAATCACCTTTGGGCGCGTTGCCAATGCTCTGGCAATTGCAACACGCTGCTGTTGCCCACCTGACAATTGATGAGGAAATCTATCCGCCAATTCATCCAAAGAAAGCAGCGAAAGTAGCTCATGTATGCGTGTTTCTATTTCTCTCTTACTTAACTTGTGAATACCGAACGCAATATTGTCACGAACAGTTAGATGAGGAAACAGCGCGTAATCCTGAAAGATCATCCCAATATGGCGCTTTTCAGGGGGAATCATATGTTTGGCTGTAATTTGATCTAATCCCGTGATTGATATGCTGCCTTGTTTCTGTTCGATAAAGCCCGCTATCGTATGCAAAAGAGTCGTTTTGCCACAACCACTTGGACCAACAAGACCCAATATATCGCCTTCTGCTAAGGTGAAATTCACATCACGCAAAATAGCTTTGTCTTGCAGGGTTACTTCAAGGCCCTTGACTTCAAGCAGTTTGTTCAACCTTTGTTCTCACTTTTGTTCAAATAAATAATGGGAATTAAACCAAATACAACAATTAACAGTGCCCCTAAAGCACCTTGTTCAAGCATTTCATCAGAAATGAGTTGATATATCGACGTAGCCAGCGTTTCAAAATTAAAAGGTCTAAGTAGCAATACCGCTGGCAATTCTTTCATCGATTCAACAAAAACTAATAACCAAGCACTAAAAATGGCAGACCTTAGTATAGGAACATGGACCGTCAATATACTACGGCGCAACGGAACCCCTAAGCTTTGCGGCGCTTGATCTATTGAACGTGGCACTTGCGCCAATCCACTGACGATGCTGCCATTGGCAATGGCTGAGAATCGTACCACGAGGGCAAAAACAATAGCAAAAATAGTCCCTGATAATATTAAGCCCGGTTCCTGCCACGACAAAGCCGCTGCGATATTATTAATCCAATGGTCTACCGGGCCAAATGTTGCCAACATAGCCATCGCCAGCACCGTTCCCGGTACCGCATAGCCAAAGCCAGAAACTTGTAGTGGCACACCACTTAAGCGCGACGCATGTAGCCGTTTGAACAAGGCAAGAAGAATAGCGATGACAGTTGTGATTGTCGCGGCATAGAATGAAACTTCTACACTGTTCATGCCATAACTTAACAAAGCATCTAACTGCGAAGTCTCAGCATACTCAATAGCCATCATAAGTAACATAGCTAATGGCAATAAGAAGCCTGCAATAACTAGCAACCCACAAAATGCAACAGCAAAGCATTGTCCTGAAATACCTAATGGTACAACGGTTAGTTGACGATTAACGCGGTTTGACTGATGCCGTTGACTACTTCTCGCCTTTTGTTCAGCTATTACGGTAAATAATACAAACAGCATTAACACACTTGCTAATGCATTCGCCGTAGCTAAATCGCTATAACCAAGCCAAGTATCATAAATTGCAGTGGTGAGCGTATTCACTGCGAAATATTGCACAGTGGCAAAGTCTGCCAGTGTTTCCATCAATACTAAGGTAGCGGAAATAGCGATTGCAGGACGTGCTAACGGCAGTGTGATCCTAAAGAAAGTCTGCTTAGTTGAAAGCCCTAAAGTGCGACTAGCCCGATTCAAGTTTACATCTTGTGTCTCAAATGCGGTACGTGCCAGCATGTATACGTAAGGAAACAACACTAAAGCCAACATCACACCAGCGCCAGTAACAGTGCGAATATCAAAAAACCAGTAGTCAGCAGGTGACTGCCAGTTAAATAGCTCTCTTAAAAAACGTTGTACAGGCCCAGCATAATCAAATAAATCGGTATAGAGATAGGCGACCAAATAGGCTGGCATGGCCAATGGCAACATGAGCAACCAACGGAAATAACGTTTACCAAGTATGTTGGTGTGACTAATGAGTGCTGCGGCAGGAACACCGAAAACAAGAGCAAGAACAACTACGGTAATCGCCAGTTGTATAGTATTGAGAATATAGTGAGGCAACACCGTTTGCCATAAATGACCAAACAAGTCGCCAGATGCGCTAAGTCCTGCCCATAAAACAACTGCAACAGGCACGGTAAGTACTGTTGCAGTTATCCAACTTAGTGTCTTCCATGACTTACTTTTGTTACCCGTTATCACAAATCAAATTGCGTCTTGTCCAAGAGTTTAATTGCAAGTTCTCTGTTCTTAGCAATCATTTCAAGTGGTAATGGATCGGCTTTAAAGTCACCCCATGATGCGACAAGCGAAGAACGTTTAACGCCTTGGCGAACCGGATATTCCATATTCGTAGTCGCATATAGTTCCTGTGCCTTTTCGGAAACTAAGAATTCCATCAATGCACGTGCATGCTCAGCATTCGGTGCATGCTTCGCCATCGCCATGCCTGAAATATTAACATGCGCACCACGGTTGTTTTGATTCGGAAAGTTGATATTAACCGCATCAGCCCAAGCTTTTTGCTTGTCGTCAGTTAACATTTTGCCAAAGTAGTAACTGTTACCTAATGACAAATCACATAATTTTTGATGAATAGCTTGAACTTGGCCACGATCATTGCCTTGTGGCTTGCGCGCTAAGTTTTGCTTAAACCCTTGTAACCATTCCAAAGTTTTTGCTTCACCATGTTTAGCGATCATTGAAGCCACAAGTGCCACCGTATAAGGATGCTTGCCACTGCGCGTACAAATACGACCTTTCCACTTAGGATCAGCAAGATCTTCATAATCAAAATCGATGTCACCTAGAGATTTCGCAGAATAGATATTGCGCACACGTGTTGTTAGTGCAAACCAAGTGTCGTCACTCGCCTGATATTGGCTTGGCACGGCAGCTTCAATGACATCAGAAGTAACTGGTTGCAATAGTTCTTTATCATGCAGCTCAATTAATCGGCTAATATCCGTAGTAAGCAGCACATCTGCTGGGCTGTGTTTTCCTTCACGCGCCAGACGCTCCGCCATACCTTTCTTGGCGAAAACAACATTAACTTTAACGCCCGTTTCTTTAGTGAATTCGTCAAAAAGTGGTTTAACTAAAAACGGTTGGCGATAAGAGTAGACATTAACCTCTTCGCTTGCCTGAGCAAACATTGCTGGCAATACAGCGCAGCCAATGATGATTTTTGCAATGATATTTTTGTTAATCATAATTTACCTACGAATGAAAGTTAGGCTAATACGAAACGCCTACTAGAACCCATTTGATTTGCACGCTAGCCTAATTAAGTTCACCATTAGTGTCAAGGTTTTTGAGAATTATTCTCATTTAAAAATGTTACGAAGTGATACTAGTCGGCAGAAAGGCTAAAAATGAAATGCCATAATATAGAAAGCGTAAGGACTAGCGCCAACTTTGGTCGTTGACGCACTCGAGCATTTACACTTTAAACAAACAACATATTTTTCTATAAATTAACGTCGCTCGCGTGAGTCGCAAGATATGCTTTTGCATCGTCCGATAGACAACTATTAGAAATGTAATTTTTGAGTTCGCCACGCTGAATGATCCAACCTTTTTCTGTCGCTACAACAAGTGGATTATCACTCCACTCAAAAGTTGATTCGCCATAATAAGATTTTGCGCTAATGAGCTTTTCGTTTAAGGTCAGCGTAACTTCACTGTTCGAAGCTTTACTTAACATTTGGCGAGCTACCCACCATCCTCTGCGGTAATAAACACTGAGCGCTTCAATGACACCTAATGCAAAAATGAACCAAGATGCATAAGGGTTAACACTGGTGAACATCACAAGCAGCGCCCCAATTAACATCATGAAGCCCGCTTTTTGATAGTCTTTTAATTGTGGCTTGCCTCTAACTGATTGTTCAAAACACTCAATAAAGTGTGCTTTATCAAGTTTGAAGGTCGCGGTATATGAGAATTCGTGAGTCATTGACAAATTTTAAACAGCAAAAACCGCTATTTTAGCAAAAGTTTCAAACTCCGCTAGCTTAAAATAGACAAAGCGTAATGAAAAAAATGCCGCACATTAACATCTGTTAAGTGCGGCCAACGGTCAAAGTTTGCCAAAGCTTAAGAAAGCGATAACAACCAAGAAGAAAACTGTTTATCGAATTTACTGCCCCACGACTTAACCAACGTTTGATACCCGTCCCAATCGCCTTGGCGAACAAGGTTCAACATCTTTTCTACCTCTTCACGTTGATTTTCCATCATAAATCTGACTGCCAGATATCCCCAGCGGTATACCCGGTCTGTACCCGTATTCTCGTTACTGCTGGTATTAAAGAGCGACGATAAATTGTAAGTTTGATCGATGGCTAGCTTGATCGCAGCTGGATTATCGTTTCCATGTGCTATGTACTCAGCTACGCCTTCTGCCCACCACACTATGTGTGGATACGCTCTGTGCGGTGTTGGGCAAAATTCAGGCCCAGCATGATCATCGTGAAGGCCATTACAATAATCGCCATATCTGTTGAAACGACCATCAAGGTAATGCACATATTCATGACGCAAATTCCAAATTTGACCATCACGCTCATACGCAACAAACTCTGCTTGATTGTTTGGTCGATCAGGATAACCTTCTAAGTACATTCCGCCATTATTTGTCGGCATATTAAAATGTGCAGTAGCATACTTAACGAACTCATCACGATGCGCATACACATTGGCGCGCATTCTCACGTTATTGTCATCAGCGACGGGCTTGCCTTCACTATTAAATATTTGATGAAACTTGTTCTCTTGTGCAATCAACATCTCACATGCTTGCGTAACTTGTTCTTCCGATAAGTCTTGTGAGCGAATAACAATGGTATCGTTACATTCATTTTGTTGAGACAGCACTTCATTAACAGAAGGAATGGACTGTGCACTATCCGTAGCAGTCACAACACTGTCAGTATTTTTACTGCTTTGCGCTGTGTCGGAAACCAATGGACTGCACGCGAATAATAATGATGAAGCCAATACTGGCAGCCCTTTCTTACCTGCATTAACAAGTGAAAGCGTTAGCTGTGACAGTATTTTCTTTTCAGAATTAGGTTCAAACATCATTATTTAACTCGATATCATAGTATAATGTATACAATATATGATCATATATTTTAAATGTAAAGAACAAAGTTATATGACGTTATTCCCGATAGTTCTTAGCGGCAGCCATTTTTCTGAATAGGCGAGGGAAAAATTTATAAATTGTGGGAGCCCAGTAACTTATTCCTTTGCCAATAATTACTTGCGCTTTTTCTTTCTCAATGGCAGAAACAATTTCTTTAGCACATTCAGCAACAGGGATACCGTTTTTGATGGAACTTGCCATTGCTGCAAACTGTTCACCATTGCCTTTCATAGCATTCACCGAAATTTGCGTTTGTACAAACCCCGGGCAGATATTAAGCACTTTAATACCATGTTCCGCTTCTTCTGCGCGTAAGCAATCCATGTAGCCTACAATGGCATGTTTTGAAGCACTATAACCTGCCATACTCTTGCCACCAACTAGCCCTGCAACGCTGGCAACCGTTGCAATCATGCCCGACTTGGCTTTAATCATATTTGGTAATAACGCTTGTGTAAGCGCAATAGTGCCGAAATAATTCACTTCCATCACCTTTCGTTGCACATCCAATATGGTTTCTCGTGCTGGACCACGTTGCCCAATACCACCATTATTGAGTAACACATCAACCTTTTCTATTTTGGTCATCGCCTCTGCCACGCGGCTAGGTATTTCTTCTGCACGACTTAAATCAAGTGGCACAACGAGGTGCTTTTCGCTGTGTGGTAATTCAGCTTTTAGTGCCGCCAGCTTTTCTTCATTTCTCGCTGAAAGAATCAAGTGAGCGCCTTTCGCTGCACAAACTCTTGCCACCGCCTCACCAATGCCAGAAGATGCACCGGTGATCCATATTGTTTTGTTTTTTATGTCCATGCTGATTATCTACTTAAATGAGTTATTTATCAGATATTAACTCAATCATTCAGCAGTAACATTAAAATATGAGCAGCACTCCAGCTAAAATTAGTTGCCCCTTGCTGCTTACCCGTTTCAGGATGATAGTTTTCTCTAATGGCATCATTTGTCAAAAGTCCATGCCCATTGTGCCATAGCGTTCGAGTAAACTGTGCTGCCTGCTCGTCATAGCCGTACTGCTGTAACGCTTTAATACCGAAATAAAATTGATCTAACCAAACGCGCCCACGCCAATAGATATCAGGATGATAGGCGGGGTTGTCTTGGGCAGCAGTCGCTAATGGCACTAGCGAGTTAAACCCTTGCGACGAAAGCATATTAGCAATTACACGATCTGCCTGCTTTTGCGTGGCAATTTTTGCCCAAAGCGGTGTCCAACCTTCTGGCCCTTTCCCTCTTTCAATGAGTAATTTGCCCGCGCAAGTTGTGTCCCCAAATTCAACCTCAACAGTCGAAATTGAAGCAATTTGTCTATCGTAGTAATAGCCACTGTGTTTATCGTAGAAACACGCATTGATGAGTTGTGCCAACGCTTCTGAATCTTGAATTAACTGTTTGGCCAACGCTTTTCTATTGAGCAACGTTGCCATCTTTGCCAGCAAAGTTTTCTCATGCGCGAGATAACTATTTAGATCGACTGACTCCTGATTAAGCGAGAAACCCACTAATTCACCACTGGCAGATTCATTTCTGAGAAAAGCGACTTGCCAATCTTTGGCCGCACGTTGTTTGTCTCCATGATAGTGAAGCTTGGCATAGCGGGTTAATTGCTCATCGTTAATAAATCCAAAGCGCGCTGCGTTATCCATACCAGACTCCCAGCCGGCACCATGTTGCGCACCAATATCAATATTATTGAGAGAGAGTGTGCTAAGCGCCCATTGATAAGCGACTTCGCCCTGACATGACAACCACTGGCTATTATTTTCTGCACACAGGTCTTTTAGATGATGTGGCAGTTGACCATACTCTGCTTTTATTTTAAATGTCAGCTCACCGCCAGCCGTATTATGAAATCTATGCCGAGTCGCACCATATTCTACTAAACCATTCTGATTATGATCTCGATTGCGATACCACCACTGGTGCGCTTTGAGCAATTTATCAAACAAGGCGCTAACGAACTCGATATCGTTAGTTTTTTGGTATATCTGCCACACCGCCCATGCTGCAAGCGCTGGCTTAGTATTTCGTTCATTCCAATTGCCACCATCTCCGCCACGAACTTCATCTTTGTTGAAGAAAATAGCATCCACAACCATCCCCGCATCTTGTGGCCTTATCATATCCTGCTCATTGATTTGGTAATCAAACATGGCATGAATACCATCTTTAGCAACTTCTGGTGAAATTTGCGCTAAAGCGTACGAGTGTTTCCATGTGTCCCACGCCCAAAAGCCATTGAACCAGCGAGCAGTAACCGATGGACTTACACCTTGATGTTTAATAGCGCCGGCAGGGCTACGCCAATTAGTCAACAGCGTACTGATCGCCTTCACCGCGAGACGCTTATCTTTATCTTCCAAAGGTTTAATCGCGTCGAAATACTTTTGCCAGCGCTTCTCAGTTGCGAAAATGTATGGACTTGGTTGGCTAAGGGCCGCTTGAATAAGCGGTTGCTCTGACTGTTTCTCTTCTGATGAATGAAAGTAAGAGTGCGTAGTGTAAATCCGTTTGCAACTATGGGGCGATATTCTCACAGTTGCATGATGGCGATATGCATTTTTGTCGTCAGACACACGTTCAACGCGTACACTGATTGAACGTTTTAGCTGATATTCAGCATCTGTTGCCGACATCATATGCCAAGGTTGTCGCACTTGACCGTGCTTTATACGAATCCCCGTTGGCTCACTGATTAATGAACGATTGTCGAGGAGGTCAACTTGCTCGATTAGCGTATCGCTGTCCCATTTTGACAAGAGTTGGCCTTGCCAGTGCACGCTTAGTGCTAACGATGCATCACTCAAGTTGACGATATTTGTAGTTACTATCGCTGTTCTGGCACTGATGAAAGCTAAAGTTAGCTCAACGCTAAATGCATCAAAACAATAGCGTTGCACTAGTTTGCTAGGCGTGGCATATCGAACTGATCTCGCTGATGACAAATCATAGGTGCTCCCTGTTTGTGCATCAATAAGCGTCAAAGCTTCTAATTGTGTAGAAAGATATAAACCATATTCTTCAGCAATAATTAGCGGTCCATTAAAACTTCCGTAGTGATTTGACTGCTCTGGCAGCAAAAATCCATGCCAAGCGCCATTATCGATGAATGGGTTATAACGTTGATTTTGGTACTCGTCATAGTCTTTATACGCCGAAGGTGTACCGAATCTATCGATGGTATTTATCTGCCACTCTTTATCGACCTGCTCAGTATTTGCCCGACAAAGTTGCTTTCGATCAGCTGCAATTACAGATGCAGTGCACAACATGAGCAAACAACATACAAAACATTCTTTCACTGACTTCACTTATATTTCCACCCTATTTTTGTATATTGTATAAACTATCATTTTTGGGATTAATGTAAAAGAAGCCCAAGGGTTATAGACAAGCCCGACCAGTATAATTATGCTTATAGCTATTGAAGCAAATAGCGATTACACCGTCAGGAAGGCAAGTGAATTTGTGCCTATACTCGATTAACACACAATGATTTATTTAAATGTTCATGCTTATTAACGGAAGTAGTGTGAATTAGAGAAGAACATGACTTACGCAAAAATTACTGGTTGGGGCAAATGTATGCCCCCTGCCAAGCTCACAAACGATGACTTGGCGACTTTTTTAGATACCAACGATGAGTGGATCACCACACGTACAGGTATGAAAGAACGCCGAATTTCACACGTCAATGTGTCTGAATTAGGCCACATCGCTGCAGAGAACGCGTTAGCGGCAGCCGGAAAAACGGCTGAAGATGTTGAGTTAATTGTATTTGGTAGTACAACTTTTGACGAAGTATGTCCAAACGGTGCGTCTAATATTCAACGCCTATTAAGTGCAAAGAATGCTGCCTGTATGGATGTTAACACCGCCTGTACTAGTGGCATGTACAGCTTATCGGTAGCCACATCCATGATCAAAAGTGGGGTGGTGAAATCAGCCATCGTTATTGGTGCCGAATGCGTTTCTAAACTCATGGACTGGAATAATCGTGACGTAGCAGTGCTATTTGGCGATGGTGCCGCAGCGCTTTATCTTGAAGCATGTGAAGAAAGCGTTGGTGTTATCGCTGAGTCTCTCGGTTGCTACGGCGAATCTCGTGATATTTTGGCAGTTAAAGGCTGGGGTTCAAAATACATGCACCAAGGGCAATTATCCGGTGATACCTCGTGGGACTTCTTAGGCCAAGAGATTTTCAAAAAAGCCGTTTCAGGTATGGCACAAGCGTGCGAAAAAACGCTCGCCAAGGCAGAAAAATCGGCTGATGACATCGATGTTGTTGTGCCTCATCAAGCCAATTTACGAATCATCGACACGCTAGCGAAAAAACTACAACTTAACAAGGAGCGCGTATTCGTTAATATCGAACGCTATGGCAACATGTCTGCAGCAACAGCTCTCGTCGCACTAGTTGAAGCCGTAGAGGAAGGAAAAATCCAACCCAACCAGTGGGTACTAATGCCTGCTTTTGGTGGCGGTTTAACATGGAGTGCTCATCTAATTAAATGGGGTGAACGCGTTCATGCATTACAAACCACTCAAAAAACACTTCCACCATGCGACAAAACAGGTCTGGGAATAATCGCTGACTATCGAACATAATCTTTATACTCGAGCGTGTTTGGCTGTTATAGGCATATCTTATATCAGCCAGCTAACTACATTTCATTGAAAATCATTAATATTTCTGACAACCTATCCACGTTTGTTGTAATTGACCTCGGCTCTACGTTTTGCCGAATGCGAGTGGTGTACTATGTCAGAGATATCCTCCCCTTCTTCCGTATCAATTGAAAAGAAAGACTTTGGCCTTTTAAGCGATGGGCGGAAAGCTGACCTGTTCACCCTTAAAAGCGCAACAGGCAGCATTTCCATCACTAACTATGGCGGCATCATCACTTCTATTGTTATCCCTGACCGCCAAGGTGAGCTTGCTGATGTTGTACTGGGCTATGACAACGTAGCACAATATGAACTAGATACTTACTATTTGGGCGCAGTTATTGGTCGTTACGCAGGTCGTATCAAACATGGCAAAATTACCATTAATGGTAAAGAATTTCAGTTAGCGATGAATGCCCCCGATAGCCAATTGCACGGTGGTAAGCAGGCGCTCAACAAACAATTATGGGATGCTGAAAGCAAACAACAACCCAACGCAGCTCAGCTCATACTTTGTTATACCAGCCCTGATGGGGAAGAAGGCTTTCCCGGTACCGTTGATTTTAAAGTTATCTATACGTTTGACGATAACAATTGCTTGTCTGTGGAGTATTTTGCTCAATCTGATCAGGACACCGTGATTAATCTAACGCAGCATAGTTATTTTAATTTGAACGGTCACGCCAGCGGAAACATTCATGATCATCAAGTGCAAATTAGTACGCCTTACTATTTGCCAATGAACGAGCAAGCATATCCCACAGGTGAAGTGTGTAATACCAAAAACACACCATTGGATTTCACTTCCTATAGAACTATTGGCGATGATGTTGATAGTAATCACCCACAAACTGTCATTGGGCATGGCTACGATAACTACTGGGTATTTGAAGACAGCTTTGACCATGACAATCAATTTTCCGCTCTGCTTGTTGCTCCTCATTCTGGACGCCGCTTAACCATTTACACTGACCAACCTAGTATCATTTTGTACACGGCCAACTATATTGATGGTAGCCATGTAGGTAAGGACAATTATCGCTATCAAAAGCGTGCGGCACTCTGCCTAGAACCCCAACGTGCCGTGGATATTCATGGCTGTAACAACTTTACCACGACCCTTTTGCAATCGAATTCAGCTTTTTATAGTAAAACTTCTTATCATTTTGATGTTACTATCAAAGATTGATAAACAATATACAATTTGAGAGATTGCATAAGCATTCGATTAACTACCAGTAATTTAACGCTTTTGTTAATTCTCGAATTCATAATAATGATTATAAAGAGCGTATAATGAATCAATTATCTTCACTCGATACAGGGGTATTTGCGGTCTACGTGATTGCCCTCATTGGTCTGGCATTTTGGATTTCCAGAGAAAAAGCGGGCCATCAAAAAAACACGAGCGATTATTTTCTAGCGGGTAACCAACTCCCATGGTGGGCGATTGGTGCATCACTCATTGCTGCCAATATCTCGGCAGAGCAAATCATCGGTATGTCAGGTTCAGGCTATGCTATGGGATTGGCGATTGCTTCGTATGAATGGATGGCTGCTATTACCTTGATTTTGGTGGGTAAATATTTCTTACCCATCTTTCTAAAACATAAAATCTACACCATGCCGCAATTTTTAGAGCAGCGCTATGACCATCGCGTACGCATGATCCTCGCCTTCTTCTGGCTGGGTGTTTATGTATTCGTCAACCTTACCGCCATTTTATGGCTGGGTGCTTTAGCGATAAACACAGTGACAGGTGTCGATATGTCGGTTGCCACCATATTTCTTGCACTGTTTGCAATTGCTTACTCACTTTATGGTGGTTTGAAAGCGGTAGCTTATACCGACATTATTCAGGTTGTACTTTTAGTATTTGGTGGATTATTCCTTAGTTACATTACGTTAAACATGATTAGTGACGGCAATGGTGTGATTCAAGGTTTTAGTCTCCTGATGGAGCAGGCGCCAGAAAAATTCGACATGATTCTATCGCCAGAAAACGAGCACTACGCCAGCCTACCGGGTTTGTCTGTGTTGATTGGTGGCATGTGGATCATGAATATTTCGTATTGGGGCTGTAACCAGTACATCATCCAACGCGCCCTAGCAGCCAAGAACACAAAAGAAGCACAGAAAGGTATTGTGTTTGCTGCATTTTTGAAATTATTGATGCCTGTAATCGTTGTATTGCCGGGCATTGCTGCCTTTATTCTGATGCCGGGACTCGACCCTGCCGATAAAGCCTATCCAAGCATGATGAATTTGATGCCAGTAGGCATTAAAGGATTGGTCTTTGCAGCACTTGTAGCGGCAATCGTTTCGTCTCTTGGCTCAATGGCAAACAGTATCTCAACCATATTTACTATGGATATCTACAAGAACTATCGCGAAGACAAGAGCGACGCTCATTACGTAAAAGTTGGCCGTATTGTGAGCTTAACAGCCATGATTATAGCTGTGATTACGGCTCGTCCACTGTTAGGTGAGTTAGACCAAGCATTCCAGTATATTCAAGAATTTACTGGGTTCTTTACCCCAGGCATTGTTGTTTTATTTGTACTTGGCATGTTTTGGAAAAAGACAAACGCGAATGGCGCGCTTGCAGCAGCTATTGGTTCCGCTGTTTTTTCTTTGGCATTTAAATTAGCAATGCCGGAGTTACCGTTTATGGATCGCGTTGGCTATGTATTTATAGCCTGTGTGCTACTCGCCATTGTTGTATCTTTGCTGACGCAAAGTGAAGATCAAGAGATCAGTGAGCCGAAATCGATTGAATTGTCGAGTATTAACTTTTCTACAACGGCTTCATATAACTACGCGACGATAGCGGTAACAGCAATCTTATCCGCTTTTTATATTAGCTGGTGGTGATACATTTCAGAACGGAATATGTAAATAGAAAAGGGGTAAGTCACTGATACATTTCAGAACGGAATATGTAAATAGAAAAGGGGTAAGTCACTTACCCCTTTTTCATTTCTATTTAATTGCAATTTGGCGGTGTATTTGATGCTTCAATTGTTCGTTCCTGACACTCAGCGCGAACGGAACTTTCAAATCACTTAAACAGTAACGTTCGTGCTGAGCGCGAAGCTGTCGAAGTATGAACGCCGTAAATGATAGTGATTAACTTGGTTTATGGTTACCCTTCGATACGTCGTTCCTCCTAGTCAGGGTGAACGGGTATATTTACCGTTCGATGTAATGGTCTCCTCCACCCATAATCGGCATCTATGTGCCATGATTGTAGTGTTAACTCAACAATCAAAATGGAGAAGACCATGACTAACTTTAGTGTATTAGCAATAGATTTGGCAAA